>NPIF01000290.1_pt1 | contig 392109 bp, 347 predicted proteins | sample 8637461 | NCBI WGS metagenome assembly NPIF01 (sample SAMN07420641, study PRJNA396082) | bioreactor metagenome | isolation source: sample BR12 brine-fed electro-methanogenic bioreactor BR | place: Japan: Kochi | collected 2016-12-09 | reverse complement strand
CACAGGCAGCTCAGAAATCGCCGAGCGAGGCGCTTTTTCATGGGCACGCGTTCACTGCCGCACAGGCAGCTCAGAAAAGTACGTCGCCGGGCGCTCGAATGCGGCTACAGTTCACTGCCGCACAGGCAGCTCAGAAATACTACTGGGAGTCCCTGCAGGACCTTCAGCGGTTCACTGCCGCACAGGCAGCTCAGAAAATCGGCGCATCCGGCCTCGTCGAACCAGCAGCGTTCACTGCCGCACAGGCAGCTCAGAAAACCACCTTACAAAGCGGCAGGTCACTGATTCTGTTCACTGCCGCACAGGCAGCTCAGAAAAGCCGGAGTTTGCGCGCGAGCTCGGCCCTCGTGTTCACTGCCGCACAGGCAGCTCAGAAACGAAAAAACCATCCGCAAGATTCACTACGGCGGTTCACTGCCGCACAGGCAGCTCAGAAATCCAGATCCATCCAACCCAGCCAGAGCGTTCAGTTCACTGCCGCACAGGCAGCTCAGAAAATTTGCCCGACATGCGACGCCGAGGCGGGGCAGTTCACTGCCGCACAGGCAGCTCAGAAATGGATTGGGGCCGATGGGCCGGGAGAGGCCAATGTTCACTGCCGCACAGGCAGCTCAGAAAAATGAACGAGATCAAGATCGTGATGCCCAGCGGTTCACTGCCGCACAGGCAGCTCAGAAAAGTGCCGGTATGTTTTTCCGCCGGGCTCGCCGGTTCACTGCCGCACAGGCAGCTCAGAAAAGTCGTCCATCGCGTCTGCGCGGCGGCGGTGCGTTCACTGCCGCACAGGCAGCTCAGAAAAAGCCGCGGGGCCGGGCGGGTTGATTCCGGCCGTTCACTGCCGCACAGGCAGCTCAGAAACGCCGAATACATCCGCCAGCTGCTGTGCCGCAGTTCACTGCCGCACAGGCAGCTCAGAAATCGACGAAGGAGCTGTGGGCGCTGGAGTATCTGTTCACTGCCGCACAGGCAGCTCAGAAACGGTCAGCACGACGTCCGCCGTGCCCTCGACCGTTCACTGCCGCACAGGCAGCTCAGAAATTTGACCGCACTCCCGACAGTGGAAATTCAGCGTTCACTGCCGCACAGGCAGCTCAGAAACCCATGCCGGACGCGAGTGGTGTTGGCAGTATGTTCACTGCCGCACAGGCAGCTCAGAAATCGGCAATCGCCGCGAGCAGCAGGCCGACGATGTTCACTGCCGCACAGGCAGCTCAGAAAGATCCCGAACAGCCCGCCCTCGCTGCGGCGTAGTTCACTGCCGCACAGGCAGCTCAGAAAAAGCGCGCCGAGCTTGCGAATCTGGTTCAGCAGTTCACTGCCGCACAGGCAGCTCAGAAAAGCCGATCAGCGCGCCACCGCCGCCACGCATCGTTCACTGCCGCACAGGCAGCTCAGAAAGGTACCGCATCCCGTCGCTGTCAATCTACCGCGTTCACTGCCGCACAGGCAGCTCAGAAATGCGAGCGCGTTGCGGATCTCGTTCTGTATTGGTTCACTGCCGCACAGGCAGCTCAGAAACTGTGTAGTCCTGCGGCCGCTTCCGCAGCGTCGTTCACTGCCGCACAGGCAGCTCAGAAATTCGCGATGGCAAGGCCCAGCCGGCGCACCCGGTTCACTGCCGCACAGGCAGCTCAGAAAGTCAAGATCCACGGCACGCCGCCGCGCAACCTGTTCACTGCCGCACAGGCAGCTCAGAAATCAGCAAGAGGCCGCAATGAGCCGCCGCCCCGGTTCACTGCCGCACAGGCAGCTCAGAAATCTTTGTCGCCGCGGAACTCCCAGCACTGGCCGTTCACTGCCGCACAGGCAGCTCAGAAAATCCGCCGGCGTAGAGCACGCGGTCGATTGCCGTTCACTGCCGCACAGGCAGCTCAGAAATCATGATCGCGGTTCGAATCGTTCAGCGCATCGTTCACTGCCGCACAGGCAGCTCAGAAATTAGCGATAGGGGTGACCTTGATCAGCACCGCGTTCACTGCCGCACAGGCAGCTCAGAAAAACGTCCACCGCAACGCGGCGCTGACGCACGTGTTCACTGCCGCACAGGCAGCTCAGAAAATTCTCGCCCTGCACGGTGAAGAAATGGCTCAGTTCACTGCCGCACAGGCAGCTCAGAAAAGTACGAAGATTTCTACCCGAGCGGTGTCCCGGTTCACTGCCGCACAGGCAGCTCAGAAAGTTCCGAAATGCACGAGATAATTGCCGCATGCGTTCACTGCCGCACAGGCAGCTCAGAAAATTCCTCGGCGAGCAGGAAGCCGCTGGGCAGTGTTCACTGCCGCACAGGCAGCTCAGAAAAGAGCGGCCGGCGCCGGTTTGACCTCTACCGGGTTCACTGCCGCACAGGCAGCTCAGAAATCGCCTAGCGTGCCGTCACCTTGGTTTGTCGAGTTCACTGCCGCACAGGCAGCTCAGAAATGCGCCGCGAAGTCGGTGACGCGGGCTGGCTGGTTCACTGCCGCACAGGCAGCTCAGAAAAGATAGATACAGGCGATGCGATCGAGCGCGCGGTTCACTGCCGCACAGGCAGCTCAGAAATGCATGTCCAGCATGCCACGCCTAGTCACTTCGTTCACTGCCGCACAGGCAGCTCAGAAACGGCCGAGCATGTGACGTTCCGGTCGATGCTCGTTCACTGCCGCACAGGCAGCATCACTCCAACCCTGCACATCTGTTTCAGGCTTCAGCGCGCTACCAAGCCCAGCAGGAAGTCCGGCACCCAGGTGCGCCAGGGCTGTTTCTTGATGGCTTCCTGTTCCTGCATCAGACGCACGTTGAAGGCTGAGGGGTGCTTGCGCAGTTCGGCCGGCAGGCTGTCGACGGGAATACGGACGTTGAGGTATTTGCGGTCCGCGGTGAGTTGAACGGCAAACGGCAGGGTGTCGTACATGGCGATCGCTCCGTGGCGTGGGTCCATGTGCGGCATTGTCGGCAACCGCTGTCTCAGAACCTGAGACTGACCGCGGATTTTTCTTCGCCCCGCCCTGCGGTCCCAAACCGGGAGCCGGTTCCGGCCGTGCCTCGCGCTCAGTCCTGCGGGGCCTGGTGGTAGCGGGCGGCGGCCTGTTCGAGGCGCTTGGCGACGGCCATGCGCAGGGAGACGGGCGACATGACCTCGACATCCGGACCGTAGCGGAGGACGTCGAGGATCAGTTCGTCGTCGCGGCTGTAGGGCACGGAGAGCTCGTAGCTGCCGTCGCCGAGCCAGATCCCCTGCTGGTGCGGATGCCATTGTTCGACCGCGACCCAGCGCGCGCGGTCGGGGGTGAAGCGCAGCACGGCGGTGGCGGTCGGCGTGCCGGAGAAGATGCCGTAGGAGGTGCCGAGTTCCTGGTCGAGCTGATCGGACTCGACCTCGTCGGCTGCGCGATCGAGCGCGGTGGCGTTCTGGATGCAGTCGAGCGCGAAGGTGCGCAGACCGTTGGAGCGATGGCACCAGGCGTCGAGGTACCAGTTGTCGCGATAGTGCGCGAGCCGCTGCGGGGAGATCTCGCGCTCGGAGGTCTGCGCGGTGGCGCGGGAGAGGTAGTCGATCTGCAGGCGCTTGCGCTGCAGTACGGCGGCGGCGACCACGGCGAAGTGCCTGCCTGGCGGCCGCGCGGCGGCCCGTAGCAGGCGCACGCGCGCGGCGTTGTCGACCGACAGCCCCTGCGACTTGAGGATGTCGGCCAGACGCTGGCGCAGCGGCGACAGTGCGTCGTCGAGCAGGCCGGGCTGAAAGGTGGCGAGCAGTTGCTGCAGGGTCAGCAGGCTCTGCAGTTCCTCGGCGCTGAACCAGAAGCCGGGCAGCTCGTAGGCTTCGTCGGTGTAGCGGTAGCCGCGGGGCTCGCGTGAGGTCTCCAGCGGTGCATTGAGGATGTCGCGCAGGTAGGCGAGCACGCGGTTGGTGGTCGCGCGCGAGCATTCGAGTTCTTCCTGCACCCGTTCGAACGGCACCGGGTAGCGCGAAGCCTTGAGCAGGCGATGCAGCCGGTAGACGTGTTCAAAGGATTTCATATGCCGCTAGGCTATCGCACCTTTTGCTTTCGATACGAATCCCATGTCCACGATCAACCTCGCCACCATCAACCCGGAGTACGTCGCGCGCTTGATCGACGCGGTCAACACCGGCGATTTTCCGTCCCACGTCGATTTCAAGCTCCGCGCCGTCGACTACGACAGCTGCCGGGTGGAGCTGGACATCGCGCAGAAGCACTTTCAGCCGCTGGGCATCGTCCACGGCGGGGTGATGGCGACGATGATCGACACGGCGACGTTCTGGGCCGGCTTCATGCGGCTGCCGGAGGACGCCGGGCTGGTGAACGTGGACCTCAAGCTGAACTATCTGAAGGCGGTGGTCGGCGGCCGGCTGATCGCGGAGGGCCGCTGCCTGCGCCCGGGCCGCCAGATCAGCTACACCGAGGCCAGCGTCCGCAACGAGCACGGCGAGCTGGTCGCGCACGGCACCTCGACGCTGATGGCGCTGCCCGGCAAGGGCATGAAGCTGGGCGTGCCGAAGTTCCTCGACTGAAGCCTCGATGCGGCCGATGCCGACATCGGCCGCAGCCGAACGGCGGCACCGCGTAGGAGATTCCCGGCGGCACGCGGCATAGGGCGAATTTGCCATTGGCCGGGGCCGGCGGCGCGGCGATTTTTCACGCAAGCGTCATTTGCGGCGAATAGGGTTTCGCGGTTTGGAAACCCCGGACCGAAAGCCAGCGCGGCGCGTCCCCAGACGCCGGACGCGCGGACCCGCTGCGGGGCATTTTCCGGTTCCACGCATCCGAGCCCGCCGCCATGATCCGACCGCTTCCGCACCACGTTCCCCGCCGCCCGCCCGCACCGATCAGCCGTCGCGACTTCCTGCGCCGGGGCCTGGCCACGTCCGGCATCATCGCCACCGGGCCGCTGCTGTGGAGCTGCGCGGATTCCGGCGGCACGGTGCTGGCGCCGTCGCTGACCAAGCTCGGCGCGCTGCGCGATCCGGACGAGAACGGCATCCGCCTGCCGGAAGGCTTCCGCTCGCGGGTGGTCGCCGAGTCCGGGGTGCCGGTGCTGTCCGACATCGTCAACGGCCTGCTCGGACCGGTGCTCGGCTACAGCTGGCACACCTTCCCGGACGGCGGCGCGACCTTTGCAGCCGACGACGGCGGCTGGGTCTACGTGTCCAACAGCGAATCGGTGCCCGGCGGCGTCGGCGCGCTGCGCTTCGACAAGGACGGCAACATCGTCGACGCCTATCGCATCCTCGCCGGCACCATCATCAACTGCGCCGGCGGCCCGACGCCGTGGGGAACCTGGCTGTCGTGCGAGGAGATCGCCACCGGCCGCGTTCACGAATGCGATCCCTTCGGCAGCGCGCTGGACGCGCGGGCGCGCCCGGCGCTGGGCATCTTCGATCACGAGGCGGTCACGGTCGATCCGGTCCGCCGCCAACTGTTCCTCACCGAGGACAGCTCCGATGCGACGTTCTACCGCTTCGTGCCCTCGCCGTCCGACTGGCCGGCGGACGCGGCGCGCCCGGCGCTGAAGGACGGCGCGCTGCAGATGATGGTGGTGCCGGGTGTCGCCGATTCGCGCGACGTCCCGCTGGACGCCGGCCCGCAGCCGGTGCAGTGGATCGACGCGCAGAACCCGGATCAGCCGCAGTCGAACAACCGCCTGGCGGAGGCCACCGTGTTCGCCGGCTCCGAAGGCATCTGGTACGTCGACGACCTGGTCTATTTCACCTGCAAGTCCGGCAACCGCGTGTGGGCCTACGACTGCGTCGCGCAGACGGTGGAGCTGATCTACGCGGCGGATCTGCACGGCGGCGGTGACGCGCCGCTGCGCGGTGTCGACAACTGCACCGTGTTCGGCCCGACCCGCGACCTGATCGTCGCCGAGGACGGCGGCGACATGCGCATCTCGGCGATCGGCCTGGACGGCAGCGTCGTGCCGATCCTGCAGATCGTCGGCCAGGACGACTCCGAGATCACCGGTCCGGCGTTCAGCCCGGACGGCACGCGCCTGTATTTCAGCTCGCAGCGCGGCGGCGCGTTCGGCGGCGGGCTGACCTATGAAGTCACCGGTCCGTTCGGCCGGGTCTGACCCGGGCCGGCACCACACAAGGGGAAGAGCAGATGACACCGATGGATCGCCGGCAGTTCCTGCGCCATCTCGGCATTCTCACCGGCAGCACCCTGCTGCCGGTGCTCGGCGGCTGCGACAGCGCGGATCCGGCGATGCCGGACGACGGCGCCACCGACGGCAAGGTCGCGTTTCTGCACGGGGTGGCGTCGGGTGATCCGCTACAGGATCGCGTGATCCTGTGGACGCGGGTCACGCCTGAGGCCGACGCGCCGGTGCAGGTGCGCTATCGCGTCGCCACCGATCCGGCGATGACGCAGGTGCTGATCGACGAGCGCGTGGTCACCGACGCGGCCCGGGACTACACCGTCAAGGTCGATCCGGTCGGCCTGCAGCCCGGCACCACCTACTACTACCGGTTCGAATCCGGCGGCGCGGTGTCGCCGGTCGGGAGGACCCGGACCCTGCCGGTGGGCGCGCTGGAGCGCCTGCGCTTCGCCTTCGCCTCCTGCTCGAACTACCCGAACGGCTACTTCAGCGCCTATCGGCACATGGCCGCGCGCCGCGACCTCGACGCGGTGTTCCACCTGGGCGACTACATCTACGAAAGCGGCAGCAAGGGCGCGCTGGGCCGCGCGCACCGCCCGGATCACGAGATCGTCACGCTGGCCGACTACCGCCAGCGCTATGCCCAGTACCGCACCGATCCGGACCTGCAGGAGGTGCATCGCCAGCATCCGATGATCTGCGTCTGGGACGACCACGAGTCGACCAACAACTCGTGGAAGGACGGCGCCGACAACCACACCGAGGGCGACGAGGGCAGCTGGGTCGATCGCAAGGCGATGTCGATCCAGGCCTACTTCGAGTGGCTGCCGATCCGCCTGGTCGATCCCGACGATCCGCAGCGCATCTGGCGGCAGTTCGGCTTCGGCGATCTGGTGGACCTGATCATGCTGGACACCCGCCTGTACGGCCGCGACGAACAGCTGCCGCTGGCGCTGGGCGGCGCGCAGTTGAACGATCCGAACCGCCAGCTGCTCGGCGAGAAGCAGCAGGACTGGCTGACCGCGCAGCTCGCCGGCTCCCGGGCCCGGTGGAAACTGCTGGGCCAGCAGATCATGTTCGGCCAGCTGCGCGTCCTGACGCTGCCGGAGATCGACCTGCTCGGCGTCAACCTGACCCACGAACTGCTCGCGATCAACGCGGACCAGTGGGACGGCTATCCGGCCGCGCGCCAGCGGGTGTTCGACGCCATCGACGCGGGCCAGGTCGAGAACGTCGTGGTGCTGACCGGCGACATCCACAGCTCGTGGGGCATCAATCTGTTCCGGGATCCGGGCGAGCTGGCGAACCTGCTCGCGGGCATCGTCGGCGATCCGCTGGAACTGGGGCTGATCAAGGCGCACGGCGTGGAGTTCGTCACGCCGTCGGTGACCTCCAGCGGTTTCCCGGACGGCACCACCGGACTGCTGCGGGGGGTGTTCGGCCTGACGGATCCGCATATCAAGTACTTCGACGGAACCCTGCACGGCTACGTGCTGCTCGACATCACGCCGGAGCGCTGCCAAGGCGAGTGGTGGTACGTCGACAGCATCGAGGATCCCGTGGCCGGCGAGTCCTTCGCCAAGGGCATGTACACGCTCAGCGGCCAGAACCGGCTACGCGATGCCGACGGCGCCAGCAGCGACCGAACCGACGCGCCCGCGCCGGCGCCGTGACGCCATGACCCGCACCGCGCCGCCACCGCGGAGGCCCGCGCGCCGGGGATGGCGCGGAAGCCTGATCGCGGTCTGTGCATGGGGGCTGGCCATGCTCGCCGGCTGCGGCGCGTCATCCGGGCCCGGCACGGAGCCGGCATCGCAGCCGCCCGTGACCCTGACCCTGGAGGCGGACGTCGGCAGCGGCGGCGATCTGGTCTATGTGCCGTTCGAGGTGCCCGAAGGCGTCAACCGCATCGACGTGCGCCTGCTCGACGGCACCCCGGACAACGTCGGCATCGGCGTCTTCGATCCGGCCGGAACGGACTTCCTCGGGCGCGGCTTCCGCGGCATCGCCGGCAAGGAGCGGCGCGCGTTCTTCATCGCCGGCGACGACGCGACGCTGGGCTTTATTCCGGGCGCGATCACCGCGGGACAGTGGCAGCTGGTGCTGCCGAACTACTATGCCAGCGGCGCCGCACGGATCGAGGTCACGCTGTCGTTCGGCAGCGCCGCCGCGGCGCCCCGGCCGCAGCATGTGCCGGAACAGGTCCGCGCCCAGGCCGGCTGGTATCGCGGCGATCTGCACGTACACACCGAGCATTCCTCGGATGCCTTCAGCTCGGGCAGCAGCCTGTCACCGGCGGCGATGGCGCAACGCGCGCGCTCGCGCGGACTCGACTTCATCGCCCTGACCGATCACAACGTCTCGACCCAGAACACCCGCCTGCCGGACGCACAGCCCGACGATTTCCTGCTGCTGGCCGGCGGCGAGATCACGACCTGGCTCGCCGGACCGGGGCATCTGATCGTGGCCGGCCTGCAGGCCGGCGAGTTCTTCGACTGGCGCTTCCGCCCGGTCAACGGCATCTGGGCCAAGCCGCGGACGCAATGGGGCGAGAACGAACAGGCGCTGCAGGTGGCGCTGGACCATGCCCGCGCGCGCGGGCTCTACAGCAGCGCCGCACACCCGTTCGTGGCGCCGGGTTTCGGCTCGAACTGGGGCTTCTTCAGCGACTCGGACCTGGACCCCGCCGCCCTGCCCGACGCGCTGGAGGTCTGGAACGACGACTTCTTCACCACCGGCGGCACCGCCACGCTGATGCGCTGGGACGCGGAGCTGGCCAAGGGGCGGCGCCTCTGCGGCAATGGCGGGTCCGATCTGCACGGCATCGACAGGGGCATCGAAGTCGGCACGCCGACCACCGTGGTCTACGCCACCGAGCTGTCGCGCGCCGGCGTCATCGCAGCGCTGCAGGCCTGCCGCGCCTACATCACCTCGCAACCGGACGGCCCTGGCCTGCTGCTGACCGCGACCACGGCCGACGGCCAGACCGTGATGATGGGCGACACCCTCGTCGGCGCCGCCGGCGACACCGCCGAGGTGCAGGTGCGCGTGCTCGGTGGTGCCGGCGCACGTCTGGTGCTGACGCGTGCGGGCGCGGCGGTGTTCTCGCGCGCCATCGCCAGCGACGACGAACGTTTCTCGACCACGCTGATCCTTGGCGACGCCGGCGCGATCCGCGCCGAACTCTGGCCCAACGCGCTCAGCGCCCCGCTGGGGCTGAACCCGCTGGCGCTGAGCAACCCGCTCTTCTTCGGCAGCGCGCCGCCGCTGCCGCTGCGCGCGCCGCTGCCGCCGGCCTACGTGCAGCACGCCATCGACACCTTCTCCACCGAGCCCCGTCACCGATGAATCGTTCCAGCTGTGTGCGCAACCGTGGTCCCGCAATCCTGCGCCTGTTCGTCTTCGGCGCGGCGCTGTGCGCGGCGGCCTGCGGCAACAGCACGGGCGTTGCACCGCCGCCCAACGGCGCGCAGGCCACGCAGGGCTTTGTGCTGGCACAGGCCCACGCCCACAACGACTACCAGCACGAACAGCCGCTGGGCGACGCGCTGTCGCACGGCTTCGCCAGCGTCGAGGCGGACGTGTGGATCCTGCCCGGCCTCGGCAACGAGCTGTACGTGGCCCACGACTTCGTCGACATCCGCCTCGACCGCACCCTGCGCGCGCTGTATCTCAATCCGCTGGCCGCGCGCGTCGCCGCCAACGGCGGCCGGGTGTATGCCGACGATGCGGCGACGGTGCAGCTGCTGGTCGACATCAAGAGCGATGCCGAGAACACCTACGCGGAGATCGCCGACCAGCTCGACGATTACCGCAACATGCTCACCTGCGTGGTCGACGGCGAACTGAGACAGGGCGCGGTCACCGTGGTGCTGTCCGGCAACCGCCCCTACGACACGCTCAAGGCACAGCGCGATCGCTGCGCGTTCTACGACGGCCGCAGCGGCGATCTCGGCAGCGACGATCCGGCCAGCCTGATCCCGCTGATCTCCGACAGCTGGTCCTCACAGTTCGGCTGGACCGGCTACGGCGCGATGCCGGCGGAGGAACGCGCGCGGCTGGCCGCTTTCGTCGCACAGGCGCATGCCGCCGGCCGGCGCGTGCGCTTCTGGGCCACGCCCGACGCCGCGGGCGCGGCCCGCGAAGCGGTCTGGACGGCGCTGCTCGACGCCGGCGTCGACCATCTCAACACCGACGACCTGGCCGGGCTCGAAGCCTTCCTGCGCGGCCGCGCCGGCGACTGAACCGCGAGGACGACGACGATGCCGCGAAACCCACACCGATCCGGCCACCGGGTGCACACCGCCGTGCTGCTGGCGATGGCACTGGTCCTGTCGGCCTGCGGACGCTCGGCGGACCTCACCCCCGAAGCCGCCGGACCCACGACCGAGCGCACCGATCCGGACCTCGCCGCGCGCGCCGAGTTCGAGCGCGTGCGGGCGCTGGAAGCCGGTTGCTGCGAACTGCATGCGGAGCATTGAAGATGGGCATCCGAATCCCGATCGCCGTTCTGGCGCTGCTGCTGAGCCACGGCGCCTGGGCCGCCGGCATGGTCACGCACGCGCTGGTCGCGGACCTGGCCCGGCAGGCGCTGCCCGACGGTCCGATGAAAACCCTGCTGACCCGGCACCGGCCGGCGCTGCTGGCCGGCGCGATCCATCCGGACGGCGGCTACGGCAGCGGCGCGGTCTTCGCGGAAGACCGCGAGATGGCCGAGCGCGCGCACTGGGAGGATTTCAACGACGCGTTCATCGCGCATCTGCGCGCCATCGGCTGCACCGGCGAGCTGGGGACCGCGCTGGTTCCGCGCCAGCCGCTGGGGCTGATCGATCTCAACGGACTGAGCGACCGTTGCGGCAAGCTGATCGCCTTTCTCTACGGCAACGCCGCGCACGGACTGACCGACGAGACCTGGGACAGCCTGTTCGAACCGGTCGTGCGCGAACGCGACTACGGCGAGGGCCCGGCGGCCGCGGCCGGGGCACGCGCCAAGGCGCATGACGGCCCGCACTGCGGGGCCCTGTTCGCGACACCCGAAGATCCCGCCACGCTGCGCCGGGCCCTGATCGGCGAGGATCTCCCCGCCCTGCAGAAGACGCTGCTGTCCACGGACGCCGTGCCCGGCATCGAATACGCGATGGACATGGTCGCGATCATGGAGCAGACGCTGCTGCTGGACGCGCCGCTGCTGGTCACGCCGCCGGTCGGCGACCTCGTCGCGATCCACGCGCTCAACCGTCCCGGCCAGGGCGTCACCGCGGCACAGGTCCGCCGCGGGTTTCTCGTCTCCAAGGCCGCCGTCGCCGGCGAGCGCCTGATCGCGCCTGAGGAAGCCGCGCGCATGCGGATCGCGATGCCGTGGGCATCGGCCAACTACTACATGAACTCGGGCGGCGCCATCGATTCGGCGCAGATGGTCGCACGGCTGTACGCACACCTGTGGGCCAAGCTCACCGCGGAACCGATGCCGATTGCGGTGATCGGCGAGCATCCGCAGAACGGCGAACGCGACGTGCCGGTGCGGGCCGGAGCGGCACAGGCCTACATCCGCGCCTTCACCGGGCAATCGCCGACCGCGGCGTCGGTGGAACAGGCCGGCGTGATCTGCCTGTTCGACGCCAACGGCGAGCGCGTCGACGGCGAGGTGCGCTCCGGCATCTATGACCCGGAGTGGGGACACGTCATCGCCTTCTCACCCGCCGGCGACCTGCAGCCGGACCAGCGCTACACCGCGGTCGTCACCGATCGCATCGTCGATCACTTCGGGCAGGTGCCGGATTCGGCCTACAGCTGGAGCTTCCGCACCGCGGCCGAGTGACGCACCGGCTCCGGCATCCGCGGGCCACAAAAAACCAGGGCCCCGTTGCCGGAGCCCTGGTTCGGATCACACTTGTGCAGTGTGGATCGGCTTACATCATGCCGTCCATGCCGCCCATGCCGCCCATGCCGCCCGGCATCGCCGGCTCGTCCTTCTTCGGCAGCTCGGCCACCATCGCCTCGGTGGTCAGGAGCAGACCGGCAACCGACGACGCGTTCTGCAGCGCCATGCGGGTGACCTTGGCCGGATCGATGATGCCGGCGTCGATCATGTCGACGAACTCGCCGGTACCGGCGTTGTAGCCCGTCGAACCCTTCGACTCCTTGACCTTGTTGACGATCACGGAAGGCTCTTCACCGGCGTTGCGCACGATCTGACGCAGCGGCTCTTCGATCGCACGACGCAGGATGTTGACGCCAACCTGCTGCTCGGCGGTCGCGGCCTTGAACGCGTCCAGGACCTTCTGCGCACGGATCAGCGCGGTACCGCCGCCGGCCACGATGCCTTCCTCGACGGCCGCACGGGTGGCGTGCAGGGCGTCTTCGACGCGGGCCTTCTTTTCCTTCATCGCGACTTCGGTCGCGGCACCGACCTTGATCACCGCAACACCGCCGGCGAGCTTGGCCAGACGCTCCTGCAGCTTCTCGCTGTCGTAGTCGCTGGTCGAAGCCTCGATCTGGGCGCGGATTTCCTTGACGCGCGCCTGGATCTTGTCCTTCTTGCCGGCGCCGTCGATGACGGTGGTGTTTTCCTTGTCGATCTGCACCTTCTTGGCGGTGCCCAGATCGGTCACGGCGACCTTCTCCAGCGACAGGCCCAGCTCCTCGGAGATGACCTGGCCACCGGTCAGGATCGCGATGTCCTTGAGCATTTCCTTGCGGCGGTCACCGAAGCCCGGCGCCTTGACGGCGGCGACCTTCAGGATGCCACGCAGGTTGTTGACGACCAGGGTCGCCAGCGCCTCGCCTTCGACGTCCTCGGCGATGATCATCAGCGGACGGCCCTGCTTGGCGACGCCCTCGAGGATCGGCAGCATCTCGCGGATGTTGGAGATCTTCTTCTCGGTGATCAGGATCAGCGGGTTCTCGAGTTCTACCTGCTGGCTCTGCGCGTTGTTGATGAAGTACGGCGACAGGTAGCCGCGGTCGAACTGCATGCCCTCGACCACGTCCAGCTCGTCGGCCAGGCCCGAACCGTCTTCGACGGTGATCACGCCTTCCTTGCCGACCTTGTCCATCGCCTCGGCGATGCGCTCACCGATCGACTCGTCGTTGTTGGCCGACACGGTGCCGACCTGGGCGATCGCCTTGCGGTCCTTGCACGGCTTGGAGACCTTCTTGATCTCGGCGACCAGGGCCTCGACGGCCTTGTCGATGCCGCGCTTGATTTCCATCGGGTCGTGGCCGGCGGCAACCGACTTCAGACCTTCGTTGACGATCGCCTGCGCCAGCACGGTCGCGGTGGTGGTGCCGTCACCGGCCTCGTCGGAGGTCTTGGAAGCGACTTCCTTGACCAGCTGCGCGCCCATGTTCTCGAACTTGTCCTGCAGTTCGATTTCCTTGGCGACCGACACACCGTCCTTGGTCACCGTCGGGGCGCCGAAGGACTTGTCGAGCACCACGTTGCGGCCCTTCGGGCCCAGCGTCACCTTGACCGCGTTGGCCAGCACGTTGACGCCGGCCACCATACGGGTGCGGGCGTCATCACCAAACTTGACGTCTTTGGCTGCCATTGTTCTGTTTCCTCTGTCTTTCTATTGATCAATCAATTACTTGGTGAAGACGGCCATGATGTCGTCTTCGCGCATGACGAGCAGTTCCTCGCCGTCGACCTTGACCTCGGAACCCGAGTACTTGCCGAACAGGACGACGTCGCCGACCTTCAGGTCGACCGCAACGGTCTTGCCGTCGTCGGTCTTCTTGCCGGACCCCACCGCGACGACCTTGCCGCGAACCGGCTTCTCGGCCGCTGCGTCCGGAATGATGATGCCGCCGGCCGACTTCTTCTCTTCTTCAATACGCTTGACGATCACGCGATCGTGCAGAGGGCGCAACTTCATGTTCAATCTCCCGATGGTTCAATGACTTGGCTGTTTCCTCGCGAATGCCCCAACGCCTCTTGGCGGGCCGCTGTTAGCACTCACAATGAAAGGCTGCTAATTGTTGGGGACGCTTCGACAGGATTCAAGGGGGCAATCGACCCGATCCGGCATTTTTCTTCGCGACAGGCCGGATCCCGCAGCAAAAAACCCGCCCCGGATCACCGGGGCGGGCCGAGCTTACCGCGTCCGAGGTTACGGAAAACCGACTACAGCGCGAGCATGAACGCCACCAGATCGTCCTTTTCCTGCTCGCTGAGCCGGGTGCCCAGCACCAGATTGAAGAACTCGACCGTATCGGCCAGCGTCAGCAGGCGGTCGTCGTGCAGGTATGGCGGGGTTTCCTTGATGCCACGCAGCGGGAAGGTCTTGATCGGACCGTCGGCGCTGGCCCAGCGACCGTCGATGTCCTTCTCCTTGAAGAAACGCTCGGTCTTGAGGTTGTGCATCAGGTTGTCGGTGTAATACGGCGGCGTGTGACACCCCGCGCACTTGCCCTTGCCGAAGAACACCGCCTGCCCGCGCAGCTCGGAATCGGTGGCCCTGGCCGGATCGAGCATGCCGAACACATCCAGCTTCGGCGCCGGCGGGAAATCCAGGATCTCCTGGAATTCGGCCATGTTGTGGACCTCGCTGCCGCGCTCGAGGATGTTGACGCCCTTCTTGATCGCGATCACCGGGTCGCCGTCGAAATAGGCGGCACGCTGCTCGAACTCGGTGAAGTCCTCGACGGTCTTGAGCGCGCGCTGCGAGCCGAACAGGCGCTGCACGTTGACGCCCCGCAGCGACGGCGTGTCGATGCGATGGCGGTACTTCTGCGGGCGGATATCGCCGACCAGATGGGTCGCGGCGTTGGTGTGGCCGTTGACGTGGCAATCGAAGCAGGTGACGCCGGTGCTCGGCTTGTCGGAGCGCCGGTCCCAGGTGGCGTTGAACTGCTGCTGCATCGTCGGCGTCACCAGCAGGCGCAGGCCGTCGATCTGCTTGGGATTGAGAATGCCGTTGAACAGCTCGTAGTAGTTCATCAGCGTGACGACCTCACCCTGCGACACGTCGCCCAGGTCCGGCCGGGTCGTCAGGTAGATCGCCGGCGGATACTCCGGCAGGAAGTGGTCCGGCAGGCCGTATTCCAGATCGAAACGCTGCAGGTCACGACCATCCTGCTCCTTCATCTTCTTGATATGGAAGTCCGGGAACAGCATGCCGCCTTCATCGTGGTTGTCGTGCGGCAAGGGATAGAACCCCGCCGGCCACAGATTCCTGGCCTTGATCTGCTCCGGTGTCATCGCGGCCAGATCGTCCCAGCTCGTGCCCTTGGGCAGCTTGACGCGCACCCCGCCCTGCACCGGCTTTTTCCGGGCGTTGCTGGTGACGCCCTTGATCGGCCTGTCGGAAAGGTCGTAACGCTCTTCGAGCAGGTCGGCGAAGCGCTTCTCGATCTTCGGCCTGGCCTTGACCATGCGCTTCTTGACGCTCTCGAAGGATTCCCGGTCGTCGACCGGCGCATAGCTGTTCGGCACCGTCATCGCCGCCGAAACCGCCCCCACCGTACACATCGCCGCCGCAGCGACCACCACCGATCTCAGTCCCATCTCGAATCTCCCTGTCTGCGTGTGCGTCGATGCTAGCGACGGGTTCTCAGGGGTTCGTTTGAAGTTTTCAAAACGCAGTGCAGCAAAGTCGCCGCGGCTGCGCACGCCGCCGGAAAATCCGCTGAACCCGCCTGCACTTGTGAACGCCGGGGGCTTCCGTTTGAAGTTTTCAAAGGGGGCAATGGAGGGGGCGACGATCGCGCCGACGGGTTTGCGCCCCGGGCGCCGCCTAGACCTGCTCCAACACCGCCGACCGGCAGCGCCGGGCCCGGATGTCCCGCGCCGCGCTGCGCACGCGGTGGATCTGCAGCACCGCGGACTCGATCAACGCCAACAGTGGCGCGCCCTCGGCGGTCGGCTCCGCCGGCGCCCGTCTTTGCTCGAACAGCCGGACCCCGAGATAGCCTTCGAGCCGGGTGATCTGCGCGCTGACGGTGCCGGGTGTCGCATTGCAGCGCTCGGCCGCTGCGTGCAGCGATCCGGTCTGCTTCAGCGCCACGACGTACTCGAAGCTGCGCCAGTTCACAGGACACCTCCACCCTGGCTCAGGCCGACCGCTCCATGAATGAGCCCCGCACACAGGATCATCAGGCCGAAACCGAAGCGGAGCCGGGAGACCTTCAGCGGATCCCGCCCGCGTCCCGCTCCCGTGCCACGGAGTCCACCCGGCATTGCGGATCGCGGCCTGGCACGACGCTCGCATGCGGCCTTGCCATGGACGACTGAGGCCGGCGTGCCGGCGCGCATCATCTGGCGTTGCGGTATGGTCATCGGACGCTCCGGAATCGCGGACGGTGGGATCCCCACGCACAATAACGGCGCCTGTTAATGAAATATATTTGTTTGCTTTATAAGTTGTAATAGCCTTTGACTATATGAGACCGGCTCCGACCCAAAAAACAACGGCGGCCCCTGTTCCGGTGGCCGCCGCTCTCCCCCCTCCCCGTGATTCGGAATACTGCGCGGGGTCGTCCCCGCGATGATGATCCGGTCAGTTGCCCTGCATGACGGCGCCACGCCCCATCGGGATCGACATCCGACGGTAGACCGCGGACAACAGCCACAGCGGACCGATCAGCAGGAACTGCAGATCCTTGAAGAACGACGGCCGCGCGCCTTCGGCATAATGGCCGATGAACTGACCGATCCAGGCCACCACGAAAATGCCGGCCGCCCACCATGCGAGCTGCAGTCCGAGCACCTGCTCCAGCGACAGGATCGCGGCGTAGAGGATGCTGAAGACGAACACCATGCCCGTCGCCAATTGCCACGAAAGCCTGAAGTAGTACGCCAGGGTCATCACGCCCACAACCGTCGCAACATTGATCAGGTCACTGCCGACCGGAATCAGCTTGAGCGCGCACACCACCGAAAACACGATGGGCGGCACGCAGATCCAGTGCAGCAGTTTGTTGGTCGGGTTCTGATGGCTCTGCGAATACTCGTCAAGCCAGTCCCTGAGCGTTCTCATCGGCTCCTCCGTAAGAATTCGTCCGTTGTAGGTCCGGATGATGGACTGGCAGTATGCGTCAGGGTTCCTGTCAGACCGATAGTAAATACCGCTTAGACGCCTTTCATGCCGAAGATCGTTCAATCTGACTCCCTCGACCCGATAGACCGCCTGATTGCCCGGCTTTATCGCTCCGCCGTCTCGATCTGCCCGGAGGACTACCGCACCTGGGCGCTGCAGCAGCTGCGGCGGATCATCCCGTTCGATGGTGCGCTCTGGGGCAGCGGCGTGCTTTCGCGCTGGAAGTTCCACACCGTCACGGTGACCGGGCTGCCGGATGAGTTTCCGCACACGCTCGAGTCGACGACGCGGATCAATCCGATCCTGCCGCGGATCCTGCAGGAACTCGACACCCCGATCGACATGGCCAGCGTCATGTCGGACGACGAGTTCTTCGGCTCGGAGATCTACCAGAAGGCGTTCGCGCCCTACGGCATCACGCGCATCCTGTCGACGGCGCATCTCGACAACCGTTCGGGCCTCTACTCGCTGGTCACGCTCTACCGCAAGGATCGCGACCACACGTTCACCGAGGTCGAGAAAGCCCTGCAGAAGCGCGCGACGTTCCACCTGTTCAACGCCGGCTCGCACGCATTCTTCCTGCATCTGGCCAGGACCCACGCGGAGCGGCCGCCCGGCGCCGGCGCCGCCGTGCTCGACCGCACCGGTACCTTCCACGAAGCCACGGTGGAATTCCTCGACCTGGTCGAGGAACGCTTCCCGCAGCGCAAGCTGCACGAGCTGCCTTTCACGATTCCCGAACCGGGAACCGCGGTACCGTTCCAGGACCTGATGATCCGCTGCGAACCCCTCGGCGATCTGTTCCTGGTGACGATCTGGCCCGCCGGGCCGCTCGACCGCCTGACCCAGCGCGAACGGGAGATCGTGATGTGCGTCGCGCAGGGGCTGTCGTTCAAGCAGGCGGCGAAGAAGATCGGCGTCGCCCCGTCCACCGTCGCCAACCATCTCTACAGGGTCTATCGGAAACTGGGCGTCTACAGCCGGACCGAGCTGGCGGCGCTGGTCCATCCGGAGCCGTCCGACACACCGTGAGCACCCGCGCATGGCCGCGCTCGGATCAGATTGCGGCGCTGTGGCATCAGTGGCGTCACGTCGTCGCACTGCTGAGCTTCGCCGCCGGCGTCGCCAGCTTCATTCTGATCCAGCGTCAGGAGAAAGTCGCTCAGGCATTGGTGATCCTGCTGCCGCTGTCATGGCTGCTGGCGTTGCTCGAACCCTGGCTGATGCGCATCGCCGAGCGCCGCCGCCTGCTGCGCGCAACGCCGTTGCTGCTGAGCTACCTCGGACAGGCCCTGCATCAGGAATCGCTGTTCTTCACGCTGCCGTTCTTTCTGGCGACCGTCACCTGGGCATCTGCGCAGGCCGTGTTCGTCGGCGGACTGATTCTGGTCGCCCTGGTCTCGATCGTCGATCCGCTGTACTACGGCGCGATCGCGGGGCATCGCGCGCGGCTGTGGAGCTTCCACGCGCTGGCCGGATTCGTCACCACGCTGACCGCCGCGCCGATGCTGTGGCAGCTGACGACGACCGAAAGCCTGCTGCTGGCGCTGACCTGCGCCGGTGCGCTGAGCACACCGGCGTGGTGGCACGCGTTGCCGCGCTGGGGGCTGCTGCGGGGACTGCTCGCCCTCAACGCCGGGGCCGCCCTGATCGGCTGCGGCTGGATGCTGCGCGCGGCCGTTCCGCCGGCCACGTTGTGGGTCAGCGGGATCACCGCCGCACGCAGCGTCGACGCCGGCACGCGCGAGCCGGTCGGCCGCTTCGAACGGATCGACGCCGCCACCGCCCGCGCCGGCGGCATCGTGGTCTGGAGCAGCATCCACGCCCCGCGCGGGCTGCACGAGCGCATCGAACACCGCTGGCTGCACGACGGCCGGACGGTCGACGTGATCGATCTGGACATCACCGGCGGCCGCGAGGCCGGCTACCGGGCCTGGTCGCGCAAGACCGCCCTGCCCCAGCCCGCGGACGGACCGTGGGAGGTGCGCGTGGAAACCCAGAGCGGCCAGCTGATCGGGCGCGTCCGCTTCGGGATCGACGCCGTGGCGGGCGCCCGCTGATGGCGCGCACCCGCCGATTGACCCGTGTCAGCAAGCGCCGGCGCGGCGCGGTGATAGACTCCGGGCCGATATGGAACACATCGACGTGATCGAGCTGTATCGACGCATGTCCGCAGGCACTGCGACCGTCGTCGACGTGCGAACGGACGACGAGCTGGCGCTGGCCGCGATCGACGGCGCCCGGCACATCCCGATGCATGAACTTCCGGAGCGTCTCGGCGAACTAAACCCTTCCGGGCACATCGCCGTCCTATGCCATCACGGCATTCGTTCGGAATCCGCCGCCGCCTTTCTCGAGACCCGGGGTTTCAGCTCCGTCTCGAGCGTGGACGGCGGCATCGATGCCTGGTCGCTGCACGTCGATCCCAACGTTCCGAGGTATTAGCGAGCGGCCCGCGCGCCGCCGATCACTGTTTCAAGGAGCCCCATGCGCACCCAACTCTGCTTCCTGACCGCCGCGCTGTTGTTGCCCGGACTGGCCCAGGCCAACGAACTGATGCAGGTCTACGATCTTGCCGCCCGGAACGACAAGACCTTCGAGGCCGCGCGCTACGGCCGCAACGCGTCGCTGGAAGCCAAGCCGCAGGCACGCGCCGCACTGCTGCCGCAGCTCGAAGCCAGCTACAAATACAGCTATGCGGATGAGGAGTCATCTCTCGGTGGCGGTGCCCCGAAGATCTCGCATGGCACGAATGAATCGCTGGGCGTCAATCTCAACCAGTCCCTCTTCAGCCTCGAGAGCTGGCGCCGACTGCAGCAGGCCGACGGACAGGTCGCGCTGGCCCAGGCGACCTTCCGCAGCGCCGAGCAGGATCTGGTCCTGCGCGTCGCCGACGCCTACTTCGCGGTGCTCGGCGCCGAGGACAACCTGCGCTCCGCCCGCGCCGAGCAGGCCGCGGTCGAACGCCAGCTCGAGCAGGCGAAGAAGCGCTTCGAGGTCGGCCTGAGCGCGATCACCGACGTCCAGGAAGCCCAGGCCCGCTACGACCTGACCGTCGCCCAGGAGATCCAGGCCACGCAGCAGCTCGACACCGCGCGCCTGGCGCTGGCGGAGATCACCGGCCAGGGCGGCACCGGAACCGCACCGCTGATCGACGACATCCCGCTGCCGGCACCGACGCCCGACAAAGTCGACGACTGGGTCGGGTCGGCGATGGACAGCAACCTCGATCTCCTCGCCGCGCAGCTCAACTACGCGATCGCCGCCCGTGGCGTCCAGGTCGCCCGCGCCAGGCATCTTCCGACCCTGGGGCTGACAGCAGGCTATTCCGACAACTCTCAGAAGACCGGCGCGTTACCGTATGACTCCAATGGAACCTCGGTCGGCGTCGGCGTGACCCTGCCGCTGTTCAGCGGCGGCGCGGTGCGCTCGCAGGTGCGGCAGGCGGTCGCCACACGCAAGCAGCGCCAGGCCCAGTTCGAGGGCGCGCAGCGCTCGGTCGAACGCAACACCCGCGACGCCTTCCTCGGCGTGGTCACCGGCGCCGCGCAGGTCCGCGCCTACAAACAGGCGGTGGTGTCGAGCCAGACCGCGCTCGAGGCCAGCGAGACCGGGCTCGAAGTCGGCGCGCGCACCGCGGTCGACGTGCTCAACGCCCAGCAGCAGCTCTATGCGGCCGAGCGCAACTACCTGCAGTCGCGCTACAACTACCTGATCGCGGTCCTGCGCCTGAAGGCGGCCGCCGGACGCCTGACCCCGACCGACCTGGCCGAGATCGACAAGCTGCTGGTCCGACCCCGGAAGTAACACCCAGGGCGTCAATAAACGAATGGGCGCCATCCTGATTCAGGATGGCGCCCATTTTTTATCTCAGCTTCTTATGCAGAAATTCAATTTATGAAGCATTGCATCTAAATCTTCGCCACCCCTTACCGATCAGGCGCTCAATCTGGTCTTTCAGCTCAAGACCCACTCGAATTTCGTTTACGCAGAAGTCATCAACCTGCATAAAGGTATTTGCATCCCACCAAGGAGATACCTTTGAAAAGAAATCGCGCGAATCCAAGCATTCCGCAAATCGACACAATATATCAGTTTCTTTCTCGAAAACTTCCGGAAGAGCAAGGTGAACAACTGAGATACAATCGGAAGGTCTATTTTTTTGATAAAAAACGTTCGAAGCAACTGTCAAAAAATACAAAGGCGCAACATTTGCTTTCGAATACGCCGCGTGGCTGGGACTTGAAACAGCCACCGACATAAACCGAGCAGGAGACCCATCTAAAAGTTCTCCATCAACTTTGTGAAGCCATCTATTCATCGAGTCTTTCGTCCATGACAATCTACCGAACTTGAGATCCGATTTGTTGATGGGATTCTGTGCCATTACCTTGAGGGACGGCGTTCCAAGGGGAACCAATGCCTCGTCAACAAGACCCTTAACACGGGACCAGCGCTCAGCCTCCCACAAAGGCGTATCGACTAAATAGATCGCCGAAACATAAGGAAAATCCAAAGAAAAGCCCACACCGTCACGCATCATAACTTCCAAAATATTTAGTTCTCTACCTTCACATTCACTTCAACAATATCATCAAGCTTAAAAACCTGACCTTTATATTGTTTTAGCCTTTCTTTATTCGATCTTATTGTCGCATCGCCGGCCAGAATCTGCAAATCCGCTTCTCTCTGAGCGTAACTTCTAACAGCATTATTAGCTTTCACCTCATAACCAATAACTCTTCCGTCCGATGTAACTGCGACATAATCTAAAATTCGCTTATTCCCTGACGCCGTTTTAAACACAACTTGCGAACCGAGTATGTCACTTCCTTCCTGAAGCAACCTATCACCAAATATCCTCTCCGCTTTCCTCCCGACAGCACGGTTAACGCCGATTGTAGCGGCACGCGCCACACGAGACGTCTTGGCAACATCCATGGCAGCATCCGCTGCTTTAGCCGCTCGTCGAGCTTTGATTGCCAACCCAGTACCGGGGACAGGCGAAACCACACCTACAACACTCAAACCGACATCAATCGAAGCGCTTGCGACGTCGCCACCTGTAACAATGGCGTAGCCAAGAGATACTAAGTCGTATGCCAAAAACCCTACATCGATAGGAGAATTTCCGTCCTTGTCCACATACCTGTAAGGATTGTTCTCGGCATAAACATATGGATTAATTGAGTCTCCGTTGTTTATGCCATTCTCTAGAGGGTCTGGAGACATGAACCTCTTTTCTTCCGGCAGATATGCCCTATAGCCACCAGACAAGACAATCTGATGCTTATCTAATATATTTAACGTCGTCTGACCAGTGTACCCAACCCCAAAATCATCCTGAGGGTCAGAAACCCCCCAGTCACTATATGAACGGCCTGTAGCACCTCCCCCATCCTGGACGACAACAGTCGGAGAATTAAGAATATCGTTGTAAAAGTACCTGACGATCTGCCCGGCATTAGAATAACCAGGGAAAAATAAGAACAAAGAGAATAAAAGGCCCAGAAAAGTTGCCTTCGATGAGCCGCCATGCTTATTACGCATTTCTCGTCTCCCTACCTTGCAAGAGCACGCGCATCGGCGCCATCAAGCTCTTTGGATGCAATCAGCCCCGATCCCAAATAATAATACTCTGTATATTTTCCACCTAAACCCAATACACCAGGATCGATCTCAAGCAACAATTTGTCGTTTGATCTAACAAAATATCTCTTTCCAGATCCTGGAATATTTACAATTGTCGCCCTATCTTTTCCATCATATTCAATATTCCATTTTTTTAAAATATTAGAAACATCCCAAGCAGAGCTAATCCTTCCAAAATCATCATAACTAGCTCTAAGAGAGCCTGCCGCCGTAACCTCTCCATTTTCCGAGTGAGTATACTCGGCGGGAAGCATCGTGCCTGTCGATATTGAAATACTCGAGCCACCCCCCCCTGATGCTGAATGCATATATAAGTTATCCATAGCATCATACTTATAGTTATTCACCACTCCGCCGTCACTCATCGTATTTTCCAAACGATGCACTCCGTCGTATTTCAACTCTATTGAATCCATGGGACTCAATAGGTCATCAATCCTACTAATATTGTCGAGCGGATCGTATAAATAACGCAATGACATATAGCTATCAGCACCCCGATATGCATCTATGCCAGAGATACGATTACTTGCATTCAGCTCAGCCCGCGATTCCGATCCGTCGCTATACAGAATGCTTTCCCACTGGCCGGACGGAAAATATTCAACCGATGAAACGTAGGACCCAATTTTTGTCGGCCAGCCCAGCGCATTCGGCTGCAGATTGATAACCTCTCCGGATGGATACGTGATACTTGACACATATCCCTGGCCGGACCTTCCGTATAAAAACTCATATATCAACGGAGTAGCAAGAAGGCCACGGTTAATATTAATTGACTCGCTTTTTAAGGTGTTATCCGGATAGTATTGGTAAGTCCAAGTTATTCCAGAATGAGCAACTTCGACGACATTATTGGATCTATCATACTGAGTCAGAATAGATTTCTTATTTGCAACAGAACCAGCCGGCTTCTTCTGAATCAACCTACCACGTTTATCATACACGTACTCAGCCGATCTGCCGCCATCCGACCTTTTACTGATTCGCCCCGCTCCATCATATTCAAATACAATATCTGCCCTTGAAGTGTCAGATATTTTAACAACCTTTCCAAGAGCGCCATAAACCCATGAACGGCGCCATATTCCATTTAGCCCGTATCCATTCCTTGAAAACCATACCGCGGCACCGGTTCCATCTCTTCCTATTTGGGTATATCTGTACTTTTGAGCGCCAGCCGATTGCGGAGATGTCATATTTTTTGTGTATTTGACTGGATACTTTTCGTCTGGATCTCCATAAGACAGGTAAGTTAAGGATTCCGTTGATCCGTCAGGATATGAAATTAGCTCCGTATTTCCAGGCGCATAATCATAATTTGTCGTTGCTTGAGAAAAGTTAGTAAACTCCAACACTCTGCCCAGAGCATCATATTTAGTCGTCTTAATGAACTTCGGATCGCTATAGGTATACCAATTTGACTGCGATATTACCCGCCCGTGAAAGTCTCGCTTGGTGTCCCGGAAACGATCAATTGAACTTGACCCCGGAGAATATTCATATTCCCAAGACGGCTTTGAAAATATGTCATAATAAGTGTATTTATAATAATTACCGGAGTTCTCAAGGCTAGTGAATAACTGCCACTGAGTTGTTTTCGCGTCTCTTCCAGGCTTAATTAAAGAGATTTGCCTGCCACGACCGTCATACAAATACGAAACCCACCTGCCTTCACCATCCACTTCTCGCTCAACCTCGCCGTATATATTCAGCTGGCGAGATTTAATTACATTTCCTTCATCATCGAGCTTTTCACCAGGCACGCCATATGAGTAGTTCTCGAATGAGATTTTTTCATCTAGCCCATTTGCGATAACACTAACCATTCCATTTGGGTGATGGCTGAATTTGCTTACAGATCCAGTCTCGCTATATGACTGAAGTATGTTTTGACTGTCGTAAACCCAAGTATCACAGTATTCTCGATTCACATACTGCATATAGGTACACTTGGACTTCGGCAGGCCTAATATCCAACTGCCGGTATCGTTACGCCATTCATATGTCGTCTTCCTTATTGCAGAATCAATTGCAGCATATCCAGACGGAGGGTTGCTGTATCCGACGTCGGGGCCATCCTCTTCCTTGAGTCCAGGATTCCCAAATGAGTCAAAATTATCGAACTTAGTAACGTATGTATCACCGGATCGGTTGATTGTTTTCTTTGATAAGCGGACTATATTCTCAACATGCTCGTCCTCAAAGTAGTAGTCAGCAAGAAACTCCATTTGACCTACTTTTAGTACGTTCACATACTCAAAATTTGAAACCTCGAGCAAACTACCCCCGGGAGAATATACGGACAACTGCTTTAGCTTTCCATGCTCATATGTTTCGGTCCTGGCAAATTTGTACAGAAGCGTTTCTGTGGGTCTAGTGTTTTGAACAGTTAATATCCCACCTTGCACACTCCACGAGTAAGTTTCGTTGAATGAAAGGCCAGTGGGTCCTGTTAATTTCCTAGAGATCAGCGCATAGGTTCTCGCCGATGTGTTTTTTGAGTCCCTGATGCTATCTACTGGAATACTCTGAAATTCGTAATCGAATACAGAATTGTCATCAAATAGAATTGATTTTATTTGAACTTTGTCCCTATACCCAACTGCAGTCCTCGGATCTCCATAGTATTCATATTTAATAGATTCACCAGTCGGCAATATCACTTCGGTCAATACATCCCCAATCGCTCCATATCGATATTGCCAAACTCGATTTCCTACATAAATTCTAGATACGCGATATCCTTTGTTACGAGCCTGCCACTGGAGATTTGCATTTTCATATTCTATGTTAATTACGCCGTTAGATCCTGATATCCTGTCTGGGAGAAGTGAATTGTTGGGATCTTTGATGTAGTGATATGAAATTGAATTTCCATATCTATCGAAAGCATATGTTGGAAAATACTGAACAGGAAGCCATGATGGATAACCACCAAATTCATCCGGTACGTCATATACTTTGCTATAAACTACTGTATATTGATCAAATTGATAACGGCGACCATCTGGAGATTTTACTAGAAATCCGTTGTTTACATCCTTACTCGTCCCTCCGTTTGTATTTATACACTCCGCTTTCCAGTTGTCATTAGTAACCCATTCATTATTTTCATTTCTCACAAATATTCGAGACGGCTCACCCGGAATCACTAGATTCACTGACACGTAAGATCGAGGCAATGCTCTCGATGGATCTCCAATCGCAGTCAATATCCCAGGAGATGGATCGGCACAATGGTGGGCCAAAGAGAGATTCGAGTTCATATACATTCTCGGAACCGATAACTCCCAGTTCATCATCGCAAAAGGAACCCCATAATTATATTGAGGTGACTTCCCATACGATCTATAAACCTCAAGCGGAAGGTCACCATTCTGGGGAATAGAAACTTCCTTGATATCGTAGATTAAGCTTCTAGTTCTGGGATCAATTTGCTCACCCGGCGCTAAATTTTCGACACTTGGAACTTGGACTACATCCAAGCCAAGCGAGGCTGGATTTTCGATAGCTCCGGCTGCTTGAAATGCAAAAGTAACTCCAGCAAAAAATATAACAGCGTCGATAATTTTCATAATGCCTCCCTTAGAGTTCTTTTGTTTATAGCACCATCCTCTGCTCCTCCATGAGATCAAATAAAGACGGAGCTTGTCAGTTACACTCTTACTCAATGTAGGCATACTTTTATGAGCCGACCCTATTCGCAAGCTTCCCCGTCACGGCGACAGTTCAAAAGTTGAGTTTCTGGCGGCTTGAGCGAACTCGACCGGCGTCATGTCGGCGAGCGAATCGTGGGGTTGATCTTCGTTGTATTCGAGCATCCACCAATACGCTGTCTCGCGAACGTCGTCGAGGCGGGTGAACAGGTGCTGATCCAGCAGCTCCTCCCGAAGCGTACGGTTGAATCGCGCGATATACGCGTTCTGGTTGGGTTTCCCAGGCTGGATGTGCTGGATGGCCATGCTCATCGAATTGGCCTAGTTCGTGAACGCCTCCCGGAGGAATTCCGGACCGTTGTCCGTCCGCAGCACTTGCGGCGGGCCACGCTCCTTGCGCAGACGCTCGAAGATTCGGACCAGCCGCTCAGAGGTGATTGAGGTATCGACCTCGATAGCAAGGCCTCGCGGTTGAAGTCGTCGGCCATATTGAACAGCCGGTAGCGACGGCCACAAACCAGTGCATTTCTCATGAAGTCTGCCGACCAGACGCTGTCGGACAGGCGCGGCACGTACAGCGGCACGCGCTCGCGCTTGGAGGGCCAAGTCCTCATACATGCGCTTGAGCTGCGACAGCTCAGCTTCCAGCTCCTTGGTTCGGCGCAGATTCTAGGCGTCCATCCCTCCGTACTTCGACTTCTACTTGTAGTACGTCGGTCCGCCGATCCGGTGCTTGCGGCAAACCTACTTCACGGCATGCCGACATCCGCGTGCTTCAGGATCGAGATAATCCGGGTTTCGGTGAAGCGCGACTTCTTCATCAGAGCGTCCTAACAGTTACATGCCAGAAAGCTCTACTTATGCGTTGTCGCCAGAGCGGGGACGCTTACGCATTTGCCTCAGTTCCAGTTGCCGCCGACCCCGACCGACCTCGGCGAGATCGACAAGCTGCTGGTCCAGAAGTAAGCCCACATCGGGCCGAACCCGGGCCGCGCGCCGACTTCACCGTCGGCGCGCGGCCTTTTTGATGTCGCCCCGGTCAGGCGTCCGGATCGATCGGGGACGAGACCGACGACGCGCGGTCGACCGGCCACGCCCGCAACACCGCCGCGACCACGGTGGCCAGCGGAATCGCGAAGAACACGCCCCAGAAGCCGTTGGTCGCGCCGAAGAACAGCACCGCGACGATGATCGCCACCGGATGCAGGTTGTTGGCCTCCGAGAAGATGATCGGCACCAGCACGTTGCCGTCGAGCGCCTGGATCACGCCATAGGCGAAGACCACGTACGCCAGCTCGGCGGAAATGCCGAACTGCGCGTAGGCCACGGCGGCCACCGGGAAGGTCACGACCGTCGCGCCCAGATAGGGCACCAGCACCGAGAAGCCGGTGATCGCGCCGAGCAGCACCGCGTAGTGCAGACCCAGCAGGGTGAACGTCAGGTAGGTCACCAGCCAGACGATGCCGATCTCGATGACCTTGCCACGCACATAGTTGGCGAGCTGGACGTCGACGTCGGCCCAGACCTGGCGGATCAGGTGGATGTCGTCCGGCAGGAAGCGGCGGGCCCAGCCGAGAATCGCGACCTTGTCCTTGAGCAGGAAGAAGACCATCAGCGGCACCAGCAGCAGGTAGATCACCATGTAGGTGACGCCGACGCCGAGCAGCCGGGTGCGCGCCAGCACCTCGTCGCGCAGCGACGACAGGTCGATGCCGATGCCCTCGCCGAGTATGGCCGCCATCTGATGTTCGGAGAACACATTCGGGTAGCGGTCCGGCAAGGTCAGCATCCAGGCCTGCAATTCGGCCGACAGATGCGGGATCTCCTGGACCACCTGGGTGATCTGCCGCACCAGCTGCGGCACCAGCATGACCAGCGCCAGCATGAAGCCGAGATAGAACAGCAGCCATACCACGATGGCCGCGCCGCGGCGGCCCATCCGGCGCCGCTCGAGGATGGTCACCGGGCCTTCGAGCAGGTAGGCGACGACCAGCGCCGCGAACACCGGCTGGAAGACGTCGGTGAAGAATGTCAGCGCCGCCCAGAGCGCAGTGAACAGCAGCAGCAGACTGACGATCTGCGGATTGGCGAGCTGCCGGTCGAACCAGTCACGTATGAGTTTCATCGACACGTCGTACGAGAGTCGTCGTTGACTCTAGCATGCACCAGGCCGGCGTCACTGCGCTGCGCGTGCGATGTCCGCACGCGGCGAGCCGACCAGTGTGCGCAGCAGGGTCAGCGCGCTGACGCCGCAGGCGGCGACGACCAGCGCCATCGACCATGCGGTTCCGTCGTGCAGCTGGCCGACCGCGGCGCCGGCGAATGCGGCGACGGTGAACTGCAGCGTCCCCATCAGGGCCGAGGCCAGACCGGCGCGGTCGCCGAAGGGCGCCATCGCGCACGCGGTCGCGTTGGGAAAGCTGCAGCCCAGCGAGCTGATGCAGATGAACAGCGGGACCGCGACACCCCACAGGCCGCCCCACCCGGTGGACGCCGTGAGCAGCAGCACCAGCCCGGCACCGGCGAACACGCTCAGCGCGCCGCGCAGGATGTACTCGGCGCGGAACCGCCTCAGCAGCCAGCTGTTGGCCTGCGACACGACGATGAGTCCGAAGGCGTTGGCGCCGAAGAACAGGCCGAAGCGGTCCGGGGACACGCCGAAGACTTCGATGAACACGAAGGCCGCCCCGGAGATGTACGCGAACATGCCCGCCGAGGCGGTGCCGCCGGCCAGCGCGTAGCCCATGAAGCGGCGGTGCCGCAGCATGCGCAGATAACCGCCGGTGACCGAGCGCAGGCTCAGCGGGGCGCCGCGTTCCGCCAGCGTTTCCGGCAGGCCGAACCAGGCTGCGGCGAGGCACGCGGTGCCGAACAGCGCCAGCACGACGAAAATCGCGCGCCATCCGAACCAGCCGAGAATCTGCCCGCCGGCCAACGGTGCCAGAATCGGCGCGACGCCCATGACCAGCACCATCGCGGACAGAATCCGGGCCATGTCCTGCGGTTCGAAGCGGTCGCGCACCATCGCCCGCGTGACGATCATTCCGGAGCATCCGCCGACCGCCTGGACGAATCGCGAGACGCTGAGCACCTCGACGTTGGGCGCGATCGCGCAGAGCAGCGATGCCACGACGTAGAGCGCCAGCCCGAACAGCAGCGGACCCCGCCGCCCGTAGCGATCGGCAACCGGGCCGTAGGCGATCTGCCCGATCGCCAGCCCCAGGAAATATGCCGACAGCGTGAGCTGCGCCGCCCCGGCATCGACGCCGAAATCCGACTGCAGCGTCGGCAGGCTCGGCAGATACATGTCGATCGACATCGGCCCGATCGCCACGATCGTGCCGAGGATCGCGACCCAGCGCCGCTGCTGCCCCGGGTTCAAGTCCGCACTGCCACGGCCTCAGTGCTCCGGCCGCATCTGCGGGAACAGCAACACATCGCGGATGCTCGGCGAATCGGTCAGGAACATGATCAGTCGATCGATGCCCAGACCCACGCCCGCCGCCGGCGGCAGGCCGTACTCGAGCGCACGGATGTAGTCGGCGTCGAACACCATCGCCTCGTCGTCGCCGGCATGCTTGGCTGCGACCTGCGCATGGAAGCGGGCCGCCTGGTCGTCCGGATCGTTGAGCTCGGAAAAGCCGTTGGCGGTCTCGCGCCCGGCGATGAACAGCTCGAACCGGTCGGTGACGTCGGGATTGCCGTCGTTGCTGCGCGCCAGCGGCGAGACCTCGGTCGGGTACTCGGTGATGAAGGTCGGGTCCATCAGCTGGTGCTCGGCCGTCTGCTCGAAGACCTCGGTGAGCAGCTTGCCCAGACCATAGCCCGGCTTGACGTCGCAACCGACCGTCTTCGCGTATGCCGCGAGGCGCTCGCGATCCTCGAGCACCGCCGGATCCAGATCCGGATTGAAGCGCAGCACGGCCTCCTTCATCGTCCAGCGGTTGAACGGCTTTTCGAGGTCGTATTCGCGCCCCTGGTATTCGAGCCTGCCGCTGCCGTTGACCGTGAGGGTCACGTCGCGCACCAGCGTCTCGACCAGATCCATCGCGTCAAGATAGTCGGCATAGGCCTGGTAGAACTCGAGCATCGTGAACTCGGGGTTGTGCCGGGTCGACAGGCCCTCGTTGCGGAAGTTGCGGTTGATCTCGTAGACGCGCTCGAACCCGCCAACGACCAGACGCTTCAGATACAGCTCCGGCGCGATGCGCATGTAGAAGTCACGGCCCAGCGCGTTGTAATGGGTCACGAAGGGGCGCGCCGCGGCGCCGCCGGGGATCGGCTGCAGCATCGGCGTCTCGACCTCGATGAAGCCGAGCGCGTCGAGGAAGTTGCGGATGAAGCGCACCGCGTGGCCGCGCTTCTCGAACGTGGCCTTGACCTCGGGATTGACGATCAGATCGAGATAACGCTGGCGATACCGCACCTCGGTGTCGGTCAGGCCGGCCCATTTCTCCGGCAGCGGGCGCAGGTTCTTGACCAGCACCCGCAGCTCGCCGACCTTGACCGACAGCTCGCCGGTCTTGGTCTTGAACACCGTGCCGCGCACGCCGATCACGTCGCCGATGTCGGCGTGCTTGAAGACCTCGTACTGCTCGTCGCCGACGGCATTCTTCTGCACGAACACCTGGATCCGGCCGGACATGTCCTGCAGCTGACCGAAGCTGGCCTTGCCCATCACGCGCTTGGCCATCAGGCGGCCCGCGAGCGCGAAGACCTCGGTTTCCGCCTCCAGCGATTCGGCGTCGCGCTCACCGTAAGTGCCGTGCAGATGCTCGGCCAGCGTGTCGCGGCGAAAATCGTTCGGATACGCCTGCCCTTCGTTACGCAGTTTCTCGAGCTTCTCACGGCGCGTGGCGATGATGAAGTTCTCTTCGAGCTGCGGCGGCTGCTGGTGTTGGTCAGTCATGGGATTTCCTGCTGGTCGCGATTCTCACCGCAACGGTACAAACGTCGGTCCGGCGGCCGGCCCCGGATGCGGGCCGGCCCATCCGGCTAGAGGCCCTGCTTGAGGCTGGCTTCGATGAACGGATCGAGATTGCCGTCGAGCACCTTCTGCGTGTCGGCGATTTCGACCCCGGTCCGCAGGTCCTTGATGCGCGACTGGTCGAGCACGTACGAACGGATCTGGCTGCCCCATTCGATATCGCTCTTGGAGTCCTCGAGCGCCTGCTTCTCCGCGGAACGCTTCTGCATCTCCTGCTCGTACAGCTTGGCCTTGAGCATCTTCATCGCGCGGTCGCGGTTGGCATGCTGCGAACGCTCGGTCTGACAGGCGACGACGATGCCGCTGGGCACGTGCTTGATACGGATCGCCGACTCGGTCTTGTTGACGTGCTGGCCGCCGGCGCCGCTGGAGCGGTAGGTATCGACCTCCAGGTCCGCCGGATTGATGTCGATCTCGAAGCTGTCGTCGACTTCGGGCGAGACGAACACACCCGCGAACGAGGTATGGCGGCGGTTGCCCGAGTCGAACGGCGACTTGCGCACCAGGCGGTGCACGCCGGTTTCGGTGCGCAGCCAGCCGTAGGCGTAGTCGCCCTGGATGAAGATCGTCGCGGACTTGATGCCAGCGACTTCACCGTCGGAGCGTTCCATCAGCTCGACCGTGAAGCCCTTGTCCTCGGCCCAGCGCCAGTACATGCGCAGCAGCATCTCGGCCCAGTCCTGGGCCTCGGTGCCGCCGGAACCGGCCTGCAGGTCGAGATAGGCATTGCTGGCGTCCAGCTCGCCCGAAAACATGCGGCGGAACTCGAGCTTCTCGGCCGCCTCGCGCAGGGCATCCAGATCGCGGCCGATCTCGTCGATGGTCGACTGATCCGATTCGGCCTCGGCCAGTTCGAGCAGGTCGAGCGCGTCGCCCAGCGTGGTGTCGGCCCGCTCCAGCGGCTGCACGACATCCTCCAGCCGCGCACGCTCGCGGCCGAGATTCTGGGCATATTCGGGATCGTTCCAGACGTCGCCGCTCTCGAGCTCGGCGTTGACCTCGATCAGGCGGTCTCGCTTGTTATCGTAGTCAAAGATAGCCCCGCAGCGCGTCGAAACGCGCGCGCAGGGCCGTCACCTCATTGCGGATATGTTGGGGTTCCATCGCCGGAGCACCGGATTACAGGGTCGCGAATTATAAGGAACCGCGCGCCAAAACGCTTCGACGCACCGCCAGGCCGCAGACTTGCCGACTTGGGCGCTGGTATAGTTGCGCGATCTGAAAGTTCCAGAACACGGAACACGATCCGGGGAGAGAAAAATGAGAGGATGTCTGGGGAAATTCGCATGCCTGCTGTCGCTCGGCCTCGGCCTGGCGGCGCCCGCAATGGCGCAATACGGTGAAACCGACAACACGGCGATATCGGGCCGTGCGTACTACGTTTCCCCGATGTTCTCCTATACCTACGCCGACGGCGACCGCGGCACCGACGACGGGATCGGCGGCATCATCGCGATCGGCAAGAAGGTCACCAACGGCATGACCCTGGAGCTGACCGGGTTCTACTCGGAGATGGATCCGAGTTCCGGCATCGGCGACACGGTCACGCTCAAGGGCGCCGGCCTCGGCGCGATGATCTTCCCGTTCAAGAGCAGCCCGAACTTCTACGGCATCCTCGCGCTGATGTACGGCGCGGTGGACGACCACCCGGGCGCGGTGCCGAACTACCGGACCACCGTATTCGACATCGGCGCGGGCTATCTGCTGCCGTTCAACCGCTACATCGCGCTGCGTACCGAGGCACGCTACCGCACCGACCAGCACGACCGCGGCGAAGCCGGCGCCAACCCCGGCAGCGGCGCGTTCAGCGACGGCGTGCTGAACGTCGGCCTGGTCTTCCCGCTCGGCGTGACCCCGGTCGCGACCGAGGAGAAGACCTCGGAGCTGGTGTCGGTCGACTCCGGCGACAGCGACAACGACGGCGTTCCGGACGGCACCGACCAGTGCCCCGACACCCCGGCCGGCGCGATCGTCGACGAGGTCGGCTGTGAGCGCGACGGCGACGGCGACGGCGTGGTCGACCGCCTCGACCAGTGCCCCGACACCCCGGCCGGACAGGCTGTCAACGAGAACGGCTGCCCGGTCGATGCCGACGGCGACGGCGTGACCGACGATATCGACGAGTGCCCGAACACGCCCGCCGGCGCCAAGGTGCTGCAGAATGGCTGCGCCCTGATCGACGACTGCCGCATCCCGCGCGCCGGCGAACAGATCGACGAGAACGGCTGCGCGGTCGAGCAGACCTTCGTGCTCAAGGGCGTGAAGTTCGAGTTCGACTCCGACCGCCTGACGCCGGATGCGCGCGAGATCCTCAACGAGGTCGCCAACACGCTGCAGGCGTATCCGCAGATCGCCACCGACATCGAAGGCCACACCGACACCATCGGCTCGGACGCCTACAACCAGGGCCTGTCGGAACGCCGCGCCAACGCGGTTAAGCAGTACCTGGTCGGCCGCGGCGTCGACGGCGGACGGATGACGCCGGTCGGATACGGCGAAGCCCGCCCGATCGCGGACAACATGGCCGAGGAAGGCCGCGAGGAGAATCGCCGCGTCGAACTGCGCGTGATCGAGTAAGCCTCCGGGGCTGTGCTTTCGAGCCCGCCGGCGATCGCCGGCGGGCTTTTTCGTGTCGCCTGAACGGGGGCCGTGCCGGGCTCAGCCGACCAGCGGCGTGCCGCCGGCCCTGCGGGCCGCCTGGATCCGGTTGAGATTCAGGAACACCCGTGCCGCGATCCGCGGGTATTGCCGGCAGACCCGTTCCTGATCGGCATCGTCGAAGCGCAACAGCCGCGCGTCGCTCAGCGTGTCGACATTGGCCATGCGGCTCTGGCCGAAATAGCCGACCTCGCCGATCACCGCGCCGCGCCCCACCGTATTGAGTTCGACCGACCGGCCATCGCGCTCGACCCAGATCCGCAGCTCGCCGTCGATCACGACATAGACGTCCCCGGCCGGATCGCCCGGAGCCCCGTCGCCGCAGGACTCGCCCTCGCTCATCAGACGGGTGCCGGCCGGCACCGTCTGCAGGTTGGCCATCAACGCGAAGACCCGCGCCTGCCGATCGCTCAGCCCGGCCAGCAGCGGGATCGTCGCCTGGACATCGTCGCCAAGATCCACCCGCAGGCTGTCCCACAGCGTCACGATGCGCACCCCGCTCATGAACGCCGGGGTCACGAAGACGTCGACCAGCCAGGCGGCCAGCAGGGTCAGCGCGGCCAGCCAGCCGAATACCACCTGATTGTGGAGGTCGCCGGTGACCAGCACCAGGAACCCCACCGCCAGCACCGCCTTGGTCAGGGTCACCGGCCGCAGCACGGCCGCGAGCGCGACCACGGCCCCGCGCGACTCCGAGGCACGGTGACGGGCGGCACTGTTGAAGCGCGACAGATAGTGGATCGTGTCGTCGACCGCGAGCCCGAGCACCAGGCATTCGACCAGACTCGTGGTGGCATTGAGCGTCACCCCGCTCAGGCCCAGCCCGCCGAAATAGATGACCGTCTGCAACAACGTCGGCAGCGTCGCCAGCAGGGCCGTCCGCAGCGACGCGAATTGCAGGACCAGACAGGCGTAGATCAGCAGCAGCGCCAGCACGATGCTCTGGAGCTGATCGGTGGTGACGAGCCGGACCGACTCGGTCACCAGGATCGCATCCCCCGTCACCTTCGCGACCAGCGGTTCCGGCAGCGCCTGCAGCTGCGGCTCCAGCCGCTGCAGCAGCGCGTCGACCCCGGCGGTATCGTCGACGGTCAGTCGCAGCGACATGACCGTCGCCGACCGGTCCGCATTGACGACGCCCCGCAGCGCCCGGCTGTCGCCGAAGAACAGCAGTTGCTCGATCTCGTCGCGACGCTCGGGCAGCGCCCGTCCGTCGCCACCGAGCAGGGTCTGTCGCAGCACCCGCAGCTGGTCCGGCAGGCCACCCACGGCACCGACCTCGGGCTGCGCGCGCAGCCACGCTTCCAGCGCATCGAGCGCCCGCAGGTTCTGAGGCTGTGTGAAGACCGCGGGTGCGTAGCCCTCGATCAGGATCTGGACCGGCGTCACCCCGCGCATCGCCGCGTTCGCCGCCTCGTAGTCGACGCGCACCTGCGCATCCGGTTCGAAGACCCCGACGAACTGGTCGCCGACCCGGATCTGCGTCGCGGCCCCAAGGCCCAGCAGCATGATCAACGCCGCGGCGAACAGGATCTGGCGGCGGTAGCGGGTGTCGAAGCGGCCGACGATGCCGGCGAGGCGCTCGAACGCACGCCCCTGCCCGGCCGCGGCCCCGCCCGCGCGCGCGGTCAGCTGCAGCAGCGCCGGCACGAACACCAGCGCCAGGATCGCCGCGTAGATCACGCCCAGCGCCGACATCGCGGCGAAGTGACGCACCGCCGGCAACGCGCTGATCCCCAGCGCCAGCAGACCGATGACGGTCGTCAGCCCGGTCAACGCGACCGGGACCGCCATCGACCGGATCAGCAGCGCCGTCCGCTCCCGGGGCGCGACGGGGATGTCCTGCAACGCGTCGAATTCCGACACCACGTGCGCGCAATAGGCCAGCCCCATGGTGACGACGAGCGGCGGCACCAGACAGGTGATCAGATTCAGCGGAAGATCGAGCGCGGCGAACGTCCCGAACATCCAGACCAGGCCGACGCCGACCGTCACCAGCGGCACCACCACCCCGCGGACGCTGCGGAACACCAGCGCCAGGAACGCCGCCATCAGCAGGACCATGGCCGGGATGATCCAGCGCAGCTGATCGATCACCGCGGCGCTGGTCGCCGCATGCAGTACCGACGGGCCGGTGACGTGGATCGAATGGCGGTCGGTCGAATACCGCGCCGCCAGCGCGACGATGCTGCCGGGCAGCCCGAGCCGGCGCAGCGCGGCCTCGTCGCCGGTTTCGAGATCGACGACGATCGCGGTCGCGCGACCGTCCGCCGACACCAGATGATCACGGATCAGCGGGTTGGCCTGGAGCGCGGTGCGCAGCGCCGCGCTGACCGCCGGCGGCTGGACACGCTCGAACGCGATCGTGTCGCCGACACGGCGCGGCACCGAGACCGTCGTCAGCGACTGCACGTCGGCGACGCCCGGCAACGCGTAGAGCGCACGTGTCAGCGCGTCGACCGTCCGCAAGGTCTCCCCGGCATACAGATCGTCGGCGCGCACGATCACGACAACCTGTTCGGCATGGCCGAAGCGGCGGGCAATCTCGTCCTGCACCGCCCGCGCCGGCAGGTCCGGCACCACGAGACTCGCCACCGAGGGATCGACCCGGACCCGCAGGCCAGGGCCCTGCGGATCGTAGATCTGCACCGCCGCGGCCAGGGTGACCAGCGCGATGCACAGCAGCGCCAGGCCCGCGCGCCGGCTCAGCCAGCGCGCCATCCCGTGCATTCCTGCGGGATGCCCCGCCGGCACGCGTCCTGCCCGCTTGCCGCTAACAGCGACTCAGGAACTACTCGTAGGGATCGAAGAAGCGCTTCGGATCGAACATCCATTCCGGCAGGCGCTCGAGCAGCGTGAAGTCGCTCATCTCGATCTGCGTGCGACTCCCCGCCTGGTGGTTGCGCATCGTGTAATTCAGGGCGACGGAATAGTCGTCCAGGGTCAGCACCGAGGCCGGATCGGCAACCAGGGTCTTCAGCGGCTGCTCATCCTTGACGAAGAATTCACTCTTGAGCAGCACGCAGGTCGCCTGGTCGACATAGGACACGACCTTGCGATACCCCGACAGGATCGGATCGTTGGTGGTCTCGAGCACATAGACCTTGCGCCCATTGATGCTGGCGTCGCCATGCCGCTCGGTGCTGCCGGTGAACACCAGGCCCAGCACCTGCTTGATCTCACCGTAGCTGAAGTCGGTTCCCCACAACGGTTCGGACATGTTCTTGCCGGTGACGTGCAGCGCGTTCTCCGCGCTCGGCAAGTGGAAGTAGACCTGCTCCTGCAGACCGCTCTGCAGCAGCAGGTAGCTCGAACCGTTCAGGGCCAGCGGCTCGACCAGGCGCAACTGCACCCGCGGCTCGCCTTTCTGCCCCGGCTTCCAGTACAGCTTCATCCGCAAGCCGTGGCTGCCGCCTTCGCGATCGGTCACGGTGACGTTGAGATCCCGCAGCGCGCCGCGATCCACGAGGTTGCTTTCCATGCACCCCTGGATGTCGGACAGCGACGCCTGGGACGGTTCCAGCTTCGGCCCGGCCTGCGCAGGAACCGCGGTCAGACCGGCGGCCAGCAGCAGCGCGCCGCCGATCGCATGCGGCAGACGGCTCGACACGGATGCGAGCGAGATACGACGTTTCATGCACTTCCCCCTGATGGATGCCACCCGATGTTCGCGGCACCGCATCGTTTGTCCCGATTCCCCGTCGATACCGCCGCTGCGAACCATTGTTGTGATCGTGGAAGTTGGCGTCAACAACGCGCATGCCGCGGCGCCGCGGCCATGGCGCGGGCCGTGCTAGCCTGAACCGGACCACCACCCCGGTACCGCCGATGTCCCAGCTTGACGACCCGCGTGTCCTGTTCGCCGCCGAACGCACCCTGCTCGCCTGGCAGCGCACGAGCCTGACGCTGATGGGATTCGGATTCCTGATCGAGCGCTTCGGCCTGTTCGTCCACTTCATGCGCCTGCAGACGCTTGGCGACGGCGGCGGCACACCATCGGCCGTACCGCATCTGATCGGGATCGGCTTCGTACTGACCGGAACGGTGACCGCGGCCCTTTCGGCGCTGCAGCATCGTCGCCTGCTGCGCACCCTCGGCCCGAACGAGATCCCTTCCCGCTACTGGCTGTCGCTGGCGCCGGTGACCACGGCGCTGACCGCGGTGCTCGGCGTCGTTCTCGCGATCTATCTGCTGCCGACGCACTGAGCTGCCGACCGCGCGGGGCGGTCAGGGCTGCTGCAGTGCCCCGGCGCATTCCCAGTACAACGCCTCGTCCTGCAACGCCGCCCCGAGCACCGCGGCGATCGAGTTGGCACTGCGAACCGCGTCGGCGTCGGCGTCCAGCAGGCCCTGCACGGTTTCGCGGAACGCGAGCGCCATCGGCCCCAGCGCCGGCCGGTGAATCTGCGACTCGTCGTCCCGCAGCGTGTGGAAGTAGGCGTTGGTTCCGTTCATGCCGATGGTCGGAATCCCCTGCGCGTAGGGCCCGCGGTTCTCGCCGGGCACGAACAGCGACGGCGGCAACGCGAAATACGGCTGCAGAACCGGGTCGGCGAAGGCCTGCCCGCTGATCGACTGCAGGATCGAGTTTTCCGAGACCGCGAGGGTGCGGGTCTGCGACATGCCGCCGGTCGGCGTCGGGTTGCCATCCTGCAGCAGCGGCTCGGTGTAGCCCTTGTAGACCAGCCCCGACCCCAGGTGCACGTACGCGACGATGCGCTCGGGATCGAAGCAGGACAGGAAGCGGTTGACGCCGAAGCCGTAGATCTCGTGCGCGCCGGTACCGACGAACCAGATCGTGTACGGCAGCGGCCCGTCCTCGCGCGCGCGCTCGGCGAAATAGCGCGCCAGGTACACGATCATCCCCACGCCCGGACCGCGTTCGCCGGCGGCGGTGAGCCAGGCGTTGAGCGGCGTGCCGACGACAATGATGTTGTCCGGATCGGCGCCCGGCAGCACCGCGACGGTGTTGCGCGACTGCCCGTACTGCCCGACCAGGGACTGCGGAACCGAGTCGTCGCCGCCGCGATAGGTACCGGCCACCGTGACATGCGCGGTACTGCCCTCGACGGCGCGGATGCGCGCGGCGTCCTCCGGCCCGACGATGACCGTCGGCAGCCAGCGCAGGCCATCTGCGATGTCGTAGTTCTGCACGGCGATGTCGTTGGCGGGCGCATCGGTACCGATGATCACGCCGACCGCACCCTTGGCGCGCAGCTGGGCGATCTGGTTGGCGGACTGCCCGTCCTCGGCATTGAGGAACAGCGAGATATCCATCACCGCGATCTTGCCGCTCAGGTCACCGGTGGTGAGCTGGGCGATCAGACCGCCGTCGCCGACGTCGATCAGCGGCCCGCTGACGCCCTGCAGCGTAGTCAGTCCGCGGTAGTACCAGGGGAAGGCATCGACGTTTTCGAGTCCGCTGCCGAAATCGACTTCGAGGCCGTAGCGCAGCGGGGTGAAGATCGGCAGATCGAAGCTCTGGATCTGGACCGCGGTGATGCCGGGAATCGCGCGGAACTGCGCCGCCAGCCAGTCGTGGACCGCGTGACCCAGCGCGGTTCCGGTCCGCGGCCCCCGCACGCATTTCCAGGGTTCGGCCTGCGGCGTATCGGTCCGGCACTCGTCGAACTTCGACGACGTGCGGATCACGTCCATGTATCCCTGCAGGGCCGTCCAGGTTTCGGTGTCGGGATCACCGACAGCGGTCGGCGTCCCGCCCGAACCACCGTTGTCCGGATCGCTTCCACCGATCGGATTGGAGCCGCCACCGCCACATGCGGCGAGCCAGCAGGCGGCGGTCAACGCCGGAATCAGGTTCCTGAACGTGAGCATTGGATTCATCGTGTGAAGGGAAATGCCGGCGTGTGCTGCCGTTGCCGCACCCTATCACGACGATTGCATCGCGGCGAAGACCAAATTTCCCTTACACCGCGTCGTCCGTCGGATGACGCGCCGGCGCTCCAAGCGCCGGCGCTCATGGCCCGACTCAGGCGTCCGGCAGCTTGTGCTCCTTGAACTGCTGACGCAGCTGCAGCTTGGAAATCTTGCCGGTGGCCGTCATCGGCAGTTCATCAGCGAAAACGACGTCGTCCGGAATCCACCACTTCGCGACCTTGCCGGGGAATAGCTGCATGATCTCGTCGCGGCTGACGTCCTGCCCCTGCTTCTTGACCACGATCAGCAGCGGGCGCTCGTCCCACTTCGGGTGATAGGCGCCGATCACCGCCGCCTGTGCGACCGCCGGATGCTCGCAGGCCACGTTCTCCAGATCGATCGAGCTGATCCATTCGCCGCCGGACTTGATCACGTCCTTGGAGCGGTCGGTGATCTGCAGGTAGCCGTCAGGATCGATCGTGCCGACGTCGCCGGTGGGGAACCAGCCGTCGACCAGCGGATCCTTGTCGCCCTTGTAGTAGCTGCTGATGACCCAGCCCCCGCGCACCATCAGATCGCCGAAGGCCTTGCCGTCGTGCGGCAGCGCTCGGCCGTCGGCGTCGACGATCTTCATGTCGATTCCGAACGGCGGTCGGCCCTGCTTGGTTTCGATCGCGAACTGCTCGTCCTTGGACAACTTCAGATGCTTGTTCTTGAGGGTGTTGAACGTCCCCAGCGGCGACAGCTCGGTCATCCCCCAGGCGTGATGGATCTTGACGCCGTAATCGGACTCGAAGGTCTTCATCAGCGCCGGCGGGCACGCCGAACCGCCGATCACGCAGCGCTTGAGCGTGCTCAGCTTCAGCTTGTTGTTCTGCAGATGCTGCAACAGGCCCTGCCACACCGTCGGCACGCCGGCGGAGAAGGTCACGCCCTCGGACTCGAACAGCTCGTGCAGACTGGGACCATCGAGCGCCGCACCCGGGAACACGATCTTGGCACCGACCAGCGGTGCCGCGTACGGCAGGGTCCACGCGCTGACATGAAACATCGGCACCACCGGCAAGACCGTATCTCGCGCGGAAATGCTCATCACGTCCGGCACTCCCATCGCGTAAGCGTGCAGAATCGTCGAGCGATGCGAGTACAGCGCTCCCTTCGGATTACCGGTTGTGCCCGAGGTGTAGCACAGGCACGCCGCACTCTTTTCGTCGAACTCCGGCCACTCGAATTCATCGGACTCGGCTTCGAGCCAGTCCTCGTAGCAGATCAGGTTCGGGATCTTCAGATCCGGCATGTGGGCACGGTCGGTCATCGCAACCCACTGCTTGACCGTCGGGCACTGCGGCGCGAGCTTCTCGACCAGCGGCGCGAAGGTCAGATCGAAGCACAGCGTCCGATCCTCGGCGTGGTTCACGATCCACGCGATCTGCTCCGGGAACAGACGCGGATTGACCGTGTGCACCACGGCACCGCTGCCTGAGATCGCGTAGTACAGCTCGAAATGCCGGTAGCCGTTCCAGGCCAGCGTCGCGACCCGATCACCTTTCTCGACCCCGATGCGTTTGAGCGCATTGGCGAGCTGACGCGAACGACGTGCCGCATCTGCGTAGGTATAACGATGAATGCCGCCCTCTACAGTACGTGAAACGACCTCGGTATCGCCATGAAAGCGCTCGGCATGTTTCAGCAATGATGAAATCAGCAATTGCACATCCATCATCTGACCCAGCAGCGGTGTCGACATTCTCAATCTCCTCAGTGTCTTATGCGTTGTCGGCTGGCCGGGCAAGATTCCCGCGGCACAGCGTTGCCCGCAAACATAGCGGATGCTACCCAAAGCGCAGCGCACGTCGAGCCTAACTAAGGTTAGGATCATTCCACATTGTCGGTTGGAGAATCGCGTGCCGGAGGCTCTGCAGCGTGAGCACTTTCCCCATTTCCAGCGCATCAGCACCCGCTGGAAGGACAATGACATCTATGGCCACGTCAACAACGTCGAGTACTACAGCTACTTCGACACGGTAATCAACGCCTACCTGATCCGCTGCGGCGCGCTCGACATCCACGGCGGCGACGTGATCGGTGTCTGCGCCGAATCACATTGCCGCTTCCTCGATTCACTGGCATTCCCCGACGCGGTCGACGCCGGCCTGCGGGTCGTCCACCTGGGCCGCAGCAGCGTCCGCTACGAGATCGCCCTGTTTCGCGAAGACGCCGACGCCGCGGCTGCCAGCGGCTGGTTCGTCCACGTCTTCGTCGACCGTGCATCGCGGCGCCCGTGCGCACTGCCGGCCCCGCTGCGCGACGCGCTCGAAGCAATCCGGATTCACGACATGGAGGGCTCGTCATGAAAGTCCGCGCCGCCGTCCTCTCGCGCATGGGCCTGCCGCCCCCATACGCCGACTCCCGGCCGCTGACCCTGACGGAGATCGACCTCGATCCGCCCGGCCAGGGCGAACTGCTGGTGCGGATCCGCGCCGCGGGACTGTGCCACTCCGACCTGTCGGTGATCGATGGCTCGCGCCCGCGGGTGATGCCGATGGTCCTCGGCCATGAAGCCGCGGCCGAGGTCGTCGAATGCGGCGGCGACACGCCCGGCTTCGCGCCCGGCGATCAGGTCGTGCTGGCGTTCGTCCCGAGTTGCGGACACTGCGCCTACTGCGCCGAAGGCCGCGCCGCGCTGTGCACCCCTGGCGCCGCCGCCAACACCGCCGGGACACTGCTGTCAGGGCAACGCCGCTGGCATGACGCCGCCGGCGCCCTGAACCACCATCTCGGGGTCTCCGCGTTCGCCGAGTATGCGGTGGTGTCGGCGCGCTCGGCGGTTCGCGTCGATGCCGACCTGCCGCCCCAGATCGCGGCGTTGTTCGGCTGCGCGGTCATGACCGGCGTCGGCAGCGTGATCAACACCGCGCGGGTCGCACCCGGGCACAGCGTTGCGATTTTCGGCATGGGCGGGGTCGGTCTCGCCGCCCTGCTCGGCGCGGTTGCCAGCGGCGCCCACCCGATCGTCGCGGTCGACCGCCTTCCGGCCAAGCTCGAGCTGGCGCGGGCGCTCGGCGCGACACACACCGTGCTGGCCGACGACACGGCGGTCGAACAGGTCCGCGACCATACCGCCGGCGGCGCCGACTATGCGATCGAGACCGCGGGTTCGGCGCAAGCCCTGCAGCAGGCCTACGCCGCCACGGGGCGCGGCGGCACCACCGTCACCGCCGGACTGCCGCACCCCGACCGCAGCTTCAGCGTGCCGGCGGTCAGTCTGGTCGCGGAGGAGCGGACCGTGAAAGGGTCCTACATGGGCTCGGCGGTCCCGACACGGGACCTGCCGCGCTACGTCGCAATGTACCGTGCCGGCAAGCTGCCGGTGGAAAAGCTGCTGACGCACACGCTCCGGCTCGACGACATCAACATCGCTTTCGATCGCCTGGCGGCGGGTGCAGCGGTACGTCAGATCGTGACCTTCGAATAAGGGCGCTCAAGCTTCGCCGCCTGGCGGTTGCGACTCGCCGAGATCGACCGTCCACACCCGGTTGCGCCCTTCGCGCTTGGCCCGGTAGAGCGCGCTGTCGGCCGCTTCCATCAGGGCGTCGAGCGTGATCGTCGCATCGGAGCTCCGCGTCGCCACGCCAATGCTGATCGTTACGACCGGGGCGACTGTCGACCCGACGTTGGGCATGCCCAGCGCCTCGACTTCCGCGCGGATGCGCTCGGCCTGCGCCCGGGCATCGGCGTCGCCGATCCCGGGCAGAACCATCATGAATTCCTCGCCACCGATCCGCGCCACGAACTCGCCGGCGCGCTGCGCGGAGGCCTGGATCGTCGATGCGACGCGCTTGAGGCAGTCGTCACCCTGGCGATGACCGTAGGTGTCGTTGAACACCTTGAACTGGTCGATGTCGACCATCAGCAGACTCAGGGGCTCGCCATGACGCCGGCATCGACGCCATTCCAGTGTCAGCACCTCGTCGAGCCCCCGGCGGTTCGGAACACCGGTCAGCGGATCGGTTTCCGACAGCCGGCTCAACTCATAGTTGGCCGCCGCCAGCTGGGCATTGAGCGCCTGCAACTGCGACCTCGCCTGCGCGGCATTGCGCCGCCCCTGCAACACCAGCCACAACATGACCGTCAGCGTCAGCGCGATGCCGTAGATCCCCATCTGCAGCACCAGCAGATGCACGTCCCGCAGCTCCCAGCCTCCCGGCGGCACGACCGCCAGCTCCCAGCTCCCGCCTGGAACCCGGATCGTCATGCGGATCGGATCCTGTTGCAGTTCCTCCGGATCGCCGGCGATGAACCCGCCCTGCTCGCCCAGGCCGTCCACACCGATGAGCGCGAAATGCACGGCGGCATCCGGACCGTCGATGCCGGCGCTGCGCAGAAACTGCGCCACGTCGATCGCCAGACTGACGAGGCCCCAGTACGTGCCGTCGACGAACACCGGGGTGCGGCTGATCAGCGCCCGACCGCCCTGCACCAGTTCGACCGGACCGGACAATACCGGCATGCGTTCCCGCATCGCGCGCCGGACCGCCGGCCACTGCTGCGGGTTGCCGTCGTACCGCAATCCGATCGCACTTTCGTTGCCGGCCAGAGGATAGACGTAGCGCAGGACGTTGTCGGGGGCGACGCCGATGCTGCGCACATTGCGGCCGGCCTCGTAGACCGCCTGCATCGCCCGCTGCATGCCGGTGTCGGTCGGCGAACCGCTGTTGATATACGCCACCACGCCCTGCGCCAGATAGACGGTGGCATTGACCTCGCCCTCGATCCGCGCCCGGATCGCCGCAGCACGCTCAAGCGTCTGATCCCGCAGGTCCGCCAGCGCGGCCTGCCGATAGAGTCCGATGACATAGAACGCGGCCAGGAACAGCACGGCACCGACCGCCAAAGCGATCGATGCGTGGGTGACCCCCGCGGCATGTTCCCTGAGCATGAACCCAGTCTACCGTCGTTTTCCGGGGCCGCCAGACGGAAAAAATCATCTACCCCCGCCGCCCGGCGGCCGGCAGACACCGTCCAACCTTTCAGCCGCGGGGCGGCGTCCGCACCACCAGCAGCCGGGGCTCGGTCAGATGCTCGATCGCGTACGCAACCCCTTCACGCCCCAGCCCGGACTCCTTGACGCCTCCGTAGGGCATGTGGTCGACGCGGAAACTGGGAACGTCGCCGATCACCACGCCGCCGACCTCCAACCGATCCCATGCGCGCTGCGCCTTGTACAGGTCGCGCGTGAATACGCCCGCCTGCAGGCCGTAGCGGCTGTCGTTGACCGCCTCGAGCGCGGCATCGAAATCGCTGAACCGGCTCAGCATCGCCACCGGACCGAAGGCTTCCTCGCGCGACAGGGCGCAGTCTTCCGGCACCTGCTCGAGCAGGGCCGGGCTGAGCATCGCACCGTGACGCTGGCCACCGCACAGCAGACGGGCGCCGCCGGCCACCGCCTCGTCGATCCACCCGGCCAGGCGCCGCGCCGCCGCCTCGTCGATCAGCGGACCGATGAAGGTGTCCTCGTCGCGCGGATCACCACAGACCAGCGCCTCGACCGCCGCACGCAGCTTGTCCCGCAGCGCCTCGTAGACCGAATCGTGGACGAGGATGCGCTGAACGCTGATACAGGACTGCCCGGACTGGTAGTAGCCGCCGATGATCAGCCGCGACACCGCATCGTCGAGGTCGGTATCGGCATCAACGATGCAGGCCGCGTTGCCGCCGAGTTCGAGGATCACCTGCTTGCGCCCCGCCCTGGCCTTGATGTCCCAGCCCACCGCCGGCGACCCGGTGAACGAGATCAGCCTGAGCCGGTCGTCAGTGATCAGCGGTTCGGCATCGGCGACCCGGCACGGCAGGATGGAGAAGGCGCCTTCGGGCAGATCGGTCTCTGCCAGCACCTCTCCGATCACCAGCGCACCGATCGGCGTGGCGCTCGCGGGCTTGAGCACGAACGGACAGCCCGCGGCGATCGCCGGAGCGATCTTGTGCGCCGCCAGGTTGAGCGGAAAATTGAATGGACTGATGAATGCGCAGGGGCCGATCGGCACGCGCTTGACCACGGACCAGTAACCCGCGGCGCGCGCGCTGATATCCAGCGGCAGATACTGCCCCTCCAGCCGTACCGCTTCGCCGGCGGCGAACTTGAAGGTGTCGATGAGCCGCCCGACCTCGCCCCGCGCATCCCGGATCGGCTTGCCCGCCTCGATGCAGAGGCTTTCGGCCAGCTCGTCGGCGCGCTGTTCGAAGCGCCGCACGCAATGCTCCAGGATCGCCTGCCGCCGGTACGCCGGCAGTTCGGCCATCGCTCCTGCGGCGCCTGCCGCCGCCGCCACGGCGCGTTCGACCATGTCGCGATCCGCGAGCGCCACGCGCGTCACCGGCTGCCCGGAGTATTTGTCGGTGACCACCAGCGACTGCGGGGACTCAAGCGCCTGATTGGCCAGATAGAGCGGGTAGTTGGACTTGAGCATCTCGATCCTCCGGATTCGCCGTGTCTTGTTCGCGGCCGATCGCGCCACGCGGCCCACTGTACCGGCGACGCCCGGCGACTGCACCGGGCCGGCGCACGGAGTGATCTGGATCAGTGACAGCGCACCGCTCCGCGCCAAGGATCACAGCTTGGCCTTCAACTCCCCGATAACCACATCATGAGCTTCGTACAGTGGGGTCCCGAGCTCGACGTGGGCGACCCGAAGATGAACGCTCAGCACCAGAAGCTGATCGACATCATCAATCGCTTCCACGACGTGCTGCAGCAGCAGGCGCCACTGCCCGATCTGGTCGCGGTGTTCACGGAGGTCGTCGACTTCGCGAAGGAGCACTTCAGGGACGAGGAAACGCTGATGCAGGCCCACGGATACCCGCGGCTGGACGAGCATCTGGAAATCCACCATCGCTTCGTCGCCCGCGTCACCGAACTGCTGCTGCAGCTGCGCTCGGGCCAGCGCCAGGTCGCCGCGGACGCACTGAACTTCCTGACCGACTGGCTGACCGATCACATCAAGGGCACGGACCGCCAGTATCGGCCTTACGTCGCCCCCGACCCCGGCCCCTGAGCGCCTCGCGGCGTCACCCGGCTTCGGCCGTTCCGGCCACCGCGGCGACGCAGATACGGTTACGCCCCGCCCGCTTGGCGGCGTACATCGCCTGATCGGCATGGGCGAACAATGCGTCGACCGTTCCGATGTCGGCATCGCCGACAACCAGCCCGAACGATGCCGTCACCCGGATCGGCGGTGCGCCCGCCTCGACTTCGACGGTCACCTCGGCCAGTGCCTGCCGCAGCCGCTCCGCCACGTCGCGCGCCTGCGCAAGCGCGGTTTCCGGCAACAGCACCGCGAACTCTTCACCCCCGAGGCGGCCGAGCACGTCGCTGTCCCGCAGCTGCGGCCGCATGCAGTCGGCGAAGGCCCTGAGCACCTGGTCCCCCACCCCGTGTCCCCAGCGGTCGTTGATTGACTTGAAATGATCCAGATCGACCATCAACAGGGACAACGCGCAGCCGCTGCGTCGGGCCCGTGCCCACTCACGGTCGGTCAGCTCGAGAAAGTGGCGCCGATTGGGAAGCTGGGTGAGCGCATCGGTCAGCGCCTGACGCTGCAGCTCGAGCGCCAATTGCTTGCGCTCGGTGATGTCGACGAACGAGATGATCACCTGCCGCAACTCCCGGCGCTCGCCCAGATCAGGGAAGGCATTGACCAGCGCCCAGCGCGGCTCGGCACCCGCGCCGACCACCACTCCGACTTCGTAATCGTGGATCGGTTTGCAGGTGCGCCGCACCACGTTCACCGGATACTCGTCCACCGGCATCGTCGAGCCGTCATGCCGGATGAATCGCCAGTACGGATCGGTCTCGACCTTGCCGAGCAGTTGCTCGTGCGTGAGTCCCAGGAATGCCTGGGCGGCGGGATTGGCGTACTCGATCGCCGAGTCGGCCGCGTGGACCACGACACCGGTCTGCAGATTCTCGAGCATGCGCGTCATTCGCTCGGCGGTATGCCGAACCATGGCCTCGCCACGGCGCCGCTCGGAGATATCGGTCAGGGTCACCCGGTATCCAGTCAGACTGCCGCGGTCGTCGGTCTCGGGTGAGGCAAGCACCTCGACCGGCATCACGCTGCCATCCCTGCGCTGCATGTCGTGCTCGGCGCGGACCAGATCACCGCAGGCGGCATCTTCCGGGAACATGTCCCAGAACGCCTGGCGGCTGTCCGGCGTCAGCAGGTCGGCGAAGCACATGCGGTTGACCACCTGGTCACGGCTGTAACCCAGCCAGTTCAGCTCGGTGCGGTTCATGCGCGTGACGTAGCCGAGCCGGTCGAGGGTGTGATAGCCCACCGGCGCATCCTCGTACAGCATTTCCAGTTCGGCCGTCGCGTCGGCGAGTGTCGACGCGGTCCGCTTACGCTCGCTGATGTCCTGGATCTGCGAGATGAAATGCACGGGCGTGCCGTCCGGCTCGCGCAGCAGCGTCACATCCAGCTGTACATCGACGATCGAGCCGTTCTTGTGGAAGTAGCGCTTTTCCATGGAATACCGCTCACACCGTCCGGCCAGCAGATCGTCGACATAGGTCATGTCCACATCGAGGTCGTCCGGGTGCGTGATCGTCTGGAACTTCACCGCGAGCAGTTCCTCGCTGCTGTACCCGACGATGCGACAGAGCGCCGGATTCACCGAAAGGAAACTCCCGTCGAGCCCCACCAGCGCCAGGCCGATCGCCGAATGTTCCAGCGTCTGCCGAAAACGCCGCTCGCTCCGCTCCAGGGCCTGCACCGACGCACGCAGCTGCTCGTTGACGGCCTGCAGCTCGTTGCGCGCCGCCACCGCGCCGTCGAGAAACGCCGAGATCCGGGGCACCAGCGGCCACATCAGCACGGCGGTGCCCAGCGAGATGATCGCGGTCGCGGTCATCACCCCGGCCTCGGCCCGATAGACCGGTTTCCAGATGCTGACGACGTCGACGAGATGGCTGGCGCCGCAGGCGAAGATGAACAGGCTGAACAACACCAGAACCCAGTTGTAGCGGAACGCCGGCTGACGCGAACGGAAGTACATCAGCGCCAGCGGAATCGAGAAATACGACAGACCCGTCAGCAGGTTGGTACCGACCAGCGTCCACAGCAGACCGGGCTGCCAGTTCAGGCAGTATCCGTGAGGGATGAAGCTGTCCATCGTCGATAGGTGCCCCTGTCGTTGAAAGGGTCGCGAGCGCTGCGCCACGGTCGGACCGGCATGCCGTCCCGCCATGATTCGCGGTTCTGTGGTTACGCCTATCTTTCCGGCACGGACGCGGGACATCCGTGCAAGCTGACCAGTGGTAGCGCCGCACCCTGCCGACGGGGCGGGTCCGGGCGGGATCGGTCCGCCGGCGCGTGCGAACCACGGCCGTGCCGCTCGTCGGGCGCATTCGCTCCGCTCGCGCCACCGGGGCGCGCGGCGGCGGCCTCCCGGCGACATTCTCGATGCTGCGTACTGCGCGGCTCCTTAGCAGCACGCGTCCGGACTGGGTCGCCGTCTGCCGACGGCGACTCTTTCTTTTTGGGCACCGGACCTGCATGCGCCATCACGCGCGACTCCCGTTTGCGCAAGCCAGGGAATCGACCCGCCGCAACGACCGACAGGACGTGCGAAATGTCCGACGAGCGTCCTTGACGCACCGGATTGCGACCGCTGAACCCACCAATCAAACCGCTGGTTTTGAGTAGTCATTTTCCTACATGGGCCTGTGGATACGCTCCGCTGCGAATCCAGTCACGTGTTCGGAGGAACTTCCACCATGCTCGAAAAGATCAAGGCCGCCGCGGCGGTCACCTCCCTCGTCCTTCTCGCCGGCTGCGGCGGCGGCGGGGGCTCCGACTCCAGCACCAACACGCCCACGCCGTCGGGCAATGACGGCACGGTGACCGTCGCATCGGTCTCCGGCCCCCTCGATCCGTTGCAGGACCAGGTCAGCAGCGGCGTGTTCGATCCGTTGTCGACCTCGGTCAAAGACACACCGCTCGAATCAGTGGTGCAGTGCGCCGACCAAGTGGTCAACCAGGACGTCCTCGACATCGCCGACTCGGTCCTGGTGTCGCTGCAGGCCGCCGCCACCGGCGGTTCGCTGCAGCCGGACCCGCAGGCCGTCGCCGAAAGCCTGCGCGCGATGGTCGCCAATATGGCGCAGCTGCTGCAGGCGCTCGCCGCCGATGGCACGACCTGCCTGAGCAACACCCTGTCCGCCGATCAGCTGGCCAATCTCGCCAGCGTTCTCGACGGCACGCCGCTCGCGCCGCTCGGTGACCAGCTGGCACCGGTGCTGCAGCAGATCATCGCCACCATCGGCGGCAGCGGCCCGGTCGATGGAGACCTGCAGCTCTCCACGCTGGCGACGCTGGTCGCGCAGCTGAACAACGCCCTGCAGTTCGCGCTCGCGCAGATCCCGGCCGAGGCCTACGACGCACCGATCGTCGGCGGCACCCTGACCACGCTGTCGACCGCGCTCAACGACACCACCAATCTGCTCTATGCGGTGCTGACCTACGACGCCGCCACCACCAATACCGCCCTGCAGACCCTGCTCAACAACACCGTCGGCAACCTGCTGACCAACGTCGTCCCGCTCACGACGCTGGAGGAACAGGCGGGCCAGCCCGGCGCGCTCAGCGGTCCGATCCTGACCGCGACCACGCAGCTCGCGGCGGCGATCGGCGGCGCCGTCGGCACGATCCTGGATCCGACCTTCAACCAGATCCTCGACGGCGCACTCGCACCGGTCCTCGACCCGATCGAGAACGAGATCCTGCCGACCATCATCGGCCCGATCATCGACGCGATCGGCGGACTCGGTCAGGGCGGCGATCCCACCGGCCCGCTGTCGGGTACGCCGCTGGCGCCGATCACCAACCTGCTGACCAGCGTGCTCGGAACGATCGGCCTGGGCGGCGGCAACACGGGATCCTGCCCGTTTGCCAACCTGCCGCTGCTGTCGAATCTCTGCGGCCTGATCTAGCCGCATCACGCGAGGGCCTCCCCGGAAGCCCTCCGCTCGACACCCTCGGGGCGGGCCGTCGCAACGGTCCGCCCCTTCTTTTCGGCCACGGCCGGGCGCCGCCCCGCGTCCCGCTTTCGCGCGGCGATGCTTTACGCTACATACTGCCCATGGCCCACACCCCATCCGCTCCGCCGCCGCCCACACTGGCCCATCGCCTGCTCGCCGAATGGGTGTGCGCACGCGAGGAACGCCTCGGACATCCCCCGCAGACCGATGCCGCCGATACCGCCGCGATTCGCGCCGGCGGTGATCTGAGCACCCGCATCCGCACCCGCGCCTGCGCCCTGCCGGACGCCGCGACGGACCTGCGCGCGATTCAGCGGGTCCTCCGCAGTGGTGTCTGGATCGCCGTCACCCTGATCCTGCTCGCGGCCGTCGGCGGCGTCGGCGCCGCCGCATCCGCGCTGGACGCCTCACGGCCCGCCAGCCTGCCGTTGATCCTGCTGGTGCTGGTCGGCGCCAACATCCTCACCCTGCTGGCCTGGGGCCTGGCCCAGTCCGCCGGCAGCCGCATCACCCCTGGCCTCGGCGGCATCCTGCGCCGGGCATGGCAGTGGACGCTTGCCCGCCAGCACCCGCACGGACGAGAGATCACCGGCCCGGAGCGGAATCCGGGCATGCTGCTGCAACTGCTGGCGACGTCGCCAGCCGGTCGCTGGATGTTCGCCAGCGCCGTGCACGCCGCCTGGCTCGGCTACGCGCTGGCCGGCGTCCTCACCCTGATCGTGCTGCTGAGCGTGCGCGCCTACAGCCTGTCGTGGGAAACCACACTGCTGAGCAACGACGCCCTGGAAGCATGGGCCCGGACGCTGTCCTGGGGCCCGTCGCTGCTGTCGGTGCCCGGCCCCGAATCACTCCCGGTCACTGGTGCCGGAGACGCGCACGAAGGCTGGGCGAAGTGGCTGATCGCGGCGGCGTTCGTGTACGGCGTGGTCCCGCGCGCCATCGCGCTGGCGCTCTGCGTGACCCTCGCGATCCGCGCCCAACGGCGCTTCGGGCGCGACTCGCGCAAACCCGGCTTCGCGCGTCTGCGCACCCGGCTGCTGCCGGACCACAGCGAACTCGGCGTCGTCGACCCGGCGCCCGACGCGTCCGCCGCGACCGTACCGGAGTCCACCACACCGGCGCTGATCGACCAACTCCCCCGCGCGACGCTGCACGGCGTGCGCATCGAAGGCGGCCGTGACGATGCTCCGGCCATCCCCGCGACGGACTGGCACTGGCTCGGCCGGGTGGACGACCGCAGCAGCCGCGAACGCGTGCTGCGGGATCTGCGCGATGCCGAAGTCGAGGCGCTGGTCGTCGTCGTCGATGCGGTGATGACCCCCGACCGCGGCATCGAGCGCTACATCGCCCTGTTGATCGAGGCCGCCCGCACCCCGAACACATTCCTCATCCTCGACGCCGTGGACAGGCTGGCCATACGCGGCGAGGCCCGCTACCGCCAGCGCGTGGAGGACTGGCAGGCTCTGGCGCGACGCAGCGGCATCCGTGGTGGCATCCTGCCGCTGCGCAGCGCGGCGGCCGGCACCGAGGCGGCGACGCGATGAAACCGGAACCGGTCCAGCTCGCCGTCGTCGGCCACACCAATACCGGCAAGACCTCGCTGCTGCGCACGCTGACCCGCGACAGCGCCTTCGGGCAGGTCTCCGACCGTCCCGCGACGACGCGGGACGTCCACGGCACGGCGCTGCTCGCCGACGGTGAGGCCATCGTCGCGCTCTACGACACGCCCGGCCTCGAGGACGCGATGGGGCTGTCCGACCACCTTGCCGCGCAGCACGCCACGGCGGTCGATCCGGTCGCCCGCATCGAGGCCTTTCTCGGCGGTGACCACGACCACGGCCGTTACGAACAGGAGGCCAAGGTCCTGCGCCAGATGCTGCGCAGCGATGCCGCGCTGTACGTCATCGACGCACGCGAGCCGGTGCTGGCACGGCACCGCGAGGAACTCACGCTGCTCGCCGCCTGCGGTCGCCCGCTGATGCCGCTGCTCAACTTCGTCGCAGCGCCGGAAGCGGACATCGACGGCTGGCGCCGTCAGCTCGCCCGCATGGGCCTGCATGTGCTCGCGGAGTTCGACACGGTGGTCTACGACGACGACGCCGAACGCCAGATCTTCGAGAAACTCGCGGTCCTGCTCGAAGCGCATGGCGCCGACTTCCAGCGGCTGCTGCGCGCCCGCGAACAGCAGCGCGCCGAACAGATCGGCGCCGCGGGCCGCGCGATCGCCACGCTGCTGATCAACGTCGCCGGGCTGCGCATCGTCGGCGCGGCCGACACGCCCGCGGATGCGCTTGCACTACGCCTGCGCGACAGCGTCGCCCGGGCCGAACAGGCCTGCGTCGACGACCTGCTGGAGCTGTTCCGCTTCGACCTGCAGACCTACAGCCCGCCCCGGTTGCCGCTGGAACAGAACCACTGGCACAGCGATCCGTTCGACCCCGAAACCCTGCGCGCCTTCGGCATCCGTGCCGGGTCGGCGGCCGCGGCGGGCGGCATGGCCGGACTCGCGGTGGACTCCCTGACCGGCGGGCTGAGTCTCGGCGCCGCCACCGCGCTCGGCGCCGGGCTCGGCGCCGCGTGGAGCGGCATCCGCACCTTCGGCCGCCCCCTGCTCGACAAACTGCGCGGGCACCAGATCCTGGCCGTCGAACCGGTGACCCTGGCCCTGCTGGCGGCCCGCCAGAGTCTGCTGCTGCAGGCGCTGCTGCGCCGAGGGCATGCCAGTCCCGATCCGCTGCACCCGTCGGTCGAAGGCGGCTGGCCGTCGGAGGCCGTCCGCAGCCTCACGCTGCGCTGCCGCCCCCATCCGGAGTGGTCGGCGCTCAACCCGGGCGCGGACCAGGCCCTGCCGCCCGAGGCCGTATCGAGACTCGGCGCCGCGCTGCTGGCGAGCCTGTCGGCCGCTCCCGCGCACCGGAGCGACGCGCCCCGCTGAACCGCGGGCTCAGCAACCGATGTCTTCGTTCCACAGGGCCGGATGGGCCTTGATGAAAGCGCGCATCAGATCGACGCAGGCCTGCAGCTGCAGCACCTCGATCTTCACGCCATGGCCGCGCAGCCGGTCCTCCTCACCCATGAAGGTCTGGTTCTCACCGATGACGACGCGCGGAATCCCGTAGAGGACGATGGCGCCGCTGCACATCGCGCACGGCGACAGCGTCGTGTACAGCGTGCTTTCGCGATACAGCGCCGCCGGTTGGCGGCCGGCATTCTCCAGTGCGTCCATCTCCGCATGCAGCACCGCACTGGCGCGCTGCACCCGGCGGTTGTGCCCGCGCCCGATGATGCGGTCGCCGTGCACCAGCACCGACCCGATCGGAATGCCGCCCTCGCCGAGCCCGATTTCGGCCTCGTCCAGCGCCGCGCCCATGAAGCGATCCATATTCATTGCTGCGAACTCCGTGGCGGTGACGGGAGCAGTCTCCCCGATCCGCCGGCATCGTGCGAGCCGCCCGGATGAGCCGGATCCGGCCCGGACCGCTAACATGGAAATGCGATGGAGCGACGGACAAAAAACTGATGAACCGGGAATCCGGAACGAAAGCGCGATCGACATCCGCCACCGACTGGTGGCGCAATGCGGTGATCTACCAGATCTATCCACGCAGTTTCTTCGATGCCGACGGCGACGGCATCGGTGATCTCGAAGGCATCCGGCGCAAGCTCGACTACGTCGCCGGACTCGGCGCCGATGCCGTATGGATCTGCCCCTTTGTGCGCTCACCGATGCGCGACTTCGGCTACGACGTCGCCGACTTCAATGCGGTCGAACCGATGTTCGGCACACTCGACGACTTCCGCGCCCTGATCGCCGACGCCCACGCGCTGGGGCTCAAGGTCATAACCGACCAGGTCTGGAACCACACCTCCGATCAGCATCCGTGGTTCCGGGAGAGCCGCAGTGACCGAACGAATGCGAAAGCCGACTGGTACGTCTGGGCCGACCCGGCTCCGGACGGTGGGCCGCCGAACAACTGGCGCGCCACCTTCGGCGGCAGTGCGTGGACCTTCGACGAAGCGCGCCGCCAGTACTACCTGCACAATTTTCTCAGCGAACAGCCAGACCTGAACTGGTACAACCCGGCGGTGCGCGCGGCGCTGCTCGACGTCGGCCGCTTCTGGCTGGACCTCGGGGTCGACGGCTTCCGGCTCGACGTCGTCAACTTCTACACCCATGACCGCTCGCTGCGAAACAATCTGCGCCGACCGTCGGACCTGCCGCGCCCCTCAGGCGCGGCACCCAATGACCCATACTTCGACTTCATCAACGACGGCAACGTCTCGCGCCCGGAGACGCTGCCGCTGCTCGCGGAAGTGCGCACGCTGATGGATGAATATCCGGGATGCTTCACGCTCGGCGAGATCTCCAGCGCCGAGGACGCATTGGCCACCGCCGCTGAATTCGTGCGTGGCGATCGGCGCCTGCACAGCGTTTACAACGCATCTCTGATCAGCCACGAACCATTCACCCGCGATGGCCTGGCGCATCTGATCCGGCGCGTCGAAACCCTGTTCGACGACTTCCGCCTGTGCTGGACCTTCGGCACCCACGACTTCCCACGCCTCAAGGGACGCTGGTCCGGCCACCGCAGCCACGACGACGCGGCCGAACATCGCCGCGACCGTCTGCTGGCGGCTCTGCTGGTCTGCCTGCCCGGCAGTTGCTGCATCTACCAGGGGGATGAACTCGGGCTGACACAGGCCACGCTGAGTTTCGATCAACTGCGCGACCCCTACGGCATCGCCAACTATCCGGAGATCATGGGTCGCGACGGCTGCCGCACGCCGATTCCGTGGGATGATCGCGCCATCTCCGCCGGATTCAGCGACCACGACGCGCCGTGGCTGCCGATACCCGCGAACCATCTGCCGCTGGCGGTCAACGTGCAGGAGTCACACCCGCAGTCGTTGCTCAACGTTTATCGACACTTCCTGAATTGGCGGCGCGAGCAACCGGCACTGGTCGGCGGTTTCGAATGGCCCCGACTGCATGCCGACGACAGCGTGCTGGTGTTCGACCGCACCTGCGAGCGTCAACAGCTGCGCTGTACGTTCAACCTCGCGCCGACGCGCGCACATGTCCAACTGGTCCATCCCGACTGGCGCCTGTGTCACGAACCGCTGCTCAACGGCCGTATCGTCCGCAACGAGCTGCGCCTGCCGCCGTTCGGCGCGGCGATCCTCGAGAAGGTCTGATCAGACGACGGCGCCGTCGCGCTGCAGATCGCGCATCTGACGAATCGAACGCAAGTCGGCGAAAAAAACGCCCCACGGCGGCAGCTCCAGCATCCGTAGGCCGTCGTCCCACGTGTAGTCGAAGCCGAGGCCGCGCGCCGGCACCAGTTGGGCGAAGCTCGACAGATCCACCGTCTGCACCTGCTCTGAAAAGTTGAAGACGCACAGCAGCTGCTGTTCCTTGTACCTGCGGACCAGCCCCAGCAGAGGTTCCGGCAATCCGGCCAGTTCCAGGGTGCCGGCCTTGAGCGCCGGCTGGTGTACGCGCCAGTGCAGCAAAGTGCGCCATACGTTGAGAGTCGACCACGGATCGGAGGTCTGGCGCGCCACCGAACGCGGCCGGTGCGACTCGGGGATAGGCAGCCAGGGCTCCTGGGCCGTGGTGAAACCACAGGCATGCTGCGTATCATCCCAGGGCATCGGCGTGCGCGATCCGTCACGACCCTTGAGGCGGGGATACAGACGCCTCCCGAACGGATCGCAGATCCGCTCCGGCGGAATATCCTCCGGGATCCGCGCCTCCGGCAGGCCGAGTTCGTCTCCCTGCCACAGACACAGCGCGCCCGGCAACGACAGCAGCACCGCAATCATCATCTTGAAGAACGCATCAGGCGTCGCGAAGTCCATTCCGGCCCACAGCGAGCGCATACGGCCATAGTCGTGATTGCCGACTAGCCAGCAGGTTCCACCTTCACCGAACTCGTCGTCGACCTTGCACAGCAGTTCCTTCATCCGCTGCACGGTCATCGGCGTCTCGAACAGCAGCCCGCTGTGATACGCAAGGTGCAGGCGATGCGTGCCTCGGGTGTACTGCGCGGCCTGCCTGACCGAGTCCTCGCACAACGTCACCTCACCGAGCAGGACGACACCCGGATACTCATCGGCAAGTTCGCGCAGCGGACGCAAGACTTTGAACGTCTCTGGACGGCAGAAACTGTTGCTGAAAACCTGCTCCGCCGCGGGGTTATCCGGATCCATGCCGTCCGGCAAGCCGTCCGCGGGCCGGCGCAGCGGATTGTCGCGCAGCTTCGGGTCGTGACAGTAGAAATTGACCGCATCCAGGCGCATGCCGTCGATACCCTGGTCCAGCCAGAAACGCGCGATCTGAAGGATCTCTTCCCGCACCTCGGGGTTGTGCCAATTCAGGTCCGGTTGGCTTTCGAAGAAGTTGAAGAAATAGTACTGGCCCCGCGCCTCATCGTACTGCCAGCCGGACTGTCCGGTCAGCACCGACGGCCAGTTGTTCGGCGGCCCACCGTCCGGTGCCGGGTCGGCCCAGACATACCAGTCAGCCTTCGGATTGATACGATCCTTGCGGCTCTCCTGAAACCACGGATGCTGATCCGAGGTGTGGTTCCACACCATATCCAGGATCAGCTTGATGCCGCGCTGGTGCATCAGTTCGAGCAGACGATGGAAATCGTCCATCGATCCGAACATGTCGCCGATCTCGCGCAGACCGCTAACGTCGTAACCCAGATCGTCCATCGGCGACGGGTAGATCGGCGTCAACCACACCGCATCGACACCAAGCGAACCGATGTAGTCGAGACGACGGATAATGCCCTGCAGATCGCCCTTGCCGTCGGACTCGGTATCCTGATAGCTCCACGGCGCAATCTGGTAGATCACCGCGTTCTGATACCACTCGCCGGCCCGCTCGACCTTGTTGGCGTCACGCCAAGTCCACGAGCGCCGATTCAGGATCGGCAGTTTCCACCATCCGCGTCGATGAACATCCATGACTGCTGAGGTCAGTTACCCCTCCGGGCTGGCACATCGTCAGATCCATGAGCCCCAAACGGCAACGCGAATATCACCGCGCGGCGTCAGCGCTCTCTCGGGAGCGTTCACCATATAACATCGCTGACATCTGCCGCAGCCTCCGGCTCCTCCGGCAACACGAAACACGCAGCGCCGCAACATTCGCTCAGCCGATCGGGCGCACCCGGAAGTTCTTGCCCTTGATCTTGCCGTCGCGCAGACGCTGCAGGGCGCGCTTGGCCTGGGCCTTGTCGATCGCGACGTAGGTGCGGGTGTCGTAGGTGTTGATCTTGCCCACCGCCTCCTTGGCCAGGCCGGCGTCGCCGGTCAGCGCACCGAGCAGATCGCCGGGGCGCAGCTTGTCGCGACGTCCGCCGTCAATGCACAGCGTCGCCATCAAGGCAGGCAGCGGCCGATCCGGCTCCGACGCCGACATCGACAGCTTCTGCGGCACGATCGCCGTGCCCAGCAACTGTTCGATCGCCTCCAGGCGGCTGCGCTCGCGCGACGTGAACAGATGGAAAGCCTGTCCGCTGCGACCGGCACGGCCGGTGCGCCCGACGCGATGTACGTGCACGTCGGCATCGTTCGGCAGCTCGTAGCTGATCACTGCCGCGAGATTCTTGATGTCGAGTCCGCGCGCCGCGACGTCGGTGGCCACCAACACCCGGCAACTGCCGTTGGCAAAGCGCACCAGCACCTCGTCACGCTCGCGCTGCTCGATGTCGCCATGCAGGGCCAGCACCGAATACCCGCGCTTCGCCAGACCGACCTCGACCGCCCTGGCATCACCCCGGGTATGACAGAACACCAGCGCGGATTCCGGCCGGTGCTCGCTCAGCAGGTGCGCCAGCGCATCCAGGCGCCGCGCGCCATCGACCTCGTAGAAAATCTGTTCGACCTGCCCCGCAGTGGGCGCGGTGTCCACCGAGACCTCGATCGCCTGCCGCTGCAAGCGACGGCTGACGGCCCGCACGCTGTCCGGAAACGTCGCGGAGAAAAGCAGGGTCTGCCGTGTTTTTGGCGCCTGATCGACGATCGCCCGGCTGGCCTGCTCGAAATCGTCGTCGAGCATGCGGTCGGCCTCGTCCAGCACCAGCACCTTGAGATCGTCGAGCCGCAGCGTGCCCTGTTCGAGATGCTCCAACACCCGCCCCGCCATGCCGACCACGATGTGCGGATCATGCGCCAGCGACGCCAACTGCGGCCGCTTGTCGATGCCCCTGCTGAGAATGGTCAGCTTGATGTTCGGCAGGCAGCGCGCCAGCCGCCGGATCTCCTTGGCGATCTGATCCGCCAGCTCGCGTGTCGGACACAGCACCAATGCCTGCACCCTGGCCAGCTCCGGATCGATCCGCGACAACAGCCCCAGTCCGTACGCCGCGGTCTTGCCGCTGCCGGTGCGCGCCTGCCCGATCACGTCACGCCCTTCCAGCTGGGGCGGAAGGCTCAACGCCTGGATCGGCGTCATCTGCACATAGTTCAGCGATTCCAGCGCCTGCAGCAGCGCCGGCTTCAACGGCAGACTCGTAAACGGTTTGGATTCCACACACTCACCTGGTCGGTTCACCCGCACCGGGAGCGGCAGGGGGCGCGTATTGTGAGGCTGGCACTCCCGTTTCGCGCGGCCGTTGGTCGGATTGCACATGCGGCGAGGAAACACCGGCGCCTCCGGCCAGCGGAAGCACCAACACAATAGATGGAAACCCACGCCCCGGAGGGGCGTTGGTGAGAGTCCGCAGACACGTAACTGCAGACAGCAGAAAGCCCCAGCCGGAGGGACCAGGGCTTTCCAAAATATGGCTCCGCGAGTTGGACTCGAACCAACGACCCGCTGATTAACAGTCAGCTGCTCTACCGACTGAGCTATCGCGGAAGCGGTAGAAGGACGCGCATTGTAGTGATCTGGTCCGGGTGGTGCAACGCTTTGGTCGTTGATTCACCGCCCGGACCGGATCAGGCGCCGGGAATGCCCGTTAATCAGGCAGTTGCGAGTGCCTTGATGCGCTCGACGCTGCCCGCGAGGACCTTGTCGCTGGTCGCAAACGACAGCCGCAGATGGCCCGGCGTGCCGAAGGCGGACCCCGGAACGACCGCGACCAGCGCCTTGTCCAGCAGCAGATCGGACAGCTCCAGATCGGTCTTGCAGCCGAGCTTCTGCATCAGGCCCTCGACGTTCGGGAACACATAAAAGGTGCCGTCGCCCTTGAGGCAGCTGACCCCGGGGATCGAATTGAGGCCGTCGACCAGCGCGTCGTGGCGGGCCTTGAACGCCTTGACCATCTCGTCGACGCAGCTCTGGTCGCCGTTGAGGGCGGCCTCGGCGGCGAACTGCGAGATCGTGGTCGGGTTGGAGGTGGACTGCGACTGGATGTCGCCCATCGCCTTGATGATCGGCTGCGGACCGCAGGCCCAGCCGAGGCGCCAGCCGGTCATCGAGTAGGTCTTGGACACCGCGTGGATGATCACGGTGCGGTCGTACAGCGCCGGGCAGGCGTTGACGATGTTGCTGTAGGGCTCGCCGCTCCACAGGATCTTCTCGTACATGTCGTCCGAGGCGATCACGATCTGCGGGTGCTTGAGCAGCACCTCGCCCAGCGCCGCCAGCTCGGCCCTGGTGTAGGCCATGCCGGAGGGGTTCGACGGCGAGTTCAGCCACAGCATCTTGGTGCGCGGCGTGATCGCGGCCTCGAGCTGCTCGGGGGTGATCTTGAAGCGCTGCTCGGCGGTGGTCTCGATGAATACCGGCGTGCCGTCGGCGAGCAGCACCATGTCCGGGTAGCTGACCCAGTACGGCGCCGGGATGATCGCCTCGTCGCCCTCGTTGAGCAGGACCTGGCACAGGTTGTAGCAGGCCTGCTTGCCGCCGACCGAGGCGATGACCTGCTTGGGACCGTAGTCGAGGCCGTTGTCGCGCTTCATCTTGGCGATGATCGCCTGCTTCAGGCTCGGCGTGCCCGCGGCCGGCGTGTACTTGGTCTTGCCGTCGCGGATGGCCTTGAGACCGGCTTCCTTGATGTGGTCCGGCGTATCGAAGTCCGGTTCCCCGGCACCCAGAGACAGCACATCCTTGCCCTGCGCCTTGAGCTCGGCCGCCTTGGCGGTCACGGCGAGGGTCGGAGACGGCTTGATGCGGCCGACGCGCTTGGCAAAACTGAATTCCACGGATCGTTCCCGGTAGAGTGCACAAACGGGGCGGCATGATACTGGATGTCGAATCCGGCGCGCACCGCCCGAACCGGCAGTATCCTACGCCATATGCAAGAAGCCCCCCGCGATTCGCTCAAGTCCAGGCGCCTGCGCCGGCGCGACGAGAATCTGTTCCAGCTCAAGGCGGACTGGTCGCCGGCCGGCGACCAGCCGACCGCGATCGACGAGCTGGTCCAGGGTCTCAACGACGGCCTGACCCATCAGACCCTGCTCGGCGTCACCGGGTCGGGCAAGACCTTCACCATCGCCAACGTCGTCAGCCAGCTGCAGCGGCCGGCGCTGATCATGGCGCACAACAAGACGCTGGCGGCGCAGCTCTACGGCGAATTCCGGGAGTTCTTCCCCAACAACTCGGTCGAGTACTTCGTCTCCTACTACGATTACTACCAGCCCGAGGCCTACGTCCCGACCACGGACACCTTCATCGAGAAGGACAGCTCGGTCAACGAGCACATCGAACAGATGCGGCTGTCGGCGACCAAGGCGCTGATGACCCGCCGCGACGCGATCATCGTCGCGTCGGTTTCGGCGATCTACGGCCTGGGCGACCCGGAGAGCTATTTCTCGATGGTGCTGCATCTGGTGCGCGGTGAGCGGATCAACCAGCGCACGCTGATCAGCCAGCTCACCGCGATGCAGTACACCCGCAACGAGGTCGCGATCGAGCGCGGCACCTACCGCGTCCGCGGCGAGGTCATCGACATCCATCCGGCCGAGTCCGACGAGGATGCGGTGCGCGTCGAGCTGTTCGACGACGAGATCGAGTCGCTGAGCCTGTTCGACCCGCTCACCGGCGAGGTCAAGCAGAAGGTTCCGCGCGTCACGGTGTTCCCGAAGACCCACTACGTGACACCGCGCGAGAAGCTGCTGAGCGTGATCGACGACATCCACGACGAGATGCGCGAGCGCGTCGCCTACTTCCAGTCGGCCGGCAAGCTGCTGGAGGCCCAGCGCATCGAGCAGCGCACGACCTTCGACCTGGAGATGATCCGCGAGATCGGCTTCTGCTCCGGCATCGAGAACTACTCCCGCTACCTGTCGGGCCGCGCGCCGGGCGAACCGCCACCCTGTCTGCTGGACTACCTGCCGCCGGACGCGATCGTCGTCCTCGACGAGTCGCACGTGACGGTTCCGCAGATCGGGGCGATGTACAAGGGCGACCGCAGCCGCAAGGAGACCCTGGTGCAGTACGGTTTCCGCCTGCCGTCGGCGCTGGACAACCGCCCGCTGCGCTTCGACGAGTTCGAGCGCATCTGTCCGCAGACGATCTTCGTCTCGGCGACGCCGGGGCCCTACGAGCTGCAGAAATCCCACGGGCAGGTGGTCGAACAGGTGGTGCGCCCGACCGGGCTCGTCGATCCGGAGATCGACATCCGCCCGGCGTCGACCCAGGTCGACGACCTGCTCGGCGAGATCCGCATCCGCGCCGAGCGCCAGGAACGGGTGCTGGTCACGGTGCTGACCAAGCGCATGGCCGAGGATCTGACCGACTACCTGGCCGAGAACGGCGTCAGGGTGCGCTACATGCACTCCGACGTCGACACCGTCGAACGCGCCGAGATCATCCGCGACCTGCGTCTGGGGGTGTTCGACGTGCTGGTCGGCATCAACCTGCTGCGCGAGGGCCTGGATATTCCGGAGGTGTCGCTGGTCGCGATCCTGGACGCCGACAAGGAAGGCTTCCTGCGCTCCGACCGCTCGCTGATCCAGACCATCGGCCGCGCCGCGCGCAACCTCGAGGGACGCGCGATCCTCTACGCGGACAGCGTCACCGACTCGATGCGCCGCGCCATCGACGAGACCGAACGCCGTCGCGGCAAGCAGCTCGCGTTCAACCAGGAACACGGCATCACGCCGAAGGGCATCCAGAAGAAGGTCGCCGACGTCATGCGCTTCGGCTACGAGGCGGTCAACGACGGCGGCGCGGCCAAGGCCGCCAAGGCCGCGGAGGTGCAGGCGCGTTACGAGGCAGTCTCGCCCGAGCTGATGGCCAAGAAGATCGCCAAGCTCGAGAAGGAGATGAAACAGCACGCGCAGAATCTGGAATTCGAGGCCGCGGCAGCCAAACGCGACGAGATCCGCAAGCTGCGCGAACAGGCGCTGATCCGCAACGCCTGAGCCTGCGGCGGGCCGCGCCCCCCGCCCCCCGACCTTGGTCGCGTTGGAACCGGACGGCCGCGCCCGCTATCATCGCGCGCCCGTTCCACCCATCAATCGGAGTGCGACCCCCCCGATGCGCGCCCTGCTCCCCGTTTTCTCGGTCCTCGCGACCGTATTGCTGACCCTCCTTCCTGCTTCCGCCTACGCCGCCCACATCCCGACGCTGGATCTGGCGCACTCGGGTATCGGCTATGGTGTTCTGGTCCTGTTCGTCGCCGCCTACGTCCTCGTCGTCATGGAGGAATGGAGCGGCATGCGCAAGTCGATTCCGGTGCTCGTCGCCGCCCTGATCATCTGGATGATGATCGCGGCGGCCTACGCCGAACACGGCGAAACCCACTACGTCGCCCACACCGTGCGCGAAAGCCTGCTCGAGTACGCGGAGCTGTTCCTGTTCCTGCTGGTGGCGATGACGTACATCAACACCCTCGAGGAACGCGGCATCTTCGACGGGCTGCGGGCCTGGCTGCTGTCGCGCGGGTTCTCGCTGCGCACGATCTTCTGGCTGACCGGCGTCCTGTCGTTCTTCATTTCCCCGATCGCCGACAACATGACCACCGCGCTGGTGATGGCCTCGGTGGCGCTGGCGGTCGGCAAGGGCCAGCCGCGCTTCGTCGTGGTGTCGTGCATCAGCATCGTCGTCGCCGCCAACGCCGGCGGCGCCTGGAGCCCGTTCGGCGACATCACGACCCTGATGGTCTGGCAGAAAGGCAAGCTCGACGCGATGGAGTTCCTGGCGCTGGTGGGACCGTCACTGGTCAACTGGCTGATCCCCGCCGCGATCATGTCGCTGGCGGTCCCCAAGGAGAAGCCGGCGGCCAGCGATGAAGTCGTGATCATCCGCCGCGGCGGCTTCGTCATCATCGGCATGTTCGTCGGCACCATCGCGCTGACGGTAACGCTGCACAGCGCCCTGCATCTGCCGCCGGTCCTGGGCATGATGGGCGGCCTCGGCATGCTCAAGCTCTACAGCTGGGTCCTCAACCGCAGCAACGAGCGGATCGAGAACAAGCTCATTCACCAGGGCGGGCTGCACACCGGCATGGATTCCCGCATCACCTCGCTCAACGTGTTCGAGCAGGTGGCGCGCTCGGAGTGGGATACGCTGCTGTTCTTCTACGGCATCATGATGTGCGTCGGCGGGCTCGGGACGCTGGGCTATCTGGCCCTGGGCTCTGAGTTCATGTACGGCACCCTGGGCGCGACCCCGGCCAACATCCTGGTCGGCGTGTTCTCGGCGATCATCGACAACATCCCGGTGATGTACGCGGTCCTGACCATGGACCCGAGCATGAGCGACGGCCAGTGGCTGCTCGTCACCCTCACCGCCGGCGTCGGTGGCTCGATGCTGTCGATCGGCTCCGCCGCGGGCGTCGCCGTCATGGGGCAGGCCCACGGCATCTACACCTTCTTCAGCCACCTGAAGTGGGTCTGGGCCGTCGCGCTCGGTTATGCCGCCAGCATTGCCCTGCACTTCTGGATCAACGCCGGCAGCTTCCAGCTGATGCATCCGGCCGCGGCCGGCTGACGCCCACGCTGCGCAGGCCTGCAATCACGGCCGGGGCCCGACGGGCTCCGGCCGTTTGCATTGGGGCCTTCCCCCGATGAGGCGCGGATCGTTTTGCGGGATACTTGCCGGATGCCGGCGGCATCAGCGCCCTGCCGGACGACGAGAGCACATACCGCCCCGGGGGAACGAACGAAAATGCGCGGACTGAAGATCATCCTGGTCCTGTTGGGACTCTGCGTGGCCTATCTGCTGGCCTGGCCGGTCCCGATCGACCCGCAGGCATGGACTCCGCCGCCGGCGCCAGCCGCCGAAGGCGTCTATGCATACAACGACACGCTCAAGGGCATCGAGCGCCTCGCCGAGGGCCTCGGCAACGGCCCGGAAGGCATCAATGTCGACGCGGCGGGGCGGATCTACGCCGGATACGACGACGGCCGCGTGGTCCGCTACTCGCACAACGGCGGCGACTACACCGAACTGACCAACACCGGCGGCCGGCCGCTGGGGATCACCTTCGGCCCCACCGGCGGCGTCGACGTCGCCGATGCCCGCAAGGGCCTGCTGCACATCGGCCGCGGACGCGAGGCGACGCTGAACACCGACTCGGCCGATGGCGTGCCGTTCGGCTTCACCGACGACGTCGACAATACCCGGCTGGACAAGTCCCTGTATTTCACCGACGCGTCGTCGCGCTTCGGGATCGACGCGACCATGGCCGACATCTTCGAGCACGCCCCCAACGGCCGCCTGTTGCGCTATGACGTCGTCAACAAGACGACCGAAGTCCTGCTCGACGGACTCTACTTCCCCAACGGGGTCGCAGTCGGTCCGGACGATGCCTACGTCCTGGTCAACGAAACCACCAAATACCGCGTCCTGCGCTACTGGCTCAAGGGCGACAAGGCCGGCACCACCGACGTCTTCATCGACAACCTGCCCGGCTTCCCCGACAACATCAGCTTCAACGGCCGCAACCGGTTCTGGCTGGCCCTGTACTCGCCACGCATCGAGCAGCTCGACGCGCTGCTGCCGCATCCCGCGCTGCGCAAGATCGTGTTCCGCCTGCCGGACTTCCTCCACCCCAAACCGCCGCGCCACAGCTTCGCCCTGGGCCTCGATACCGACGGCAAGGTCATCGCCAACCTGCAGTACCGCGGTGACGACGCCTACTCGCCGATCACCAGCGTGCGCGAATTCGGACCCTGGCTGTTCTTCGGCAGCCTGACCGAACCGGCGATCGGCCGCCTGCCGCTCCATGCGGCGCTGCCGACGGAGCCCGCGCCCGTGGGCAGTTACGCCCTGCCGCCCGCCAAACCGGTCCGGATCGAACCCAGACCGCTCAGCGCCGAGGAACGCGAGGAGATGGAGCGCGAGGCGCGCGAAGCGGCGTCCGGCGACGACGAATGAGACCCCCGATCAATTTGCGTTCAGGCCGTTGCACTCCGCACGATCAGCCGTCATAATGCGCGCCCCTCACGGGATGACCCTAGGCGCGTAGCTCAGCTGGTTAGAGCACTACCTTGACATGGTAGGGGTCGTTGGTTCGAGTCCAATCGCGCCTACCAATTCAATAGGTTACAGCGGTAGTTTTCGGTTCTGGGAATTTTCTGGGAATTTTCTGGGATTACCGCGGTAACTGTTGCACCGACATGCCGGCCCCAACTCGCTTGGGGCCGTGCTGTTTGTGGTCCTTGGTGTAGCGGTTGTACATCGCCATCGTGGCGTGTCCGGACAGCGCCATGATGTATTCCGGCGAGTACCCGGCAACTTCGTAGAGGTGCATGCCGAAGCCCCGGAGCTCATGGACGACGGGCCGCTCGTCGTACTCGAGGTGATCGTAGGCGCCGCAGGCGTCCCTGGCCATGATGAAGGCGTCGGTCAGATAGTTCGGCGTCACCGCGAACGGATGCGGCTTCGCTTCCCGGGTCTTTCTGGTCAGCCTCGTCGGCTTGTAGTGGATCAGGTAGGGACACGCGATGTTTGACCTCACGCAATCCTCGACCGCTCGATAGAGCTCTGGCCCCATCTCGATCTCGAGCCATACCGGGTTGCGGTAGTTCCGGGTCTTGCGCTGGAGAATCGTGATCGTTCCGACGTCGAGGTCGACCTTGTTCTCGGTCCGGTGGAGCAAGACGACGTCCTCTCGGCGCTGCAGCGAGTACAGCGCGATACGCATCGCGCGGCGCAGCCACTCCGGGGTGCCGTCAAAGGTCAGGATCCGCTGATACCCCTCCCAGGTGTGGTTCTGGCGCTTTTTCTTGGACTCCTCCTTGACCATCGTGACCGCAACAGGGTTGTCGGTGCGATAGCCCTGGTGGCAGGCGAACTGCATCAGGCGCATCAGGTACGCGCGGTGCTTGACGTAGGCGTTGTCGGTGAGCCCGTTCAGGAACTGCGAGAAATCAAGGGTTTCAAGGTCCCGCACCGTGCGCTTTTCCCACGTCCTTGCGTACCGGTCCAGAGCGTAGTTGACCGCTGCCAGGGTCTGCTCCGCATACTTCGACCGCTTCGGGTCGAGGCGGCGGAACTCCTCGATGAGATCAGGCACCAGCGGATTAGATGCCGTCGGCCGCGGCGGCTTCGGCTTCAGCAGCTCGGCGAGGTCGATGTTCTGGCGCTGCGCCGCGAAATATCCGTTCAGCGCTTCTGCGGTGGCATAGGCGGCACCAAGATCCCGGCTCGACCCGATGCCCTCGCGGCGTTCGTCCGGAAAGACGTAGGTGAAATAGGTCACCCCGTTCTTCGTACAGATCTCAGTATTCGGCGGCCGGTTGCTGAACCGCCCGCCCCGCGGCCTTCCCATCGCGCTCATCTCGTGGATTTCCAGCGCATGATGGCAAGATCAGCAGCAGAATTTCCAGTTCGAGCATCGATTCCAGAGGCTGCCGGGTGAGCCGGGCCCGGAAGCGGCTGGCAGTCGTCGTCGACGAAGATGAACGTCAATCCGCCGACCTGCTCGCCCTGCCAATACCCGGCCTCGATCGCGGCCTTGATGCTGTTCGCCGAGGGGCTTCGGCCCCTGAATGCCGCGGCCCGGTACTCTGAGATCAGCATCCGGTAGAACGACGGCTTCGGATCAACTCCGGTAGTCGCCATGGCGTTTCCCCTTCCGATCACGGGTAGATCCTGTTCTTCCACAGCGCATCGAGGTGGAAGGTGCCCACGACCGGTCGTTGACTGTCGCCATCGGGACCGGTGTCGACGTAGGCCTCCATGAGGTCTATCAGCTTCTGGAATCCGTCGATGGCACTTTCGAGTTCCGTGATCTGTGCGGTCGCGGCCTTGATCTTGTCGGAGACGATCGCTGCGAAGATGTTGCGGTTCCCATCGTTAACCGCAATCCTGGTCAACAGCTTCTCCAACCTGATCCTCTCGCGCCTGGCCATCATCAGGTCCGTATTCGCCGATGCAATGCCGTTCCGCGCGCGGTTCCGCGCTTCCTTGACGTAGTCGCCGCGGAACATGGGATCAGATATAAGCGCGTTCATCAGCGTCGCCAAGAGTTCCTCGGCAACGGAATCGGATGGGATGTCGGACCGGCCGGTCTCGTCATAGCGCCGCCGGCGCTCCGGATCGGACAGGACATCGTAGGCGAGATTGATGTCGATGAACTCCTGATCGGACCCGCCATGGCGATCCGGATGGGTTTGTGCCGCGGCTTTTCGATAGGCCTTCTTGATGGCAGCGGCGTCGGCATCCGCTGGCACGCCAAGGGTTTCGTATAGGGTCATTGTGGTCACTCGATCGGAAGTTCGGACTGATCGGATCGCCGTTGCCGCGTTCCGTTGAAATCTGATCGCAGCCTCCGCTCTCCAGGCGGTACTTCACGTAGCATCGCCATCGCTCGTTCGTAGTCTCGAATTTCGCGGTGGCTTGGCTTCTCGCCGGCACGTGCTCGCAGAGCGAGCTGGTCAAGGGCTCGCTCGATGAGTTCGCGCTGGTCTTCGCTCAAGGCTCGCATCAGTCCACCACCGGAGCCTGAGCCTTCGCGGCGTACGCAACAGCCTCGTCGGACGCCTTTCGGTACGCGCTGATCGCGGCCAGGGTCTGCTCGCGCCCATCGGAACAGAGATAGGCGCGCCAGGTCCTGTTCACGGCGCGGCGCAGCGGCAGCGGTACCGAATACCAGTGGTCGCGGCACATCAGCAGCCCGGACCGAACTGCGTTCTCACATCCCGGAACCGGGCATGATCTGGTTCGGCGGGTCATCGGCCCGGCCTCTCGAAGAGATCGGCGCTTGCCCGCATCTCGGTGCCCCTGGTGATCAGCTCCAGGGTACGGAGCCGACTCAGGGCATTGTTGAAGCCGCCCCCTGCCGCCTCATAACCGGCGCGTTCGGCGACTTCGGCCTTGGTCGCCGCCATCGGGTAGATCGCGACCAACACCTCAAGAATCGAGCGCTCGGCTTTTTTGAGCTGGAGGCACCAGTAGTCGAGGAGCGCCCGGCCGGTCGGCAATGGCTCGAAATCACCCAGCGCCTCGAGGCCTGATTCGGTGATCACCATTCCACCTACCGATGACCCCGTGAGATATCCACGCGACCTGCATGCACTGATGGCGTTGTTGAATCCGCCACCGCCGACGGCGTAACCGGTCAGGACGGCGACCTGATTCTTGGCCCTGCCGCCCGGGTACTGGGCCAGAACCGTCAGGATCTTCCGCTCAGCCTTGGACAATGCGGCTTGTCCTGATCGGTTCGAGGTTTCGCGCCTGGGCGCCGGCGCCGGCGATTTGCGCGGGGGCAGTAGTTCGTGCCGGATATCAGGCATCGGGGTTGCGGCCGCCGCCGCGGATCGGCTGGTCGATCCGGGTTGATCGGCCAGGTTGCGGGCAGCAACAACGGCATCGCGCATCGCTTTGGCGGCCTGCTCCATCGGCTCAATCGCGGCATTGATCCGGGCGTAGTCGGTATCGGAAAACACCGGGATTTCGATCCGCTGGATCTCCGGCTTTTCGGTCGCTCTCGCGGCGAGCTCGTCTTCGAGCTCCGCGATGCGCCGGCGCAGCTCCTTGGGATCGTCCGCCTTGGCCCGCTCGATGGTGGCCGTGATCTCGTCGCCGAGGCGCTGGACATCGATCGGCGCCAGAACATTCGGTGCGACAACACGCTCTCCGGGCTTCGGTGTTGCCCCGGAATCGAATGTCTGGCGGCGCCGAACCGCGACCTTGTCGAAGATTCCGCCCCAACCTGGAGACCAGAACCACGCCATGCCGACCGGTAGCGACGGCAGCGAATCGAGCATGGCTTTGGCCTCGGCTGGCTCGGCGTGGACGTTGACCCACTCCATCACTGCGGCAATGTCCTTGGGATGGACGATACGGAGCGCAATCAGGATCTCGCACTGGGTCAGCACGTTCTTGTTGATCACGGCCGGCCGCTGTGTGATCAGCGTTGTCCCGATGCCGCGGATGCCACCGCGGCGCACGATGTCTTCCATGGCACCCAAGGTCCGCGCCTCTTCGGCGAACGGTTTCTGAGGGGCATAGGCGTCGGCCTCGTCGCAGATCAGATGCAACGGGGTCCGGTTCATCCGATACAGGGTCTCGAAGAACGCGGCGAGGAACCGGGTTGTCGCCTTCTTCCGAAGCCACGACAGATCAATGATCGCGGAGAAGCACTGCTCGACGATGGCCCTGGCCAGAACTTCTCCGGAAGACTCTTCGAGCGGTAGATCGGCGTGGTCGCCACCGATGACGACGATCGGAAATCCAGCGGACTTTCCATCGGCGCTGCTGCGCAGGCCCCAGTGCGCACCGGTGGGGTCGATGATGACGACCTGCTGACCGGCGCCGAGCATTTCTTCGGCGACTACCGCCGCGGTATAGCTCTTGCCGACGCGCTTCTTGGCCAGAATCGCGATCGACTGGGTAACGAGGTCAATCGGAAGCGAGAACTCCTCGCTGCCGCGCACCATCCCAAGCGTCAGTGCATGCTTCATCGTGGTGGTCTCCATTGATCGATCGATGCCGTGCGTCACAGCCCGGCCTCGGGGCGGTGCGGCGCGTGCTGGTTGGACCTGCGCCAGAACATCGGCTCGTCGGCGCGCATCATCATGAGGTGGGCGATGACGTCGTCAGTAGGGCACATCGCGCCGGCCCAGCTTCCCTCGTAGTAGGCGATCGGGTGCATGCACAGGCTGGCCAGGATGCGCATCTCGCCGTCCTTTCCGGCTGCCAGTGCGACGGTCGGTTTGAGCCTCCGGAACACGTAGGTGACGCCGCTGCGCGGGCTGCTTTCGAGGAACATCCCGGTCATCAAGTAGTGCTTGAGCTGCCGCGGCTTCAGGTGTCGCTGAGCGAGTTCAATGGCCTTCTGTTCCTGCTCGATCCCCCAGGCGTCCGAACATCCCAGCGTGCGGAGGTCCTGGGTGATGTGGTGAATCCCCGGAATCAGGCCGGCCTTGATGCGCCCGTCGACGTGCTCGAATATCGCGACGTCGCTGCTCTTCGCGGAGCTCCAGAACGTTGAGCGCAGCGACCAGCCGTCGGCAACTTCATCGGTGTCAGCGCCGCGCATGCCGACCAACCCGGCGGCGAAGCTGTAGGTCGGTTCGATCACCAGCCTTTCACCCTCCAGCGGCATCGGGATCCCCGCGTACTCGTCACGAACCGCGGCGACCTCGCGCAGCTTGTCACGGAGCGCGCGCAACCCATCGAAGGTTCCACGACGGTCGTCGTCAGCCACCGGCGGTTCTCCCGACGGCAACGGCCTCGACGTCTGCGGCTTTGACTCTGCGCTGCCGCCGGCCGCCGCCGGATCCCTTTGCGGCCGGTTTCGCTTCGCCACTCTTCGCTTTACCTTCAGCGCGCGTCTTTTTCCCATGTCGAATTCCCTCGGGCTCCGGGACACCGGCGATGACGTACTCGCAGGTGTCTGGATCAAATGCTTTGGCACGGCGGTAGATCTTCTCTCCGTTCTGCTCGCCGACCGGGATCAGAATTGCGTAGCCGCGCTTGAGCATGTCCTGGACGATGCGCTTGGCGCGGTTCCTCTCTTCCGGATCAGAGCTGTCGAAGCTGAGCGTGGTGTCGCCGGCGCCGACGCTGAGAATGCTGATCGTGCCGGTCATGGCTGCACCTCGCGAGCCTTGAGCATGGCGTCTGCCAACTCGTAGGCCTCAATCGCGACGCCCATTTTCCAATTAGGTTGCCAACCTCTTTTACGCGCTTCTATGCAGCAGTCCTCATAGGCAGCAGGCAGTACCTGCGCTGCGAAGTAGTCGCGCAGCGACATGCCCGCAGGTGCGTTAGGACCATCGAGCGGAAACGCCGGACCTCCATCGTTGATATTGCTCATGGCTGCTCCTGATCGCGGTCGCCAGACCACGCCTCGAAATCAAGATCGTCGTCATCGTCACAGGTGCAGGTGCTGCAGTCCGGGATTTCCTCGTCGATGGTGCCGCCACAGAAATCGCAAATCGCCAACATCGCGTAGCCGCCCATCTCGAGGCACCCGGATCCATGGCACAGGTCGTCGCAACATCCTTGTCCGGTCTTGGGGCAGATCATGCTGTCTCTCCGTACTGAATGGCCGCGATCATCGGGCGGACCCAGATCGATGCCGAGCTGAGGATGAAAGTCTGTCCGCTGGCCGCCAGCAGCAGGGCGTGACCGAACACATCGCCCATCGCCTCCGCCGCATCGGAAGGGATCGCGTTTCCAATCCACTCGCGGCACTGACCATCGCTGGCGCCGTCGAGCCTGAATTCCCGATAGGCATCGATGTCGAACAGCGACTGCAGCGCCGCGCATTCCAGTGTGGTGAACGGCCGATGCCAGGTGCCGTCCTCGGCGACGATGAGGCACTGCAGCTTGTCGTTCGGCGCCGGTAGGCGCGGGTCGGCAACGTTGTTGTGGCCGTTGTCGTGCTGGCCGCTGCCGGTCACGGCATAGGCCGTGCCGTCCCACGGCACGACGCCGTAGTGGCCACCGGTGACGTATCCCTTGGAGCGATCCATGTTCGGGCGCGGATCGGCAACGGACAGCCATCCCCCCTGGACCCCCTTGCCGCCGGCGATGACCGTGCGCGCGGGGTCATCCCAACCGCCGACGTGCAGGTTGTTGTGTCGGTTGTCCCACGCCGGGCGCGGGTCGGCGACCGCCAGGCCTCCGGCGCCGCCTGAGCCAGCGATCGACGGCGCCGCGCGGCCAAAGCGCACGACGCGGTAGGCATGGTTGAACAGCACACGCTCGCCCCGCGGGTCGGCGACGCAGAATCCACCTTGCCCTGGCGACTTCACGTTGATGACTGCGCCGGTCTCTTCGGACCAGCGGCCAACGCCGTATTGCTTGTAGTCGTTGCCCTTGCTGTCGAACCGCGGGTCGGCGACGGAAAATGCGCCGTTGGCTGGCAGGGATTCTCCGGCAATCGTCCCAGCGCTGTCGCTCCACCGGTGCACACCGAGCGCTCCTGCGTAGTAGGGCCGCGCCGGCACCAGCCCGTAGTCTGCGAGCACGCCATCCGAGACGCGCAGACGGTTCAGCGATCGCCAGTCCGATCCGGCCTCGACGAATGCGAGGCGCACCCACGTCTTCCAGTGCAGCCTGGGCAGTCGATGGAGCGGCTGTTCGTCGCTTCCCGAACCGCCCGGCACCGGCAGCTTTCCGAGCACGTCGCCGACCGCGCGCAGCGGCTTCGCCGGCGGCTGGTAGAGGAAGTTGGGAACCTTGTCGACGTGCCGCGCGACCAGCAGCAGCCGCTTCCGGGACTGGGCGAGGCCTCCGATGACACCGCAATCGTGGACCGTCTCTGCCGTGGCGTAACCGTAGTGGTGCAGCAGGTCGCGGACCCGGTCGATGAACTTGCGACCGCGCGTCATCATTCTCGGCACGTTCTCGAGCAGAAAGAAGCTCGGGGGATCGTCGGCGAAGGCCTCCAGGCACAGCCAGATCCCGCGGAGCGCGAGCTCGTTGAGCGCCTGGTACCGCCCGGTCTTGCTCTTGCTTTCTGCCAGAAGGCCGCTGAACCCTTTGCACGGTGGCGATGTCAGGATCAGATCCGGCGTCTCGCCGCCGGCCGCCGAGCGAACGTCAGCGGGCGTCATCTCATGCCAGCCCGCCGGCGGCGGCCGGCCATGGAATGCTTCGTACTGCTCAGCGCTGAACAGGTCGCCGACGTCGACGCGCGCGTTCAGGATTCTGGCTGCGTTCGCTACGGCGCCGACATCGCTGTCGATGCCCCCGATGACGCGCCAGCGGCCCTCCAATCCGTCGACACGCGGGCGGGACTTGCTGAATCCACGCGGTGCGCCGCCGATCCCGATGAACGGGAAGAATGCCTTGAGTTCACGGGTGATCATTCATGCTCCTTGGACGTGGAAAACCCACAAGAGGCGCAGCCGTTCGCGCGCTGAGACACTGAGTCCACACCTACATGAGGACTCGGAATGTCTCGGTACGACTGGTTGCTGTTGGCACTTCTTGTTGCGCAGTTCGTCATCGAACTGGCGGTGTTTCTGTTCGACCGGTGGCGGTAGCTGCCGGCGGCGCCACGGAGTCTCGTAGACTGGCTGGCATGAACGGGATCGTTGGAAATCTCAGGGACATCGCAGGCCGGTACTGGATCCGTCTGTACTGCGAGAACCCGGAGTGCGGGCACACGTCCAAGATCGACCCAGCCGACTTGCTCGAGCGCCACGGCGACCTCGCGCTGCATTCCGTTTCGCTCCGTGCTCGCTGCGTGAAGTGCGGCGGCCGACGGGTGTCGTTGCAGCTCGCGCCGGGGAACCGGCCCGATGGCAGCGATGCGCCGCGGAAGATCTGACGCAGGGCCCGTCATGCCGCGCTCTCCGGGAACTGAGTCCAGGTCTTGCCGTCGATGGTGCGGCCGGCGGCGGCCTTGCCCACGCTATAGACGGTCATCGCGCCCATCCCCTGCAGGTATGCGCCCGGTGTGGTGGTGCCGTGGAGACAGCCGTTTGCCCACATGGAAAATATCGGGACCATGCAACGGCGGCCGTAAGAATCGTCGAGTGCGCCCTGGTCCTCACCCCGGCGGGCCGGGCGGTTCGAGCGGTACACGGCGTCGATCACCGACTCGTGCACGTCGCTGACCGGAGCCCACTCACCCCACTGCTTGAACAGAAACGGCACTCCGGCGCCGGTGCACTGGTCGCGCAGGCTGCGCACCCAGTCCGGGTGCATCGGCCGCGCATGCGGGCCGGACTCTCCGCCGCAGATTACCCAGTGCAGCTTCGGTATCGACTCTCGACTTACGACGGCACCGAAGACGCACTCACGAACCCCGTGCAGCGCGGACGAGTCCCACGATGGATCACCGCACAGATCAGGCAGGGCATTCAGATCAATGCACCCCAGCATCGGCTCGATAGAAACGAACCGGATGCGCGCCGGCACGCGCAGCAGCTTCGGGATGTCGCGGTCGGCCTCGTCCTGGTTGACCACTGTGGCGCCAATCCAGACGTTCGGCGGACACTCACCGCAGAGCCACGCATCTAGCCATAGAGCAAGCGCCTTCGCCTTCTCGAAGGTTTCGCCGCCAGCGAGATTCACGCGTGCCTCGCACCATTGGTAGGCGCGCTCTATACGTCCGCGCCAGTTCCCGATCCGCTTGCTCAACAGCATCCAGTCGAGATTCGGCGTGCGCCGGATCATGTCGAGCAGATCGACGAACCACTCGATCGGCACCTCGTTATCGAGCCAGTCGGCGAGGCTGGCGCAGAAGACGCGACGGCGTGCTTCCTTGAGCAACGGTTGCTCGCATGTCGGGCAGATGCGCGCGGACAGTACAGGCGGATGAAAGCCGGGCGGATTCATTCGCACGCCGGCCGCGCGCGACTCACCGCGCCAGCCGCAACCCATGCACTCGATGATCGGCTTGTCGTTCCACCGCACCGGCCTACGCCAGTTGTCGACGCCAGTACGGACGCGAGGCTGGCCGGCGCCCCACTGCACGCGGCCGAACCGGCGGGTATCGCGCTCGGCGTAGCAGTCATCGCAGGCAGGGCTGACTTTCGTGCAGCCCATCCAGGGGTTGAACGTGCTGTCAGCCCACTCAATCGCCGTCGCGTCAGCCATCGGATTGCTCCGCATCGATACCAGGCCGCATCTGCGTATTCGCACCGGTCGCGTGCGCGTGCCAGTTCAGGCATGCCGCGGCCACGGTGATGATGTGGTGGAGGTATTTGGCGCTGTCACCGTAGCGCTCGGCCTGCGTCGCTTTGGTCCCGAGATAGCCGATCAGGAACAGCCAGTCCTCGGGCGTCTTCCCGGCGTCATGGTCTGCGGTCCACCGCTCACGCTGGTGCGTGGCTTCCAACTTCACGGCTTCGATGAATTCCTGGGTGTGCGGATTGTTGATCAGCGTGTCGAGCCGCTTGATCTCGGTAAGCAGGTCGCCTACCAGCAGTGCGCTCTCGTCGCGCAGGCCATTGCGCTCGGATTCGAAGACGTAGGCGTTGGCGCGACGTTCAAGTTCGTGATTCACTTCGATGCCTCCAGGCTCTCGCGGACCAGCTCGATGTCGTCTTTGACGTTCTTGACCTCGATGGACGAGCCGAGTCCGACGCGCGTGGCGAGGCGCGCAAGTTCTTCGGCTGATTCGAGCAATGTTTCGACTTCGCAGCGGCTGATGGCGCGATCGATGGCACGCTTCGATCCACGCGCAACAGAAATTCCGGCCAGGAATCCCGCCAGCGCCACAACCGCTGCGCCAGCACCTACGACTGCTGCAATGGTCACGGTGATAGTCATCGCGGCGTGACCTCCTCTGTTGCATCTGTCCCGGTCCCGGCGCCGCCGCGCGGAAACGGCAACAGGTCGTCATGCGGTCTCGGATCACCGTTCACTGCGGCGTTGAGATTGTCGAGCGCGCGTTGGACATCGGGATGCCCGAAGTCCAGGCGCCGGTCCGACATGGCCCCGATCACCTGATAGGCCTCGGCGCAGTCGACGCGGAGCCGTCTGATCTCTTTGTAGGGATCGAATCCGCTGGCTCCGGAACACTCCTCACAGTCGGTATCGAGCGGGACGTGGTGGGCACATTCCGGCATCGCTTTCATTGCGACACCCCCCGCTCCGTACCGGAGCCTCCGGCCGGCACCGGCGTCAGTGCGCGATAGCCGTTTCCATCGAGCACGACAGCGCCAGACGCGCGAAACGGCCGCATCAGGTTCCGGATCCGGTCAGTGGTGGTGTCGAAGACGTCGCACAGCGCGTTGATCGTCACCGGACCATCTGCAGCGACCAGATAGCTCAGGATCTCCTGGCGGATCTCGTCGTTGCTCTGTTTCGAGCTGTTGGCATCGGATCCGGTGATCAGGACATGGTGGTGGAGCCTGACCAGGTCCTCATCGATGCTGCCAAGCAGCATCCGATCTCGCGCGATTGCCGCGCGCTGTGATTCCGTCAGCGACGACATCGCGAGTTCGTGGTCCCAGCAGGCGCGATAGCGCTTGATCAGATCACGCTTTGCGACGTAGTCGGTGATGCCGTTGAGATTGCTCGGTTTCGCCATGGTGTTGCCCCCTTTTGCTGTTCTGGTGGTTGTGACTACGCCGCAGCGGCGCGAGCGATCTCTGGCACCGCGATGCGACCGGACTCGACCCATACCGACTCGAAATAGTCCGGCGGCAACCCAACCGGCGGCGCCTTGAAAGTGCCCAGGACCACGGCACCGTCCAGGATTCCGGCCTTGACGGAACCCGCGAGCCAGCGCATCAGCTTCGCGCGGTTCGGCAGGCTGTTGATGTCGACGCGATCGAGCATGACGAAGCGGATACCGGAAAGCGCCGCGATCGTCGCAGCGATACAGGCGTCGGCCCTCCAGCGGCCGGACTCGGCGCACAGTTCGTAGCGACGCGCGCCGTAGCGGATCGTCATCTCGCTGTCGATCTCGACCTGGGGCCAACCCGAAAGAGACGCGATCTCGCGGAGCTTGTCGTTGATCGGCGCCATCGCCTCGGCGACGATCTCGGCAGGGATCCCGTCCGGTCCAAGAGCCTTGGCGCACGCCGTCCACGACAGGATGTCGGCGTGGAGATCACCGGCGCGCTTGGTCTTCCGCTTCGCATCCAGCATCGCGGCGCGGGCCTGTTCGTGCTGGCGCATCGACGCCTCGAGAACGGCCACGGCGTTCTTTGCCGCAGTGGCACGGGCATCAGCGGTTTCGAGATCAGCCGGTGAGACGTCGTCGAGCTGGCTTTCGAGATCCGCCAGTGCCGCGGCACGGGAGTCGATGTCCTTGAGCTTGGCCGCCATGTTTGACGCGAGCTGTTCGGCATTTGCGAGCTCGAGGTCGATCTCGGCGACACGGGACGATGCCGCGACCTGCGTCGAGATCAGGTCGTGATCGATCTCGGCGGGGCCGGCATCAGCAGCCGGAGCATCGACGACATGATCAGGACGCGCATAGTCGGGGTAGCGCGCGCCAAATGCGACGGCGATGTCGATGCCGCGGGCGACGAAATCAAACTCCCCCCACGCCTTCGTCGCGGTGCCGTCTCCGAAATCGACCCCGGATGACTCGTTGACGAGGTCGTGGAGCTCGGCGAGCACACCAACGGCCTCGACGGCGAGTTGGTCGGGCACGTCATGGCCTGCATCATCCGGCCCGGCGGCGGAAGCGCGCCCACCTCCGGCCGCACGTCGTGCGGCATCAACGGCGGCCGTCGCGGTGTTCAGTTCTTCGGTGGCGACCTTGAGCTGGGTTCGCAGTGACCCCGCATTGGCTTCGAGCCGCCCGACCTCTGCGGCGATCTCCTTGCGTCGCTTGATCCCATCCCGGGCGTCAGAGATCGCGGCTCGGGTCCGAGACGCTGAATCGTAGCGGGCCTTGATCTCGAGATGCTTGGCCCTGGCCTCGTCGAGTTCGGCGCGCGCGGATTGGAGCTTGGCGTCGTGCCGGGTCGCAGCGGCTTCGTCGAAGTCTCCGGCTGGCGCGATCCAGGCATCCGCCTTCTGGGCTCCCCAGGTCTCGCCGGTGACCTCACGCCAGGACCCCTTGAGCTCGCGGGCCTGCCCGGCCGCGTGCTTCGCGGCGCCGTCGAACCCGCCTTCGCGAAGCACGGGCAAAACGGCGTCGACAACGGCGGCGCCGACATCACGGGTGCCGAGCCGGCGGCCGATCTCAGAAGCACCGATGTTGGTGCCGTCGAGCGCGAACATGAACTTGCGGCGGCCGGCCTGATCGAGTTCAGCGAATTTTGAGGGATCGATGACGTAGCGCATCGCGGCCGGCATCAGGACGCCGTCGTAGTCGATGTTGTCGCCCCACCGTCCGGTCGGGACTTCAAACGATGCCGAGCCGGCCGTTGTCCGGACCACGATCTTCCCGGACTTGGCACCATCGGAGACGACGTCACCGTAGTCCTTCTTGAGCTTGACGCGGGTCATCTCGCCGGTGATCGCCAGCGCAATGGCCTCGCGGATCGACGACTTCCCGGCCTCGTTGTCGCCGCCGACGACCAGCACCGGGGCATCGACGCCGATCGAGATGTCTCGGGCACCGATGAAGTTGGAGATTTCGATTTCACGCAGTTTCATGGCTCGCTCACTCCATCGTGAAGTCGGAGCCGATCTCGCCGGCACCGTCATGCCCATGTCCGGCGTCATCACGGGTCTGCTGCCGCCTGGTCCGGCGATTCTGGCGGCCGCCGCCGGCACCGTCTCCGGATTCCTGGCCCTGGCCTTGTTCGGATGCGGCCTGCGCACCCCGGTCACGACCGGACGATGATTCCTCATCGGACTCGGCCGCCTCGGCGTCGGGCTCGCTTTCGGTACCGACGACGGCGTACTCGGCGTCAAGCACTGCAGCCATCTGCTGACCACCGATGTCGGCTTGCTCGTCGAGCCCCACAGCGGTCTGCATCTCGATCGATACCGGCAGGAACTTGAAGAGACGGCGGACAACGGTCTTGATCGCCATAGGCGCGTAGTCCGTGACCCAGGGCCCGTCACTGGCGGCCTTGGAACGCTTTCGGATCGCATCGACTTCGGCCCTGCTCATGACCTCGAACTGGTAGCCGCCGTCCTTCAACTTCGCGATGGCGTAGACGAATGTCAGCTTGTCCGGATCAGCGCGATTCGGGTTCTGCCAGTCCGGCTTGTGCTCGATCTTGGCATCGAGACCGAGCACGACGTCGAAGGCGTCGCCCTCATATACGGCACGGGCGTCGAGGCTGACGACCTGACCGGAGCGGCGTGCGAGATCGATCATGCCCCGGTATCCGATGATGACCTGCGCCTCGACAGACACGGTCTGCCAGACGTTGTTGATCTTCTTGCGCTTGTCGAACGGCAGGATGTAGACGTGCCCCAGGGCGTTGCCGGGCTCGAGTCCGAGCTGGGCGCACTGGATCACGGCGCCGATGAACGACATCGGGTTGCATTGCTGCAGCTTGGGAACCTTGCGCATCTCCGTGGTCGCGATGCGCGCCATGCGCTCCGGCGTCATATGCCGCGGCAGTGCCGCCTTGATCTGCCTCTGGATCGCCGGCGACGCCAGCATCTCGGCGATGCCGCCGCGGCGACGCCCGGACTGCTCGACCTGCTGGCCGGTCGCTGCCTGCTGCCTGAGTTCAGCGGTGCTCATGATGACCCCCTAATTCTTCGTGGACTTGACGCGGAACACACGGGCACCGGGCTTGACGTCGGTGTGCTCGGAATACAACGGTTCGACATTGCCGCCGACGAGAGTCGCCAGCCTCGATGCAATGGCCTTGTAGTCGACGACCACGGAATCACGGTTCTGATTCCAGGTGATCACGGGCTTGCCCTCCAGCGTCAGCGTCGTGGCATCAACCATCTTCATCTGGATCTCGGCCTTGACGGCATCGGCGCGCTTCTCCGCGGTCTTATAGGCGTCGCGGAGTTCGAGATACTCGATAACGGTGCGATCGAGCCCGATGTCCGTGGCTTCAATGGACTTCGTCGGATCCGGCGTGATGTAGTTCAGGATGTCGTCGACGTTGATCGGTGCCGGCGGCACCATCTTGAGGACGTGGTTCTCCCAGAACGCCTTGGCCTCGGCGCGCGCCCAGGCGATGACGTCGTCGGCACGGTCGACCCTGTAGACACGGGCGTCGTCGAATCCGATTGCCGCGACGACCCGGCATGTCGACGTCGGCTCGAGCTCGTCTTCATCGATGCGCCTGACGATTCCGAGACCCCACTGGGCCTGAGCGGTGACGTATGCCGGAACCGACTCATCGGATCCATCGAGCCCCCACTGTTTGGCGGCCAGGGGATGCACGGTCTTGAACTCGCAGTTGTCGAGCCCGTAACCACCGGCAAGGGTCTGGGCATCGATCTCGGCCCGCATGAACGGATACTCGGGATCGGTGTAGCGATGGTTCTGGCGGACCACTGCGAAGTCACGTTCTTCGAGCATCGCGGCGACGTAGGGCTCCATCGCTTTGCGGCGCTTGAAGAAGTTCGCCGTGGCTCGGTCGAGATCAGGAGATGTGCCGGTGATGACGTGGTATTCGTCGAGCGGCGTCCGGAACGGCGAGACCTTGAGGATGCCGGCGATGTTGCCGCCGCCGATGTAGTAGCGTGCTGGTTGCATCAGATGCTCCTATGCGGGAATGGGGGTCGCGGTGACCAAGACTTCGATGTAGCTGGAACCGCTGCGGATCAGGGCCCGGTACGATGCCTTGGTCCGCATCGTGGATTCGAGAATCGCCCCATCCGGTGCGCTCCCGATTGCGGCGATTGCGATCCGGCTCGGGATGTGACGGCACGGCTTCACTGCCTTGGCTTTCATCAAACACTCCGTAAGAAAATTGACGTCGAGTGGTCACGGAATTTACGCCCCCTTCTGACGGATTGCAACATTCCCCCATCGGTGATTTGACATAGTGATGGGGGTCTGCTCATGATCTGGCCATGTTGAAATCTGACGCCATCGCCCTGTTCGGCAATTCCGTGGTCAAGCTGGCCGCCGCGCTGGAACTCAAGCATCCCGCTGTGTCGGCGATGCCGGAAGTTCTGCCGCTGCGCACCGCAGACCGGATCCGCGGGGCCTGCGTGCGTCTGCGGATGAGGATTCCGGCGCACATGCGCACGGATGAGTTCGATGATCGAATCGATCAGGACGCCGCTGCCTGATCGAGATCCTGTCCCCGGGTGGCTCCGGGATGGGGACGCGAAAACCTGAACCGAGGCCCCCTGGGGTCTGTGTGCGGCGGGAAAGCTGGGGGTCCGCGTCCCCCTGGACCCGTCAGCTCCCCGCCAAGGAGCCACAGGCCCCAAGGGGATCGGTGCTATGGAAACAACTGCCTTGACGATGCGCGAACGGATCGTGAGGTGTCTGGAACTCAACGGTCCGGCGACGCAAAGCGAAATCGCGATCCGCCTCGGAGTGCCGCGCTGGAAAATCTACTCGGCACTGCAGCAGCTCGTGGTCGCTGGTGAGATCTCCGAAAAGACCAAGGGCCGGGCAAAGGTCTTCCGTATCCGTAGATCAGTGAGCGCGCGGTGAAGAAGGCGGTACCAGCGTTCAGGACGGAAGCCGAGATGTGCGAGGCTTTCATCGCCTGGGCATCCAGACATCACTGGACCGCGTATCCAGAAACCGCGGGATGGGACATCGTCCTGGTCCGCCCCAACGGGATCCAGATCGGCGTCCAGGCCAAGCTGCGCTTCAACATGAAGGTCTTGGCTCAGACCCTGCCGAAGCATTGGGGCGACGACGCCATCGGCCCCGACTACCGGGCGATCCTGGTCGGCGCAAAAACCGACACCGCAGCGGTTTGCGAGCACCTCGGAATCGCGTGCTTCTGTCCCCAGCATCGCCCATCAGGCCGCCCACAGGAGTTCGGCGGCGACACCGCTATCATCGATCTCGACAGAGCCACGACGTTCTGGCGCTACGGGCCGGCTTGGTTTGACTGGAATCCGGAGCGCAGGATCGAGCTGCCGGACTATGTCCCGGACGTCCCTGCCGGCGCGTCTGCACCGGTGCAGTTGACGCCATGGAAAATCGGTGCGCTACGGCTGATCGCGATTCTTGAGATCCGCGGCTATCTGACCCGTGCCGATTTTCGAGAGTACGGCATCAACCCGACGCGGTGGACCGTGCACTACCGGCCCGAATCGGCCTGGCTGCTCAAGGGCCAGGTTCACGGCCAGTGGATCAGGGGACCGGCGCTCGACTTCGAACGCCAGCATCCAGACGTCTACGCAATGATCCGCGCCGACATCGCGGCCAAGCTCGGGAAAGCGGCATGAGCGTGCGCGTGATGTCGTTGGTCTGGGACAACTTCCGGCGCGGCGGCACCGAGAAGCTGGCGATGCTGGCGCTGGCGGACTGGTGCAACGACACCGGCGGCAGCTTGCATCCTTCTGTCGCGGCACTGGCCAAGAAGATCTGCTGCAGCGAGTCGCAGGCCCGCAGGATCCTGCACGGATTCATCCGCGAGGGCCTGCTCACAGTCGTCGGCAACGAAACCGGTGGAGCCCCTGGAACGACCCGCCAATACGAGCTCGATATCGCCATGCTCAGGGCTGGCATCGATGACACCCCTAGGACTGGCACCAGTGGAACCCCTAGGGCTGGCACCGATGCAAGGGGTCAAGAAGCCGAGACGGCTAGCACTGATGCGAGGGGTAGCACCGGTGCGAGGGGTAGCATGGGTGCGCGAGACGGGTTGCACCCATGCGCAGAGAGGGCTAGCACCGGTGCAAGCCAAACCATCATAGAACCATCAGTTAACCACCAGAACAAAGCGGTACGCCCGCGCGCACTCGGGATCGACTTCCTCGTCGGCCGCGGCGTCGACGCAAAGGTCGCGCGGGACTGGCTCATCGTCCGCAACGCCAAACGAAGCCCGCTGACTGAGACGGCGTGGGAGAGGCTCGAACGCGAAGCCGAACGCGCCGGGATCCAGCCCGTAGACGCGGTGCTGGTCTGCGTCGAGCGCGGATGGGTCGGATTCAACTCGTCGTGGAACTGGCGCGACGGCGCTGTCCAGGCCCGACCCGAAAACCCACCCCACCAGCAGCGCCTGTCCCTTGCCGAACGGTCCGAGGCATCGGAGCGCGACGCCTCGAAATGGAGTCTGTGATGGATCGAATCGAACCCCGGCACATCGTCAGGATGTTCTCCAGGATGACCCACCTCTACGGCCACAAGTGGGCTTCGGTCTACGGTGCCGCGACGGACGCTGACGGCAAGCTCACGGCATCGGCGAAGCAATGGCTCTACGACCTCCGGGATCTGACGCCGGACGCACTGGCCGCGGGTCTGGAATCCGTGGTGCGGAAACGCCTGCGCTGGCCGCCGGGACCGATTGAGCTGCTCGATCTCTGCGAGGGCGTCCCGACGGTTGTCGAGGTTCTTGACCGCGACCACGACTACGGCCCGCTGTGCACCGCGATACGGCGCCGCATCGACTGGTGGGCCGTCGAGGGTGCGTCATCGGATCGGGTCGTCGAGCTCGCGACCACGCAGGTCGAACGCGCGATCAACGCGTTGCGCCGCAGTCCCGAAGCCGCGGCTCTGTTCGGATCGATCCCAGCACCGGATCCAGCGGTGCAAGCGCAGATCGGGACGTCGTCGCGATGAACGTCCATCTCGACGAGCACATCGGCGTGATCTCGATGCCTGGCAGCAGGGCCCCGGCGGTCTACACGCTGTCGCCGGTGCAGGAATCCGGCCGCCGCCGGCTGTTGTCCGTTGCTCTTCTCGGCGGCGCCAGGGTTTCGATCACGCCAGCGGTACGCGAGGCCGTGATCGAGGCCTCGAAGAAGCGCGGAATCGACTTGGAGCCGAGGTGATTATGGAACTGACCCGACCAGGCGACATCTACTTGGCCTCAAATGGCGAAACGATGGAAGCCCATGTCCTCGAGTTTTACTGCATGGAGCCGACGGCAACGGTAACGTCGGCGACATCCGGAAAGAGCAGCTCAGGAGGCATCTACGGGCTCATGATGAATCGGTTCAAGCCGATGTCGGCTTGCAGCCGCGACGAGCTCGAACAGGCTCTGCGTCACATCGTTGATACCTGTCGCCAGAAATCCAAAGAACTGTGCCTGGCAAGGTCCGAAATCGCGGATCTTCAGGCGATGGTGCAGGACCTACAGGCCGAGGTCGCGCGGAAATGAGCATCGACGCCCCCGTTTACAACGCGGTGCTCAAGACCGCAGTCGACGTCGACACCATCGCGACGAAGTTGCGGCGCCACCGCCCGGACCCAGCCGGCGAGCGCTATCTCCAGGTCATCGTCTTCTGGTTCAAGCCCGGCGCCAAGCTGTCACAGCGAAATCTTGCCCAGGCCTGGTGCGGGATTCTGGCCCGGCACGCCGGGACCACGCATGGCGAGATGTGGGCGGCGATCTGCACCCATTTGCTCGGCACCGTTGATGTCGTCGATCCGATCTCGAAGCGGACACGCACGACCTACCGGAGCTCGACGACGCTGAGATCGCGTGAGGACTGGACCCAGTTCGTCAATGGCATCGAGGAGCTCGGGCGCGAGTTCTATGGGATCAAGCTGCCGGCCGGAAACGATCCGCTGGCGTGGGCAGCGTTTCGAGGAACCAAGAGGATCGCTACTGAGGACAGGACATGAACATCGATTCGAAATTGAAGCTGAACAACATCAACAGCCGGTCCGAGCGGGCTGGCGACGAACCCGGGAAAGGTGCGCTGACGCTGACGTGGGTCGGGACCATCCCCGCATCGGAAGTCAAGAAGCTGTTCTCGACGGAGTCCAGCTACGAGCGCCTCATCGGCTCGCTCTGGAACAAGGACGGCGATCTCCAGACCTCCGACGGCGCCGAACTGACACTGTCGAGCAAGATCCGCGGCGGCGAGGCCATGGTCTCCGACGAAATCGGTGCCACCCACACATTTTCCGAGACCAAGGTCGATTCCGTGGTGGTGACGCCGCTGCCGGGTCGTGAATGCGAGGTCTCGATGAAGATGCACGTCTATCCCGACAAGGATTCGCTGTGGTTCCTGTTCAGCCGGCAGAAGCTGGTGTTCGGCGTCAAGTGCACTGCGGGACAGGTCGACATCGAGGACGACGATACGCCGGATCATGACGAAGAGGTCCCGCAGGACGGTGATCTCCCGTTCGAGGACCTCGCCGAGAGCGAGGCCGGTGCGTTTGACGGAATCGAAGTCGAGTGAACGGGACCAGCGGCCCCGTAGTGATCGTTATCCCCGGCACCCCGGTCCCGAAGGGCCGGGGCCGGCACCGTAACGTCAAGACCAAGGACGGCCGGGAGTTCACGACGACGTTCACGCCCGCGGCGACGAGACGATACGGTGGCGTCATCAGGTCGTTCGGAGAGGCCGCGATGCGGGGCCGGACGCCGATCGAAGGTCCGATTCATGTCGCCGTCGTGCTCCGTTTCAGGCCGCCGCAGTCATGGCCACAATGGAAGCGTGATGCCGCGCTTGATGGACTGATCTGCCACGACACCAAGCCGGATTCCGACAACGTCAAGAAGGCGATCTACGACGGTCTGAATTCCGTGGCATGGGTCGACGACTGCCAGATCGTGGCCTGGGCGGGCCGCACCGAGTACAGCACGAAGGAAGCGGTGCTAATCAAGGTCACCCCTATCGCCAAGGCGTCGTCCAGGATCACCAGGAAGGAACAACTCGCAGCCGTGCTGGCGCGTGCCAGCCAACTTTGAAAAGGAGCATCGAGATGAATGCAAACCAAGCACTCGTTGGAGCCGCGATTTCAGCTAAAGACGAGGTCAAGGAAGCGGAGATCCCCCACATCGCGCAGTGCGTTGAGAAACAGATCGCTGAGCTCGAGGAACTGCAGAAGGTGTTGTGGCAGCGCTTGCAGTGCGTGATGCGACAAGAGCCGGGAGTGGATGAAGGAAATTCCCAAACCCCCGGCGGGCGCGTTATCGGAACTGATTTCGGAGCCCGGCTTGGCGAGGCAGACCACAGGATCTGCAAGATCAACGACGGGTTCAGGAGAATGCTTTATGTGTTGGAGCTCTAACCGAGGTTGATCCATGGAGACCTTGCTTGGACTTGTGCTGATCGGCGTTCTCTGGGCCATTTCCAGAATCATTTGCACCGCCTCGGACCGCATGATCGATCGTCTCGATCTCGAGGCGAAGATCTGGAATGAACGGATCAAGAGGCGCTGTGCGGAGGACAGCATCAGCCGCTCAGTGGAACGGAGGATGAACGGTGAAGGTTGAGACGAACGACGCACGGCCGCTGGTTCGGCTGGATGCACTAGTTGGGCGCAATGACCGCGCCATGCTACTGGCCGCACTCGCCAGCAATGGCGGAGGTATAGACAGCGAGATGTATCCGGAGGCGACCAGAAAAAGGCTTATGAAAGCAGGTCTTTTGCAGTGGAAACCCAACCAGCGTAAGAGCGGGCATTACGTTATGTTGATGACGCTGACGGCACAAGGCGCGGCTCTGGCCAAAGCCATCGTCGCACCCAACAACACCCAGGTTCACGGCGCGCCGCGCAGCGGCGTCGAGCCTGGAAGCGATAGTTAGCGCGGAGGTAAGAACGATGGGACAGGCAAGACAACGCGGCGCCTACGATGATCGCAAGGCTCAGGCGATTGCGCGCAGGCAGGACGAAGAGATGCGGTGGCGGATTGCCCAAGCTGAGATCGCCAGCAGACGCGAAAGCCCGAAGCTGCACCGAACGCGGCTGCAAGTGGCATCAATTCTCGGCTCCGCCTTGGGCGCGACGCTGAGTGCTAACGATTTGCTCAGCCGCGTTCCGGCCGAGCGCGGAGACAGCAATGGGAACTGAGGCCGGGCGGCCGGAACGTCGGCTGGAGCAGATGGTTGGAGCGCCGCGCGTGCGGACCGTGCAGAAGGATCGCAATGGCGGCCTGTACCGCTACCGCCAGCACGACATAGAACTGAGCCGGGAGAACCGTGGCGACGACTGGTACATCACGGTGCGCTGCGACGATGGCTGCTATCTGTACGACGGATGGTGGCGCGACTCTGCCGGAAAGCCGCAGCGCGAAGCGGTGCTCGAAGCCATACGCGGAGCCTGCCTGCGCTCCAACGACCCAGCTCAGGCCGCGAGCCGCGGCAGCGGCGAGTCGAGCCTGCAGCGCCTTGTTGGGCAGGAGGATTGATGGACGCTAAAAGCCTGGATGATGCTTTGCGACCGCGCCCGGCAGCGGCGTGGCGCGCCGACGACGGCGACGTGCTGTGGTGGTTTTTTCCAGTTGAGGAGGCTCCGTACGTTGGCACGCCTCTTGATGATGACTGGCCGGGCCACCACACCCACTGGACCCCGATCGTCGTGCCGTATGCGCCTAACGCGAGCCACTTAGCACGCATGCTGCATCGGGCCGCGTATATCGACTGGTCTAGGCCCAACTAGGTGTTATGGCACCAGTGTGCATCATCGATCGAATCAGGCGATTTTGTTTGGTAGATCGTCACAATATCGAGCTGAGGCGTCGCTGTGATCCGACGAGCGGTAGCTGTGCATAGAGTTTTGTGTGTATGCTACGTCATCACTGGCTCGGCCTAGCCCGATAGCATCTCACTGCCGCACAGGCAGTCGAATTACAAATTTCCGATGATCGTTACTGCCGCGCAGGCAGCACAAACAGGAGATTGAAAATGTTCGCAATCGTCAATTCCCACAATGAAGTCATTGGCGCCGCTCGGTTCGCCTCCGGCCGGCATATTTCTATTGCTGGCGCTGTCGCGCATGACGGCGCTCCGGTCAACGTCAAGGAATACCGCGTCAGCACTGCGAAAGCACGTCTCGCAGAAGTCAGCGTAGAAACGCCGGTGGCCGTCCGTCACGAGTTTCGCGGCAACGTGTTCTATACGGTGGAGGACTGAGCATGGCATCGATCGAGTTCAATCGAGAATTCATCGCTCGCGTGGCGGTCTACGCGGAAGTCTGGCAGTGTGACGACGATCGGCAACGTCGCTATCGCGCGCAGCTGTGCCCCTACATGATCAATATCTCTGGCGGTGATGTCGGCTTGTTGCCGCCGGGGCAGGTTGTCGTGGTTGGATCAAAAGGGTATGAGGTTTACAGCGAGCTTGATGAGCTGGATCCTTCGCGGCGTGGCCTAGCCGCGCGAACGCCGGAATACAGGCGGTTGTGGGCGGCACGCCCATATTTTCATAGCTTCGACACTGCGCGCTCTGTTCTCGTCGATTGGATTCTGAATAATCGTCCGGACATCGTCGATGTATGTGCGAGCGAGACGCGTCGTGCAATCGCTTGGCGGGCGGCGAGCCGATGACATACGTCATCACGCTGAACGGCCATCAGATCGTAGAGACAGACTGGCCACCGATGGCTCAGGCCGCTTGGTTTCGCGCCAGCAGAGACAGGGATAGCGCGCAGCATGGCGGCACGGCCGAATGCTGGAAAGATGGGGATCTCCTAGCCCGGGTACAGCCGGAAATGTTGCGTGGGCACCGATGGCCAGATAGAAAAAGCCCAGAGTGTGATCTGCGCGACGTGTTCAAATCGCTTTTGCAGTTGCTGCGCGACGACGGCTGGGATGCGAAAACCATCGCAGATGCAATGACGGAATATGGCTTGCCGACGACCCGTGCGCGCGTCGATGCTCTACGTGGCTCGACATCTGGAAAACGGGCGGAAGTATCGCCGGCTGAGGTCGTCGTACTTGTTTACGCTGTTCTGAATGCGTACAAAGCATCGGAATCCAGTCAGCGAGACAAGTGACCAAGTAGCGACAGAGCCAGCCACGCAGCTGGCTTCATTTTCTCCACCGCCCCCCATTTGTTGCTATGCTGGTTCCCCCACGCTGTACCACTGACCCAAGGAGTTCAGAGATGAAACATGACCTGTTCCGGGGTTTCGCGGTTTTCGCCCTGGTCGTTGCCGCGATGATCGCGGAGTCCTCGCTGTTCCGAGACCCGGCGGTGGCTGACACCACCGTTTCCGGCGTCACCGTATCCGTTACCAGCGATCACGCTGCTGGGCCGGCAGCCCTGCCCGATCTGGTGGTGACCGATACCGCTGACGTGGTGCTCGGCACCGTTGCTGATCCCGATATCTCGACCACTTCCGACCCGGATGCCGCCGCCTCCCCCGCCGCCCTCGCCGCGGCGGCGAACCAGCGATGTACGCACCGATCGATTGCGTTGTCTGGCCAGATCCCGAGTTCGCAATCCGATCCCGGAGGCGGTCTCGATGCGAACTGGCGCGAACGCGCCGATCGGTACTGGACCGATCACCGCTATCGCGACAGGGCCAAGATCCTGACCTGATTTTCGGAGCCCCCTCTCCTCCACTGCCCCGGTTGATCCGGGGCTTTTTTATGGGCTAGACCTTCGTAAAAACCGTGACACAACAAACCGTTGCGATGCTGCTCTGCTCGCCTGCTCGGAATTGACATGTCCCCATTCCCCCATTAACACTCGGCCCCGGAAGCTGGATTTCACGTACCGCCCTGGACCGCTGAGAGAGGAAGGGGGGTATGGGGGGAAGGTGAGAGCGAATCCAGCCACACGGTCTGGTTTTTGAGATAGAGAGGTCCGCGAACGGAAATGGCTGAAGACCAGACGCCAACCCAGAAATCACAGGCCAGATCCAAGACCGCACCAAAGGTCGATTGGGTCCTCGCCAACGAGCTCTTTCGTGTCGGCCAACTCTCGAATCGGGCGATCGCGGCGCGCGTCGGCTGCTCCGAAACTGCGATCCGGAAACGTGCGAAGGCAGAGGGCTGGACCAAGGATCTCAAAGCCAGGGTTCGCAGCGAAGTCAGGAAAAGGCTTGGGACCACGCGTTCGCAAACTCAATCACGCACGCATCGCGCACCTCTGGCGAGGCCGCGGACTGATCCGCGAACAGATGTCGATCTGATCCCGCGCGCTGCGTCGCCGCGCCGGCCGCCGGCACCAGGCCCGGTAGAGGTCAAACCGGCGCCGGCCGCTCCGGCGAGATCTGACGATGCGATCGTCGCCGATTCTGTCGAGCACGCCGTCGCTGTCGTCCGTGGCCACCGCGGGGCCCTGCAGTCGGCACAGGAGATGTGCTATGCCCTGTTCGAGGAGCTCAGGGATGCGTCGGCGCAGATCCACGAGATCGAACTCGAGATCGATGACGCCAACGAGAACGACATCCGCCGGCGCCAGCGCATGCTGCAAGCCGTCTCGCTGCCGGCCCGGGCCAGCGTCCTCAAGGACCTCGCCGGTGCGATGCAGCGCTTCGTCACGATGGAGCGGGTTGCATGGGGGCTCAACGACCAGACCGAGCCGCCGCCGGCGCCGCTCGAAGGTATCGACGAAGACGTCATCGTCCAGCGCATCGCGATGCTGGTCACCCAGGTCAAGATCCCCGTCGACGCGCTGCCACCGGAACTGCGTGGATTCGTCGAATCCGCTCGCCGCGAGTCCGGGACCACGCACTGATGGCGCGCGAGATCGCCCCCGCCGACTCAGCGGATGTCAGCCAACCGCTGATCCGGGGCGTCTCGCCAGTCCAGGAACTCGCGTTGCTGCTCGAGGCCCTGCAGAAGCGCCAGGACTACAACCGGCTCGAATCGTATTGGCCGTATCCGAAGCAGGCGATGTTTCACGGCAATGGCGCGGCGTCGCGAGAGCGGCTGTTCTCGGCGTCAAATCAGTCCGGAAAAACGTTGGCCGGCGCGTTCGAAGTCGCCATGCACTTGACCGGGCGCTATCCGGATTGGTGGCGTGGTAAGCGCTTCAACAAGCCGAACCACTGGCTGGTCGGATCAGAATCGTCTGAACTGACAAAGCGCGGTGTCGTCCGCCTGCTGCTCGGCCGGGATCCCAAGAACCCTGCGATGCTCGGCACCGGCGCGATTCCTCGGGACTGCATCGAGCGCATCACATGGGGGACCGGTGTCCCCGGGCTCCCGGACACGGTCCGGGTCAAGCATATCTCCGGTGGGTTGTCGTCGTTCTCACCGAAGTCATACGACCAGGGCCGCTCCAAATGGCAGGCCGACACCGTTGATGGTGTCTGGTACGACGAGGAGCCGCCGCTGGATGTCTATTCCGAGGGTGTCACCAGAACGAACACGACGCTGGGTCCCATCATTGTGACGTTCACGCCGCTGCTGGGGATGTCACAGGTCGTGAAGCGGTTCTGGGTCGACAAGATCGCTGGAACCGATGTCACCGTGATGTCGCTGTACGAGGTCGACCACTACACCGATGAGCAGCGTGCCGCGATCGTTGCGGCATGCCCGGAACACGAGAAGGACGCCCGGATCTACGGGTTGCCAGGCGGCGGCGCCGGACTGATCTATCCCGTGGACTGGTCGCTGGTCGAGGAGCCGGCGATCGAGGTGCCCGAGCATTGGCCGCGGCTCAATGGCATGGACTTCGGGTGGGACCATCCCACAGCCGTTGCGTTCGGTGCGATCGATCTCGACAACGACGTCATCCACATCGTCGACGCCTACCGGCAGGCCAAGCAACTGCCGGCGGTGCATGCATCAGCGATCAAGGCCCGGGGCGCATGGATACCCACGGCCTGGCCGGCGGATGGCATGCAGACCGAGAAGGGCACCGGCATCCAGCTTGCCCAGCAGTACCGGGACGAGGGCGTCAACATGCTCTCGGAACCTGCGAAGTTCGTGGCCACCGGAGCAGATGGCGAGACCCAGCAAAGCGTCGTCAGCGTCGAGGCCGGGATCTCGAGGCTGTTGAACCGCATGAAGGGCGGCCGCCTCAAGGTTGCGAAGACGTTGGCGCCGTGGTTCGAGGAAGCCCGGATGTACCGGCGCAAGATCGATCCAAACAGCGGGCGGATCACAATCGTGAAGATCGACGACGACCTCATGGACGCCACGCGCTACCTCGAAATGATGGCCCGCTTTGCCACGACCAAACCGACCGATACCTACCGCCGGCCGCCGCCGGACTGGAGAGCGTGATGGACACTATCGCCGACTCGACCACGGACCCGCGCAAAACCGCACTGGCGGCGGGGACGTCTCAGCTATCCGATGACTTCGACGACATCGATCCCGAGATCAAATCGAAGTTCGGGTCAGATGCCCAGTACGTGCTGACGTCGGACACGCTCAACGAGTGGCGTAACCAAGGACTCGACACCCAGTGGCGTACCGATTCGGCGACGGAGCGCGAATACTACGACGGCAATCAGCTCGACGCCGACCTGATCCGGAAATGGCGCGCCCGCGGGATCCCGATCGTCGTCATCAACAGGATCCGCAAGGCGATCAACGGAATCGTCGGCCACTTCGAGACCAATCTGACCGACTTCGTGATTCGCGCCGATGGTCTCGATGACCTCGACGACCTCACCGATGCGTTGTCGTTCGACATCAAGCAGGCCGAGCGCGAGACCAACACCGACGGCGCCTGCCTCGACGCCATGGGCTCGGCTCTGAAGGGCGGCATCGGATGGGTCGAGGTGTCACCGGAGTCTGATCCGTTTCGGTACCCGACCAAGGTCAAGTTGGTGCCGTGGCGCGAGATGTACTGGGACGAAGACGGCGCCGAAGAGGCCGACTTCTCCGATGGCGCCTTTATCCGGCGGCTCCGGTTCCTGCCCAGGAAGACGCTGATGCGGTACTTCCCGAAATGCCGGGATCTCATCCGCTACGCCGGGACGTCGTCGGATGATCTGAACTGGTATGAGCCGGAACAGCTCTTTCACAGCGACGACAGCTACCGCGACTATCCCCGCTGGAACCACCACTGGATCCGTGGCGACAAGCTCTGTCTCGAGGAGGTCTGGTACAAGGTCGACGTCGTCGGGTTCGTCGTGACACTGCAATCCGGCGTCGTCGTCGAATGGGACCCCAAGAATCCGGCGCATGCTCATGCCGAGCGGCAGGGCCTGGTCAAGCCGAGACCGGCGATGTTCAAGCGGGTCCGCCAGGCCTACTGGCTGGGACCGCACCGGCTGTCCGACCGGTGGTCACCGCTACCCCACAACGAATACCCCTATGTCCCGTTCGTCTGTTACCGCGAGGACTCAACGGGCAAGGTCTACGGTGCGATTCGTGATCTCAAGTTCCTGCAGGACGAGATCAACGTCCGCCGAGCCAAGATGGGCTGGGGTCTCGACGCGACGCGAACATTTGCCGAGCAGAGCGCTGTCGAAAACCATCCCGCCACCGCCGACGAGATAGGCCGCAAGGACGCCTACATCCAGACCAAGGACGGCGCCGTCAGCGGCGGCAAGATCCGTGTCGACGAGCACCAGGGAATCAACTCCCAGCAGTTCGAGATCTACAAGGACGCCGAATCGACGATCCAGGACGTCGGCGGCACCCCGGACCCGTTCCTCGGCGAGCAGGACGCCGCCGGGCAGTCCGGCAAGGCCTTGCAGACCCGCATCGGGCAGACCCTGACGATGCTGGGCACGATCTCGCGCAATTTCCGGGAATCCAGGGCGAAGGTCGGCCAGCTCTTGCTCGCCCACAACGTCGCCCGCATGGGGACCAATCATTCCATCAAGTTCGAGGACTCCGTTGACGGCACCAAGCGGCAGATCGTCGTCAACGAGGAGATGGTCCACGAGTCCGGCTACCGCTACCTCAACAACAACCTCGCCATGCTCAGGCTGAAGGCCGTGCTCGACGAGACACCGTCGACGCCGACGTACCGGATGCAGCAGTTCGAGGCCGTGATGCGTGCGCTCACCGGCGCCCCGGACGACGTCCAGGTCGTGTTGTGGCCGTCCGCACTGGAGCTTTCCGAGATCCCGAACCGGAAGCAGGCCGTACGGGCACTGAAGAAGCGACTCGGCATGCTGGAGCCCGAGACCGAACAGGAGAAGCAGGCCGCAGAAGCCGAGGCCCAGCGGCGCCAGCGCGCCGAAGACGCCCAGCTCCGCGGCGCCGAGGCCAAGGCCGCGAAGGACGAGGCAGCGGCGCAGGCCACGGCGGCAAAGGCGGAACCCGATGCCGCGCTGGTCATGGCCAAGGTCGACGAGGTCCTGGCAAAGATCGCCGCGATCGAACAGGACATGGCGGCGCAGAACCAGGCGCTGGAGATCGCCGGCGGCGCTCCGGCGAAGCAAACCGCGGTCTACCACTGGTGATGGACACGACCGCAAACGACTGTGGTGCAGCTAGCTCAAACGGGCGAGCGGCGCCAGCGCAACAGGCGACGCTCCCCACGCCTGCGGGTTCTCCCAGCCCAACGACATGCGCTGCCGCAGATGCGGGTTCGACTCCCGCGCTGCACCGCCCCAAACCGGACCCGATGATCGGGCGCACATTCGGTCGCCTCGTCGTTGTCGCCGCGCTACCGGGCCGGCCGAGGCCGACCTACGCCTGCGTCTGTGTCTGCGGTAACCGGTCCGAAGCGCGCGGCGACCAGCTCAGATCGAAGCGAAAACAGAGCTGCGGATGCTACCAGCGCGACCGCGCAGAGGCCGCGCAGTACCGGCGCTGGGACCGGGTCAAGGCCGCCCGCCGCCAGGCCGAGAACGCCACCAATTAGCAGACGCGCGCCTGCCATCGCGCTATAAGGGCCGCAACCACCATTTGGGGTTTTGGTGCTATGGCACGTCTGCAGACCATTCTTCTCGATGCGCTGACCGCTGCAGGGGCGTCGGCCCCGTTCTTCCCGACGGGACAGAAGCAGACCGTCCAGGCCTGGGTCACGGCCGGCATCGCGACGGCAATTGTCGAGGGCACCAACGATCCGATCGCTTGGACCGATCCCGATTCGGCCCAGTGGTCAGAGCTCGACTCCAACGCGCTGACCTTCGGCGCAACTGCCGACGCCGTCACGGTGATCGATGCCCCCTATCTCGCACTCCGCGCCCGTGGCGGCTCATTCACCGCCGGTGTCCTCAGTGCCTCGATCTGCGATTTCACCGAATGAACGCGCGGATCCACCAGTTCGCTGCCGGCGGCGAGATGCCGGCATACGCCGCTGCGAGCGTCATCGCAGCAGTTGCGCAGCCCAGCGAGACGGGCAAGGCCGGCCCGGGAGCCTGTCCCGGCGAACAGCGCAAGCCCAGCGAGACGGGCAGAGGTGGTGAGTGAACGATCCCAGCGATATGAGCGAGCAGTACCAACAGGATGCCGATGCGATGGCGTCGATGTACGACACCGTCTTCGACGTCGATGGCACCGAAGCCGATACCGGCAGCACCGGGACGACTGGTGGGGGTGGCGGCGCCGCTGCCGACCTGGCCAGCACTGACGCCGATGCCGGCGCCGGTGGCGATGGTGCTGACGACACGGCGGCCGGAGACGACGGCAAAGGCGGTGACGCCGCTGCCGCCGCGAAGCCTGATGGCGATGGTGGCAACGACTCGAAGGCTGCCGGAGCTGGCACCGGAGACGCCGCCGCCGGTGCTGATGGCAAGCAGTCCGATCCCGAGGCGAGCAGCATTCCGCTGAATCGCCACAAGGACATCCTGAAGAACGCTCAGTCCAGAATCGATGCGCTCGAAGAACAGCTCTCGGAACTGCGCGGCAAAGCCGCAACGACGAAGACCGAGGCCGCGATCGACGACATCGAGGAGAAGATCGCCTGGATCAAGGAAAACATGCCGGAGCCCGTGGCCGAGTTGTTCGAGGCCCAGCATCGGCAGCTCGTCGAATCCCGCACCGAGGCCCAGCGCCTGCGTGAATCGGTCGAGCAGCGCGAGGTGCAGAACCAGCGCCAGTCCACTCAGCAGATCATCGACCAGGTCCCGACGTTGAAGGCGTGGCAATCCAAGGGCGGTGTGCTCTGGAACGCTGCTCTGGATATCGACAAGGAACTGCGCGATTCCGGTGAGTGGGACGACCGCAACCCTGCCGAGCGCTTCCGCGCCGTCGTCAAGCGGGTCGCCGCTGACGTCGGGATCGATCCTGCTGCTCTCCAGCTCGAAATCGCCAAGCAATCGGGTGCTGCCGCCGCGAGTCCTGCGCCGGCCGCCGCCGGTGCTGGCGGAAAGAAGACCCCCACTGAATCGGATCAGGTCGACGCCGGAGTCCCGTCGACGATGTCCGCGCTGCCCAAGGGCCAAGCGCCCGCGGAAACCGCGTCCCAGGACATCGACGGCATGGATCAGCTCGAGGCGTTCAACTACCTGTCGCGGCTGCCTGCGCATGAGCAGGAGCGGTTGCTGATGGGTGGGACCTGACCGGCCCGTAATCGCTACCGCTACAGGAGATTCCCATGGCTCTTGGTCAACAGGCCACCGCTACGTCGGAGCCGGCAGGCAGCTTCAAGGCTGCTGTCAAGTATTCCAAGCTCCTCTTCACCCGCGCGATGCTGATGCCGAGCATCCGCCGCGGCCTCACCGGCCGGATGCCGCAGGGCCGCAGCCTCGCCGACGGTCAGGTCACGTCGTCGCCGGGCATGCCGGTTCTGCAGTCCTTCGACATGCTCAAGACCGGCGAAGGGGATCAGATCACGATCGACATGAAGGGCCGCGCCAAGGGCAAGCCGGTCATGGGCGATCGCACCACCGAGGGGACGTCGACGTCGCTGGAATATGCGCGGGACAACGTCTACCTCAACCTCGCCACCAAGGTCTTCAACCCCGGCGGGTTGATGAACCGCCAGCGCAATCTCCACGACACCCGCATGGACATGCTCGATGCCGGTGCGCGCTGGGTCGCCGACTACGAGGACAACCTCACCCACGTCCACCTCGCCGGGGCCCGCGGCAGCCAGACCGGGCAGCACTGGATCGTGCCGCTCGAATCGGATGCGGACTTCGAGGAAATCTGCGTCAACACCGTGCTGCCGCCGACCCGGAACCGGTACAAGGTCCCGGGGTCCGCGACCGGCATGGACGATCTGGCGACGACGAACGTGATCTCGCTCGACTTCCTGGCCGATTGCCGGACCATCATCAACACGTCCGAGGTCCCGCTGCAGCCGGTCTCGTCTCGCGAGCTGCAAGGCAAGGTCGGCTACGAGAACTCGAACTCGCAGTTGCTGGTCGGGCTGATCACCGAGGAGCAGTTCAACACCGTGCGTAAGGCCGCCGGCGACGGCACCTTCACCAAACTGGTGTCCGAGGCCAACTCGCGGATGGACTTCAAGTCGCATCCCGTGTTCTCGGAACTGGACTGCTTTCTGTGGCGCGGCGTCCTCTACTTCAAGACGCCCCGTGCCATCGAGTTCGCCGCCGGATCGGACGTCAAGCAGTACAACGCGACGACCGGGGCGCTGGAGACCGTTCAGGCCAACGTCCGCGCCCACCGCGGGATCATCCTCGGCGCCCAGGCGCTGGCGTCGGTGTACGGAAACATCGTGCCGTGGACCCTGAAGAACCAGGGCGGCGCCTCGATGAAGAAGAACACGCCCGTCATCGGTGGCTCCTACATGGTTACGGAGGAGATCAAGGAAGGCGGCGGCAAGCTCGACGCCTACTTCCGGATGATGGCCGGCTTCAAGAAGCTCCGCTACACCATCGATGGCCAGACCTGGGACAACGGCGTCTTCGTCTTCGACACCTATCAGGCCCCGCTGCAGTAAGGCCGTTCTGAACTGATTCGGGGCCGGTCCGTATCGACGGCCCCTCGCCCAAGGAGGGCAACGCAATGGCAAACTACGACAGCCCGGCGCTCAACAGCCCGATTCGTGCCGGGATCTCCGGAAACCTCTGTGTGACGCCGCCGGCCGAGATCGAAGCGCCCACCGGCGACATCGCGGCCGGATCCGTTCTGCGGTTCCACAAGCTTCCACCATACAGCCGCCTGGTCGGCATCATCATCATTCCCGACACCGCAACGGCGTCGCTGACCGGCACGGTCGGCCATGCCGCGATCGATGGCGACGCCGCGGCATCCGATGCTGATTCGCTGGTGGTGGCCGGCACCTCGTTCGCGACGGCGGCGCGTGTCCGTGAGAACGCCCTGATCTTCGCCGAGCTCACCAAGGAGTCCTACGTCCAGATGGTGACGGCGGGAGCCGCAATCGCGGCCGGGACCAAGCTCACTGCGGTCACGCTCTACGAGTACCTCGGTGCGCCGTAACCAGAGCGCTCTCTGAGACCGAGCTATCAGGGGGCGGTCTGCGTTGGCGGGCCGCCCCTCTTTTCTGAAGAGGAATCGAAATGTCGAACATCGCATTGATCCGCTACGTCGGGAAACAGCAGCACCGGCGCGACGACGTCCGCAACACCGGCCGGGTCTGGGAGAAGCACGGGTCCGTTGTTGAAGTCCCGGACAGCGAGAAGTTCTCCTACCTCGCTCACCCCGCCGAGTGGGTGGAAGTCAGCACGGCCCAGCTCGAAGCCGAAGCGGCCGCCGAGTTCCAGGCCCGCGGCGGCATCGACTCGATCCGCGTCGTTCTGCCGTCGCTGTCGCTGGACCTGCTCGAAGAACTCGGCGACTTCGTCGCCCACGAGATCGCGTCCCGCGGCGTCGCGCCGGAAGACAAGCCCCGCCCGAATACGGACTTCATCGATCCCGGCGCCATCGGCAAGACCCCGGACCAGATCGATGCCGAGGCCGCCCAGGGCAACGGTTCCGGCGATGGATCGGCATCCGGCGTTGAGGCCGGCATGACACCGCCGGCCGGCGCCAGCGGCATCGACGCTCTGGTCACGGCGATTGGTGACCTCGACCGCCGGAACCCCGAGCACTTCACCGGTACGGGCCAGCCCCGGGTCTCGGCGCTGAAGGATCTCGGGTTCGAGGACGTCACCGCGGCCGACATCAAGGCCGCCATGGACCTGATCGCGCAGCGCACCGGCGGCGCCGGGCAGGAATAGTCCAATGGGAACGCTCGTCATCGGGACAATCGTCGACGAAGCCAGGGACACGCTGCTCGAAATCGGGCCCGCCGACGAACGCTGGCAGCGCACCGGTAATCTGCTCGATCACGGCAACCGCGCGATCTCGGAGATCGTCGCCGCATTTCCGCTCGAGGGGACCCGCAACGAGCCGTTTCTGCTCGACCCCGGCGCGAAGCAGACGATCCCGACGGCGACGGGAGGCTTCATGTTTCTGGGGGCCGAGCACAACCTCGGCTCCACCGGACTGTCTCCGGGTGCCGCGATCCTGAAGACCGATCGCAGTGCCCTGACACGGGCGAATCGGAACTGGATGGCCACCACTGGCGCCTACGTCCAGAACTTCGTCCACGACGAGCGTGATCCCATTCACTTCTACGTCTACCCGCAGGTCAATCCCTGGTACATCAACCTGCTCTATGCCGCGGTACCGACGCCGATTTCTGCGGCCGACATCGACCACGCCACCAACGGGCTGATCTCGGTATCCGACCGATTCCGCGCCGCGATCCACGACTACATCGTGGGTTACGCGCTGCTGAAGACCTCCAAGATCGGCGACCCCGCGCGCGGTGCGTTCTGGATGCAGAAGTTCTACGCCCAGATCGGGAAGACCTTCGACGCCCAGATCATGAACGCGCCGCTGGATCCTGAAGCCGATGCCCGTACGCCCGGCGATCTCGGAAAGGCCTAGCCCATGGCTGTATCGTTTGATCCCGTAACGGCGCTGATGCGGCCCCGCCTGGAGGCGCCGGAACCGACGATGGAATGGGCCGCCCTTGAGGCGGCTCGCCAGTTCTGCACGAAGGCGCGCGCGTACCGGGATTTCGTCGTCCTCGATCTCAAAGCCGGATACCCGACCTACACATTGGTGCCCAACGTCTTCGTGCTCACCGATCAGGACGTCGAGGCCCGTGATGCCGTCGAGGTCATCGGCGTCGAATCCGTTGAAGTCGACGGCATCCCCTACGATCCGGCATCACCGGAGTCTACGGGACGCGACTCCGACGGCGTCTACGTCTACTACCCCATGGATACGGTCCAGATCTTCAAGCCGCCGGAGGCGGATCTGGTTTCCGGCCTCCGTGTCCGAGTCGTCCTGCGCCCCAAACCTATGGCGACCGGCCTGCCCGACCGGCTCACCGCGCGCTTTGCATCTGAGATCGCAACCGGCGCCGTGGCGCTGCTCAAGGAGATGCCGGAAGAAGCCTGGTCAGACCCGCGTGGTGCCGCGTTGTCTGGTGCCATGTTCGAAGAGTTCGTCTCCAACGAACGCGTCAAGGCCGACCTCCAGTACCGGCACCGGGCACTGAGAACGACGGTGCACTCATGACTGACACGGATTCCAAGATCGGCTTCGTCGCTGTCCAGCAGCCAACGGCCCAAGTCGTTGAGCTCGTCCAGTCGTTTGCCGACGTCCTGACCGAGATCGTCGAGACCGACATCCCGGCCGCAACTGACCCCCTCTACGAAGGATGATGCGATGAGCGCACAGACCGACATCGAACAGGCCGCCGCCGACTCCAAGGCAGCCGCGGCGATCATGAAGACGTTTACCACCGGTGACGACCAGACGACGATCGATAACGGCCAACCCGGCGGAATCCCAACCCTGGCCAAGTTGATCAAGGACATCAATGCGGCTCTGTCGATCGATTCGGTCTATCTCGGTGCCAAGGCCGCTGACCCGACAACCGACAACAATGGCGACCCGCTGGTCGATGGTGCGTCGTATCTGAACACGACGTCAGGACAGGTTCGCCTTTATCTTGATGGAGCATGGTTTTATCCAGCGGAAATAGAGGCTACTCTGAAAAACCAGCTCCTATCAACCACTCCTGGTGAAGGAAGTGACATTGTAGCTGCACACGATTTCAGGTTTCCATCAGTACCAAGAACTGTTCAGCGTTGGATTAACGACGGACCCATCACGATTGCCAGAAAGCTGAGCCGATCTCAGCTAGAGGCGCTGGTTTTAGGAACTTTGGACGACGACATCGCTCCGTTGTTATCGGAGCTTGATGCTGACGTCGCAAAGTTCGGGGAAACGATATGGCTGCCAGGCGGTAATTACCAATTCAAGACGATGGCGGAAAAGTCTGCATACACATGCTGGCGTGGATCAAAAACGCGAGCGTTGAATCCAGGTCTTAACGGATATGTTGGAACTTCATTCGGCCTCGCATACAACGGAACAGCTCTACGTGTCGTCGCATCTGGTGCGGTAACCAACTACGGAAAATATGGATCAATCGAAGATGTCGGATTGTTCGGAGACCTATCCACATACCCTGTAGGCGTAGGAATAAATATTGAATCTGGAGTCAGGCAACACGTCTATCGAAATCTGGACCTGCGCGGATTTTCTCATGGTTTTGACGGTGGTGGTGGAGAACACTACTGGGAGCGCTGTTTTGTAACGCTATCAACATTCGGATGGTTCATGATCGATCTATCTGACAGTTGGTTATCGTACTGTCATGGTGGAAGCGGTCCAACCTTCACTGGTTCTGGTGGAGTTGGGATGCGATTTGAGCGGTGCACAAATTTAAATTTCTTCGAGTGTAGACCGCAGACTCAGAAATCTGGCGTTAATATGTCGCTCGTGTCGTGTGACGGCGTAAAAATTTCACATTGCATAAACGACCAAGCGGACACAAACGGTCTACAAATTCAGAACTGCAGAGATGTCTTTATTGACAACCAACGCCAGTTCGATGCCGGAACTCCAAGTTCAAACAGCATCGGCATTAATGTGCTCGCGACTACTCGCGCAGTATCTGTAAATCCAACAACGAACGAGTTTACGCTAGCCGCACATGGCTTCATGACGCGCCAGCTCGTCGAATTTTCATCTACAGGTCTACTGCCATCTCCGTTGGCAGCTGACACTGAATACGTCGTAATCAGGACTAGCAACGACACTTTCGGTATTGCACTTGACTACGCAGACGCCGCAATAGGAGCGGCAATCGATATAACTACGACCGGTTCCGGAACGATCTCTGTTCACGGTGTCACACAGGGCATAAATATCACATCCGGAAAATGCCATGACCGAAATGCTGGAACCGCTAACCAGCGGCAGGACCGAGGTATTAAGTTTGGAACAGGTGGGATAATTCGAAAAGTCACTCTGAACGGAATCGATTTATCTGGAGTGAACACACCTGTTGAAGGATCAGAAAATGTGCAGCGTGAATTCCGCCATAGCAATGTTGCGGGACACGTCGCGACGCAGATTATCGGAGACGCATCCATTGCTTACATCGCTCCATTCGGACCTAATTCATTCATTTACAACGCTCCGATCACGGCTAATCGTGGCGTTTATTTGCCGACAGCTGGTCTGTACGATGGACAGTCAAAGCGTATCAGCAGACTGGCAGGATCAACCGGAGCATTCTCGGTCAATGTGAGATCAACTGTCAGTGGTTCCGATATCCTGATACACGCTCTTTCGAACCCAGGAGATAGCGTCACCGTGGAATACTCAGTTGAGTTAGGAGATTGGGTTGTCGTAGGAACAAACTGATTGTTGTTAGAAGTTTAGGCCTAAAAACACGACATAGAAAACATGCGGACACCGCCCAATCAAATTGGAGTTTTTAGGGGTGAAATCCCAATATTAGCGGACAACAATCTGCCCGATGGATTCGCTGCGGTCGCGCGCAACGCCAAACTCTGGGATGGCAATCTCCAGCCCTGGCGTGATCTGGCGTCGCAGGGGGAGATGGCCAAGGGGCCTGACATCGTGTCGGTCCACATCATGGATCTTCTCGGCCAGTCCGGAGGCCCGTTCTTTCTGCACTGGACCAGTGCCGAGCTCGGCGACTACGCGACGCGCGTCGATGTCGCCCGCGGGCCCGTCGCCGGGGATGCGACGGAACAGACCTACTTCACCGGGCTGATCGACGGGCCCCAGATCACCGACATCACTCTGGCAACAACGGGCGGTTCAGGCGGCGGCTACCCATACGCCAGCTACAAGCTCGGGGTGCCGGCGCCGACGAACCCGCCATCGATTGCGCTGCTGGCGTCCGATGTCTCCAAGGGATCAATTGCGCTGACGAATCCCGGCGCCGAGTCCGGCAACACCACGGGTTGGAACGTCACCACAGGTGACCTCGACGTCCACGACGCCAACGATGTCGAGTCGTTGCCGCCGTACGATGGCAACTTCTTCTTCTACGGTGGTCCCGCTGCGGCGACCACTGAGGCCGAGCAGTCGATCGATCTCGCCGCAAACGACATCCTGTCCGGCCAGAAAATGCGAGTCGACTGGCAGCAGGCCACGGGGGACAACGGGTCGATGGCCAAGGTCGGGATCCGGTTCTACGATGCCGGCGCGTCGCTGGTGTCGGAGTCGTTTTCCGATCTCGTGGCACCGGCTGTGGCGAAGACCTGGACGACCCGGGCACATACCGGGATCACCGTCCCGGCTTCGGCAACAGAGGCCCGCGTCGTCCAGCACTTCGAGCGCGTCGGCACCGGCGAAAATGACGCCTACATCGATGAAATCGAAGTCCGGGTCTCCGGCGACGCCGTGCTCAGCTACGACGGATCAGACCTCACGGACTGGGCGATCGAGTCCGCAGCGAGTTCGTCGATCAGCGTCGACGACACCACCGGATACCCGGCACCGTCGTTCAAGATCCAGTCCCGTCGCGGCGCCGTGGCGTCGATGCGCAAGGACATCACGCTGTCCAGGACCGCGCAGGCCAGCATCGATTTCGAGTATTTCACCGCGGGATCGTTCGAGTACGTGATCCCCGCAATCGTCATCGGCGCCGACAACGGTGGTAGTGGCGTCTCGCTGTCGTTCGAGGCTAACGGCATCTTCCAGCGCGAGGAATCGGACTGGATCACCATTGGCGCCGGGAAGACGCGCATCGCGACCGGCAACCATCGCGACGTCCAGTTCAAGGTGTCGGTCACCGTCGAACGCAACGGCGAGGCCTCGGCGATCGTGACGTTCGAGACCAGGCGATCCGACACCTCGGCGCTGATCGCGTCCGGCCAGATCACCGCCGGCATCCAGGGCGACTGGATCGCTTTCAAGGGCTGGAACACCAATTCAGACAACCACAGCGGGTTCCTCGACAACATCACGCTGGTCTCGACTCCGCCGGACGAGGATCAGGACGCGCGCGACCGGCTCGTGACCTGGGTCGAGACCTACGTCAACGTCTTCGAGCAGGAATCGGCGCCATCGGACCCGAGCCGTACGGTCCAGTTCTCGGACTCGCTGTCGGCTCGGATCACATCCGGCACGGTGCCGCCATCGGGATACGGGATCACGAAGAAGCGGCGATACCGCGCCGCGCAGGGTTCTGATGGCGCCGAGTTCAGGCTCGTCGAGGAAATCGATGTCACCGTCGCCAGCACCATCGACAACACCGCGGACGTCGACCTCGGAAGTGTTCTGGAAACGGATCCGGCATGGCTGCCGGCGCCGGCGGAACTGCGCGGCATCGCGGCCATGGCCAACGGCATGCTCGGCGGCATCGTCGACAACCAGTGGATCCCGACTCCGATCAACAGGCCCCATGCCTGGCTGGCTGATGCCGCCCAGGCCACGGACTATCCGATCGTGGCCTGGACGCCTCTCGACATCGATGCGGTACTGGCGACACAGACCTCGGTCTACGTCGTCACCGGATCTGATCCGTATGGGATGTCGATGTCGAAGCCGGAGCCCGGCGGCTGTGTTTCCGAACGCTCGATGGCAGCGATTGCGGGGGTCGGCGCGATTTTCGCCGGCGTCGACGCCCTGATCGCGGCTTCGCGCTCACGCATCGGCCCGATCTCTGGTGACATCATCGGCATCGATGCCTACCACGCCATGGATCCGTCATCGATCTTCGGCATCGCCCACAACGGTCGCTACTTCGGGTTCTGGGACAACGGTACCGCGACCGGTGGCTTCATTTTTGATCCGGTTCCAGGACGCGACGGCTGGATCCCGCTGGACTTCCACGCCACCGCCGGTTTTTCCGATCCGCAAAGCGGTAATCTCTATCTCGTCGTCGACGGCGAGCTGGTGATCTGGGATGCCGGCGCCACGAAGCGGCCCTATCTCTATCGCAGTCCGCTCTACATCCTGCCGCAGCCGACATCGCTGGCATACGGCCAGATCCACGTCCAGCGCGGCGGAACCGAGACCTTGACGTTCCGCCTCATGGTCGACGACGCCGACGGCAACATCACGACGTGGGAGCGCGAGGTCACGTCCAGTTCAGAGTTCCTGCTTCCGGCCCTGGTTGCGGAATCGACGGTTCAGTGGGAGCTCGAAGGCACCCGCACGGTCAAGCGCTGGCCTGTCCTGGCCGAAGACATCGGCGAGCTCGAGGTCTGAGGTGGCCTATCCAGCGATCCCAGCCGTCGGCGCCTTCCGGGATGTCACGGACCGGAACCACAATCTGCTGCTCAAGAATCTGCGTGGTGCCGTGGTCAAACTGATCGCCGAAATCTCTGCGCTGTCGGAATCGCAGCTCGACACCACAGACCTCGTGACCTCGACGGCACTGCAGGCACTGGTGTCACGCGTCGATGACTTGGAGCGCCTGTTCGAGGAATTGGCGGTCACCTCCGGATCTCTGGAGATGCAGGCCGCCGTCGACATCGACATCGGTATCGCTGTTGCCGAACGCGACGACGGCATGATCGAGCCCGCCGGAATCGACACCGCAGCTCATGCCGGAAAGGTGCTCGGCATCACCGAAGAGTTCATCGCAGCAAACTCCGTGGGTTCAGTCGCCCAACCCGGCACCGTGGTGAGCCGGGACGACTGGGACTGGACGCCGGGCCAGTGGCTCTGGTTGTCGACTGCTGGGGAGCTTGCGGCGACGAGAGTCGATGCCGTGGACAGCAGCGCCGACGTCTTCTTCCAGCGCATGGGACTGGCGCTGACGCCGACCGAAGTGCTCGTCATCACCGGAGAAGCCGTGACGCGGGCGCGTGATACATCCACGATGAAAGCGCTGACCACTGAACCCGACGGCGCCGTCGCGGAGCTCGATCTCGGCGTCTATCTCGATGCCGCAGCCACGTTCGACGCCTTCAAGCTGGTCTACGAGACCTCAACCGGAACCGCGCAGCAGGCCGACACCACCGCCGCGGCTCTAGCGGGTTCCATCATCGGGATCACGACTCAGGCCGCAACGATCGGAACGCCCGTCGAGATCGCACGCAACGGCGACACCGTGACCGACGAGACCTGGACGTGGACGCCAGGACAGCAGATCTGGGCAGCGGCAACGGCCGGCGACCTGGCAACGACCCGCGGTACCGGCGCATTCTCGCAGCGCGTCGGCATCGCGCTGACGGCGACCACTGTTCTGGTCCTCATCGGGGAGCCGGTGATTCGCGTCAGCAGCGCATTGACCAAGTTCATCAATGCCGACCCAGACGGATTATTGACCGAGCGCGTCCTCGCGGCGTCCGTGGTCTCGAATGACAGCGATGTCACCGGTGATTACGTCGATGACGCCCTGAACACGCTGCTGGCCGACATCGATGCAATCGATACCAGAGTCGGCGACAACGAAGCCGCGATCACGCAACTCCAGTCCGATGTCGCCGCGCTGGATACCAGAGTCACGACCCTTGAATCTGACGTCACCACATTGCAGGGCCAGGTCGCCGCCCTGCAATCCGATGTTTCGACGCTTCAGAGTCAGGTATCGACGCTGCAGGGCCAGGTCTCGACACTCCAAGGCGAAATGTCCGCGGTCCAGGGCGATGTCTCGACGCTGCAGAGCCAGATGAGCGCGGCGCAGGCCACGCTATCCGACCACGAGAGCCGCATCGCGGCACTGGAGGCGGCATGATGGGTACGGCGACACCAGTCCAAGCTCTGTTCTCGCACATCGATCAGGACCGCATCGACGAGGTCTGGGCTTCGATCGCACCCGGCCTGGAGTCGATCGGCGCAGGCCCGGGGTTTGTCGATACGGTGCGGCGTGACTGCATTTCCGGGATCTCGCATCTCTTCGTCGTCGATACCGGATTCTTCGTAGTCCGGCCGGTCTTCGATGACGACCACAACCGCCTCGAACTGCTGGTTGTCGCCGCCGTGACCCATACCCCCAAACGGGGGAATGTGGCACGCTACCAGCCACTGATCGAAGCGTTGGCAAGAAAGATCGGCGCCAAGGCCGTGGTCACAAGGTCCAACAGGGCTGGCATGGCCCGTCTGCTGGGTCCGAGGTGGGCTGAAAGCCACACCGAATATGTGATGGAGATCTCCGATGGCTAAGAGTGGTGGCGAGCAGAAGCCGACCCAGTTCGAACGGGAAACCGCGATCATCGGGACGCGCTGGGCCGAGATCGGAGACAAGCTGTTCAAGCCCGTCGAGGACCGCATGGTCAAGCGTGCTGGCGATGTCGAAACCGATCGCCGGACCTTGCGGGGACAGGCCAGCACGGACTTCGCCAAGAACTTCGGCGCCGCCAAGAAATCTGTCACCGAATCGCTGACGCGGTCCGGATCGCGTCCTGGGAGCGGCCGTTTCAACATGGCGCTTTCCGACGTCGAACGCGACTACGGCCGGGCCGCCGGGCTTGGGCTAAACGACGTCAACGCCGCTGTCGAGGACCAGGCCGGCCGGAACCGGCAGGCCGTGGTCGACTACGGAATGGGCAAGGCCGCCACCGGTGCTGCAGGCCTGGGCCGAGCGGCGCGCGTCAGTACCGCTCAAGCCATCGATGATGCCAGAGCATCCGCCGCGGCGCGCGGCAGTATCGCAACCATCGCCGGGTCCGCGGCTGGGATCGCCGCGCACCAGCTCGGGAAATCTGCGGCCCCTGCCCTGACTGATGCCGGTGCCGAGGATGCGCCCGCTGCGGCCACCCCGGCCCCGGCCGGATCGGACGCCCGGCTGGACCAGCTCCACGACGACGCCGCGCAGTGGTGGACGCGGCCCTTGATCTAGGAGGACTTCAGATGCCTCGCAACTATCTCGGCGTCGACACCGGCGCACGCAACTTCGCAGACCTGACCCAGGCCGCGCTCGGGCGCAGGGAGTTCAACAACTTCCTGTCCGGTGGCTATCTCGACCTGCTACGCCAGAATCTCGGCGAGGTCGACAACGCCGGATACCTGAACCGGCGCCGCGCCGATGCAAGATCGACGGCGGCAAGCCAGTTCCAGCGCGGGCTGGACCAGCGCGATCAGGCCATTCGCAGCTACGGCATCGCTCTGACGCCGGATCAGCAGTCCGTCATGGAGAAATCGGATCGGATCAACGCCGCGCTGACCGACGTCGACGCCTTCAACCGGACCACGCAGCAGGTTCGCGACAGGGACTGGATGCTGCTGACCGGGTCACAGGCGCCGCTCTCGGCGTTTCGGGGGCAGCAATGAGCGGGCTGGTCGGGACCGGCACGGCGTTCCGGCGCATCGCCGACAACGCGCTGTCCGATGTTGCCGTCGCCGAGCGCGCACGGACAGCGGAGAACAGGCAGATCAAGGCCGGCCATTCGGCCCAAAAGGCCTCTCTTGCCGGCACCGGCGCGGCGTTGGGCTGGACACTCGGGTCGGCCGCCCTTGGGGCCCAGGCCGGCATGTGGGGAGGGCCGATCGGCATGGGTGTCGGGGCCGCCGCAGGCTATCTGATCGGAGAGTTCCTGTGAGCTACAACCGTTCCAGAGACTTCATGGCCGGCTTCGTACCGACGTTGTCGCTGCTGCAATCCGGAGATGACCGCCGAGATCGGCGCATGCGATCGGACCGTGCAGAGGCCAGGCTCGAAGAAGACCGTGCTCTGGCGCGAGATGACCGCTCGCGCCGGATCCGACTCGAGGACGCCGATCGCACCGAAGCTGCTATCGATCGCGGCCAGACCCGTGAATTGCGCGGGGTCCAGATCGACGCCGCCCGCCGCGGGCTCGACACCGCGGAAACGCCAGAAGAGGCTGCGGCCCGGCGCGGCGACGAAGCAACGGCCCGGAAGCAGGCGCTCGCCGCTGGCAGGCTTCAGCTCAGTGAAGCCGAGCAGCGCATGATCGACGCCAAGGCGACCCGGGCCCAGCGTGATGCGCTACCCGTCATCCACGAGATCGGGACCCTGATCGATCGGGACCCCGAAGCCCTTACCGATCAGGACGCGGCCCGCTTCGTCGACGCCTGGAAGGCGTACGGTGTCGATCTCGGAAGCGTGCTGTCTCCGGAGTTCGGCGAAGCCGCAACCGCCCTTGGCGAAGCGATGCGCTCCGGTAATGTTGCGGACCGGTCAACCCTTCCGGCATGGAACATCGTGTTCAAGGACCGCCTGAACCGGACCGCCGGCGAGCAGACCAAGGCGGACCTCAAGCGCCACGACGGCATGGGGAACCTGATCACGATTCCGAAGGGTTCGAAGATCCTCGATCGCGAACTCGTCGGCGTCCGCGAGGTTCCCGGTGGCGTCCAGGGCATCGTGCAGGTCGGCTACCAGACTCCGGATGGCGCCCAAGGCACATACTTTGGTCCGATCACGAAGTCGCGGACCGCAGGGGCCGAGGACGATCCGCTGGTCATCTCGCCGGAAGAGGCGATGCGCCAGTTCACGGGGCGAGAGGTGCTGCGGAGGTCGCTGACCGAGAATCCAGCGGTGAAGTCGCGGATCGATGCGTTCCTGAACGCGCGCGGCGCCGCGTCTGGATCCGAACCGACCGGCGCCATGGGCAAGGACCTCGATTACCTGACGCGCAACTACACCGGCGGCGACAAGGCCGCCGCGGTCGAGCTCTACAAGAACCTGCGGTCATCGGCGTCGAAACCCAAGAACGAGCGCTTCGAGATCGTGAAGGCCCTGATCCAGTCGCTGGGTCGGACCCCTCGCGAGCAGGAAGTCAACGATCTGATGAAGCTGACCGGGTCTGGTGCTGCCGACGCCGGCCCGGCGGCCGCCGGCACAGGCGGTGGTGGTGACTATGTCGAAGGCCAGGTCTACGAGGATGCAAATGGCAACCGCGCCGTCTACCAGGACGGTCAATTCCACGCCCTTGCGGAGTAGCGATGCCATTTGATCCGAGCACGGCAAAGGCGGTCCGTCCGAGCGGTGATGCCGCACCGGCATCCGGATTCGACCCGTCAACGGCAAGAGCTGTCGACCCCAAGAAGATCGGGCCCGATGATGTCGATCTCGGTGTCGGCGACATCGCGCGCGGCATCGGTGCCGGCGTTCTCAGCGGAACCGCGACGGCGGCTGAGGCCTCCACTGCCGGGGTCGTCGACTCGATGCAGCGAATCGCCCAGGACATCGCCGATCGCATCGGTGATCCCAAGCCATTCGAGATCCCGATTCAAGGCCCGCGCAGCATCCTCCCGACCGCCGATGGCGGTGCCGGTCGCGAGCCGAAGACGCTTGAGATCCCGAACCCGGTCGGATCAGCCGTTGCATCGATCAAGGATGCCACGGGATTCGACGATCTCGAGCGCGAAGCGATGCAGCGCGGCATCAACCCTGCGCAGGCCGCGCTACGCGACAGTCCGCTCTACGAGGCAACGGCCGGCAAGGTGTTTGATGCCGCTTCAGCGGTGGCAGAAGGGATCAAGACCCCGCGCTGGAAGTTGGCCGAGCAGGCGTTCTCCAGGGACTTGCAGGCCACCGAAAATCTTCCGGCCATGGAACAGGCCGCCGCTGTGGTCGACATCATGCGGCGCCATCCCGCGGTCACGACCGGCGTGCTCGCCGAGTCCGCACCGAGCATGGTGGCGTCCATCGCCACGGGCCGTGCGGTACTTTCCGCCGGGACCAAGATCATTCAGCGCCAGGCCCTGCAGTCCGGAATGTCGCCTGCGGTTGCGGCCGCTATCGGGCGAACATGGGCGCGCGGGCGTGGCGCGACGCTGGCGACCGGCGCCATCGTCGGCAACGCGGTTGCGCAATCGGTGGCATCAACGGCCGACGAGGTCGCAGATGCGATCCGGGCAACTCCGGATGCCGACTTGATGGCGGCATCGCCGCGCTACCGTGATGCCCGCCGCTACGCCACTGAAGACGAGGTCAAGCGCGTCATGGCGATTGACGCCGCGAATGCAGCGGCTGGCCAGGACGTGCTGACGTCTGGACTGTCGAACCTGCTGACGGCCGGATTCGAGGCCAAGATCGCAGCGGGCGCCGCTGCCGCGCGCCATGCCGGATCCAAGGCGGCTGCCGTCGCCAGGGGTGTCGCCGAGGGTATCGGCCGCGAAGGCGCCCAGGAAGCCTTCGAGAGCGGTGGCGAGCGCCTGGCCAGAAACGTCGGCACCATCGACTCCGGTGCCGATCCCGATCTCGATCCGACAACGGGCGTCGCCGGTGAGGCGACCCTGGGCGGCGCCATGGGTGCAGTCATGGGCGGCGGTGCCGGCGTCGTGTCCGGTATCCAGGACGCCGCGGCACCGGAACCGGCTCGAAGTGATTCGACGAATCGCCAATCAACAGATCAGGATACGCGGGGGTCTGAACCAGGTCAGGACACGGGCAAGGAGGCCGATGCCGACGTCAGACCGGAGGAGGAGAATGCGCGGAACTCGCCAGAACCAAGAACTGGAAACGACGACGAGATCGGCGCTGCGTTCGAGGGAATCGAGGGACAAGATGAAAATCGTGAAGCAGCTTCAGGCGGCGCAGCAGGCGGAAATTCTGACGCCGAAGGAGGCATCGGAGATCTACCGCCTGCACCTGGAAGCGAGTCAGGCCCCGGGCAACCGGAAACGGGCGCCGAAGCGACTGACGGACGCGTTCAGGAGGTTCAACCTGTTCGTGGCGAAGCCAGCCAGCATGGAACTGCACTAGACCAAGCCGCTCACGAGGCGGCGACGTCGCCGCACAACGAGCGGCCTGAGCCGAGTCAGGCACAGAAAGAGGCCGGCAACTACAAGAAGGGGCACATCAAGCTCCAAGGTCTCGACATCTCGATCGAGAACCCGGCGGGGAGTCGACGGCGGCCCGAGTGGGAACCGCTGCAGGACCACTACGGCTACGTCATCGGAACCAAGGGCAGCGACAAGGAGCATATCGATGCGTTCATCGGCCCGAACCACGATTCGCAGACCGCCTACGTGGTGGACCAGATTGACCCGAAGACCGGCCGCTTCGACGAGCACAAGATAATCCTTGGGGCGACGTCTGAACGTCAGGCCCGGCAGATCTATCGCCGCAACTACCAGCCCGGGTGGCGTGGTCTCGGCGCCGTCACCGGACTTCCCATCGACGAGCTCAAGACCTGGCTCCAGAAACCTCAGACCAAGCCCATTGGAGAGCTCAAGCCGGCGCGGGTTGTCGACGACGCCCGCATCGACAGGCCGGAAGTCCGTGGCAGCCTAGAGGCCATGGCGCAAGAAGCGGGTTGGGCTGAGATCGGCGGCCGGTTGTTGCGCACCGGATCTGGCGCCAATGCCGAGGACGCAGCCGCCGGACGGGCCGGTGAATCCGGAGACGTCGTCGGGCGGACCAAATGGACGCCGCGGGCGCCATGGTTTGCCGGCATCCAGCGCGACGCTCGCCTGCCCGGAAATGCTGACGGTACGGCAACGCGCGAGGCCGTACGAAAGGCCCTTGATGGTGAACAGATGACGGCTGCCGAGCGGCGGCACGTCATCGCGATGCTGGACCAGATCGATGCCGACGAGCAGGACGCCGCCGCGCGCGCCGCGGCCCGGCCCGATGAACCGATCGAACTCGATGACGTCGAGGCAGCCGGACTCGATCCGTCCAGCGAGGACGACGTTCTCGATCTGTCGCTATTGGCGCGAATCGCCGAACAGGACGAAGATGGCTTCGAACGTGCCGCGATTCGGTACGAAAACGATGACGCCGGCCTCATGGCCTGGGCCAAGGAGTGGGTGGATGGACGACAAGCCGAAAGATCATCGCGAGCGCAGCCGCGCCCAGAAGCTGATCGCCGGAGCGAGGGCGGTGGCGCAGAAGCGCAAAGCCGGACGGAACCCGGCCAGCGCGGACAGCGTGAGCCGACTCAAGGACAAGTGGGGGGCGAAGTAGGCCCTGGCCTTGAACTTGAGGCACAGACCGAATCCGATCTCACCAGACGAGACCAGCAGCGCCGCGACAGCAACAAGCGCGAAGCCGATCAGCGCAAACGTGCTGACCAGAAGGCATCAGCCGATCAGGAGCGAGACGCCTTTGTCCTGACCGGGTCTGGCCGCGACGCCGATCAGGCCATGGCGCGCGGTCAGCGCGATCTGCTTTCTTCAGCAGAGCAGCGAACAGAAGCGCAGATCGACATCGAGAAGTTCGGCGACAAGATGATCGTCGTCCGGGACGACACCGATGCCCATCGGGATCGGATCAAGGCGATTCCCGGCGCGTTCTTCAACTCGAAGGCGAACGGCTGGACATTCAAGGCACAGCGGGAGCCCGAAATCCGTGAAGTCCTGGCCGACCTGGTCGGGCCAGCGCGTCAAATTACGGACGTCGAACAGGGTCGTGATAGGCTCGAATCGCCGGAGGTGTCAGATGCCGAACCCAAGAACCCTGCTGAATCGGAACCTGTTCGAGCCGGAGACGGCGCGGAAGATCGAAGCAATGGGCGAGCTGGCGAGTCAGATCGCCGACCGCTGGGCCAGCGGATGGGCGAAGCGGACGAAGAAGCTGGAGACCGAGGGCAGACTTCTGGACGCGCTGATGGCACAGGTCGAGGCCGAACAAAAGGCACTGGATCTCGAAGCGCAGAGCCCGTGGATCGGGGGAATCGAAAGCCGGCAGATCGCCGGGATCGACAACGCCCCGCCGGAATAGTCGACGAACCACCTGGGGATCACGTCATTACAGACACCGACGACATCGGCGCCGGCGGCGAGAAAACGAAAGCGCGGCAGAACATCGCCGCGATCGAGCTCGTCAAGCGCTTGGCCGAAGAGGGCCGTTCAGCAACAGCAGAAGAGCGCAAGGTTCTCGCGCGCTACGTCGGATGGGGAGGGATCAAGTCTGTTTTTGACCCCCATAACCCCAGATGGGCCGATGAACATTTGCGCCTGAAAAAGCTGCTGACCGAGGAAGAGTACGCCGCTGCTCGGGCATCGATCCTGGACGCCCATTTCACGTCGATCCCAGTGGTTGACGCGATCTGGGGTGCCGCCCAGCATTTCGGATTCGACGGCGGCCTCGTCCTCGAACCAGCGCTTGGAACCGGAAATTTCTTCGGTAGGGTCCCGGATGATCTCGCAGCGCGGGTAACGCTCAACGGTGTCGAACTCGACCGCATCACCGGGATGATCGCGGCGCAGCTCTATCAGCGTGCGTCGATTGCGTCACCAGTCGGTTTCCAGGACGTCACCTACCCCGCTGATTCCGTTGATCTCGTCATCGGGAACCCGCCGTTCGGGTCGCAGAAGATGTTTGACCCCAAGATGCCGGAACTCAAGGGCTTCAGCATCCACAACTTCTTCTTCGCCAAGTCAGTCGCCGTTACGCGGCCCGGCGGCCTGGTGACGATGGTCGTGTCCCACAGCATGCTGGATGCCAAGGACGCGCGGGCCAGGCGCTGGATCGCCGATAGAGCGCATCTGCTCGGTGCTGTCCGCCTGCCATACACCGCGTTTCTGTCCAATGCCGGGACCGAAGTCGTCACCGACATCCTGTTCTTGCAGCGCGCCCGTGAAGGCGAAACGACGGACAAGTCGTGGATCGAGACCCGCCCGATGGACGTCGTCACCGCCGCTGGAGAGACCCGGACCGTTGAGGTCAACGCCTATTTCCATGACCACCCCGAAATGGTCCTCGGCGAGCAGAACGCGACTGGAACGATGTACGGCCGACCCGACGCCTACAACGTGGTGCCTCGTGACGGCGATCTCGGCGCCAAAATTGCCGACGCCGTGTCCGAGCTGCCAGCAAACGTCTACGCCAGCCGCGAGCGCACCGTTGATGTCGCCGCTGATCGTGATGCCCTGGTTCCGGAGAACACCAAGGTCTACGGCTACTTCCTGTCCGGTGATGGGAAGACCGTGATGCAGCGGATCCCTGACGCCTTTGACGGATCAGCGCAGTCGACACCGGTAGAGTTCCAGGACCGCACCGCCCCACAGCGTGCCGCGGGCATGGTCGGCGTCAAGGAAGCGCTGCGGAACCTGATGCGCGCCGAGCTCTCTGTCGACAGCACCGATACCGAACTGTCCAAGATGCGAAATGCGCTGAATGACGCCTATGACAGGTTCCAGCGCAAGTTCGGGTTCATCAATGCCGTCGCGAACCGGCGCGCGTTCCGGGATGATCCGGATCTGCCGCTGCTGGAGTCGCTGGAGCCTGAATACGATCCAGGCATCAGCAAGGCCGTGGCCAAGAAGCGTGAAATCGAACCGCGCGCGCCCAGCGCCGGGAAGGCCGATATCTTCCGGCGCCGTGTCCTGGCGCCGACGGCGTTTGTCGAGAACGTCACCAGTGCCAAGGACGCGATGGTCGCGTCTCTGAACGTTCACGGCCGGATCGACCCCGACTACATGGCGTCGATCTACGGCAAGCCGTTCGACGAAATCACGGACGAACTCGGCAATCTCGCCTTTCAAGATCCAGAGAGCAGGTCCTGGGAAACTGCCGACGTCTATCTCAGCGGAAACGTCAAGCACAAGCTGGCGGTCGCCAAGACCGCGGCTCAACGTGATCCGGAGATGGCGCGCAACGTCACTGCGCTGGAAGCTGTCCAGCCGCAGGACGTCCCGGCGATGAAGATCGGGGTCCGTCTCGGGTCGCCCTGGATCCCCGGCGAAACCATTGAGGAATTTGCCAGGACTCTGCTCGGATCCGGGGCACGCCCGGCCGTTCGCTACGTCCGTGCCATCGGCCGCTGGTCCGTCGAAGTCGTCGGCGCCGACCAGAGCGCGTCGATCTCGCGATGGGGCACTGAGCGTGTGCCTGCAGCCGCGGTGATGGCGGCGGTGATGAACAACAAGCAGATCGTCGTCAAGGACAACATCGGGACGTCGTCGAAGCCGATTTGGGTCGTCAACGAGCCGGAGACCGAAGCCGCCCGAGCCCGTGCCGAAGAGATGGCGGCAAAGTTCAAGGAGTGGATCTGGCAGGACGAAGAACGCCGCAACACTCTGGAGCGGATCTACAACGACGGCTACAACACTAACCGTCGTCGCACCTATGACGGCTCCCACCTCACGCTGCCGGGTTCGTCTCCGGCGATTGAACTGCGACAGCACCAGAAGAATGGGGTCTGGCGCGGGATCCAGGAACCGGCATTGCTGCTTGACCATGTCGTCGGTGCCGGCAAGACCTATGAGATGGCCGCGATCGCGATGGAACTGCGGCGCCTCGGAATTTCGCGCAAGCCACTGTTCTCGGTTCCGAATCATCTGGTCAGGCAGTGGCGCGACGAGATCTACAAGCTCTACCCCAACGCCAACGTGCTCGCCGCCACGGAGGCTGATTTCGAGAAGAAGAATCGGAAGCGCCTGTTCGCAAGGATTGCGACCGGCGACTGGGATGCGATCATCGTCGGCCACTCTTCGTTCCAGAAGATCGGGTCGCCGTCGTCAGCTGAATCCGAGATCCTGCTCGAGCAGAAGAAGGAGATCGCCGACGCTATCGAAGAGGCCAAGCGGTCGCGCGGTGACCGCAACGTCCTGCGCGACATGGAGCGGATCAAGCAGAACCTGGACTCACGGCTCAAGGCCCTGGGCGCGACTTCAGGCGCCAAGGACGATGTCGTCGACTTCGAGGATCTCGGAATCGATGCCCTCTTCGTCGACGAGGCCCATCTGTTCAAGAACCTGTTCTACATGAGCCAGATGCGCGGCATCGCCGGCATGGGATCGCCGGCAGGATCTGGACGCGCCTTCGACCTATTCGTCAAGACCCAGTATCTGCAGCGCAAATTCAAGGACAAGGCGCGCATCGTCTTCGCGACCGGGACGCCGATCAGCAATAGCCTGGTCGAGATGTACACGATGCAGCGGTATCTGACATATCCCGAACTCAAGCGCCGCGGCATCGCGACGCTGGATGCCTGGGCAGGCGTCTATGGCGACGTCCAGAACGTCTACGAGGTCCACCCCAGCGGAACCGGGTACAGGCTCAAGAGCAGGTTCGCCAAGTTCGTGAACATGCCGTCGCTGATGGAGCTCTACCGCTCCTTCGCAGACGTCATCAGCCTCGATGACCTCAAGTCACAGGCCAAGGCCGAAAACAGCAGGTTCCCGGTTCCGCAGGTCAAGGGCGGGAAGCCGCAGAACATCGTGGCCAACCGCTCTGAGATCCAGACCCTGTTCTTCGGTGTTCCCGAATTCGCGCGCGATGCCAACGGTGACATCAAGTTCGAGTACCCCGCTGATCTGACGCCTGAGCTTAATGGAGAAGGCAAGTGGGTTCTCGTCGGCGGGGCGTCGTTCAAGGTCAATGGCGAGGACCGGCGCACGCAATTCGCGGGCCCGTTCGAGACCGAGGAGGATGCCAAGGAGCAGGCCGCCTTGCTGGTGCGCAAGCCCGTCGTCGGCTACAACCAGGGTTCGATTCTCTGGAAGTTCGAGAATCTGCGCGAGCTGACGAAGTCGACCAACGGCAAGATCAATGCGCTGTCGGTCACCAACGAAGCCCGCAAGGCCGGTCTCGACTACCGGCTGATCGACCCCAGCGCCGGTGATTTCGAAGGCTCGAAGATCAATCTCGCAGTCGCCGAAATCAAGCGCATCTACGACGCCTGGACAGATGACCGCGGGACCCAGCTCGTGTTCTGCGACCTCTCGACCCCGAAGTCTGCGCGTGCGGCCGCCGCGAGCCGCGAGAAGCCGGCCTACGTCCGCGACAGAGACGGCGAGATCAAGCGCGTCAAAGCCACCGTTGCGGCGATCGAAGGTCAACCCACAGCGTTTCTGATCGTCAGGAGCAGGCCCGGTGAGTTCAAGGCCTACGACGGCATCAGCGGGGCCGATCTCGGCATCTCCGCAAAGACCCGAGATGATACGGTCTCCGCACTGACGTCCAAGCTGGCGCGGTCATCGAACTGGCTGGAAAATCTCCGTGAACTGCACGGCGAGATCGATGACGATGCCATTGCACAGTGGAAATCGAAGCAGGACAACCCCGAAGACGAGGGCGCCGACGATGACGATGCCATCACGATCTCTGACGTCATTGCCATGGCCGGCCCCGGGAAGTTCTCGGTCTACGACGACGTCAAGGCCAAGCTGATTCGAGCCGGCGTCCCTGCCGACGAAATCGCGTTCATCCACGACTACGACACCGCGGCGAAGAAGAACGAGCTGTTCAAGGCGGTACGATCCGGCATGATCCGGATCCTGCTGGGCTCTACCGAGAAGATGGGGGCCGGAACCAACGTCCAGGACCGGCTTGTCGCCGAGCACCATCTCGACGCGCCGTGGCGCCCGTCCGATCTCGAACAGCGCGAGGGCCGCATCGTTCGCCAGGGCAATGAGCTCTATGCCCGTGATCCTGACGGATTCGCGGTCGAGATCATCAGGTACGCGACGCAGCAGACCTATGACACCCGGATGTGGCAGCTCATCGAGCACAAGGCCGCCGGCATCGAGCAGGTCCGCAAAGCTGATGGTTCCGTCTTCGAGATCGAAGACGTCGGTGGCGAAGAGGCCAACGCCGCCGACATGAAAGCCGCTGCATCTGGCAATCCCCTGATCCTGGAAGAGATCAAGCTCCGGAACGAGGTCAAGTCTCTGGAGGCCCAGCAGTGGGCGCATCAGGGCGCGCAGATCTCCCTGCAAGGCAGGCTCAAGAGCGCGCGCGGTGCCGGCGCCAGGGCCGAGCAGCGCATCGCTGGGTTCGAGCCGTTCATGAAGGCCGCCGCCGACAACCCAGTGGCGCCGTTTGCATTCGCGACACCGACCGGCTCGATCATCGAGGACAAGAAGGATCTCGCCGGCCCGCTGAACCATGCCTTCGCCGCTGCGGCGCGCTCCCGCAATGACATCGTCGTTGCCGGCCAGTACCGTGGGACCCGGATCATGTTCGAGCGCGATGAGTTCGGCGTCCACGTCACGCTGAACATCGGCGACTCCGAACTCGATGTCGTCTCATACCGCAAGGACGACAAGTTCTCGCCCATCGGGTTGATCACTCGTATCGACAACCGACTCGACCGCCTCGAGATGCGAGCCGCCGAGATGCGGCGCGAAGCCGCGGACCTGGAGGCCAGCATTCCAGGACTCGAAGACGAGGCCAAACGCCCGTTTGCGAAATCCGATGCCCTGGCCAAGGCGCGCGCCGACCACCGCAAGGTCATGAACCAACTCGCCAAGGCCGGCGGCGGAATCGATCTGACGCCAGCGATGCGTCGCGAGCTCAATCGCGCCATCGCGAAGCGGACAGGAACTGAAATCGACATCGGCGACGCCAAGGTCAGCCCGGCGGCGCGGATGAAGCCGTCGATGGTGCGGCCGAGCCTGTCGGCATCCTCGGCGCGAGCCATTGCCGAAGACGCCTACGGTGCCGATTCGATCGCTTCCGTGGTGCGCTCCGGCTTGCTGAACTTCATCGACTCCTATCATGGCTTGAGCGATGTCCTACAGGACTACGTCGACCGCTGGGAGGCGCAGAACCCTGGCCGCGAAGTCGTTGCCCTGACCGATCACACCACGGGCCGGATCTTCATCATCGCTGATCGCGCCCACGCCTCCGAGGTCGCCGGCCTCGTCATGCACGAAATCGGTGAGCACTACGGTTTGGAACCGATGATCGGTGCCAAGAACTATCGCCGCCTCAAGGACGAGGTCGTTGCGATGAAGGCAGCCGGCAACAGCCCATACGTCGACGGCGCCTGGAAGTTCGTCGAGACCCACTACCCGTCGTTACAGATCGGGTCCGACGAATTCGTCCGCGAAGTCATTGCAACGGTGTCGGAGAACCCTGAATTCAGGAAAGCGTCGTTGTGGCGTCGACTCAAGTCCTGGATCCGCCGGTTCCTGTTCAAGATCGGTTTCACCGGGGCATGGAAGCTGCGCGACGAGGACATCGGCCACATGGTTTCGGCGGCGCTGCGGCGCTCGATGGTGCCTGGCACGGTCGCGACGACAGAGGCCGGCGAGGTCAAGGCGTCGGCGGCAGCCGGCGCGGCCCCGGTGTTCTACTCCCAGCTCGCGGATGTCATCGCGTCGAAGCTGCCGGCACGCGGCGGTGCCCGGGTCTACGAAACGATGATTCAGGCCTGGCAGCGCAAGGGCGAGTTCAAGAAGGAGGAGCTCGAGTGGTCCGGACTTGTGGAATGGCTGAAGACCCAGGGCAAGGACCTTACGCGCGACGACGTCATCGAGTACCTGCGCAGCAATTCGATCGAGATCAACGAAACCGTTCTCGGCGAAGGACCGACAGCAGGACGCTTCGAAGCGGCGCTCGCCGCACTGGAAGAGGCCGGATACTCGGCATACGAGGATGGTGGTGTCTGGCATCTCGAAGACAGTTCAGGCGCCGCTGTGTCGCCGGAGTCGCTGCCTTCTTCCCCGCGCCAGTCATGGGCCACTATCAGCGCCACGGAGTCTGGCGCCGCTTCAAGCGAAGAGACGCGATACGGGGCGTACCAGATCCGTGGAGGCGAGAACTACCGCGAGCTGCTGCTCACGATCCCGTCGAAGAGCAAAGCCTGGGAGGTGTTCGGAAAGGACGGATTCCCGGTTGCATCATTCGATACCGAAGCCGAGGCCAAGGCCGATGCGGAACGACGGGGTTCGTCGTTCGACCACGGTCCGCGAGATTCCTCGGACAACCCGACCATGTACCGCGGCAACCATTGGGACGAGCCCAATGTCATCGCCCACATCCGCTTCAACGAGCGCACCGATGCCGATGGGAAACGCGTGCTGTTCGTGGAGGAAGTGCAGAGCGACTGGCATCAGGCCGGCAGGAAGAAGGGCTATGGATCAAAGCCTATCTTCGGCGTGTTCAATAGCGAAGGCATCTTGGACATGACGGCTCCGACGCGAGAACTGGCGGCCAAGAAAGCGCGCGATGGTGGATACCCAGAGAGCGCTGTTCGTGAAGTGCCAGGTGCGCATGCAGGAATCCCAGACGCCCCGTTCAAGCAATCCTGGCCGATGCTGGTGATGAAGCGGATGATCCGTTACGCCGCCGAGAACGGTTTCGACCGCATCGCGTGGACGACCGGAGAGCAGCAGGCGGCGCGTTATGACCTGAGCAAGCAGATAGACAGCATCGTTGCTGATGCTTACGACATCGCCGGTGAAACTTCATGGAAGCTGAAGGTAGAGACCGTTGATGGAAGAGACATCTCTCCCCACAGCTATATTCCAGAAAAAGATCTTCCTGACTATGTCGGGAAGGAGTTGGCCAGCAAGATCATCGCTGAAGGCGGCGGTGAATATTCAGGCCTTGACCTGAAGATCGGCGGAGAAGGTATGCAGGCATTCTACGATCGCGAACTCGTGGCCAGCGTCAACCGCTACGTCAAGAAATGGGGCGCCAAGGTTGGCACCACTGATATCGATGTCACCGATGCGGCGTCGAGTCGATTCGGGTCCGCGATGCTGGGAAGGACCGATCAGGCTGGGCGGACCGAGACCGCAACGGTTCATTCGGTGGACGTCACGCCGGAGATGAAGGCCGCCGCGGTGAAGCCTCAACCGATGTTTGCGGTGCGCGAGAAATCGCGGCAGGAAACCGTCGAGGACGATGCCTGGCGAAAGGCCGGGCTCCCGCGCGAGGAACGTCCGGTTTCGGCCCGCATCGAAGGCTGGGCACAGAAGCGGGCCGCAGAGATCAAGTCCGAGTTCCTCGACAACTTCGAGACCGGCATGTTCGACCGGTTCAAGCCGATCAAGGACGCCGAGGGCAGTGTCGATCCCAGTCGTTCCGGATACATCTCGGCCCGGCTCAGCACCGGATCGAACTCGGTGCTCTATGCATCGATGCTGTACGGTGCCCCGGAAATGAGCAACGGGCTGATCCAGAAGAAGGCCGGAAGCCGTGGCCTGCTCGAGATCCTGAAGCCGGTGTCAGGCGACCTCAATCGCTGGGCTGCATGGATGGTCGGGAAACGCGCCGACATGCTGGCCGACCAGCACCGCGAGAACAATCTCACGCTTGAGGAGATCGCCTATCTGAAGTCGCTGGCCGGTGACAACGAAGAGACCTATGAAGCGGTTGCCAAGGACGTCCGCGCCTTTCTGACCGATGTCCTGCGCCTGATGGAGACTGCCGGATTGCTGACCGCTGATCAGGTCGAAGCATTCGACCGCGACGCCTACTACCTGCCGTTCTTCCGCATCGACGAAAACGCCGGCGACGGCGATGCCAACCGGAAATTCGATCCCGCCGCCGTGATCCGGCCGTTCACGCGGCGCGGGCTGTCGCATCAGACCAGCGGGATCAAGCAGCTCAAGGGCGGTGTCCAGGCCCTGAACGACCCTATCGAAAACCTGTTCTCTCATCTCTCACACGCCATCGATGCGTCGATGAAGAACTACGCCCTGGCCCGGACGATCGCCAACGCATCGCGGCAGATGACCGTTGCCAAGGAAGGAGACCGGGCACGCGCCGTCAGGGTGATGTGGAAGGGCCGTCCGTACTGGTTCAACGTCGAGGATCCCGCCCTTCTGCGCGCGCTGACCGCGATCGGCGAGAAGCCGCGCACCGGGTATGCGATCAATGTCGGGCGATCGATGCGGAGGCTGCTGACGACCGGCGTCACCCTTGATCCTGCCTTCATGCTCCGCAACTTCGTCCGCGACACCACGCATAGCTGGATCATCGACAAGAACTCGATGCGGTTCGGGATCGATGCGCTCAAGGGAGCAAAGGCAACGCTGAAGTCGGTGCGTGCCGAAGCCACTGGTGACGTCGACAAGGCCGATCCCGCGATGGTCTCGATGATGTTTGCCGGCGCCTCGTTCGTCGGCGGCCACGTCTACGGTACCGATCCGAAGTCGAACGCCGCGGCATTGCGCAAGGCGCTACGCCGGCGCGGATATTCCGAGGACAAGGTCAAGAGCTATCTCGATTCAATGGTGACGACGTCGAAGAAGTTCGCGTCGCTGTACATCGAGATCGGCGAGGCCATGGAAAACGCGAATCGCCTCGCCGTCTTCAAAGCCGCGCAGGATTCCGGCAAGAGCCTGCACGAGGCGCTATTCGACTCCAAAGACCTCATGGACTTCAGCCTCCGCGGCCAGTGGACGATGGTCCAGGTCATGTCGGATGTCCTGCCCTTCTTCAACGCCCGTCTGCAGGGGCTCTACAAGCTCGGTCGAGAGGCCCGCAGGGATCCTCGTGTGCTTGGGCTCGTCGCCACGCGTATCGCGGCGCGCGGCGCCGTCATGGCGCTGGCGGCCACCGCTCTGGTCGCGGCCTACAGCGGAGACGACCGCTACGAAGAGCTCGAGGAATGGGACAAGGACGCGAACTGGCATTTCTGGGTCAACGGCGTCCACTACAGGATCCCGAAGCCGTTCGAGCTCGGCATCGTGTTCGGAACGATTCCGGAGCGGATCTACAGGCTTGCGGCCGGGTATGACCGCTTCGGCGAAACCGTGCAGAGCATGACCCACGGCATCACGACCACGCTGGAGTTCAACCCGATTCCCCAAGCGGTGAGGCCAGCGGCGGAGATCTATTTCAACTTCGACCTGTTCCGCCAACGCCCGATCGAGACGATGTCGGATCAGGCAAAACTTCCGCAGGACCGCTACACCGCGATGACATCTCCGACGATGGCCGAAATCGGTCGGGCCACGGGGGTTTCACCCAAGAAGATTGAATACGCCTGGAACGGATATCTGGGAACCGTCGGAACCTATTTCTTGGGCATTGTAGACATGCTTGTGAAGAACGTTCGAGGAGATGTAGAACCGACGTGGAGGATCGAGGACTACCCGATCATCGGAAGCTTCGTCCGCACCGGTCCGGCCTGGAGCACCGAGTACCAGACCGAGCTCTACGAAATGCTGCGCGAGGCCGAACAGACCCATCGATCGATCCGCGACAAGTTCCGCAGTGGCGAAGAGAATGCCGCGGACCGGCTGCTCGACGAAAAGGCCGCGCTGCTCGACGTCAGAAAGACGTTGCGCCGCACGGCGACACGACTTTCGACGCTGCGCAAGCGCCGCGACGTCGTGATGCGTGACCCCGAGATGTCGCCGGCGCAGAAGCGGGCAGAACTCGACCAGATCCAGATCGAAATCAACGACGCCGCAAGGGAGACAATGACGTCACCGGAGGTGATGGCGGCTCAATAATACGGCCCGTACAGCTTTTCCGCAGAAAAGCCGAACCCGAAAATCAGGCCAACGATCATACCAATGATGCCAAGTATCACGATGATGGCTTCGATGTCTTCCCACTTCGCAGGGAATCCTTTGAACAGGTAAGCGGAAAGCAGTACGCCGAACAAGACTCCTATTTCACCGAAAATCAGCATGCCCAAGAAAATAAGGGCAAACACCAATACGATGAGGATCAAGGCTGCGCGCATTCACGCGAATATACGCCTTCGCTCGACACGCGGCCATAAGGCCAAGATCCCCACCGTATTGACTCGGACCGCTTTCCAGCCGGGGCCTGTGCATCTAGATCTGCTGCGAGACAGCACCTATTTCATTTTCAATGGCGCGAATGACCAGCGCCTGTAGGGTAATCCGCTGATTGACGGCTTCTATCCTGGCAGCGCGGCGGAGTCCGTCGCTGACATTTACGGTGATCTTGACAACTCTGCTTGAGCGTCCACTTCCACGCACGTCATCGGGGCATTTCATTTTCCAGCGCCGGTTGGCTTCGACGCGCGCTGACATCTTGATCGTCTTCACGTGGATGTCCTCCCCAGATCACGACGCAGGGCTCCGAGCACGAGCTCACGCAGCGTGATGCCGCGGTCAAGGGCGGCGCGCTTAGTCTCGTGATGAAGATCAAGCGGCATGGCGATATGAAGATTTCGCGTCTGCGCCTGCCGCTTCTTGACGGTCCGTCGAGCTCCGACGATCGCAGGCATTGTCCCGCGCTCGGCTTCTATGCCTTTGTGGATCAGATCGAGAAGACGTTGTACGGATTCAGGAATTGCGGCGTTGGTGGATAGCGCGTCATATGCTCTGATGACCTTGAGGTGGAACGCCGGCGAGATCCACATCGCGTAGGCGTAGACCAGCTCCTTGGCGACGAATGTGCCCTGTCCTGTGCCGCCGCGGGATGTTGAAACCGACTGCCCGTTCCTCACATCTGAGGAACGGTCCAGCTCAGTGCAGAGATCCATGGTCGAATCTAGACGGAGAAAATTCGCGGGCTGGTGCCTGGATTCAGCGCCAGCGGCGCGGTGCAGATCATTGAGGCTGAAGCGTCCATCCGCATCCTGGCGGATCGCGGTATCGGCTACGACGATGGGTGAATTGGACATGATGGACTCCTAGACGTGTGGAGCCCGCCCCTGCTTCCAATCAGGAGACGGACGACGCGGGTTGGAAGACCGGGTCTAGGATCCGGCGGGCCCTCTCGAGCCCCCCACGCCGCCCGCCATAGACTGAAAACAGGCAGCATAAAAGCGCCTGACCAGACGGACGGCGCTTGCGCGCCTAGACCTTCGGGCTTCCAAACCCGGCTGCCGTTTTGCTGGGCAGCGATGTCAGGCTGCCTCATCGACATGAGGTCAGTCAAGTTTAGCCCCATTCCCCCATTTGGACCATCGTGCTATCGTGGCCGCACCTCAAGCGCTGGGGAGCGCAACAGAGGCCGCGGCATGTCGAAGTCAGTCGACGCCATCATCGATGGCATCATCAGGCGCGAGTCCAGCGCCTACACCAACGACCCCAGCGATCGCGGCGGTCCTACGAAGTTCGGCATCACGCTGGCGACACTGCGCAGGATCAGGGGCGCCACCGTCACCGCATCCGATGTTGCCGCACTGACTGAAGCTGAAGCGCGCGAGATCTACGAAGTCGAGTACATCAGCGCACCGCGTTTCGATCTCGTCCTCACCGAATCCGAAACGATTGGGATCGAGGTCATCGACACCGGGGTCAACTGCGGCCAGGAAGTCGCGGCGACCATGCTCCAGGTCGCACTGAATGCGCTGAACAACCGTGGAACCGCCTACCCCGACATCGTCGAAGACGGCCGTGTCGGGCCGGCCACTGCCGGCGCGCTACGCGCCTACTTGGCCTGGCGTGGCCAGGTCGGCGAACGCGTGCTTCTTGAAGGGCTGAACCATCTCCAAGGCGCCCGGTACATCAAGCTGTCCAGAGATCGCGAAGTCAACGAGAAATTCGTCTACGGCTGGCTCAAGGAGCGCGCCTCAACCCGGGTGGTGCTCTGATGCAGTGGAAGGATCTGGCCAAGCCTATTGGCGCCGTCGCACCGTTGCTGGGCGGTCTGCTCCTCGGTCCCGGCGGCGCGGCCGCCGGTCGCTTCGCTGCGCAGGCCCTTGGCGTCGACGCCGATCCCGGAACGGTATCGCAGGCGCTGCGGGCGGATCCGGATGCCGCGGTGAAGCTCCAGCAGATCGAATCCGCGGAACGCACCACACTGGCCGAGATCGCCGCGAATCAAGTCATCGAAACAGCACGATCCGACGCCGCAACGATCGAATCGATCAACTCCACGATTCGGACCGAGGCCGGGGCCGATGACGCATATGTCAGGCGCTGGCGCCCGACCTGGGGATACGTCACGGCAGCGACCTGGACGCTGCAGACCGTTGCCATCGTGTGGGCCATCGTGGCGCATCCCGATCAGGCCCCGGCGATCATCACGGCAATCGCTGGCCTCAGCATGATGTGGGGGATCGCGCTGGCGGTGCTGGGCGTGTCGATCCACAAGCGCAGCCAGGACAAGCAGGTTGCTTCCGGCCAGGCTCCGACCGGCCTTCTTGACCTGATCAAGGGCTCGAAATAGGGAGCGCCGCGATGTTCGTGAAGCTGGACAATTCCGCTGCTGCCATGGCCCTGAAAGCTGCCGTCGCTGCGATCGGACCTTTCTGCGGTGAGTACGCGCTGATCGTCATTGCCGCTCTCGGCGGTTCCCTGGTTGCACTGTCCAGGGCGGAACTCGACCAGTCCAGGCGTCGGTCTCAGTCCGTCACCTTTATTTTCAGATCCGTGATGATCGCGTCGTTCAGTACCGGCGCCGCGGCGTCGTGGATCAGCGCGGTGACCGGCACCGGCGTCGAGTGGTATCGCCTGGTCGCGTTCGTCGCGTTCTTCATCGCTCTGGTCGGAGACGACTGGTTCCGCGTCAAGGACCTGCTGATTTCCAGATGGACGAGGGGGCCGAAATGATGGACCTCGAGACATTGGCCACGGCCGGCAAGGTCGTCGGCGCTATCGCGGTGTTTCTGGTCTGCGTCGAGCGCCTATCGCTGGCCAGTACCCGCACGTTCCTGTTCGTCAGGCTGGCCCTGACGCTGCTGGCAACATCAGCGGCCGCTTGGGTCGTTGGGGTCTGGGTCTGGCCTCAATGCAACGCCACGCTGTCAGCGCTGTTCACCGCTGGCGTCATCGCGTATCTGGCCGCGGAACACCCGATATGGTCGCACGGGTCTCCGGATGATCTGACCCATGACGACGACAACGCGAGGTCAGGTCCTGGGCCAGGGGATTGACGGGCTTACCGGGCCGTTCCGATGGGCGCCATCCGCTTCTCCATGGCGTCGAGCACGAATTCCTTCAGCGTCATGCCGTGGGTGATCGCATAGATCTTCGCCTTCTTGTGCAGTTCGCGGGGAACCGCGATGTGCATGTTGACGTTGTCACCGCTGGTTTCTTCGCCGACGACAACGACGGGATCGCGGCGCTGCGCACTCTTCGGGCGGCTTGGCTTATGTGATTTGGCGGCGGACATCTGAGTCTCCATGGTGACGTCCAAACATTGACGCATTTCAGAGCAATCGTCAAATGCTTGGGTGCTCTACCAATCACCGATATGTCGTCCCCAATCAACCATTTATATGCTCCACCCATCACGGAATGGCTGTAGGATTTCTGTGAATTCAGACCGAAGTCGTTGATTATTATGAGCGGTTCTGATGATTTTTCAGCATCAAAAATATCCTGTTTTCTTCGTCAAATCATTGACTTGTTCGTCATCGCGTTCATTCTTGACATGGTAGGGGTCGTTGGTTCGAGTCCAATCGCGCCTACCAATTGTTGAATGAGCCCCGCTTCGTGCGGGGCTTTTTCATGCCCCGACGCCAGACCCTGTCCCTGACGGTCGAGGACGATCACGCCTCCGGAGCGCTTGCCGGCACGATGACCGACACAGGTCAACGCCAGCGCCTTCCGACCCTGCGACGATGGACTCCGTTCGCGATACCGGGGGCGGTATTGCCGTCCGGTTGTGCGAATGCGCACACGATCCACATGTTCCGGACCGCCACGACGGCGATACACCGCCTATCATTCACGTCTGCATTTGATTCCGACGGATTCATGAGCCTCAAGCACTCCTGTGCCCTGCTGGCCGCGCTCGCCGTGGGCGCCTGCTCGGTGACGCCGCAGCGGGGCGAGCTCGCACCGGAGTTGCCGGCCGGTTTCGACGCCGCCGGCACCGCCACGGCGCCGGCATTGTGGTGGACCGCATTCAGCGATCCGCAACTCGATGCGCTGACGCTGCAGGCACTGGCGGCCAATCCGGGGTTGCAGGTGATCGAGGCACGGCTGCGCGCCGCCCAGGCCGGCACCCGCGCCGCTGCCGCCGGCCTCTGGCCCAGCGTCAGCGCAAGCGCATCGCGCACCGAAGGCTTCGACGGCGGGCGCGACAGCGACTCCAGCAGCGCAGGACTGGCCGCCAGCTACGAGGTCGACCTGTGGGGCCGCGTACGCGCGCGGCGCGAATCGGCGGAGCTGTCGGCCCAGGCCACCGCCGAAGAGCTGCAGGCCGCGCAGATCAGCCTCAGCGCCAACGTCGCGAGCCTCTGGTTCCGGATCGGAACGACGGGTCGCCGGCTCGAGCTGATCGAGCAGGACCGGGCGCGCTATGCCCGCATCCTGAGCCTGGTGGAACAGCGCTTCCGCAACGGCCAGACGCAGGCCAGCGAGGTCCTGCGGCAACGCCAGCTCCTTGAGTCCACCCAGGCGCTGGCGGCCAGCACCCGGGCGGATCTCGGCGTGCAGCGCCACGCTCTCGACGAGCTGCTCGGCGAACCCGCCGGCCGCGCCGCCTACGCCGGTGCGGCTGCGCGAGACCTGCCGCCGGTTCCGGCCACCGGCGTACCCGCCGGCGTCGTGAACCGTCGCCCCGATGTCCGCCAGAGCTGGTCACAGCTGCTGGCAGCGGACCGCGATGTCGCCGCTGCGATCGCCAACCGCTTTCCGCAACTCGGGCTGGATCTGACCTACAGCAGTACCGATGCCGGTGTCGCCGAACTGTTCGACGACTGGATCGGATCGCTGGTCGGGTCGGTGGCGCTGCCGCTGATCGACGGCGGCGCCCGGCGTGCCGAAGTCGAGCGGACGCGCGCCGTCCTCGATCAGCGCGTTGCCGCATACCGGCAGACGGTGCTGGCGGCATTCCGGGAGATCCAGGATGCGCTGCTGCAGGACCGCCAGCAGGACGAACGCGTCGCGAGCCTGACCGAGCAGTTGCGCCTGTCCGACGCATCCGTCGAGCGGCTGGTGACGCAGCTGCGCAACGGTCAGGTCGAGTATCCGAGCCTGCTCGAAGCGCAGGTCAGCAACAGCGCCCTGCGCCGGGACCTTCTCACCGCCCGCCAGCAGCAGGCCGAATTCCGCATCGCCCTTTACCGCGCGCTCGCCGGCCCCCTGCCCGCAGCGCCCACATCCGTACGGGAGCCCGCCTAGATGCCGGCATCGCAAGCATCGTCACGCAAACCCTGGCTGTTCGTCGCCCTCACTGTCGGCGTACTCATCGCCGCGACCGTCATCAGCAAGGTCCTGCTGAGCACTGCCCCCAGCGCTGAGCGCCGCCATCCACAACGCGCCGCCCGGCTGGTGGACGTAACGGTCGTGCACCCGGCCTCAGAGCCGGTCACGCTCACCGCGTACGGCCAGGTCGCGGCATCGCAGCAGGTACAGCTGTCGGCGCAGGTCGCGGGCGTGATCACGGCACTGGGCGACGCCTTCGTGCCCGGCCAGCGCATCCGCGAGGGCGAGATGCTGGTACAGATCGATCCGCGCGACTACCGTCTGGCACTGGCCAGCGCGGAGGCGTCGCTGGCTTCGGCCGAGGCGAGCCTGGCGCTCGAGCAGGGCAATCAGGCGGTTGCCCGCGGCGACGTGGAGTTGCTCGACCTGCAGGTCGACACCGGCGAACGCGCGCTGATGCTGCGCGAGCCCCAGCTCAAGGCGGCACAGGCCGGTGTGGCATCGGCCCGCGCCGCCGTCGAGCGCGCGCGCCTGGACCTGGCGCGCACCACCCTCCGCGCGCCGTTCGACGCCCTGGTACTGAGCCGCAACGTCGGCGTCGGCACACAGGTCAACGGCCGCGTCACCGTGCTCGGCGAGCTGGCCGCCGCCGAACCGTTCTGGGTGACGCTGCTGCTGCCGGTCGAGGACGTGCAGTGGATCGAAGAGCCGGAATCCGGCCGGACATCGGGATCGACCGTCGAACTGGCCGACGCGACCCGTCCGGACGTTACTGCCTGGCGCGGACGGGTCATCGAAATCATCGACGCGGTGGAAGCGCAGGGCCGCCGCGCGCAGGTGCTGGTCGAGGTCACGCCGGAAAGCGACGCCCCGCCGCTGCTGCTGGGAACCTACGTCCAGGCGCGCATCCATGGCCGCGCGCTCGAAGACGCATTCCGCCTCGACCCGGCCTGGCTGCAGGGTGACCGCGTCTGGACCGTGCGCGACGACGTGCTGGCCGCGGTGAAGGTCGACGTGCGCTTCCGCGACGAACGTTCGGTGCTGGTCAGCGGCCTGCACGACGGCGAGCGGATCGTCAGCAGCCTGCTGGCCGGAGCGGTGGACGGCATGCGCGTGCGCACCGCCGATGACGCTCCGTCGGCCGGCGATCCCGCGACGCCCGGCCCTGCGGAACCGCAGTCATGAGCGATCCCCGCCCGGCGCTACGCGGCCCGATCGCGTGGATGGCACGCAACGGCGTCACCCCCAATCTGCTGATGCTGGTGATGCTGGTCGGCGGCCTGATCTCCAGCGTTCTGATCAAGAAGGAAGTGTTTCCCGAGTTCGCGCTGGACCAGGTCACGGTCTCGGTGGTCTATCCCGGCGCCAGCCCCGAAGACGTCGAGCAGGGCATCGTTCTGGCCGTCGAGGAGGCGCTGCAGGGCATCGATGGCATCGACGAGGTCAACTCCACTGCCCGGGAAGGCGTGGCGACCGTCATCGCCGAACTGGACGACGACGCCGATCCGTCGACCGCGTTCCAGGACATCCAGCAGGCGGTTTCCCGCATCCGCACGATGCCGGTGGACGCGGAACGCCCCGTCGTCGCGCTCGACCAGCGCGTCCGCAGCGTGCTGCGCATCCTGCTGTACGGGCAGACCAGCGAATGGGTGCTGCGTGACCTCGCCGAAACCGTGCGGGACCAGTTACTGGTCAGCGACGGCGTGACCCAGGTGGAGCTCGAAGGGGTGCGCGACTACCGCGTCCACATCGACGTGCCGACGGCCAGGCTGCAGGCCTACGGCCTGACCCTGGGCGCGGTCGCCGACCGCCTGTCCGCCGCGGCGCTGGATGCCAGCGGCGGTCGCATCGAAACCCGCGGCGGCGAGATCCTGGTCCGCGTGTCCGAGCGTCGCGACTGGGCGCGCCAGTTCGCCGAGCTACCGGTGGTGACGACGGCAGACGGCTCGGTCGTCCGCCTCGGCGAGATCGCGGACGTCACCGAGGGCTTCGACGACACCGCCAGCTCCCTGGCGCTGTACGACGGCATGCCCGCGATCGGCATCGGCGTCTACCGCATCGGCGACGAGACGCCGACCGGCGTTTCGGATGCCGCGCGCACCGCGCTGGATTCGATCCGCCAGACGCTGCCCGATGGCGTCGACGTGGTCGTGCTCAACGACATGTCGGAGATCTACCAGCAGCGTCTGCAGCTGCTGCTGAAGAACGCCTTCCTCGGCCTGATGCTGGTGTTCGCGCTGATGGCCCTGTTCCTCGAACTGAAGCTCGCGTTCTGGGTGACGATGGGCATCCCGACGTCGTTCCTCGGGGCGATGCTGTTCCTGCCCGGCGCCGACGTCAGCATCAACATGGTCTCGATGTTCGCGTTCATCGTCAGTCTCGGCATCGTCGTCGACGACGCCGTCGTCGCCGGCGAGAACATCTACGAGTACCGCCAGCGCGGCATGAGCTTCCTCGACGCGGCCATCGCCGGCGCGCGGGACGTCGCGGTGCCGATCGTGTTCAGCGTGCTGACCAACATGGTCGCGTTCCTGCCGTTGATGTTCGTCCCCGGCTTCCTCGGCAAGATCTGGCAGGTGATTCCGCTGGTGGTGTGTTCGGTCTTCGCGATCAGCCTGGTCGAGGCATTGTTCATCCTGCCGGCGCATCTGGCGCATTCGAAGCCGCTGGCACGGGAGTCTCGCCTGCGCCGCTGGCAGCAGGAATTCTCGGCCGGCTTTTCGAACTGGGTCGAGCGTGTCTATCACCCGCAGGTCGAGCGTGCGGTCACGCATCGCTACCTGACGATGAGCGTCGGGATCGGCGCGCTGATGATCGTGCTGGCCTATGCCGCGTCCGGTCGCATGGGCTTCGAGCTGATGCCTAGCGTCGAATCGGACCTGGCGCAGGTCACCGCGGTGCTGCCGGTCGGCACGCCGTCCGACCGCGTCATGACCGTGGCCGAGCAGTTGCGCACCACCGCAGACGCGGTGATCGCCGAACATGGCGGCAGCCGGCTGTCCGAAGGGGTCTACACGCTGGTCAACGACAACCAGGTGCGGATCCAGGTCTATCTGACCGCGGCCGGCGTGCGGCCGATCAGCACCTCGCGCATGACCCAGCTGTGGCGCGAGCGCCTGCCGCCGATCCCCGACGCGCAGTACGTCCGCTTCGCGTCCGACTCCGGCGGCCCCGGCGGCGGGCCGGTGATGACCATCGAGCTGAGCCATCGCGACGTCGCGGTCCTCGACCAGGCCAGCGCCGCGCTGGCCGAAGCGCTGCAGGACTTCCCCAGCGTCTCCGAGGTCGACGACGGCTTCCAGCCGGGCAAGGCCCAGTTCAACGTGACCCTGCGCGACGCCGGCCGCAGCCTCGGCCTCAGCGCCCGCGACGTCGCCGCCCAGATCCGCGCCGCGTTCTACGGCGCCGAGGTCCTGCGTCAGCAGCGCGGCCGCAACGAGGTTCGTGTGCTCGTGCGCCTGCCCGAACACGAGCGCATGAGTATCGAGAACGTCTCCGGGCTGCTGATCCGCACTCCGGCCGGCACCTATGTGCCGCTCAACGTCGTCGCGCACCTGGACCTCGGCCGCGCCTACGACACCATCACGCGGCGCCAGGGCCGCCGCACGGTCCAGGTCACCGCCAACATCACCCCGCGCAGCGCCGCCAACCAGGTGCTGGCGACGCTGCAGGCGGAAGTCTTCCCGCAGCTGCAGCGCGACTACCCCGGCCTCAGCTACGGCCTCGAAGGCCAGCAGGCCGACATGCGCGACGCGCTGCGGGCGCTCGGCATCGGCTTCCTGATCGCAATGGGCCTGATCTACCTGCTGCTGGCCATTCCGTTCGCGAGCTACGTCCAGCCGGTGATCGTGATGTTCGCGATTCCGTTCGGCGTCTTCGGCGCGATTCTCGGCCACCTGCTGATGGGCTACAGCATGAGCGTGATCTCGTTCATGGGCGTGGTCGCGCTGGCCGGCGTCGTCGTCAACGACTCGCTGGTGATGGTCCACTACGCGAACCAGCTGCGTGACTCGGGGCAAGCGGCGCATGAGGCCATCGTCCGGTCCTGCTCGCGACGCTTCCGCCCGATCCTGCTGACGACGCTGTCGACCTTCGGCGGCCTCGCGCCGATGATCTTCGAGACCTCGCGACAGGCGCGCTTCATGATCCCGATGGCGATCTCGCTCGGCTTCGGCATCCTGTTCGCGACCGCGATCACCCTGATTCTGGTGCCGTGCCTGTACATGATCATCGAGGACGCCAAAGCGGCGCTCGGCCGGCTGCGTGGCGCCGTCGTGGAGTCCGACTCGACGCCGGCGTGAGCTGGCGCGCGCCCGACCCCGGCGTGGCGATGCGCGCCGGCCTTGATGCACACTTGACCGCCCCGCGCCCCGAACAGGCCATCACTGCCCATTCGACGCTATGACCGTATCGAAGGACCGCCGTTCCCGCAGCCTTGCCGCCCTCAACGAACAGCTGGCGCATCTGATCGAGGGCAAGCTCTGGGCGCAGGTGCTGATCGGCATGGGCGCCGGACTGCTGGTCGGCATCGCGATCGGCCCCGCGACCGGCTGGGTCGCACTCGAAACCAGCGCGGTGATCGGCAACTGGCTGGCGTTTCCGGGCCGCCTGTTCCTGGTCACGATCCAGATGATCGTGGTGCCGCTGGTATTCGCGTCGATCGTCAGAGGCCTCGCCGGCAGCGCGCTGACCGGCGACCTCAAGCGGCTCACGCTGTCGGTGATCGCGTTCTTCGTCATCACCACCGCCGTTGCGGCCCTGATCGGTGTGGAGCTGACGCTGTGGATCGAACCCGGGCGCTATCTGGAACTCGGCGAAGCTTTCACCGATCAGAGCCCCGACGCGGTCGAAGCGGTCTCCGCGCCGCTGCTGCAGGACCTGCCCGAAATTCTCATCGGTCTGCTGCCCGGCAATCCACTCAACGCGATGGTCGAGGGACAGATGCTGCAGATCGTGCTGTTCGCCTTCGTGATCTCTGCGGCATCGCTGTCCCTGCCGCGCAAGACCTCGCAGCCGCTGATGGATCTGCTCGGGTCGGTGCAGGAGGTCTGCATGGCGGTGGTGCGCTGGGCGATGAAGCTCGCCCCGCTGGCGGTATTCGGACTGATGGCGCAGCTGACCAGCCGCACCGGCGCGCAGACCCTCGTCGGTCTCGGGGTATACGCGATGACGGTGCTGCTGGGTCTGGCGCTGATGGTACTGCTGTATCTCGCGCTGATGGCCGTAATCGGCGGGATCACCCCGCGCAGCTTCCTGCGCGACAGCCGCGAACTGCTGCTGCTGGCGTTCAGCACCTCCAGCTCGGCCGCCGTCATGCCGCTGTCGATGCAGACCGCCGCCGACAAACTGAAGGTCCGCCCCGGCGTCGCCCAGTTCGTCGTACCGCTGGGCGCGACGATCAACATGAACGGCACCGCGCTGTATCAGGCCGTCGCGGCCGTATTTCTCGCGCAGGTGTTCGGCGTCGACATCAGCACCAGCGGCCTCGTCCTGATCGTCGCGATGGCGGTTGGCGCATCGATCGGTTCACCGGCGACGCCCGGCGTCGGCATCGTGATCCTCGCCAGCATCGTCTCCAGCATCGGCGTGCCGCCGGCCGGCGTCGCGTTGATCATGGGCATCGATCGCGTGCTCGACATGAGTCGCACGGCGGTCAACGTGATGGGGGATCTGGTGGCCTGCACCTTTGCCGATCGCTGGGTTCTCGACTCCGGCACCGAATCCACCGCCGCGCAATCCACTGCCGCATCGGGCGACGCACCCGAGGCCGACTGACCCGCTGCGCGGCCTTCCTTCATCGAAAACACCCGCCCGGCATGCCGGGCGGGCGGATGTACGTGGTCCGGATCGACGATCCGGCGGGTGTCTTGCCTCAGGGGCAGGACACCGCGATGCCGGCGTCGCCATCGGTGACCGGCACGGCGAGGAAGTCGACCCCGCGAGCCTCGCCGAACACGCATTCGGTCGAGGTGCCGGAGAATTTCGGCCCGGCCATGCCCGGCGCGGTGGTGTAGCCCCAGGAATTCACCGAGATCAGCGGACCGTCCCCGCCGGACATCGGCTGTACCCACGGACCACCCGAGGCACCGCCCGACAGGCCGCAGCTGGGCAACCACCAGTTCACCGCACCTTCGAGGGTCATGTCCTCCGCGCAGTACATGAAGTTGGGATCGTCGGAATACGAGTAGCCCAGCGCATGGGTGAAGTCCACGCTGGTCGCGGACGGATCGCCATCGTCGTAGGCCGGAGTGGCGAAGCTGATCGCCATCGGCGTGACCGCAGCGTCGAGGACCTCGGAACCGGCCGGCGTGCCCGAGTGCGCGCCCGAGTCGCTGACCACGTAGAACGCGTAGTCCCAGGCGACGTTGTCGGGGAAGGTCCGGGTCGTCCAGTTGACGTCCACCGCGCCGAACGAAGGCACCCAGCATCCGAGCGGATCGTTGCTGCAGTCCCGGTCCGTCCCGGTGCCGGTGGTCGCATCCTGATTGGGAATGAACAGTACGTTCCGCGCGAACGCCTTGTTGGCGTCGTCATACACGCAGTGCGCGGCCGTCAGGATGACCGACCGTCCGCTGGCCGCGTCGGCCGCCACCGTGCCCGAGCAGACATAGCCGCTCCAGCCGCCCTTGCGCTTCGGATTGCCCGGCATCTCGAAATAGATGCGCCCTGCGGCGGTCTGCACCACGCCGCCTCCGGTCCAGCCGGCGTTGGTGGTGATGTAGCCGCCACTGCCGCCACTGCCACCGCCGCCACCGCCGGAACCGCCGCCCCCGGTATCGACGGCAAAGCCACTCGGCGCGGATGTCGCGGTGTTGCCCCCGCCCTTGGCGGCGTCCTTGGCCACGACCTGCCAGCTCCACTGCCCGTCGCTGAAGCCCTGCAGGTTCGTCTCCCAGGTGTCATTGCCGACGAAGGTGGGCGTGAAGCTCTGGGTGGTCACGCCATCGGGATAGGTCACCACGAAGCTGACGCTGCGGATGCCGCTGGCATCGGTGATCACGGCGGAAAACGTCGCGCTGGCCGCGATCGTCGCACCGTCGGCGGGCGCCATGCCCGAAATGCTCGGCGGCGTGGCATCGCTGCCACTGCCACCGCCGCCACCCGGTCTGGCCGCCGGGACGGGATTGCTCGCACTGAGCTGATCGCCGCCAGCCCGACCGTAAGCGATCAACGCGCCGTCGGCCCGCCGCATGTAGGCCTTTCCGTGCGGATCGAGGAACAGATCACGCGGAGTCGCGGCGGCCCGCCGCTCCGGCGTCCAGTGATCCACCACCCGTTGTCGGGCTGCGGCTGCGGCGTCGGCCGGCGGCCCCGCCGCGATCGCACCGGAACAATGGCCCATGGCCAGGACGAGAACGGGGACACACACCAGGGAGCGCTTCATCATCGTTCTTCCTCTTACGGTCGCGACCGACGCAAGCCCGAGTATAGACACGAACCAGCGCCCCTAAAGTGGGGAAAAGTTCTCAGTCCTCAGGACTGATGCGTCAGCGCCAGGTGGCGTGCACCGCCCAGAATTCGACGCTCCGCCGGTAGGCGTCGCGGTCGAGCGGCACTCCTGACCCGCCCTCCTCGACCCCGAGCGCGTTGCGCATCATCGTGATCGGCGCCAGCGGCGTTTCCTTCGGCTCCATCGTCGCGAGGCAGCCGACGACGCCCCAGTCGGCATCCACCGCCTCACCCTCGCGGACCAGCTGCTCGCGGTCGTACAGGATCACCAGCAGATAGTTCGCCAGTGGCGGCTCAACACCCTCGAACCAACGATTCAGCACCGCCAGCTCGTCGCGCGTGCGCGCCTCGTAACCCGAGCGCAGCAGATGCTGGTTGTCCGGCGTGATCTCGACCGCCGCACAGCGCGTCGTCGTCCAGTTGCGATGCACGTGCAGCTTGCAGAATGGCGCGTAGCCGTCGAGCACCGTCAGCGGCGCATGCGCGTTGATGTGACGCTCGAAGGACTCGGGGTCGGTGCCGACGATGGCGTTGCGGCGCGCCGAACGCGGAAACAGACGCGTCCGCGCAAAAGGCGTCAGGGCGATCTTCATCTGATACGGGATCCTGCGAATGTGAAGAAACGCGCCGGACTTTAACGCATGCTCCCACCGCCTTGCGCAACGGCGGGGTCACGGCGCCACGCATGCCCGGAGCGAAGTCCGCCTGGGTCCGGCGCTCGCGAAGACGACGGGGAATGCGCCACACCTGGGCCGTCGAACCCATTCAGGACTGGATCGAGGGTTCGAATCCTGATCACGATACAAACACGAAGGCCCCGCAACGCGGGGCCTTTTCGTACGCATGGCGGAGAGAGGGATTACTCGCGGCGACGCCGCTCGCCCTTCGGGTCGTGCCCGCGCACGATCGCCCGGCAAAGCCGGTCGTCGAACCCGTTCATCGCTGTATCGATGTTTCGAATCCTGATCACGATACAAACACGAAGGCCCCGCGATGCGGGGCCTTCGTGTTTGTATTGGCGGAGAGAGAGGGATTCGAACCCTCGATACGGGTATAAGCCGTATACTCCCTTAGCAGGGGAGCGCCTTCGTCCACTCGGCCATCTCTCCGGGACGATCAGCCAGGGCTCGGGCCCTGCCCTGCCGAGCCAGCGACCGGCTCGACAGCATCACCTCTAAATCCATTTGGCGCGCCCGGAAGGATCACTCGGAGCAGCGCTCTTCGCCCTTCGGACTCGTCGAACCCAGATGCCGCTCGGAGGTTCGAATCCACCCGCCGTCCGACCTTACCGCTGATCCGACAGCATCACTGCTTGATACATTTGGTGCGCCCGGAAGGATTCGAACCTCCGACCCCCAAGTTCGTAGCCTGGTGCTCTATCCAGCTGAGCTACGGGCGCGCAACCTGTGCGACAAAGCAACACAGGGGCCGCGATTCTAGCGGCCTTGCAGATGAAGGTAAAGTGCGGCGGGCCGCCGCTGTGCGGAAACCCCGGAAACGGCTCAGGCCACCGCCTGGACGGCGTCGCCATCCCCCTCGCGCTGGATGCGCTCGAAGACTTCTTCGCGATGTACGGAGACGTTACGCGGCGCCTTGACGCCGAGTCGCACCTGATTGCCCTTGACGCCCAGCACCGTGACCTCAACCTCGTCCCCGATCACCACGGTCTCACCGACACGCCTTGTCAGGATCAGCATAGTTCCATCCTCCTTGACTGATAGCGCTCAGTTTCGGAGAACACAGCGGCCAGGGCATATCCTGTCCGATGAACCGTACCCTGTGGATAACTGAACGGTGCCGGACGGCCTCAGGCGGCCGCTTCCTCGAGGCCGAATGCCTTGTGCAGCGTCCGCACGGCCAGCTCCAGATACATCTCGTCGATGACCACGGAGATCTTGATTTCAGATGTCGAGATCATGCGGATGTTGATGCCGGCCGAGGCCAGCGACTTGAACATCTGCGACGCGATCCCGGCATGGCTGCGCATGCCGACACCGACCAGCGACACCTTGACGATGTCGGTCGCGCCGCTGACGCCCACCGCGCCGAGTTCCTCGGCCACCTTGCGCATGACCTCGAGCGCCCGCTCGTAGTCATTGCGGTGCACGGTGAAGGTGAAATCGGTCGCGCCATCGCCACCGACGTTCTGCACGATCATGTCGACTTCGATGTTGGCGTCGCCGACGGGGCCCAGAATCGCCGCGGCGATCCCCGGACGATCCGGCACACCGGTCATCGTCACCTGCGCTTCGTCGCGATTGAACGCGATCCCGGAGATCAGCGGTTCTTCCATCTTGTTGTCCTCTAACGTGATCAGCGTGCCCGGCCCCTCGACGAAGGTCGACAGGACACGCAGCGGCACCTTGTACTTACCCGCGAACTCGACCGATCGGATCTGCAGTACCTTGGATCCGAGGCTGGCGAGTTCGAGCATTTCCTCGAACGTGATCCGGTCCAGACGGCGCGCCTTCGGCTCGACCCGCGGATCGGTGGTGTAGACGCCGTCGACGTCCGTATAGATCTGGCACTCGTCGGCCTTGAGCGCGGCCGCGATGGCGACGCCGGTCGTGTCCGAGCCGCCACGGCCGAGCGTCGCGACGCTGTTGTCCGCGCAGATGCCCTGGAACCCGGCCACCACCGGCACGATCCCGGCCTCGCAATCGCTGCGCAGCCGCTGCGCATCGATGTCCTGGATTCGCGCCTTCATGTGGGCGTCATCGGTGCGGATCGGCACCTGCCACCCGGTATAGGAGCGGGCCTGCACGCCGAGCTTGCCGAGGGCCAGCGCCAGCAGTCCGATCGTGACCTGCTCGCCGGTGGCCGCGATCTGGTCGAACTCGCGCTTCGAACCGCGCGGGTCGATCGACTTGGCCAGTTTCAGCAGACGGTCGGTCTCACCGGACATCGCGGAGACCACGACGATGACCTGGTGCCCCTGCTGCCGCCAGGACGCCACCTTGTGCGCCACGTGTTCGATGCGCTCGACCGAGCCCATCGACGTGCCGCCGTACTTCTGAACAATGAGTGCCATGGTGCCTTGTGGAGGATTGATGCGCGCGCCGCCCGGCGCCGCGCTTAGAGTTTCTGTTCGAGCCAGCCGCTGACGCTGGCAATGGCGTCGGGCAGCTTGTCGGGCTGGCTGCCGCCGGCCTGCGCCATGTCCGGACGCCCGCCGCCCTTGCCGCCGACCTGACCGGCCACGAAGTTGACCAGCTCACCGGCCTTGACCTTTCCGGTCAGATCGCCGGTGACGCCAGCGATCAGGCTGACCTTGTCCGCGCCGGCGACGCCGATCACGACGATGCCGCTACTGAGCCGCGACTTGAGCTGGTCCAGCAGGTCGCGCAGCTCGCCACCGCTGACGCCCTCGACCTGCGCGGCGATCAGCTTGACGCCCTTGACCTCGACCGCCTGCGCCACCAGATCGCCACCGGCGCTGGACGCCATCTTGCTCTTGAGGCCGGCGATTTCCTTGTCCTGGGCCTTGAGCCGGTCCTGCAGTTGTTCGACGCGGACGACGAGTTCGTCGGCCGGGACGCGCAGACGATCGGCCGCATCGCGCAGCCTCGCCTCGAGTTCACCGACATAGCGAATCGCGTTTTCGCCGGTCACCGCCTCGATGCGGCGCACGCCGGCGGCGACGCCGCCCTGCGAGACGATCTTGAACAGGCCGATGTCGCCGGTGCGGCCCACATGGGTGCCGCCGCACAGCTCGGTCGAATACGAGCCCATCGTCAGCACCCGGACCTCGTCGCCGTACTTCTCGCCGAACAGCGCCATCGCACCGGCCTGGATCGCGGCGTCGTAGCTCATCAGCGCGGTCTCGACCGGGACGTTGGCGAGCACCGCGTGATTGACCCGGCGCTCGATCTCGGCCACCTCGGCCGCGTCCAGCGGCTGATTGTGCGAGAAGTCGAAACGCGTGCGGGCGGCATCGACCAGCGAGCCTTTCTGGGCCACGTGAGTCCCGAGCACGTCGCGCAACGCGCGGTGCAGCAGATGCGTTGCCGAGTGATTGCGCATGGTCGCGCGCCGCAGGCTCTCGCCGACCTCCGCCTTGACCGCGTCGCCGACGCTCAGGCTTCCGCCGGCAAGCCGGCCGTGGTGGCCGAACACCGCGTTCCTGATCTTCTGCGTGTCGGCGACCTCGAAGCGGCCGTCCGCCGCGGTGATCTGGCCGCGATCGCCGACCTGGCCACCGCTCTCGGCATAGAACGGCGTCGTGTCCAGCACGACGACGCCTTCGTCGCCGGCGTCGAGGCGGTCGACCGCCTGGCCGTCGCGGTACAGCGCCAGCACCCTGGCCTGCGCAACCAGATGCTCGTAACCGATGAAGCTCGTGTCGGCACCGTCGTAGACCAGTGCCGCGCCGGACTTGAAGTGGCTCGCGGCACGGGCGCGTTCACGCTGCGCCTCCATCTCGCGCTCGTAGCCTTCCAGATCCAGCTTCAGTTCGCGCTCGCGGGCGATGTCCGCGGTCAGGTCGACCGGGAAGCCGTAGGTGTCGTAGAGCTTGAACACGACCTCGCCCGGAATGACGCCGTCGCTGATCGCGCCGATCGCCTCGTCGAGCAGCTTCATGCCCTTGTCGAGCGTGATCGCGAAGCTGTCCTCTTCGGCGCGAATGGCCTGCTCGATCGCGTCGCTGCGGCTGATCAGGTCCGGATAGGCCTCGCCCATGACCTCGCCCAGCGGCGACACCAGCTTGTGGAAGAACGCTTCGTTCAGGCCGAGCTTGTACCCGTGCCGGATCGCGCGCCGCATGATCCGGCGCAGCACGTAACCCCGACCCTCGTTGGACGGCAGCACGCCGTCGAGGATCAGGAACGCGGTCGCACGGATATGGTCGGCGATCACCTTCTGCGACGCGCTGGCGTAGGGCTCCGCGCCGGCCAGACCGGCGACGGCCTTGATCAGGTGGGCGAAGACATCGGTCCGGTAGTTGTCGTGCGTACCCTGCAACAGCGCGCTGATGCGCTCCAGCCCCATGCCGGTGTCGACGCTGGGCGCCGGCAGCGGGCTCATGCTGCCGTCGGCGGCCCGGTCGAACTGCATGAACACGATGTTCCAGATCTCGATCCAGCGATCGCCGTCCTCGTCCGGCGATCCCGGCGGCCCGCCGAAGATGCCCTTGGAGCCGTCCGGGTCGTGGTCGTAGAAGATCTCGGTGCACGGCCCGCAGGGGCCGGTGTCGCCCATGCTCCAGAAATTGTCGGAGGCGTAGCGCGCGCCCTTGTTGTCACCGATGCGGACGATGCGGTCGGCGGGCACGCCGATCTCGTCACGCCAGATGCCGTAAGCCTCGTCGTCCTCTTCGTAGACGGTGACCAGCAGGCGCGCCGGGTCGATGCCGAGCCAGTCCGCGCCGGTGATGAAATCCCAGGCGTAGCGGATCGCGTCGCGCTTGAAATAGTCGCCGAAGCTGAAATTCCCCAGCATCTCGAAGAACGTGTGATGGCGCGCGGTGTAGCCGACGTTCTCGAGATCATTGTGCTTGCCGCCCGCGCGCACGCACTTCTGGCTGCTCGCCGCGCGCGTGTACGGACGCTTCTCCTGGCCGGTGAAAACGTCCTTGAACTGGACCATTCCGGCATTGGTGAACAGCAGCGTCGGATCATTGGCGGGGACCAATGGGCTCGACGCCACGACTGTGTGGCCCTGCGTCCGGAAAAACTCCAGGAAGCGGGCGCGGAGTTCGTTGCTGTTCATGCTGGGGAGCGGATTCGGGTGGCACAAAAAGGGGCGTTATGGTAGCCAAGCGCCGCCCCGACCGCCACAGCGCCGCCGCTGGCGACGCCCCGTCGCGATCGCCTCCCGGCTACAGGGACTCGAGAAACGCGATCAGCGCGTCGCGATCGGCCTTGTCCATGGTCCGGAATGCCTCGCGCGCGGGTTCGGCTTCCCCACCGTGCCAGAGGATCGCCTCGAGCAGGGTGCGCGCCCGCGCGTCGTGCAGATAGCCGGCCAGTGGATTGACGGTCCGGGTCAGGCCGAGACCCCACAGCGGCCGCGTCTTCCACTCGCGTCCATCCGCGGCGAAGTCGCTGCGATGGTCCGCAAGATCCTCGCCCATGTCGTGCAACAGCATGTCGGTGAACGGATAGATCGTCTGCTGCTCGACCTGCGGCACCGCCACCGTGCCCGAAGGCCCCCAGACGCCGGGGTGCGCCCCGGTCCGGAACGACGGGTGATGGCAGCTCGCGCAGCCGGCCTGCTCGAACAGCGCCGCACCGTGCCGCACCCCGGGTGCGTCGACGTTGCGCCGCCCCGGCACCGCCAGGGTGTTGGAGTAGAACATCACCTGCTTGATGGTCGCTTCGTCGACCTCCGCCCCCTGCTGGCCGTCGTCGTCGGGATGTTCGGCGATATAGGCGTCGTACAAGGGTGTGCCGACGATGCTCTCGTCCGGGAACAGATAGTTGGTGACGCCGATGTCGCCGCGGTACGCGCCGGCACCCTGGATCGCCACGCTGGGCGTGCTGGCCTTCCAGCCGAAGCGTCCCAGGCTGACCGGCTCCGGATCACCCTGCAGCTGCTTGACGCGATCGCAGACCCAGTTGGGCCGGCCGGAGATACCGTCGCCGTCGAGGTCGTCGGGATCGGCCAGCGCGACGATATCGGCCTCCGGGATCGCCTCGAGCAGCCCCAGGCCGAACATCGGCAGCCCCATGCGCGGACTGCTGCGCACGTCCGCCTGCAGCAGGCGGCTCACCGGCGGGTCGTAGTCGCCCGGCACCTCGCCGGGATAGTCGTAGGGGTTGCGGATCTCGAACACCGGACGACGCAGCGTCACGGTTTCGCCGTCGGCATAGGCGACGGTCGACGACTCGAAGCGCACGTAGACGTCGGCCTGCCCGGTGAATGGCGATTCGGCGCGCAGACCCTGCACGCCCCGATGGAACAGCTGATCCGAGTAGCCCGGCACCGGCTGCGGCGCGCAATAGCAGTTGTCCGCACTGGGGACGCAGGCCTCGCCTTCGGGCTCGATGCTGATGCGCAGGAAGATCGCCTCGTTGGAGCCCAGCTTGGTCCAGGTCTCCGCGTCGGCCTGCAGCGCAGCCAGTGTGTAGTTGCCGCGACCATCGCGGTTGTGGCACTCGACGCAGGCGTCGTTGTTCAGCACCGGGCCGACGCCATCGAGCTGCGGAAAGTCATCGCTGGGCGCGCGGATGAACTTGTCCTCGAACGCGGCATCGCCCTGCAGATGCAGCGCCAGGGCTTCGCCCTCGAGGTTCGCTGCCGGCGTGTCGAAACCGAAGCTGGACTGGTTGCCGGTGTAGTTGGTGGTCTGTCCGCCGAGTGCGGTCACACCGGCCCAGGCCGGTGCCGACGACGCGTCGCCGCCACCACCGCCGCAGGCGGCCAACAGGCCGGCGGCGCACAGGATCGGCAACAGGCGCGCAGCGCGGCGCGGACCAGAACTCAGATGGATGATCGACATCGGCAAACCGCCCCATGCAGTCGGGCCCGGCAAAGCACCCGTCCACGCGAGGGCCTCCGGCAGATATGGCCGGCGCCCGGCCTCGCGGCCGGGACCGGAAACAGGTCCGGCGGATCAGCCGGCGAAATCGGTGCTCGCCACCAGCGGCAGCACTTCGGTCTCGAGCGTCGTCGCCAACATCAGCACGGCATCGATCGCGTCCTCGATCAGCGCACGCCCGGCCTCGTTGAGAATCTGCTCGCGAAACGGCTTGGCGTCGCCGGAGATATCCGTACTGCTGTCATCCCCGTCACCCTTGATCAGCGCGATGCGGCTCTGCGCCGCGATGATCTCGTCGTAGACCCGCTGCGCCAGCGCCTGATCGTGCGCGGCAACGAAGGCATACAGCCCGTTCAGGCCGGCGGAGACGGTGTCGGTGTCGGGATCGAATCCGCGCTTGCCGGTATAGACGTTGAGCACGCTCTGGATGTTGTTGTGGAAATCGGTCAGCGAGTTCCAGCTGTACTGCGATTCGACCTGCGACGTGTCGGCCTGTCCGATCGAGGTTCCGAACGGATCGGCGATCTTGGCGGCGCCGACTTCGCTGGCAATGCCGATCACGCCATTGACCAGCTCCTCGACCACTGCGGACTGCGACGCGAACAACTGCCCGGGGCCGGGATTGGCGACGTCGTCGGCATAGGCGCCGTTGCCGTTGAAGTCGGTCGTCCACGAGTCCGCCAGCAGCTGCGTCTGCGCCTGGAATGCCTGAGCCAGCGCGACCAGATAGTTGATGGCGCCGGTCTGGTTGATCAGGTCGGCGACCGCCATGTCGTTGTTGTCCTGACCGTCGTCGTCGAGACCGAACAGCAGCCACTCCATCGCATGAAAGCCGCGCAGATCGTCGCCGGCGTTCTCGATGTCCTGCTGCGTCGTGTTCGGATTGGCCGCCAGATAGGCCTTCAGATCCGGGGTGTTCAGCGGCCAGCTGTCGATCGCCGGGTCGACCCCGAGCGCGTCGACCGGCCCGAACAGGAAGCCTTCGCTGGTCTCCCAGGGCACGCGGGTGTTCCGCCACGCCGCCTGCGCGGCGTCCAGCTCGGCTTCGGTCGCATCGCCGTCGGCCAGCGCCTGCACTGAGGTCAACAGCAGACCGGCCTGCGTGTTCAGATCGCTGTAGGTCTGGGTGATGACGTTGTTGGCCTCGTTGGCGACCAGCGCCGACGCGTCGAAGCTGACGCGAGAGTCGCCACCACCACCGCCACCGCCGCCACAGCCGGCCGCCAACAGCACACCGACCATCGCGGTCGATGCCCAAAGAATGCGCTCTGCCTTTTTCATCATCTGCATCGGTTTGCTCCTAACTCGTCTTTGCTGAGGGCGTGACTAGAATTCGAAGCCAAGGCCGAGGCCGTAGACTTCCTGCTCGTCGCCGGTGGTGCCGGCATGTTCACGCTGGGAGTACTCGGCCTTGAACACGATGCCCGGCATCGGCTGGTAGTTCAGGCCGGCGGTGATCGCCTCGCGGTCATAGCGCGCAACCTCGACGATCGTGCCTTCGGTATCGGCATGGGTGTCATAGGCGTCGTAGCGCGCGAACACGTCGAGACGGTCGCGGCTGCGGCCGAACAGCGGCATCACGTCGTAGCCCGCCTCGACGAAGTAGGCGACCGCCTTGCTGCCGACCGGCGTCTTCGAGATGCCCAGCTCGCCGGCGTTGTAGGTGGTGTAGTTGGCGCGGGTGACCTCGTCGGCATTCTCGATCGTGCCGCTCATGTACTGCCCGCGCACGATCAGCGGACCACGCTCGTAGCGGCCATGCACCTCGAGCAGCGTCACCGCGGCGCTGACATCCAGATTCTTGCGCGGGCGGTTGCCGGCGCTGTCGCCGTAGTACACGGCGCCGCCGAGCAGCACACCGGGAGCGAGGCTGTAGTCCGCGCGCCCGACGACGGCGAGATCGTCGGCATTGTCGAATTCCAGGCGTCCCTGCATGCCGCCGCGCACGAATTCCGGCCCTGAGAACCCCGAGGAATCCAGGGCCGTGACCACCTGCAGCTGGTAGCGCAGCTGACCCACCGCACCGTACAGCTCCACACCGGTCTCGTGCCAGACCGACGCGATCAGGCTGGTTTCGGCGAGCGAGCGCTCCAGCGTGAAGTACTGGCTCGGTTGATGATGGGTGTTGACCATGCCGAACGGCACGACGATTTCGCCGAGCCGCCAGTTCAGCCAGGGGCTGACCTCGATCTGCAGGTGCGCCTGCTCCAGCACGACCTCACCGCCCTTCTCGACCTCGGTCTCGAATTCCCCGGCCTCTTCCTGCTCGAACTCGACGGTCGCGCCGGTGCCGCCGTGCTCGAACTCGATCTCGGCGACAAACGCATAGCCGTTGCCGAAATCGTAGGTCGGCGCCAGCACGATGCGTTCGAGATCCGTCCGCGCGCGCGACTCGGCCGTGTCGTCCTGGCTGTTCTCGTAGAAGTCGTAGCGCTGGTAGTTGATGACACCGTAGCCCTCCCAGCTCAGCTTGCCCGGGCCCGTGGCGGACGCCTCTTTCTCGACGTGTTCGATCTGGTCAACCAGCGCGTCGATCCGCTCCTGCTGCTGGTCAATCGTCTGCTGCTGCTGACGCACGGCGTCGCGGAGCGCTTCGAGATCGATGGTCGGGGCCGATGCCGCCGTTGGTGCCGCGTCCTGCGTCTCGGCCGCGTGCAACGGCGATGCGAGCACAAGGGCGAGCGCTGCGCCGAAACGCGCTCGAGCGCTGGGGGTTTGCCATCTGGGTTTCACGTCGACACCACTCCTGGTTGATCTGCTGCCCGCCGCGCACCCGCTCGTCTCGGGGCCCTTCCCGGCAGCGCGGCTGCTGGCGTTGCCGGGGATGACGGCGGACATCTTGCACATGCTTATATGAATGTTAGTAGTAATTATTCTTATTAACAATACGTGATAGTACGAGGAACCCGAAACGTTCAGCCCTTCGAGAGGTACCCCGCGGCGCGACGCCGCCGGGGCCACGCGGATCGATCAGTTATGGGGCCGGTGCCGGGACCGCAGCCACAACCAGAATCCGCTGATGGCGAGCAGCGCCATCGCCAGTGCGAACAAATCAACCAGCCAGGGTCCCCAGCCGCCGAACAGGCGCCCGCTGTGCATATCCAGGAGCACGCGTTCCCAGTCGAGCTGACGCCCACGCGCATCCGTTCCCACCACAGTCGCGATCTGCTCGGGAAGCTGGCGAAGCTGCGGGGTCATGGCAGGCGCCGCACTCGGCGTCCAGCGCAGCAGGCTGCTGTCGCTGGCGTACCAGCGGGCGTCGGCCTCGAGCAGCAGCCGCGCACCCTGCACGGCGAGCGCGCTGACCGCGCCAGGCAGCGACGCGCGATCCAGCCGGTCGATCAGGACGCCCTGCCCATCCAGCACCAGCAGTCCGTCGCCCCCGCCGACGAAGAGCATGCCGTCGAACCGCACAGCGCCGGTGATCCGGTCCAGCTCCGACACGGCCCGGGTGTCGACGTAAAGACGTCCGGCACAGACGCTGAGCCAGAGCGGCTCGACGAAATATCCGCTGGTGGGCGCCTCGATCTCGATTCCGTAACGGCTCAGCACCCATTCGGAGCGAACGGGCGAGCGATCCAGACCGAGAGACGGCGCATGATTGAGCAGCATGCCGGTCACGACCAGCAGCAAAACGCCAATTGCGGCGAGCGCGCCGGCGCTGCGGTGCCAGCGCCGCATGCGAACGCGGAGGCTATGCGTCATTCGGCACGCAGGTGCTGATCGAGCATCAAGGCCACGTGCGCCAGCTTGCGGACGGCGTTGACCGACAGGGTCGCGCCGGCGATGTTGTCGATACGCCGGTCGAGGTGATCGTCAGGATCCAGGGTGGCCCCGGAGAATCGCCGCGTGAAGAAGTCATTGCGCACTTCCCAGCCACGGCTTTCACGATAGATCAGGACTTCCAGGTCCCGGATCTTCCGCGCCTCGACGACGATCCCGACCGTGATCGGTCGCTCCTTGCCGATTTCCTCGAGGATCCACGCACTGCGGGTATCGGACTGCCAGTAGCGCAGACGCACCACGCCCGGCGGATGACCCAGCACATCGGACACGCGATCCCTCAGCTCGCCGGTGAGCCACAGCAGCTGCGGTTGCGGCGGCGTTCCGTTGAAAGCCGACGACAGGAATGCGTCCTGGCTGAGGTAGACGTCCTCAGCCCCGATGGACGCGGCCGTGCCGCACGACGCCGCGAGCAGGACGGCGGCCATCAGCCAACCGCCCGCCCGACGGGCCCGTCGTTCAGAAGTTGTAGCCAATGCCCAGATCGAATCCATCGAAATCGCGTCCGCTCTCGGACGACAGATCGTGCTCACGCATGCGGTAGTCGGCCTTCAGGACGACTTGAGGATGCGGATAGTAGTTGATTCCGCCTTCCCACTGCGAGAACTGATCCTGCGCGCGCGCGGCGTCGACGTCCTCGTAGCGCGCATAGATTCCGAGCGGTTCGGCGATGCGGTAGCTCGGTTCGACATACCAGCCGGTCTGCGTGTCGGCATCGGCCGCTTCAACCGCGTCGCCCGACAGATCCCAGCCGGCATACAGCAGCCGTAGACCGAACGCTCCGTGCGTCCAGACCGCGTGCGCGGTGTAGAGCAGAGCCTCGTCGAGGCCGTCGCCACCGATCTGGCTGGCGTCGGTCTGCCACTGCAGCGATCCCGCGAGTTCCAGCCCCGGGAGCCCGGTGTAGCGCAGTCGCGTCGTGTAGGCCAGGTCGGAGGCGCGGGCCTCGGAGGTCTTCTGGCGCCCGGAACGCACGCGGAAGGCGCTGCTGCCGTCGGTCGGAATCGCCAGGCCTTCGTGGACCATCACATCCCACTGCAGTCCCTGGCCGAAACGGTAGCTCGTACCGACACCCCCGGCCCACCAGGTGCTCGGAATGATGATGCTCTCGACATCATTGCGCTCGACGCCGTAGAAAGTCGTCGGCTCGTGCGTCTCGTTGATGATGCCGACCGGGATCAGCATGAGGCCGGCGCGGGCGGTCAGCGCCTCGCTGGCATCGAACTCGATGTAGGCCTGCTCCAGCTCGATCTCGCCGTCCTGCCCGTCACCCGCGATCGAGTGCTCGAGCTCCAGCTCGGATACAAAACGGATGCGATCCGAAAAATCGTAGCCCGCGTACAGCACGAAGCGATGGAAATCGATCATCTCCAGATCGTTGGCCGGATCGTCCGCGCTCAGATTGTTGTAGTGCAGCTCACCGTATCCGCCGAAATGCACCGCGGGCTTGCCACCCTCGGCCCCCTGCGCAACTTCGGCCAGGGCGTCGATCTTGGCCTGCTGCGCCTCGACCTGCGCCTGCAGGGCGTCGACCTTTGGCGCCGCAGCCCGATCCACGGGCTTGGCCGCGAGCTGCTCGCGCAACGACTTCACCTCGGCCTGCAGGCTCTGGATGATCTGGTACAGCTCGGCGTTGCTGGGTGCCTGCGATTGCGCATGGACGGGAACTGCGGCGGCCAACGCCAACAGACCGGCGGCGTGTTTCACGGCCAGACGGCACTTCGATGCATTCAAGTTTCTTCTCCAGGAAATGATGATGAGCCCCGGTACGCCCGCCCTGGCTCAGACCCGTGTTTGCCGCTGGTTGTTGTCGTCGGGGCGCGCCGCGCCGGCGGATCTCGATCGATCCGGCGACACACAGGTCCTGGTTGCCACCCCGACCTCGGCGCGCGGGAGACATAGAGATACTAATAACAATGAGAGTTAATCTCAATATCAGACAGCAAGCTGCGCCCGCCACGCAGACGCGGCGACATGTCGGTCAGTCGTATTCGGCGCAGCCCTTGAGGATGGATCGGATCTGCCCGGACTCGAACCCACGACCGGCGAGGAAGCGATATTGCTGCTGCCACTGCTTGGCGGTGGTCGCCGGGCCTTCGAAGCGGCGTGCGTGCGCCGCGGCGGCCCGTTCGAGCCAGTCGACCTCGGCCGCGTCCAGCGCCTCGCGCGCCAGCGCATCGGATACGCCCGCAGCCTGCAGATCGGCGCGGATCCGCAGCGGCCCGTACCCCTGCGCAGCGCGGTTGCGCACCATCATTTCGGCGTAACGCTGGTCGGACAGCCAGCCGGCGCCATCGAGCTGCTCCAGAGTCTGCCGCACGGTGTGCTCGTCGTGCCCCCGCTGTCTGAGCTTGGCACCGAGCTGCGCGGCGCTGTGCTCGCGCCGTGCGAGTACCCGCAACGCCGTGTTGCGGGCACCCTCAGCGCTCAGATCCTTATTCGGCGGTCGCCTCATCGGGCACCGCGCGTGCCGGCATCAGTGCTTCGCGCACCGCCGCCTCGATCTCGGCCGCAACCTCCGGGTTCTCGCGCAGGTAGTTGCGCACGTTTTCCTTGCCCTGCCCGATCTTGTCGCCCTTGTAGGCATACCAGGCACCGGACTTGTCGACGATCTTGTTCTGCACACCCAGATCGATCAGTTCGCCGAGCTTGGAGATGCCCTCGTTGTAGAGAATCTCGAAGTGCGCCTCGCGGAACGGCGGCGCCATCTTGTTCTTGACGATCTTGACGCGCGTCTCGTTGCCGACAACCTCGTCGCCCTTCTTGATCGCACCGGTGCGGCGGATGTCCAGACGCACCGACGAGTAGAACTTCAACGCGTTGCCACCGGTGGTGGTTTCCGGCGAACCGTACATCACGCCGATCTTCATGCGGATCTGGTTGATGAACACCACCAGACACTTCGAGCGCGAAATGTTGCCGGTGAGCTTGCGCAGCGCCTGCGACATCAGGCGCGCCTGCACGCCGACGCTGGAATCGCCCATCTCGCCCTCGATCTCGGCCTTGGGCACCAGCGCCGCCACCGAGTCGATCACGACCATGTCGACACTGTTGGAACGCACCAGCATGTCGGCAATTTCGAGCGCCTGTTCGCCGGTGTCGGGCTGCGAGATCAGCAGATCCTCGACCTTGACGCCGAGGCGCGACGCATACCCGACGTCCAGCGCGTGCTCGGCGTCGATGAACGCCGCGACACCGCCAGCCTTCTGGCATTCAGCGACCGCGTGCAGCGTCAGCGTCGTCTTGCCCGACGACTCCGGGCCATAGATCTCGACCACGCGCCCGCGCGGCAGACCGCCGATCCCCAGCGCCATGTCCAGCGTCAGCGACCCGGTGGAAATGACCTCGACGTCGCGCAGATGCGCCCCTGGAGCCATTCTCATGATGGCGCCCTTGCCAAACTGGCGTTCGATCTGGGACAGGGCAGCTTCAAGCGCTTTCTTGCGGTTTTCGTCCATAGCGTTTCGATCAGGTTGCGAAGAGGAATTCGGTATCAGTATGCGCACCCGCCGGCTCATATCCTGAGCCTGCGGGGAAAATCCGAGCAATTGCCGCGCAGGCCTCCCCTCGTTATTGATTCCTGAGCCGGGCGATCGGTGCATCTCTGATGCGGCCATTGTCCCACAGACTCGCCCCGGGATTGTGGAATCCGGCACGCCCACGAAGGGTCAGTAGTAAAAACGCATCAATCAATGCGTTGTGCAACTTTCCTACATCCGTTTCCCGTGACAATGACCAGAGTTCATGAATTAACGGACATTTCAAGGATGCGGGATCATCTTCGCCTGGCACTGGCCGGGAGCCTGTGCGCCTTTTCCGCCAGCGCCTCCGCCGGGCTCGGCGATACCCTGCAGACCCTGCGGGACAATCTGCAGGACACCACCCAACGTCTGCAGGACAACCTTCAGGACACCACCCAGCGACTGGCCGACAACCTGCAGTCGACGGGGCAGCGGCTGGGCGACGGCCTGCAGGAGACCGGCCAACGTCTCAATGACAACCTGACGGCCAGCTTCGAGCAGCTCCGGAGCGAGCTGGAGATCGGCTTCGCGCGCCTGCAGCATCGCTACCTGTTCCCGACCGACGGCACCATCGCTTTCGAGGATGCCATCGAACATGAAGGCGTTGGCCGGCGGATCATCTACATCCGCCCCGAGACGACCACCGAAACCCCCGCTCCGGCCATCGTGCTGCTGCACTACAACACCGGCACCGCCGAGGACATCGCCAACGCCGTCGACATCGGCGCGTTGGTCGCGGCGACCGGCGCATGGGCCATCGTCCCGGAAGGCCTCAACCAGCACTGGAACGACGATCCGGGCTCGGTTTCCGGCGCCGACGACGTCGGCTTTCTCGCCAAGCTGATCGACACCGCGACCGCGCAATATCCCATCGACGCGACCCGCGTCTACGTCGCCGGCATGTCCAACGGCGGATTCATGGCCACGCGCTTGGCCTGCGAGCGACCCGAGCTGGTCGCCGCGGTTGCCTCGGTCGCCGCGTCGATGCGAACCTCGCAGGCTGCGGCCTGCGCGCCGGCCATCGGCGTCCCTATGGTGCAGATCCTGGGCACGAACGACCCCTACGTCGCCTACAACGCGCGCCTGGGCCTGCTGTCGGCCCGGGAGACCTTCGACCACTGGCGCGGGATCAATCATTGCGATCTGTCAGCAGTCGATGAGACGGCGCTGCCCGACACCGTCAACGACGGCACGACCACCGTCGTCTCGCGCGGCGTCGACTGCGGCGCCGATACCGCGCTGTACACCGTCAACGGCGGCGGCCACACCTGGCCGCAGTGGACCCCGACGATCTCGCCCTACAGCCTGGGCCGGGTGGCCAAGGACTTCAGCGGCAACGAGGCAATCTGGAGTTTCTTTTCGTCGCACAGCCGCCCCTGAAGACGGGACGGCTCACCACAGCGACAGCTGATCCGGCGGCGCGGCCCGCCCCGCCTCCGGCGGTCCGGCAAGCGGCCAACGCGCAAGGATCTGGTAGTCCGGCGGCCGATGATCCAGGCGACTGCGCACGAGCACGAAGTCGCGCACCGACCAGGGGATCGATGCGATCGGCGTTTGCGGCAATGCCTGATCGGCCCCGCGCTGGATCGTCAGATGCGGCACGAAACGGCTGCGTTCGGCGCCGATCCCGACCGACTGCACGGCCTGGCGCAGGCGCTCATGCAGCAGCATCAGCTCCGGGGGCACCGCCCGGGCGCCCAGCCACCACGGCATCCGCCGCCCAGAGCGGAAGCTGCCGGCATGGTCCAGTGTCCACGCGAACGGCGGCGACCTGATCAGGCTGGCGGCCTGACGAACGGCCGCTTCCTGCTCCGCCGACACGGCACTGCCGAGAAACGCCAATGTCACGTGATACTGCCCGGCCGGGGTCGGGTGCCCGCCGGGGGGCATGCGGATGCGGATGCCGCGAGCCGCGGCAACTGCCGCCTCGCGCACGCCGTCGTCCGGCCACAGCGCGAAGAACAGGCGATTGAGCGCGCTCGCCATCCGCCTCAGGCCGCCGCGTCCGGCGCTGCCTGGAGCCGCTGCAACAAGCCCTCGAGCACCACTCGCAGCGTCTGTTCGCGGACTTGTTGCCGATCGCCGGAGAAAACCCGGCACGCCGTTTCGACGCGTGTCGGCGCCGCCTGGCCGGGCTCGCCGAGCCGCCGCGCCCACGCCATCCATACCGTGCCGACCGGCTTGTCGGCCGTGCCCCCGCTCGGCCCGGCGATGCCGGTCACCGCGAGCGCCCACTGCACCGGCGCCCTCATCAGCAGCCCGCCGGCCATCGCCATCACCACCGCCTCGCTGACGGCGCCGTGATGCTCGAGCACCGCGGCGGGCACCGCGAGCAGGTCGGACTTGGCCTGATTCGAGTATGTCACCACGCCGCGTTCGAACCACGCCGACGACCCCGCCAGATCGGTGAGCTGCTTGGCGATCAGACCGCCGGTGCAGGACTCCGCCACTGCGAGCATCTCCCCGCGGGACAGCAGCCGTTCGGCAATCGCTTCGACCAAATGCGCGGGATCGGCGCCGTCGTTCATGACGGTCTGAATCGTTCTTCGGCCATGCGGTCGGCGATCTCGCCGGTGGGCCGCCCCTGATCGCGGGCACGTTCGAAGATCGCGGTCAGCGTCGTGCCGATCCGCCGCAGATGGCGGTCGACGACCGCCGCATCGTAATCCGGACCTTCGTAGTAGATGTCGATGATGCCGCCGGCGTTGATGCAGTAGTCCGGGGCATAGAGGATGCCGCGTTCCTGCAGCGCGCGGTCGTGCCGGGGTTCCGACAGCTGATTGTTCGCCGCGCCGGCCACCACCCTGGCACGGATCTGCGGGATCGTCCGGTCGTTGAGCACGGCGCCGAGCGCACAGGGAGCATAGACATCCACATCGAGCGCGGCGATCTGATCCATGCCGACCGCGGTGGCGCCGAACTCGCGCACGCAGCGCTCGACCGCCGGCGCGTACAGATCGGTCACCCACAACCGCGCGCCGGCCTCGCTGAGATGACGGCACAGCCGGTAGCCGACGTTGCCGAGGCCCTGCACGGCGACGCGCACGCCCCTCAGATCCTCGCGTCCGAGCTGAAAGCGGACCGCCGCCTGGATCCCGACGAATACGCCGAACGCCGTCGCCGGAGACGGATCGCCGGTACGACCGGCGGCCTGCGCCGCGGCGTCGGCGAGGCCGCCGACATGCGACGTGACCTCCGCCATCAGGCGCATGTCCTGCACGCTGGTTCCGGAATCCTCGGCGACGACGTAGACCCCGCCGAGACGATCGATCGCACGCCCCATCGCACGGATCAGGTCCGGGGTCTTGTCCGCGCGCGGATCGCCGATGATCACCGACTTGCCGCCGCCTTGCGGCAGATCCGCGAGCGCGGCCTTGTAGGTCATGCCGCGTGCCAGGCGCAGGACATCGGTCAGGGCCTCGGCTTCGCCCGGGTACGGCCACATCCGGCAGCCGCCGAGCGCCTTGCCGAGGTGGGTATCGTGCACGGCGATGATGCCGCGCAGCCCGCTGCGCGCATCGTGACAATAGACCACGGCTTCGTGGTGGTCGAACTCAGGATGGGCAAAAACCGACATTCCGCCTCCGGCACACGGCCGAGCTGTCCATACGGGTGGCTATTGTATCGACCGGACGATGCGATAATGCGGCTTTCCGACCCATCCCCCCAACCGGAGCCCGATTGCCATGAGCCAGAACGATCCCATTGTCATCACCGCCGCGACCCGCACGCCGATGGGCGGCATGCTCGGGATGCTGTCGGGCGTCAGCGCGCCGCAGCTGGGCGCGACCGCGATCAAGGCCGCGGTCGAACGCAGCGGCCTGAGCGGCAGCGAGGTCGAGGAAGTCATCATGGGCTGCTGCCTCCCGGCCGGACTCGGACAGGCTCCGGCACGCCAGGCCGCCCGTGGCGCCGGCCTGCCGGATTCGGCCGGGGCGCTGACCGTCAACAAGATGTGCGGCTCGGGCATGAAGGCCGCAATGCTGGCGCACGACCTGATCAAGACCGGCAGCGCGCGCATCATGGTCGCCGGCGGCATGGAAAGCATGACCAATGCGCCGTACCTGATGCTCAAGGGCCGCAGCGGATACCGCTATGGCCACAGTGAACTGCTCGATCACATGGCACTGGACGGCCTCGAGGACGCCTACGAGAAGCGTACGCCGATGGGTGTGTTCGCCGAACGTACCGCCGAGCAATACGGCTTCACCCGCGAGCAGCAGGACGCGTTCGCGATCGCGTCGCTCGAGCGCGCCAAGCTCGCCAACGAAGACGGCAGCTTCGCATTCGAAATCGCCCCGATCGAGATCACGACGCGGGCCGGCAGCGAACGGATCGAACGCGACGAGCAGCCCTTCAAGGGCCGCCCGGACAAGATTCCGACGCTGCGCCCCGCGTTCAAGAAGGACGGCACCATCACCGCGGCCAACGCCAGCTCGATTTCCGACGGCGCCGCCGCGCTGGTCCTGATGCCGCTGTCGGAAGCCGAGCGGCGCGGTGCGACGCCGCTGGCGCGGATCGTCGCGCATTCGACGCATGCGCGCCTGCCGTCGGAATTCCCGGTCGCGCCGGTACAGGCGATCGCGGACGTGCTGGCCAAGGCCGGCTGGACCGCCGCCGAAGTCGACCTGTGGGAAATCAACGAAGCCTTCGCGGTGGTCGCCATGGCCGCGATGAAGGAACACAAGCTGCCGCACGAGAAGGTCAACGTGCACGGCGGCGCCTGCGCGCTGGGCCATCCGATCGGCGCGTCGGGCGCCCGCATCACCGCCACCCTGCTCGGCGCGCTGAAGAAGACCGGCGGCCGCCGGGGCGTCGCGTCGCTGTGCATCGGCGGCGGCGAGGCCGTGGCCCTGGCCGTGGAAATGCTCTGATGATGCCGGCGCGCCGAACCGCCCCCCTGCTGGTTGCCGCCGCGCTCGCGCTGGGCGCGTGCGGCTCCGGAGGCGACGGCGACAACGGCGCGCCACCGCCGTCACCGGTCGACCCGACCACCCTCTGCGTCGACAGCCAGTGCGGGTCGTCCAGCAAGCTGCTGACGATTCCGGATGCCGAGAACCTGCTGTTCTCGGCCGACGGCCGCCTGTTCGTGTCCAGCGGGCTCAACGTCTTCGAAGTCGTGCGCGAGAACGACACCCTTGTCGCGTACGCGCTCTATGAGAGCACCTGCAACTTCACCGGCCTGGCGATCCGCGGCAACGTGCTCTACGCCAACTGTTTCGACGGGTGGCTGTACGCCGGCCCGCTCGAAATCGGCGGCCTGCTGCAGCCGATCCACGATCTCGGCCTGGCCGCCCCGAACGGGCTGGTCGACGGCCCGGACGGCGACCTTTATCTGGTCAATGGCCCGATCGCGATCGGAGCCCTGCCGGACCCGAAGATCGTGCGGCTCACGCTCGACCCGGACGACCCGTACAAGGTGCTCGAACAGAGCGACTGGTACAGCGATGGACTGCTCGGCCCCAACGGTCTGCAGCGGCGCGGACGCACGCTCTATGTCAGCAATACCGGCGCCGGCAGTCTCGGCGAGATCCGCACGATCGAGATCGCGGCGGACGGCACCCCCGGCGCCAGCGCCCAGCTGGCTTCATTCATCAGCGTGCCCGACGACTTCAGCCTGATCGGTGAATACGTTCTGGCCACCTGGTACGCTACCGGCCAGATCGCACTGATCGACCCGAGCGGCGCCGTCGTCGCCAGCACCGCCCCGCTGACCTTCAGCTTTCCGTCACAAGCCCGGCTAGGACAGCCGCCGCTGTTCGCGCCCGACGACATTCTCGTCACCGAGAAAGGCATCATCGGCGACACCGGCTCGAACGTCGGCAACGCCCTGTCCGTGTTCCGGCGCAACCCGGCGCGCTGATCCCGGACCTCAGCGGCGCTGCAGTTCCTTGACCAGCGCCGGAGCCTCGTAGACCTCGTCGAGCAGCTCGATGATGGCGCCGCTGTGCACCGCCACGCAGCGGTTGAGCGTCTCGTCGAACCAGAACGCGCCGCCGAGGGAGTGGATGTTGCCGTCGAAGGCCACGCCCACCACCTCGGCCTTGCGGTTGATCACCGGGCTGCCGGAGTTGCCGCCGATGATGTCGTTGGTGGTGACGAAGTTGAACGGGACATCCAGATCCAGCGCCTTCTTCCGGCTCAGCCACGACTGCGGCAACGCGAAGGGGTCGACTCCGGTGGCGCGTTCGAAGGCGCCGCCGAGCGTCGTCATCGGCGCGACCGCCTGCCCCTTCTCGACCCAGCCTTTGACCTCGCCGTACGAGAGGCGCAGCGTGAACGTGGCGTCGGGGTAGATCGAGGTCCCGTACTTTTCGAAGCGCAGTCTGGCGATGATCGCCTGATTGCGCGTCTCGACCGACTCGACCTCCGCCTCGTAGCGCGTGCGCAGGTCACGCGACACCCGGTCGATCGCCCGCGCCAGCTGGATGAAGGGATCCTTCGACTGGGCCACGGCGGGCACGCCGCCTTCCCACAGCCGGCGGCGCTCGGCGACATCCCCCAGCGCGGTGCCCTCGACCAGGCGTTGCGCCACGACCTCGGGCGACTCACGTCCGAGCACCAGCTTCACCAGCGGATCATCCGGCCCCAGCAGCTCGCGCAGCTTGGTCAGCGACCACGCCAGCTTGGTGGCCTCATAGTCGGGGTCGATCGGCGCCGACGACATCAGCGTCTGCTCCAGCCGCGGCAACGAAGCATCCTGGTATTCGGGCAGTCGCTCGGCATTGGGCTTGGCGCGCTCGTCGGCCGCCCGGACCAGTCCACGGGCCATCGAGAAGTAGGTCGAATAGAATCCCCGCCGCCGCTCGACCAGGACATAGGGATTGCGCAGCTCGCGATAGGCGTTCTGGGCATCGGCGATCGCCGCCCACGGATCGGATTCGAGATCGCCTGCCGACTCGCGCAGCGCCAGCTCCTCCTGCCGCTTGCGCTCGATCAGCTCCGGCTGCAGCAGCGCCTGTAGCTGCCCCTTGAACACCTTGAGCGAGTTTTCGGTAAAGGTCAGATCCGTCTGCGCCCACCGCGCGGCCGATTCGCCTTGCCGGCTGTACTGCCACAGCAGCGCGCGGCGTTCCGAGTAATAGGCCAGCGTATCGATCAGGTCGACGTCCCGCACCCGCTCGAGCTGCGCCACCGTCAGCTGGCGTTCGGTGCGGCCCGGGTGTCCCGTCACCATGGTCAGTTCGCCCGGCTTGGCACCCTTGCGGTTGAGGCGGAACCGATCGGCCACTGCGATCGGCTGACCATCCTCGTAGACCCGCAGCAGGCCGATGTCGAGGTTGTAGCGCGGAAAGTTGAAGTTGTCCGGATCGCCGCCGAAGAATCCGGCCCGATACTCGGGCGAGAACACCAGACGCACATCCTGATACCGGCGGTAGCGGTACAGGTGATACAACCCGCCGTTGTAGAGCTCGACGACATCGCAGCGGCGGCGACCGGCCTGGTCTCCGATACAGGCCGACTCGATGTCGCCGATCACCGCATTGCGCGCATTGACGAACGCCTCGCCTTCCAGGCCTTCTGTCGCCGTTTCGACCTGCGCGGTGACATCGGTGATCGCCTCGAGCTGATTGACCTCTTCGGCCGGACATTTGGTTTCAGCGTCACGCTTGCGTGCGACGAACCCCTTGTTGACCAGATCCTGCGCGTCGTCCGACAGCTCGTGCACGCAGTCCAGCACGCAATGCGCATTGGTCAGGACCAGCCCGTCCTCCGAGACGAACGACCCGGAGCAACCGCTGGCCAGGCGCACCGACGCGTGCATCACATGGTCGATCCAGGCCTGGTCCGGTTCGAAGTCGTACTGCGCCTTCAGCGGACCAAGCGGCAGGTTGTCCAGCGTCCACATGCCCTCGGCCGCCCGCGCCGGCAGGCTCGCGGCCACCGCGAGCAGCAGTCCCGCCCCCCAGTTGCGCCAGCTCGTCATCACCATCACTGTTCCTCTCCAATCGCCGCTTCGAAGCGGCAGATTTTCAGGATAACGCCATCTGCCGCGGGTTCCGATGCCCCGTTGCCGGTGCCCGGTGTCGGAAATGAACCTTCGCCCCGCCCCACCGGAACAGCCCGGCACGGAGCGGACCGGCCTCAGTACCGCCACAGAACACTCAGAACCGACTGCGTGCGGCGATAGCGCGACGCCAGATCGTCGGCCCCGGCATCCGCATGGCGCAGGTGCAGATCCAGCGACCAGTGCGACGACAACATGCGGCTGGCGCCGACCGTCACCACGTCGCCATGGGCCGCCAGGCGCAAGGCGGTATCGCCGTCGAAGACGTCGTCGGCCGCCACCGCCCGCGCCGCGGCGAGCACCGCCGCCGACGGCGCCGGCGCCGGCGCCGGCGCCACCGTGACCAGATCGCCCCAGATCCGCCGATACCCCAGATACAGGCTCCAGGCGTCCCCCGGACGCCAGTCGAAATCGGCCCCGGCCGATCGCTGCGAGACATCGAAGACGGCAACGCTGCCGTCACGCCACTGCTGTTGCCATGACAGCCGCGCCGAGATCCGGGTGGTCAGCTGCTGCAACACCTGCATCCGCACGCGCGCATCGCCGCCGTCGCGCAGACGGCGGTCGGTTTCGACCGCGCCGGCGCCGACGTCAAGCGTCAACGTCGGTGTCAGGAACGCGGCGCCGGGGCGGTAGAGTCCACGCAACTGCACCGCACCGCGGATCTGCGACAGTCCGCGGTACCGGTCGAAAGCCGCGAACTCCACCCCGGCGCTCGGAACCAGCGCGGTACGCGGACCTGGCCTGAGCCAGACGCGCAGATCGGCGGCGCCCTGCAGCCGGCGATCGTCCCGACCCGGTCCACCGGAGCGCACATTGGCAACATTGTCGTCGTAGGCGACGCCGAGTTCGCCATGCAGGCTCGCGTCCCAGGCCCGGGCGGCGCCGGTCGCCCCCATGGCGCCCACGGCCAGCAGCGCCGACATTGCCAACCACCCGCCTCGCCGCATCCTGTTCCGACCGATCATGCACCGCTCCCAAATGGAGGAGGTCGCAGCGGACTGTGCGCCAGACCGCTGTCACCGCGTACGCAACTGTCGCATGATGCGGCATCGCCCGACACGCCGGCACGCGGCGTCACGGCCTCGACGGAGAAACCGATGGACTCGACCGGGACTCGCGCGACCGCATCCGAAGACGACCCGCGCCGCCGCCTGCTGCTGCGGGCGCTGGCCTCGGGCGCGCTGGTCGGCGGTAGTGGCTGGAGCGCGCACGCGGTCGCGGCACTGTTCGGCAAGGTTCCCGGGAAGCTCCCGGAAGGCCGGTCCATTTTCGAAATGCAGGGGGACGTCCGCATCAACGGTCGCGCCGCGCGCGCCGACACCGTGATCACGGCAAGCGACCGGATCAGCACCGGAGCCGGCGCCTCGATCGTCGCCGTGATCGGACAGGACGCGCTGATCCTGCGCGAGCACTCCGATCTGCAGCTGGGCGCGATCGCCAGCGCCGGGGCACGCGCCGCCAAGCACTTCTTCCGCCTGGTCACCGGCGCGATGCTGACCGTGTTCGGCCCCCGCGACGAACTGCTCGAGATCAACACCCCGACCGTCACCATCGGCATCCGCGGCACCGGCGTGTATACCGAATCCGCCCCGGACCGCAGCTATGTATGTACCTGCTACGGACAGACCCGGATCAGCGCCGCGGACGATCCGCGGATAGCGGAGGACATCCGCTCACGACACCACGACGCACCCCGCTATGTTCTGCGCGACGCCGAACAGGGCCAGCGGATCATCGCGGCGCCATTCAAGAACCACACCGATCTCGAACTGCGCATGCTCGAGGCACTGGTCGGTCGCGAAGTGCCGTTCGCGCTCGAACGCGAAGACCGTTATTCGGGCCCGCAGCGCGACTACTGAAGCACCCGTCTCAACCGTATCGGGCCGCGACCGACTCGACCTCGGCGATGTACTGGCGCATCGCCTGGTCTGCGGAGGTCCCCGCCAGCTTCGCCCAGGCGTCGTACTTCATCCGCCCGATCGGATCGAGCAGGCTCGGGCGCTTGCCCCGCGCATCGCCGTCGGTGGCCTGCCGGTACAAGCCGTACATCTTCAGCTTGTACGCGTTGTCGGGCTTGAAGGGGCCATCGCTGGGCGCGGTGCGCACCTGCTCGACTGCGGCTTCGAATTGCTGCTTGAGGGTCGTGCTCATGATCGGTCTTCGAGTGAAAGGTGACGGTGACGGCAGGCGACCGCGTCAGCGGCGCCCACCCAGGCTCCGGCAGAGATTGTCGATATAGGTATCGACGCTGCGCGCGAACTCGCCCAGCACGAACGGCTCGGCGACGGAACGCAGCAGGCGCGGTACAGGGACATCGAGATGCCCCTGGGTCTGAAAGGCGATGGTGGTCGCGTCAGCCCCGGCGTCGATCCGCCAGTGCCCGGTGATCTCGCCATTGCCGACGTCCGGCAACGGTGTCCAGGCGACCTGCCGGCCGGACGTATCGGCCTGGTAACGGCAGGCGTAGACGACCTGATGCGATATGCCGGCCGTACCCATCGGTTCCATCTCCCAGCGATAGGTGTTCTCGCCGAGGTCCACCAGCTGGCGAACCTTGGGAAAGTGGCCGACCGAGCGCGGCACATCCGCCAGCAGCTCGAATACCGCAGCCGGGCCCGCACCCACCGAGAACGCCCGGTTGACCCGGACGGCAATCTTGGCCATCTCGCTCCTCCATCGATTCGACAAACGCTTGCATGCCGCCGACCCACCCCGCGCCGCTCGACGAACGGCATCGTTGCGGGGGATCGGCTCGCCACGCCGGATCTCGTTGTCGCCGGCAAATTGGCGCATGCTATGCACACGCCGCCGACACGTGACGTGCGTCGAACGATGCCTGCGGCGCGGCGTCCTTGCATTGGCGCGGATGACAACGGCCACTGCCGGTTCGCCCCGGACTTCGACCGACCGACGGCCGACAGATGGCCATGAGGAGAGAGCTGCGACGATGCGCCACGACAGCCAGCGATGCCATCTGCAGACCGGCGAGCTGTTGTTCCGGACCGGGGACCCCGGACACGAGGCCTATCTCATCGAGTCCGGAACGATCGAAATCTTTCTCGAGCGCGCCGACGGCAACTCGGTGGTCGCGCGGCTGGGCCCCGACGATCTGTTCGGCGAGATGGCCCTGGTCGGGGATCAGACCCGCACCGCATCGGCCCGCGCGATCGAGCCGACCGACCTGATCGTCATCACCCATGGCATGCTCGGCGAACAGATGTCCCGCGCCGCGCCGGTGCTGCGCCACCTGCTGAGGGTCACGCTGAACCGCTGCCGCGATTCCCTGCACTGGCTGCAGAATTCCGACGCCGACGTCCAGCCGGCCACCGGTCCGGACGCCAACGTACCCGAGGCTCAGGACCGCGACCTGGCGATCACCCGTCTGAGAACCGAACAGCGCCTGCGAGAAGCCCTGCGCCAGAACGAACTCGAACTGCACTTCCAGCCGATCGTCCGCCTCGAATCAGGCCGGACCGCCGGATTCGAGGCGCTGCTCCGCTGGCGGCGCCCCGACGGCACACTGGTGCCGCCCGGCGAATTCATCTGGGTAGCGGAGGACTCGGATCTGATCGTCGAAATCGGGCGCTGGATCATCGACGAGGCCGCCGCCAGTCTGCAGCGCTTCAACAAGGCCCGCGCCTTCGCCGACGACGAGCGGCCGTTCTGCTCGATCAACCTGTCACCGCGACAGTTCGAGGATCCCGGCCTGTTTTCGGCGATCGCTTCGGCACTCCAGCGCCACGACCTGCAGGCCCGGCAACTGCGCCTGGAAATCACCGAGTCGATGATCCTGACCAACTTCGAGGCCGCACGTGCCTTGCTGGAGCGTTGCCGCGCCCTCGGGTGCCCGCTGCTGATCGATGATTTCGGCACCGGCTACAGTTCGCTGTCGTATCTCTATCAGCTCCCGGTCGACGCCCTCAAGCTCGACCGCGCCTTCGTCATCGACGCCGAAGACGAACCCCGCGCGGCGGTCGTGATCGGCGTGATCGCCGAACTCGCGGCGCAGCTCGGCATGTACTCGGTGATCGAGGGAATCGAGTCGCAGAGCCAGCTCGAGATCTGCCGCCAGCGCGGGGTCGATTACGGACAGGGCTATCTGTTCAGCAAGCCGCTGCCGTTCGATGCCGCGATGGCCGTGCTCAGGAACGGGGACTGAAGCCGGCGCTACCACCGGAACATCGGCAGCGGCGACAAAGGGTGCCGTCGCAGCCGCCGCCAGATCAGGCGCAGCAGCACGATGTGGAAGCCGACGACGGGAAAACGCCCATAGATCGCGCGCTTGCGCACATCCGGACTCAGATGTCCGATCAGGCCGAGCATGACGTCGTACCAGTCAGCCCGGCGAAAGGCATTCACCAGATCGGCGAAGGCACCGCGAAACGGCGTGACCTTGTGGTGCCAGACGATCAGGTCGGTGATGCGACCGCGATCCAGGGGCGCACCCGGCGTATCCGGGAGTGACAGCGCCTGCCGCACCGACGGTTCCAGATAGTCCAGCGTATGGTCGGTCCAGATCCCGACGTCGTGGCAGGCGACGGCAACCGCCAGATCGCGCATCTCGTCCGGACCGATCTGCGGGTAGCGCAGCAGCGTGAGATTGAGCACCCGATAGCAGTGATGGCGATACGCCTGATAGTCGGGTCCGATCTGCGACGCGTATGCGGCGAGGCAGTCATCCAGCTCGGCCAGTTGTTCGATCATGAGCGGTTCCGGGCGCGATGCCCGGATACTGCAGCCCGTGATCGACGCCGGTCAATCGCCGAAGCAGAATCCCCGCGCCGATGCCTATCGACGGCGCGTTCCGACAGGCTGCGCGACCGGCACCGGCCGCCCCGCGGTCGCCAGACCGAAGCATGCCGCCATCGTCGCGACCGAAGACGACCGCAGGCGCGCCCCCAACGGCAGGTGCATCAACATCCACATCGTCAGGCCAGCGGCGCCGATCGCCGCACCGACCGTTGCAGCACGCAATCCGCGCCAGATATTCCGCAGCTGATGGCCATCCTTTGCATCCATCGGGGTTCGCTGATCCATGTGACACCTCCGAGATCGTCAACCTAAAGACAGTCCGGTCGTTGCACCGTGTGCCTAGTTGACGCCAGTTCGCAGGCGACGTGGATTCCGTCCACACGCTGTCGAAAACCGCTGGTCGGGACGCCGACGGCAGCGGTGGCACGAACGCGACGAACGGTCGCTTCGATCTCAGGTCCGGCGCTCGCGCGAGCGCCGGCTGATCAGGATGTCCGGCGCGTGGAGCGCTTGCGCGCGGCCCGGCGCGCCGGCGCGGGGGCTTCCGCCGACGACCGCACCGTCTGCAGGAACGATTCGATCTTCGGCCACAATCGCTGCGGCTGCGTGCGCAACTCAAGAATGTGGCGCGCGCTGATGAGCCGCGCATTGGGCATTTGCATCGCCAACGCCCGGGCGTCGCGATACTCGTGCAACTTGTCGCCCCAGTGGCCGACGATCAGGGTCGGCATCGTCAACGTGCGACGCGCCGCCACGGGCGGCACCATCGGCCCGACGAGTACGCCATGCAGAATTGCCGCGACGACCTTGGGGTCGTTGCTCAGCGCATTCATCCCGCTCGCGATCCAGTCGGTCCGCGGACGACGACGGCGCGACAGCCAGCTTGCGAACCGGCGATACAGCGGCTGCCCGTAGCGCGTCGCGATCAGCATCGGCGCCAGGATCACGGCCGCCCACGGCGCCGACCACTCCATCACCGGCATTTCGAGGAAGAGACCGTGCACGCGCTCCGGCGCCTTGGCTGCCGCGGTGATCGCGGTGATGCTGCCCAGCGAGATCCCCCCGATCAGCGCCCGCTCCCATCCCAGATGGTCCATCAGTGCCAGCAGTTGGTCGGCGTAGAAATCGACCCGGTGCTCCTTGGGGTCGTGCGACTTGGCGCTGCGCCCGTGACCGAGCAGATCCAGCAGTGCAACCTGATAGCCCTGCTCCGCGAAGCGCAGCGCCAGATCCCGGTTCAGCCGCGAATCCAGCAGGATGCCGTGCACCAGCACGCACGGCACGCCGGCATCGCCATAGATTTCATAGGCCAGCCGATGGCCTTCGACCGAAAAGTGACCACTCTTGACCGGGGTCGGTGACGGCATGCTGCTCTCCATCCAATCCAGTAATCAGACACCGCAGCATACCGATGCGGGCGCCCGGAGCGTCAGGCCGCGTAGACGCCCACGCTGGCGACGCGGCCAATGGCGCCGTTGCCGGCCTGCGCATAGGGTGCCGCCCAATGTCCTCGCCGCACGCCACCGTCCGCTCCGAACGGCCGCCCCGTTCGCACGCGACTTCAGACCATCCGCCGCGGAACGAAACGCGGCTCGCGCTTCTCCATGTTCGCGCGCACCGCCTCACGATGATTGGGACCGAGCATCAGCTTGAGTTGCAGGGCGCTCTCGATCCGAAACGCCCGGCGGACACTGGCGCTCCAGCTGCGATGGAACAGGGCCTTGGTCGCCGCCACCGAATCCGGCGAACGGGTTGCGATCTGTCGGGCCAGCGCCTCGGCGGCCGCCAGCGGATCCTCCGCGACCTGGCTCACCAGACCGTAAGCCAGCGCCTGCTCGCCGCTGAACCGCTCACCGGTCATGGTCAGGCGCTTGGCCACGTCCATCGGCACCAGCTCGCGCAGGGTGACCGATCCGCTCATGTCCGGGATCAGGCCCCACTTGGCCTCCATGATCGAGCAATCCGCATCGGGGGTCGCGATCCGGAAGTCGGCCCCCAACGCGATCTGCATGCCGCCGCCGTAGCACACGCCGTGCACCGCGGCGATCACCGGCACCGGCAGTTCACGCCAGCACCAACAGACCTCCTGGTACAGGTTGGTCTTGCTGAAGCCCCATTTGACGAAGCTGCGCATCATTCGCCCGCGCTGGCGCGACACCGCCGCGAAATCCAGCCCCGCGCAGAACGCACGGCCGGCGCCGTGCAGGATCACCGCGCGCACGGCGCGCATCCGGCGCAGGCGCCGGGCGGCCTTGACCAGCGCGTCGAACATGGCCAGGTCGAGACCGTTGAGCTTGTCCGGCCGGTTCAGGGTGACGAACGCAAGATCGTCGCGGATGTCGACGATGACCCGCTGCTGCTCCATGGAAAAGCGCCTCCTGTTCGATCAGCCGGCATTGTCGCCGATCCCGCCGGAGGCCGGCGCGGAACGACCCGGCCGGGAAAGCGAGCCGGCTATGATGCGCCCAAACTCTTTTTCATCATTTCGCCATTCGTTCTGGAGAAGTCACCGTGACGACGCCCTACCCGCATCTGCTCGAACCCCTGGACCTGGGCTTCACGACGCTCAGGAACCGCGTCCTGATGGGCTCGATGCATACCGGCCTGGAAGACCGCAAGAAGAACTTCCCGCGCCTGGCGGCCTATTTCGCCGAACGCGCCCGCGGCGGCGTCGGCCTGATGGTCACCGGCGGTTTCGCCCCCAACGTCGAGGGCTGGCTGTTTCCGTTCGCGTCCAAGCTGACGACGCAGGCCAGCGCAAGGGCGCATCGCCAGATCACCGACGCCGTCCACAGCGAGGGCGGCAAGATCGCGCTGCAGATCCTGCACGCCGGCCGCTACGGCTATCACCCGTTCTCGGTCAGCGCCTCCAAGATCAAGTCCCCGATCACCCCGTTCACACCGCGCGAGCTGTCCGCCCGTGGCGTCGAACGCCAGATTCGCGCCTTCGTCCGCTGCGCCCGGCTGGCCCGCGAAGCCGGCTATGACGGCGTCGAGGTCATGGGCTCCGAGGGCTACTTCATCAACCAGTTTCTCGTCAGCCACGTCAACAAGCGCACCGACGAATGGGGCGGCCCGTACGAGAACCGCATGCGCCTGCCGGTCGAGATCGTCTCGCGGGTCCGTGAGGCGGTGGGCAAGGACTTCATCATCATCTACCGGCTGTCGATGCTCGACCTGATCCCGGACGGGCAGACCTGGGACGAAACGGTCCAGCTTGCCAAGGCGATCGAACAGGCCGGCGCCACGATCATCAACACCGGCATCGGCTGGCACGAGGCTCGGGTGCCCACGATCGCGACCTCGGTTCCGCGCGCGGCCTTCGCGTGGGTCACCCGGAAGCTCAAGGGCGAGGTCGGCATTCCGCTGTGCACGACCAACCGCTTCAACGATCCGGCCGTGGCCGAGGCCGCGCTTGCCGACGGTGCGGCCGACATGATCTCGATGGCGCGCCCGCTGCTCGCGGACGCCGACTTCGTCAACAAGGCTGCCGCCGGACAGGCCGAGCGCATCAATACCTGCATCGCCTGCAACCAGGCCTGCCTCGACCACACCTTCCAGGCCAAGACCGCGAGCTGCCTGGTCAATCCGCGCGCCTGCCACGAGACCGAACTCAACTACGTCCCCGCCACGGAGAAGAAGAAGATCGCGGTCGTCGGCGCCGGCCCCGCCGGCCTCGCCGCGGCCACGGTGCTGGCGACGCGCGGCCATCAGGTCGAACTGTTCGACGCCGCGGCCGAAATCGGCGGCCAGTTCAACATGGCCAAGCGCATCCCCGGCAAGGAGGAGTTCCACGAGACGCTGCGCTACTTCCGCCACCAGCTCGCCGCAACCGGAGTGTCCCTGCAACTCGAGCGGCGGGTGACGGCGGACGAGCTCATCGCCGGCGGTTACGACGAGGTGCTGCTGGCCACCGGCGTGACGCCGCGCAACACGACGATTCCCGGACAGGCCGAGCAGGAAAAGACCGGGAAGGTCCTGAGCTACGTGGACGTCCTGCGCGACAAGCGCCCGGTCGGCCAGCGTGTCGCGGTGATCGGTGCCGGCGGCATCGGCTTCGATATCGCCGAATATCTGGTGCACGATGGTCACTCGCCGACGCTCGACCTCGATGAGTGGAATCACGAGTGGGGCGTGGTGGATCCGGCACAGGCCCGCGGCGGCATCGGCAAGCGCGAGATCACCCCGCCGGCCCGCCAGGTGATGCTGCTGCAGCGCAAGGCCGAAAGCCTTGGCAAACGTCTGGGCAAGACCACCGGCTGGATTCACCGTGCATCGCTGAAGATGAAGCAGGTCGAGATGATCGGCGGCGTCAACTACGAGGCCATCGATGAGCGCGGGCTGCTGATCAGCTATGGCGAAAAACGCGAGAAAGCCCAGTTGCTCGAGGTCGACACCATCGTCATCTGCGCCGGACAGGAACCCTTGCGCGAACTGTACGAACCGCTGCAGGCCGCCGGTGTCAGCGTGCATCTGGTCGGCGGTGCCGACGTCGCTGCAGAGCTGGACGCCAAGCGCGCGATCAACCAAGGCTCGCGCCTGGCCGCCTCACTCTGAACCGGCATCGACCCCGGCCGCAGTGCCGGGGTCGCCTTGTCGCCGGCAAAGCTGCATGATGCCGGTCGGTGCTGCCCGGACCATCGGTCGGCACCGGCAACCGGACATGAGGAGATCAGAATGAAGCTTTACGACTACAAGGCCGCTCCGAGCCCGCGGCGCGTCCGCATCTTTATGGCGGAAAAAGGCATCGAGGTCGAAACGGTACAGGTCGACCTGATGACCGGCGAACATCTCAAGCCTGAATTCCATGTCCGCAATCCGCGTCGTGTGGTGCCCGTGCTCGAACTCGACGACGGCACCTGCATCGACGAAGGCGTCGCGATCTGCCGCTACTTCGAGGCGATCCAGCCGGAACCACCGCTGATGGGGACCGACCCCAAGAATCAGGCACTGGTCGAGTCCTGGGTGCGCCATGCCGACTTCGACGGCTTCCTGGCCGTGGCCGACGCCCTGCGCAACTCGTCTCCGGCGTTCTCGACCCGCGCCCTGCCCGGCGCCGACGAGCCGATACCGGCGATCCCGGCCCTTGCAGAACGCGGGCAGGCCAGCATCACCCGCTATTTCAACCGGCTCGAACAGCGCCTCGCGCAGGTCCCCTTCCTCGCGGGCGACACCTTCTCCCTCGCCGACATCAGCGCGCTGTGCGTGGTCGACTTCGCCAAGTGGGTCAAGCGCAACGTGCCGGAGGCGCACAGCCATACCCTGCGCTGGTACGAACAGGTGTCGTCGCGCCCGAGCGCCGCGGCCTGAAGCCGCAGGCTGATCAAGCGGCGGTCACGACCGTCACCCGTGGGCGCCCGAACCTCGCCCGCCGGCTCCGACCGACCTCGGGTCGGTGCCGGTGGTCCGTGCCGGAGCCGCTCACCTAGACTGCTCCACTCATGCTCCGCTTCCGGATCCCCTACGCCATGCGCATGCACCGCCTCGTCACGCTCCTGCCCGTCTGGCTGATCGTCTCCACGCTGCTGAGCGCATGCGGCGGCGGTGGCGGCGAAGACGGCGACACCCCGCAATCGCAGGTTCCGACGATATCGGCGTTCACCGCGACCCCCACCGGGATCGAGGCCGGCCAGTCGGCGACCCTGCAATGGGCAACGCAGGGAGCGGACAGCGTCAGCATCAGTCCATCGGTCGGCGGGGTATCCGGCAGTGGCAGCCGCTCCGTCACACCCACCACCACCACGACCTACCAGCTCAGCGCCAGCAACAGCGCCGGCACCAGCACCGCGCAGGTCACCGTGACCGTAACCGCCGTGCCCACGCCGGTAATCAGCTTTGCCGCCAGCCCGGCCACGATCAGCGCCGGCCAGTCGGCAACGCTGAACTGGTCGACGCAGAACGCCGACAGCGTTTCGATCGACAACGGCGTCGGCGCCCAGCCCACCAGCGGAAGCCTGGCGGTCACACCGGCCTCGACCACGACCTACACCCTCACCGCCAGCGGTGCCGGCGGCAGCACGACCGCCACCACGACCGTCACCGTCAGTACCGCTCCCGCACCGACCGTCAGCTTCACCGCCACCCCGGAGACGATCGGCGCCGGCCAGATCGCGACGCTGAGCTGGTCGACGCAGAATGCCGATTCGGTCACGATCGACAACGGTATCGGCACCGTGCCCACCAGCGGAACCTTCGACGTCGATCCCACCGTGACGACCACCTTCACGCTCACCGCCAGCGGCGCTGGCGGCAGCGTCGTCGACACCGTGACCGTCACGGTCACCCACGATCCGGTCCCGACCGTCACTTTCAGCAGCGACGCGGATGCCGTTCTCGCCGGCGAAAGCACCTCGCTGCGCTGGACCACCAGCGATGCGGACACGGTGACGCTCGACAATGGCCTCGGCGCGCAGCCGCTGTCCGGCAGCGTCACCATCACACCGGCACAGAGCACGACCTATCAGCTCACCGCCACCGGCAGTGGCGGCACCACCACCGCGCAGACCACGGTGGACGTGGTGAGTTACGACTGGACGGCGCTGGCCGCAGCGCTCGACAACGCCGTCGGCGGTGGCGCCGACCAGGTCGGCGGGTACAGCTTCGCGCTCAACGTCGCGGGCCGGACCGTGTTCCGGCGCGGCGGCGGCGATCTCACCCAGGACAGTTTCGTCGCGATCGCCTCGGCCACCAAGGCCGCATCGGCGATGGCGATCCTGACGCTGGTCGACGCCGGGCTGCTGGATCTCGACACACCGGTTTCGACCTACATCGGCGGAGCGGTCAACTGGCCGGCGGACAAGGCGTCGATCACGACCCGTATGCTGCTGAATCACAGCTCGGGCCTGCCGTTCGATTCCCCCTGCCTCGACGATACCGCCACCACGCTGACCGCTTGTGTCGCGGAAATCGCGGCGCTGGACCTCAATTTCACGCCGGGCAGCCGCTTCGGCTACAGCGGCGCCGGCTATCAGGTCGCCGGGCTGGTGGCCGAGCAGGTCAGCGGCCAGAGCTGGTCGACGCTGTTCCAGCAACGCATCACGACGCCGCTGGAGATCGGCCTGTTCACCTACGGCAACACCCAGAATCCGCGGATCGGCGGCGGCGCCGTCACCAATGCGAGGGGCTACCTGAAAATCGCGCAGATGGTGCTCGACGGCGGCACCTACAATGGGTCGGCGGTGCTCAGTCCCGCATCCGCCCAACTGCTGCGCAGCGATCAGGTCGCCGGGCTGCCGCTGTACTTCTCGCCGCTGCCGTTCGGCAGCTCGATCCATGCGTATTCATTCGGCTGGTGGATCTCCGATGCTTCGCTGCATCCCGGCAGTATCGGACCGGAACTCAGCGACCCCGGAAAATTCGGCAGTCTGCCGTGGCTGGATTTCGACCGTCGGTATGCGGCGACGCTGCTGCTCAACGCCGACGTCCAGCGCGGCATCGCCCTGTGGGACGATGCCCGCACGGCGATCATCGGACAGATCAACCAGAACGGCCTGCCGGACGAACCCGCCCCCTGATCGACACGCTGGCCCGGCATTCACAATCCGTTCATCCGTCAGCCGCTAGCGTTCGTACCTTAGAGAGGGTCCGGACGCCGCTGACGAGCTGGCCGTAACGGCGCGGACAGATTGACTTGCCAGCTCATCAGGAGCATCACCATGTTGCGTTTCCGTATCGCCGCGTTGCTCGCCACGGCCACGCTGGCCGCCTGTGCGACGACCCCCGAATCCCTGCGCGGAGAATTCGCCGACACCACGCCGGCCCAGGCCTCGGCCGGCACCGCGCCCGCCGCGGCAACGGCCGTCCGCTGGGGCGGTCCGATCCTGTCGATGAACAACACCGCCGACCAGAGCTGCTTCGAGATCCTGAGTCGCCCGCTGGACAGCCAGGGCCGCCCGAAACACGTCGACCAGGATCAGGGACGTTTCCTGGCCTGCTACGCCGGATTCCTTGATCCCGAGACCTACAAACCCGGGCGCGACGTCACCGTGGTCGGCACCGCTACCGGAACGGAAGTCCGCAAGGTCGGTGAGTTCGAATACACCTATCCGAAGGTCAGTGCGCAGATCGTGCACCTGTGGAAGCCCAAGCAGCAGACGGCAACCACGACCTACGTGGTCGACCCGTTCTTCTACGGTCCCTATCCGTACTACTACCCGTATTACTACCGCGTTTACTACGTTGCGCCGCCGCGGGAGCCGGGCGATCCGACCGGGCCACAGCTGCAGTCGCCGCTGCAGGGCATGCCCGGACCGTCCAGCATCACCAAACAGCTGCCGCAGGCTCCGGGCGGCCGGGCACCGCTCGGAGGGGTGATCCGCCGTTGATCCATCCCCCGCCCCGGCCCCACGCCGCGGGCCGGACCGCGAATGAGCAGATCCGAACCGGCCGCATCACGGCCGGTTTTTTTGTGCCCGAAACGCGTCGCGCCGGGTTGGTTAACTTTTTGTTTACATTGCCCAAATGGGTGAATTCACGCATTGCGGTCGCGCCCGCGCGGTGCCATAAAGGAGACGCATATATAGACAGCGCAGCAAGCGCGAGATTGACCCGGGACGAGGAAACAAGATGAACAATCGCTACATTGCGAAGGTCGCGGCTGCGACCCTCGCCGCCTGTGCCGTTCAGGCATGGGCCGCCGATCCAGACAGTGGCAGCGTCAGCCCCGCTGCACCGGAACTGAACTACACATCGGGGCCCTTCCTGGTCTCCAATCCGGTCGGGATCACCGCCAACGGGGCTCCGGACTGCATCGACCCGGTGGCTCCGTGCGACGACTTCGCACTGACCGTCGACGTTCCGGCCGACTACGACCAGACCCATCCCGGCGCGGCCGTCCGCATCGCGGTGGGCTGGTCCGCCGCCGCCGACGACTACGACATTTTCCTGTACGACGAGGGCGGCGCCATCGTCGCCCAGTCCGCCGGCGGCTCGAACCCGGAGGTCATGACGATCGCCGCCGGTGCCGGCGCCCGGACCTACACCGTCCGCATCGTGCCGTTCACGGTGACCGGCAGCTCGACCGAAACCCTGATCTCGCTGGCGTCGCCGACGCCGGGGACCGTTACGCCGCCCCCGGTGGCCAGCGGCATCGCGCCGCGGTACGCCTACCACCAGTCCCCGAGCGGCAAGGCCGACGGCGCCGGCGAGCCCACGATCGGCTTCAATCCGAATACCGGCCGTGCGATGTTCATCGCCGCACTCGAAACCGACCGCGTGACCTTCGCCGAAAACGCCGACGCGGTCGATGCCGCCGGCAACCCGTTGCCGGCAAGTTGCGACGCGACCTGGGAAGACGTCTCCTACGCGCTGGCGGTCGAAACCCTGGACCCGATCCTCGAAACCGAACAGAGCGTCGGTCGCACCTTCACCAGCCAGCTGACCGGCGCGAACAGCATCTTCGCGTACTCGGACGACGACGGTGACACCTGGATCCCGGGCCAGATCGGACCGCCCAACGGCGGCGTCGACCACCAGACCATCGGATCCGGCCCGTACTCGCCGAACTTCACCGGCCTGGCCAATCCGGACGGCTACGCGGTGTACTACTGCTCGCAGTCGGTCGCGGCGGCGTTCTGCGCCCGCAGCGACGACGGCGGACAGACCTTCGGCCCGGGCATCCCGATCTACGAGCCCGCGCTCGACTGCGAGGGCGGCTCCGTCGGCGCCCTGCACGGCCACGTTCAGGTCGCCGACAACGACGGCACGGTCTATGTCCCGTTTGGCGGCTGCGGCGCCACCCAGGCGGTATCGGTATCCGAGGACAGCGGCCTGACCTGGTCGGTCAAGCCGGTCCCGCAGAGCGAACCCGGTGACGACCCGGGCGTCGGCATCGCCTCCGACGGCACCGCGTACTTCTGCTACATCAACGGCACCGGCAGCCCGCACGTGACCGTATCCAGCGACAAGGGCGACACCTGGATCAACGACGCGGATATCGGCGCAGCGGCCGGCATCAAGCACGCGGTGTTCCCGACCGCGGTCGCCGGCGACGGTGATCGCGCCGCCTGCGCCTTCATCGGCACCTCCGACGACGGCAATCCCGAGGCCCTGGACTTCGAGGGCGTCTGGTATCCGTACGTTGCGATGACCTACGACGGCGGCCAGACCTGGCATACGGTCAACGTCTCGCCGAACGATCCGATCCAGGGCGCCGGTGGCATCTGCCTGTCCGGCACCACCTGCGGCTCCAACCGCAACCTGCTCGATTTCAACGACATCATCAAGGACGATCACGGTCGCGTCCTGTTCGCACTGGCCGACGGTTGCGTCGGTGCCTGCGTACAGGATCCGAGCAAGAACTCGTTCACCGATGACGGCGTGATCGTGCGCCAGAGCGGCGGCAAGACGCTGCTGTCGGCGTTCGACACCCTCGAACCGACCGCACCCGGCGGCGCCTGCGTTGCCGGATCGCGCTCGTCGACGAGCGCCCTGCTGCAGTGGCGCGAGCCCGACAACGGCGGGTCTCCGATCACCGGCTACGACGTCTATCGCGGCACCAGCGCCAACGACGTCAACGAGCTGATCGGCTCCACCAGCGGCAAGCCCGCGTTCGAGGACGACTCGACGTCGCCGGCGGTGGACACCTACTACTATCGCGTAGTGGCCAAGAACGCCAACGGCTCACGGGCAGGCAACGTCATCGCGCTGCCGATCGAACCCGAGCCGGTGCCGGAGACCAGCTGCTCGCTGCCGGGCATCACCGTCACCGCGGGCGAGGCCGGCAACTGCACGCTGGACGGCTGCACGCCGCAGACCGATCTGGTCAGGGCCAGCGTTGCCGAGCTGCCGTCGCTGCCGGATCAACTGGTGTTCGACATCAAGGTCGACAGCCTCGATCCGGCGCCGCTGCCGGGCAACTACTGGTTCGTGCTGACGTCGAGCTCGAGCGGCGAGAGCCTGTACCTGTCGATGGACACGTCGACCGGCACGCCGGCGTTCTCCTACGGCACCTACACCGCGGGCACCGCGGGTCTGCTGAGCTTCTCCTACGTCGGCGACCTCAACGCGGCCAGCACCTACACCACCGATGGCCACATCTACCTCGTCGCGGACAAGTCGATCTTCGGCGACCTGCAGCCGGGCAGTGTGATCTCCCCGATCGACGTGCGCACCCGAACCGGGCTCGACCTGGCGCCGAGCCGTGACACCCTCGCGGTGGGCGACTACACCCTGCAGGGGACCGCGGCCTGCCTGAGCAGCCCGGCACCTCTGGCATTGCTGGGGGCGGACGACCAGTTCGGCGAAGCCCCGTTCACGGTCAACTTCACCGTCAGTGGTGGCGTCAGCGAACCGGGCCTGAGCCTTAAGAGCTACAGCCTGAGCTTCGGTGACGGCGAAAGCGCTGACGGCGACTTCAGCGGCGCGGGCTCGGCGGTCGTCGAACACACCTATGCCGCCAACGGCGCCTATCCGGCGCGACTGACCGTCACCGACAGCAACGACACCGCCAGTGAGAATCGCGCGGAACGCGTCATTCAGGTCGGCCCCGTACCCGATGACGGCACCGGCGGCGGTTCCGGTGGAGGCGGCACCGGCGGCGGAACGTCGGGAGGCGGTGGCGGCGGTGCCGCCGGCCTGGGGCTGCTGCTGCCGCTGCTCGGCCTGGCGTGGCTGCGCCGGCGCAGGCCCGATCTCAGGGCGCTCTGACCGCGCTGCTTGATTCCCGAGCACACGGGGTGGCCTGGCCACCCCGTTTTTTGGGTGAAGCTCCGGAAGACGAACCCGCGACAACAAAAAAGGCGCCCCATTCGGGGCGCCTTGATCGAACGCGGAAGCCGGCTTACTCGAAGATGAAATGATCGACCGGCAGCTTGGTCAGCGAGCGGCTGGGCTTGAGCATCGAGGTCGCGTGGCCCTTCGACCGCGGCAGGATGTGGTCAAAATAGAACCGCGCCGTGGCAATCTTGGCCTTGTAGAACTCGGTGCTTTCGGCGCCGCCTTCAGCCAGGCGCTTGCCCGCCACCGCCGCCTGCAGCGCCCAGAAGTAAGCCATCGTCACGTAGCCCGAGAACATCAGGAAGTGATGGCTGGCGGCGCTGACCTGCTCGCGGTCCTTGCGTGCCATCAGCATGATGCGCATCGTCAGGACGTTCCACTCCGCAGCCAGACGCGCCAGCGAAGTCGCATAGCGGCGCAGCTTGGGATCGGACATGTGCTCCATCGCGAACTTCGCGATCATGCCGGTGAACTCACGCACGGCTTTGCCGCGGGTCATCACCAGCACCTTGCGACCCAGCAGGTCCAGCGCCTGGATGCCGGTGGTGCCTTCGTACAGGGTGGCGATGCGCGCATCCCGCGCGATCTGCTCCATGCCGTGTTCCTTGATGTAGCCGTGGCCACCGAACACCTGGATGCCCTGATTCGCCGCTTCCAGCCCCATCTCGGTCAGGAAGCCCTTCAGGATCGGGGTGAAGAAGCCGAGCTTGTCGTCCCAGTACTTGTACTTCTTCTCGTCGCCTTCGACGATGCCATTGGTCATGTGATCGGCGTACTGCGCGGCGAAATAGATCATCGCGCGGCCGCCTTCGGCGAAGGCCTTCTGCGTCAGCAGCATGCGGCGCACGTCGGCGTGATGGATCAGCGCGTCGGCGACCTTGTCCGGCTCCTGCTTGCCGCGCAGCGCGCGCATCGAGCGGCGCTCCTTGGCATAGGCGACGGCGCCCTGGAACGAGGCTTCGGCGTGGCACACGCCCTGGATCGCGGTACCGATGCGGGCGGTGTTCATGAATGTGAACATCGCCTCGAGGCCCTTGTTGGGTTCGGCGATCATGACACCTTCGGCGCCTTCGAAGTTCAGCACGCAGGTCGCGGAGGCCTTGATGCCCATCTTGTGTTCGAGCGCGCTGCAGACCACGCCGTTGCGCTCGCCGAGGCTGCCGTCGGCATTGACCTTGATCTTCGGCACGATGAACAGCGAGATCCCCCTGGTTCCCGGCGGCGCATCCGGCAGACGCGCCAGCACGATGTGCACGATGTTCTCGGTGAGGTCATGCTCACCGGCGGAGATGAAGATCTTGGTGCCGGTGATCTTGTAGGTGCCGTCGCCATTGGGTTCGGCCTTGGTCTTGACCTGTCCGAGATCGGTTCCGCACTGCGGCTCGGTCAGACACATGGTGCCCGACCAGCGGCCTTCGCACAGCGGCGGCATGTAGATCGCCTTCTGCTCGTCGGTGGCGTGCTGCATCACGGTGTTCATCGCGCCCAGCGACAGCCCCGGGTACATGCTGAACGACCAGTTCGCCGTTCCCATCATCTCGGCCTTCACCAGGCCGAGCGACATCGGCATGCCCTGCCCGCCGTATTCGGTCGGATGCGACAGTCCCTGCCAGCCACCTTCGATGAACTGGGTGTAGGCCTCCTTGAAGCCCTTCGGCGTCCGCACCTCGCCGTTCTCGAGATGGCAACCTTCCTCGTCACCCGGCAGGTTCAGCGGCGCCAGCTCTTCCTCGCACAGCTTGGCGCACTCCTCGAGAATCGCATTGACGGTATCCGGGTCGGCATCCTTGCCATTGGACAGCTCGGCGTAGTGGCCGGGGTAGTCGAACACTTCGTTGAGCAGAAAGCGCATGTCGCGCATCGGCGCTTTGTATGCAGGCATAGTGACAATCCATCCAAGGGGTCGAAACGATGGGCGACATTCTGGATAAGCGCCGTGCGCATTGCATTGACCAAAATCAGGCAGGATCGCGGCTGTGCGGTAAATGACGCACTGCAGCGAAACTGGCGCCGGCACCGGACGCGGGCTACCCTGGGCGCCGATCCAGTCCGCATTTTTTGCCCATGTCGCCCCGTACCATCGCCCCCCTCCGCATCGCGCTGGCCGCTTTGCTGCTGGCGTTGGCCACGCAGGTCTGCGCCGCGGCGCAGGCGCGGCCGATGGCGGTGCTGTTCTCAGCCCCGTGGTGCTACAACTGCAAGCTGATCAAGCCCAAACTCAAGACCGTCGAAGCCGAATTCGGGGCGCAGATCGACTTCATCGTGCTCGACTTCGCCGATGACGCATCCCGCTCGGCGGCCGAATCGGTCGCCCGCGAACGCGGCTTCCTGCCGCTGTTTGCGGCCAATCGCGCCACCGGCTGGGTCGCACTGCTCGACCGCGATGGCCACCAGGTCGGCGAACTCAAGCAGGACATGACGGTGGAAGAGATGCAGGCACGGCTGCAAACCCTGCTGCATTGACCGGGCCGACCGGCCCTGCCGGCCCTGGCGGTATACTTCGCAGGCTTTCATCGTCTCCCGCCCTCATCCCAACGAGACTCTCGCGTCACCATGTCATCTTCCGAAAACGCCGCTGCCGACACTCCGACCGCGCTGGAAACCGCGATCCCGGTCGCCTTCCGCTACGCCGAACAGTTGTTGCAGCAGTCCGAGCAGCTGCTGTTCCTCTACACCGAGAACAACGGCGAAAAGCAGCTGGCTGACGTCACCGACTGCCGTACCCAGGACGAGGTCCTCGACAAGATCCGGACCTGGACCGCTCAGAACCCTGCCGCGCGCTGGTTCGTCCAGGTCGGTCGCGCCCAGCTCCGGAACGACGGCCGCAATGCCGATGCCGTGATTGCGCACTGCGCCGAACGCGGCCACGCGCAGGGCGTCGTCGTGTTCCAGCTGCTGACGACGAACGCCGCCGGCAAGCCGCAGCCGACCGGAGACATCAAACTGCTGTCGAGAATTCCGAACGACTTCTTCCCGTCGGCCGCCTGAGCGCAGGCCGCCGATGCGCGCGATCGAATTCTGGTTCGAGTTCGGCAGCCCCTATTCCTATCCCGCTGCCGCCCGCGCCGGTGCCGTCTGCGCCGCCGCCGGTGTGGAACTGCGATGGCGGCCGTTCCTGCTGGGGCCGTTGCTGCGCGCGCAGGGTTACACCGACTCGCCGTTCAATTTCTATCAGCTCAAGGGGCGTTACATGTGGCGCGACCTCGAGCGCAGCTGCGCTTTGCTCGGCCTGCCATGGCAGCGTCCTTCGGTGTTCCCCCGCAACGGACTGCTCGCCGCCAGGGTCGCCTGCCGGTTTCAGGACGCGCCGTGGTTGCCGGCGTTCGCAACCGCGGTGTTCAGGGCCAATTTCGTCGACGACCATGACATCGCCGACCCGGCGGTGATCGGCGCCTGCCTGCGCGAGGCCGGGCAGGACCCGCAGGCGCTGATCGACGCGGCCCAGCACCCCGACGCCAAACGCCAACTGCGCGACCAGACCGAACGCGCCCGGACCCTGGGGATGTTCGGTGCGCCCAACTTCAGGGTCGGCGACGAACTGTTCTGGGGCAACGACCGTCTCGAACAGGCCCTGCAGTGGCTTGATCATGCCCGCCCCTAGATCCGAGCCAACCGTCCCGCTGTTCGTCTACGGCAGCCTGCTGTCGCCGCGAGTCCGCAGGATCGTCGTCGGGAACCACCCGCCGGCGGCGATCGCGACGCTGCGGGGCTTCCGACGCGTCAGCCTGCAAGGGCACGCTTTTCCCGGGCTGGTCCCGGCCGCCACGGTGCGGACGCGGGGTCTGCTCATCGACGTCTCGGCGGCACAGCTGCGACGACTCGACCGTTACGAGAGCGACTACTATCGCCGTCTGCCGGTGACCGTCAGCGGTGCCGACGGCGCCCGCCGGCGCGCCGAGGTCTATGTTCTGTCTCCGGCGTACCGGCGACTGTGCCGTCCGGCGCCGTGGCGCCCCCGCGCTTATGAACAGCGGCACTCCGCGCGTGGCGCGCGGTCGGCACGCGCGGACCTCGCCGCAATCCGCATCCGGCGCTAGCGCCCCCGCGGGCGGCTGCCGCCAAGCAGGCCCTTCCAGAACTGGATGCGGGGCAGACCGCTGGCGATATCGCCGGTGTGGCCGGCCATCTGGCTGACGTCGACCGCCAGACGAAACACCACCAGCAGAAACTCAAGCGCGATCCGGCTCACCGTCACCAGCACCATGAAGCCGGCCGGCGCCACCACCAGCAGACGGAACAGACCGATCCCCGTCGACCGTGCGAATCCCTCGACCGCGAATGCCAGCACGGCATAGCCGCTGGCGACGATCGCCAGCAGATAGATCGTCGGCAGCATCCGTGGCGTGATCAGTTGCTGGAACTGCATGTCGAACAACTGGCGGAGAAACTCCCGCATCCGTTCCCGCCAGTTCAGAAACTGTTCCGCCGCCCCTTCCGGGGCTTCCAACTCGTCACGCTCGTCCATCGACTCTCTTCGAAACGCTGTAATCCCTAGACGGCAAACACCAGAATCAGCTGAGCGAATCCGGCGGCCGCACCCAGAGCCGCGCCGACCAGGATCAGCTTCAGCTCATCTTCCTGGAAGCAGGGGCGAAGCAGATCCTGGAACTCCTCGGGCGGCAGTTTCTCCATGCGCCCCTGAATCATCTGCTGCATCTCCGATCCCCGCTCACGCACGAAATCACGATCCTCGAACGGCAGCTGCGCCTCGGCCTGCGCCTTGGCGGCGACCGACTCCTTGATCTGTGCGAAACCGCTGGGGCCGAGCGTCGTCTGCACCGCCAGCTTGGTCATGCCGCCGAGACCACCGGCGACCTTGTCGACCAGCGGCTTGACGTGGCGTCGCATCAGGGCGCGCGTACGCTCCTTGTGCGCACCGTTGATCATCGCGTCGATCAGGCGCGGCAGGGTCACGATTTCCTCGATGACGATCCGGCAGAACGACTCGGAGACCTCCTTCTGCCGCTTCAGAAACAGGCCCTGCACGTTGAAAGGACCGATCCGGTGCGGATTGAGCGGGCGGAAGATCAGGTTCAGCGCGATCCAGTTAGTGGCATAGCCGACGATCAGGCCGGCCAGCGGCAACGACCACCACACCGGAAAGAAATACCAGAGGGTGGCCTGGATCACCCCGAACGCACCGCCGAAATACCAACCCGAGCGCACCAGGAACCTGAATTCCTGCTCGCCGCATTCGAGAAACACCCGGTTGAGCAGGATCTTGTTCTGCTCCAGATGCCCCTCGACCATCGGCCGCAGGTCCAGCAGATGGTCGATGTTGATCTCGACATCACGCATCAGCGCGTCGACCTGCGCCGGCATCTGCGTGCGCACGCGCGCATAGACCTGACGCCGGACGAACAGGGGCATGTTGTCCCAGAGCACCCGGTAGTGCTCGGTCATCAGCTCGTCGACCCAGGTCTCGATCAGCGGATCGATCGCCTCGACGATCTGCTGCGCGAGGCGCCGGGAATCGAGCACCTCGATGACTTCCCGCATGGTGATCAGCTTGGACAGGATCGACTGCACCGCCAGCCCCGCCATGCGCCGGGCCTTCGACGGAATGATGCCCTGCCAGCCCAGATACGGCGGGCGGATGCCGACGAACTCCAGCGGGTTGAAGGTCATCCACACGGCCAGCCAGTTGGTGATTCCGCCGACGGCGGCCGCCACCACCGGAATCGTCAACGTCTTCCACAGCGAGACGTCGGCCGCGAGCTCAAACATCGGCGCCCCCGCCCTGGCGGCCACGAGCGACGCAGCCCGGCCTCGCCGCTGTCCGCTCGTGTCTCACGGCGCGCAGCCGTGAGCGCCTGCCGCTCGAATGCAGCCGCTCTGTGGTCATTGTGTGGTGATTCCCCCGAACTCGATCCTGCTCTCGGACGCAAATTAACAGTCGTGCAGCCCGTCCGCCAGTTGGCCGCACGATGACCCGCGACTGTCATTGCGGCAAACTACCCCCTCAACCTGGACTGACACGACAACGACAAGAGTCGGGGCAAATGCGCGATTCCGGACAGTTTTTGCTGGTGGTTCACGAGGCCATGATCAAGGCCGGCGTGGATATCAACGCGCTGTATACGCGCCTGGGCTACGACGCCGAAAAGCTGCCGTTGAAGGATCTGCGCACCCCGCACCAGCAGCAGGCGCTGTTCTGGCAGATCGTCGAAGCCGTGACCGGCGATCCCGACATCGGCCTGCACCTGTGCCCGCATCTGCCGCTGTATCGGGGCGAGGTCATCGAATACCTGATGTTCAGCAGCCCGACCTTCGGCGAGGGCATGCTGCGCGCGCTCAAGTACCTGCGCCTGGTCAGCGACGCCCTGAGCGTGCGCGTCGTCAGCGACGACGCCGGCGCCCGCATCTGCGTCATCGGCAGCACCCTCGAAGCGCCGCAGCTCCGGCATACCGAAATCAGCGTGGTCTACGAGCTGATCCAGTTCGCGCGTTCGGTGACCGAAGGTCGCTTCGAACCCCAGAAGATCAAGTTGCGCTGCAGTGCGCGCAGCACGCAGGCGGAGTACGAGGCGGTGTTCGGCTGCCCGGTCGAATTCGACGGCAGTGAAAGCGAGATCTGGTTCGACCCCGCCGTGCTCGACTACCGTTCACCCCGCTGGGACCCGGACCTGCTGAAACTGCACGAGGAACTCGCGCAGAAACGCCTCTCCGATCTGCACCGGCGCGATCTGGTCGAACAGATCCGCAAGGTCCTGTCGCAACGGCTCGAACTCGAAAGCTGCGACCTCGAGGACGTCGCCGAAGAAGTCGGCCTGGCGCCGCGACGCCTGCGCTTCGAACTGTCCCGCGCCGGCACCAGCTTCAGTCAGATCGTGACCGACTTCCGCTACGCGCTGGCGCGCCGGCTGCTCGCCCGTACCGAGGAGCCGATCGACAACATCGTCTATCTCACCGGCTTCTCCGAACCCAGCACTTTCTACCGCGCGTTCAAGCGCTGGTCCGGCATGACCCCGGTCCAGTACCGCGAGCAGAATCGGGTCCCGGCGGACGCCGGCTGAGCGGGCCGCCGCGCCGCGGCATCCCCGCGCGCATGCCGGACCGACACCGCACCGCGCCGTGCGGTCAATGCACCGGGCTCGCCGCCCCCCCTATCCTCTGGACCATAAACGGAATGCCGGCCGGTGACCGCACCGCCCCGGACGCCGACAACAGGCCACTTCGGAGGAGACTTGAGTGTCCGAACACCCCATCCAGGCGCTGGCGCGCGAACTGGGCACCGCCCCATCGGCGCTGCCGCCGCTCGACACTCTCAGCGCGGAGGAGCTGCAACTGCTGACGACGGCGATGCGCATGACCCGCCAGCGCCAGCAGGCTCACCTCAGGGACGCCCTCAACGCCGCGCTCAAGCATGTTCCGGCACTGCTGCGCGGACCGGTGCGCAAGGTCCTGTTCCCGTGAGCGGCGCCGCGTCCTTCGCCCATCAGGCCGAGATCCTCAAGCTCGCGCGGCTGTTCAATCTCGGAGAGGACCGCCTCGCATTCCTGCGCAGTCTGGATCCCGCGACGATCCGCCAGCTTCGTGAAACCGCCACCGCCGCGCTGTTCGACAGCGACCAGCACATCTTCCAACGTCTCGCGGCCGCCACCCGCCTGCTGCCCGGCAAGGTCAGCGCACTGATCGCCGAAAAGGCGCTCGGCGCGCTGATCTGCGCCCGCATCGCCGGACTGCTGCCGCCGGAACGCGCGGTCGACGTCGCCAGGCGCCTGCACACGCCATTCCTCGCGGACGTCTGCCTCGAACTCGATCCGCGCCATGTCCGCGAACTGATCGCGATGATGCCGGTCGACCGCGTCGTCGAGGTCGCCCGGGAACTGGCACGGCGTCAGGAATACATCACCATGGCGCGCTTCGTCGACAGCCTGGGCGAGACGGCGATGCGCGCCATCCTCGACGCGCTGACCGACGATGCTGCGCTGCTGCGCGTCGGCTTCTTCGTCGAGGATCCCGCACAGCTCGATGCGGTGGTCGCGATGCTGCCGCCGGCACGGCTCGGCCACATGATCCGGATCGCGGTCACCGGGCCGGCGGAACTCTGGCCCGAGGCCCTGGCACTGCTGCAGGCGATCGGCGAGTCGCAACGCCGGCGCATGGCCGAACAGGCCGCGGGCCTGGACGACGACGTCATCGGACTGATGATCGAACGCACCCAGTCCCAGGATCTGTGGGCCCAGCTGGTCCCCGTCGTCGCGCTGATCCGGCGCGACCAGCAGCAGCGTCTGATGCGGATGCCGCAGATCGACCGCACGGTCCTGGAATCGATCGTCCGCTCGGCAGAGGACCTGCAGGATGATCCCGGCCTGCCGGAGCTGCTGGCGCAACTCGACGAAGCACTGCTGCGGGAGGCACGGGCGCTGGTCACGGCGCAGAATCCGACGCTGGCCGACCGCCTCGACGCGGTCATCGCCGCGGCGGTAACAGCCGGCCCGGCAGCCGCGAGATAGCTGTCACTTTACCACTGTCCGATGGCAATGTAGCATCGCTAGCCTCGGGGGAGAAAATAATGTCCAAACGGCAACTGATCGGTGCCGTGCTGCTGGCGTCGGGCGCGACCACGGCACACGCGTTCCAGTTTGAGTATGGCGATATCTACGGCAGTCTCAAAAGCCGTATTTCGCTCGGCGCATCGTGGCGGGTCGACCAGCGCGACCGCGACCTGATCGACAAGAACAACCTCGACCCAACCCTGTGCGGCAGTGGCGTCGACGATGCCTGCATGTCTTTCAACGGCAATCCCGACCTCAACCAGAAGCTGGTCGATGCCCCTGGCGCGTTCTTCGGCGTCAACAAGGACGACGGCAACCTCAACTACGACCGGGGCGACATCGTCGCCGCAATCTCCAAGTTCAGCACCGAGCTGTCGTTGTCGTGGGGCGACTGGGTTCTCAAGGCCGGCGGCACGATCTTCTTCGACCCGGTCAACTACGAGTTCGACGAATATCATCCGGACACGACCTACCAGCCGCGCCATACCCCGCGACCGGATTCGGTCCGGGACAACGTCGGCCTAGACTGGACGCCGGGCAACCTGCTCGTCAGCGGCATCTTCGACGTCTTCGACCATGAGTTCGCCGCCGTCATCGGCTATCAGCAGATCCGCTGGGGCGAGTCGACGCTGATCGCGCTTAACAGCCTCAACGAGCTCAACCCGCCGGACGCCCGTTACCTCTACCAGCCCGGCACCCAGATCGCCGCGGTGTTCCGCTCGATTCCGGCGGTGCTGCTGAGCACCCCGATCGGCGACACCGTCACGGTCGACCTGTTCTATCAGCTCGCCTGGCAGGGCGCGACGATTCCGGAGGGCGGCAGCTTCTTCGCGCCGTTCGACGTCATCGGCAAGGACACCGCGCTGCTGACACTGGGCCAGTTCCACGAGGACCCCGACCAGTTGCAGCGACTGCCGGGGATCGGCGCCGACATTTCGGACACGTCGCTGACCGTGCCGATCTCGCAGCACGACGGCGAGCCGCGCGATTCCGGCCAGATCGGCGCCAAGCTCACCTGGTACGCGGCCGACTTCAACGGCGGCACCGAGTTCAGCTTCTATGCGCTGAACTATCACAGCCGCCTGCCGTACCTGAGCTTCTACGCCACCGATCACACCTGCATCCAGGACAGCACCACCGACGTGATCCAGGCCGCGGTCGATTGCGAAGGCATGAAGCTGACACCGAACGGCCTCGAGCCGGTTCCGATCGACTCGGGCCGCGCCTTCCTCGACTATCCCGAGGACATCCAGATGTACGGGGTCAGCTTCAACACCACCGTCGGCGCATGGTCGCTGGCCGGCGAGGTGGCGTACCGCCCCAACCTGCCGGTCCAGGTGCACATCGCCGACACCGTCTTCACGATGCTGCAGCCGGCCCTGCCCGCCAACGACATCCGTCTGGGCCTCGGCACGCTGGGCGACCTCTCGCTCGAAAGCCTGGTGAACCTCGGCCTGGATCCGGCGACGGCGCTGGGCATCCTGACGTCGCCTGGCACGTTGAACCTGCTCGGCGCGCTCGCCGGCAGCCTCGGCAACGACTTCATCGTCCCCAGTCGCGACCATGCGATTCCGAGCTATCTGGCGGCGTACCGGGGATGGGACACGGTGCAGGCCAACCAGCTCGTCCGCGGCTACGAACGCCTGCAGGTGCTGCAGTTCGACCTGACCGGCATCCGCATCTTCGGCAACAGCGAGAACCCGATCGGCGCCGACCAGGTGACCCTGATCGCCGAAGCGGGCTTCACCTGGGCGCTGGACATGCCATCGCGCAGCGAAGTGCAGTTCGAAGGCGGCGACTACAACGAGACGCACGCCAGCCCCGGCGCCGACGGCACCGGCGGCCATCCCACCGACGGTTCGCTGGCCACCGAACGCTTCAATCCGACCCAGCAGACCGAAGGCTTCGCCGATGCCTTCGCCACCGGCTACCGGCTGATCATGCGGATGGAGTACGCCAACCTGCTGTTCGGATGGACCTTCAAGCCGCAGCTGGTGTGGTCGCACGACGTCAAGGGCATCGCGGTCAGTCCGTCGCAGAATTTCATCGAAGGCACGATGCTCTACCAGATCGCGACGGACATCGAGATCACCAACAAGCTCACCAGCCAGCTGTTCTACCAGGGCTGGACGGGTGGCGGCACCGTCAATGGCTACCGCGACAAGGATTTCGCCGGTTTCAGCGTCGCCTACACCTTCTGACCCCGCGCACCGGCAGCGCACCGCCGCTGCGCATGATTCACCCGGGACCGTCCGACAGACCCGATCGACCGTGGCGTGACCGCAGCAACCGAGGAGAGAGATGATGAACAACTTGAGCGGCCTGAGGATGCTGGCGTTCGCCGCGTGCCTGGGCGTGTCGTCCATGGCGCTGGCCAAGGTCTCGGCCGATGAAGCCGCCCGGCTCGGCAAGGATCTGACGCCGGTCGGCGCGACCGCCGCCGGCAATGCCGACGGCAGCATCCCGGCCTGGGTCGGCGGCAAGCATTTCGACGCCGAGATCCGCGGCCAGACGCCGGAAAGCCTGGAGAATCTGCGGCAGCGCTTCGAGGACGCCCGTGCCAAGAATCCGGCCGATTTCGATGCGCTGCTCAAGTATGTCGACGGCTTCAAGGTCGAGGACTATCCGACAATCTCCAAGCAGATCGACACGATCATCTCCAAGCTGCCGCCCGCCGACCAGGCCCTGGCGCAGAAGCAGCGCAAGCAGATGGGCGGCGACGGCGAACGCGAGGCCCCGCAGTTCATCATCACCAAGGACAACATGGCGAAGTACGCGGACCATCTGACCGAAGGGCAGAAGGCCATGTTCGCCAAGTATCCGAGCTACAAGATGGTGGTCTATCCGTCGATGCGCTCCGCCTTCTTCCCGCCCGAGATCGAACAGGCCACGGTCAAGAATGCGACCCAGGCCACGCTCAAGGGCACCGACGACGTCGAGGGCGCCGTGCTCGGCTTCCCGTTCCCGATTCCCAAGAGCGGCGCCGAGGTGCTGTGGAACCACAAGATGCGCTTCCGCGGAACGGCGGTCCGGCGCTACAACAACCAGGCGATCGTCAAACTCGACGGCAGCTACAAGATCAGCAAGCTGGTCGAGGACGTGAAGTTCAAATACGCCAACCTCGAAGAAGACAACGCCGGCACCAAGATCCTGCTGTACTACCTGTCGGAGGTGCTGTCACCGCCGCGCGTCGCCGGCCAGCTGATTCTCGTGCATGAAAGCTCCGGCGCGGGCGGCAGCGGCCGCGACGCCTGGATCTTCAACCCCGGGCTGGGCCGCACCAATCGCGCCCCCGACGTCGGCTACGACAATCCCTACATCGGCACCGACAACGAACAGTTCAATGATCAGGTCGATGTCTTCAACGGCGCGCTCGATCGCTACGACTGGAAGCTGGTCGGCAAGAAGGAGGTGTACATCCCGTACAACTCCTTCCTGATCAACTCGCCGATGATCAAGTACAAGGACATCATCCGCCCGGGCCACATCAACCAGAACCTCGCCCGCTACGAGCTGCATCGCGTCTGGGTGGTCGAGGCGAATCTGCGTCAGGGCCTGCGCCACCAGTTCAAGCGTCGCACCTTCTACGTCGACGAGGACAGCTGGGCGGTCGCAGCGGTCGACTGCTACGACAACCGCGATCAGCTCTGGAAGGTGCAGGAGGCGCAGTTGCTGACGGTGCCGTTCGTACCGACCGTGACCGGCATCCCGGAGATCATCTACGACCTGCAAAGCGGCCGCTATTTCGTCACGGCCCTGCAGAACGAGGACCGGATCAGCGACTTCAAGATCGACTTCGAGGATCGCTATTTCGCCCCCAACGGTCTGAACCGCAAGGGTCAGAGCCGCTGAGGCGTCCCGCGCGCCGCCCCGGCATCCGGTCGGGGCGGCGCAGACCAAGGCCCGCAGCTGCCGGGCATCCAGTCACCTGAGGGAGTTTGTCGATGACCCGTTCGACTGCCCGCCGCCGATCGCTGCTCGGCGCCGCCCTGTGCTGCGCGCTTGCCACCACCTCGGCTCATGCCGCCGATGACGATGCGCGCCGCACGCCCCGCGCCGCCGTCATGGCGCCCCGCGCATCCGACGCGTTGCTGCTCGACATCGCCCGCGCCGGGGATCACTGGGTGGTCGCCGGCATGCGCGGGGACATCCTGTTGTCGTCCGACGCTCGGCAGTGGCGACAGGTTGCGGTACCGGTCGACGTCACCATCACCCGGCTGCGCTTCATCGACGCCGACAACGGCTGGGCGATCGGATACGACGGCACGATTCTGCAGACCCGGGATGGCGGCAACAACTGGCAGCTGCTGCAGTTCGATCCGGACTGGGCCAAACCCTACTACGACGCGCTGTTCTTCGATCGCGACAACGGGCTGCTGGCCGGCGCCAACGGCACGCTGATGCGGACCGACGACGGCGGACGCACGCTGCACGCGGTCGAGTCGCCGGCGTTCGAGGACGGACTCAATCTCTACAACCTGATTCGCCTGGGCGACGACAGTCTGCTCCTGGCCGGCGAACGCGGGTTCCTCGCGCGATCGACCGATCGGGGCGCGAGCTGGCAACCGCTCAAATCGCCGTATTCGGGGTCGTACTTCGGCGCCCTGCCCGTCGGCGACCGCGGCGCCCTGATCTTCGGCCTGCGCGGCAACACCTTCTACGCCGCCGACATCGGCAGCGCTGCGGTGCTTACGCCCGAGGACATCGAGGCCATGCGCGACGCGATGTTCGACCCCTCCGGCGCCACCGGCGACGCATCACCGGTGACCGCGGTCGAGGGCTGGACGCCGCTTGCCAACGATGCGTTTGAAAGCCTGTTCGGCGGTCAGGTCACCGCCGATGGCCGGATTCTGCTGTTCGGCAGCAACGGCCATGTCATGCAGGCCGATCTGGCCACGGCGACGCTGCGCCGTCTGCCCGTGGAGCCCGACAACAACATCAACGCCGGCGCGGTCGACGACGGCGCGCTGCTGGTCGTCGGCACCGCCGGCGTCCAGCGCGTTCCGCTGAACTGAATCCGACGCATTCCGAGGGGAGACAACCATCATGGCTGGAGCCGCCATCAGCGGGCCGATCACCGATCGCATCCTCCGCATCGTCGAGCCGATCGTCTACGGCCGGCGTCACCTGACCCATCTGATCCTGATCGCGCTGACGGTGTTCTTCACCGTCCAGACCGCGCGTCTGGAACCCGATGCCGGCTGGCTCAAGTCGGTGCCGCTGGATCATCCGTACATGCAGAAGTTCCGCGAGTACTACAAGGACTTCGGCGGCGCCAACACCGTGCTGTTCGCACTGATCCAGGACGACGGCGACATCTACAACGAGCACTTCATGGCGCAGTTGCAGCAGGCGACCGACGACGTATTCTTCACCCCGGGCGTCGACCGCGCTCGGGTCATGTCCCTGTTCACGCCGAACGTGAACTACGTGGAGAACGTCGAGGGCGGCCTCGCCGGCGCGACCGTGATCCCGCCCGACTACCAGCCGACGCCCGAGGTGCTGGAGAAAGTGCGATCCAACGTCGCCAAGGCGCAGATCATCGGCCGCCTCGTGACCAACGACCAGCGCGGAGCGATGATCATGGCCGAGCTGCTGGAATTCGATCCGCGGACCGGCGAGAAGCTCGACTACCGCGAAGTCGGCGGCTACCTCGAGCAGCTGCGCGCGAAGTACGAGAAGGACGGCATCAAGGTCCGCATCATCGGCTTCGCCAAGATCGTCGACGACATGACCAACGCGTCGCTCGAGGTCGCCGGATTCTTCGGTCTGACCCTGCTGATCACGGGCGTCCTGCTATGGCTCTACTGCGGCTCGCTGAAGCTCGGGCTGATCCCGCTGGGTTCGTCGATCGTCGCGGTGATCTGGGAGATGGGCCTGCTGCGGACGGTGGGCTTCGGCCTCGACCCCTTCGCGATCCTGGTGCCGTTCCTGATCCTCGCGGTCTCGGTCAGCCATGGCGTGCAGTACGTCAACGCCTGGGTCGACGAGGTTCACGCCGGCCGTTCGAGCTATGACGCCTCGCTGGAAACCTTCCGACGCCTGGCGATCGCCGGCACCATCGCGCTGATTTCCGATATCGCCGGATTCGCGACGATCTATCTGATCGAGATCCAGATCATCCGCGAGATGTCGATCAACGCCGTACTCGGCGGCCTCGCGATCATCGTCGCCAACAAGATCTTCGTGCCGATCTGGCTGACGATGATCCGCATCAAGGATGTGGACGCCTTCATCGAACGCCAGAACCGGCGCGACGCGGTGCTCGACAAGGCCTGGTGGTGGCTGTCCGGCGTGACCCGACCGAAGGTCGCGGTCATGGTGCTGGCGGTCTGCACGGTCATCGCCGGCTGGTCGTTCCACGCCAAGCGCGACCTGCAGATCGGCGACGCGCTCGAAGGCGTGCCGGAACTGCGCCCGGACTCGCGCTTCAATCAGGATTTCCGCGCGATCACCGACAACTTCCAGATCGCCGTCGACATCTTCAAGGTCATCGCCGAGACGCGCCCGAACGGCTGCATCGACTATCAGCTCATGGAACAGGTCGACCGGTTCGCCTGGCACATGCACAACACCGCGGGCGTACAGTCCACCCTGTCGCTGCTGACCTTCGCCAAGCTCGTCTATCAGGGGCTTTCGGAAGGGCGGCTCAACGCGCTGATCCTGCCACGCAACCACTACGCCCTGGCGCAGGCAACCGCACTGGTCCCGACCAGCACCGGCCTGCTCAACGACGAGTGCGACGCGCTCGCGGTCTACATGTTCACCAAGGATCACCGCGCCGAGACGATCAGCCACATCGTCGAACAGGTCAAAACCTTCAATGCCGACAACCGCGCCGACTTCTTCGAGCGCAATCCCGGGGTGTCGCCGGAATACTGCGACCGCAAATACGCCACCTTCCAGAAACTCAAGGGCGCCAACGCCGACGTGTTCGGCATGGTCGAGCGCGGCGAGCAGGACTCCGAACCGGCGCGCGAGGCCCGCGAACGGCGCGACACCCTGCAACAGGAATACGAGGGCATGACCGACAACTGCCCGGTCAACTTCGCGCTGGCGACCGGCAATGTCGGCGTCATGGCCGCGACCAACGAGGTGGTCGAGGCCGAGGAAAGCCGCATCGTGCTGTGGGTCTACGCCGTGATTCTGATCCTGCTGTGGATGTCGTTCCGCAGCTGGCGCGCGATCGTCTGCGTGGTACTGCCCCTGGCCCTGGTCTCGCAGCTCGGCTACGGCGTCATGGCGTCGCTCGACATCGGCATGAAGGTGGCAACGCTACCGGTGCTGGCACTGGCGGTCGGCATCGGCGTGGACTACGGCATCTACGTCTATGGGGTCATGGCCGGCGCGCTCGACGAAGGCAAGTCGCTGCGGCGGGCCTACTACGAAACGCTGCGCGGCACCGGCAAGGCGGTCATCTTCACCGGCGTGACACTCGGAGTCTCCGTCACCACCTGGCTGATGTCGGAACTGCAGTTCCAGATCGACATGGGCAAGCTGCTGCTGTTCATGTTCACCGCCAATATGTTCGGCGCGATTCTGGTGCTGCCGGCGCTCGCCGCGTTCCTGCACCGCACGCGGGACGATGACGAAAGCACGCTGGCGCACATCCGGCCCGAGCCGTAGGCGTCGAAGCGTCGGTGTCGCGCCACACCCCGGGCGGGGTGGCGTGCCACCGCGGGTGTCCGGCCGGGGCGCGGCTCAGTCGTCGGATTCGACGTCGCTCGGCACCTGCCGCGCCGGCGACATCTGATCCAGGATCGCCGCAAGCCGGTCACCGAGATGGCTCGTGGCCGCCATCTCCATCGCACGCGCCACCTCGGCGTGCACCGCGCGCTCCACCAGTGGCCGCAGTCGCCAGATGATCTCGCCCAGGCGCGGGATCTCCTCCGGCGGTGGCAGGCCGTCGCCGTACGGGTCGAACAGGTACTTCTCGACCAGCTGCACCATCTGATCCGCGGCCAGCTCGACATTGGCCCGGAGCCGCCCGACAACCTCCAGCATCTCGTCGAGCGGAATCCCGCCTTTGACCAGCTCGGCCCCGGCCTGAATCATGCGGGGACTCGGCGCGCGGAAGCGCGCGCCCTCCGGCACCAGGATCTTCAGATCGGCAGCCTTGACCAGCCAGTGGACGTCGAAACGGCCACCGAACATCTTGACCAGCTCGGTCAACGAATAGAGTTTCGGCGACTCATCGGTCCAGGGGCTCGACACCGCCGACTCGAGGCCGAACAGGCCGGCGAGATCCGAGCCCTGCTCCCAGGCCTGCAGCAGCTCGCCGATGCTGCTGAGCGTGTATCCGCGCGTCAGCAGCTGACCGATGATGCGCAGCCGCGACACATGCTCGTCGCTGTACACGGCCACGCGGCCGCGCCGTTCCGGCGCGGGAATCAACCCCCGGTCCTGGTACGCGCGCACGTTGCGCACCGTCGTACGGGCAACGCGCGCCAGCTCCTCGATGCTGTATTCGGCCGCCTTGCGCGGTTCGCCCGTCGCGTCGGTCGGAACGGCCTTGCGCGCCTTCGCGGCCGCGGTCTTGCGGGTCTTCTTGGAAATCGCCATGGAGCGGAATGATAACGGTACCACTGAGTGATGGGCGAATCGGCTCGCGTCACCACCGGACCGCTGCGACACCGCCGACTGTCCCTTCAGTGGTTGACGACATCAGTCATGAATGACATCGTCTGATGACAACATAACAACGCAAGGAGAACGGCATGCTGCCGATCAGGCGCGATCTGCATTTTTCGATCGATCCGGCGCGCGTATGCGACTGGCACGGCCGCGGGCGGATCGTCACACACTTCATGAACGCGCTGTCGCTGTTCTTTCCCGACGGCGAGCGCTTCTTCATCCACAGCGTCCGCTACTACCGCGAACGTCTCGCCGATCCCGAGTTGCGCGACGCCGTCGCCGCATTCATCGGCCAGGAGGCGATGCACGGCCGCGAGCACACCGCCTACAACGGCGCCATGGCCGCCGCCGGCCTGCCGGCGGCGCCGCTGCAGCGCCGGGTCGCGGCACTCCTCGAACAGCTCAAGGTGATCCTGCCGGCGCCGACGCAGCTGGGGATCACGATCGCGCTCGAACATCTGACCGCGATCATGGCCAACGCATTGCTGGCACACCCCGATCTGATCGAGGGATCGGACCCGAATTACAGCGCGCTGTGGCGCTGGCACGCCCTCGAGGAAACCGAGCACAAGGCGGTCGCCTTCGACGTCTACGAACGCACGGTCGGAACCGGTGCCACCGCCTATGCCGTCCGCGCCAGCAGTCTGGTCGTCGCCAGCACGATTTTCGCGGCGCTCGTGTTCGCTTACCACCTGCGCCTGGTCGCCGCCGATCCCAAGGCCCGCAAGGTCCGCGACGGGCTGCGCATGGTCGGGTTCCTGCACGGCCGCAAGGGACTGCTGCGCCGCATCGCGGGCCCGTGGCTGGATTACTTCCGTCCCGGCTTCCATCCGTGGCAACACGACAATCGCGCACTGCTCGACGAGATCGACGCGTTCACCGCACGCATCGAACGCGAGATGCTGACGGCGGCCTGATCCCCGGCAAACGGGCCAAGTCGAGCGCTGGTTGCGACCGCGACAGTCGCAACCAGCGCCATGAGGGCATGGGCTAACGCAGCTCCGACGACGACTTGCCGAGCAGACGCCGCGCGACGATCAGGAGCTGGATCTGCTGTGTCCCCTCGAAGATGTCGAGGATCTTGGCGTCGCGCGCCCACTTCTCGAGCAGGCCGACCTCACGCTCGCCTTCGACCACGCCGAGCGCACCGCAGAGCTCGACACAGCGCAGCGCGACGTCGACGCAGGTACGGCCGGCCTTGGCCTTGGCCTGGCTGGCCTGCAGGGAGTTCGGCTGGCGGTTGTCGGCCATCCATGCCGCCCGCAGCGTCAACAGACGGGCCGCCTCGTAGTCCGCCTGCATCCGCATCAGCTCGGCCGCGGCGGCCGACTGGGTCAGCGCCGGACGGTCGAAGTCGACCGCGACACCCGCGCGCGCGAGTACCGAACGGGTGGTGTCGAGACAGGCGCGGGTCAGGCCCACCGCCATCGCCGCGACCAGCGGCCGGGTGTTGTCGAACGTCTGCATCACGCCGGCGAAGCCCTTGTCCGGCGTGACCTCCGGACTCCCCAGCAGGTTTTCCTTCGGCACACGGCAGTCCTTCAGCACAAAGGCGGCGGTGTCGGACGCGCGAATGCCGAGCTTGTGCTCGAGCCGGACCAGTTCGAACCCCGGCGTGCCTTTCTCGACGACGAAGGATTTGATCGCCGCTCGGCCGAGCTTGCGGTCGAGCGTCGCCCAGACCACGACCAGATCGGCGCGATCACCCGACGTCACGTAGATCTTCTCGCCGTTGAGCACGTAGTGGTCACCGTCCGCAACCGCCGTGGTGCGGATCGCGGCCGAGTCGGACCCGCAACCCGGCTCGGTGATCGCCATCGCCGCCCAGCGACCGGCGAACCGCTTGAGCTGCTCCTCGTTGGCCACCGACGCGATCGCCGAATTGCCCAGCCCCTGTCGCGGCAGGGACAGCAACAGCCCGACATCGCCCCAGCACAGCTCCATGATGCCGAGACAGGTCGACAGGTTGCTGCCGTTGCGGTTGCCCTCTTCGGCGGCCCGCTCGCGGCGCACGCCGGCGGCACCTGCACCCTCGCCGCTGCCGCTGGCGTTCATACCGTCGAGCAGCGCGGCGAGCATGTCGAGTTCCTTGGGCCGCGCATGCTCGGCGCGGTCGTACTTGCGCGAGATCGGCCGGAAGACCTGCGTGGCGACCTGCTGCGCCTGGTCGACCAGCATCGCGAACTTCTTCGGTGTTTCGAGATGAATCATCGTTGTTCCCCGGCCATCGCTCAGATCAGCACCACGCCTTCCAGCACGCCGGCAACCCGAAGATCGCGATACCAGCGTTCGACCGGATGCTCCTTGATGAAGCCGTGCCCACCGAGCAGCTGCACCGCATCGGAGCCGATCCGCGCACCCTTGTCGGCACACAGGCGCCGCGCCAGCGCCGCCTGCTCGGCGAAAGCCATGCCCTGCTCTGCCCGGCTCGCGCCGCGCCAGGTCAGCAACCGCATCGCGTCGAGTTCGATCGAGATATCGGCGACCGGAAACGCCACCGCCTGCCGGTGGCTGATCGGCTCGCCGAAGGCCTTGCGCTCGTTGACGTAGGGGATCAGATAGTCGAGCGCCGCCTGCGCGGTTCCCACCGACAGCGCGCACCACGCCAGGCGCGCCAGCTGGACGCAGTCGCGATAGCGCTCCGGAGTGACGCCGGCGAGCCTGGCCGTTTCCGGCAGTCGCACGTCCGACAGGTGCAGACGCCCCCATTCCGCCGCCCGCAGCCCCATCGCGGGTTCGGCGGTGACGCTGACACCGATCATCCCGGCCTCGACGATGAACAAGGCCGGATGCGGTTCGCCTTCGACCATCGCAGCGACGACGAACAGTTCCGCGGCGCCGGCCCGGGCAACCAGATGCTTGTCACCCCTCAGAATGTAGTCGTCACCGGACCGGCGGGCGGTGCAGCGCAGGCGAAACGGATCGAACAGGGCATGCGCCTCCTGGATCGCCAGCGCCGCAACCGGCGCGTGCTCGGTCGCGAACGCTTCGAGGTACGCCGCCTGCTGCTGCGCGTCGCCCCACAGGCTCAGTGCCAGCGGCACGGAGGACGGCGCCAGGCACGCCACCGCGAGTCCCATGTCGCCCTGCGCCAGCGCTTCGGCGACGAGCACGTTGGTCACCGCGCTGCGTTCGGTGCCGGCGCCGCCCAGCGCCTCCGGCACGCTGAGCAATCCGATCCCCAGGCCCTGCGCCTCCGCGACCAGCTCGGCCGGCGCAACACCATCGGCATCGGCCACCGGCGCCGCCGGCCTCAGCATCCCGAGCGCGAAATCCTGCACCGCCTCGCGCATCATCTGCTGTTCGTCGGTCGGCGTCAGGTCGAACAGCTCACTGCTCCGGGCGGGCTCGAGCCTTGCGGGTCCCACGAGCTTGCGCGTCGCACGGACGCCACGCGCCGCCAACCCCATCGCGCCGAATCCGGCCTTGGCGCCCTGGTACAGCACCTGCTCGGTAGGATTGCGCAGTCCCAGGCGATCGATCAGCGATGCCCCCGCCACCCGGTTGAGCGCTTTCAAACCCAGCCCCATCGCACGTTTGCTCAGCTTCATCGCGTGTCTCCACCGGCCCCATCGCCACTCTCGATCGCCTCGCGGGTGATCTCGAGGAAAACATCGATCAGGCGTGTGAACTTGCCCTGGATGAACGGCGGCGCCACCAGGCGGTACATCAGCGGCACCGGAACATCGCGCAGTTCTCCGCGCACATCGAATTCGAGGCGCGCACCCCGATCATGCTCGATCACCTGCAACGCCCCTTCGATGCGAGCGTTGCCGTGTCCCTCCAGCGGCATCCAGTGCAGTCGCCCCGCACGCGGATCGACCTCGTAGTGCGCGGCGTAGCTGACCTCGTGAGCGATCCCCGCGATCTTGGAGCCGATCGGCGCCAGTTCGCTCAGGTAGCGGTCATGCCCCAAGCGGGTCAGACGCCGCATTTTCGGGAACCGCCGGATGACTCGCGGATAATCCTCCAGCAGGCTCATCGCCTGCGGGTAAGGCACCGGCACGTCGAGGCTACGCTCGATGCTGATCCGAACCTGCATGGTCTCCTCATCTATATGTTGTTATCGATCGTGTCGTCGAGAGTGACCGACGGCGCGGCGCGGCACCTTGGCCGGACGAACACCCCGGCAGGCCTGACGGCCAACTACAGCCTGATCCCGCCCGCCGCGATCTTGTCGAACTGCGCCCGACCCAGCGGCGCGTAGCCGTGGTCGGGGTCGGCCAGCCAGTACAGCGGTTCGTCGACCTGTTCCGGATCGAAGCCCTGCTGCTTGAGTTCGCCCTTGCGGAACTTGAACGTACCGGTGACTTCGTGTTCCTGGCGCAACCGCAGGAACACCGGCACCGCATACGCGGGCAGGACCGCCCGCAGATGGGCGGCGAGGGCCTGGAGCCGTTCAGGCGTCGGCGCCTCGGCGAAGGACACCGCCGCCATGCCGGCGCGACCGTCGGCCTGCGGCACCTGCACCCCGTAGACGACGGCGTGTTCGATGCCATCGAAACGGTTCAGTGCCGCTTCGACCTCGGTGGTCGCGACGTTTTCGCCTTTCCAGCGGAAGGTGTCCCCGATACGGTCGACGAACTGAATGTGGCGGAAGCCCTGGTCGCGCACCAGATCGCCGGTGTTGAACCAGACGTCGCCGCGCTTGAACACATCGCGCAGCAGTTTGGCTTCGGTCGCACGCGCATCGGTGTAGCCCTCGAACGGGGCCTTGTCCGTCACTTCGGTGATCAGCAGCCCGGTCCCGCCGCGGGACACCCGGCGCAGATGGCCTTTTCGGTCGCGCACCGGTTGCTCGTCGAGCACGTCGAATTCGACGATGGCAAACGGCAGCGGGCAGAACCCGGCCGTGCGCTCGAGCCCGAAGCCGTTGGCAAACGCCAGATTGCTCTCACTGGCCCCATAGAACTCGCAGACGCGACCGATACCGAAACGCTCGCGGAACGCGTCCCAGATCTCCGGTCGCAACCCGTTGCCGACGATGACCCGCACACGATGGTCCCGGTCCCGCGGATCATCCGGCCGGTTCAGAAGATAACGACACAGTTCGCCGATGTAGCAGAAAGAGGTCGCGTCGCTGGCCCGCACCTCGTCCCAGAACCGGGATGCGCTGAACTTGCGCCCCAGCGCGAAGGTCGCCCCAGCCCCGAACACCGCCCCGAGCGAAACCGTCAGTGCATTGTTGTGGTAAAGCGGCAGACAGCAGTACAGGACGTCATCGCCGCGCAGCCGCAGGCTCATCTGGCCGAGCCCGGCCATGCCCCGCAGCCAGCGGTAGTGGGTCATCACCGACGCCTTCGGCAGACCGGTGGTCCCGGACGTGAAGATGTAGAAACACGGCTGGCGCATGCGGATCCGCTCGACCTCGGGCGGATTGTCCGCTGGCGCGCCGGCGCCGAGAGACCGCAGATCCTCCCAGCGCGCCGGACGCTGGCCCTCGCCCTCCCAGAGAACCTGCAGATGCTCCAGCCCGGAATCCTGCGCCAGCAGCTGCGAGACCGCGTCGGAGCATTCGGCACCGACGATGGCATGCCCAGCCTCGGTCAGCTTCAGACTGTGCGCCAGCACCTCGCCGCGTTGCTGCACGTTGATCATGCAGGCCACGGCGCCGAGTTTGGTCACCGCCAGCATGCAGGGCAGAACCTCGGCCCGGTTCTCCATCATGATGGCGACTCGCCGTCCCGGCCGGACACCGCGCGTTCTCAGGACCGAGGCGACGCGGTTCGACCAGGCATTGAGGTCGGCATAACTCCAGTCGCGTCCCTCGAAACGCAGCGCGATCCGGTGCGGATGCTGCTCGGCCAGTTGCTGCAGGCGCAAACCGATCGAGCCGATGTCATCGGGGCCGAAGCGCAGCAGATTGAACAGGCCACGGTTGACTGACGCCACTTCCGGAACCGTGGCGATGACGCCGCGTACCAGATCGCCAACGCCCACCACATCGCTAGACCTGCTCATCGAAACCGTTCTCCTCGCATCGTTCAGGGGTCGCATGACCGCGACCGCGTGCCCATCCCCGATCGGGGCCGATGGACGTTTGTGATGGAGGAGACTGTCCCCTGCGTGACCCGCGCCGACAATCGCCGGCGCGACAGCTCGGAATGTCCACGACGCATGAGGCACCAGAACGCCGGGGAGCACCCCGGCGGCAGCCCGGCCGTCAGGCGGCCTGGTTCACCGTGGCAGCGACCCCTTCGGTCCCGCCCCGACTGGAGACCTGCCGCTCCAGCCAGTGGCAGAACAGCTCGCGGTTTTCCGGCATCGCCTTGCCACTCGCGGCTTCGGCTTCGGCCACCTGGAGGATCTGGTCCAGCGCCTGCGCCGTCAATGCATCCGGCGCGGCCAGACCGGAATTCATCAGCTCCGAGCGGATCATCAGACGCAGCGGATCGATCAGCCCCCGCAAGGGATGCGTGCCGCTGGCGAAGCTGCTCCAAGGAATCCGGGGCTGCGCGCTGCTGGCCGCGTCCAGCGCGGCATACCAGAATGCCTCGATCGCAAGTTCCAGGCGCTGTGGCCCCGGGCGCATCCCCGTCGTTACCCGCAGCACACGGTTGCGCATCCCCTCGAGAAAGGGGCGCGGCGCAAGACCGTTCGGCAGGGTGAATTCAGAGACCGACATGGGCGGGAAAGACGTCCTCCTCGGGGACCGCGGCTTGAGGCGATCCTGGGTCGGGAGCAGACATGTCACCAGACGCAGGGTCGCTCAGAAATCATCGCGCCATGGACGGTCAAGTTCCGGATCGGGCCGACGGAAGGAAGCCGTATGGTCGATGAATGGAGCCCGCCCAGAGAGAAATCCGGGAGGCGTTGCCCTGCCGGCCGTCGCCGCAAACGGCGACGTTCCTCGCACGGCCACGCCGCGCGCGTCGAACCTTGCGCGGTACGAGACGCCGCGCGGGTCCTCATCCGTCTGCCGCGCCCAAACAAAAAGCCCGCTATGAAGCGGGCTATTTGTTTGGCTGGGGGACTAGGATTCGAACCTAGATAGGCAGAGTCAGAGTCTGCAGTCCTACCATTAGACGATCCCCCAAAACCGGGTGATTCCTCGGAGCGGCGAATTATACCGATCCACTCCGAAGAAACCAGCGTTTGGAGATTAACGCTTGGAGTACTGCGTACCGCGACGGGCCTTGTGCAGACCGATCTTCTTACGCTCGACCTCACGGGCGTCGCGCGTGACCAGACCGGCGGCGCGCAGCGGGCGGCGCAGCTCCTCGTCATAGTCGATCAGCGCACGGGTGATGCCGTGACGGATCGCGCCGGCCTGCCCGTTGGGGCCGCCGCCAGCGACCGTGATCTTCAGATCGAAGCGATCCAGCGACTCGGCGACTTCGAGCGGCTGGCGCACCAGCATGCGCGAGGTCTCGCGGCCGAAGTAGTCCTCGACGGTCTTGCCGTTGATGGTGATGTCGCCCTTGCCGGGCTTGAGGAACACGCGCGCTGTCGCAGTCTTGCGGCGGCCGGTGCCGTACTTGTAATCGACGTTCTTGGACATGAGTCTGGATCCGATCAGATATTGAGGACGACCGGCTGCTGCGCCGTGTGCGGATGCTCGGCACCCGCGTAGACCTTCAGCTTGCGGAACTGGGCGTAGCCCAGCGGGCCCTTCGGCAGCATGCCCTTGACGGCCTTCTCGATCGCGCGCTCCGGATGCTTCTCGAGGAGCTGCTGCAGCGACTGCGAACGGATGCCGCCCGGATACTCGGTATGCCGGTAGTACATCTTGTCCGTCAGCTTGTTGCCGGTGACCTTCACCTTCTCCGCGTTGACCACGACGATGTAATCGCCGGTGTCGACATTCGGGGTGTATTCGGGCTTGTGCTTGCCGCGGAGGCGGCGTGCAATCTCGGTGGCCAGACGTCCGAGCGTCTTGTCCGATGCGTCAATCACGTACCAGTCGCGCTTCACGCTCTCGGACTTGGCGAAGATGGTCTTCATCAGTCCTAAATCCAATCGTTCGTTATAGTTCAGTTGCCCGGCAGGCGCCGATCAACCTCGAAAAGGCCGCGGATTTTAGCCGCAGGATGCCTGACATGCAAGCCGCTCCGCCCTTATGCTCCGAGCTCGCCCCGAAGGTCTGTAGATGAATGCCTCTGATACCACCGCCGGCTTCGGTGACCACCGCCGCCGCGTCCAGACGCTCGGCCTGTGGCTCGGCCCGCTCGCGGCACTGGTCGTCTACGCCTGGCTGACGCAGTCCGATGCCGCGTCGCTGACGCATGCGGGCAAGGCAACCGCAGCAGTCGGCATCCTGATGGCGCTGTGGTGGCTGACCGAGGCGTTGCCGCTGCCCGCCACGGCGCTGTTGCCGCTGGCGCTGTTTCCCCTGCTCGGCATTTCGGATCTCCCCACCACGGCAACACCCTACGCCAAGGACATCATCTTCCTGTTCATGGGCGGCTTCATGCTCGGCCTGGCGATGGAACGATGGGGACTGCACAAGCGCATCGCCCTGCGCATCATCCTGGCAACCGGAACCGGACCAAGGCGTCTGGTTGCGGGATTCATGATCGCCACGGCCGCGATGAGCATGTGGATATCCAATACCGCGACCACCATCATCCTGTTGCCGGTGGCTCAGAGCGTGGTCACGCTGATGCTGCAGAACGCGGCCTCCGACAGCGCGGCCGCGGCGACGTCCGCGCGCCGCTTCGCGACCTGCCTGGTGCTGTCGATCGCCTACAGCGCCTCGATCGGAGGCTCGGGCAGCCTGATCGGATCCCCACCGAACCTGGTGGTCGCCGGCTATGCGGAACAGGAATTCGGCTGCTCCATCAGCGTCCTGGACTGGATGCGCCTCGGCCTGCCGGCGGTCGCGATCCTGCTGCCACTGTCCTGGCTGTACCTCACCCGGGTCGCATTCCGCTTCGATCCGCAGCACCTGCCCTGTGGTCGGGCACAGGTCCGTGGCGAACTCGAGGCGCTGGGACCGATGAACCGCGGTGAGCGCATCGTGAGCGTCATCTTCGCGGTCACGGCGTTGCTGTGGATTCTGCGCCCCCAGCTCGCACAGTGGCTGCAACTGCCGGGTCTGAGCGATGCCGGGATCGCAATGGTCGCCGCGCTGGTGCTGTTCATCGTCCCGGTGCAGCGCGGCGTCGCGGCGCTGGACTGGGAGACCGCCATCCGCCTGCCCTGGGGCATTCTGCTGCTGTTCGGCGGCGGCCTCAGCCTGGCTTCCGCCATCGCCAACCACGACGTCGACCGCTTCATTGCCGGAGGGCTGTCCGGATTCGAGGCCCTGAGTCCGTTCGTGTTGCTGGCCGCCGTGGCGACGCTGGTCGTGTTCGCAACCGAACTGAGCAGCAATACCGCCACCGCCACCGCCTTCGCCCCGATCCTGGCGGCGGTCGCCGTCGGGTTCGGAACCAACCCGCTGCCGGTCCTGTTCGCCGTCGGCCTCGGCGCGAACTACGCGTTCATGATGCCGGTCGCCACGCCGCCCAACGCCATCGTGTTCGGCTCCGGCCGGGTTCAGATCGGCGACATGGTGAGAACCGGCATGGCGCTCAACGTCATCGCGCTGTTCGTCATCGTGGGGCTGCTGAGCATCCTGCCCCTGCCCGCATGCCCGTCCCCCTGATCAGCTCAGGAGAACGCAGTCACGGGGTCTGCGGCATCAGGGGGATGACGCCGGCATCGAGATGACCGCCTCTCCATCCGGCTGGACTTCGGCAGGCACCGGCGGCGCCTGAACGGCATCCCCCAGCGGCAGGCTCACGGCCTTGGCCAGTTCCCGCTCGCCCTGCCGGGTCACGACGATGACGCCGAGCATCTGGCTGCCCGAGCCGCGCCGAGTGACCTGCAGCTGCTTGCTCCAGGCCTGCCCGGCCTTGCTGGCCGCGAGCGTCTCGCGCTTCGGCAGGACTCCAACGTCCAGCCCCTCCGGGACGACGTAGCGGACTTCCACGGCGTCGAGATCCTGGGTCGGCGTTACCGTGACGGTCACCGGCGTCGGCCCGCCCGCCTTGGCCGTGCCCACCTCGAACCGCACCGACACCGGCGCCGCCGGCTTGCCCGGACTGGCCGGCGCGGCGGTGGCCTTGGCCGCATCCGCGGCCTCCGGCGCGGCGTTCTGCGAGCATCCCACGACGAGGGCGATCAACCCGAACCATGTCACCTGCAAGGCTTTCATCTTGTTCTCCAGCGGGATCAGGAGGCGGAAACGGTCACGGTCAGGCAGGTCGTGCCGCCGGTACTGTCATCGTCGTCCGCATTGAGGTACTCGAGGACATCGAGCACGTAGTCGCCAGGCTCGGCGCTGTTGTGAACCAGCGTCTCGACCCCGGGGTTACCGGTGAACGAACCGTCGATCAGACCGCCGTGATACAGGTATAGATCCGGGTCGGTGCCACCGGTGACCTGGATCTGCAGCGTCGCAGTATTGGCCAAGGTGAAGGTCAGGAAGCGGCGCACGCTGAGCTTGTTGGTCTCCCCGAAGGTCTTGATCGAACAGACCGTCTGGCTGCCGCCGTTGGGCGTGATCGCGGTGTAGATCGGCAGGACGTTGGTGCTGCCGGCATTGTTGGTCTCGGTCGACCCGCTCGGCGTCATCGTCGCACCGTTGATGCTCTGCGCGTCGACCAGCGCGCTGATCGCCGACGCGGCGCCTGGCTGCTCGGCCTTCAGTTCGCTGATGAAGGTGAAGATGCTGGTCAGCAGCGGCGTGGTGCGCTGGCCGTTGCGCCAGACCTGATGCAACGGCGCCAGCCCCAGCGCGACCGCGTCGACCCCATCGGCGTCACTGTCGTAGAGGTCATACAGGATCGACTGCACCGAGCTTTCGCTGTACCAGCCCGGATTGGTGACGCTGTTGCTGTCGACGTTGATCGTGAAGCTGCTGGCCTGGGCGCTGCCAAAGGAATCGCGGTAGCGCGGATCGTCCGTCACGATCCCGGACAGGGCATTGCCGAATCCCTCGCCATAGGCCACGCGCATGTCGAGGATATCGCCACCGCCGTGCGCGCCCCCGATGTTGTCGGCGCGCGACTGTGTGTCCTCGTAGTAGTGCCCCCATTCGTGAATGACGACGTGATCGTCGAACTCGTCGGTGTCGACATCCTTGGCACCGAGGATGTAGATGTTGTTGTTCGAATAGTACGACGTGCCGATCTGACCCAGGGCCGTGTTGCCGCCCGACGGGACGTTGTTGACGCTCCAGTTCAGCTGCAGCGGCGAGAACACCAGCGTGCCGTCGACAGCGAGGAACTTCTCGAAAGCCAGGCGCACGCTGTCGAGAATCGCGAACGGTGCCGCGGCACGCACGCCGGTGTAGTCGTTACCGCCCCAGCCGGTCGCGGCGTGCAGGTCCTGCACCGCCCCCGTGCCTGAATCGAACAGGGCGCTGTCCAGCACGTACAAGGCGCCGTTCTGCGTATTGTCGACCACCCGGAAGTCCCAGCCCGGCGTCCCCTGCTGGACCATCTCCGCCCGCACCCGGACCCGGACCTGGGTGTTGGCCGCAACGGCGAACTGGTACTCACCGTTGCTGTCGGTGACGCTGGTCGCCAGCACACCGTTGCCGGCATCGAGCAGCTGCACGGTCGCACGCCGGATCGGCGACTGCACAGGGTTGTTCAGATCCAGCCCACCACCGGTTGCGAATGGCACGAGGTCGAAGGTCGCACGGCCGGACACCGAGACATTGGCGCCGCCCGCGACCACGGTCACCGTGATCTGGTCGCTGCCGGTCGCACCGTCGTCGTCGGTCACGGTGAGTTCGAAGACCAGCGTCGCTGCCGTCGCCGGCGCGGTGAATGACGCATTCTGCGTCGCGGCATTGTTCAGGGTCACCGCCGGACCGGACAGCTGCGTCCATGCATAGGCTGCGACCGTACCGTCGGCATCGCTGCCTGCGCCGGACAGCGCCACCACCGCACCGGCTGCGACCTGCTGATCGCTGCCGGCCGCCGCGGTCGGGGCCTGGTTGGCCTGCACCGTCACCGTCACGTCGTCGGTATCGGTCGCGCCGTCGTCATCGGTCACCGTCAAGCGGAAGACGAGTGCGCCTTCTGCATTCGGGGCGGTGAAGCTGGCGCTGCTGGAGCCGGCTCCCGACAGGCTCACCACCGTACCGGAGACCTGGGTCCAGGCGTATGCGGTGACGGTGCCGTCAGCATCGGTTCCGGACCCGTTGAGCGTAACCGGACTCTGCAGTTCCACCGTCTGATCGCCCCCCGCGTCTGCAATCGGCGCCTGGTTGGTCGGTTGCGTGTCCCCACCCCCTCCGCCACCGCAGCCGGCAATCGCCACCAGTGCCGTGAGCAGAACTCCCCAGTGCAAGGACGATCGGACATTTGAATGCATGAGCGACTCCAGCGCGGGCGGCTCAGCCGCCGAAATTGATTTTTGCTTCCAGATTGGTCCGCGAATCGGCGTTGATGAGCGCCTCGTCAAGCGCGATCGCGCCCGACTTGTAGAGACTGTAAAGCGAGTTGTCGAATGTAAGCATGCCCTTGTCGGAGGACTGGTTCATCGCTTCCTTGATCTCGTCGATCCGCCGGGCCAGGATCAGATCCTGAATATAGGGCGTATTGATCATGACCTCCATCGCGGCACAGCGCTTGCCGTCCTTGCGCTTGACCAGACGCTGCGAAATGATCGCACGCAGCGTCAGCGACAGGTCCATGTAGAGCTGCGCACGCAACTCCTCCGGATACAGATTCACGATGCGCTGTAGCGCCTGGTAGGCGTTGTTGGCGTGCAGCGTCGAGATCGCCAGATGGCCGGTGTTGGCCAGCTGCAGACACGCGTCCATCGTTTCGCGGGTGCGGATTTCACCGATGAGGATGACGTCGGGCGCCTCGCGCAGCGAGCTTTTCAGGGCCCGCTCGTAGCTGACCGTATCCTGACCGACCTCGCGCTGGTTGATGATGCTGCGAATGTTGGGATGCACGAACTCGATCGGGTCCTCGATCGTCAGGATATGACCCTGCATCAGTTCGTTACGGTGATTGATCATCGCTGCCAGGGTCGTCGATTTGCCGGACCCGGTGGCGCCCACCATCAGGATCATGCCGCGCTTGTGCATGATCAGGTCCTTGAGCGCCGGCGGCATGCCTGTGATTTCGTCAAGGCGCGGCACCTTGGACTTGACGTAGCGCATCACCATGCTCAGCGACCCGCGCTGATAGAAGATGTTGACGCGAAAACGCCCCAACCCGCCCGCCTCGGTGGCCAGGTCGATTTCCAGATGCTCCTCGAGATGATCGATCTGGTCCGGCGCCAGGATGCTGTACGCCAGTTCCTTGACGAACTCCCGGGTCAGGACGGTCTTGCCGATCGGCATCAACTCGCCCTCGATCTTCACCTGCGCCGGCGCATTGGCGGTGAAGAACAGGTCCGACCCGTTCTTTTCGATGCACAGCTTCAGGTACGGCAGAATCTTCAGCACGGCTTGTTCTCCTTGGCCCCTTCGGGGCACAGCCTCGCGGGCCGGGGCTGGCTATCGCCGCAGGACGTTGGCCTGGTCGTCGTCCTTCATCTGCATGCTGCGCACCCCCTCGTCCTCCAGCAGGTCCTGGCGCGCGCGCCTGGACTCGAGCTTCACCCGCAGGCGCAGCTCGTTCTGGGAGTCGGCATTGCGGATCGCCTCTTCGTAGCTGATCACGCCGTCCTCGAAGAGATTGAACAGGAACTGGTCGAAAGTGATCATGCCCTGCTCGTTCGAGCGCCCCATGACCTCCTTGATCGACGCCACCTCGCCCTTGAAGATCAGGTCCGAGATCAATGGCGAGTTGATCATGATCTCCATCGCCGCGACGCGACCACCGCCTTCCTTGCGCACCAGTCGCTGCGAAATGATCGACTTGAGGTTCAGCGACAGATCCATCAGCAACTGCTCGCGCTTCTCCTCGGGGAAGAAGTTGATGATGCGGTCGAGCGCCTGGTTGGCGCTGTTGGCGTGCAGCGTCGCGAGCACCAGATGACCGGTTTCGGCGAAGTTGACCGCGTACTCCATGCCCTCGCGGGTCCGGATCTCACCGATCAGGATCACGTCCGGCGCCTGTCGCAGAGTGTTCTTGAGGGCGTTCTCCCACGAGAACGTGTCGGTGCCGACCTCACGCTGGGTGATCATGCAGCCGATGTGCGGATGGACGTATTCGATCGGATCCTCGATCGTGATGATATGCCCGCGCGAATTGCGATTGCGGTAGCCGACCATCGCCGCCAGCGACGTCGACTTGCCCGAGCCGGTGGCGCCCACCATCAGCACCAGTCCGCGCTTCTCCATGACGATGTTCTGCAACTGCGCCGGCAGTCCGAGTGCCTCGAACGTGGGGATTTCGGTGTTGATCGTACGCAGCACGCCACCGACGCGGCCCTGCTGAACGAACGCGTTGACACGGAAGCGGCCGATCCCGGGCGGCGAGATCGCGAAGTTGCACTCGTTCTCGGATTCGAACTGCTTGACCTGCCGGTCGTTCATCAGCGACCGCATGATGATCGCCGAGGCCTCCGGCGGCAGCGGCTTGTCCATCACCGGCGTGAGCTGGCCGTCGACCTTGATCGCCGGCGGAAAACCCGCGGTGACGAAAAGATCGGAGGCGCCCTTCTGCTTCATCAGCGTCAACAGCTGCTGCACCAGCTTGACACTCTGCTCGCGGTCCATGGCGGCTCCCTAATCAGTTCACGGAGAAGCTGCGCGGATCGGCCGACTTGTTCCGCGCTTCCTCGGTCGATGTCACGCCCTTCTTGACCAGATCCCGCAGGCACTGATCAAGTGTCTGCATGCCCTCCTTCTGGCCGGTCTGGATCGCACTGTACATCTGCGCGATCTTGTTCTCGCGGATCAGATTGCGGATCGCCGGGGTGCCGATCATGATCTCGTGCGCGGCGACGCGTCCACCGCCACGCTTCTTCAGCAGCGTCTGCGAGATCACCGCCCGCATCGACTCCGACAGCATCGCGCGGACCATGTCCTTCTCGGCGGCAGGGAACACGTCAACGATACGGTCGACCGTCTTGGCCGCCGACGACGTATGCAGGGTGCCGAACACCAGATGTCCCGTTTCGGCGGCGGTCAGCGCCAGCCGGATGGTTTCCAGATCGCGCATTTCGCCGACGAGGATGACGTCAGGGTCCTCGCGCAACGCCGAGCGCAGGGCCTCGTTGAAGCCGAGCGTGTCGCGATGTACCTCGCGCTGGTTGATCAGGCACTTCTTCGGAACGTGCACGAATTCGATCGGATCTTCGATCGTCAGCACGTGGCCGTATTCGTTCTCGTTGATGTGATTGACCATTGCCGCCAGCGTCGTCGACTTGCCCGACCCGGTCGGTCCTGTCACCAGCACGATCCCGCGCGGAAACTCGGAGATGTCCTTGAAGATGGACGGGCACTTCAGATCTTCGAGCGTGAGGATTTTCGACGGAATGGTGCGGAATACCGCACCGGCGCCGCGCGCCTGCGTGAACGCATTGACGCGGAAGCGCGCCAGGCCCGGAATCTCGAACGAGAAGTCGGTCTCGAGGAACTCGTCCCAGGCCTTGCGCTGCTTGTCGTTCATGATGTCGTACACCATGTCGTGGACCTGCTTGTGGTCCAGCGGCGGCAAGTTGATCCGTTTGACGTCGCCGTCGACGCGGATCATCGGCTCGACCCCGGCCGACAGATGCAGGTCGGACGCCCCTTGCTTGACGCTGAAGGTCAGCAGCTGCGCAATATCCATGCGGGTGATTCCTGACTCAAGTTCTGATTGACGAACGAATTGCGCACGCACCGCACGACCGATCCCGGCCGGGCACCGCGCTCACGGCAGCACGGGGGTGCCGGATCACGCCAGCCCCCTCGACGGGCACCCGCGCCACCGGCGCCGGCACTGTATTGCCGGTGCCGAATCCCCGCGCGAACCACCGAACGTGCTGTTCAAATTTCTGCCGACCGTTTAAATAGATACGTCGATCATCAGACGTTATCGGCATTTCCATACCGAGGCAACATGCTCCAAAGTGCAGAACAGATTGCCGCGAACCTGACCGCGGTTCGCCAGAGAATCGCAGCAGCGTGCGAACTCGCCGGACGAGCGGCAGACAGCGTGACGCTGATCGCCGTCAGCAAGGGCTTCGGGCCGGAGGCGATCGACGCGGCCACCGCCGCAGGCCAGCGCCACTTCGGAGAAAGCTACCTGCAGGAATCACTCGGCAAGATCGCCGCGCACCCACGTGCCGATCTGACCTGGCACTTCATCGGCCCCATGCAATCCAACAAAACGCGGGCGGTGGCCGAGCACTTCGACTGGGCGCACAGCGTCGACCGCCTCAAGATCGCGCAGCGGCTGTCCGAACAGCGTCCGGCACAGCTTCCACCCCTGAACGTCTGCGTACAGGTCAACGTCTCCGGTGAAGCCAGCAAGTCAGGCTGCATGCCGGCGGAGGCGCTGGCGCTGTGCGAAGCGGTGGCTGCGATGCCGAATCTCCGCCTGCGCGGCCTGATGGCCGTCCCCGCACCGGCCGTCGACGCGAACGCCGCCCGGCCGCCGTTCCGGCGTCTGTTCGAGCTGTATCAGTCGGTGCGCGAGCGCGTCGCCGGCATCGATACGCTGTCCGCCGGGATGTCCGGCGACCTCGAAGCCGCGATAATGGAGGGGTCGACCATGGTCCGGATCGGGACCGCCATTTTCGGAACACGAGAGTACAGATGAGCCAAGATGCCGCCAAACGCAAAGCCGCCGAAGCCGCCCTCGCCTATGTTCAGCCCGGCGAGGTGCTGGGCGTCGGCACCGGCTCGACCGTCAATCACTTCATCGACCTGCTGGCCGAGCGGCAGCTCGATGTCCCGGGCGTGGTGTCATCGTCCAACGCGAGCACCGAACGCCTGAAGAAGACCGGCATCCCGGTTCTGGACCTCAACAACACCGGGACGCTGTCGGTCTACGTCGACGGCGCCGACGAAGCCGACAAGCACCTGCACCTGATCAAGGGCGGTGGCGGCGCGCTGACGCGCGAGAAGATCGTCGCCGCCGCGAGCCGCTCGTTCGTCTGCATCGTCGACGAATCCAAGCTGGTCGGCGTGCTCGGCAAGTTCCCCCTGCCGGTGGAGGTCATCCCGATGGCGCGTTCGTACGTCGGCCGTGAGCTGACCCGGCTCGGCGGGCGCCCCGAGCTGCGCGCGGGCTTCACCACCGACAACGGCAATCTGATCCTGGACGTGCACGGACTCGACATCGTCGACCCGGTCGGCCTGGAGGCGCAGATCAACGGTATCGCCGGCGTCGTCTGCGTCGGCCTGTTCGCCAGCCGACCGGCGGACGTCCTGATCGTCGGCGCGAGCAGCGGCACGCGGGTCCTCAAGGCCGACTGACGCACGCAGGCAAGCGCCCAAACGAAAAGCCGCTGCGGAAACAGGTCTCCGCGGCGGCTTTTTCGGTTCTGCAGGGCCGCAAGGCGGCCCGTGGCACATCAGTGGCGACGGCCACCTCCGCGCTTGTTGCGCGGCTGTTCCTCATTGACCTTCATCGGCCGGCCCCGCAGGTCCTTGCCGTTGAGCCCGGCGATGGCGGCGCGCGCCTCGTGCCCTTCCATCTCGACGAACCCGAATCCCCGGCAGCGCCCGCTGAAGACGTCCTGCATCAGCTTGATCGAAAACACGCGCCCGAAGGACGCAAAAATCTCGGACAGCTCACGCTCGGTCGTGTCTTCCGGCAGGTTGCCGGCAAATATGCGCTTCATTCAGATCTCCTGTAGTGACTTCAGCGTGACGGACGCGCGCCGCGTCCCGCCGACGGAGCCCGACCGCGGCCGGGCCGTTGCGCGGGTGCCGTTGCGGCACCCGGACTTGATGCCGAACGCTTGCGCCCGCGGCTCCGCTTGCGCGGACGCGCGGCGCCATCGGAACGCTCGGACGCGTTCGGCTGAGCCCGCCCCTTGGCGGGGGCCTGGGCCGACGCCTCGATGCGAGCGGGGGTGAATCCTTCGACTTCGTAGGCCTGGATCGACCGTTTCAGCAACTTCTCGATCGCACGCCACTGCGGATACTCATCGCGACAGACCAGCGCGATCGCCTCGCCGCGCTCACCGGCCCGACCGGTGCGGCCGATACGGTGAACGTAGTCTTCCGGAACGGCCGGCAGCTCGAAGTTGACGACATGCGGCAACTGGTCGATATCCAGGCCACGCGCGGCGATGTCGGTGGCGACCAGCGCCCGGATCTCGCCGGACTTGAACTGTGCCAGCGCCCGTGTCCGCGCGCCCTGGCTCTTGTTGCCATGCAGCGCCGCGGCGCCGATGCCGTCCTTGATCAGGCGCTCGGTCAGACGGTTGGCACCGTGCTTGGTCCGGGTGAACACCAGCACCTGACGCCAGTTGAAGCGGCTGATGATGTAGCCGAGCAGCTGCGCCTTCTCCGCCTTCTCAACGAAGATCGCCCGCTGTTCGACCGAGTCTGCGGCGCTGTTTCGCGGCGCGATGTCGATCGTCTCGGGCTGCTGCAGCAAACCCTCGGCAAGCTTGCGGATATCCGGCGAGAACGTCGCGGAGAACAGCAGGTTCTGCCGCTGCGCCGGCAGCAGCTGAATCACCTTGCGGATGTCGCGAATGAAGCCCATGTCGAGCATGCGGTCAGCTTCGTCGAGCACCAGAAACTCGACCTGCGACAGGTCGACAGTGCGCTGGCCGACGTGGTCGAGCAGACGCCCCGGCGTCGCCACGACAATGTCCGCACCCTTGCGCAGGGCGCTGATCTGGGGATTGATCGACACACCGCCGAAAACCAGAACGGTCCGCAGGCCGCTGATGTGCCGGCCGTAGACACGGACGCTTTCCTCGACCTGCGCGGCAAGCTCGCGCGTCGGAACCAGCACCAGCGCGCGGACCGCGCCCTTCTTGCCCGTAGCCGGCCGCTGCATCAGACGATGCAGCATCGGCAACGTAAACGCGGCGGTCTTGCCGGTTCCGGTCTGGGCGGCGGCCAGCAAATCGCGCCCCTGCAGAATCGCCGGAATGGCCCGCGCCTGGATCGGCGTGGGGGTGTCGTAGCCTTGGTCCGCGACTGCGCGCACCAGACCCGGGCCCAGGCCCAGGGAATCGAAAGACATCAGATGAAACTCCTGAAGACACGCCTGCTCGATATCGACGGTCGATATCGGGGCCGGTTCAGGCGGAAAGTGCGCTGTGGCACGGGTGGTTGGCCCGGCAGGTTTGCGGCAGACCAGATCCGACAGAGTCGGAAGCGGTGAATTCTGAAGCGCGCAAAACCGGTTTGCGCCGCACAAACATGCGAGCAAGTATAGCGGTCGGCCGCGGATTCACCTAATCTTCAGGTTACGACACGCAAATTACGTGCCGAAATCTTGACCAATTTCAACCCCTCCCGTCCTGGAGATCGCATGATGAAGGCCCTGCCCCTGCTGCTCGCATCCGCCACCGCCTTGCTTGCCGGAACGGCTCACGCCGATTCCTGGAGCCAGATCAAGGATGCCGCCAAGCAGCAGGCGGCGCAGAAGGCCGAGGAGGAACTCAACCTGCCGCAGGCGGCGCCGGCCGGCGCCAAGGTCTATCTGATCGAACCCAAAGACGGCGCGGTCGTTACGGGTCCGGTGCATGTCATGTTCGGACTCAGCGGGATGGGCGTCGCCCCGGCCGGTGTCAACCAGCCCAATACCGGCCACCACCACCTGCTGATCGACGCGCCCACCATCGACTTCACCGCGCCCCTGCCGGCCACCGACCAGATCAAGCATTTCGGCGGCGGCCAGACCGAGACGGTTCTGAGCCTCCCGCCCGGCCAGCACAAGCTGCAGCTCGTCCTCGGGGACTGGAAGCACCAGCCGAACAACCCGGCGCTGATGTCCGAGCAGATCACCATCACCGTCAAGAGTCAGTAGCGCCTTCCCCGCTCCCCACCGACAACCTGCGGAATCCCGATCCACCCATCTGACCAAAGGCCGATAATCGATCCATGAAGTCCTCCCTTGGGCTAAAGCTCGGCCAGTCGCTGACCATGACCCCGGCGCTGCAGCAGGCCATCCGGCTACTGCAGCTTTCGAGCCTGGACCTGCAGCAGGAAATCGAGCAGGTGCTCGACGCCAATATCCTGTTGGAACGCGACGATGGCAGCCCGGACAGCGAACCGGCGGCCGAAGAAGCCAGCGACAGTGGCGAAAGCAACGAAGCCGCGACATCGAAGTCCGAAGAACAGGCCGACGTCAGCATCGGCGAAGGCGACGACATCCCGACCGAGATGCCGGTCGACGCGGACTGGGGGGATGTCTACGACGACGCTCCGTCGCAGCCGCGCAGCAGCGACGACGACGAGCTTCGCGACTTCCTCGAAGCCAACATGCGTCGCTCGATGGGCTTGCACGAGCACCTGATCGAGCAGGCCCGCATCGCACCGTTCACCGAGCCGCAGGCCGAAATCGCCGAATTTCTGATCGACGCCATCGACGAGGACGGCTATATCCCGCGATGGGACGAGCTGGTCGCGGAGATCCAGCGCTCCCTGTCGGTGAGCGTGGAGGACATCGAGGAGGTCCTCGAACTGGTGCAGGACTTCGACCCGACCGGCGTCGCCGCGCGCGACCTGACCGAATGCCTGCGCCTGCAGCTCGAGGCAATGCCGGCCCGCACCCCTGGCGTCTACACGGCGATCGAGCTGATCGACAAACACCTGCCGTTGCTGACCCGGCGTGATCCGGAGGTGCTGGCGAAGGTCACGCGGCGTCCGGTCGAGGAGATCGAACCTGCGTTGACGCTGATCAAGGCGCTGCAACCCCATCCCGGCCGACCCTTTCAGGCACATGAGTCGAACTACGTCACCCCCGACGTCTTCGTGGTCAAGCGCAAGGGCCGCTGGACGGTGAGCCTGAACCCGGAGCACATGCCGCGGCTGCGGATCAATCGCCACTACCAGGGCCTGATCCGGCGTGCCGACAGCTCGCGCGACCAGCAGATGCTGAAACAGCATCTGCAGGAAGCCCGCTACTTCCTCAACAGCCTCGAAGCCCGCAACGAAACTCTGCTGCGGGTCGCGCAGTCGATAGTTGAAGAGCAACGTGCTTTCTTGGAATATGGACCCGAGGCGATGCGGCCACTGGTGCTGCGCGATATCGCCGAACAGCTGGGCATACATGAATCGACGGTTTCTCGCGCCACTGCCAACAAATTCATGCTCACTCCACGTGGGCTGTTCGAGCTCAAGTACTTCTTCTCCAGCCACGTGCAGACCACGGGCGGCGGCGTCTGCTCGGCGACCGCCATCCAGGCCATGATCAAGCGCATGATTTCGGCCGAGAATCCCGCCCGCCCCCTGTCGGACGCCACCCTGTCCGACCTGCTGCTGAAGGAAGGCATCCAGGTCGCCCGTAGAACGGTCGCCAAATACCGCGAAGGCTTGGGGATCCCCCCCTCGCACGAGCGCAAATCACCGGTCTAGAACCGGCATATACCAACGAAGGAGTTGAACGATGAACCTGAACATCTCCGGCCACCATGTCGAAGTCACGACGCCACTGCATGACTACGTCGTCACCAAGCTCAAGAAATTGGAACGCCACTTCGACCATCTGATCAGCGCCGAGGTTGTTCTGAGTGTCGAAAAGCAGCGCCAGAAGGCGGAAGCCACGATCCACGCCAGCGGTGCGAACCTGCACGCCGAAGCTGTCGACAACGATCTGTATGCGGCGATTGACCTGATGACCGACAAACTCGATCAGCAGACCCGCAAGCTCAAGGAAAAAACCCGCGACCACCACCAGAAGGAAGCGCACAAGCGCATGGCGACTTAAGTAGAATGCCGCATCTCAAGGCCCGGCCACTAACATGGCCGGGCCAGATCCGGTGAAGGAAGCCATCATGAAAATCGCTGAAATCCTGTCTCCCGACCGCGTCACGCAGGGTCGGACGTTTACCAGCAAGAAGAAGGCTCTGGAGGAGCTCTCGCAGTTGCTCGCCCGTGGCGTGCCGGGACTGATGCCGGCCGATATCCTCACCAGCCTGGCCAATCGCGAAAAACTCGGTAGCACTGGTCTCGGCCACGGCGTCGCGATTCCGCACGGCCGCATGCCGGGCGTGACCCAGAGCGTCGGCGCTTTCATGCGTCTGACCCACCCGCTCGACTACGATGCCCATGACGGACAACCGGTCGATCTGATCTTCGGTCTGTTGGTGCCGCACGGCGCCACCGAAACACATCTCAAGCATCTGGCTGCGATTGCGGAGATGTTCTCGGACAACGCCTTCTGCGAGCAGGCACGCGGCGCTGCCGACGAAGGCATCCTGTTCCAGATGCTCAGCGCGTATACGCCCGGCGGCTGAACGGACGCCGCGACGAGCGGCTGTTGAAAGCTGCGCCTAACCGAGGGAAACGATGCCCCTTGTCGCCCCGCCGACGCTGACGCTGCACGGCGTGCTGATGCAGGTTCGACAGGTCGGCGTGCTGTTGACCGGCGCCAGTGGTGTCGGCAAGAGCGAGCTGGCGCTCGAATTGCTCGCTCGGGGTCATCGGCTCATCGCTGACGACGCCACTGAATTCAGCCTGGAAAACGGGCGTGTCATCGGACGCTGCCCGCCGCTGCTGCGCGGATTCATTGAGGCGCGTAGCCTCGGCATCCTCAACGCGGAGCGGCTGTACGGCAGTCAGAGCATCATCGATTCCGCGCCGCTCGACCTGACCGTCGCACTGGACGCCCCCAAAGGCCCATCCGCGACCGGGCTCGAACGGCTGTCCGGCCACCGCGGAACCCGCAGCATTCTCGGCGTGCCGATCACCGAGATTTCGATCCCGATTCGGCTGGGGCACAATCTCGCGGTATTGGTCGAAGCTGCGTGCCACGACTTTGAATTGCGGCGCAATGGATATCACGCCGACGAAGACATGGCACAACGCCAGATGGAGGAGATCCGCAAGCAGGATCCGCAGCCCTCACGTTGATCGCCAAGCGCGGAACACCGTATCCGACAACCGCCTCTCACAGCCGAATGCACGCACACGCTGAACGTCCGGAAGATCCCAAGCGCGCCATGAAACTGGTGATCGTCAGTGGCTTGTCCGGCGCCGGCAAGACCGTCGCGCTCAAACAATACGAGGACCTCGGCTACTTCTGCATCGACAATCTGCCGCTGCAGCTTCTGAATCAGGTCTCCCGTCGCGCACTTCACTCCGGAGACCCCCGGTACGAACGCCTTGCGATCGGCGTCGACGCGCGCGAGAGCCCGAGCGAGATCGCACGCTTTCCGCGCTACCTGCAGCGTCTGCGCGACCGCGGCATTCAGACCCACGTGCTGTTCCTGCGCGCCGACGCGACGGTCCTGCTGCAGCGCTACTCCGAAACCCGCCGCCGCCACCCCCTGGCGCACGGCGATCTGCCGCTGTCCGAGGCGATCCATCGCGAACAGGCGCTGCTGGCACCGATCGCCAACCTCGCCGACGCGACGATCGACACCTCGAACAAGAACCTGCATGCGCTTCGCGAGGAGATCCATTCGCAGGTTCCCGGTGGCGGATCCGGCAAACTGCTGCTGAATTTCGAGTCCTTCGGATTCCGCAACGGCGTTCCGGAGGATGCCGACTTCGTCTTCGACATCCGCTGCCTGCCCAACCCGCACTGGAATCCCGCATTGCGCGCGCTCAGCGGGCGCGACGCACCGGTGGCCGAGTGGCTGTCCCACGAACCCAGCGTCCGGCGCATGATCAACGACCTGCACGCGTTTCTGGAACGCTGGCTGCCCGAATACCGCAAACAGGACCGCGCGTACCTGACCATCGCCGTGGGCTGCACCGGCGGCCAGCATCGCAGCGTATACGTCATCGAACAGCTCGCGCGCGCATTCGGCAACCAGTACGATCAACTGACGGTCCGGCATCGCGATCTGCAAAACGCGCCCGCGCCCTCACCACAAGGTATGGAGAAAGACATTTGAGCGTCGGATTGCTGTTGGTGACCCATGGCAAGCTGGGACACCACCTGCTCGACACCCTGCGCGACCTTCTCGGAGAGCTGCCGCTGAGCGCGGACGTGCTCGAGGTCCGGCGGGTATCGGCGCATGACGTCCTCATCAGCCAGGGACGCAAGATGATCGATCGCCTCGACAGCGGCGACGGCGTGCTGATCCTGACCGATGCCTTCGGATCGACCCCGAGCAACATCGCCAACAAACTGTGCACCGGCACGAAGACCACGGTGATCGCCGGCCTCAACCTGCCCATGCTGGTTCGGATCTTCAACTATCCGAACCTGAAACTGGACGAGATGACCGCCAGCGCTGTTGAGGGCGGCAGTCGCGGCATCATCGTGTGTCCACGGCAGAACCACCAGGAGTAGACACGTTGGAACGTACCGTGAGCATCGTCAATCAGCTTGGACTGCACGCCCGCGCAGCCGCCAAGCTGGTGACCCTCGCCAGCAAATTCGAAGCCGACATCAAGGTGCGCAAGGACGGCCGCGAAGTCAGCGGCAAGTCGATCATGGGCGTGATGATGCTGGCTGCCGCCAAAGGCACCCGGATCACGCTGACGGCCGAGGGACACGACGCCGAACAGGCGCTCAGTGAACTCGAGGCGCTGGTCGCAGACCGCTTCGGGGAAGACGAATGACCCTGGCCCGGGCGCTGCCATGAGTCTCTGGCTCTCAGGCATCGGCGTTTCGCGCGGCATCGTCATTGCCCGCGTGCAGAAGATGCACGCGGGAGAACTGGAGATCCCGGAATACAAGCTCGCCGCCGGAGACATCGAGGGCGAGATCGTCCGCTTCTACGGGGCCCACCGCCGCGCCAAGGAGCAGTTGCGCGAGGTCCGGGCGCAGATTCCGGAGGGCACTCCGGGCGACATCGCCGCGTTCATCGACACGCACATCCTGATGATGGATGACCGGTCGATCACCGACACGACCGTGGCGCATATCCGCAACGACCGGATCAACGCCGAATCCGCGCTGCGGCGGACTCGCGACGGCCTGATCGACGTGTTCGAGCAGATGGACGACCCCTATCTGCGGACACGCCGCGACGACGTCGAGCACGTCTGCAGCCGGATCCTGCGCATTCTGCTCAAATCGGAGCGCCACCTGCCGATGCAGGGCGGCCAGACGGAACCGTATGTGGTCGTTGCCGACGATCTGACGCCCGCGGACATCATTCTGCTGTCGCAACAACATGTCGCCGCGTTCATCACCGAGTACGGCGGCCCGCTGTCGCACACCGCGATCCTCGCGCGCAGCCTGGCGATCCCGGCGATCGTCGGCCTGCGGGATGCACGGCGCCTGTTGCGTGAGAACGAACAGATCATCGTCGAGGGCGAAGCCGGCCATGTTCTCGCGTCACCCGACGAACAGGCACTGGCCTTCTACCGCAGCAAGCAGGATGCCCATGTCCGGCATCGCGCCGACCTGGTCAAGCTCAAGGGTCGCGACACGATCTCCCGCGACGGCGTCCACATCCGCCTGCTAGCAAACATCGAACTCCCCGAGGATGCCGCGGTTGCGCGTGAGAACGGCGCCGAAGGTGTCGGCCTGTACCGCACCGAGTTCCTCTACATGAACCGGAAGGAGCTGCCGAGCGAGGAGGAGCAGTACGAGGCGTATTCCCGCATCGTCTCCGCCGTCCGCGGGCCGATCACGATCCGCACCCTGGATCTTGGCGCGGACAAGCAGGTCGACAGCGGCCGCACACATGGACCGCTGCCCACCAACCCGGCACTGGGGCTGCGCGCGATCCGCCTGTGCCTCAAGGAACCCGACCTGTTCCGCGTCCAGGTCCGCGCCCTGCTGCGCGCATCCGCGCACGGACGCATGCAGGTGATGCTGCCGATGATCTCCAACCTGCAGGAATTCAGGCAGGCCTGCACGCTGATCGAAGCCGCCCGCGCCGAACTGCGCGCGGAGGGCAAGGCGATGGCCGACGATGTCCCCATCGGCGCGATGATTGAGGTCCCTGCCGCAGCCATCGCCGCGCCCATCCTCGCCCGCCACGCCCGTTTCTTCTCCATCGGCACCAACGACCTGATCCAGTACACCCTGGCGATCGACCGCGTGGACGACGAGGTCAACTACCTCTACGATCCCCTGCATCCGGCGGTGCTGCGGCTCATCCACCAGACGATCGAAGCCGGACGCAAGGCCGGCATTCCCGTTGCGATGTGCGGCGAGATGGCGGGCGACCCGCGCTTCACGCGCCTGCTGCTCGGTCTCGGCCTCACCGATTTTTCAATGCATCCGGCCAGCGTGCTGGAGGTCAAGCAGATCGTCGTCAACTCCGACATCGCCGCACTGCGCAAGGCCGCGACCGCGCTGCTCGACAGCGACGATCCGCAGGAAATGCGCGAGCGTATCGCGCAGCTCGAACACCTGTAGCAGTGCGGTTCCCGCAGCATTTCGGCGACGTGCGCGCGCACGTCGATGCTATCCTCATGGGCGACCCCGAGAGGCATCGATGAGCGAACGTGAACCGTCAGAAGCCGCCCTGAAGCGCCTGCGCGAGACGCTCGCGAGCGGCCGGATGCTGCCGGTCAAGCGTGCCCTGCACGCGCTCAATCCCGCCGAAATCGCCAACCTGCTGGTATCGCTGCCGCCGTCGGAACGCAATCTGGTCTGGGAGATGGTGAGCCCGGAAGACGACGGCGAGGTGCTGCTGCATCTTCCCGACGAGGTCCGCACCGGACTGATCCGGCAGATGGATACGGCAGAGCTGATCAAGGCCGCCGAAGAACTCGAGATCGACGACCTTGCCGACTTCCTCGAGCATCTGCCGGAAACCGTCACCCAGCAGGTGCTCAAGGCGCTCGACGCCGACGACCGGGCGCGCCTCGAATCGGTCCTGGCCTACGAGCCGGACACGGCCGGCGGCCTGATGAACACCGACACGGTGACGGTGCGACCCGACGTCACGCTCGACGTCGTGCAGCGCTACCTGCGGCTGCGCGGCGAACTGCCGGCGCACACCGACGCACTGTACGTGGTCGACCGCTACGGCGCGTACCTCGGCGCCCTGCCGCTGGACAAGATCCTGACCCGCTCGCCGGACGATGTGGTCGCCAACGTCATGGAGCGCGAAACCCCGGCGATTCCGGCTGAGGAGTCCGAACGCGAAGTCGCCCGCCGCTTCGAACGGGCCGATCTGGTCGCGACGCCGGTTCTCAACAGCAAGGGGATTCTGGTCGGACGCATCACCATCGACGACGTCGTCGACGTCATCCGCGCCGAAGCCGAACACAACATGATGTCGATGGCCGGCCTCGACGAAGACGAGGACCTGTTCGCACCGGTCCGCGGCGCCGCGCGCCGCCGCGCGGTGTGGCTGGGGATCAATCTGCTGACGGCTTTTGCCGCAGCCTGGGTGGTCGGCCACTTCGAAGCCACCATCGCACACGTGGTCGCACTGGCAGTGCTGATGCCGGTCGTCGCCAGCATGGGCGGCATCGGCGGCAGCCAGACGCTGACGCTGATGATCCGCAGTCTGGCGATGGGCCAGATCGACGGCGGCAACACCCGATCGCTACTGCGCAAGGAACTGGCGGTCGCCGCGATCAACGGCGTGCTGTGGGCCATCGTCGTGGCGACCATCGCCGGACTGTGGTTCAAGAGCGGCCTGCTCGCGCTGGTGATCGCAATGGCCCTGATCATCAATCAGATCATCGCCGCCGCGGCGGGCGTCCTGATTCCGCTGATCCTCAAGCGCATCGGCGTCGATCCGGCACTCGCCGGCTCGGTCGTGCTGACAACGGTCACGGACGTGGTCGGATTCTTCGCGCTGCTGGGTCTGGGATCGATCGTCCTGATGTAACCACCAGCTGGTGCCGTCGCCGATCCCGATTGACACAGCTCAACACCTCGCCGGCGCGATCCCGGTAGCCTTGTGTCCGAGTCGCCTGCACCGTTCGCCGAGCATCCCCCAGTCACCGGGTTTCGGCGCGCAGGCCGTCCCGAGCCATTGCCAAGGAGCGTCTACCGTGTCGAACGAAGGCTACCACGAACCCATCAATGAACTGAGCAACGAAACCCGCGACATGCATCGCGCAATCGTGTCCCTGATGGAGGAGCTCGAGGCGGTCGACTGGTACAACCAGCGCGTCGATGCCTGCAAGGACCCGGCGCTCAAAGCCATCCTTGCGCACAACCGCGACGAGGAGAAGGAACATGCGGCGATGGTGCTCGAATGGATTCGCCGGCGCGATCCGACCTTTGACAACGAATTGAAGGACTACCTCTTCACTGACGGACCGATCGCCCACGAGTGATCGGGACGCCCGCCGGTGCCGCCGGACGGCACCGGTGGAGCCCCTTCAATTGCCGGCGATGGTCATACCTTCGATCAGAACCGAGCCGGTCCGGACGTTGGGAAACGGATCGACATCGGCACCCACTGCGACGATATTGCGGAACATGTCGGCAAGATTGGCCGCGATGGTGAGTTCCTCGACCGCGTAGGCGATCTGGCCATTCTCGACCCAGAGGCCCGCGGCGCCGCGCGAGTAGTCACCGGTAACCAGATTGACGCCGTGCCCGAGCAGCTCGGTCACAATCAGGCCCGTCCCCATGCGCCTGACCAGGGCATCGAAATCCTCGCTGCCCGGCGAGACCAGCAGGTTGAAGACGCCGCCGGCGTTTCCGGTACTGGCCAGGCCCAGCTTACGGGCCGAATAGCTGCCCAACAGCCAGCCCTTCAATACCCCGTCCTCGACCAGCGTGCGTTCACGGGTGGCGACACCTTCGCTGTCGAAAGCCGCGCTGCCGGCGCCGCAGGGAATGAATGGCCGCTGCTCCACGGTCACCCCCGCCGCGCATACCGGCTGTTCCAGCTTGTCGAGCAGGAAGCTCGCCTTGCGGTACAGGGCGCGCCCCGAGATCGCGCCGACCAGATGCCCCCACAAGCCGCGTGCCAGCTCGGGCGGGAACAGCACCGGCGCGCTCCGCGTCGACAGGCGCTGCGCACCGAGACGACGCAGCGCGCGCTGTCCGGCCTTGGCGCCAAGGGCGTCAACGGCCATCAGATCCTGCGGGCGCCGGACGCTGCTGTACCAGTAATCCCGCTGCATGCCCTTGCCGTCGCTGGCGATGACCGCACAGCTCAGGCTGTGATGGGTCGAACACCGCCGGCCGACGAAGCCGTGACTGTTCATATAGATCGAACGCCCACGGTGCGTATTGACCGACGCGCCCTCGCTGCCGGTGATACGCGAATCGACCGCCAGTGCCGCGGCCTCGCAGGCGCGCGCCAGATCGATCGCCGACTCCGCGGCAAGATCCCAGGGGTGGTCGAGCTGCAGATCGGGGAATTCGTGTGCCATGAGGGCGGCGTCGGCCAGACCGTTGCACGGATCGGCGCCAGTGGCCCTGGCGATCGCCAGGGCGGCCTCGACCGCCGTGCGAATCCCGGCATCGCTCAGGTCGCCGGTGCTGGAATTGCCCTTTTGCTGCCCGATGTAGACCGTGATGCCGAGATCGCGGTCCTGCTGGAATTCGAGACTCTCGACCTCGCCCTTGCGGACACTGACGGTCAGCCCACGGCTGGCGCCGACGCTCGCCTCGGCCTGGGTCGCGCCGGTCGCGGCGGCATGCTCCAGCGCCAGCGCGACGCGCGATTCGAGTTCTTCGGTTGCCGGCAGATCAACAGCTGAGTCGTTCATGTGCAGATCATCGTGAATCGGTGTGCATGCGAGAGTATCACTCGCCGGCGTCGCCAAGCCGTTCGTTGAGCGCGGCCAGGCGCTCCGGGGTGCCGACATCCGACCAACACCCATCATGACGTTCGGCGCTGACGCGGCCTTGCAGGATCGCCTCGCGCAGCAGCGGCGCCAGCGGAAACGCCCGCGGTTGCGCATCCGCGAACAGTTCTGGGCGCAACACCGACAACCCGCTGAAGGTCAGCTTGGCCAGGCCTTCGACCGCGGCGGCACGGGCGCCGTGCATGGCGAAGTCACCCGAGGGATGGTGCGGCGGATTCGGCACGAGAACCAGATGCGCCAGATCGTTCATCGCCATCGACCGGGCCCGCTCGACCAGGCACTGTATCGGCAGGTCCGAATAGACGTCACCGTTGACCACGATGAAGGGCGCCGCCCCCAGCAATGGCAGGGCGCGACGGATCCCCCCACCGGTCTCGAGCGCCGGCCAGCCCTCCTCGGAATAGCGCAGTCGCAACCCGTAGCGCCGGCCGTCGCCCAGATGCTGGCGCAGCACATCGCCGCACCAGCCGAGGTTGACGACGACGTCTTCGATCCCCGCGTCCGCGAGAGCCCACAGGTGATGGTCGATCAGCGGGCGCCCGGCCACCTCGAGCATCGGCTTGGGCACGTGGTCGGTCAGCGGTCGCATGCGCTCGCCGCGCCCGGCCGCCAGCACCATCGCTCGGACCGGCATCGGATCAGACCTTCAGACCAAGCGCGTCGAACAACGCGGACAGCGGTTGCGTTTCCGGATAGCGCGACGCCACCTCGTGGACATAGGCGACGAAACGCGGCACGTCCTCAAGATAGTGCGGTTTGCCGTCGCGGTAACGGATGCGAGCGAAAATCCCGATGACCTTGAGGTGGCGCTGCAGCCCCATCAGGTCTGCCGCGCGACGAAACGCCGGAAACGTATCGTGAACCGGCAGCCCCTCCGCCCGCGCCCGTTCCCAGTAGTGATGCATCCAGGCCTCGACCCGCTGCGACGGCCACGACAGGAACGCGTCTCTGAGCAACGAAACCAGATCGTAGGTGATCGGACCCTCGACCGCGTCCTGGAAGTCGATGACACCCGGACTCGGCTCCGACACCATCAGGTTGCGCGGCATGTAGTCTCGATGCACGAACACCCGGGGCTGCTCCAGAGCGGCGTCCACCAGCAATCGCTGGATCGTCTGCAGGGTCTGCCGCTGCTCCGGACTCAGCGCGACCTGCAGATGCCGCGCAACGAACCAGTCTTCGAACAGGTCCAGCTCCCGCTGCAGCAAGGCCTCGTCATACTGCGGCAACACCCCCGGGCGCGACGACTGCTGCCAGCGAATCAGTGCGTCGATGGCGCCCTTCATCATCGCATCGGCATTGGCATCGTCGAGCACGTCCAGATACGTCTGGCGCCCGAGATCGGTCAGCAGCAGATAACCCGCCTGCGGCTGCTGCGCAAGCACCCGCGGTGCGTGCAGGCCCGCCTCTGCCAGCAACGCCGCCACCTCGACGAAGGGCCGGGTGTCCTCGCGTTCGGGCGGGGCATCCATGACGATCCAGCTTGCATCCGGGGTTCTGATCCGGAAATAACGTCGAAAGCTGGCATCCGCGGACGCCGGCTCGAAACCGGCCTCGTCCCCCAGCCGCAGCTGCGCCAGCGCCCACGTGCGGGCGTCCTGCGCCCGGGAATCAAGTCGGGGTGCGGTCTGCCCGCCGGTTTCAGGTGTCGTCATAGCGATTGCAGCGACTCTGGATCGAGGCGCCGCAGCTTACCCGATCCGGGAACGTCCGATTGCACCGGGACGGTCGCAAAGCCGATACTTGCGGGCTTCACGAGGACCCGAATTGTCTGCTCCCACGTTCCTGCGCAATCTGGCGACGATGTTGCTGTGGATCCCTGTCTCCGTATGGGGGCAGGAAGCCGCCTGCCCGCAGATTTCGGACACCTTGCCCATCATCGAGCCCAGCCTGGACCCGCGCCTGGTCCTGACCGCCGACCAGGTCGACCTGACACCGAAGGGGCTGTCGACGCTTCTGGGCTCCGTGAAGCTGCAGCAGGGCGACAAGGAACTGACCGCCGAGCATCTCCAGTTCGACGAGGCCGAGCGCAGCGTGGAGGTCACCGCCGAATCCTTGTTCCGGAACAGCGAACTGCTGATCCGCTCGGACTCCGCGCGCTTCGACCTCGACGACGAAGCCGGTGAATTCAACGGCACGGAATTCGTACTCGCACGACGCTCTGCCCGCGGCGACTCCCGGCATATCAGCCTCAGCAGCGACGGAACCGCAAAGCTCGACCGGGTGCGTTACACCACCTGCGCACCGGGTTCGGACGCCTGGTACCTCGAAGCCGGCCGCATCCGGCTCGATCACGAAAAGGGGCTGGGCACCGCGCGCAACGCCCGGCTGCGGTTTTTCGGGGTGCCGATCCTGTATGCCCCCTGGTTCCAGTTTCCGATCGACGACCGCCGTCGCACCGGCCTTCTGTTCCCGACGATTGGACAGTCGGACAAAACCGGCTGGGACCTGCGTCAGCCGATCTACCTGAACCTCGCGCCGAATTACGACGCGACGATCACGCCGCGCTACATGTCCGACCGCGGCATCCAAACCGGAGCCGAAGGCCGCTATCTGCTGCCACGCGCCGAGGGCAAGCTCGGTTACGAGTTCCTGAGCCGCGACCAGGTGACCGACCGCGATCGAGCCTACGGGTTCTTCGAACATCGCGGCCTGCTCAGCTCCCGCCTCGGCATGGACCTGCGGTACGCGGAAACCAGCGACCGCACCTACTTCGAGGACTTCGGCGGCAATATCGACCTGTCCTCGATCACGCATCTGGAACGCAGCGCACGCTTCATCTATGCGGCCCCGGCGTCATATACGGTCCGCATGCTGTTCCAGGACTACCAGACGATCGCCAGCAACCTGGCCGCAGTCGACGATCCCTATCAGCGGCTGCCCCAGATTCGCGTCGACGCGGTGACCCGCAACGCGCTCCTCAATACGCGCCTGGGAGTCTCGAGCGAGTACGTGAACTTCGTCCGGACCGACTCGATCCGGGGCCAGCGCATGGACCTGCATCCGTTCCTGCGCATGGAGAAGGACCGGGTTTCCTGGTTCGCCAAGAGCCAGCTCGATTTCCGCTACACCGCCTACGAACTCAAGGACGTGCCAGCGGGCCAGCCCGCCGACGTCGATCGTGCCCTGCCCAGCTTCAGCGCCGAATACGGCCTGCGCTTCGACCGCATCACCTCAAGCGGCGCGCCGCAGACGCTCGAACCCCGCGTCTTCTATCTCTACACACCCTACGAGGATCAGACCCGTCTGCCGGTGTTCGATAGCGGCGAACCGGACTTCGATTTCACCCAGCTCTTCGCACTGAACCGGTTCTCGGGGCTGGACCGGATCTCGGACGCCAACCAGGCGGCGATCGCGGTCACCGCGCGCCAGCTCGATCCGGACAGCGGGTCGGTCCGGGCCAGCGCGAGCCTGGGGCAGCTGTTCCGGTTTCATGCACCGCGGGTGCAGCTTCCCGGTGGCAACGTCCCCGAACAGGGGGCCACCGACTTCATCGGCAGCTTCGACTACTACCTGTCCGAACGCTGGGCGGTCAACCTGGACACCCAGTGGTCTCCGGCCAGCTCCAAGTTCACCCGCTCCAGCGTCGCACTGCGCTATCGCGACGGGCAGCGCTTCGCAGAAGCCGCGTACCGGTATCGCCGCGGACTCCTCGAACAGACGGACCTGATCCTGTCGTCGCCTCTGTACAGTGGCGTCAGCTTCATCGGGCGCTGGCGCTATTCCCTGAGCGACGGACGTTCACTCGATACCATGGCGGGTCTGGGCTACGATACCTGCTGCTGGGCCGTACGGGCGTCGTATCGGCGTTATGTAAGTTCGACCATCGGGCAGCTCAATTCGGGCATCTACCTGCAGCTCGAGCTCAAGGGCCTGACCCGGATCGGCACCGGCACACAGAACCTCCTGCCCGGGAACATGGTCGAATGAATCACCGTCTGCGGACCGCCACGCGGTCGATGACGCCCCGAACGCGCGATAAGCGATAATGTCGCCCTTTTTTCAGCCTCGAGTAACCGAGTCGCTATGAAGCCGTTGTCTGTCCGAATGTTCCAGACCCTGGGTCTGCTCCTTCTCGTTGCCGGATTCGGCGCACGAGCAGCCGAACCCGTCGATCGCATCATCGTCGTCGTCAACGACGGCGTGATCCTGCAGAGCGAGCTCGACCAGGCGCTCGAAGAGGCCCAGCGGCAGATCCGCGAACGTGGCATCACCGCCCCGCCCGAGGAAGCGCTGCGCGCACAGGTGCTCGAACGCCAGATCCTGCAGAAAGTGCAGACTCAGCGCGCCCAGCAGGCCGGAATCCGCGTCGACGACCGCGAGCTCAACGAGGTGCTCAACAACATCGCGCGTCAGAACGGCATGAACCTCGCCGAGTTCGCCGACGCCGTGCGCTCCGACGGAATGGACTACCTGGCGGTCCGCGAGCAGATTCGCGATCAGGTCATGATCCAGCGCCTCAAGGCGCGGGAGGTCGACAGCCGGGTCACGGTGACGGATCAGGATGTCGACCTGTTCCTGGCGTCACAGGGCGTCGACCAGGATGCCGAATATCACCTGTCGCACATTCTCATCGCGATCCCGGAAGGCGCCAACGCCGAAACCCGGGACCAGGCGCGCGCCGAAGCCGAGGATCTGGTCAAGCGGATCCGGGACGGCGAGGATTTCGCCGAACTCGCAATCGCCCATTCGGACGGCCAGCAGGCCCTGCAGGGCGGCGATCTCGGCTGGCGGCGCGCAGCCGATCTGCCGCAACTCTTCGCCGAAGCGGCGGCCAAGCTCGCGCCGGGGCAGACCTCCGACGTCATCGAAACCTCCGGCGGCTTCCACATCGTGCACCTCAGCGAGCAGCGCGGCGGCGAAGAGCGCAAGACCGTGACCGAAACCCACGCCCGGCATATCCTGGTCCAGACCAACGCGGTGCGTGACGACGATCAGGCGCGCCTGCTGGCCCGTGACATCTACAACCGCCTGCTCGAGGGCGAGGATTTCGCCGAGCTGGCCAAGCAGTATTCGGACGATCCGGGCTCCAAGAACAATGGCGGCGACCTCGGCTACCAGCCCCCGGGTGTGTTCGCCCCGGAGTTCCAGGTTCGCATCGACCAACTCAAGCCGGGCGAGCTGTCGCCGCCGTTCCGGACCCAGTTCGGCTGGCATATCGCCGGGGTGATCGACCGGCGCGACCGCGACACCACCGAGGAAACGCGGCGCGCACGGGCCCGTTCCGCCATCGGCAACCGCAAGGCTGCCGAGGAATACGACGTCTGGCTGCGGCGCCTGCGCAACGAGGCCTACATCGAGTACCGACTCCCGTCCGACGCGCAGGCCGCCGACGGCGACGCCTGAGGTCGGGGCGTCTGCGATGGGCGGCATCGTCGAGGCGCGGCGTCGCATTCTGATCACGCCGGGCGAACCGGCTGGCATCGGTCCGGATCTGGTGTGCGCGCTGGCGCAGACCGACTGGCCGGCACAGCTCGTCGCCGTTGCCGACCCGGCGATGCTCCAGCGCCGCGCGCGCCGGCTCGGCATTCCCCTCGACATCACGCCGTTCGATGATGCACAGGCGCGGACCTCGCACCGTGGCGGTCGGCTTGCAGTCATCGAAACGCCGCTCGCCGTTGACGAGCACCCGGGTCGACTGGACCCGCGCAATGCGGACTACATCCTGCAGACGCTGCGGACGGCCACACGTTTGTGCGACGAGCGAGTGGCCGACGCCATGGTGACCGGCCCGGTACAGAAAAGCGTCATCAACGATGCGGGGGTCGCATTCAGCGGCCACACCGAATTTCTCGCGGACTGCCTCAGCGCCTCCCGACCGGACCTGGATCGTCCGATCCTCCCGGTCATGATGCTGGTGGCTGGGCACCTGCGGGTCGCGCTGGTCACGACTCACCTGCCGCTGCGAGCGGTCCCCGACGCGATCACGGCCGAACGCCTCGAACAGGTACTGCGCATCCTGCATCGCGACCTGCGGGCCCGATTCGACCTCGCCGAGCCGCGCATCGCGGTGTGTGGACTCAATCCCCATGCGGGCGAGGACGGACATCTGGGGTACGAGGAACAAACCGTCATCGCGCCGGTCCTCGACAGGCTCCGGGCCGAGGGCTACTCGTTGCAGGGCCCGTTGCCGGCGGACACCGCGTTCACACCGCACGCACTGGAGCAGGCCGACGCCGTGCTGGCGATGTATCACGACCAGGGCCTCCCGGTCCTCAAGCATGCCGGCTTCGGCGAGTCGGTCAATGTCACGCTGGGACTGCCGATCATCCGGACCTCCGTGGATCACGGCACCGCCCTCGATCTGGCCGGCAGCGGACGCGCCTCGGCGGGTAGCCTGGCCGCAGCCTTGCGCCTCGCCATCGACCTGGCCGAGGCCAGCACTCGATGAGCCGGGCCACGGTCGGCGGACACACCGCCAAGAAGCGCTTTGGACAGAACTTCCTGCACGATCCCAACGTGATCGAACGGATCGTGCGCGCCATCCACCCTCGGCCCGGACAGATCCTCGTCGAGATCGGCCCGGGGCTCGGCGCCCTGACGGTTCCGGTCCTCGAACGCGGCGGCGCACTGCGCGTCGTCGAGATCGATCGCGACGTCATTCCCGGACTGGAAGCGCTGCAATCCCGCTTTCCGGGTCTGCAGATCACCCAGGGCGACGCCCTCAAGATCGACTTCCATCAGTTCGCGCCGGCAGGCCAGCGGATCCGGGTCATCGGCAACCTGCCCTACAACATCTCGACGCCGCTGCTGTTCCACCTGATCGATCAGGCCGACGTGATCGACGACATGCATTTCATGCTGCAGAAGGAAGTCGTCGAACGGATGTGTGCCGGCCCCGGCGATCCCGCCTACGGCAGGCTCAGCGTGTCGATTTCGGCACGCTGCGACGTCGCGCATCTGTTCAATGTCGGGCCGGGAGCGTTCAGGCCACCGCCGAAGGTCGATTCGGCCATCGTGCGCCTGATTCCGCGCCCGCCCCCTTTCGAGGTCGAAGACTGGGGACGATTCGACCGCGTCGTGGCTCAGGCGTTTTCGCAACGACGCAAGACGCTCTCCAACGCGCTCAAGGGTTTGATCGACGCGGCAGACTTCGCACGGGCGGAAATTGAGCCGACCCGCCGCGCGGAGACGCTCTCCGCCGCCGATTTCGCCCGTCTCGCCCGAACCGCCGCTCAGTCCTGATCCGATATTGACGCCCGCCCGGCGGCGTGGATACTGGGCACATCACGAGTCGGAGGATACTCGATGGCGGTCTACCGGCACCTGCTGGCGGCGATTGCGTTGGACGAACACGGCGAGCGCATCCTGCTGCGTGCCAAGGAGCTTGCACAGCAGTTCGACGCCCGGCTTTCGGCGATCCACGTCGTGGAGTACATCCCGCTGGAAACCGGAGAGGCCCTGATGGCCGCACCACCCGACCTGGCAACCCAGCTCCAGGACCAGGCGCATGCCCGTCTCGACGCGCTCTGCTCACAATGCCAGGTCACGCTGGACCAGCTGCGGGTCGTCAGCGGCAGCGTCGCATCGGAGACGCATCGCACGGCGGCCGAGATCGGCGCCGACCTGATCGTGGTCGGACATCATCCCCGCCACGGTCTGGCGGCGCTGTTCAGCCACATCGAGGAAGACATCGTCCAGCGCGCTCATTGCGACGTACTGGCCCTGCATCTGCCGTAAAGAGGCCTGCTCAGCGTCCTTGGCGACGCCTCATTCTTGCGCCTGCAGCCAATGCGCGACACCGTCCGGATCCTCGGCCGGAACCAGCGCGGTACCGGCGAGATAGCGGGCACCTGCCGCCGTCGCTGCGGCAACGGCATCGCTGTCCCGCAGACCGGTCGCGATCAGCTTGATCTCCGCTGGCGCAGTTCGGGCGAGCTCCGCCAGCACCCTGGATCCATCGCGCGCGCCGGCGTCGACCAGCGCCAGACACGGCGCCCGCTCGTCGTCGAGTTCGGGAAAGACGTTGAAGTCACGCAGCCCCAGCCGCATCCCCCTTTCGAACAGCTTGCGCGCATCGGCGTGGCGGGTCCTGGCCTCGACGAAGCCGTCCGGCGTCAGCGCCAGGACCAGGCGCTCACCGCTGACCTGATAGCGGTCCAGCAGCTCCAGCACGTGCGCGACGAATTCGCGGTCGCGCAGCTGCCAACCGGAAACCGAGACGACTGCCGGCAGCTCGGAAGCACGCCCCGGACCGGACGCGAAATACTCACAGACTTGGCAGATCAACCACAGCTCCATGTCCGCGACCAGTCCGGCTCGCGCCGCGGCCTGCAACACCTCGGTCTGCAGGACCTCACCGTACCGGGGATGCTGCCAGCTCAGGCTCGTCAACAACGCCACCGGACGGCCGTCCCTCGCCATCGCCGGCGCCACCTTGAGCCTGAACTGATTGAGCGCCACGCCCGCGTGAATCTCCCGCTCGAGCTCGAGCCGACGGCGGCGCTCCGGATCGACCTCCGTCGAAAACATCCGATAACAGCCCCGCCCCGCCTGTTTGGCCTCGTACATCGCGTTGTCAGCGTGCCGCAAAAGACCTTCCAGATCGCTGTCGTCGATCGGATACAGAGTGATGCCGATGCTCGGCCGGCTGGTGATCGACAGTCCCGGCAGATCCAGGGGCTGGGCAAAGCGATCCAACAGCTTCTGCGCCAACGCGGCGGCATCGTCCGGACTGCGCAGTCCGGGCGCGAGAATCACGAATTCGTCGCCTGCGAGCCGCGCCACAGTGTCGGACGGCCGCATCGTCGACACAAGGCGATCGGCGACCGCCTTCAGAACCTGATCGCCGGCCTCGTGGCCGTGAAGATCGTTGATCTGCTTGAAGCGATCGAGATCGAGGAAGAACACGCCCAGCAACCTTGGATCGCGCTCGGTCGCAAGCAAGGCCTGCTGCAGCCGGTCGTACAGCATCACCCGGTTCGGCAGGCCGGTCAGCGCATCGAAGTGAGCCAGCCGGTTGAGCTTGTCCTCGGCGGCGATCCGCTCGGAGATGTCCGCGGCGATCGCCATGAAAACCGGCGGCTCTTCCTGCCGCGAAAAGTTCAGGCGGACTTCGACGGGATAGGCCGTCGCGTCGCTGCGTCGGTGTTGGCAACGATAGACCAGGTGATCCTGCTCCCCACCCCGCAGCTTGGAGAGATATGCCTGAAAGACCTCTTCCTCGAGGTCCGCGCTGATGTCCAGCGGCGTCATCCGCTCCAGCTCGTCCGCCTTGTACCCGAGGTTGCTGCGCGCGCCCCGGTTGACCTCAAGGAAGTTCAGGGACTGGGCATCAAAGATGTAGATCTCCTCGGCGGCATTGTCGAGCAGGCGGCCGAGACGACTGGCGAGATTCTCTCCGCGCAGACGTTCGCTGATGTCGCGGACGACCACGACCAGCCCCTCGGCGCCGTCGGCGCGCATCGGCTGCACCCAGAGCTCGACCGGAAACGTCGTCGCGTCCTTGCGCCATCCAACCACCTTCGGCAGATGAGCGGTGGCACGGCGGTTCGCCACGTAGTCCGAAATCCGGACGCTGGGCGTATTGAGAAACGGAACCGGCATCAGCTTGGTCACCGTCGAGCCGACCAGCTCCTCACGCGGGTAACCGAACATACGCTGTGCACGCGCATTGGCCGAACGCACGACCCCCGCGATATCGGTCGTCAGCAAACCTTCCTCGAGATGGTCGACGACGGCCTGCGACAGACGCGCCTCGCGTCTGAGCGCATCGGCTTCCCGGGCCTGCCGCGACGCATCGCGAAACAGGACCGCCACGCCATCGGTGCCGCCCTGGCGGTTGCGCCATGGACTCGCCATCAGCTCGATCGGCATGACCTCACCGGAACGACTGCGCAGGTGTACCAGCGTCGGCGGCAGACGGGATCCGGTCTGCATCACCTCATCCGCAGGACTGGGCATGGGCGAGCCCGCGTCATCGACGAAGTGCAGCATCGTGAACAACGGCCGCCCCTTCACGTCCTGCAGGGGCCATCCCGTCAGGCGTTCCGCCACCGCGTTGCAGTGCCGGACCTGGCCATCGCGTCCCGCCAGAATCAGCGCATATTCGAGCGCATCCATGACCTGGCCGGCACGCGCTCTGAATTCCTCCGGCGCCGGCACGGCCGTATCCGCACCGCTCATCGCGCTCGGATCGGCTCGTAACAGCCAGGACGGCGCCTCGCGTCGCTGCCGTCGCACTCCGAGCACGAACATCGCGAGCAGGGGGAGCGCCAGACCTGCGGACGTCCAGCCGACCAGGCGCAGGGTCTCGTTCGCAGCCTCGCGCACACCCTCGACTGCACCCGGCGCGATCGTGTAGTCCACCTGCCCCAGCAGTCGATGCTCGGGCGAATACAACCGGCGTGTTCCAGCGCTACCGATCAGGTCGTAAAACAGATCGCGCGCACGATCCTGCAGTGCCTCCGGCACAACAGGTAGATGGAACGATTCGAGCACCCCGACCCGACTCAGCAAAATCCCCTCGGAGTCGTGCACCGCCAGGGAATTGAGCCCCAGCTCACCGCGCTGCAACAAGCCGGCGAGCACCGATCGCAACACCCCGCTTCCGCGCCCCTCCAGCAACGCCGCGGAAATCTCGCGCTCCGCTTGCTGCCCGACGAATGCGTGATCCAGGGTGTGCTGCGACATCAACACGCGTGACAGGCAATACCCGCCCTGACCGGCCATCAGCAGCGCGCAAAGGCCCGCCAATCCAGTCATCCACCGTTGTCTGTCCATACGCCAGGATTCGGGGCGCATGGCAATCACACCTCTTCTATCGGGTAAATATGTAAGGTTCCTTGGCGACAACCTCGATCACATCGACCTCGGCGTTGCCGACGCTCAATCCGATACTACCGAGAACACGGCGCGTCAGCTCATCGCCCGCCGGCAACAACAGATCCGCCAGCTGATTCCGCAATGCTGCTTCCAGCAGCGGCTTGGCCACATCGATCGTCGACTGCAGCGCGGCATTCACGGTACCGGCCAGCAGCCCGCCGTCCGTGCCGGCCGGCACGATATCCACCTGCAATTCGATCGACTCGGGCAGGCTCGCCAATGCCTGCCCGAGTTCCAGCGATCCGCCAATTTCCTGTGGTTCAAAGGGCGATGTAAACGGCAACCGCCGCCGCTCGCTGGGCACGTCGGTGTAAGCGGCGGCCGTCACTCGGATATGGACCGGCACCGGAATCCCGAGCACGCCAGCGCTGAAATCGGCATCGATGATCGGCGCCGGCTCCGGCTGCGGCTCCGGACGGCTGATATCGTCGAAACGACCGATGCCGACCCGGCTGAGGCTGGTCCGCGCGTCGATCACGACCGTGTCTTCGGGCACCCCATCTCGCGCACATTCGATATCATCCACCCGCGCGGTCGCCTGCGCCACTTCGAGCCAAAGCGGCAGCACGACTTCCGTGTCGAGAACATCCAGACGAAAGCCGAGCGTCGCCTCCACCAGTCCCTGCGCCGTCGACGCATAGTTCGGCGTCCCATCGGGCGCCACTTCCTGCCCCGGCGTCAACGGCACCTGCTCACCGGGGTCGATCAGGCGAATGCGGAACTCGCTGTTTCCGAACGGTGGCGGCAAGCCATACAGCACCTCGATGACCGGCGAGCTGCTGGCAGCGGCGGCGGCGGCCAGCGTCAGCTGGCCTGCATTGATCAAGGTTCCACTGAGCACGTTGACCAGGTTCTGTTCGATCCCGACCAACTGCGCGGGCGTCACCGTCGCGGTCGATGAAACGGCATCGGCGATTTGCGACGCTGCCGCGACAGCCGTCGCGTCAGCCGTGTTGGCAAGGGCGTTGACCACGGCGGTCAGGATGTCGGCGACCGACACGGTCTGCTCGAACACGTCGCTTGGCGACCCCGGGCCAAGCGCATCCAGGATCGCCTCCAACGGAATATTGGCCTCGAGCAGGCTGGTGTACCCAACCGCCGCGATGTCCACAGTGCCACCCAGCGCCTCGCTGAGAAACCGATTCAGGAAGGTTGGATCGAACTCCGCCAAGCGGGTGCCGATGTGGACCGTTGCGGTCGGTCTCGACTGTGCCGCAGCGGATGCCACCAGTCTGCCGTCGCCGGCGCCGTTGTCCATCATCGGAATGATCCGGGCGGGCGCCGGCCGAGACAACACGACCTCAACCGCATGGCTGTCGGCAGGTGCCGTGCTGAAATAGCGATGGCCGTCGCTGGCCCGGAACTCGGTCCCCACGCGGACCGAATCGATATTGACGGGCACTCCGCTGCCCGCCAGATTGCGCCGAACACTGGCATCGGCCTCGCTGAACGCAGCAAAAGCCGGATCATTCGGGAGCCCCATGCACCCCCCCGTGACGCGCGCGGCGTCCAATGCCGCGATTCCTGCAAGCTGCTCCAGCTGCCGCTGGGCGCTGTACAACCGCCCGATGTCAATCACCAACGCAACGGCGATCAGGCAGGCACCGATCGCCACCGCCACCGTGACGGCGACCGCCCCGCGCTGCCGACGAGCCCCACCACCGATCATCAAGACCCGCCGGAATCGCTGACGAAGCTCTCGCGATCGAATTGCTGAGGAATCGGTTCCTCGAAGCTCTTCAGATAACGTTCGTACACCTTGTCCGCCACGTCGCCGGGCATCGGACGGATCGCCCCCAGCGAAGCATTGCCACTTTGCTGCAGTTCGAGCCACTGGCGCGTCTGATCGCCAATCCGCGGCTCGGCAGCCGGTTCCTGCGCCATCAGCGGAAGCGCCCATCCTCCGACCAGCACTGCCGCACTGACCAATCGCACTGTCTGTTTCACGTTTACCTCCTCGACTGCGCTGCGCGAGCCTGCAAGCCTGCGGCCTGCCGGCGCAAGCGCTCCACGGTTGCCGGCGGGATGCCGGACTCTGTCACGATCTTGCTGACCGACGCCTCATCGCGCCTGAGGATCATCAGCAGCACCAGATTGTTCCGCGCCGTCTCGAACTCCGGCGCAAGCTCGATCGCGGTCGCCAGTTCCGGCAACGCCGCATCGTATTGCGACACCCGCAACAAGGCATAGCCATAGTCGTTGCGGATCTCGGCATCTGTGGGCCGTCGGCGCGCCGCTTCCTTCAGATAGGCCAGGGCCTGCTTCGGCTGCGTCCGTGCATACAACAGGCCCAGCCCGTGATATGCCTCGCCCGACAATGCCCCCCGCAGCAGCCCGCGATACAGGCGATCCGCCTCAGCGGTCTGTCCGAGCTGACGCTGTGCCTCGGCCTCCAGGTAGTCCAACTGCACCGTGCCACCCCCAAGGCGCCGCTGCTCCTGGACGTGTGCCAACGCCGCGTAGTACTGACGTTGATCGAGCATCGACCGAATCAGATCGAGATAGACCGCCTCGTCGATCGGATTGTCGACCTGCTTCCGGAGACGATCCCCCCCTGCAGGCGGGTTCACCGGCTGCGGCATCGCACAGGCACCTGCCAACAGGCTAGTCGCGATCAACACCAGACGGATGATCATCTGCATCCGAGCACTAGCCACCACTGATCTCGCCGAGAGCACGCAGCACGGAGACGAACGCCGGGCCCGCAACGAAGATCAGCAAAGCCGGGAAGAAGAACAGCACCATCACCACCGTCATCCGACCGGACATCACATTGACGCGCTCGCGCAAATCGAGACTGCGCCGCTCCTCGATCACGTCCAGCGCCTCGAGCAGCGGCTCACGGACTTCTCCGCCGTAGCGATCGACCTGCCGCAACACCGCGAGAACGGTCCCGAGGTCGTCGACTGCGATGGCTTCGGACAGATTCCTGAGGGCTTCGCTCGTCTCTGCGCCTGCATCGAGCTGGCGGATGACCAACTCCAGTTCGCGACCCAACTCGGGCAGTACACCGCTGCCCTCGCGCACCAGGCTGGTGAGCGCCTGCCGCGCCGACAGACCTGCTTCGAACAGCAGCACCAGCAAATGGATGAACAGCGGCACTTCGTTCTTGATGCGCTGCTGGCGCGACGACGCGAGGCCACGCAGGATCCAACGCGGCAGCAGAAACGACAGGATGGCCGCGGCAATCGCCAGCAGCAGCAACAGCATCGTCTTGTTCTTGGCTTCGCCGAACACCGCAAACGCGACGACCAGCGCGCCCATCACGACGGGTAGCAACCCCTGAAACGCATACCACATCAGCCGGCGCTCGGTGCTTCGCCATCCGGCCTGAATCATCAGACGCCCGCTCTCGCCCTCGCTGTCGACGACCCCTTCGATCGCCCGCCCGCCACGCGCGATGGACGACAGGACCGGTGCCTCCTCGGCCTCATCGAAGCCAGGTACCGCTTCGGCTTCCGGATTCAGGCGACGCCGAATCCGCGCACGATCATGACCGCGAACGGCCAACAGAAGCACCGCCCCGACGCCCACAATCGCAATGATGATCGTGGCGGCCACCAGCAATCCGAACACTTGTGCGTTCATGAGGCATCCTCGGTCGACCGCATCATGCGGAAGATCACGAATACCCCGGCGACCTGCATCAACACCGACCCGATCAGCAACGCCCGCCCCGCGGCATCGACCCACATCTGCTGGTAATAGCCGGGGTTCTGGGCAAAGATGAACGCCATCAAACCGACGGGAATGATCGACAGCAGCAATGCGGAAAAACGCGTCTCTGCGGTCAGCGCGCGCAGTTCGCGCGCCGCCATATCCCGCGCGCGCACCGCCTGAATCAGACTCCGCAGCACATTCCGCAGACTGCCCCCGTACTTCCGGTTGATCGCTGAAGCCAATGCCATCACCTTGAGCTCACGCAGCCGGTGGATCTCCGCCATCTCCAGCAACACCGACTCGACCGGCGCCCCCAACCGAACCTGACGGCTGACGCTGAGGAACAGGGGCTTGATCGGATCCGGGCTCTCGCGCGCCGCCGACGACAACGCCTCATCGAGCGTGTTGCCGGCGGACAATACCCGGATCGCGCTCTCCAGAAAGGTCGGCAACTGCTCGACGATCAGGCTGCGGCGACGGGCGCCCAACCGCGTCAGATAACCCCAACCAAGCGCGAGCAGAATCGATACGATGGACACTCCCCCAAACAGACCGAACAGAGCGATCGCGGCCGGAATCAACAACACAACCACCAGCAGAATCCGTCCCACTGCCCCCGACGACAGATCCGCACCGGTACGCCAGACCAGATGGCAGGCCCATCTCAGGACCGGATTGGCGACCTGCGATCCGGCAGTCTGAAGGCCGTATGCAGAGGCTTCCTCGCCCCCCATCGCCCGCAGGCGCAGCAGGACCTCTTCCTCCCGCTCGCGCTGCCCGGCACGCGCGAACAGCCAGATCGCGATACCCGCAAGAACGACGGCCACAACGAACAGGAAGTAGATCGCCATCAGATGTTCTCCCGGCAGTCGACGTGCACACCGCGCTCAACGTCATAGCGGAATACATCCCGCATCAGGACTTCGTGCCCACTCGCACCCAGGATCTCGGTGATCGACATCACCCTGCGCTCGCCGCCTTTCAGGCGGCTGACATGCACCAGCAACTGGATAGCCGACGCAATCTGCCCCCGGAACGTCACCTCACTGCCGGTATAGCCGGCAAAGCCGGCCAGCAATTCCAGACGGTGGACGGCATCGCGGCAGGTGTTGGCATGCAGCGTCGTCATCGAGCCGTCGTGCCCCGTATTCATCGCCTGCAACATATCGAGCACCTCGTCCCCGCGCACCTCGCCGACGATGATGCGGTCGGGTCGCATGCGCAGCGCATTGCGCACCAGATCGCGGGCACTGACTGCACGCTGCCCCTCCAGATTGGGCGGGCGTGTCTCAAGACGCACGACATGCGAATGCGTCAATCGCAACTCGGCCGCATCCTCGACGGTGATGATGCGCTCACCCTCGGGAATCCAGAGCGACAGCATGTTGAGGAAGGTCGTCTTCCCCGAGCCGGTTCCGCCCACCACGATCAGATTGGTGCGATTGATCACACGATCCCGCAGATAATCGAGCTCGGCCTGACTCAATGATCCCCAGCGGACCAGATCCTCGGCTGTCAGCGGCTGCTTTCTGAACTTGCGAATCGAGACACAGGGCCCATCGAGCGCGATCGGCGGAATGACGGCATTGACGCGAGACCCGTCAGGCAAACGCGCATCGACCATCGGTGTCGATTCATCAACGCGGCGTCCGATCGGAGCCAGGATCCGCTGGATGACCCGCACGACATGCGCATCGTTGAAGAAGCGCACCGGCACGCTGCTCAACAATCCCGCACGCTCGACGAATACGGTGTTAGGACCGTTGACGACGATGTCATTGACCGTATCGTCGTCGACAAGCGCCTGGATCGGGCCATAGCCCATCAACTCATCCCGAGCATCTCGCGCCAGTGCTTCGGACTCGCGCTGATTGACCGGCAGCCGTTGCTCGACGACATAGCGACGCATCTGCTCGGTAACGAAGCGCTCGATCTTGTCACCATCCCAGCGATCGATATCGAGATTGCGTTCCTCGATCTGCTGAATCAGATGGCGATGAAAATTGCTCTTGAGCTGCTGGTACTGATCGGACAGCCGAAAGCGGGTGATCTGCGGGTCGCCGGCATTCACGGTGCGATCATCCCCTGTGCATCATCCGAACAGCCGGCCTAACACGCCCTGAGAGACTGCTTCCATCTTGGCGTGGCCACCGAGCAACGTTCCGGCCAAGCCGCGGATGCTGGCGCAGAACGGATCCTTGGGCGCGACCACGAACATCGATTCGCCCGCATTCATCGCCTGGATACGCGCGTTGCCGTTGCTCGCCGCCAGAGTTCCAAGCAGAGGCAGATCCAGAATCTCAGCGAGGTTGTCCGGCTCCAGTCCGAGACGGTGCCGGTAGTTGTCCACGATCAGCGCCGTACGATCGAGCGGGCAGTCCTCGAGACGCAGCGCCCGCAACAGATACTTGCTGTGCCGCGACTTGATGATCGACTGATCCGACAGCAGCACGGACCGATCCGCCTGAGTGACGATGCCCGCCATCGTGTCGAGGGGCAGATGCCCGTCGAACGAGACGACGACACAGGAAAACAGGCCCCTCAGCACCTGCAGAAGATTGACGAACTCCTCGAAATTGGCCTGCGGCTGCCCGACAAGATCCTCCGGCAGGCTCAACAGATACAGGCCACTGGCGTGCTTCGAGAACGCCGTCTCCACCAGCGTCTGATCGCACCGGTACACGTCGTTGATCGCATCCAGCACGCTGTACGACTGGTTGATGTTGAGAAAGATCGCGGCAGCACCCGCCGGCGCCGCGACGTCCACCAGCAACACGGTTTCGGATTTCGGCAGGCTTTCGATCAGCGCCAAGGCAAGATGCTCGGCGACGAATGCGATCGAGTCGACCGGGTTGGCGGCGAAGACAGCAAACAATTGCCCCTGCTTCTGAGTCGTGCGCGCGGCCGGGGTCATGCGTCGCAGCAGCTTGTTGAGCAGCGCGGCGACATCCCCTTCATCACGCCGCAGCACGAGAAAGTCCCGGGCGCCCGCACGCATTGCGGCCAATACCACATCCGGATTGCTGTCGGCGCCCAAGCCGGCCAAGGGCAGATCCGGCATCCGCTCGGCCAGACGCTCCATCATGCTGATGCGAGCGTCGAGATTTCCGGGTTCGAACTGAAAGAAGGCGACGTCGACCCGGCCGAGCATCTGCACCCGCTCGATCAGGTCCTCGGCATCGAGCGGGCGAATCAGCGAAAAGTCCGCGCTCTGCCCGGCTGCGTTTTCCAGCCAGCTGAGGTAAACGGGATCATCCGCGACGACGATTGCCTGCGTCTTCATGGCGTAGTCCGCTGTTGTTGGAATTGGATGCGGATTCTAACGGCTGAAACCGGATTCGAAGTCACCGGTCTCCATGAAGAAGACCTGCGCGGCACTCGGACGATAGTCGTCGTAGCGCGACCCCGGTAACGGCGGCAGGCGAGCGTCACGGGCCAGCGGCCTGACCAGATGCGGCGTCACGACCATGATCAGCTCACGATCCTCGCGTTCGATACTCGTGGACTTGAACAGTGCACCCAGCACCGGCACGTCCCCCAGCCACGGCACCTTGTCGACGTTGTTGGTCAGATTGCTGCTGACCAGACCGGAAATCACGAAGCTCTCGCCGTCGCCCAGTTCGACCGTGGTGTCCGTCCGCCGGACACGCAACGCCGGCACCGACACTCCGCCAATCTGGATCCCGGCCGTGAAGTCGAGATCGCTGACCTCGGGCGCCACCTTCAGCGCGATCCGGTCACGCGCCAGAATGGTCGGCGCAATCGTCAAACGCACGCCGAATTCCTTGTACTGCACCGAAATACCGCCGGCGGTGGCACCGCCCTGACTGACCGGCACCGGAAATTCGCCGCCGGCCAGATAACTGGCGGTCTGGCCACTGGTCGAGACCAGGCTCGGCTCGGCCAGCGTGCGCGCAAGCCCCTTGCTTTCCAGCAGGCTCAACACACCTAGAATGTTCTTGCTGCCGTCCCCGACGATCAGATTGAACGCATCGCTGATCGGCGCCGCGATACCATCGGACGCATTGACCTCGTAACCCGACGCACCGCGCGTCGCGCTGGTGAACCCTCCCGGGGACAGTACGGCGCCCGTAGTCCCGCGGTTGACCAGGAAGTTCAGCCCATACTTCTGCAGCGTCGAGCGGCTGATGTCCGAGATCTTGACCTGCGTCATGACCTGGGTCTCGAGCGCGACCGCGCTGCGATCACTCACCTGTCCGTCCGCCGGCAGCTGTGTCGCAACCTTCGCGCGCCGATGCGCCAGTAGATTGGGCAGTTGTCCCGACAGGCTGCGGCCCTCGTCGATGACGGCACGCGACAGCTCCGGATCGGGAACCGCGACCTTCACCGCACCAACGCGAATCCGGTATTCCCGCGGCGCCGCCATGCCCTTCGACCAGATCATCAGACTGGTCACACCGAGCGCCTTGCCGGTGATCAGCACTTCACGGCGGTTGATCACGTTGACGTCGGCGATTGCGGGATTGCCGACGGCAACGCGCGACACCTCGCCATCGGCACGCTGCAGGCGATGCGTGTTCTGCTCGACGAGGATCACATCCCCCGGCGCGACGGCACCGGCGAGCGGCGCCATCGCCAGCATCCCAACTGCCACCCATATCCGAATCAGGACCTTATTCATGGCTCAGCCTTATTTGATGGTCACGGTTTCACTTGCAGTTCCCCGCACGATCTGCACGCGCGGCCGCACCACGACCTGACGGGACGGCGGAGGCTTGATCCGGGCCAGCTCGTCCAGACTGATCGCCTTGTCCGGAACCTTCTTGTCGGTGCCCCCCGCCACGGCGGCATCTGCCACGGGAAGACCTTCCGCGTCCTCCCCCTGCGCCAGCTCGATACTCTGGCTGTGCAGGGCCAGACGCAGTTCTCCGACACTTGCGCCCAGCATCAACCGGGTGGTGTCATCCTCCGGGACCGCGATCACTGCGGTGCGCACGCGCGAGCGACGCTTCTCATCCTCGTCCTTGAGCCCCTCGGGCCGGTCGATGATGCGTTCCTCATACGCGAGGACCCGCGCGTCCTTGAGCAGGACTCTCGATTGCGATTTCTGATCGCCGCCGCCGCGGATGTAGAGCAGGACATCGACGATGTCGCCGGGCCTGACGAAACCTCCGACCGCGATGACATCGCTGACCTCGACCGACACCGCCTGATGCTTCGGCGGGATGATGCGCGCCAGGACATTGCCTTCCTTGAAATAACGCTGCGTGACGGGCGCACCGGCATCGATGTCCACCAGCGGCACCTTGCCGACGACATCCTCGAGGTTGGTGTAGGGATCGGCCGGCTCGACCGAAACCGGAACCAGCGCAACCGCGTCCCGCGGGATGGCCTTGTAAGCCGCCAACGACTTCAGCGCCACGACGGCCAGGACCTGCTCGACCTGCTGCTGCTGAACCTGTACCTGGGCCTGCTCCGCACGTTCGGCGAAGTCCTGACTGACGCGATAGCCGACCACCGCCAGGATCACCGCCACCAGCACGGAAACCACCGCAATGACTTTGAGTGCCGTACTGCTCATTACGCCCTCCTGCGGGCCCATCACCCAAGTTGTTGATTTTCTCAGATTCTGACGATTGCCGTGGCGCTCAGCGATTCGGGCAGCGGCGGCACCCGTCCGACGATGTACAGGTCCAGAACCGGGAACAGATCCGGCGATCTCAGGTTGAACCGAAGGGTCAACCGCAATGCGCTGCTGTCGCTGGGACAATCGGCGGCGCCCGCCGGGCATGATTCGATGATGACACGTTCGCCGCCGGTGCCGATGACACGTTGCCGTTGCCCCTCGGGCAACCAGGACAACGCGGACACGACGGTCTGCCTGACCGCCGCCACCCGCAAGGCACTGGCGTCCTCCGCCTTCGGGTCCACCTTCACAGCGGCATCAGCCGCCAGCTGGACCGCGTAGGTCATCGACTGCTGAAGGACGAAGACGTAGGAGTAGACGATCACCCCGTAGACCAGCAGGAACAGGATCGGGAACACAAATGCAAACTCGACCGTCGCCGCGCCCCGAGACCGGTGCGCCCCCGCGGCCCCGCCTGCAGTCGATTCGAGTTCACGTTCCATGCGCCACTTCTATCCAGGATCCTGTCCACAGCATCAACGCAAAGACCGGCATCATCACCGCTCCAGCCGGCACGCGTTGATGCAGCGTGCTCACTGAACCTGCCGCCGGACCATTCCTCCGAGCTTGACGGCCAACGATCCACGCGAGTGATACCAACCCAAGGGTCGCGGCACTGAACAGCAGCCACTCGACCGTCAGCGGCGTCCCGAGCGTAAACCCGACGACGACCGCCAACTTGACGTCAGCCGCCCCCAGCACTCGAAGCCAATATCCCGGCAGTAGCGCCGCAAAGCCAACGATGGCCGCCACTGCGCCGGAAACCACCCCATTCTCTACCGGCCCCATCCCGGCGACCCAGTAACAACCCGCAACCAGCAGCAGCGCGACGCCCTGAAGCCAGTTCGGGATGCGGCGGCACCTAAGGTCGGCAGCCGCAACCGCGGCCGCCCACCCCGTCAGCAGCAACTTGACGATCAGCATTCATTCGAATGCCAGTCGTTAGCCACCGCCACCGCCACCGGCGCCGGTCACGGCGGTGGAAATCTGCGTGAACAGTCCGCCAAGATCGGTTCCCAGCGTCGTCAAGATCAAAATCAGCGCCACCGCGATGAGGCCGATGATCAGGCCATATTCCACGGCACTGGCGCCTTCCTCATTGCGCAGAAATTCGATCCATGTCTTAACCATCGAAATCATCGAAGCCACTCCTGAAGTCGTACCCGGACAATACCTCGCCCGTGTGCATACTATGGTGTTGCAGCGCGATAGCGTCAAAGCAAACGAATGCGTGCAACGCTACCGTTTGTCGGTTATCGATCTGCAATCTCATTCAGGTGGACCGCTGGAGCCGTTTCGTGTCGACGTTCGTCATCGGGGACATTCAGGGTTGTCTCAGTGCCCTGCAGCGCCTGCTCGACATCTGCCGATTTGATCCTGCTCGCGATCATGTGATTTTCACCGGAGATCTGGTGGCGCGCGGACCGGAGTCCCTGCAGACACTCCGATTCATCAGGCGCCTCGGGGATAGCGCCACCACGGTCCTGGGCAATCACGACCTGCACCTGCTGGCGCTCCTGCACGGACATGGACATGCCGGTCCCGATCTACAACCGATCCTGATCGCACCGGACCGCGACGAACTCGCCCACTGGCTGCGTCACCGCTCCCTCGCACACCTTCACACGGCCTCCGACACGCTGATCGTGCACGCAGGCCTCGCGCCGCAATGGTCGCTGGAGGATGCCCTGGAACTGGCGGACGAGGTGCAACGAACCCTGCGCGACGATCGCCATGCGGCGATATTCCTTAACAAAATGTACGGAAATCAACCGGATACATGGCGCGCCGGACTCGCTCCGGTGGAGCGTCGTCGCTTCACCATCAACTGCCTGACCCGGGCCCGCTACTGCACTGGCGACGGGCGCTTCGAATTCCGCCAGAAGGGCCCTCCGGGATCACAGTCCGCGGAGCTGCTGCCGTGGTTCATGGCGCCGGGAAGGAAGACCCGGGCACAAAATGTCGTATTTGGACACTGGTCGTCACTGGGCCGTATCGCATGGCCTGAATGGTCCGTATGGGGCCTGGACACAGGCTATATCTGGGGCGGTCGGCTCAGCGCACTGCGCCTGGAGGACCACAGACTCTTCGATGTCGGCCACGCGGAGTGACGCCCGTCTCATGTCAAGGAAATGACGGGTGATTTTCTGACAGAACCCCCACGGCCGCTGTGATATTCCTACAGTGGCATTCTGACACTCCGTTCAGAAATTCCGACCAAATGCCGACTTTTGCTGACATGAATGTGGTCCGAACATTGCTGTGACTTGCCTGACGATTTGCCCGCCTGCCTCCCCTTGATGCGGTAATCCCCAATCAGCTCTCGCTCCGGAACCGACGTCGCTCGAGCCCCGCTCGCACTCGGTTCCGGGATCGAATTCCCATTCCCCTCGCCACGCAACATACCCTCGATCCGATGAGTAACAACCTTGTCTTCATCATCATGGACAGCTGCCGCTTCGACAGCTACGCCGCCGCCAAGACACCGAACATGGACCGCATCGGCGCGGGTTCTGCGCGCTATTCGTACGCGTCCTGGACCTCGCCGTCCCACTACACCTACTTGATGGGGATGATCCCGCACGAGAACCCGCAGGGCGTGTTCGCGTCGGAGGTCTACAAGAAGGACTTCGTCAAATGGGTCGACCGTCTGGGCATTGACGGCCTGTCATTCGGCAGCTTCGTCCCGACTCTGTCGCTGCCGAAAGTGCTGCAGGATGAGGGCTATCGCACGGTCGCGCGGGTTTCGCTACCGGTGCTCAATCCGCTGAGCCACCTCAATCGCCATTTCGACGACTACAAGCTGATGGGCAACCACAACGATTTCGCCGGCATGGTCGACGAAATCGAATTCGACGAGGACGAGCCGAGTTTCCACTTCCTCAACCTCGGCGAGACCCACTACCCGTACATGCTCGAACCCGGCAGCCTGCCACACATCTCGGGCGTCCACGGGGTATTCAAGCGCATGGATGATGACCTCGGAAAGGAGGTCGATGACCGCTTTTTCGACGACGATCAGATGAAGATGTTGCATCAACAGCAGATCAAGACCGTCGAATACGTGGACCAGGTTCTCGATGCGCTGATCAGCAAGGCGCCAAGCAACACCCATTTCATCATCACGGCCGATCATGGCGAATGTTTCGGAGAGGGTGGCTTCTTTGGCCATGGTCCGATCGTTCACGAAAAGGTACTCGAAGTACCGTTCTTGGAAGGCCGGAAAAAGTAACGACCCCTGCGCGGCCGCGACTGGGAGGCCGCCGCGCGCTTCACGGGAGCGGTAAAGGTGAACGACAAAACATTCGATATTCTGGGGAACACACCCGCCGATCTCGGCCATCCGGGACTGGCGTTGGCAACCGCCCGCGCCGGCGGCATCGGTTTGCTGGACCTGCAGTTCAGCCGCGACCAGGACAAGGTCCGCGACAATTTCGTACGACTGTGCGAAGCCACTGACGCCCGCATCGGCCTGCGAATCACGCCGGACCACGCCGAACTGGCCAAGTCCCTGATTCAGCAGGCGGGCGCACGCGCGCTGACACTCGTGCTGAGCGCGCCGGTCGCGACCCTCCCCGAGCTGCGCGCCAGCGTCGGCCTGCGTCCGCAGGACCGCTGCCTGGCCGAGATCACCAGCCCCGAGGATGCCGCGGCAGCCACCGGACAGTGCGACGGCCTGATGCTCCGGGGACACGAGGCCGGTGGATGGGTCGGCGAGAACACCAGTTACATCATGCTGCAGAAGCTGCGCGGCCAGACCCGGTTGCCGATCTATCTGCAGGGCGGCGTCGGCGTCCACGGTGCCGCTGCCTGTCGCATCGCCGGAGCCGCCGGCATCGTCCTCGACGATGCTCTGCTGCTGCTTGCCGAGTCGCCGCTACCCGAATCCCAGAAGGATGAACTCGCGCGCCTCAACGGCGCCGAAACCCGCCTGCTCGGTGAACTCATCGGGCGGCCCTGCCGCGTCTACGTCCGCCCCGGATCCGCTGCCCTGAAGGCGATCGAGGCAAAGACCCGGACCGCGGAAGGCGGCGGCCAGTCCGCGGACGAGTGGGTACGCGACCTCAGCACGTCGATCGGCTGGAGCGCCGACGGCACCCTGGCCCTGCCACTGGGGCAGGCCATCGGCCTCGCCGGCACCTATCGCCAGCGTTACCGGACGGTCGCCCGCTTGATGCAGGCGGTGCGACGGGCGTCATCCCAGCAGGCCGAACAGGCCGCCAAGCTGCATTTCATCGACGAGGGCGGACCGCTCGCTGCCTCGCACGGCACGCGTTTCCCCTTGTGCCAGGGCCCGATGACCCGTGTCTCCGACAGTCCGGACTTCGCGGTCGCGGTGGCCGAAGGCGGAGCACTGCCGTTCCTGGCGCTGGCCTTGATGCGCGGTCCGCAGGTCGCGCAGATGCTGGAGCAGACCAAGGCCCGCATCGGCGACAAGCCCTGGGGCGTCGGGCTGCTCGGCTTCATTCCGCACGCGCTGCGCGAAGAGCAGTGCGCCGAGATCTGGAAGTGCAAGCCGGACTACGCGCTGATCGCAGGCGGTCGCCCCGATCAGGCCGCCGAGTTCGAGAGCCGGGGCATTCCGGCCTATATTCACGCGCCGGCCCCTGCCCTGCTGAAGATGTACCTTGAGCAGGGGGCGCGCCGCTTCGTCTTCGAAGGCCGCGAATGCGGTGGTCACATCGGCCCGCTCGCCAGCTTCCCGATGTGGGAGCAGATGATCGAAGTCCTGCTCGCGAACGTGCCGGCCGGAGAAGAGGCCAAGACGCACGTGCTGTTCGCCGGCGGCATCCACGACGCGACGTCGGCAGCGATGGTCGCGGCGATGGCCGCCCCGCTGGCGGCACGCGGCATGAAGGTCGGCGCCCTGATGGGTACGGCCTACCTGTTCACGCACGAAATCGTCGCCACCGGCGCCGTCGTCCAGGGCTTCCAGGACGAAGCCCTGCGGTGCCGGCACACGATGAATCTGGAGACCGGCCCGGGACACGCAACCCGCTGCGTCGATACCAAGTTCGCCCACGACTTCTACGACACCCGCAAGCGCCTGATCGGCGAAGGCAAGAGCGCCGAAGAGATCCGCGACATTCTCGAGGATCTGAACCTGGGCCGCCTGCGCGTCGCATCCAAGGGCGTCGATCGCGACGCCGATGGCAAGATCGTCACCATCGCGCCGGAGCAGCAACTGACCGAAGGTATGTACATGATCGGTCAGGTCGCGACGCTGCGGGATCAGGCGCTCAGCATCGAAGCCCTGCACCGCAACGTCTGCCACGACGGCCAGGCACTGCTCGATGCACTCGCCGAGGCCCGCGCGGGCCGCAGCCAAGCTGCCAAACCGGCCGACGTCGCCATCGTCGGCATCGGCACGCTGCTGCCGAAGGCCGATAACGCCGACGACTACTGGTCGCATATCGTTCACAAGATCACCGCGTTCGGCGAAGTCCCGGCCACCCGTTGGGACTGGCAGCAGTACTTCGACGGAGACCGCAAGACGCGCGACAAGGTCTATTCGCGCTGGGGCGGTTTCCTCGACGAAATCGCCTTCGATCCGATGCGCTTCGGCATCCCGCCGCGCTCGATGAAATCGATCGACCCGATGCAGCTGCTGACGCTGGAGGTCGCCAGCCGTGCCATCGACGATGCCGGCTACGCCGAAGGCGGTTTCGACCGCGAAACGACGTCGATCATCCTCGGCGCCGGCGGCGGACTCGGCGATCTCGGCCTGCAGTACGGCGTGCGCGCCGAGCTGCCGCGCTTCGTCGAGAACATCTCCGACGAGGTCTGGGATCGCCTGCCGGAGTGGACCGAGGAGTCCTTCGCCGGCACCCTGCTCAACGTCGCGGCCGGCCGCGTCGCCAACCGCCTCGATTTCGGCGGCGTCAACTTCACTGTCGACGCGGCCTGCGCATCGTCGCTCGCGGCCATCAGCCTGGCGGTCGGCGAACTCGAATCCGGCCGCAGTTCGATGGTGCTGGCCGGCGGCATCGACACGGTGCAGTCACCATTCGGCTTCCTGTGCTTTTCCAAGACCCAGGCATTGTCGCCGACCGGCTCGCCGAAGACCTTCGACCAGAGCGCCGACGGCATCGCTATCAGCGAAGGTCTTGCCGTGGTGGCACTCAAGCGCCTCGCCGACGCCGAACGCGACGGCGACCGCATCTATGCGGTGATCAAGGCCGTCGCCGGATCCAGCGATGGCAAGGCACTGGGCCTGACTGCACCCCGCCCCGAGGGCCAGGTGCGCGCGCTGCAGCGCGCCTACCGCAAGGCCGGCTTCTCGCCGGTCACGCTGGGACTGGCAGAAGCCCACGGCACCGGCACCGCGGTGGGTGACCGTGCCGAGGCACAGACCATCACCCGTGCACTGAGCGCCGAGAACGCGGCGCCGAAGAGCGTCGCACTCGGATCGGTCAAGACGCTGATCGGCCACACCAAGGCCAGTGCCGGCGTTGCCGGCCTGATCAAGGTCACGCTGTCGCTCTATCACCGGGTCCTGCCGGCGCATCACGGCGTATCGAACCCGATCGACACCATCGCCGATGCGCAGTCGCCGGTGTACCTGCTCAAGGAAGCGCGCCCCTGGCTGGCGCATCCGGATCATCCGCGCCGTGCCGGTGTGTCGGCTTTCGGATTCGGCGGCACCAATTTCCACGCCGTGCTGGAGGAATACCGCGACGGCGTCGCCAGCGATCTCGGCGAACGTCAGTGGCCGACCGAGCTGTATCTGTTCCGCGCCGCCGACGCCGCGGCGCTGACCAAGGATGTCGAACGCGCCCGCGGGTGGATCGCCGAGGGCAGCCGCATCGTGCCGGGAGAGCTGGCGCTGATGCTGGCGCGCGGCGCACAGTCCAAGGCTGGCGGCGCCGCCAGCCTGGCCATCGCGGCGGACAATCTCGATCAACTGCGCCGCGACCTCGATACGGTACTGGCACGCCTGCGCGACAACGGCGAGAAACCGTTGCCGCCGCATATCAAACTCAATCTGCAGACGCCGACCGCCGCGCCGCAGACCGCTTTCGTATTCCCCGGCCAGGGCGCGCAGTACGTCAACATGGCGCGTGAGTCCGGGCTCTACCTCGAGGAACTCCGCTCCGCGCTCGAACTGGCCGACGCCACCCTGCGCGACGATATCCCGGAGCTGCTGTCCAACTACATCCTGCCGCCAGCGGTGTTCGATGACGCCGGCGAGCAGGCCCAGCAGCGGGCGCTGACCGACACCCGCATCGCCCAGCCCGCGATCGGCTCGGTCGCGCTGGGCTACCTGCGTTTCGTTCAGCGCCTCGGCGTGCAGGCCGTCGCGACCGCCGGCCACAGCTACGGCGAATACGCGGCGCTGCATGCCGCCGGCGTGATCGGCGCCGAGGACTTCCTGCGCCTGTCCGCGGTGCGCGGTCGTGCGATGGCCGACGCCGCGAAGGCCGCGGCACCGGGCACGATGGCCGCCGTACAGGCGGCCCGCGACCAGGTCGACGCCCTGATCGCCCCGTTCGACGGCGTCAGGATCGCCAACCACAACGCGCCCGAGCAGAGCGTCATCTCCGGCCCCAAGGCTGCCGTGGAACAGGCGGTCAAGGCGATCGGCGAGGCCGGCCTGCGCGCCGTCCTGCTGCCGGTTTCGGGCGCCTTCCATACCGAGCTGGTCGCGGCCGCCCAGGCGCCGCTGTCAGCGGCGATCCATGCGGCGGCCTTCCACAGTCCGAACTGCGCGGTCTACGCCAACACCAACGGCGCGCCATATCCGGCCGAGCCGGTGGCGATCCAGCAGCAGTTGGACGGCCATCTGCTGCACAGCGTCGAGTTCGTCAGCGAAATCGAGGCGATGTACGCAGCCGGCTGCCGGGTCTTCCTCGAGCTGGGACCAAAGAGCATCTGCTCGAACATGGTCCGCCAGATCCTCGCCGGCAAGGATGCGGTCGCGGTCTCGCTGGACAGCGGCGGCTCGTTGAAGGGCACGCTGCTGGGCCTGGCGGAACTGTTCGCATCGGGCGTGGCTTTCGACGCCCTGCGTCTGTTCGACAACCGGAATCTCGCCCTGCTCGACGCACAGCAGCTCGCCGAGCAGTCGAAGCCCAGGCCCCTCGCGAAGCACACCTGGATGATCAGCGGCGGGTGTGCCCGCCCCATCGACGATCCCCAGTTCCGCACCGGCAAGCTGCCGGCGCTGACCAAGGCCACGGCCGAGCAGGCCAGAGCGCGTATCGAGGCCGCACGAGCCCCCGCGCAGCCTGCGTCCGCACCGACGCCGATGGCCGCCGGCATGCCGCCCGCGGCCGCTCCCGCTGCCTTGAGCAGTGACGCGATCCTGGCGTATCAGCAGACCATGCGTCAGTTCCTGCAGCTGCAGGAACGCGTGATCCAGCAGTACCTGGGCGGCGGCTCCGCCGACGCGGGCGCACTGCCCGCCATGCCGACTCCGTTCCCGACTGCCGCCCCCGCGACGGCCGCACTCCCCCCGCCGCAGCTTCCCGCTGCGGCAGTGATGCCGATGCCGCCGACCGTGGCCGAACCGGCTCCCGCAGTGCCGGCCCCGGCACCGGTCGCCGTCACACCGCCCGCGATCCCGACCGCCGCGACGCCAGCGGTCGATTTCCGGACGCTGCTGCTGGGCATCGTCGCCGAGCGCACCGGCTACCCCGAGGACATGCTCGGCCTCGACGCCGATCTCGAAGCCGACCTCGGCATCGATTCGATCAAGCGGGTCGAGATCCTCGGCGCCTTCCAGAAGGCCATGCCCGGCGATCTCGGCAACACCGTCCAGGGCGCGATGGAACGCTTCACCCGCGCCAAGTCGCTCAACGCGATCCTCGCCGAAATGGGGAAGCTTGAATCCGGCAGCGATATCGCAGCGGCAGCGATGCCCGCCGCGGTCTCCCCGGCAACGCCGGTGGCGGCTCCGGCGGCGGCCGAATCGATTCCGCGTTACGCCTTGATTCCGACCCCGGCGCCGCTGTCCGGCGAGCGCGTCACGCTGTCCGGCCTGACGCTGTTGCTGGGCGGCCCCGATCCGATCACTGCAGCGCTGACCGAACGCCTGCGCGGCGACGGCGCGGTCGTCGTGTCGATCACCGCCGACGAACCGGATGCGATCCGTCAGCAGATTGCCGCGGCGCGCGAGGCCCATGGCCCGGTCCGCACCGTGGCACACCTGCACGGTCTGTCGGAGGCGACCGCCGAGTCGCTCGACGAATGGCGGGAAAAGTACCGGCGCAACCTGTTGAGCCTGTTCCATACGGCCCAGGCGCTCGGCGACGACATCCGCACGGTGCGGCTGATCGCCGCAACGCGCCTCGGCGGCACCTTCGGGCGCGACACGATGGGAACCGGCTCGATCACCGCCGGCGGCGTCGTGGGCATCACCAACTGCCTGCGCCACGAGTTCCCGGACAGCGTCATGCGCAGCGTCGATTTCGACGGCCAGGACGACGCGACGATCGCCGAGTTGCTCCACACCGAACTCTGCGCCCAGGCCAATGAGCCGGAAGTCGGCTACGCCGATACCGACCGCCTTGGCTCGACCACGGTGGAACGGCCGCTCACCGACAGTCCGTTCTCGCCGCATCTGACGCCGGAGGCCGACTGGGTCGTCCTCGCCACCGGCGGCGCCCGCGGCATCACCGCCGAGATCATCGAGGAGCTGATCAAGCCGGGGATGCGTCTGGTGCTGCTGGGACGCAGCGCCGAGCCTGCGCCCGAAGGCGCGGAAACCTCCGGCATCGACGACACCAACGCTCTGCGCAAGGCCCTGATCGCGACCGAACTCAGCGCCGGCCGCAAGCCGAAACCCGCGGACATCGATCGAGACATCGCCCGCCTGCGCGCCAATCGCGAGATCCGGGCCAACCTGCAGCGCATGCGCAGCGCCGGCGCGCTGGTCGACTACGTCGCCTGCGACGTTCGCGACGAAGCCGTGTTCGGCCAGCTGATCGACGACCTCTACGACCGGCTCGGCCGCATCGACCTGGCCATCCACGGCGCCGGCGTGATCGAAGACAAGCTGCTGGCCGACAAGACCGCCGAATCGTTCGAACGCGTCCTGTCGACCAAACTGGATGCGGCCTTCGTCCTGAGTCGCAAACTGCGCCCCGAGTCGCTGAAGTGTCTCGCCCTGTTCACCTCGGTTGCCGGCCGCTACGGCAACCGAGGCCAGAGCGACTATGCCGCAGCCAATGAAACCCTCAACCGGATGGCCTGGGACCTGCAGCATCGCTGGTCCGATACCCGCGTCATCTCGATCAACTGGGGACCGTGGGACGCCGGCATGGCCAGCGAGGCGGTCAAACAGGCCTTCCGCGAGCGCGGCATCGACCCGATTCCGGTCGCGGCGGGACGCCGCATGTTCCGTGAGGAACTCGAACTCGGGCCGCGGCACGAAGTCGAGCTGGTCGCGGGCCGCGGCACCTGGGGCCTGGAACAGGCTCCGCCGCTCGTCAGCGGCGGCGGCGACGAGGCCACCGAACTTCCGCTGATCCGGATGGCGCCGCGTATCGGCCCCGGCGGCTCGATGACGCTCGATCACCGCCTGACGGTGGACAGCGATCCATACCTGATGGACCACCGCCTCGATGACAAGCCGGTCCTGCCGGCTGCGGGGGCGGCGGAATGGATGGCGGAGTTCGCCTCTGCCGCCTGGCCGGGCTGGATCGTCTCCGAAGTCAAGGACATGCGCATGTTCAATGGCATCGTCCTGGACAGCGACCAGGGCCGCGGCATCCAGCTGCGGGCCCGGGCGTCGTCCCATTCCGACGCCGGCAGCCAGGCCGTCACCGTCGAGATCATCGATGCGGCACGCAAGCTGCCGGCCTATCGCGCCACCGTGGTACTGGTCCAGCAATTGCCGGAGGCGCCTTTGGCCCCCACCATCGCCGCGCTGCAGGACGCCAAGACGGTCTCCGCCGAACAGGCCTATGCCGACTATCTGTTCCACGGCGAGCGCTTCCAGCTGGTCACCGCCATCGACGGCGTCTCCGAATCCGGCATCGATGCCACCGTGCAACCGTCGTCGGTCAATGCATGGCTGGGACGTGACGGCGAGTGGCTGTTCGATCCGGGACTCATGGACGTCCCGCCACAGCTGGCGATCGTCTGGTCGCGCGTCAACCATGAGATGACCGCGCTCCCGGCCGCATTCGGCAGTGTGCGCCGCTATGCCGGCAACGCCGAGGGCCCGCTGCGCCTGGCGCTGCGCATGCGCTCGGCGCCGCACGACAACGCCGTGGTCTACGACGCGTGGTTCATCGACCGCAACGGACGCGTCCGGCTCGAAATGCTCCAGCTCGAAGGCACGATGAGCGCGGCGCTGAACCGCCTCGCCGGGCACCGGTAATCGCCATGTCGTCAGAATCACTCGACATCGCCATCATCGGCATGGCCGGCAACTACGCCGGCGCCGGCAGCGCCGTGCGCCTGTGGCAGAACGTCCTGAACAAGGTCTACGCGGTCACCGACGCGACGCCGGAGTGGGCCGAGCCGTATCTGGATGCGAACTCGCGCGAACCGAACCGGATCTACACCGCCAAGGGCGGCTGGCTGCATGATCTGGCGGAGTTCGATCCCCGCGAATTCGGCGTCATGCCCAATGCCGTCGACGGGCGCGAGCCGGACCATTTCCTGGCGCTGAAGAACGCGCGCGACGCGCTGGCCGACGCCGGCTATCTCGACAAGCCGTTCGACCACGAACGTGCCGGCATCGTCCTCGGCCGCGGCAACAACACCAACCGCGGCGCTGCGAACCTGATGTTCCACGGCAGCATGCTCGACCAGATGCTCGAGCTGGTGGCCAAGGTCCGTCCGGACTTCGGTGACAAGGAACTCGATGCACTGCGTGACGGCCTGCGGGCACAGTTGCCGCCGTTCAATCCCGAGATTCTTCCGGGCCTGATCCCGAACATCACCACCGGCATCATCGCCAACCGCCTCGACCTGATGGGGCCGAACTACATCGTCGACGCGGCCTGCGCCTCGACCCTGGTCGCGGTCGAGCATGCGGTGCGGGAGCTGCGCTCGGGCCGCTGCGACATCATGCTGACCGGCGGCGTGCATGCACAGACGCCGGCGCAGACGTACATGATCTTCTCGCAGATCAACGCACTGGCCCGCAACAAGATCCGGCCGTTCCAGAAAGGCGCCAACGGTACGTTGCTCGGCGAAGGCTGCGGCGTGTTCGTGCTCAAGCGACTCGAGGATGCCGAGGCCGATGGCGACCGGATCTACGCGGTCATCAAGGGCATCGGCGTCGCCAGCGACGGCAAGGCCAAGGGCCTGTTCGCGCCGCGGCCGGAAGGCCAGATGGTGGCGCTGCGCCGGGCCTATGAGTCCTGCGGCATCGATCCCCATTCGCTGGGCCTGATCGAGGCACATGCCACCGGGATCGCGCTGGGCGACCGCACCGAAGTCCGGTCGCTGTCGGAAGTCTTCGGCGCACGCCGCGGCGAGCTGCCGACGATCGCGCTGGGCTCGATCAAATCGATGATCAGCCATGCCATTCCGGCCTCCGGTGGCGCAAGCCTGATCAAGACGGCGCTGGCGCTGCATCAGAAAGTGCTGCCGCCGACGCTGTGCGACGAACCGGCGCCCGAACTCGAGCTCGAGAAGACACCGTTCTACATCAACAACGAGACCCGCCCCTGGGTGCATGGCGGCAAGGTTCCGCGCCGTGCCGGCGTCGACGCCTTCGGCTTCGGCGGCATCAACGCGCATGCGATCCTCGAGGAATACCGACCGCGCGACCCGCGCGTACAGGTGCCGGTGCTGCATGCGCCGAGCGAGTCCGAGCTGGTCGTGGTCGCCGCCGCAACCCGCGAGGCGCTGCTCCAGCGCGTCGCGGCACTGGGACGCCAGATCGAGAAACACGACCGCGCACCGCTGAGTGCGATCGCCCGCTACTGCGCCGAACACGCCGACGGCGACCACCGCCTGGCGATCGTCGCGGCGGATCGCGACGACCTGCTCAAGCGTCTCGATCAGGCTGCCGAGAAACTGCGCAGCTCCGATGCCGGCTCTTTCAAGACGCGCGGCGGCCTGTACTACGGCCAGGGCGCGCAGCCGGGCAAGGTCTGTGTGCTGTTCCCCGGCGAGGGTGCCCAGTATCCGAACATGCTCGCCGATGTCTGCGTGCATTTCCCGCAGGCGCGCGCATGGTTCGACTTCCTCGAACAGACAGCCGACGGCGATGGCCGCAGTCCGCGCGCACCGGTCATCTTCCCGGTGCCGACCGCAATCAGCGCGCAGACGCGTGAGGCGCTCGACGCACAGTTGCACGAGATGGACTACGGCGCCGAGTCCGTGTTCACCGCCAGCATGGCGCTGTTCGAGGTGCTGCAGTCGCTGGCCATCCAGCCCGATGCGATGCTCGGCCACTCCACTGGCGAGAACACCGCACTGACCGCTTCGCGCGTGCGCCGGTTCGACGATTTGAGCGAGATCGCCGCGACGATCCGCGATCTCAATCGCATCTATCGCGAACTGGACGAGCAGGGCCGCATCGTCGAAGGCGCGTTGCTGACCGTCGGCGCCCTGAAGGCGCCGCAGCGGGAGGCTTTGCTGGCCCGCGCCGACGGCCAGATCCAGGTTGCGATGGACAACTGCCCGAACCAGCTGGTGCTGTTCGGCGAACGCGAGCGCATCGCCGCACTGCGCGAGGAGCTGTCCGCAGAGGGCGCGATCTGCGTCGAGCTGCCGTTCGGCCGTGCCTACCACACCGAGCTGTTCAGGCCGATCGCCGATGCCTATCGCAGCTATTTCGCCGAGATCGGATTCGGTCCGGGCATCGCGCAGCTCTACAGTGCCTGCAGCGCCGGTCCGTTCCCCGAAGATCCCGACGCGATTCGCGAGCTGGTCGCCCAGCAGTGGGAAAGCCGCGTGCGCTTCACCGACACGCTGCGGCGCATGTACGACGACGGTTTCCGGGTCTTCGTCGAAGCCGGCCCCAGCGGCAACCTGACCTCCTTCGTCGGCGACGCCCTGCGCGGCCTCGATGACGTGGTCGCGGTTGCGACCAACAGCCGTCGCAAGTCCGGTATCGCCCAGTTGCAGCACGCGCTGGCGCAGCTCTACGCGATCGGTGTCCCGCTCGACCCGACACAACTGTTCGCGTTCCGCGAGATCGAGGCGGTGGATCTGGACGCGGTTCCGGAGCCGGCCAAGCCGAAGCCGCATCTGAATCTGATGATGCCGAAGGTGCACTGGCCCAAGGATCTGCCGGTCCCGGCGCTGCCACAGGCTGCCGCGCCCGCCCCGGCCACGCCCGCCGCCGCGACGGGCGCCGTCGCAGCGGCGCCGGCGGCACCGGCGACGCCCGCCGATCCACGTCTCGGCGTCCTGCAGTCACACTTCTCGCTGATGCAGGACTTCCTCGACAGCCAGGCGCGTGTACTCGGGCTGACCGGCGCCACACCGCAGCCGGCTGCGGCGGTCACGATGCCGTCCGCGCAGGCCACGGCAGCCCCGGCCGCGGTCGTCGATCCGGCCGCTCGCTTCCCGATGCTCGGCAAGGTCGTCGAGCAGACGGATCAGCGCATGGTCATCGCCCGCCGCTTCACCCTGGAACGCGACTGGTTCCTGCGCGACCACACCATCGGCGGCGCACCATCGGCCCGCAACCCGCACCTGCTGCCGATCGCAGTGATTCCGTTCACCTTCAGCATGGAGATCCTGGCCGAGGCGGCGATGCAGATGGCCGCGCGCCCGGACTTCAAGGTGATCGCGATCGAACAGGCCCGCGGCAACCGCTGGCTGTCGCTCGACGACGACAGCGTCGACCTGCGCATCGTCATCGAACGCGAGTCGTCGAACGCACAGGAGCAACGCATCAGCGTCCGCCTCTTCATGCAGGGCGCCGGCCCGAAGGGCGGACTTCTGGTGTTCGAAGGTACCGTCGTTCTCGCGGCCGCTTACGCCGCACCGCCGGAGCCGTATCCGTGGTCGTCGGAGGACGAGTATCCGCCGGTCAACAATCCGGACGGCGAACTCTACAGCCACGGCATGTTTCACGGCCCGCGCCTGCAGGGCGTCAAGCACGTCCGCCGCTGGGGCAGCGAATCGATCGAAGCCGATCTCGAGGCGATTCCGACCCACGACTACTTCAGCTTCACCCGTTCGCCGCAGTTCCAGCTCGACGCGGCGATGCTCGACGCCGCCGGTCAGCTCGCGGGCTACTGGCTGACCGAGAAGCACACCTGGGGCTTCAACTGCTTCCCGTTCCGTCTGGCCCGCTTCACGCTGTTCGCGCCGCCGCCGGCGGCGGGCAGCCGCTGCATCTGCCGCGGCGATCTGCGCTTCACCGACGAGAACATTCTCGAGGCACGCTTCGACATCATCGGCCCCGATGGCCGCCTGCTGATGCGCGCGGATGGCTGGGAGGACCGCAAGTTCGCGGTGCCGAAGCGGCTCTACAACTTCCGGATCCATCCGCTGCGCGAGTACATGACCCAGCGCTGGCTGGAGCGTGAGCTACCGGAAGGCCTGCTGGTCCGGCGCATGGAACCGTTCGCACAGCACTTCCTCGACGAAGGTGGCGCCATCTGGAAGCGCATGCTCGCCCATATGGTGCTCAATCAGTCGGAACGCCGTCAGTTCTACGCACTGCCGGTCACCGGCCCCCGTCGTGAGGAATGGCTGATGGGCCGGATCGCGGCCAAGGAAGCGGTGCGCGAATGGGCGTCCGCCAAGGGAGTCGAAGTCGCCGACGCCGACATCGAGATCGCCAACGATGTGCAGGGCGCGCCGCAGATCATCTGCCCGGCCCTGCAGAATCTGGCGATTCCGCGACTGTCGATCAGCCACAGCCGCCATTGGGCGGTGGCTGCGGTGGTCCCGTCCGGACAGTCGCTCGGCCTCGACTATCAGCGGCTCGAGGACATCGATCCCGACAAGCTCAGTGCCGGTGCCTTCACCGACCTGGAGCGCCGCCTGATTCCGGCTTCGGCGTCGGAGGCCGAACGCCTGCGCATCGCCGTGGCGCTGTGGTGCGCCAAGGAAGCGGCATCCAAGGCGGCCGGAACCGGTCTGATGGGACGTCCACACGACTGGACCATCGTCAGCGCCGAACTCGACCGCCGGGACGCTCACAACTCGCACGTGCGCGTGCGCCATGACGGCCGCGACTACGATGTCCGCCTCTACTTCTCCATCGATGAAATCTGCGCGCTCTGCATCGTTCCCGCGCGCGCCGATCAACGTATCGAATCCGTCGCCTGATCCAACCGCAACTCTGATCGACAAGGACTGCAGCACATGACCCGTACCCTGTTCATTGGCCTCGACGGCTGCACTTTCACCGTACTCAACGAGATGACCCGGGACCTGCCGGGGATCGGCGTGACGATGCCGTTCATGAAGTCCGTGATGGAAGGCGGTGCGCGCGCCAAGCTGCGTTCAACCCCCAACCCGCTGACCCCTCCCGCGTGGACCAGCATCCAGACCGGCAAGGGCCCCGGCCAGCACGGGGTGTTCGACTTCATCCGCGCCGAGGACAAGGGCGGCGAGGTGTTCTGGACCCTCTACGACTCGCGTGACATCGACAGCGAAACGATCTGGTCGATCGCCAGCCGCAAGAAGAAGCGCATCGCGGCCCTCAACTTTCCGCTCACGGCCCCGCCCCCGGGCAACGTCGACGGATTCATCGTGCCGGGCTTCATTCCGGCCAAGCATCTGCGCCGCAATACCTATCCGCGCGAGCTGTTCGAGCAGATGAAGCAGAACATCGCGGGCTTCGATCCCAAGGAACTGGCCTGGGACTTCGACAACGAGAAGCAGGCGCTGGAGGTCCTCTCGCCCGAGGAAACCGAGAAGTGGGTGCGCTACCACCTGCCCCGAGAGGAGCAGTGGTTCAAGATCGCCGAGTACATCCTCGAGACCGAGAAGCCGGATCTGATGGCGGTGATGTTCGACGGCACCGACAAGATCCAGCATCAGGCCTGGCAGTTCCTCGACCCGGCGCTGGTCCCGGAAAACCCGCAGGGTTGGGAAAAGAGCATGCGCGACGTCTGCCTCGAGTACTTCCGCAACCTCGACGGCTACATCGAGCGCCTCGTCACCCTCGCCGGCCCCGACGCGCAGGTGTTCTTCGCATCCGACCACGGCTTCACCGCCAGCTACGAGGTCCTGCGCATCAACAGCCTGCTCGAGGATCTCGGCTACCTGAAGTGGGCGGTCAACGACGGCAGCGAGCAGGCGCTGCGCCGCGAAGCCAGTGACTTCGCCAACCTCGACTGGTCGCAGACCACGGCCTACTGCCGCACGCCTTCGTCCAACGGCATCCACATCCGCGTCGCCGAGAAGCCCGGAGACCCGGGGATCAAGCCGGAGGACTACGAGCACTTCCGCGACAAGCTGATCCAGGACCTGTTCTCGCTGAAGGATCCGGAGAGCGGCGAGCAGATCATCGTCGACGTGCTCAAGCGCGAGGAGTGGTTCCCCGGCCCGCACATGAAGCATGCCTGCGATCTGACCCTGGTACTGCGCGACAACGGCTTCGTCTCGATCCGCGACTACAAGCCGGCGGTGGTCAAGCGCCCCAACCCGGCCGGCACGCACCACCCGGACGGCATCTTCATGGCCTACGGCAAGGGGGTCGCGGCGGCCGGCGAAGTCGAACTGCGCCAGATCGTCGATGTGACCTCGACCCTGCTCTACAGCCTCGGCGTGTCGGTCCCGTCGGATCTCGAGGGAGAGGTCCCGCAGTCCTTCTTCACGTCCGAGCACTGGAGCGAGAATCCGGTCAAGCAGGGCGCCAAGACCCGCCTCGAACGCAGCAACGAGGCCCGCGAGGAAATGGACGAGGAAGAGAAGAAGAAGATGATCGAGCAGCTGCAGATGCTCGGATACATGGAGTAAGCGCGAGTCCGCACAGCGATGACAGAGCCTTCCAGAATCACCGCAGAGGCACTGACGGAACACGGTCTGGTGACCGACGGCCGGTTGCTCGTGGGGTCCCTGACCTACGAGCGACCGGCCTGGATCCACGGGCATAGGCTCAAGGACTGCACGGCCGGCGCGTTCACCTTCTTCAACGCCGCCGGCATGACCAGCGCCTTCCGCGTGCACTTCGGTCGTTACGCACAGATCGGCGAGTCTTCGATCATCGGACCGCCGGAACATCCGATGGACTGGTTCTCCAGCCACATGTTCGCGTTCACGCGCCCGCACTACATGCCGGGTCTGTACCAGATCCCGGACTTCGAACGCCTGGCGCCGGACGCCGACGCCGGTCCGTCATGGGTCGAGGCGCAGCCCAACGACACCTATATCGGGCACGAGGCCTACGTGGGCGCCGGCAGCTTCGTCAAGCGCGGCGTGACCATCGGTGACGGCGCCGCGATCGGCGCACGCAGCGTCGTGACCCGCGACATCCCCCCCTACGCGATTGCCGTGGGTGCGCCGGCGCGCGTGATCCGACTGCGCTTCGCCGACAACATCGTCGAGCGTTTTTTGAAACTACAATGGTGGCGCTACGATCTGGCGCCGTTCAAACGCCAGGTCGACTACAGCAACGCCGAGGCAACGCTCGACTTCTACGAGCAGAAACTGGCCGACGGCGAACTTCAGGCGCTCGTCCCGGAAACATACCGGGTCGGTGCCAAGGCCGGTCAGCTGACCGTCGACAAACTCGAAACGCCCCTGTTCTTTGCACACCCGGAATAACCCCCGCCATGTCCAACACCGACGCCATCGTCAACAAACTGATCGTCCTGCTCGAGGATTTCACCCAGGACTGGGACACCGAGCTCGACAGCGCGATGAACCCTGAAACCCGGTTGCTGGCCGATCTCGGCTTCGAGTCGGTCGACATCATCCAGCTGACCGTCGCGATCGAAGAGGACTTCGGTCTGCACAAGACGCCGTTCGACAAGCTGCTGATGAACAACGGCCGCTACGTCGACGACCTGAGCATCGGCCAGATCGCCGCGTTCCTCGAGCCGTTCGTCGCGGCCGCAGCCTGAGGCCTCCGATCCGGTGGGCTACTCGGTCATCAACGGCGCCAAGCTGGCGTGGCAGCAGCTCGGCGACGGTCCCGAGGATCTGATCCTGATTCACGGGCTCGCCGCCAATCGCGCGTTCTGGTTCTCGACCGCGTCGGCGATGGCCGAACGCTTCCGGGTGACGCTGTTCGATCTGCGCGGACACGGCTACAGCGAACTGAGTCCGGACGGTTACGCCGCGGCGGCGATGGCATCCGACGTGCTCGGACTCATGGATGAGCTCGACATCGCCGACGCCGTGCTCGCCGGGCACAGCTATGGCGGCGCGATTGCGCTCGAAGCCACGGCGCTGGCACCGGCGCGCGTCCGCCGGCTGGCCCTGTTCGATTCGCGCATCCAGGTGCTGCAGCCGGCGATGCGTCTGAACGACCAGCCGCTGAGCGACTACGAAAAAGCGGTCGCCGCGGCCAGCGCCGAAGCCTACGGTTACGACTGGGAACGGGAAACGCAGGTGGGCTTCCGCTTTCTCGAAGCCACCGCGCGTCTGCGCGTCGACGGGCTCGACGCGGCATTGCGCGACAGCTTCACGCCGTTCGGCGAAGGCCGCGGCGCGGCTCGGGCGGCGCGTCAGTGGCTGCGGATCCTGGAAGAGACCCGCGCCCCCGGCGAATTCGAGCAGGTCGGCACGCCGCCCGAAGATCTGACCCGGCTCGACGTCCCCACGCTGCTGATGTACGCGCAGGGATCTCGCTGCATGCCCTCGGGCGAGGCGCTGTCGAAACTGCTCCCGAACAATCGGATCCAGGTGCTGCTCGGCGCCGGCCATTTCTTTCCGGTCAGCCACGCCGCAGCGGTCAATCAGGAGCTGAGCGGCTTCCTGAACGAACCGGTTCCGGCGTGACGGACGTCGGCGCGTGACGGCGATGAGGATCACTGCCCTGCCCGTCCGCCGCCGCATGCTGCTGCTGACCACCGGACTGCTGCTGGGCTTGGTCGGCTGTGCGAGCCGGACGCTCGAGGCACCGCCCGACCAGGTCCGGACGGCGCAGATCGCGACCACCGATGGCAGCCGTGACTACAGTCTCTACCTGCCCCGGGATTTCGACCCGCAGCAGCCGCACCCGTTGCTGGTCGCGCTGCACGGCGGCTGGGGCACCGGCGCGGCGCTTGCCCGGCAGAGCGGCCTGAACCGCCTGGCCGACCGCTACGGTTACGTGATCGCCTATCCCGACGGCCTCAAGCTGTCATGGAACGCCGGGCACTGCTGCGGCTGGGCCGCCGATCACGGCGTCGACGATGTCGGTTTCATCCGGACGATGATCGCGCGGATCCGGTCCGAGTACGTCATCGCGCCCGGACAGACCTACGGCACCGGCTTCTCCAACGGCGCGATGCTGCTGCACCGGATCGCCTGCGATGCCCCGGGAACCTTCGACGCGATCGCGCCGGTCTCGGGCGGTCCGATGATCGACCGTTGTCTCGACCGCAGCGGCGTCGCCGCGCTGCTGATCCAGGGCCGCGACGATCCCCGCATTCCCTGGAACGGCGGCATGTTCGACGGCAGCTACCGGCCGGCCATGGCCGAAGTCGTCACGATGCTGCGGCAACGCAACGGCTGCGCGCAGGAATCCCAGATTCCGGCAACCGACGCGCCGGCGACATGCAGCACGGCCCCGGCCTGCCGGCGGACGCTGGAGTGGTGCGGGGTTGCCGGAGTCGGCCATCAGTGGCCCGGCGGACAGACCTTGCTGCCGGCGCTGCTCGGCGCCAATTCCGAGACCTTCGACGCAACGGCGATGATCGGCGCCTTCCTCGAGCGCCAGCGCGCCGGACACAGCCCCGCCGCTCAGCGATAGCCGTAAGACTGCGCCAGGGCTACCAGGTCGGGCGAGAACCCGCTCCGATCGCGACGCCAAGGCAACAGCGCGTCCAGGCTCGGCTCGACCACCCAGTCGGCCGGCAGCCGGACCGGCTCCAGCAGGTCGACGTCCACGCCGTACGGCGCGGCGCGCGGCCCGTATCCCCCGAATACCCAGGCCTGCGGCTCGCGCATGGCATTCAGGTCCGCCGCGTCGCATTCGAGGCCGAGGTCCGCGCACAACTGGCGCAGGTCGTCGTCGGCGCCTTCGTCGAATCGGTCGACCAGCAGCCGCAGGGTGCGCATGCCGGCGCCCAAGAGATGCTGCTCGATGTTGCGGTGGATGCGGTACCAGCCGAGCTGCGGATCGACCTGCGGCGGATCAACGCTGTGGTCCTTGTAGTCGATCGGCACGAACAGCCGCTCGCGCAGCCACGCCGCATGCTCGGCGGTCATGGCATAGGGATGACGCAGGCACTGCAGCACCGGCGCATCCGGAACGATGGTCCGCATGCGCGCCAGATCGACCGGCCGCAGTGGCGAATCGGTATCCGGGATCACCAGCCGCGCCGGCGCGACCCATCCGGCGACCGCATCGAGCAGCGCCGCAGTCGACCAGCCCCGCCGTTCGTCCAGCCAGCCCCGAGCCTGATCGATGGCGCCGTCGCTTTGCGCGCCGAATGCGAACCGGGCGACGGTGCGCAGCAGCCCGTCGCCATGCCCGCCCTGGCTGATTGCGAACAGATCGAGCAGACCGCCGACGCTGTCGGCCATGAACAGATGCAGCTCCGGCACCGCGCACAGCCCGTGATGGCGGTCCAGCACTGCGGCGATGAACGATGCGCCCGAAAACGGCGGCGCCAGCACGAGAATCGGATCCCGATGCGCGCTCATGGCCCGGTCGCTCCCACCGGAGTCGGCGGCCGGCTGCGCCACACCTCGCAGCCACCGCGGGGGTTCGGCCCGTAGGCCCAGTCGCCGTCCTCCTGCTGCTGGGCAATCGTCGGCCCGTACGGATTGGCGGTGGCGACGTACAGTCCGCCCGGGGTCGACACGATGTTGCGGATGCCCCAGTTGTACGGGTTGCCGAAACCGTTGCGGGTCACCGGCTCCCAGTAGGCGCCGTCGCGGCTGCGCCAAAGCTCGCAACCGCCGTGATGGCGCACCAGATTGGCGACGCCCCAGCGGTGCACCAGCGCGACGACATCCTCGGGCCAGACGTGCATCGGCAGGAACGGCAGCGCACTGGCCCAGCTGAAGGTCCCGGCGTAGAGGTAGTCGTCATGCACCGCCATGCGCCAGACGTAACCGGCGAACATGTTGTCGAAACCGGAGGAATAGCCCGACAGCGGATAGCGCAGTCCGTCGGGCGTGACGCGCGGGTCACCGACAAGCAGGTCCCAGCTGTCGTCCGGCCAGACCCGCAGGATCTCGGCGGCGGCGGGCCCGATCTGGAAAGCCCGGTGATAACCGCCGTTGAGAACGCCGGTGCCGATGTAGAGCGCACCGTTGAAATCGCACAGGGCCACTCCGACCTCGTCGAAGGCCCCGCGCCAGGCACCCCGCTGCAGCACGCGGGTCCAGCGGTAGGGCACCTCGCCGCCGGGTGTCTTCCACAGCTCCAGCCCGTTGCGATTGACGGTGGCGGCATACAGATGGCCGTCGAAGACGTGCATCTCGAAGACCGTGACGTTGTCGGCCTGACCGAAGCCCTCGTCGCAGACCGGGCGCCAGTTCGCGCTCTGCAGATCGTCGGTCGCGTAGATCGTGGCTTCGGAACCAATGCTGTCGGAGGCGCGGCGCGCACCCGCGGTCGAACTGGTCGGCGTCGTGTGCACGCGCCCGCCGAACACCTGCAGGGTCCGGAACGAGCGCACGGTTGGCGGAAACGGGGGGCGCGGTACCGGTTCGAAGTGCACGCCGTCCTCGCTGCGCAGGATTTCCGGCGGCTCGGCCAGCGCCGGCGCCCAGGTCGAAACGTACAGACAGGGCTTGTGGTCCGATGCACCCTGGAACACCGTCATGCCGCGAAAGCCGATGTAGCGCGGCACCAGCTGTTTGTTGCGCCCGGTCACCAGCGGCGCCTGGTAGGCCCGGTGCCAGCGATCCTGCTCGGGCGTATAGCACCAGATCTCGGCCTGACGCGGCACGTCGTAGATGTACTCGGGACTGTCGACGGGCCACGGCCGCATCTCCGGGCGCGGCACGTTCCACTTGTTCATTGCCATCGTGCCGCGCGTGGTCCCGACGAAGATGCGTCCCTCGAACCACGCCATGCTGTGGGCGTAGTGGTTCCAGCCGTCGCCGAAGCCGTTGGTGCAGGTCAGGCGAAAGTCGGCGGCGTCGAGCCCCCGTGCGGCGGCGGTCGCAGCGGCGGAATTCACGGCAGCCAGGACCAGACCTCGACGAACAGGAAGCGGGTCAGCGCCCGGGTGAATACGACGATCAGCAAGTGCCAGTCGCCCTGCACCTTGGCGTTGCCGGTCATGCCCGACTTGAGCCGGTCGTCGGGATCATCGATCGTCGCCGTGACCCGGACGACCTTGCCGTAACGGCCATCTTCGGCAGCGGGGGCGATGCTGCGCACGGCGCCGTCGAAAGTCGTTCCCGGATACGCCCAGGCCTTGGCGTAGGCCGGCTTGCCGACCTCGACCTCGCCGATGCCCGTTTCCGGCAGCTTGATCTCGACCAGCCACTGCGAGGTGTCCTCGATCACCGCGAGCAACTCACCGCGATTGAGGTAGTCGCCGACGGCGAACATCAGCGAACTCGACACCACGCGCCCCGAGATCGGCGCCGCGATCCGCGTCGCCTTCAACTGCTGCTGGTTGTAGCGCAGCGTCGCCTCGGCCTCGCGCAGCTGTGCCTCGATCGCAGCGATGCGGTCCGGTGTCGCCGGGCTCGATACCAGATCGAGCGAACGCTGGGCCTCGACCAGTTCCTGCTCGGCGACGTCGGCCTGGCCCTGCGCATGGTCGTACTCCTGCGCGGTCACGGCACGGCGGCTGTACGCCTGTGCCAGACGCTTGGCGTTGGCCCGCGCGACTTCAGCCCGCTTGCGCGCGGTCTCGACCTGCTGTTTGGCGACCTCGATTTCCTCGGGCTTGCCGCCCTTGCGCGCCAGCGACAGGTCGGCCTGCAGCTGCGCCAGTTCGGCTTCGCTGGCCGCGACCCGGGCGCGTTGCTCCTCGTCGGCGAGTCGCGCGATCACGTCACCGGTCTGGACTTCGTCGCCCTCTTCTACCAGGACCTCGCGGACGTCGCCGGACACCAGCGCGCGGACATCGGCCCGGTCCTGCGGCAGCACCAAGAACTCGCCGCTGGGCTCGTAGCGGTACGGCAGCAGACACAGCAGCACGATCCCCCCGATGATCCACTTCGATCGCTTGATCCAGGACCAGTCCCGGGTCCAGCCGAGATTGTTGCGCGACGAGGTCGTCTTGCCGAACTGCCTGTACATGTATGCCCCCAGAACCATCACCAGAATCAAGAAGCCGATTCCGTTGAAGTGCGCGCCGAGCCACTGGCCCAGGTACGCGAACATCATCGAAATCACGAAAACCCAATACACCACGATCGCGACGGCGTAGGTTCGCAACACCGCCCTGGGCAGGCGGTGCGCCTGATTGAACCACGGCCGGCTGTAGCCGAAGACCGCGCTTGCCGCCTGCTCGCGCAGATCGGGTGCACTGAGTGCGTGCGCCAGCAGGTAGTACCCGTCGCGCTTGGGCAACGGATTGATCATGAAGATGGAGACGACCGCGGCAACCGCCGCAACCGCCAGCGCCGCCGCCGCGACCACCGGCCGGCCCGGCATCGACAGGAACCAGACCAGGATGCCGGCGGACAGCAGCGCCGCGATGCCGACCAGGCCGGAACCGATGATGCGCATCCGCTCGCTGCGCCCCGCATGTTCAGCGGCGCCGGCGGTATCGACGAATAGCCTTGGAATCCCGAGAAAGCCGATGACGATGCCGACGCCGATGCGCCCCGGCGTGTAACGCTCCAGCGCCGCGGCGCGCGCGGCGCTGGCAAAGAGATTGACCAGCATCGCGCCGGCGACGATCCCCCACAACGGCCGGTACCCGACGATGCTGTCGGCGACGTTCGGAATCGCCTCGAGGCGGTTCGTGTACAGCGCGATCAGCGCGCCAGCCACCAGCGCCGCGAACAACGCCAGCGTGGCGCGCGAGCGCAATGGCCAGATCAGCAGGCGCCCCAGCCACAGCACGGCGCCAGGATCGAGCGCGAAATGCGGGCGGTTGGCACGTCCACGCTCGCGGCCGATCAGGCCGGTCAGTCCACCGAGCAGGCCTGGCGCACTGAGCCCACCGGCGACGCTCGACGGCGGATGCAGATCCGGCCCGATCACCGCAGGCACGATACCGTCGCGCCGCCAGCCCTCGACGCGCGCCTGGTCCGGGGTGTGCACCGGCGGCGGCAGCGGCTCGTCAGCGCCGGCCCGCAACAGGCCGAATCTCACCAGCTCCGCGGCGAAGCCCTCGAGTTCGGCCCGGCTGAGCGCGCGGCCGAGACGGTCCCGGGCCAGGGCGCAGATGGTGTCGGCGTCGCGCTGACCGTCGAACAACAGCGCCAGCGCGTAATCGTCCGCTGACATCCGGATCGGCGTTTCGTCGTCGGCCGCGAAGACGTCGACGCCGCGTTCGATCTCGACGCTGCGTTGCGCGACGAACTTGCGATAGCGGCTTTCGAACATGCGTCGGGGTGGAATTTCGGGAAGACAGCCGCTGCGATCAGGGCTGCGGCGCGGACGGCCGGTATTCGAGCATCCGGTTGATCTGCGCCAGATCGGCCACCAGCAGATTTCCGGACAGCTGCTTGAGACGCAGCGAAGCCGTCAGGAACTGGTATCGCGAGGCGCTGTGATCGCGTTCGGCGGCATAGCGCCGCTCCACCGCGGACAGCACATCGGCGCTGGTCCGGGTCCCGGCGTCGAAGCCGGCACGCGTGGCCTCCTCGGCCGCCACGGCCGCGTCGAGCGCGCGCTTGAGCGCGGCAACGCGCTGCAGACCCGCACTGCTGTTGCGATACGCGATGCGCGTATCGCGGACAACCCGCGCGCGGGCATCGTCGTACAGGGCCTCGGCGCGCTCCTGCAAGGCCAGGCTCTGGCGTTTGGTCGCACTGATCTGGCCACCGCTGTACAGCGGCAGATCGAGCACGACGCCAATGCGCTCGGAACGCTCGTCGCGCTGCCCGGTGATGCCGCCGCCGGAGTCGAGCGCAAAGGTCTGCCCGACCAGATCCAGCGTCGGCCAGCGCAACTTGCGCGACTTGTCGTACTCGAGCTTGGCGACCTCGAGCGCGATCTGTTGCGCCAGCAGGGTCGGGTTGGCCTGTCGGGCACGGTCGATCCAGACCTGTTCCTGCTGCGGCTGCGGCGGGATCAGCAGCAGGTTCAGCGGCAGGCGCTTGACCTGCCCGTAATACCGCCCGGTCAGGGCTTCCAGACGGGCCAGCGCATTGTCCAGCGCGACTCCGGCATCGGTCTGGTTCGCGACGGCCAGTTCGTACTGCGCCGTCGCCGCCTTGGTGTCGGCATCGGTCGCCAATCCCGCCCGGGCACGGGCACGGACCTGGTCGCGTTGCTGCCCGACCGCCAGCATCTCCGCGCCGGCAAACGCGACGGCATCCTCGGAGGCCAGCACCCCGAAATACGCTTCGACGACCTGCATCAGCAGCGCGTCCTGCTCGGCCTGGAAGGTCAGCCCCGCGCGCTGCACCTTGAGTTCGGCCTGCTTGCGGCCGATGAAGAGCGATGGCTGATACAGCGCCTGTTTCAGCTTGGCGCCGTAGACCCAGCGATCGAAATCGTCACTGCGGTCGATGTTGGCAACACCGTAGTAGTCACCCTCAACCGACTCGTGGACGTAGTCGTACTGGGTCTGGAAACCGACCTGCGGCAGCAGCTTGCCCACCGCCTGGGGCACCGTCTCCTGCGCCGCGGCCAGCTCGGCCCGCGCCGCGGCGTAGCCCGGATTGAACTGCAGCGCGTCGTTGCTGACCGCAAGCAGGTCGGTCACGCCACTGGCCGGGGCTGCCTGCTGCGCCAACGCCGGGACGGCAGCCATCGCGCTCAAACCCAATGTGATCCCGAGTCCGATCCCTCGGAGCCCCGTCTTGTACATCTTGCTTTCCTCAGTGCGTTTCGGCGGCTCGACCGCAAACGACCGGCTCGGCCTCGCCGGACGGCAGGAACGGCACGCGCACGCTCCGCGCGATCTCCGAGATGCGCCAACCGCAATCATCACGATGTAGTCCCCGGCTGCATTATGGATAAATCGGACGGCAGTGTCGTGTCGGAATCTTGCGCATCGGCCCCAAACAAAAACCCCGCGTTGCCGCGGGGTTCTCGAGTCATGGTCCCGACGCCGCCGCTCAACCGTGCGGCAGCTTCATCAGATAGCGGCAGATCGCCGGACAGACGAGCACCGCGCCGATCATGTTGGCGAAGAACGCGAACATCAGCAGCAGGCCCATGTCAGCCTGGAACTGCAATCCCGACCACAGCCAGGTGGCGACCGAACCCGACAGCACCAGACCGGTGAACATGACCGGCTTGCCGGTCAGCCGCAGGGTCTCGTAGTAGGCGTCTGCCAGGCTCTTGCCCTTGTTCACGAACTCTTCGATCGTCGAGTAGATGTAGATGCCGTAGTCGACGCCGATGCCGACGGCCAGGGCCGCTACGGGCAAGGTGGCGACCTTCATGCCGATGCCCTTGATCGCCATCAACGCAAGGATCAGGGACGACACCACGTACAACGGCACCAGGATCGAAAGCACACCGGCTGCGTTGCGGAACGACAACCACAGGAACACGATGATCACCGCGTAGACGTAGTAGACGATCGGTTTGTCCTTGGCATGCACGACTTCGTTGGACGCCGCCATGACGCCGACGTTGCCGGACGCCAGCGCGAAATTGACCGGACAGGGTTTCGAGTAGCCGTCCCATTTCGTCTTGGCCTCGTCGATCTGCTTGCGCAGATCAAGCACGCCCGGATCCGCGTCGACCTCGGTGTCCTTGTAGTCCAGGCCCTTGAGCATGGCCTGGCGGTTCTTCAGCTGCAGCCGCAGATCACCCCAGTGGCGACGGACTGCCAGCTTGTCCTCGCAGTAGCCCGCGTCGACGCCCTTGTTCAGCTCGAACCAGGACGCGGCATTGTCGGCGTTGAACTGCTTGACCGCGTCGGTGATGCGATCGATCGTCACCGCCTTGTGGTCCTCGGTGAACAGGAACAGTGCCATCGCCGAGCAGTTCGGGTTGAGCAGCCCCGACGACGTCGGCACCGGCGTGATCGCCTGCACCATCACGTACTGGTTGCGCGGCAGCACGCGGAACTTGGGTGCCGCCTCCGAGAACGCAGAATTGACCTGCTTGGCGATCCCCGGCAGCGACAGGGTCGACTGCACGCCCGGCAAGTTGTCCATGTGCCAGGTGAAGCGGTCGATCTGCTCCATCACGTCGTACTTGATGCAGGCCTCGGGATCGGTCTCGGCGATGACCTTGAGGATGTCGGTCCCGATCGCGAAATTGTTGACGACCGCTTCGGTGTCCTTGTTGTAGCGCGACTCCGGACGCAGTTCCGGAACACCCGCCTGCGAATCACCGTACAGGATGCCCTCGCCCTTCCAGCTCGCCCAGCCGTACAGCAGGGCAACCGCGATGATGACGACTGCGGCCGGTACCGGACGCGTCACCACCGTCATCGCGCGGAAGATCGGATTGAGCGCCGCTTCGCGCGCCTCCTGCTTGCGGACGAACTCCTCGACGTTCTTGACGTGGGTGTACGTCAGCCAGATCGGCATCAGGATCTTGTTGGTCACGATGATCGCGGCCATTCCGAACGACGCGTTGATCGCCATCTCGCGGATGATGTCGATCGGGATCAGCAGGATCGTCAGGAAGCCGGCCAGATCGGTGATCAGCGCGGTGGTACCCGGAATCGCGAGGCGGCGGAAGGTTTCCAGCGACGCGTCGTAACTGTTCTTGCCGGCCGCCAGCTCATGCACCCAGGAACTGGTGTACTGCACGCCGTGCGACACCGACACCGACAGGATCAGGAACGGAACCAGGATCGCGAACGGATCCAGACCGTAGCCGCTCGCGGTCAGCAACCCGAACTCCCAGATCACCGCGATGAACGAACACACCAGCGGCAGCACGGCCATCTTGAAGCTGCCCAGATACAGCACCAGCAGCACGAAGGTCATCGCCAGGGCGACGAAGAAGTACATCACGACTTCGTTGGCGGCATCGGTGACGTCGCCGATGACCTTGGCGAACCCGAGAATGTGGATGTCGACCTGATCGTCCTGATACTGCTGGCGGATCTTTTCCTCGAGCTGTTTGGCGACTTCGCGGTAGTCGAGCCGCTTGCCGGTGATCGGATCGACCTCCAGCAGCTCCGCGAAGACCATCGCGCCGCGCTGGTCCTTGGTCGTGTAACGGCCGACGTGGCCACCCTTGCCGACATTCGCGCGCACCAGATTGAAGTAGTGCTCGGTGGGCTGGTACTCGGCCGGGATGACGTTCCCGCCGGCGAAGCCGCCTTCGACGACCTCGATGAAACGGACGTCCGGGGTGAACAGCGAGGACACGCGCGAACGGTCGATGCCCGGCAGGAAGAACACTTCGTCGGTGACAGCCTTGAGCTTGCTCAGGAAGTGCTCGTTGTACATGTCATGGGACTTGTCCTTCTGGATCAAGGCCACGAGGATCGTGTTGGCGCCGCCGAAATCGTCCTCGTACTGCTTGAGCACCTGCATGTACGGGTGCTCAAGCGGGATCGACTTGTCGAATCCGGCATCGACATGGGTCCCGGCCGCGAACCACGCGAACAGCGCGGTCAGCAGGCCGAGCAGCGCCAGCATCAGCATGCGCTTGCCGTAGACGATCGGCTCGACGACCGCGAGGATCTTGTCCTGAGAAAACATTGATTTGCCAGCCATCAGCTGTGCTCCCTGATTCTGTTTGTACCGTCGGGGAGGCCCCGACTTACGGAATGCGGATGTGCTGTACGCCGGACTCGCCGACCGCGAGCAGCTCGCCACCGAACTCGATGGCGGCAGACAGCGGGGTTCCGGCCTTGGACTTGATGATCTTCACATCCTCCAGGGCGGCATCGGTCTCCATGACGTTGCCGTTGAGGCCGACCATGACCACGCGCCCGTCATCCAGGCGGGCGTCCCCGAACATGGTCGCGACCGATCCGGTCTGCGCCTCGCGCCACTCACCGGACCGGACGTCGTCGCTGACGAAGACATTGCCGCGCAGGCCATAGAGCACCGCCCCGTTGTCGCCGAGGGCAACCGCGCCGAAGTACGAGCTCTCGTACGGCGAGGTCAGTGCGGTCCAGGTCGCGCCATCGTCTTCCGACAGCGCCAGGGTTCCGGCTTCACCCGCGATCAGGATGCTGCCGTCGTTCAGGCGCACGATGGCGTTGAAGTGCCATTCGTCCTCGCGGATCGGCGTCTCGACGTCGCTCCAGGTCTGACCGCCGTCGCTCGTCGCATACAGCAGGCCGTAGGCGCCGACCGCCAGACCGCGCTGCGGATCCAGGAACAGCACGTCCAGGAACGGCTTCTCCAGCTCGGGCTCGAAGTTCTGCAGCGACCAGGTCCGGCCACCGTCGGCGGTATGCAGGATGACCGCATCGTGGCCCACCGCCCATCCGTTCTTGGCATCCACGAAGTCGACCGCCGTCAGGGCAGAACGGGTCGGCGTCTGGACCTGGGCCCACTGGCGGCCGTCGTTGGAGACGATGATGGCGCCGCGGTCGCCCACCGCGATCAGATGTTCACCGGTGTTGACCACGTCCAGCAGCAGGCTCTGGGGCGTCAACGGCATCAGTTCCGACGGCAGGGATTTGACGATCGTCTCGACTTCACCGCCCGCGTCGTCCTGCGCCGTTGCAACACAGCTGAACCCGATCGCAGCGGCCATCACCACGGCCCGCCACATGTGATTATTCGACTTCATTGCTACCCCCTGGTGGCTGCGCAGAGCGCGCCCCGCATGGTCCTCTCTTTGATCGCCCGGCGTGAGTGAGCACCCGATCCGATACGAAATTCCACCCCGTCTCACTCCTTGGCGAGCTTCGAGGCACTGCTGGATTTGAAGTGTTCGGCGTCGAACGGCGCCTCTGCGGTCTCCGGATCTTCGTTGTTGAGTGCTTGCACAAGATAACGGCCGCTCTGTAAATCGTACACCGTTTCGCAAACGGGCAGCTCATAGAGCCGGTCGTAGGCCATCACCGTATGGGCCTCCTGCACGCGCCAGAGCTGATTGCGGGCGTCATGGATGTCGACGACCCGGATCTGCCAGCCGTCCTCGTCGACGTAGAAGCGCCGGCGACGGTACTGATGCGTCGCGTTGGCCTTGAGCGTGGCGTCGACGACCCAGACCCGGCGCAACTCGTAGCGGGACAGGTTCTGATCGATGTGATCGCGCTGAACGATGTCCGGATATCGCAGCGCGCCGCTGTGCAGGCGATAGCTGTTGGCCGGAACGAACAGGGTCTGTTTGTCGACCAGCTTCCACTCGTACCGGTCCATGGCGCCGCTGAAAGTGTCGAGCTGATCGTTGGTCCGCAACCCGTCCGCCCCCATGCCCGGATTGTCGTAGCCGATGTTCGGGGCCTTGCGCAGCCGCCGCTGCCCCGGGCTGAACTGCCAGGCCCGCCGCGGCTCCGCCCCCGGATCGTAGGAATCGTGGAGCAACAGAATCGAACCGGCCAACCGCTCCGGTGCGGTGGCAACCTGCAGGAAATACATCAGCACGCCGTCACGCGCCTTCGGGTCGACCGATGGCGCGCTGTAGTTGAACAGAATGTCCTCCCGAAAACGGGTGCGGTTGTAGTCTCCGGACTGGGTCACCGCGAACTGGTTGTTCCAGCGCCGCACGGCCACCCCGCGATAGCGCGCACGATGGTTCCAGATCACCTCGCGCCCGGTTTCCGGGAGTGGAAACGGAATACCGGTGGCTGCGTCGACCAGCGCCTCGCCGCCCTGATCGAGGGTGGCGCTCAACGCGTTCCGGGCGGTGGCCTCGTAGATGAAGTCAGGATTGGCGAAGCTGCGCCGGGTCCGGTAGACCGGCATCCGGTAGCTGTCCGGATAACGCTCCAGCAGCGCGAGCTGCCCGGCGCTGAGATGGTCGCGGTACTGCCCGGCATTGGCGGCGGTAATCGTGAACAGCGGTTGCTCGCCGACGAATGGATCGCAATATCGGCCCTGCCCGCCGCCCTGCGCAGCCGTAAAGCAAGGCGGCGGGCTGCGCAGCCCGCCGGTCCATTCCGGGATCGCGCCGTCGGCGCTACCGGCCCGCTCGGCCCCGATCGGCGTCAGCGCCCCGCCCAGCCGCGCCGCCGCCTCCGGCGCCACCTTGGCGATGCCCGCCGTCGGCAGCGCCGCCATGACGGCCAGCAACAGCGCGCCCCCCATCCAATCCAAGCGTCGTGCAGATAAAGCCGGTCTGATCATTAAAACTGATAACCAAAGTAAATCAGCAAGTTGTCGCGATCATGCGCGGAGTTTCGGGCATGCGGACCGGTGAACCAGGTGTAGCGAAGCTCGCCGTTGTATTTCGACAGGTAATCCCAGCGCAGACCGGAGATGATCTGCTTGCGCCCCTCGACGAAGTTTTGCCCAAGCCCCGGCGCAACCCCTTCGACGTCGTGAAACAAGGCGTTGAGCAGTTCGATGTTGATGCCGTAGAACGCGCTATCGAACTTGGTCAGAGTGACGAAACGATACCCGTAGGAAATCGCGGTGCCAAATCCGGCCAGGTCGGGATGTGCTGTCGGATTCTGGCGCAAGTTGGGATCCGATCCATTGCTGTTCCGATCGTTCGGATCGGTGCGCACGTCCACCGGATTGATCCCGACCGTTCCGTCGGCGCCGCCCGAAACATGCGTATTCACGCCCGCGCCCTGGAACTGCAGCTGATCGATGTCCGGCATGTCGAACACCTGGGTCATCCCCAGTTCCAGCAGCAGCACGATCTGGCTGGCACCGATCGGATTGTCGCCACCGATGGTCTTGATGAAGGTGGTGCCGAGCTGGCCAACCTTCATGCGCTCGTAGCCACGCACGTAGTCACCGGGGCCGTACTCGATGCCGCGATAGACCGACGTGAAATCCGGTACCGCAGTGCGACGCCCGGGCAGCGTGGCGATAGGTTCGAGGCTGAAGTCCTGCGCCGGAAACGCCGGCTGCAGACCCGCGAAGACCAGGTCGGTGATGTGGATCTGCACCGGCAGGTTGTCGCGGAACGCGTACTCGCCGGACCACGCGATGTCGCCGAGCAGGGTATTGAACGAGATGCCGTAGACGTGCACATCTTCCGGGTACTCGGCGAAATACTGGATCGACCCCACCGGCAGCGGATCACGCGCGCCGGTCGACGGCTGCAGCTCGACCCCGGGAATGCCCGCCGCCGCGAGCAGATTGGTCGCCGGCACACCGCAGCCGGTGGGGTCGATCAGACCCAGCACATTCAGCGCGGTCTGCGTCGGCAGGCTGCCGAGCAGCGCATCGAGTGCATTGCCGAGCACCGGAATCGATCCGGTCAGGGCCTGATCCGGAATGCAGGTCGCGTCCGCCGCCAGAATCGAGACACTCGGAATGCGCGAGTGGTAGTTGGCGAAATAGAGCCCGACCTCGGTGCCGTTGTTGAAGTTGTCGAAATAGGCCTTGAGCGAGACCCCGTACTGCCCGCCCTGATCGGGCGCGCGGCGGCGTTCCTCGTCGAAATTGCGCCGCATCGTGCGATCGGAGGTCGACCCGAGCACCGCCGCCGGATCTTCCGGATTGCGCCACGGCTCGTACAGCTCGAGCGGATCCTCCGGCGCCTTGCCGAACGACAGCATCGCATAGGTGCCGCCGTCGCCGAGGATGTCCGCCGTCGAGAAATAGCTGCCGACGGGATCGAGGACGAAGGGCTCCCAGTCATACTGATAGAACATCTCCAGGTTCAAACCGTCGGCGATGTCCGCGTTGATCGTCGCCATCCCGACCGGGAGGAACAGCTCCTTGATGTCGAACCCCGGCAGGCGCAGCAATGCCTGGTTCAAGGGGTTGACCGTGTTCAGGCTGTTGAGCGCGAGAAACGCGCTCTCGCCCCAGTTGAGCGCCTGATTGCCGAGCTTGATGCTGACCAGCCGATCCCCCAGTTCGAAGGTCCGGCTCACGAAATAGTCGAGCATCCTGAAATCGTTGCCGATGGTTTTCTCCGCGGCACGCGGAAAGTCGGTCCGGAACGGTTGCAGCGTCGTATCCGGATGGCGCTCCTCGAAATCGCTGTAGCGCGCGTCGAAGAAATACAACCCGCGGGCAAAGACATTGAAGCCGAGCAGGTCGACATTGACGTCGGTGGTCAGCTTGGCCGTGGCGTGGACGACATCATATTTGTCGAAGTTGAGATTGCCGTTGTCGCCATTGGGCTGATAGCTGCCTGGCTGCGCCACGAAGTAATTGTTGCGATTGCCGAAATCGGGGTCCTCGACCGTCCCCGAGCAGGTATCGCCAGCGAACGTGTTGTCACCGCCCGGATCGGGCGCATCCCCCGCAGGCGATACGCGACGCACGCACAGCCCCGGATTGAGGCTGGACTTGCCGACGAGGCTGCTGTCGCGATCCTGCATGCGCAGCATTCCGCCGATCGACACCAGATTGTCGATGCGGACACTGGTATCGGCGATGGTGACTTCGAACGCCTGCGCGTCACCGGCAACGGCCGCGAACGCCGCCGCCAGCGTGACCGCCGGCCACTTCCCACTGATCTGAGTCTTGTTATTCACTGCTACTCCCCGTTCCCCGGACATCCCATGAGGAGCACTCGGCACACCCGTCGCTGTCCCGGAGTTCGCAAGCGACGGCTCCGGTGGCCGGGGTTCTCCTCCAGCTAGTTCGGGTGCGCGCACGACGGCCGACCCGAGTCGAATACGGGCGACTCACCGTCGCCGCTTTATGTGCCGGGTTGTAGCAGAGGCTCCCGGCAAGGCGCAACACGGCACCGCGTGTCGTCAAACCCCTGGATCGATCCAGATCAGGCTGGCCATCCGCCCGCAGCGCCCGTCCCGCCGGAACGAGTACCAAGTCCGCGCATCCGAGTAGGTGCAGACCCCGCCGCCGTAGATGCGATCGACGCCGCAACGCCCGAGCCGCAGACGCGCCAGCGCGAACAGATCGCCATACCAGCGGTCGCCGGCACCGGGGACGAAAGCCGCCACTGCGCGCGCATCGTCATCTGCGAAACGCTGCCGGACCTCGGGGCCGACCTCGAATGCGCGCGGGCCGATCGCAGCGCCGATCCATGCCAGGAGCCGGTCGGCGGGCACCGGCAGCGCCGCCACGGTTGCCTCCAGCACCCCGTCCGCGAGCCCCCGCCAACCGGCGTGCGCCGCGGCGACGCAGCTGCCGTCGGTATCGCAGATGAGGACCGGCAAACAGTCGGCGGTCAGAACCGCACAGGCCACACCGGGCCGTCCGGTCCAGCATCCGTCGGCATCCGGCTCGGCGTCGGGATCCGGCAGCTCCACGACCCTGCGGCCGTGGACCTGGCGCAGCCACTGCGGCTGCGCCGGCATGTCCGTCAGCACCGCCAGATGTCCGCGGTTGCGCGTGACGGCTTCGGCCTCGTCGCCGCAATGCGCTCCGAGGTTGAAGCTCGCATACGCACCGACGCTCACCCCGCCCGCCCGGGTCGTCTGAAACGCCTTCACCGATCGCGGCGCGGGCCAGTCCGGCCGCCGCAGGTTGTCCGCGACCGTCACGGCCTACTGCTGAAACGCCGCGTGCGTCCGCAACAGCGCGTAGAGGTGCTGCATGTCCTCGGGAGGTTCGACTTCCCAGCGCACCCGCTCGCCGCTCCGCGGATGCGTCAGTTCGAGCTCACGGGCGTGCAGCGCCTGCCGCGGAAAAGCCCGCAGCGCCTCGCGCAGCTCGGGATCGAGACCGCTGCAGCGCAACGGACCGCCGTAGACCTGATCGCCGACGATCGGATGGCGCAGGTGCGCCATATGCACCCGGATCTGATGCGTCCGCCCGGTTTCGAGCCGCACCCGCAAGCGCGTGAACAAGGCGAAACGCTCCTCGATCCGGTAGTGCGTGACGGCGTCCCGCCCGCCATGATCGACCACCGCCATGCGCAGCCGATCACGCGGATGCCGCCCGATCGGCGCATCGATCGTCCCACCGGCGATCAACTCGCCCTGCACCAGGGTGTCGTACTCGCGACGGATGTCGCGCTCACCGAGTTCGGCGACCAGCTGCGCGTGCGCCTGCAGACTCAGCGCGACGACCATCAACCCGGACGTATCCTTGTCCAGCCGATGCACGATGCCGGCGCGCGGAACCGCAGCCGACTGCGGAAAATGGAACAGCAAGGCGTTCTGCAGGGTGCCGTCGCTCTGGCCGGCACCCGGATGGACGGTCAGCCCCGGCGGCTTGTTGATGATCGCCAGGTCCTTGTCGCTGTAGACGACGTCAATCGGGATGTCCTGCGGGCGGACGCTGAAATCCGGCTCCGGCTCGGCATCGAGTCGCAGCAGGCACCCCGCCTCCACCGGCATGCGGGTCCGGGTGACCACCTCGCCGTCCACGGTGACCCGTCCGGATTCGATCCAGGCCTGGATTCGCGAGCGCGAATAGGCATCGAATACCCGGGCGCAAACGGCGTCCAGCCGCTTGCCGCCGAGCGTCTCGGGAACTTCGGCTTGTAGCAGAAGGTCGTTTTCGTCTTCAGGTGTTTGACCGGTCATGGGCTATACTCGCGATTCTCGCAGGAGCACTCGTCGTCGATGAAATTCCGAATTCTGGTTCTCGCCGCCGGCATGGCAGCCGTCGGTGGGTGTAGCTCTGACCCCAACCGGCAACTGCCGCCGTCGAATCCGTTCAAACCGGAGCAGACCCTGCTGCGCGAGCAGAACCTCGAGGCCGCGTCATTGTACCGGCTTGCGCGCGCCGCACTGGACTCCAACGACTTCGCCGGCGCCGCGCAGCGCTACAGCCAGCTGAAGCTGCGCTACCCGTTCACCGACTTCGCGATCCAGGCGCAGCTCGAGGGGATCTACGCCAGCTACCGCGCCTACCAGCCGGAAGAGGCGCTGGCGCAGGCGGACCGCTTCCTGCGCGACTACCCGCGCCACGAGCACATCGACTACGTCCAGTACCTGAAGGGCCTGATCAACTTCGAACGCGACCGCAGCCTCAGCGAGAACCTGGGGTTCGATACCTCGCGGCGTGACGTCAGCAACCTGCGCCGCTCGTTCGACGACTTCGCGCTGCTGGTTCAGCGTTTCCCGAACAGCGACTACGTCGGTGACGCCCGCGCGCGGATGATCTTTCTGCGCAATCGCATCGCCGCCCACGAGCTGACGATCGTCGACTACTACATGCGCCGCGGCGCCTTCGTCGCCGCCGCCAAACGCGCCGAGCAGTTGATCGCACAGTATCCGGGCGCACCGGCGATCCTCGACGCGCTGAGCCTGCTGGAGCAGAGCTATCGCGAGCTCGACCTCGATGCCCAGGCCGCCGAAGCGGCAAAGCTGCGCAAGGCCTATGTCGCCGCAGCGGCCAAGGAGGTCCTGAACGAGGAATCGTCGGCGGACGCCCCGGCGGAGTCCGCGTCGGCCGCACCCGGCTTCTGGTCGCGGCTGATCGCCGGAGAAGGCTACACGCTGGTGATCCCGTCCGGCGCCCCGGCCGCGCAACCGGCCGACGACACAACCGAGACCGCGATGGCGGCACCGGCTGGCGACGACGCCGATCATGGCAGCCGCCTGCAGATCTACATGGAGCCGTACGACGACGACGCGGCCACCCCGCCCCGGCTGTAATCTGCCGACCGACTCGACGAAAAAGGCGCGTTCCTTCGGGAACGCGCCTTTTTCGTATGAGGCGTTACCCGCCCCTTGTCGTCAGATGTCGCCGTAGACGGCGGTGATCGGATAGCGCCGCTCGCGACCGAACGCGCAAGCCGTGACCTTCGGGCCCGGCGGCGCCTGACGCCGCTTGTATTCGGAACGCCTGACCAGCGCCGCAACGCGCTTGACGTCCGCCTCGGCAAAACCGCGGCGGACGATCTCGGGAATCGACAGCTGCTCCTCGACGTACGCCGCCAACAGCGGATCCAGCACATCGTACGGCGGCAGCGAATCGGAATCCTTTTGATCCGGACGCAGCTCGGCACTCGGCGGGCGCTCGATCACCCGCTCGGGAATGACGGGCGAAACCGTATTGCGGTACCGGGCAAGGCGATAGACCCAGGTCTTGTAGACGTCCTTGATCGGCGCGAACCCCCCACACATGTCGCCATACAGGGTCGCGTAGCCCACCGCCATCTCGCTCTTGTTGCCGGTCGCCAGCACCACCTGCCCAAACTTGTTCGACAGGGCCATCAGCAGCGTGCCGCGGCAACGCGACTGGAGGTTCTCTTCGGTGAGGTCCACCCCACGCCCGGCGAAGGTCTCGGCAAGCGTGCCGGTAAAGGCCTCGAACGCCGCTTCGATCGGCAACAGCGAATAGCGGATTCCGAGCGCCTCGGCCTCCACGCGCGCGTCGTCATTGGACATGTCGGCGGTGTAGCGGGACGGCAGCGACACGCCCCAGACCCGATCCGGCCCCAGCGCGTCCGCGGCGATCGCGGCCACCAGCGCGGAGTCGATGCCACCGGACATGCCGATCAGCGCCCCGGGGAATCCGTTGCGATCGACGTAGTCCCGGACCGCCTGCACCAGTGCGCCGTAGACGACGGCTTCGGGCCCCGCCTCTTCGCGCAGTTCCGCCTGCCAGGCACCGTCCGCAAACGTCAGCGGATACACGCCGTGGCGAAACAGCGGCGCCGAGAAGCCGATGCGACCATCCCGATCCACCGCCGCCGAATCGCCGTCGAACACGACGTCGTCCTGTCCGCCGACACAATTGACGTAGGCGATCGGCAAGCCGGTTTCCGCCACCCGCAAATCGAAGATCCGGCGCCGCTCGGCGGTCTTGCCGAGATCGAAGGGCGATGCGTTGATGTTGAGCAGCAGCTCCGCGCCTGCGGCACGCGCCGCGGCGGCAGGCGCGCTCCCCCACAAGTCCTCGCAGATGCACAGACCGACCTTCACCCCCTCGTGAGCGAACACCAGGGTGGAAGTCCCCGGCTGGAAGTGCCGGCGCTCGTCGAATACGCCGTAGTTCGGCAACAACTGTTTGCGCGTGCGCGCGACGACCTTGCCGTCGCGGATCACGTACGCCGCGTTGTAGATCGCCCCGGCGCTGAACTCGGGCAGCCCGACCACCATCGTGATGCCGGATACCTCCTCGAGCAGCCGCTGCAAGCCCTCTTCGATCAGCGCGGGCATCGCCGAACGCTGGAGCAGATCGTCGGGGGGATATCCGATCAGCGACAGCTCCGGGCACGCGACCAGGCTCGCACCGAGTTCGTCGCGCGCTTGCAGTGCAGCGTCGATGATGCGCTGAACGTTGCCCTCGACGTCACCGACCCACAGCTGAAGCTGGGCCAGGGCCAGTTTGAGCGGCTGGGCCATTGAATCGCCTCTGGAAAACCCGTTCGCTGTCCGGGGCGGGCCTCAGGAGGCCCGCCCGTCGTGGCACTGAATCAGAGCAGCGACAGCATGGCCGCGCCGAGGTCGGCGGGCGAACGCACCGTCTTGACGCCAGCGGCCTCGAGTGCGGCGAACTTCTCGTCGGCCGTGCCCTTGCCGCCGGAAATGATCGCGCCGGCATGGCCCATGCGCTTGCCGGGCGGCGCGGTCACGCCGGCGATGTACGCGACGACCGGCTTCTTGACGTTGTGCTTGATGTAGTCGGCCGCCTCTTCCTCGGACGAACCACCGATCTCGCCGACCATGATGATGCCCTCGGTCTGCGGATCCTTCTCGAACTGCTCGATCACCTCGATGAAGCCCCAGCCGCGGACCGGATCGCCGCCGATGCCGACGCAGGTCGACTGGCCCAGACCATTCTGGGTGGTCTGGTAAACGGTCTCGTAGGTCAAGGTGCCGGAGCGCGACACGATGCCGATCTTGCCCGGCTTGTGAATGTGCCCCGGCATGATGCCGATCTTGCATTCGCCCGGCGTGATGACACCGGGGCAGTTCGGGCCGACCAGCACCGAATCCGGGTACTGCGAGCGCAGCGTGGTCTTGACCTTGACCATATCGTTGACCGGAATGCCCTCGGTAATGCACACGATCACGCGGATGCCCGCATCGGCGGCCTCGAGGATCGCGTCGGCGGCAAACGGCGCCGGCACGTAGATCATCGTGGCCTCGGCGCCGGTCGCGCCGACCGCATCGTGACAGGTGTCGAAAACAGGCAGATTGAGGTGCTCGCCACCGCCACGGCCCGGCGTGACGCCGCCGACCAGACGGGTGCCGTACGCGATGCTCTGCTCGGAATGGAAGGTGCCCTGCTTGCCGGTGAAGCCCTGGCAGATCACCTTGGTGTCTTTGTTGATCAGAATGCTCATCTTGGAATCCTTGGTCTCGACTGCGCCTCAGGCACCCTTGGCCAGCGCCACTACCGTCTGGGCCGCTTCGGTCAGATCATCGACCGGCGTGATCTTCAGGCCGGAGGCCTGCAGCATCTCGCGTCCCTTGTCCATGTTGGTGCCCTGCAGCCGCGCCACGACCGGCATCTTCAGGCCGACCTGCTTGACCGCCTGGATGATGCCTTCCGCGATCAGATCGCAACGCACGATCCCGCCGAAGATGTTGATGAAGATGGCCTTGACGTCGTCGCTCTTGGTGATGAGCTTGAACGCCTCGGTCACCTTCTCGGCGGTGGTGCCGCCGCCAACGTCGAGGAAGTTTGCCGGCCGGCCGCCATGCAGCTTGACGATGTCCATCGTCGCCATCGCCAGACCGGCGCCGTTGACCATGCAGCCGATGTCGCCTTCCAGCGTCACGTAGTTGAGATCGAACTTGGACGCTTCCCGCTCACGCTCGTCTTCCTGCGTCGGGTCACGCATCTCCGCGATCGCCTTCTGACGATACAGCGCGTTGGAATCGAAGTTGAGCTTGGCATCCAGCGCCATCACGTCGCCATCGGCCGTGACGATCAGCGGATTGATCTCGACCAGCGCGGCATCGAGGTCGACGAAGATGCGGTACAGCCCCATCAGGATCTTGGTGAACTGGTCGACCTGCTGCTTGTTCAGGTCCATGAAGAACCCGAGCTGGCGCGCCTGGAACGGCTGCAGCCCCGCTGCGGGATTGACATAGACGTGCTTGATCTTTTCCGGCGTGGTCGCCGCGACCTCTTCGATGTCCATGCCGCCGGCGGCCGACGCCATGAACACAATGCGCTCGCGCGTGCGGTCGACCAGGGCGGACACGTACAGCTCGCGCGCGATCGCGGAGGGCTTCTCGACCCACACGCTGTTGATCGGCAAGCCTTCGGCGCCGGTCTGCTTGGTCACCAGATGGTGGCCCAGCATGTGCTTGGCGGCCTCTTCAACCGCGTCGAAGCCCTCGACCAGCTTCACACCGCCGGCCTTGCCGCGGCCGCCGGCATGGACCTGTGCCTTGACTACGAATTTCTCACCGCCGAGCTGCTTGGCAGCCGCTCGCGCGCCTTCGGGGCTCGACGCCAGCTGCCCCTGCGGAACGGTGATGCCGTAACGCGCAAAAATCTCTTTCGCCTGGTATTCGTGCAGATTCATGCCATTTCCTCTGGCCGGGTATCGTCGGATCGCGCGGCATTCTCGCTTACCGCACCGCCGGACGCAAAACCGGCCACGAGGTTCTCGCCTAGAATGCGACCAAAGAGGAATGCCCCATGAATCTATTGCGTCTTCTGCTGCTGGTCGCCGCCGCCTGGCTGATCTGGCAGGTCGCCCGACAGGTCCGTCGCCAGCTGTCGCAACGTCCCCCGGAAATCGAGGATGACTTCGAGCCGATGGCACGCTGCGCCCGCTGCGGCACCCACCTGCCGGCGAAATCACTGAATTCCAACGGCTTGTGCGGCCGCTGCAGCGAGTGACGAACCCAGGCGCGCGCGCCGGCGAACCCCGGCCGCACCATGACGACTGGCGGTTGCTCGCTGTACTGGGGCTGTACCGCCTCGCACTGGTCGCCATTCTGCTGCTGACGCATCGCGCCGGCTACGCGCCGGAGTTCGTCAACCTCCTGGAGCCGCAGCACTTCTACCACGGCTGCCTGGGCTACGCGCTGACCGGCCTGATTCTGCAGCTGCTGGGCGTCTATCGGCGGCCCGGCCTGCGCACCCAGAACCATCTCAACTTCGCGATCGACACGCTGGCCATCGCCACGCTGGTCTACAACACCGGTGGCGTCGGCAGCGGGCTGGGCATTCTTCTGGTGCCGCCCGTCATCGGCTCGAGCCTGATGCTCAATCCGCGACTGGCCGCGGTGCACGCCGCAGCCGCGACACTGTCGATCTTCGCCGCCGAAGCCCTGCATCAGCTGCATGTCGCGGTCCCCAGCACAAGCGATTTTTCGCAGGCCGGGCTGCTGGGTTTGATGTTCTTCGCGGCCGGCATGGCCGCGAGCGTCGTCGCGCAGCGCGCCCGCCGCAGCGAAGCGATGGCCGAGCGCGTCGGCAGCCAGTACGTCAATCTCGCGCGCCTGTCCGAAACCATCATCGAGACGATGCAGACCGGCGTCATCGTCGTCGACGCCCACGACCAGATTCGCACCGCCAACGTCGCAGCACGCCGGCTGACCGGTGTCGATCCGGTGCTGGGCCGGTCCCTGGAAGCCCGGCTCCCCGAACTGTTCAACGCACTGCGCCTGTGGCGCGAACGCCGTGAACCCGGGACGACGCCCTGCGCCGTCGGCGCCGGCGGGCGCGAAGTCCTGCCGCGCTTCACCGCGCTGGGCTGGGGCGCCGATGCCGACGTCCTCGTGCTCATCGACGATGCGGCGCAGCTGCGCCAGCAGGCCCAGCAGATGAAACTCGCTTCGCTGGGCCGCCTGTCGGCGGGAATTGCGCACGAAATCCGCAACCCGCTCTCGGCGATCACCCAGGCCAGCCAACTCCTCGGCGAATCGCGGGACCTGAATGCCGAGGATCGGCGCTTGCTCGACATGGTCCTCCGCCACGCGGCGCGTATCGATCACATCGTCGGTGACGTGCTCGACCTGAGCCGGCGCAACAACGCCGAACTGACTGAACTGCAGCTGCGTCAGTGGCTCGAGCACACCCTGCGCGTGTACCACGAGAGCCATCCGCACAGCCGCCGGCCAATCGACATGTCCGGGGTCGCATCCGATATCTCGGTGCGCTTCGACCCCGAACATCTGCGACAGATCCTGTTCAATCTCTGGGACAACAGCTTCGAACACGGCGCCGCGACCGAGAACGGCGTGGAGGTGAAACTGCGCACGTCGATCGATCTGAACTCGATCCCGAGCCTGCATGTCACCGACAACGGCGGTGGAATCGATCCCGCGCTGTGCGACCGCGTCTTCGAGCCCTTCTTCACGACCGATGCCTCGGGAACGGGTCTGGGGCTTTATCTCTGCCGAGAGCTGTGCGAATACAATGGCGCCAGTTTGCAATACCGACCCGCACCCGGGGGCGCGAGCTTCAGCATCCGCTTCGGCGACGCCGCCCGCGCCCAGCGATGACGCCCTAGTCCCGCCCATGAACAAAGCACGCGTCCTGATCGTCGACGACGAAGCCGACATCCGTGAATTGGTGGAGATCGCACTGTCGCGGATGGGGCTGAAGACGACCTCCGCCGCAAATCTCACCGAAGCGCGCCAGCACCTCCGCCAGCAGGCGTTCGATCTGTGCATCACCGATATGCGCCTGCCCGACGGCAGCGGCATCAGCCTGGTCCGGGAGATCCAGGATCAGTTCCCGCAGACGCCGGTGGCCGTCATCACCGCATTCGGAAACGCGGAGGCCGCCGTCGACAGCCTCAAGGCCGGTGCCTTCGACTTCGTCTCCAAACCCGTCGACGTCGCAATCCTGCGCAAACTCGTCGACACCGCGCTGAAACTGCGTCAGCCGACCGAACCGGAACCGGTCGCAGAGGATCCCGCGGGCGGCCTGCTCGGCGAACACGAAAGCGTCAAACGCCTGCGGGCTCTGATCGAACGACTGGCCCGCAGCCAGGCCCCGGTGCACATCTCCGGCGAATCGGGCACTGGCAAGGAGCTGGTCGCCCGGTTGATCCACGCACGCGGCCCGCGCGCCCACGAGCCGTTCGTCCCGGTCAACTGCGGCGCCATCCCGACCGAACTGATGGAAAGCGAGTTCTTCGGCCATCTGAAGGGCAGCTTCACCGGCGCGCATCGTGACAAGGTCGGGCTGTTTCAGGCCGCCGAGGGCGGCACGCTGTTTCTCGACGAGGTCGCCGAACTGCCGCTGCACATGCAGGTCAAGCTGCTGCGGGCACTGCAGGAACGCACCGTTCGCCCGGTGGGCGCCGAGAGCGAGACCCCGGTCAATGTGCGGATCATCTCGGCGACGCATCGCGATCTTGCCGCCGCAGTGGAGCAGGGCACCTTCCGCCAGGACCTTTATTACCGCCTGAACGTCATCGAGGTTCGCACCCCCGCCCTGCGCGAACATCCCACCGACATCCCGCTGATCGCCGGCCATATCCTCTCCTCCATGGCCGGCCGCCTGCTGCTGGACGATACCCCGGTGCTGCATGACGACGCCCTGGACGCACTGCAGGGGTATGTCTTCCCCGGGAATGTCCGTGAACTGGAAAACATCCTCGAGCGGGCACTGACCCTGTGCGACAACGGGCAGATCCACGCCGATGACCTGCAACTGCGGCCCTGCAGCGCTCCGCATGCGAGCGCCGGCCAGACCGGGGGCGCCGCTCTTGGTCAGCAGATCGAGGACATCGAACGCGAGGCGATCCGCGAGGCCTTGGTCAAGACCCGCTACAACAAGACCAAGGCGGCCGAGCTGCTCGGCATGTCGTTTCGCTCGCTGCGCTACCGCATCAAGAAACTGGGCCTGGACCAGGAGTAATACCCTGACCCGAGGTAGGAATTAGGCTAATTTTCCCGCAGATGACGGCGCGTAACCTTCTGTTACACTCGGACGACAGAACCGTCGGCCAACGTAGCGACGGATGAATGGCATGAAGCTTGCTTCAAGCGCAGCTTTAGTCAGGAGGATCAGGACTTTGTTGACCCACCGCCCGCAGTTCGCACTCAGCGGCACAGCACTGATTTCCCATAGCAACGCGAGGCGTCGACGCGCCCTTCCGCAACGCACCCTCAGTAGTCCGATCGCCTGGCGCGCACAAAGTTCCAACGAACCTGCGCAGGGCGTCCTCGAAAACACCCTCCGCTCGGCCTGCGAGGTCATCGGCGCCCAGCACGGCTTCGTGCTGCTGTTGCGCGACGAAACCGCGCTGGAAGTCTCCTGCGCCCACCAGATCAAGCCCCGCGAACTGCTCGATGCCGTTCTCGGCTGCGCCGGCCGCGCACTGCACCGCGCACTGTCAGAAAATGCTCCGGGAATGTGCAGCGGCTCCGGAATGGCGCATGCGGAGATGTCCGACAGCGCCGACAGCACCGCTCCGGCGGTGATTGCCCTGCCGCTGGAGCTCGGCTCGCGCCATCGCGGTGCGTTGTGCCTGATCCAGACCGGAACGCCCCGCCAGCTCTCGGAGCTGGATCTGGAGATCCTGTCGGCACTCTCCGAACAAGCCGCCCTCGCCCTGCAGGCCGCCAACCAGCAATCCGCCCTGAGTCGCCTTGCCGCAAGCCTCAACGGCCTGTCGCCGCGCCTGGCCTGATCGGGCCGCGCCGCCATAGCCGTCCCGGCAATGTCGCCTCCCCCCACGACACCGGAATCCGCGCGCAATCCGTCCAGCGAGGCAGAGGAATTCCGGCGCGCGGTCCTGCGGCAGGTCGAGGCCCTCACCGCAGACAACCAGCGTCTCCTGCAATCGGTCGTCCGCAGCGAACGCCGCTTCCGCACGCTCGCCAAGTCGGTCTGGCATGTCCAGGAAGAGGAGCGCCGACGCCTCGCCCGCGAACTGCATGACGGCATCGGCCAGACCCTGACCGCGCTGGCCAACCAGTTGCAGCGCATCCTCGATGACGCCCGCGGCGCCGGCAACCTTGGACTCGAGCATCGCCTCGGCGACGCCTTGGAACTGACTCGCAGCTCGCTGCACGACACGCGCGAACTGTCGCGACTGCTACGACCGACCCTGCTCGACGACCTGGGCCTCGACGCCGCCCTGAACTGGCTCGCCCGGACCCTGACCGAACGCACCGGCCTCAACATCTCGCTGCAGTCCGGCCTTGACGAACAACGCCTGCATCCCGATGTCGAAACCCTTGTGTTCCGCATCACACAGGAGGCGCTGACCAATGTCATCCGTCATGCCGACGCCCGCTCGGCACGGATCGTGCTCGACTTGCGTACATCCGCACTGATTCTGCGCGTCGAGGACGACGGCAGTGGCTTCGACACCGCAACACTCGGCAGCGCCGAGCGCGCTGGCACCAGTGGCGGCGTCCGTGGCATGCGTGATCGTGCCGAACTGTTCGGCGGACGCATTGAGGTGCGTTCGTCCCCTGGACGCGGCACGACCGTGCAGTTGACACTGGCACTCGACGCCTCCGATACCGAAACGACGACATAAACGATGAATCCGATCCGACTGCTGGTCGCCGACGACCACACGATCGTCCGTGAGGGCCTGGTCTCAATGCTCGAGGAAACCGGCGAATGCCAGGTTGTGGCCCAGGCCGCCGATGGCTTCCAGGCGATGGAACTGGCGCTGAAGACCAAACCCGACGTAGTGGTCACCGACATTTCGATGCCGCGGATGTCCGGCCTCGAAGTCGTCAAGCGCGTACGCGCCGAACTCCCCGGCACGCGCACGCTGGTGCTGACGGTCCACGAGGAAGACGAATACATCCTGCCGATCCTGCGCGCGGGCGCCAACGGCTTCCTCAACAAGGACACATCGGTCAACGAGCTGATGACGGCGATCAAGACGATTCATGTCGGCCAGTCTTATTTTGGGCCGCGTGCCACCAAGGCGCTGGCCGAACGCCAGAGCCGCAGCCGCTCCTTCAGCTCCGACCCGTACGAGACCCTGACCGCGCGCGAACGCGAGACCTTCCACCTCGTCATCCAAGGCAAGACCACCAAGGAGATCGCGCAGATTCTCGACATCGGCGTGAAGACCGCGGAGAACCACCGCGCCCGCATGATGGAGAAGCTGGGATTGCGCAACACCGCCGAGGTGGTCCGCTTCGCGGCCCTGCGCGGACTGCTGTCCTAGCGTCGACCGCGTTCCCGACCGCGGCGACAGACCGCGGCCTCTGTCGCGCATTGATCCAGAGCCTTACGTCCGGCTCCCGCCAAACGTTATACTTCGCGAGTTGAGCTGGACGCCGCGCATTTCCATGACCGATCAACACTGATCGCGTGCCGTAGACGCGCGGCCCCGCGCAACTCGAAAAACTACCTCATTCAGGGGCTTATCAAGGGGCTTTGTTCAATGAGCAATCAAGGCGTGGACCCCGGCCGCCGCCGATTCCTGACACTGACGACCTCGGTGGTCGGCGGCGCGGGAGCGGTCGCAGCGGCCTGGCCATTTCTGGCATCGCTGAAACCCAGCGAACGCGCGAAGGCACTCGGCGCACCGGTCACGGTCGACATCAGCAAGGTCGAAGCCGGCCAGCGCATCATCTTCCCGTGGCGCGGCAAGCCGGTCTGGGTCGTCAACCGCACCGACGAAATGCTGGCGTCGCTGCCGCAGGTGACCGACGACCTGCGTGATCCCGACTCGAAGGAACCGCAGCAGCCGAGCTACGCACAGAACGAAGCACGCTCGATCAAGCCGAAAGTGCTGGTGATGGTCGGTTCCTGCACCCATCTGGGCTGCTCGCCGAGCTTCCGTCCGGACCATCCGGCCCCGGACATCGACCCGAACTGGCAGGGCGGCTTCTATTGCCCGTGCCACGGCTCGAAGTTCGACCTCGCCGGTCGCGTCTACAAGAGCGTCCCGGCGCCTCTGAACCTGCTGGTGCCGCCGCACCGCTACGAAGACGACCACACTATCGTCGTCGGCGAAGATCCGGTGGGAGCGTAATCAATGGCGATCACTCCGAACCCTCACAAGACGACCGGCCTGCTCGGCTGGATCGACGACCGCTTCCCGCTGACCAAGCTGTGGAAGGACCAATGGGGCGAATACTACGCACCGAAGAACTTCAACTGGTGGTACATCTTCGGCATCCTGTCGCTCGTCGTACTGGTCAACCAGCTGCTGTCCGGCATCTTCCTGACGATGCACTACAAGCCTGACGCCGCGCAGGCGTGGGACAGCGTCGAATACATCATGCGCGACGTGCCCTGGGGCAACGTCATCCGCTATCTGCATTCGACCGGCGCCTCGGCGTTCTTCGTCGTCGTCTACCTGCACATGTATCGCGGACTGCTCTACGGCTCCTACCGCAAGCCGCGCGAACTGATCTGGCTGTTCGGCTGCCTGATCTTCCTGTGCCTGATGGCCGAAGCCTTCGCCGGTTACGTGTTGCCCTGGGGTCAGATGTCCTACTGGGGCGCGCAGGTGATCATCTCCCTGTTCGGCGCGATTCCGGTGATCGGCAACGATCTGGTGGTCTGGATCCAGGGCGACTACATCCCGTCCGACGCGACGCTCAACCGCCTGTTCTCCCTGCACGTCGTCGCAATCCCGTTCGTGCTGGTCGGCCTGGTGGTGGCGCACCTGATCGCACTGCACGAGGTCGGATCCGGAAATCCGGACGGCATCGAAGTCAAGAAGCACAAGAATCCGGAAACCGGCCATCCACTCGACAGCATCCCGTCTCACCCCTACTACACCGTCAAGGACATGCTTGGCGTCGGGGTGTTCCTGCTGATCTTCCTCGGCGTCGTGTTCTTCGCGCCCGACGGCGGCGGCTATTTCCTTGAGAAGCCCAACTTCGAGCCGGCCAATCCGCTGGTGACGCCGCCGCACATCACGCCGGCGTGGTACTTCGGTGCGTTCTACGCAATCCTGCGTGCGATTCCGAACAAGCTGATGGGCGTGATCGGCATGTTCGGTGCGGTGCTGGCGTTCTTCGCGCTGCCGTGGCTCGACCGCTCGAAGGTCAAGTCGATCCGCTACAAGGGATGGATCTTCAAGACCGCGATCGCGCTGTTCACCGTCACCTTCATCCTGCTGTGCTACTTCGGGATGCAGGCACCGTCCGAGATCGGCACGCTGGTCTCACGCATCGGCACCGCGATCTATTTCGGGTTCTTCCTGCTGATGCCCATCTACTCGAAGATCGACAAGACCAAGCCGGAACCGGAGCGCGTGACCTATGAAGCGCATTAAGCACATCCTCTTCGCAGGCGCGCTGATGGCAGCCGCGCCCGCGTTCGCCGCGTCGGAAACGGCCATGCCGTTCAAGTTCGAGCCGGACACGGGCAACGAAGCCTCGCTGCAGCGCGGCGCGCGCAACTTCATGAACTACTGCTCCGGCTGCCATTCGATGCGCCACATGCGCTACGGACGCGTCAGCCAGGACCTCGGCATTCCCGAGGATCTGATGCAGGCCAACCTGATGTTCACCAGCAAGAAGCCGGGTGATCACATCCTTTCGGCCATGCCGGCCGATGCGGAACAGTGGTTCGGCAAGCAGCCGCCGGATCTGACGGTTGAAACCCGCATGCGCGGGCCGGAATGGGTCTACAACTACCTGATGACCTTCTATCTGGATCCGAGCCGCCCCGCGGGCACCAACAACCTGATGCTGCCTGGCGCGTCGATGCCGCACGTCCTCGGCGAGCTGCAGGGCTGGCAGGTGATGGAAACGGCGCACGCGGAGGAAGGCGCCGCGGCGGCAGAAGGCCACGGCGGCGCACATGCCGGCCCGGGCTTCGCACTGGTCAGCAAGGGCAGCCTGGACGAGAAGGAGTACGAGAAGTTCGTCGCGGATACCGTGAACTTCATGGTCTACACGGCCGAACCCGGCCGTAACGGCCGTATCTCCCTCGGCATCAAGGTGATGCTGTACCTGCTGGTACTGACCGGGTTGTTCTACCTGCTCAAGCGGGAGTTCTGGAAGGAGGTCCACTGAGGATCGGCCCTCCGGCCTCAGTCGCCTTCAGCAGTATCCGGCGCCGCTTCGGTTCGTCAGACCGAAGCGGCGCTTTGCGTTGTGCGGGCTGCATTTCCCCCGCATACATGCCATTCTTATAAATTGATGCCCGCGTCAGCCAACATGCACGCGGGCGCTCAGGCAGGAATCCGGTGGCCATACCCGCGAAGAGCAAGTACGTCATCAACGCCAGGCCGGGCTCGCGCTCGGGCGTGACACTGTTCTGCGCGCCGGGGGAACTGCCGAGCCTGTGGACCCGGATCGTGCTCGCGGAAAAGGACGTGGACAGTGCCCGCGTCGAAGTCGTCCGCCCCGGGCGCCCGCACCCGGACCTGATGACGCTCAACCCGACGATGGCGCTGCCGACCCTGGTCGATCGCGACGCCGTGCTGTATCCGGCAATGATCGTCGCCGAATACCTCGACGAGCGGTATCCGCACCCCCGCCTGCTCCCCTCCGATCCGGCTTCACGCGCGCATGTCCGCATGCTGCTGGGACGGATGGAAAGCGAGATGTTTCCGCTGGCGCACACGATCTCGTCGGCACCCAAGTCCGCCGACGCCAAGGCCGCGCGCAAGACGCTCGGCGAATACCTCATCGCCAGCGCGCAGTTCTTTCCGCAGCGGGGCTGGTGTCTCGGACTCGACTTCAACCTCGCCGATTGCGCATGGGCGGCCCTGCTGTCGCAGCTGCCGGCACTGCAGGTTGGCCTGCCCGCTCAGGCGACGCTGCAACGTTACGCGCAGCGTCTGCTGGCGCGTCAGAGCGTACAATCCGTGCTTGCCTGATCGATCCTCCAGACCTGCACCCGATACCATGCTGCCGTCCCGTAGACCCTATCTGATTCGCGCCATCTACGAGTGGTGCTGCGACCACAGTTTCACGCCGCACGTCCTGATCGCGGCCGACTATCCCGGCGTGGTGGTTCCGCGCGAGCACGTGCACGAAGGGCGCATCACCCTGAACATCAGCCCGGCCGCGGTCCAGAACCTCAATCTTGAGACCGATCCGATCTGGTTCTCCGCGCGCTTCGGCGGCCGGCCGTTCGACGTCCAGTTTCCGCCGGGGGCGGTCCTGGCCGTGTTCGCCCGTGAAAACGGCGAGGGTGTCCTGTTCGGCCAGGTCGAGGCACCCGAGGATGCTGCGACCGCAGCGCCTCAGCCCGAGCAGGATCCCGACCCGCCGAAGCCCCCGCGCGGACGTCCCCAGCTCCGGGTCGTCAAGTAATCCGGGGACGCCCCGCCCCCCGTACCGCCAGTACGAGGGCACGGGAATCCCGATTCAGATCCCGGGAAGGGCCTTGCCGGGATTGAGGATTCCGAGCGGATCGAAGCTGCGCTTGAGCTGACGCATCAGCTCGAGGGTGTCCGCCGCGATTTCCCAGCCGACGTAATCGCGTTTCTCGATGCCGACGCCGTGCTCGCCGGACAGCGTGCCCTCGAGATCGAGCACCAGCTGGAACACGTCGTGCAGGCAGGCGTGCACGGCCTGCATCTGCGCCGGATCGTCCGGGTCGGCGAGCAGGTTGGTATGCATGTTGCCGTTGCCGGCATGCCCGAAGTTGACGATGCGCACGCCGTGCTTGCGCGACAGCGCCGCCAGTCCGTCGACCAGTTCGGGGATGCGGGTCACCGGGACGCAGACATCCTCGTTGACCTTCTTCGGGGCGATCTTGCGCAGCGACGGTGACAGCGCCTTGCGGCACGCCCACAGCGCGTCGATTTCGTCGGCATCGGCAGCGGTGCGCAGCTCCACCAGCCCGTCACCGTCCGCCGCTGCCGCGACGGCGCGCAGCGCCGCGTCGACCGACGCCGCGCTGCCGTCGACCTCGATCAGCAACAACGCGCCCGTCCCGGCCGGGACGCCCGTCGGGCGATAGGCCTCGGCCAGCTGCACGGCATCGCCGTCCATGAACTCCAGCGCCGCCGGGGTTTCGGGCTGCCCCATGATGCGGGCCACCGCCTGCGCCGCCGCACCGACGCTGCCGTAGCAGGCGCGGACGGTCCGCACGACCTCCGGCTTCGGCAGCAGCCGCAGGGTCGCCTCGGTCACGATCGCCAAGGTGCCCTCGCTGCCGACCAGCAGGCGTGTCAGGTCGTAACCGACCACGCCCTTGGTCGTCGTGCAGCCGGTCTTGAGGGTGACGCCGGCGCCGCTGACCGCGCGCAGGCCCAGTACGTTCTCGCGGACGGTGCCGTACTTGACCGCACGCGGCCCGCCGGCGCAGCAGCCGATATTGCCGCCGACAGTCGCATAGGCAAGGCTGGTCGGGTCCGGCGCCCAGAACAGTCCGTGCCGTCCCGCCTCGGCCTGCACGTCGCCATTGAGCGCCCCACCTTCGCAGCGCAGCAGGCGGTCGCCGGGTGAACAATCGAGAATGCGGTTCATCCGCTCCATCGACAGCACCACCCCGCCCTGAATCGGAACCGTCGCGCCGGTAGTGTTGGTCCCGCGGCCGCGAACGACCAGCGGCAACGCGAATTCGTTGCAGACCTCGACGACGGCGACCACGTCCTCGTGCGACTGCGCGAGGACCACCGCCTGCGGCAGCGCCATGCGTTTGGAATTGTCGTAGCCATAGGCCAGACAGTCGCCGGGATCGGTGAACACGCAGCGGGGGTCGACCGCCTGGCGCAGGCGCGCCGCCGCAGCCCCCGGCAGGGGTTCGAAGGTCTGGATCGACGGCCCGGAGGTGCTCATGCGCCTTCGGCGGGATAGAGCTGTTCGTCGATGGCGTCGCAGAGGCAGTGCAGCATCAGGATATGGACTTCCTGAATCCGCGCAGTCACATCCGACGCACTGCGCAGCTCGACGTCGCCCTCGCGCAGCATGGCGCCGATCCTGCCGCCGTCCTTGCCGGTCAGCGCGATCACCCGCATGTCCCGGGCATGCGCGGCCTCGACGGCGCTGAGTACGTTTCCGGAATTGCCGGACGTCGAAATCGCCAGCAGCATGTCGCCGCTGCGCCCCAGCGCCTCGACCTGCTTGGCGAAGACCTGATCGTAGCTGTAGTCGTTGGCGATCGCGGTCAGCGCCGAGCTGTCGACCGTCAGCGCCAGCGCCGGCAGGCCCGGCCGCTCACGTTCGAATCGCCCCGTCAGCTCCGCCGCGAAGTGTTGCGCATCGGCCGCCGAACCGCCGTTGCCGCAGACCAGAATCTTGCCACCATCCCGCAGCCCCCTGACCAGCGCATCGGCAGCCGCCACCAGCGCCGGCAGCTGGCGCTCCAGCGTCGCCTGCTTGGCGGCGATGCTGGCTGCGAAATGGTGCTGGAAGCGGGACTCGGCGTTCATCGGCATCGGATGGAGTGAAGGCAGGCCTTATTGTGAACGCTGAGCCGCTGCCGGGCCATCATTGTGCTCCGGCACCGCCCGTCTCAACCGGCGTCGAACGCCGCCTGCAGCCATTGCGCCGGGGCATCGCCGTCATAGGCAACCACGTCGAAACGGATCGGTCGCTGCGCGTGCTGCGGGTGGCTTGCGACGAACATTCCGGTTGCCGTGACGATCCGCGCCTGCTTGCGCGCATCGACCGACTCGGCGGCTCCGGCGTAGCCACGATGGGATCTCGCGCGGACCTCGACGACGACCAGGGTCTCACCGTCGAGCATGACCAGATCCAGTTCCCCGCCCCGGCAGCGGAAATTACGGGTGATCAGCCGCAGCCCGGCCCGGCTGAGCAGACGCTCGGCCCGGCGCTCGGCGGCATCGCCCTGCATCGCAGCTACGACGGTGCCAGCGGCTGCAGTCCGTCCGCGCGGATCTCCACGCATTCGAGGCGCCGCTGCAAGGCCGACGAGTCACCCCACTCCAGCCATCCGCTCGCACCGCTGAGCGTGTCGCCGACCCGGAAGTCCCCGCGCTGCAGCGCCGCGGCCACCCGGTAGGCGTCCTGTCCGAGCGCGTACAGGCGCGGGAACACGCCGGCGCTGGACAGCTGCGCCGCAGCATTGCGGGCGGTCGCCCAAACACCCTCCGACTCGACCATGAACGGCATGTCGCAGAACCGCAGCCCACTGAGTTCGCGATCGACCTTGCCGGAAAACACCAGAGAGGTCGCGTAGTGCGGCAATCCGTTGGCACGGTAGAAACGGAACTGCGGCATCAGCACGCGCGCGTCGCGCGGCCGGGCCGCCATGAATACGAAATCGATATCACCGCGCCGGCTCGCCTCGAACTGCGTGCGCACGCCGAGTGCGCGCGTCAGCGCATTGTGGCGCTCGCGGCTGCCGCTGACGCCCATGACCTGGGCGATCGCATCCTTCTGGTCGCTGACGCCCTGCTGGTAGCGCCCCGCCGAGACCACGCGGCCGCCCCACGCGCGCAGGCGCTCGTCCAGCGCCGCCAGCACACGGGAACCCCACTCGCCCTCGGGGACCAGCGCCGCGGCATTGAGCAAGCGCTTGCTGCCGGCATCGTCGGCAACGGCCCGCGCCTCGTCCTCCGGCGCCAGCCCGAACTGGTAGAAACCCGACGGCAGGAACGCACCCGCGTCCAGATAGTTGAGACCGATCACCGGGACCGGCGGCAGCATGCCGGCGAGTTGCTCGACGCTCTCCTTCTTCAAGGGGCCGACGATCGCCGTGGCGCCGTCGGTGAGGGCCTGCTGATACGCGGCCAGCACCCATTCGGGACTGTCCCCGACGTCGTAGACCTGGATCTCGGCGGCATCGCCGACCTCGAAGTGCTCGGCCATGAAACCGTCGCGCACTGCCTCGGCGGTCCGCGCATACGGCCCCGACATCGGCAGCAGCAGCGCGATGCGCGGCGGCTGCAGCGCGCCGGGTGCCCACTGGTCGACATAGTCCGGCCGTGCCGGTTCGGCCTCGGCCGGCGCCGGCGTCGCCGGCACCTCGCGCTGCGGATACGAACGCTGGGGCGTCGCGCAACCGGTCACGCCGCCCGCGACGGCGGCCACCAGCAGAATGCCCGCGAAGGCGGGTTTGGAGCGAAGCAGACGGTTCCTCATAATGCGAAAGTATGACACGCCCGCACCGCCCGACGCCGTACCGATGACCGACGACATTCGCACGAACACCGTGTCCGGGGGACAGCTTTACGTCGTGGCCACGCCGATCGGCAATCGGTCGGACCTGTCACCGCGGGCGCAGCAGGTGCTCGAGGCGGTGGATCGCATCTGTGCCGAAGACACGCGGACCAGCCAGCAGCTGCTGAGCCACTTCGGAATCCGCCGGCCGATGGTCGCGCTGCATGAACACAACGAAAGCCAGCTCAGCGAGCGCCTGATCGAACAGTTGCGGGACGGTCAGTCGCTGGCGCTGATCTCCGACGCCGGCACGCCGCTGATCTCCGATCCGGGCTTCGTTCTGGTGCGCGCCGCACGCAGCGCCGGCATTCCGGTGATCGCGGTTCCCGGCCCCTGCGCAGCCGTGGCCGCGCTGTCGATCAGCGGACTGCCGAGCGACCGCTTCGCCTTCGAGGGTTTCCTGCCGCCCAAGTCCGGGCCGCGTCGCCAGCGTTTGCAGGCGCTGGCGACGGATCCGCGGACCCTGATCTTCTACGAGTCCAGCCACCGCATCGCCGACACCGCGGCCGATCTGGCGGAGCTGTTGCCCGAACGCCAGATCTGCATCGCCCGCGAACTGACCAAGCTGCACGAGGAAAGCGCGGTGCTGGCCGCGCGCGACCTGCCGGCATGGCTGGCCGAGAACGCATACCGCCAGCGCGGAGAATTCGTCCTGCTGCTGAGCGGCTGTCCGGAGCACGACGGCGAGGACGAGGACGAAGCCGAACGGGTGCTGCGCGTGCTGTTGACCGAACTGTCGCCCTCGTCCGCGGCGCGAGTCGCAGCCGAGTTGACCGGCCTGCGCAAGAAGACCCTGTACGCCCTGGCGCTGCGCCTGCATGAGGCTGACGCAGCGGACTGAGCCGACCGCCCCGCACCTGAACCGAGATCCCCATGTCCCCATCGTTCTCCCGCTCCGTGACCGGCGTCGCCCTGACGCTGGTGCTGCTGGCCGGCCATCTGCTGCAACCGGCCGGTGCCGCGACCGACGCGGTCACCGCGTTGCATGCACTGTTCGAATCCGAGTGGGAGCGTGGCCTCAGAGAGGACCCCGAGACCGCGAGCTATCTCGGCGACGACCGCTACAACGACCGCTGGGCCGACCGCTCGCTGGACGCGATCGCGGCCTCGCACGCCGCCGATCAGGCGGTGCTGGCGGCGCTGGCCCGGATCGATCGCGCTGCGCTGCCGCCGGCGGAGCAGCTCAACTACGACCTGTTCGAGCGTCAGTACCGGGTGACGGTCGAGGGCTACGCGTTCCGCCAGTTCCTGATCCCGCTGAATCAACGCGGCGGCATTCAGACCGCGGACGAGATTCTCGAGGTGCTGCGATTCGAGGACCGCGACGACTACGACGACTGGCTCGCGCGCCTGCAGGCGCTGCCGGCCCTGATCGCACAGACCGAAGCCCTGATGCGCGCGGGCATCGAGGAGGGCCGCCTGCTGCCGCAGGTGGTGATGCAGCGGGTTCCGGCGCAGATCGAGAAGCAGATCGTCGACGACCCGCAGACCAGCCCGTTCTATGCGCCCTTCCTCAGCTTTCCCGACGGTATCGACGCCAAGCACCGCAAGCAGTACGCGAAGCAGGCCCGCCGCCTGATCGCGGACCAGATCATCCCGGCCTATCGCGGGTTCCTGAAATTCGTCAGCACCACCTACCTGCCGGCCTGCCCGGACGACGTCGGCGCCTGGCTGCAACCGGACGGTGACCGCTTCTACGCCTATCGCGTGCGCCGCTTCACCACCACCGACCTCAGCCCGGAACAGGTCCACCGGATCGGTCTCGACGAGGTCGAGCGCATCGGCGCACAGATGGACGCGATCATGCGCGAGGTCGGGTTCAAGGGCGACCGCAACGCGTTCTTCGAGGAGCTGCGGACCAATCCGAAGTACTACTACGCCGACGGCGACGCGCTGCTTGAAGCCTATCGCGCGCTGGCCAAGCGCATCGATCCGGAACTGCCCCGCCTGTTCAAGACCCTTCCGCGCCTGCCCTACGGCGTGCGGCCGATCCCCGACAACGTCGCTCCTGATACGACCACCGCGTACTACCTGCCGGGCGCCGCCGACGGCACCCGCGCCGGCTACTTCTACGTCAACCTGTACAAGCCGGAAACGCGCCCGAAGTACGAGATTGAAGCGCTGAGCCTGCACGAGTCCGTGCCCGGGCATCATTTCCAGATCGCGCTCGCACAGGAACTCGGAGCCCTGCCGGAGTTCCGCAAGAACGGCTGGGGCATGACCGCCTTCGTCGAGGGCTGGGGGCTGTACGCCGAGTCACTCGGCGATGAACTGGGGCTCTATCAGGATCCGTATTCGAAGTTCGGCGCCCTGACCTACGAGATGTGGCGCGCGGTGCGCCTGGTGGTCGACACCGGCATGCACTACAAGCACTGGTCGCGCCAGCAGGCGATCGACTACTTCAAGGCGCACGCGGCCAAGTCGGAACTCGACATCGTCAACGAGATCGACCGCTACATCGCCTGGCCCGGCCAAGCGCTGGCCTACAAGATCGGCCAGCTGAAAATCCGGGAACTGCGCACGCGCGCGGAGCAGGCGCTCGGCGAGAAATTCGACGTCCGCGAATTCCACGACGTGGTGCTCGGCAGCGGCGCAATCCCGCTCGACGTGCTCGAACGCCAGATCGATCGCTGGATCGCCCGGCAACGGGCGGGCTAGCCGGCCGGCACCGCAGACGCACGCAGGCGCTCACGCACCGGCAGTCCGTCGAGATACAGCTCGTCGAGCACCGCGGTCCCACCGAGAACGCGCACGGTAACGTATGCCGGTCGCGCTTCGGCGTCGGTCTGACGACTGCTCTGCCGATAGACGCGTTCGGCCTCCGGCGCCAGTCGCTCGTCGAGGTAGTAGCGCTCGAACGGCAGCTCGACGATCAGGCCTTCATCGGTACTGCCGCGCGCCTGCACCCGCAGGTAGTCGCCGTCCTCCGGGCGCGACAGCGACGGCGACACCAGCCGCGCAAAGCCGTCGGCCGCCACCTCGATCCGGACGTAGAGCCACCGCCCGTTGTCGTCGGGGACGCCTCCGGGGTTCGGGATGCGCGCGGCATCGAAATCCAGCGCGACATAGCGACCGCGAAAGGGATCGACCGGGTCGACCGGCGCCGTGCGGAAGCGGTACACGGTCCCGTCACGCAGTGCGCGCTGGTGCTGCACCACCGCCGCTCCCGGCAGCCACCACTGCCCCACGCACACCAGCACGAACAGCAGCAGCACGAGCCGGCGCTTCATGCCGCCACCCGCCGGCGCAGCCAGGCATGCGCAATGATGAAGGCCGTTCCGACGCCGACGAACGCCAGACCGCGAACGGTGAACGGCCAGTCGGCGTCGAAGAAACGCGTCAGACACAGCGCCGCGAACAGCGTCAGCCCGGCATTGATCGCCGGCATGCTGGCGTCGCGCATGCCGGTGCGGACCGCCGCCAGGCTGACGCCGACGCCATAGAGCACGAATCCCGCCGCCAGGGCCCCCGCCCAGCCCGGATCGAGCAGGGCCGACACCATCAGCGCCGCCGCCGGCACCGCCGCCGCGACAGCCATCCAGCGCCGCGCCGCGGCCGCCCGCGCCGTCGCAATTCCCAATCCGCTCAACACGACCGCCAGCGCCGCAAAACTGTCCCAGGTCTGAGCGCGATCGAACCGAAGCCAGGGCCGATCGAGCATGTCGCGCCAGAAGTCCGGAAAGGTGGCGATCACGGTGATGCCGCCGATCGCGACGATCCCGTATCCGAACAGGCTGCGGCGCCAGCGCGGCATCGCCCCCGTCGGCCAGCCCGCCTGCACCAGCCCGCCCGCGCAGGCGGCGACCCAGGTCAGCCCCAGTGCGGCGCTGGGACGCAGGCTCAACAGCAGCGCGGCCAGCGCCAGCGGCAACAACGCTCCGACCAGCAGGGCGGCGCGCAGGCTGTCACCGTCGCCGCGCAACACCCATCGGACATGCGGCAGCAGCAGCGCGTACAAGATCGCCGCTTCGACCACCGAGACGTCGCCGCGACCGGCGCCGACCCAGCCGAGCAGGCTCAACGCGCACAGCACCGCGGTGACGCTGGCGGAGAACAGATAGACCAGCGGCAACGCCGCCAGCGCGCAGGCCAGAAGATATGCCGCCGGGTCGGCCGGCAGATGATAGATCTGTCCGACCAGTGCCAACGCCGTGGCGAAACCGAACGCGATCAGGACGGCCGAGGCCTCGCGCCATGCGCGCGAGTCGGCACGCTGCCACAGGGTCCAGACACCGAGCGCCTGTGCGATCGCCAGTGGCGCAAAGCCCAGGCCCAGGCGCTGTGCCCGACTCAGCACGTCCCAGTTGTGCGCAACGATCAGGATCACGCCCAAGCCGATCAGCAGCGCGCCACCGACCGGCAGCAGCACCCGTGTCCATCCGCGTGCATCGGCGGCGGCCTGGTAATGGCCGCGCAGGCGCTCGGCGGACGCGGCGTCGATCACGCCCGCCGCCACCAGCCTCGGCAGTTCACGCAGCAGCCACGCCGCGCCGGCCTTCATCGGATACGCTCCATTACGGCAGCCTAGCAAAGCCGCGCGCGCTCGGACATGCACCCGAATCGCTATGCTTGGCCCCAGCGCGATCCATCACGACAGGAATCCGAAACCGCATGAGCGAACAGAGCCAGTTCCGCCTGCTGGGCGCCAAGCGCTTCGGCCCGTTCTTCCTGACCCAGTCGCTGGGGGCGTTCAACGACAACGTCTTCAAGAACGCGCTGGTCATTCTGGTGACCTTCGGCATCGCCGGCCTGTCGCCCGCGGACGTCAATCTGTACGTCAACCTCGCCGCCGGCCTGTTCATCCTGCCGTTCTTCCTGTTCTCGGCCACGGCGGGTCAGATCGCCGAAAAGTACGAAAAAGCGGCACTGATCCGTGCGATCAAGTTGTTCGAAATCGTGATCATGACGCTGGCGGTGATCGGTCTGGTCACGGAGAACGTGACCTTCCTGCTCGGCGTGCTGTTCCTGATGGGCCTGCAGTCGGCGCTGTTCGGGCCGGTCAAGTACTCGATCCTGCCGCAGCACCTGCGCGAGGAGGAACTGGTCGGCGGCAACGCCCTGGTCGAGGCCGCAACCTTTCTCGCGATCCTGCTCGGCACCATGCTCGGCGGCTGGCTGATGGCACAGGACGGGGGCACCCGGTGGGTCGGCGCGACGGTCGTCGCCGTGGCGATCCTCGGCTACTTCGCGTCACGCCGCATCCCGGCCGCCGCGCCGACCGCACCGGACCTCCGGATCAACTGGAACCCGATCAGCGAGACCTGGCGGAACTTCCGCTTCATGCGCGGCAACCGCACGGTCTTCCTCTCGGTGCTCGGAATCTCCTGGTTCTGGTTCTACGGCGCGACCTTCCTGTCGCAGCTGCCGAACTACACCAAGACCTTCCTCGGCGGCGACGAGACCGTCGTCACGCTGCTGCTGACCGTGTTCTCGCTGGGCATCGGCATCGGTTCGCTGCTGTGCGAACGGCTCTCCGGACACAAGGTCGAGATCGGTCTGGTCCCGCTGGGCTCGATCGGACTGACGTTCTTCGGCGTCGATCTCTACCTGGCGCAGCCGGATGCGGCAACGCTCACCGGCCTGTCCGCCGGCGAGTTCCTCGATGCCGCGCGCAACCACCGCGTGCTCTGGGACCTGCTGCTGACGGGCATCTTCGGCGGGTTCTACATCGTGCCGCTGTACGCCCTGATCCAGACGCGCTCCGAGGCCGGACACCGGTCGCGCATCATCGCCGGCAACAACATCCTCAACGCGCTGTTCATGGTCGTCTCCGCCCTGGCGGCGATCGGGCTGCTCGACGCGGGTCTGAGCATTCCCGAGCTGCTGCTGACCACCGCGATCATGAACGCCGCGGTGGCCGTGTTCATCTACTCGCTGGTGCCCGAATTCCTGATGCGCTTCCTGGTCTGGGTGCTGATCAACACCCTGTACCGGATCCGCAAGACCGACCTCGACCGCATTCCCGACGAAGGGCCGGCGGTGATCGTCTGCAATCACGTCAGCTTCGTCGACGCGCTGATCCTCGGCGGCAACATCCGCCGCCCGGTCCGCTTCGTCATGTACTACAAGATCTTCCGGATCCCGGTGCTGAACTTCATCTTCCGCACCGCCCGCGCGATCCCGATCGCCGGCGCCAAGGAAGACCCCGCGCTGATGGAACGCGCCTTCGACGAGATCGACGCGGCGCTGCGCAACGGCGACGTGGTCTGCATCTTTCCGGAGGGCGCGCTGACGCCTGACGGCGAAATCCAGACCTTCCGCCCCGGCATCGAGCGCATCATCGCGCGCACGCCGGTGCCGGTGATCCCGATGGCGCTCAAGGGCCTGTGGGGCAGCATCTTTTCGCGGCGCGACAGCTTCCTGCGCCGTGCCCGCCTGCCGCGCCGGTTCTGGTCGAGGATCGAGATGGCCACCGGCGAACCGGTCCCGGCCGAAGCGGTGGCCGCGGCCGATCTGGAATCGCGCGTCCGCGCGCTGCGCGGCGACCGGGCCTGAGCACGCTCCGCGCCTCAAGTTCGGGGACGAGCGGCCGCTAACGGGATCAGGGGCGAACTGTCGCCCCGATCGGGCCGCGCCGCGGCCCCGCGTACGGAGGTGTCCCATGCCCACATCGATCCAGGCCGTCGGCCCGACCCAGAAGACCGCGCAGCAGATGAACCGCTCCGGCGCCGAGCAGGCGCAGGCAGCCGCCGGGCAGGCGGCAGCGGCCCCGGGGCGCGACGCCCTCAAACAGCAGCAGAACGCCGCAATCGTCGAGGCCTCGCTGGCGGTATCCCTCGAAGCCGGCAACCAGCCGTTGGCCCTGGTGCTGCGATCGGCGATCGACCGCATCAATGAACTGCTGGCGCCGGAACTGGGCCCGAACGCGATCGAGAACGCAGCAGAGCAGGACTTCACTCCGGAAGCGACGGCAGAGCGCATCGTGTCGCTGTCGACCGGCTTCTTCGACGCCTACCGGCGCCAGCATCCCGAACTCGACGACGCAGCCGCGCTCGGCGGCTTCATGGACACGATCCGCCGCGGCTTCGAGCAGGGCTTCCGCGACGCCGAGAAGATCCTCGACGGCCTGGGCGTACTCGGCGGCGACATCGCCGACGGCATCAACCGGACCTACGCGCTGGTCCAGCAGGGCTACGCCGACTTCGAAGCGGCGATGTCGCAGTCCGGAACCGCGACGCGATCGTGACGCCCGTCCGCCTCAGCACCACGAGTGCTGGGCCGCGGGGCGCTCCAGCAACTCGCGGACGTTGGCCTCGATGATGCGGTAGCCGACGTTGCCGGTCAGCCGCTGGCGATCCTCGTTGAAGATCAGCGTCGGACTCGATCGCACGTTCTGTTCCTGCGCCATGCGGATGTCCGCCGCCAGACGTGCATAGGCCGCGCCGGACGCGATCCGTCGCTCGACCGGCGCCGGGGCCAGCCCCGCCCGCCCGACCTGATCGCGCAGGACATCGGCGGCGGAAATATCCTGTGCCTCGGCGAAGAACGCGGTGCGCAGACGCCAGGCCAGCTGCGCGTAACTGCCTGGCGCGAGCTCGCCATCCGCCTCGGCCAGCGCCACCGCCGACAGGTACAGATGCCCCGGGTAGGACGATTGCGGGGTTCCCCGCACCCACACCTCCGGATGCACCTCGGCATGGGGGAACTGACCGATGACGCCGATCACGTGCTGCGAATAGCCGGTGACGCCGCCACGGTGACCCCAGCCGTCGGCCAGCTTGCGCGGCACGTCGCCGAACACCGGCACGAAGCGGAAATCCAGCTCGACGCGGTCCCCGAACGCCGCCTGCAGCTCCCGCACGCGGATGTCCGAGACATAGGCCCAGACGCAGAGCAGGTCGGAGTAATGGTGAACGGTGATCGATTGCGTCATCGATGACTCTCGGTGGTCGGCCGGCCTCAGGCCCGATGGTAGGGGTGGTTGCTCAGCAGGCTCCAGGCTCGGTAGAGCTGCTCGGCGACGAACACCCGGACCAGGGCATGCGGCAGCGTCAGCCTCGACAGCGACCACTTCTGGTCGGCGCGCTGCAACACCTCCGGGGCGTGGCCGTCGGGCCCGCCGATCAGCAGACAGGTATCGCGGCCCGACCCCATCCAGCCTTCGAGCTGCTCCGCCCACTGCGGACTGGTCAATTCGCGACCGTGCTCGTCCAGCGCCACCACCAGGCTGTCGCGCGGCACGGCCTTGAGGATGCGCTCGCCCTCGTGCACGCGGGCACGCATCAGGTCAGCGTTCTTGCCGCGCTGGGCCGGCGCGATCTCGATCAGCTGCAGGCGGCATTCATGGGGCAGACGCCCGGCGAATTCCTCGTAGGCGGTTTCGACCCAGGCCGGCATCCGGGTACCGACCGCAATCAGATGAATCTTCATGGCGGCATTGAATCACGAATGACGCGATCCGATCGTCCGCAGCGCCGCGGACGACGGCCGGACCGCGATACGAAAACGACGCCATGTTTGATCCAGGTCAATGCGAAGTGCGCCACGTCGCCCGGATGTCCGAATCGATCAACTCCGGTTCCGATTCACGCATGGCGCGAGCGCGGTCGCGGCCCAAGGATCGGGTCATGCACGAGCACGGAGGAGCGCGCCGATGATCATCCAAAACCCGCAGTCCCCGCCTTCGGAGTCCGCCCGGTGAGCGCGGTCGCCGAAGACGTCCTGCCGATGCAGGCGGTCTGGGACGAAGTCGCGCGCTTCGCCGCGCACAGCCTGGAACCGGCCGTTGCCCGGCATGAACATCCGCTCTCGCCCGAACGGCAACGGGACATCCGCGACGTCGCCGCGGAGATGGGCCTCGTCTCCGCCGACGCCGGCGACCCCAGCGGCCTTGCGCTATGGGAATGCGATGCCGCTGCGGACAATCGCCGCCTGTCGATCGGCGCACTGCGCCGACTCGGCCGGATCAACATGGGCTTTGCCTGGCAGCTCCACCAGTCGGCGCTGGCCCGCTGGCTGGAACGTCGCCTGCGGTTCGACGCCCCCGGCTGGAACGTGGTGGCCCTGCAGGGCCGCTACGGCCTCGCGCGCGGCAGTCTGTCGCGCTATCTGTGCGACCGCGCCGACGCCGAGGATCTGGCCCTGCTGCAGGACTACTTCGACGCCGACAGCGCGCCCGGACTGCTGGTGCACTGCGCCCCCGACTGGAGCGGCGTCTGGCTGCCCCGGCTCATCGCCGAGCGGAGCTTGCAGTGGCAGTACCACCCGCGCGAACACCTGCGCGTATCGGCGCTGCCGCACAGCCACGGCCTCGACGAACTGTGCAGCTACGCGGTCCAGCGCGGCGCAGCCGACACCCCGACGTCCGCCCTGTCACCGGATGCCAGCCGCGACGTGATGACCGAACTCTGCGCGCTCAACACCCTGGGCCTGCTCGCGGTAGCGCTCGGCGGCGTCGAGCACGCGCACGCGCTGGCCCTCGACTACGCCGCGACCCGACGTCAGGGCGCGCAGCTGATCCGCGAGCACGCGGCAGTCCAACTGCTGCTCGGACAGGGACGACAGGCGATCACCCTGACCGAACAGATGCTCGATTCGGCATGCGGACAGGCCAGCGACTCCCCCCGGACACTGGCCCGGCTTTACCGGAGCCGGGCCGCGCTGCAGCCGATGCTGTGCCGAGGCAGCAGCGACGCGCTGCAGGTGTTCGGCGGCATGGGCTACATGCGCGATACCGGTCTGGAGAAGATCCTGCGCGACCAGAACTGCCTGCGCGTGATTCACGGCACGCCGCTGGAGTTACAGCTGGCGGCCACCGCATTGGAGGAGGACGCGTCATGACCGGCTACTCACAGGCGGCCATGCCGCACCTCGACGGCCATCTGGCCAGCATCGATCCGCTGTCTCCCGCCGCAGCGTTCACCCGGCTCGGCCCGGTGTCGCGGCGTCTGGCGATCTACGATGCGGTGGATCAGTGGGAGGTCGAGACACGCCGGTTGCCGGCGCCACTGCAGCAACTGCGCCGCGACGTGCGCGCATTCGCGCTGCGCGAGCTGCGTCCGCTGGCGCAGCAGACGGATCTCGCCCCGCACGCTGAACCCGGGCAACTGTCGCCCGCGCTGCGGGACCTGATCGCCAGCGCCGGCCGCGCCGGCCTGCTCGGCGACATGTTGCCGATGCCGCTGGGCTCGGGTCGACCGGCACGCTTCCGCCATCCGATCGTGCTGCAGCAATGTATCCGCGTGGAGGAACTGGCACGGGTCTGCGGCGGCCTGATGCTGCTGCTGTCGGCCAACGCACTCGGGGCGATGCCGATCCTCCTCTCCGGCGATCCTTCGGCGATCCGCCGCTTCGCGATGCCGCTGTTCCGCGCGCAGCGACGCGGCGAACCGCGCCTGTTCGCATTCGCGATCACCGAGCCGGGGGCCGGGTCGGATGCCGAGGAAGGGCACGGCGCGCGCCACTACAAACCCGGCGTCGTCGCCCGCCGCGACGGCAACGGCTGGCGCCTCAACGGCCGCAAGGTCTTCATCAGCGGCGGCGACATCGCCGATACGCTGACGGTGTTCGCCGCGCTCGAAGGCGAAGGCATGGAGTCATGGACCTGCTTCATCGTCCGCCGCGGCGCACCGGGCTTCCGCGCCGTGCGCAACGAACTGAAGATGGGGATGCGCGCATCGACCGCCAGCGAGCTCGAGTTCGACGAGGTCTTCGTCCCCGACGATCACATCATCGGCGGCCTGCGCCGCGGCTGGGCCCTGAACCGCGCAACGCTGAACCTGTCGCGCATGCCGGTCGGCGCGCTGGCGGTGGGATTCGCGCAGGGCGCGACCGACCTCGCCTACGACTTCGCCTGCCGCATGCGGCTCGGTGGCAAGCCGCTCATCCATTTCCAGGAAGTCCAGCTGCAGCTGGCGCAGATGACGGCGGAGACCTCGACCGCACGCGCGCTGATCTGGCAAAGCGCCGACACCTGGACCCCGCGCCAGGCCACCGCATCGATCTGCAAGTTCCAGGCGACCGATACCGCGGTGCGCGTCGCCGAGATGGCGATGGATCTGCTCGGCAACCATGCGCTGCTGCACGCAAACGGCGCCGAAAAGGTGTTCCGTGACGCGCGCCTGACCCAGATCTTCGAAGGCACCAACCAGATCAACCGTCTCGCGGTGATCGAGGACTTCCAGGACCCGCTGCTGACCCGCAGTACCGACGGCGCGGCTGCCTGACCCGCCATCCCGTTCGCAATACCGCATTCGCGAGGAGACATCCAATGAGCAACACCCGCAACGACTCGTTCTTCAAGGTACCCCGGCGCAACTATCCGACCAGCGCCGGCCCGGCCGACCTGCCGATCCTTTATTACGACACCACCGAGGTCCAGGCCTACTTCCTGTGCGATCGCGGCCGGGTCGAAGGTGCGCTGGGATCGGATCACCTGCGCCCCGGGCTGACGCTGGGAAACAAGGCGGTGGTCGGACTGGTGTTCTTCGAATACCGCGACACCAGCATCGGCCCCTACAACGAAATCGGGCTGGCGGTGCCGGTGGTCGATACCCGTCAGTCCACGGCCGCGGGCAGCTGGCGCGACCTGTGGCGCAATGTCGACGATCCCGGCCGCCGCCTGGCCTTCCACGTCCTGCATCTGCCGGTGACCACCGAAGCCGCCAATGCCGCCGGGCGCGAGCTGTGGGGATTGCCGAAGTTCGTGACCGAGATCCCGTTCGAATTCAACGCCCGCCGCTTCCGGGGGGGCGTGCTCGATCCCGACGACGGCTCGGCCATCGTCGAACTGGCCGGCAGACCGGGGCTCGCGATGCCGGCGCCGACCCTGGATCTGCTGCTGTTCTCGAATGCCGGGGGGCGCGACCTGCGCACCACCGTGATCACCCGCGGCCACACGCGGGCCCTCCTGCCCGGCTCGGTACGCCTGCATATCGGCAACTCGTCGCACCCGATGGCTGCGACCCTGCGTCGACTCGGGCTCCAGGACGCCAAACCGGTGGTCGTGACGCTGACACCGGACTTTCAGTCGCGACTCAACGCCGGCATCCCGATGCTGGCCGCGCCCACGAGCGCGGCGACATCTACGCCGAGCCGCGCCGCGTCCTGATTCCGGCAGGGACGGCCGCCGCTCGCGTTACCTGCGGGCGGCGGTCTTCTTGGCGGGCGCCTTCCTGGCCGCGGCCTTTTTGGTCGTCGCCTTCTTGGCAGCGGTCTTCTTGGCCGGCGCCTTTTTCGCCGACTTGGCCTTGGTGGCCGTCTTCTTGACCGCTTTCTTGGTCGCGGCTTTCTTCACCGTCTTCTTGACCGCTTTCTTGGCGGGCTTCTTCGGTGCGGCACCCTCTTCCTCGTCGTCGGCCGGCGGCTCGACCGCCCACAGCTTCTCGAGCTGATAGAACGCGCGCGCCTGCGCCTGCATCACATGCACGACGACACCGCCGAGATCGACCAGTGCCCACTCGCCGCCATCCAGGCCTTCGACGCCCAAGGGCCGGAAGCCGCTCTTCTTGGCGTCCTCGACGACATTCTGCGCAAGCGCCTTGACGTGCCGGTTGGAAGTGCCGGTACAGATCACCATGGTGTCGGTCACCGTGGTCAGCTTCTGCACATCGAGGACCTTGATGTCCTGCGCTTTCAGATCCTCCAGCGCTTCGATCGCGGTCTTGGCCAGCTTGGTCAGCTTAATGGGTCGTGGCATCGTCGTCCTGCGTCAGTGCTGCGGTATCGGCAGCGGTCATGGCATTGAGTATGGCATCGGGCACCAGGCCACGCACGGAGCGGCCGGTGCGCAGCAGACGCCGGATTCGGGTCGAGGAGATATCGAGCATCGGCACCTCGAACTGCATCCAGCGCCCCGCGGGGCTTGCATGCAGCTCGTCGGCACTCAGCACCCGGCGCCGGGACAGCAGTTTGCGCGTCTCGTCCGCCAGCGCCAGCGTCGCGCCCGGCCGCGACACCACCGCCAGGTGAGCCAGCTCCAGCAACTGCGGCCAGCGGTCCCAGGTATGCAGGTGCGCGAAGGCATCGCTGCCGATCAGCAGCACCAGCGCGTGCTGGGGAAACGCCTCACGCAATTCCAGCAACGTGTCGACGGTGTACGACGGGCCGTCCCGGCAGATTTCGCAGTCGTCGGCGACCAGACTGCGCTCGCGCTCAATGGCGAGCCGGATCCACTCGATCCGGCGCAGGGCCGAGACCCGCGAGTCCGGCCGATGCGGCGCCTGCGCCGTCGGAATCAACCGGACCTGATCGAGGTCCAGGCGTTCGCAGGCCTCGATCGCCAGGCGCAGATGTCCGTTGTGGAACGGCGCGAACGCACCGCCGAAGACGCCGATCGCCCTCACGCAGCCCCCACGGCGAGGGATGTGCGATCGCCGTCAACCCGGCGCATGGCAGACGACCTCGATGTTGTGCCCGTCCGGGTCCCGGACGAACGCACCGTAGTAATGCGGGTGGTAGTGCGCGCGAACACCCGGCGCGCCGTTGTCGACCCCGCCGGCGGCAAGCGCCGCACGATGGAATGCATCGACGGTCGCGCGATCGCGGGCGCGGAACGCCACGTGTACCGGGGTCCCCGGCGCCCCTTCGCTGAGCCAGAACTCCGGCTTGGGCGCAACACCGAAGCCGGCAAACGGAACCGAGCCGGTGACGCTTGCGGGCAGATCCATCAGCAACGAAAACCCCAGCGGCGCCAGTGCATCCGCGTAGAACGCCTTGCTGCGGACAAGATCACTGACGGTCAGGCCGACGTGGTCGATCACGGATTGGGCGCCTTCAGCGCACCTGACCGTCGCCGAGCACGATCCACTTCAGCGAGGTCAGTCCTTCCAGACCAACCGGCCCCCGCGCGTGGAATTTGTCCGTGCTGATCCCGATCTCGGCGCCCAGCCCGTATTCGTAGCCATCGGCGAAACGGGTGGACGCATTGACCATCACCGAACTCGAGTCGACCTCGCGCAGGAAGCGACGCGAGGTGCTGTAGTTCTCGGTGACGATGCTGTCGGTGTGGTGCGACCCGTAGCGGGCGATGTGATCGATCGCCTCGTCGAGCCCGTCGACGACCTTCACCGCCAGGACCGGCGCCAGGTACTCGGCGTGCCAGTCGTCCTCGGTCGCCGGACGCGCGTCGTCGACCAGTCGCCGCGTGCGTTCGCAGCCGCGCAGCTCGACGCCGGCCTCGGCATAGATCCGCGCAAGCTCCGGCAGCACCCGTTCGGCGACCGACGCGTCGACCAGCAGCGTCTCCATGGTGTTGCAGGTTCCGTAGCGCTGGGTCTTGGCGTTGACCGCAATAGCGATCGCCTTTTCCGGATCGGCGGCAGCGTCGATGAAGACGTGGCAGACACCATCGAGGTGCTTGATCACCGGCACGCGAGCCGCCTCGCTGACGGCCGCGACCAGCCCCTTGCCGCCGCGCGGGATGACGACGTCGACATACTCCGGCATCGCCACCATCTCGGTGACCGTGCGCCGGTCCGTGGTGTCGAGGACCTGCACCGCATCACGCGGCAGGCCAGCCTCGATCAGTGCGCGTTCGATGCACTGCGCGATCGCGAGATTGGAGCGCAGCGCCTCGGAACCACCGCGCAGGATCGCCGCGTTGCCGGACTTCAGGCACAGCGCCGCCGCATCGGCGGTCACGTTCGGGCGGGACTCGTAGATGATGCCGACAACCCCCAGCGGCACGCGCATGCGCCCGACCTGGATGCCGCTCGGTCGCTGCTTGAGTTCGGTGATTTCACCCACCGGATCGGCGAGATTGGCAATCTGGCGCACGCCGTCGGCCATTGCCTCGACGCGGGCGGCGTTGAGTTCGAGCCGGTCGATCAGCGCCTCGTCCAGCTTCGCCGCGCGGGCTTCGCGCAGATCGGCGGCATTGGCGTCGAGGATCGCGGCGGACTCTTCCACCAGAATCCGCGCCAGGGAAAACAGGCAGGCGTTCTTCAGGCCGGTATCGGCGCGCGCGATCTCGCGCGCCGCCGCGCGCGCACGGGCGCCGCGGTCACGCATGTAGGCAGCAATCGCGTTCTGGGACGACTTGCTGCTCTTGGTTGCTGAGGCACTCATCTAGGGTTTACTGAGGTTTACGCATCGCCGCCCCACTGGCGGCAAGGATCAATGTTATCAATTCTTCCCAGGCTGCCGCTTCCTGCCCCGACTTGACCAGCTGATCGACCCGGGCGGCACGACGCAGCCAGCCAAGCGCCGCCCCGGGGCGGGTCCGCGCCACGGCCTTGAGGTATTGCGCCTGCTGGAACCGGCGCACGCCGGCCGCATCGCAGGCAGCGGCCGCGTCGCGGGTACGGGCATAGGCCATCGAGGCCTTGATCAGCTGCCGCAGGCACCACATCAAGGCACCGAGGATCTCCAGCGGCGCCACCCCCTCCTCGCGGAGGCGCAGCAGACTGCGGACGCTGCCGGCCGCATCGCCGGCCAGCACCCGGTCGTTGAGATCGAAGGCCTCGTAGCGGGCGCTGTCGGCAACCGCCTGCGCCAGCGCCTCGACTCCGATCTTCTGACCCGGATACAGCAGCGCCAGCTTCGCGATGTCCTGATCGGCCGCGAGCAGATTGCCCTCGGTACGCTCGACCAGCAACCGCTGGGCGTCGGCGTCCAGCTCCACCCCCGCCTTGCGCAGGCGGGCGGACAGCCATGCCGGATACTCGTCCGGCTTGACCGGCCATGCATAGATGCTGACACCGGCACCGTCCAGTGCCTTGAACCAGGCCGCATTGCGGGCACGGCTGTCGAGGGTGCCGCACACGACCAGCAGCAGGACGTCCTGCGGAGGCTGTTCGGCAAGCTGCTGCAGCATCTTGCGGCCGGCATCGTCGGGCCCGGCGCTCATGCGCACCTCGACCATCCGCCGCGACGCGAACAGCGACATGCTCGCGCAGCTGTCGGCCAACCGCTGCCAGTCGAACCCACGTTCCACGTCCAGCACTTCGCGCTCGTCGTAGCCGGCCGCACGCGCCGCGGCGCGGATCGCGTCGAGCGTCTCCTGGATCAGCAGCGGCTCGTCGCCGGCGACCAGATACAGCGGCGCAAGCCCTTTGGTCAGGTGGGAGGCGATCTGAGCGGGTTTGACTTGCACGGCAAGGGCTTCGGTCGATGGAGAAGGCGTGTGGGCATACGCGCCATGATTGCCCCTGCATTGTAGCGGCCTGCGGCGCCCGGGACTGCCGCCGCGAGGCGCCGGGGACTAAACTGACGTTCATGAAACGAGACATGACCCCCGCCGACCGCGTCCTGGCCGCTCTGGGTCGCGGCCTGGCGCTCGCCGCCGACCGCAGCGCCCCCTCGGCTGGCCGCGGCAACCCCGCCGCCCGCACACCGCCGGCGGATTCGCTGGATGCCGTCACCCGCCGCGAAGTCGCCGCGCTGATGCGCGTCAACCACGCCGGCGAGGTCGCGGCGCAGGCGCTGTATCACGGCCAGGCGCTGGTCGCACGCGATCCGGCGACGCGCCAGCAGCTGCTGGAGGCCGCGGACGAGGAGCGCGACCACCTGCGCTGGTGCGAGGAACGCCTGCACGAGCTCGACGATCACCCCAGCCGCCTGCAGCCCCTGTGGTATGCCGGGTCGCTCGCGATCGGAGCGGTGGCCGGCCTTGCCGGCGATCAATGGAGTCTGGGCTTCATCGACGAAACCGAGCGCCAGGTCTCGGAGCACCTCGGCGAGCACCTGCGGCGCCTGCCGGAATCCGACGGCCGCAGCCGCGCGATCCTCGAACAGATGCGGCGCGACGAGGAACGGCACGGCCGCAACGCGCGCGAAGCGGGCGGACGCCCGCTGCCGGAGCCGGTGCGCGGCCTGATGCGTCAGGTCGCGAAGGTCATGAAGTTCGGCGCAGCGAGGATCTGAGTCAGCCGCACTCGTCGGCACACAGCTTGCGCTCGGTCTGCACCGTGACGTGGCCGACCTGGTAATGCGCGCGCACCCAGCCCTGGATCTCGCGGACCACGTTTTCGTCGTCCGCCCGCGTGTCCAGAACCGCATGCAGCGTCATCAGCGAGCGGTCCGGCGTCAGCATCCAGTGATGGACGTGATGCACCCCGACGACACCTGGAATATCCGTTTTCAAGCCCTCGGCCAGGGCGCCTGAATCGAATCCTTCCGGCGTCCCCTCGAGCAGCACGTGCGCGGACTCGCGCACCAGCGCCCAGGCACTGCGCAGGATCAGGGCCGCCACCAGCACCGACAACAGCGGATCGATCGGCATCCATCCGGTCCACAGGATCACCACCGACGCCGCGATCGCGGCAACCGAGCCGAGCAGGTCGCCGATGACGTGCAGCAATGCCCCGCGCAGATTGATGTCATGGCGATGACCGCCCTGCAGGACCATGAACGCGGCGATGTTGACGACCAGACCCGCGATCGCGATGCCGAGCATGATCCGCCCCTGCACCTCCGGCGGATCCAGCAGACGCTGTACCGCCTCGGCGACGATCCACGCCACGATCACGCACAGCGCCAGCCCGTTGACGAAGGCTGCCAGCACCTGCACCCGGTGGTAACCGTACGAGCGGCGCGCGTCCGCCGGCCGCCTGGCCTGCACTTGCGCCCAGACCGCGAGGCCGAGCGCCGCGGCATCGGTCAGCATGTGCCCGGCATCGGCCAGCAGTGCGAGGGACCCGGACCAGAGCCCGCCGACGACCTCGGCGAGCATGAACGCCGCGGTCAGTCCGAACGCGGCCTTCAGACGCCCGGTGTTCTGCCCTTCATGCAGCTCCAGACCGTGATGGTGGCCATGGTGGTGCCCGTGATGATGATCGTGGGAGTGCTTCATCGCCGTTTCGTGTGACCGCAGATCCGCTCGTCCGCCCGGAAAAATCCCCGTGCCCGGAGCGATCGTAAAACAAAAAAGGGCGGCCGATCGGCCGCCCGGAGGTGACTGCGCCGCGCTTCAGAGCTGCATGTTCTTGCCGTAGAAGATTTCGAGGATCTCACGGTTGACCCGTTCGCGGATGCGCCGGGCCTCGCGCGGCGGCAGCTCCGAGGCGCCCTCACCGAACAGATAGGTGTCGAGATCCAGTTCCTTGAGCCGCATCTTGGTATGGAAGATGAACTCCTGGTACACGTTGACGTCGATCATCTGGTAGCGGTTCTTGATCTCGGCCGACAGGAAGTCCTGGATCGACTCGACCGAATGATCGATGAAGTGCTTCATCCCGCGCACGTTGCGGGTGAATCCGCGCACGCGGTAGTCCATCACCACGATGTCGGACTCGAACGACTTGATCAGATAGTTCAGCGCTTTCAGCGGCGAGATCTTGCCGCAGGTGGAGACATCGATGTCGGCGCGGAACGTCGAGATGCCAGCGTCCGGATGGGTCTCCGGATAGGTGTGGACAGTGATGTGCGACTTGTCGAGGTGCGCGACCACCGAGTCCTTCTTCTTGGGGGCGCCCGGCTTGCCCGGCGTCGGCAGTCCGTCGAGGTGGCCCTCGGAGATCAGCATCGTCACCGACGCGCCCTGGGGATCGTAGTCCTGGCGGGCGACGTTGAGAATGTTGGCACCGATGATGCGTGCCACTTCGGTCAGGATCGCGGTCAGGCGTTCCGCGTTGTAGGCCTCATCGATGTACTCGATGTATTCCTGCTGGTGTTCCTTGCTGCGCGCGTAACAGATGTCGTAAATGTTGAACGACAGCGACTTGGTCAGATTGTTGAATCCGAGCAGCTTCAGCTTTGGGTTATTGGTCGGCTTGGGCTTTGCCTTGGCCAATGCAGTACTCCGGTCGATGCAGGCAGCGTGCCGAATCCAGGCGGACCCGGCACGATCGAAGCCGCGGATTATGCGCCAAATCGATGGCGAACTGGTGAATCACCGATCAACGGCCCCGATCTCCAAGCCACGGCCTACTCCGCCGCGCGGATTTCGTAGCCATGCTTGATCACGACACCGCCCCGCCCCAGCATGATCGACGCCGAGCAGTACTTGTCCGCGGACAGTTCGACGGCGCGCTTAACGTGGTTTTCGGCGAGCGCGTGACCGACGACGACGAATTTCATCCGAATCTCGGTAAATACCTTCGGCTCCGTCTCGGCCCGGTCGGCCTCCAGCTCGACCCAGCAGTCGGTCACCTTCTGGCGGGCCTTCTTCAGGATCAGGGTGACGTCCACCGCGGAGCAGGCCCCGACGCCCATCAGCATCAGTTCCATCGGCCGCGGACCGAGATTGCGTCCGCCGATCTCCGGCGGACCGTCGACGACGATGGCATGCCCGCTGCCGGACTCCGCGATGAAACTGGCCTGCTCGGACCATTTGACTCGGGCTTTCAAGACGTGACTCCTTCAGCTGGGACTCAGGGGAATGTGATATTTTGATGGAAAATCAGAAACCCAACAAAATCCGGGTCGGAACGAGCATGAAGATGAGTCCCGCCATACAGGCTTATATCGGCCTGGCTCACAAGCGGAGCTATCCGCCCAAGCATACGATCCTACACGCCGGAGACGTACCGGAATCGCTGTATCTGATTCTCGAGGGTTCGGTCAGCATCATGCTCGAGGATGAAGACGGACGGGAGATCGTCCTCGCCTACCTGGGCGCCGGCGAATTCTTCGGCGAGATGTGCCTGTTTCCGGAGCAGGGCTCGCGAACCGCGATCGTCCGCACCCGCAAGCCGACGCTGGTCGCCGAGGTCGGATACGAGGTGTTCCGCAACCTCGCCCAGGACAATCCCGAGATCATGTTCGAGCTGGCCGGGCAGCTGGCCTCGCGGCTGCGCGACACCACCCGCCGGCTCGGCGACCTGGCCTTCCTCGACGTCGCCGGACGCATGGCACACATCCTCCTCGAGCTGGTCCGCAAACCCGACGCGCTCCCGCACGCGCGCGGCGTGATGATCCGCAGCAGCCGGCAGGAACTCGCGCGTCTGGTCGGCTGCTCGCGCGAGATGGCCGGACGCGTGCTCAAGAAGCTGGAAGAGGACGGCATGGTCCAGTCGCAGGGCCGCAACATCCTCATCCTGGGCGTGCAGATCCCCACAGCCTGACGCCGCGGGCGCGGGCGTCGCGGGTTGGTTCAGCCCAGCAGTTCCTGCAACGCCGCCGACGGCAGATCCTGCCGCATCAGGCGCTCGCCGACGAGGAAGCGGTGCACCCCGGCCGCGCGCATCCGCCGCACATCGTCGCGGCTGGCGATCCCGCTCTCGGTGACGACATCGACGCCGCCCGGCATCCGCTCGAGCAGATCCAGCGTCGTCTCCAGCCGGGTCTCGAAAGTCCGCAGATTGCGGTTGTTGACCCCGAGCAGCCAGCCGTCCCCGAGCTGCAGCGCCGCCACGGCTTCGAGCTCGGCCAAGTCGTGCACCTCGACCAGCACGTCCATGCCCCACGAGCGGGCACAGCCGTACAGGGCCTTGAGCCGATCCGGCGCCAGCGCCGCCGCGATCAGCAGCACGCAGTCCGCGCCGATCGCACGGGCCTCGACGATCTGCGCCTCGTCGATCAGGAAGTCCTTGCGGATCACCGGCAACGCACAGGCGCTGCGCGCCTGGATCAGGAACGCGTTGTGGCCCTGGAAAAACTGCTCGTCGGTCAAAACCGACAGGCAGGCCGCGCCGCCTGCTGCGTACTGCCGCGCCAGCCACGCCGGATCGAAATCCGCGCGGATCAGGCCCTTGCTCGGCGACGCGCGCTTGATCTCGGCGATCACGCCAGCGTCGCCGGCGTCGACCCTGGCCCGCAGCGCGGCGACGAATCCACGCGGGGCATCGGCGGCCTGCGCCAGCGCCTCGAGCTCGCCGGCGGTGTAACGCCGCTTCAGCGCCTCGATCTCGGCACGCTTGACCTCCAGAATGCGCGCCAGGATGTCGCCGGCCATCAGCCCCGCCCCTTGATCGCGCGGGTCTGCTCGACGAACTCGTCGAGCTTGGAACGGGCCGCGCCGCTGGTCATCGCGGCCCGCGCCCGGTCGACACCGCCGGCGATGTCGTCGGCGACACCGGCGACATACAGCGCCGCCCCGGCATTGAGCGCGACGATGTCGCGCGCGACGCCATCGACGTCTTCGAGGGCCTCGAGGATCCGCTGCTGCGACTCCCGTGCATCCTCGACGCGAAGGTTCTGGCTGCCGGCCATGCGCAGGCCGAAGTCCTCCGGATGGATCTCGTATTCGCGCAACTCGCCGTCGCGTAGCTCGCCGACGAGCGTCCCGGCGCCCAGGGTGATCTCATCCATCCCGTCCTTGCCCCAGACGACCATGGCATTGCGCACACCCAGACGCTCCAGCACGCGCACCTGAATGCCGACCAGATCCGGATGGAATACCCCCATCAGGATGTTCGGCGCGTCGGCCGGATTGGTCAGCGGTCCGAGGATGTTGAAGATCGTCCGCACGCCCATCTCACGACGGACCGGCGCGACCGCCTTCATCGCGGGATGGTGATTCGGCGCGAACATGAATCCGATACCGCAATTCTCGATACACGCGGCGACCTGTTCCGGTTGCAGGTCGATGTCCGCCCCCAACGCCTCCAGGACATCGGCGCTGCCGGACTTGCTCGAAACGCTGCGGTTGCCGTGCTTGGCGATGCGCGCGCCGGCCGCGGCCGCGACGAACATCGACGCGGTGGAGATATTGAAGCTGTTGGCGCCGTCACCACCCGTGCCGACGATGTCGACGAAATGCGGATGCGGCTGCACCGTGACCTTCCGCGCGAACTCGCGCATCACCTGAGCGGCGGCGGCGATCTCGCCGACGGTCTCCTTCTTGACCCGCAGCCCCGCCAGAATCGCGGCCATCATCACCGGCGAAACCTCGCCGCGCATGATCTGCCGCATCAGCGCGACCATTTCGTCGTGGAAGATCTCGCGGTGTTCGATCGTGCGCTGCAGCGCCTGTTGGGGCGTGATCGGCATCAGTAGGTCTCCAGGAAATTCTTGAGCAGCGCGTGGCCGTGCTCGGTCAGGATCGACTCGGGATGGAACTGCACGCCCTCGATCGGCAGCTCGCGGTGGCGCAGTCCCATGATCTCGTCCATGGCGCCCCCCGGATGCTCGGTCCAGGCGGTGATTTCGAAACAGTCCGGCAGCCCCTCACGGGCAACCACCAGCGAGTGATAACGCGTCGCCGTATACGGCGACGGCAGTCCGTGGAAGATCCCGTGATCGTTGTGATGGACGAGACTGACCTTGCCGTGCATGACCGCGCGCGCGCGCTGCACGGTCGCACCGAAGGCCTGCCCGATCGACTGGTGCCCGAGACAGACACCGAGGATCGGAAACCGCCCCTTGAGCCGGTCGATCAGCTCCAGGCAGATCCCCGCCTCGTTCGGAGTGCACGGCCCCGGCGACAGCACGATATGCCGGGGCTGCAGCGCCGCCACTTCGTCGACGCTGATCTGGTCGTTGCGGAACACCCGCACGTCCGCTCCGAGCTCGCCGAAGTACTGCACGAGGTTGTAGGTGAAGCTGTCGTAGTTGTCGATCATCAGGAGCATGACGCACCCCCCGCCTGCTGGAATGCCTCGAGCTCGGAGGCGATGAACGCCTCGATCATCGTCCGGTAGATCGGCTCGACGACGTCCGGATCGAGCCCTGCGTTCTCCGCCAGCGCCCGCGCCCGCGCGATCACGGCCTCGACACGTTGCGGAGCGCGGATCTGCGCCTCGTCCTGTTTGAGACGCGCGGCCTGGGCGACGAAACGCGCGCGCTGCGCCAGCAAGCCGACGATGGCGCCGTCGATGCGGTCGATCCCGGAGCGCAGCTCGTCGAGGCTGGCGTCGTCGAATGCACTCATGACCGCTCCCCCTGCGCCTGCGCCGCGGCGCGCAGCATCGCCGCGGCCTTGTTCATCGTCTCGTCCCACTCGGATTGCGGCACCGAATCGGCGACGACGCCACAGCCGGCCTGGACGTGCACCTGCCCGTCCTTGATTACCGCGGTGCGGATCGCGATCGCCGTATCCATGTTGCCGTCCCAGCCGAGATAGCCGATCGCGCCGCCGTAGATGCCGCGCTTGACCGGCTCGAGTTCGTCGATGATCTCCATCGCGCGCACCTTCGGCGCACCCGACAGCGTGCCGGCCGGAAAAGTCGCCGCCAGCGCATGCAGCGCGTCGAGGCCGGGCTTCAGCTCGCCGGTGACGTTGGAGACAATGTGCATGACGTGGCTGTAACGCTCGATCACCATCTTCTCGGTCAGCGTCACCCCGCCGGTGCGCGACACCCGACCGACATCGTTGCGTCCGAGATCGATCAGCATCAGATGCTCGGCGATCTCCTTGGGATCGGCCAGCAGCTCGCGCTCCAGGGCCCGATCCTGGTCGGCATCGGCGCCACGTGGCCGCGTCCCGGCGATCGGCCGCACGGTGACGGTCCCGTCCTCGACCCGGACCAGAATCTCCGGCGACGAACCGACGACGTGATGGTCGCCGAGATGCATGCAATACAGGTAGGGCGACGGGTTGAGGCGGCGGATCGCCCGGTACAGCTGCACCGGATCGGTGTCGAACTTCGCGGTCAGGCGCTGCGACGGCACCACCTGCATGCAGTCGCCGGCGGCGATGTACTGCTTGATCCGTTCCACCGCCTGCTTGAACGGCGTCTCGCCGAAACTCGACTCGAACCGCAGCGGGGCGCGGTCACCACCGAGCGGGGCACGCGGCAGCGGCGCCGCCGCGGACAGCCCGGCCTCGATCTCGTCGAGGCGCCGGTTCGCCCGTTCCAGATCGGCGGCATCGTCGGGATCGGCGTGAACCACCAGGGTCAGCGTGGCACGCAGGTTGTCGAACACCACCAGCTCGTCGGCCAGCATCAGCAGGATATCGGGCGTGCCCAGCGGGTCGGGCTTGCCGGCACCGGCCAGGCGCGGCTCGAAATAGCGCACGCAGTCGTAACCGAAGTAGCCGACCAGTCCACCGGAGAAACGCGGCAGCCCCGGCTCCGGACGCACGCGGTAGCGCGCAGCGTAGTCGCGAATCCAGGCGATCGGGTCGGCACTGCGGACCTGCTCGACCTCGCGGCCGTCACGGCTCAGGGTGATGTGGTCGCCAACCACGCGCAGGACTTCGCGTGATGGCAGGCCGATGAAGGAATAACGCCCCCAGCGCTCGCCACCCTGCATCGATTCGAGCAGGAACGAGTAGGGCCGGTGGGCCAGCTTGAGATAGGCACCGACCGGGGTATCGAGATCCCCGGGCAGTTCGCGCGTGAGCGCTATGCGGTTGTAGGCTGCAGTCATGTCTGTGGCGATCTGGAGCGCGCATACTGGCGCGCATGATGAAAAGGTGAAGCCGGAAAACGTCAGAAACGGTTTCGCTTCACCATCGCCAGTCGCAGCGCCGTTGCGGACCCTGCTCGCGGCATGCGGCACACATGACGACCTGCCCGGTCATCACTCAGCCTGCCTTGGAAATCTGTTCGCGCATGGCCGCAATTGTAGCGGCGTAGTCGGATTTGCCAAAGATCGCCGACCCCGCCACGAACGTATCGGCGCCGGCCGCGGCGATTTCCGCGATATTGTCGACCTTGACGCCGCCGTCGATCTCCAGACGGATCTCCCGGTCGGGATGGGCGCCGACGTATGCGTCGATGATCGCGCGTGCCTGGCGCAGCTTGGCGAGCGCCGACGGCAGGAAGCTCTGGCCACCGAAACCGGGGTTGACCGACATCAGCAGCACCATGTCGACCTTGTCGAGCACGTATTGCAGGCAGTCCAGCGGCGTCGCCGGATTGAACACGAGACCCGCCTTGCACCCGGCACCACGGATCGCCTGCAGGCTGCGATCGATGTGCCGCGTGGCCTCGGGATGGAAGGTGATGTAGTCGGCGCCGGCGTCGGCGAACAGCGCCGCCAGCGCGTCCACCGGCTCGACCATCAGGTGCACGTCGATCGGCGCCTGGATGCCGTACTTGCGCAGCGACTCGCAGATCGCCGGACCGAAGGTCAGGTTGGGGACGTAGTGGTTGTCCATCACGTCGAAATGGACGATATCCGCGCCCGCTGCCAGCACGCGCTCGACGTCCTCGCCGAGTCGCGCCAGGTCGGCGGACAGGATGCTGGGGGCGATCAGGGGCGCAAGCTTGGCCATGGGGTCGGTTCCAGAGTCGAACGGGGGCACATTATCTCTCAGTTTCGCGCATCTGCAGCGCCTCCGCGGCGTGGCTGCCGCCCGCCCCGCCCGCCGGCGCCACCCCGTCAGGCTTTACCCGTCGCCGGGGCTTCTCCACAATGCGCGCCTGCACGCCACAAACCCATGTCATGGATGCGCTCTACGAATCCCAGCTGACCAGTGTCCCGGTGGTGCACCGTGGCAAGGTCCGCGACATCTACGCCATCGGCGATCAGCACCTGCTGATTGTCACCAGCGACCGCCTGTCGGCCTTCGACGTCATCCTGCCGCAGCCGATCCCCGGCAAGGGCGCGGTACTGACCGCGGTCACCAATTTCTGGATGGCGCGCTTCACCCATCTGGTGCCGAATCATCTGGCGCCGGACGTGGATCTCTCGGAGTACCTGACGGCGGACGAGATCCGGCAGATCGACGGCCGCTACGTCGTCGCCAAACGCCTCAAGGCGCTGCCGATCGAGGCCGTGGTCCGCGGCTACCTGATCGGCAGCGGCTGGAAGGACTATCAGCAGACCGGCCAGGTCTGCGGCATCGCCCTGCCCCCTGGCCTGCAGCTGGCCGACCGGCTGCCGCAGCCGATCTTCACCCCGGCCGACAAGGCCCCGGTCGGGAGCCACGACGAGAACATCGACTTCGCCGAGGTCGAGCGGCGCATCGGCGCCGAACTGGCGGCCCGGGTCCGCGACGTCTCCCTGCAGATCTATGCCGAGGCGTCGGCCTACGCCGCGCAGCACGGCATCATCATCGCCGACACCAAGTTCGAGTTCGGCCTCGACGACGACGGCCGCCTGCACCTGATCGACGAGGTGCTGACCCCGGACTCGTCGCGCTTCTGGCCGGCGGAGACCTACCGCCCGGGCATCAGTCCGCCGAGCTTCGATAAGCAGTTCGTGCGCGACTATCTGGAAACCCTGGACTGGAACAAGACCGCGCCGGGCCCCCAGCTGCCGCAGGACATCATCGACAAGACCGCAGCCAAGTATCGAGAGGCGCAACGACTGCTGACCGCGGCGTAAGCCCGTGACGTTCGTTTCCGCCGTCGTTCTGCTGTTCCTGGTGATGGATCCGCTGGGAAACCTGCCACTGTTTCTGTCGGCCCTGAAGAAGGTCCCGGCGGAACGGCAGCGCCGGGTGGTCCTGCGCGAGATGCTGATCGCCCTGGGGGTCCTGCTGCTGTTCCTGTTCCTGGGCGGCCAGTTGCTGCGGCTGCTGGGCCTGTCCGAACCGGCGCTGTCGGCGGCGGGCGGGATCATTCTGATGATCATCGCGCTGCGCATGGTGTTTCCGTCGCGGGAGCACTCGCTGGAGGAACCCGTCGCCACCGAACCGTTCATCGTGCCGCTCGCGATTCCCTACGTGGCCGGCCCGTCGTCGATGGCAACGATCCTGCTGCTGATGAGCCGCGAACCCGCGCGCTGGATGGAATGGACCGGCGCGGTGCTCACAGCATGGGCACTGTGCCTGCCGTTCATGCTGTCCGCCACCAGCCTGAGCCGGCGCCTCGGCGTGCGCGGCCTGACCGCGATCGAGCGCCTGATGGGCCTGATCCTCGTCACCATCGCCGTCGAGATGCTCATGGGCGGCATTTCGCAATGGTGGGCGCTGCATCGCTGAACGCGGACCGACGCTGCTATGCTGCGATCAGCGGCAATGACGGCCAGCCAAGGAGGCGCCATGCAGATCAGGATCGAAATCGACGTTCGCCCGGACGAGCTGAGGCGCTTCCTCGGGCTGCCTGACGTGGCTGGCCTGCAGGACGACGTGATCGCCTTCCTGCGTGACAAGGTCAACGCCGCCGGCGATTTCGACCCCGCGCACTTCGTCAAGCACAACATCGACAGCGTCCGCAAAACACCTGCGTGGCAGAAACTGATCGCCAAGGTGCGCATGGCCGAGGCCGTCGACGAAATCGCCGCCGCCATCATGAACGCGTCGATCCCGGATCCGGAGCCCGCCCCGGTCACCCCCAAGGCGCGCAAACGTACGGCGGCGACCAAGACCCGCAGCAGGCGGACCAAGACTGCCGGCTGACCGCCCTTCGTCCACAAAAATGGCGCCAGCCACACTCTGGCTGGCGCCTCCGGTCACTGCGGGCACGAAGGCGAAACCCGCAACAACGCAGCCCGTGATCGGCCCTTCAGTCGCCGCGATTCACGACCGGCTCGGCCAGATCGTCGATCAGCCCGCGCCACAACCGGCGGCGCACGGACTGGTCCCGGCGCAGGCGGTTACGGGATTCCGGCAGCAGATCCACCTGATCGCGCAGCAGCTCGCCGACGCCGCGGGCACGCTGCGCCACGCGGACCCGCACGTTCATCGCACTGAGGTGGCCATGCAGAACCTCCGCCTCATGGCGGGCGATCGTCGCCATGTCGCCGATCAGACGATCAACGTAGCGACGCGCGCCGCGGGCGCCTGCTCGACGCGAAACCCGTGCCGAAACCATGTCGTATCACTCCGGACAAAAACAAAACGGGGTCGGGGAACGCGAACGCCCCCAACCCCTCTCTTCGCATCCCGGGGCGGATGCAGGCCCGGCCCGCATCCGTCCCAAGTCAGCCCCGGCGACCTCAGGCGGTCGCGGCAGCCGCCTTCTTGGCCTTCGGCGCGCTCTTGCGCGCAGCCGTCGTCTTCTTGGTCGCCTTCTTGGCGGCCTTGGCAACCTTCTTCTTCTCGCCCTTGATCGACGCGCTGATGTTCGCGTAACCGCCCTTGAAGGTCTTGGCGAGGTCGTCGCCCGCCTTGTTCACGGTGCTCATCGAGCTGCTGTAGACGCCCAGAACGGTATCCTTGCCCTGCGGCAGGTAAGCGATCGGGTTGGAGGCCACAGCCTTGATGCCATCGGTCTTGATCTTCTCGAAGCTGGCCTGCGCCAGATCGATCAGCTCCTTGCCGGCGGCAACCTGGGTCTGCAGCAGGGTCTGCATGCTGTCGACGACGATTGCATTGGCGGTCTTGAACGTCTCGAATCCGACTTCGAACGCCTCCTGTCCGCGCGTGACGACGATTTCCGCACGCCCCTTGACGTCACTCACAATGGTTTCGACATTCATCAGATGAAGCTCCTCAGAAGATTGGAAGATTTTGGATTTGGACAAATGGTGCGATGCAACATTTGTTGCACTGCATCATAGTGAGCGCTTGCAGTGCTGTCAACGGCGTGATAGGCGCATGCGGGCGCCTGGAGTCGCTCTCCGTCGGCCCGCGGGAGAAGCGTCCGCAGCCGCCGCGCCGCTCGGCCCATGACCGGAGCGAATCCGGCGCCTCGGTCACCGTTGTTCGCCCTGTATGGCTTGCTATGCTGCCGGCATGAACGAACTGTTCCAGCGCCTCAACGCCCGGCTGTGGTCGCCCGACCTGCCCCAGCGCTATCCCCGCCTGCTGATCCGCATCGTCCGGTATCTCTACGTCCTGGTCCGCGACCTGATCGAGGGCCAGCTCAGCATGCGGGCGATGAGCCTGATCTACACCACGCTGCTGTCGATCGTGCCGCTGCTGGCGCTGGCGTTCTCGGTCCTCAAGGCGCTGGGCGCGCACAACTCCCTGGAGCCCGTCCTGCTCGAATTCCTGCGACCGCTGGGGCCGCAGGCCGATCAGTTGACCGCCAACGTCGTCCATTTCGTCGAGAACATCCGCGTCGGCGTGCTCGGATCGCTGGGCGTCGCCCTGCTGATGTACTCGGCTGTGTCGATGATCCAGAAGGTCGAGGCCTCGTTCAATTACATCTGGCGCATCGAGCACGCCCGCCCCATCTCGCAACGGCTGGGGGAGTACTTCGCGGTACTGACCCTCGGCCCGGTCGCCGTCTTCTCCGCGCTGGGGATCACCGCGTCGGTCCTCAACAGCGAGCTGATGTCACGGATCGCGTCGATCGAGCCGTTCGGCCTGCTGATATACATGGGCACGCGCCTGCTGCCCTATCTGCTGATCGTCGGCGTCTTCACGCTCCTGTACAGCTTCATGCCGAACACCCGTGTCCGCTTCGGCGCCGCGGCGGCCGGCGGCCTGTTCGCGGGCTTCCTGTGGCAGAGCGCCAGCACGATATTCGCGTCGTTCGTCGCCTCGGCCACCAACTACAACGCGATCTACTCGGGCTTCGCGATCGTCATCTTCCTGCTGATCTGGCTGTACGTCGGCTGGCTGATCCTGCTGCTGGGCTGCCAGCTGTCGTTCTACGTGCAGCACCCGGAACACCTGAAGCCACGCCGGACCCCGAGCGTCCTGTCGAGCCGCGTCACCGAGTATCTGGCGCTGATGATCATGGGCCTGGTCGGCCGGCGCTTCATTCGCGGCGATGAGGCGCCGACACAGGAGGAGCTGGCGCTGTGTCTCAATGCCGAACCCGAGCACGTGGCGCGCGTCGTCGACATCCTGATGTATCACCATCTGCTGGTTCTGGCCGGCGACGATCGCACGCGCCTGCTGCCCGGCATGGATCTGGACTCGATCCGGATGTCGCGCCTGTGGCGGGTGGTCCGCGCCGGCACCACCGATACCCCGGCGACCGCCGAATCGATGGCCCGCGGCGTCAGCGCGCTGCTGAACCACGCCGACGAGGCATTTGAGGCCCTCACCGACACCCGTACACTGCGGCAATGGATCCTCGAACAGCAGGCCTGAAGCACCACCGCCACCCTGCGCCCCGTCATCGGCCGGGACCGTGCGCCGTGATCGTGCGCAGCGTCAAACGGCCCGCCGCAGCAGGAGCAGGCGCTTGAGTCCGATCTGGCTGGACGCGTATCCGGAAGGCGTTCCCGATAAGATCGACGTCGACGCCTACGCCTCGATCGTCGAAGTGCTCCAGCAGAGCTGCGAGCGACATCGCTCCGCAACCGCATTCGAATGCATGGGCGTGTCGCTGAGCTACGACGATCTGGATCGCCTGACGCAGGATTTCGCGTCCTATCTGCAGAACGTGCTCGGATTCCACAAGGGCGACCGGATCGCCCTGATGATGCCCAACCTGCTGCAGTATCCGATCGCACTGTTCGGCGTGCTGCGGGCCGGCATGACGGTCGTCAACGTCAACCCGATGTACACACCGCGCGAGCTCGAGCACCAGCTCAAGGACAGCGGCGCCCGCGCGATCGTCATCGTCGAAAACGTCTGCCACACGCTGGAGCAGGTCATCGGCTCGACCCGGCTCGACTGCGTGATCACCACCCAGGTCGGCGACATGGCGCCGTTTCCACGCAGTCTCGCCATCAACGCCGCCGCCAAGTACCTGCGCAAGCTCGTCCCCAAATGGGACATCCCCGGAACCGTGCCGCTGCGCACGGCCCTGGCCCGCGGCAAGGCGCAGCCGTACATGCCCACACCGCTGACGCACGCCGACATCGCGTTCCTGCAGTACACCGGCGGCACCACCGGCCTGTCCAAGGGCGCGACGCTGACGCACGGCAACATCGTGGCCAACCTGGAACAGATGTCCGCGTGGATGCGGCCGTTCATGCGCGCCGAAGGCGAGATCGTCGTCACCGCCCTGCCGCTGTACCACATCTTCGCGCTGACCCTGAACTGCATGCTGTTCATGAAAGTCGGCGGGCACAACCTGCTGATCCCCGATCCGCGCAACCTGCCGGCGCTGGTCGGTCAGCTCCGCTGCCGACGCTTCACATCGTTCAGCGGCGTCAACACGCTGTTCAACGGCCTGCTCAACACGCCGGGCTTCGACAGCCTGGATTTCTCACAGCTGGGGCTCGTGGTCGGCGGTGGCGCCGCCGTGCAGAAGGCCGTGGCCGATCGCTGGCGGCAGGTGACCGGCACCGCGCTGAGCGAGGGATACGGGCTGACGGAATGCTCTCCGGCGGTCAGCTTCACCCCGCTGGACCGGCCCGACTGGACCGGCAGCATCGGCGTCCCGCTGCCGTCGACCCGGGTCAGCCTGCGGGACGACGACAATCGCGAAGTGCCGGTCGGCGAACCCGGCGAGCTGTGCGTCGCGGGACCGCAGGTGATGCAGGGCTACTGGCAGCGACCCGACGAGACCGAAAAGGTGTTCACCCCCGACGGTCTGCTGCGGACCGGAGATGTCGCGGTCATGGACGCCCATGGCTATCTGACGATCGTCGACCGCAAGAAGGACATGATCATCGTCTCGGGATTCAACGTTTTCCCCAACGAGATCGAAGCCGTCGTCGCCCTGCACCCGGGCGTACTCGAGTGTGCCTGCATCGGCGTTGCCGACGCCCGCAGCGGGGAGGCCGTCAAGGTCTTCATCGTGCGCAAGGATCCCGGACTCGACGCCGATTCGGTCCTGCAGCACTGCCGCCAGGCACTCACCGGCTACAAGATCCCGCGCCACGTGGAATTCGTCGAGGCGCTGCCGAAATCCAACGTCGGCAAGATCCTGCGCAAGGAATTGCGTGCGCGTGGCTGACGAAACGCATCGCGCGTGGCTGCAGCGCGCCGTGCAACTCGGCCGGGACAATCTCGCCAGCGGCGACGGCGGCCCGTTCGGCGCGGTGATCGTCGACCGTGCGGGCCGGCGCATCGGCGAGGGTCGCAACTGCGTGCTGCGCAGCAACGACCCGACCGCACATGCCGAAGTCGTCGCCATCCGCCAGGCCTGCAGCGCGCAGGCCAGCTATTTCCTCACCGGCGCGACGCTCTACAGCTCCTGCGAGCCCTGCCCGATGTGCCTGTCCGCCGCGTACTGGGCCCGCATCGAACGGGTCTATTTCGCCGCGACCCGCCACGACGCCGCGGCCGCAGGCTTCATCGATGCCGAGTTGTATGCGCTGTTCGAGCACCGGCAGGCGTCATCGATGGCGGTCACCCGCATCGAGCTGCCGGAGGCGGCAGCGGCACTGTCGGCCTGGTCGACCAGCCCGCACCACCAGGACTACTAGCCCGGGGCTAGCCCGGGGCGAGTCGTTGCGCGAAGACTACGCGGTCAGCCAGCGGCGCTTCTTGGCCAGACGCGCCAGCCCGATCGCGGCGATCACCACAACGCCCGCGGCCGTCACCAGTTGCAGGGAACCGGCTGGCGGCGCCGGCTCCGACAGTGCCAGCAGCTTGTAGGCCGCCAGCACCAGCAGGGTCAGCATCCACGCGCCAGCGGTGCTGTAATCCTTGACGACCACCCGCCCCCAATTGAAGGTCATGCCCTGCGTCGCCTCGGACAAGCGCGCGAAGTCGGGCACCCAACGATTCACCCGCTCGCAGTACCGCGCGAAGCTGTCGCCGAAACGAGTCGAAAGGTAGGTTTCCTCGGCGGCGACGATCGCGATGTAGGCAAACACGAAGAAACCGCCGGCAAGCCCGTAGACCCAGGGGTTGTTGTGCACCACCAGCACCCCCGCATAGATCAGCAGATTGCCGACATACAGCGGGTTGCGACAGACGTTGAAGAATCCCTGCGTCACCAGATCGTCGGCATGCACCTGCTTGCCCTTGCCGCCGCGGACGATGTAGGCGTAGCCGATGACCGCGGCACGCAGCCCCTGCCCGAGCAAGGCGATCCCGAGACCGATCACATCGACGATCCAGTCCCCGGCCGGCGTCCCGCCCGCATAGCGCGGGGGAAACAAGGCGATCAGCACCAGCAGCACCACCGGAAACACGCCGTTGCGGAAACGGAACAGGAAGTTGCCGGCGGCAATCAGCCACGCCGGATAGCGGGTCGGGCTCTGCATCGATCTATTTCAACGCCACCATCGCCGTGAAGTTGTACCAGCGAAACAGCTCCTCGGCACAGGAGAAGCCGGCGTCCCGCAGCAAGGTCTGATTCTCTTCGGGCCGATACGGGATCAGCACATTCTCGAGCGCTTCGCGCTTGCGGGCGATCTCGGTCTCCGAATAGCCGTTGCGCCGCTTGAAGTCGTAGTAGTGCTTGATGAACAGGCGATTGAGCGTGCTGTTCATCGGCGTGATCTTCTCGACCAGCAACAGGCAGCCGCCGGGATTGAGGCCCGCGGCAATGCGTCGGACGATCCGCTCGCGAAACAGCGGCCGGACGAACTGCAGGGTCAGGATCATCGTGACCACGGACGCATTCTCGATCGCCGGGCCGTCATGCAGATCGGCGCAGACCAGATCCACCGGCCGTCGCACCCCGGCGTCGGCGAGCTTTGCGCGGGCCTGATCGAGCATCGGCGCGGAATTATCGACACCGACGAAACGCACGTCCGGATGCACGGCTTTATCCAGAGCGATCAGCGTCGTCGCAGTGGAGCAACCCAGGTCGTACAACCGCGTCCCCGGCTCGGCGAAATCGCCGGCGAGTTCACAGACCATCCGCTGCATCTCGTCATAGAACGGCACCGAGCGGCCGACCATGTCGTCGAAGACGGTCGCCACTTCCTCGGTGAACCTGAAATCGCATTCACCCGACTCCGGCGCCTCGAAGAATCGATCGCGCCCGCTCGAGGCATCGCGGCCCACTGCACTGCTCATCGATCACTCGCCAATGTAGTCCCATCTCGGATTCAAGCGCGCAGCAGATATCATGCCGGCGCCCGAAACCACCGTTAACTGGGAAACTACTCAGCGAAACGTCAAACCGGTGTCAACCGAACCGCGTGCCCGCCCCGGGTACGCAGCCGGGTTTCGCGGCAGCTGCTCCGGGGCGACCCCGGTCAGCTCAGGCCGCCCCTTCGGTGGGCGCGTCCGGCAAGGTGATGTTCATTTCGAGAACCTCCAGGCCGTCTTCGCGTTGCACCTGGACATTGACCGCGTCGTCCGGCACCTGAACGTACTTGCGCACGACCAGCAGCAGCTCCTCGCGCAGCCGCGGCAGGTAGACCGGCCCGTTGGCACGACCATCGCGCTGGTGCGCCACAACGACCTTGAGCCGGTCCTTGGCGATCGCCGCCGTGCTCTTGGGCTCCCCTCGGAAAAACTTCAGCCAATCCATCCGTCGTCTCCTCAGGTTCCGAAAAGGCGGCCGAACAGCCCCTTCTTCTCAGCGGCGAGGAAGCGGTGCTCGCGCTCTTCGCCGAGGAAACGCGCAACCAGATCGTCGTAGGCGCGCCCCGCATCGGCGTCGGGGTCGGCAATGACCGGCACGCCCGCATTCGAGGAACTCAGAACCGCCTGCGATTCGGGAACGACGCCGAGCAGCGGAATCGCGAGGATTTCCTTGACGTCGTCCACCGACAGCATCTCGCCCTTGGCGACACGGCCCGGGTTGTAGCGCGTCAGCACCAGATGCTCACGCACCCGCCCGTCGCCCTTCTCGACCTTGCGCGTCTTGCTGGCGAGCAGCCCGAGCACGCGATCGGAGTCGCGGACCGACGAGACTTCCGGGTTGGTCACGACCAGCGCCTCGTCGGCGAAATACATCGCCAGATGGGCGCCACGCTCGATCCCGGCGGGCGAATCACAGACGATGTAGTCGAACTCGGCGCTCATTTCGCCGAGCACGCGCTCGACGCCCTCGACCGTCAGCGCATCCTTGTCGCGCGTCTGGCTGGCGGCAAGGATGGAGAGGTTCTCGTGCTGCTTGTCCCGGATCAAGGCCTGCCGCAGCGTCGCCTCGCCCTGAATGACGTTGACGAAGTCGTATACGACCCGCCGCTCGCACCCCATGATCAGATCGAGATTGCGCAAGCCCACGTCAAAATCGATCACTGCGGTCTTGTGACCGCGCATCGCCAGCCCTGTGGCGAACGAGGCACTGGTCGTGGTCTTGCCGACCCCGCCCTTGCCCGATGTCACGACTACGATCTTTGCCAAGGTCCTGCTCCCGTCACCATGGTTCGCTCCGCTCGCGCGAAGCCTGTTTGCATCCGCCCCGTCCGGCTCAACCGTCCAGGCATTCGATTTTCAGTGTGCCATCGGCCAACTGCACCTGCGCCGGGCGCCCGCGCAGATCCGCCGCGATCTGCTCGGCAACCGCGTACACCCCGGCCACCGCCACCAGCTCGGCCTCGAGCTTGCGGCAGAACACGCGCGCCGTGGTCTCCCCGCGCGCACCGGCGATGGCGCGGCCACGCAGGGCGCCGTAGACATGGACACAGCCGTCCGCCGCCACTTCCGCGCCGGCGCCGACCGTGCTGATCACGACCAGGTCGCTGTCGACGGCATAGATCTGCTGCCCGGAGCGCACCGGCTCGGTCACGATCCGCGTCGGGCGCCGCGCTGCGACCGCTGCTGCCGGCTCCGCGGCGGGCGTTTCGGCAGGGGCAGGAGCCGGAGGCGCGGCGCGACCGGGCCGCGCCCGCGATTCCCCCGGCAGCACCGGCAACCCCCAGTTCTGGGCGGACGCGGCCAGCGGTCCGTCGGCCACGCCGATCGGCAGCATGCCGACCTCGCGCATCGCGGCGATCACGCCGCCGAGCTCCACCGCCCGGTCGGCCTCCAGTACGACCGGCATGCCCTTGACCGCCTGCGGCATCTGCCGGGCGAAATCCTGTAACTGGGCGGCAATCGCGGATACGTCGGGATCGATGATGCGGGCACGCGTCAACGACAGCATCCGACCCTTGAATTCAAGCGCGTTCTTAGGCGTCATGTCAGTGTCATTCGGTTGACAAATTGTACCCTGCCTGCCCGCGCTTTTGTGTGCCACGCGCATGCGCCGGCCGCTCCCGGACCGGAACCACCACCCCTATGCAACCTGTCCGAGCTGCATTAGGGTTTGGCAAGTGTTTTGCTTCGAAGCTGTTGTCCACTGACCCCTGAGTCCATACAAACAACCGCAACATGGCCATCGACTGGCAACACTACCGCTGCACCGGCTACTTCGACGAGCTCTTCGAATCCCCCGGCACCCCCCGTGCGGCCGCGCACGACCTGACCCGCTATCTCGGTGAGCTGTCGCCGGCTGAACTGAGTGAACGCCGCCTTGCCGCGGACCTCGCGATCAAGGTCATGGGCGTGACCTTCACCGTCTATTCGGAAGGGCGCAACGTCGACCGCTCCTGGCCGTTCGACATCATTCCGCGCACCATCGCCCGCAGTGAATGGATCCGCACCGACCTCGGCCTGCAGCAACGGGTCCGCGCGTTGAATCATTTCATCCAGGACGTCTACGGCGACCAGAAGATCATCAAGGACCGGGTGTTCCCGGCCTCGCTGCTCAAGGAGTCCGCCAACTTCCGCAAACAGTGCATCGGCATGCGTCCGCGCCACGGCGTCTGGGCCCATATCTGCGGCAGCGATCTGGTCCGCGACATCGACGGCACCCTGTACGTCCTCGAGGACAACCTGCGCGTGCCGTCCGGCGTCAGCTACATGGTCGAGAACCGCCTGGTCACCAAGCGTGTGTTTCCGGAGCTGTTCCAGACCAGCTCGATCCTGCCGGTCGACGATTATCCGGCTCAGCTCTACGACATGCTGTCGGCGATGTCACCGCGCCCCGGCAGCCGGCCGACGATCGCGCTGCTGACTCCCGGGATCTACAACTCCGCCTACTTCGAGCATTCGTGGCTGGCGCAGCAGATGGGCATCGAGCTGGTCGAAGGCAGCGATCTGCTGGTCGACGACGACGACTGCGTGTACATGCGCACGGTCTCGGGCCCGAAGCGCGTCGACGTCATCTACCGGCGCATCGACGACCTGTTCCTCGACCCCGAAGCATTTCACCCGGACTCGCTGCTCGGCGTTCCGGGGCTGATGCGCGCGTGGGTCAAGAACAAGGTGGCCCTGGTCAACGCGCCCGGCGCCGGGGTCGCCGACGACAAGGCGGTCTATGCCTTCGTCCCGAAGATGATCCGCTACTACCTCGGAGAGGACCCGATCCTCCCCAACGTGCCGACCTGGCTGTGCATGCGCAAGAAGGAGCGCGAGCACGTACTCGCCAACCTCGACAAGCTCGTGGTCAAACCGGCCAACGAATCCGGCGGGTACGGCATGCTGATCGGTCCGCGCGCGAGCCGCAGCGAGCGCGCGAAGTTTGCGGAGCTGATCAAGGCCAACCCGCGCAACTACATCGCACAGCCAACCCTGTCGCTGTCGACCGCCCCGACCCTGACCGAGGACGGCATCGAACCCCGCCATCTCGACCTGCGCCCGTTCATCCTTTCGCGCGGCGATTCGGTCTACGTCACCACCGGCGGCCTGACCCGCGTGGCGATGAACAAGGGCTCACTGGTGGTCAACAGCTCCCAGGGTGGCGGCGCCAAGGACACCTGGATCGTCGATCTGGACTCCGAACCCGAAGCCGCCGTCGTCAACACCAAGCCGGCCCGCAAGCGCAGCACCCGCGGCAAACGGGGCGCCGCCGCCAGGAGGGTCGCCTGATGCTCTCGCGCGTCGCCGAAGACCTGTACTGGTTCGGACGCTACCTGCAGCGCGCCGAGAACACCGCAAGGCTGATCTCGGTACATTCGGACGTGGTGCTCGACCTGCCCCGAAAATTCGAGTTCGGCTGGTCGCCGCTGGTGGAGATCTTCGGCGTTGACCAGCCCTTCAAGGCGGCATACGGCAACGATTTCAGCGAGGCCAATGTCGTCCGCTTCCTGATCCTGGACGAGGACAACCCCAGCTCGATCGCCAACTCACTCAAGACGTCACGCGAGATCCTGCGCACCGTCCGCGAGGCGTTGCCGCAGGAGATCTGGGAGCACCTCAACGACCTGCACCTGCTCATCGGCGAGCGCGGCGAACGCTACCTGCCCCGGAGCAAGCGTATCGAGCTGCTGCGCAAGGTGTCGGACACGGCGCTTTACACCTACGGCGTCCTGGTCGCGAACATGAGCCACGACGTCGGCTTCCAGTTCATGCGCATCGGCACCAACCTCGAACAGGCGGACATGACCACGCGCATCATCGACGTGCGCACCTCGAGCCTGATCAAGCCGTCGATCGTCGACGAGGGGCTGCGTCCGTTCCAGAACATCCAGTGGATGAACGTGCTCAACTCGCTGACCGCGTACCAGATGTATCGGCGCCACGAACGCAGTCGGGTCCGCGGCACGGCGGTGTTGAGCTACCTGACCCAGGACCGCGAGTTTCCGCGCGCAGTGATGTTCTGCCTCAACATGATCGGCAGCACCCTGCCGCATCTCCCGCCCAATCGCGCAATCGAACGCACGCTCGAACGCACGCGCGCCCTGGTCCGTGACGCCAACCTCGAACGTCTGGTCGAATCGGGCCTGCACGACTGGCTCGACGAAATCCAAGTCGGCATCGGCCGCCTGCACGAATCGATCAGCTCGGCCTACTTCGATCATTGATCCCGGGCACCCGGCGATCCGGCGCGCGCGCGCCGGATCGCCCAGGCGTCAGACGCTTTCGGTGCCGTCGTCGAGGAGGCTCTGCTGCGCCGCCGGCAGCTCCCAGTCGAAGCGCGGCAGATTGCGGAAGGCCTGCATCAGTTGCTCGCCCCAGGCCTCGCGCATCTGTGCCAGCAAGGGGGTGTCGAGATCCAGTCGCAGCGTATGGGTGATGCGCAGCGCGTCGCGCGGCAGCATCGCCAGATCCAGCGGCGGGCCCACCGAGATGTTCGACTTCATCGTCGAATCCAGCGACACCAGCGCGCAGCGTGCAGCGTCCTCCAACGGCAGAGTCGGCCGGATCACGCGATCGAGTATCGGTTTACCGTACTTGCTCTCGCCGATCTGCAGGTACGGCGTCTCGGGCGAGCTGGAGATGCAGTTGCCCTCCGGGTAGATCAGATACAGGGCGGGTTCCTCGCCCTGGATCTGCCCGCCGACGATCAGCGTCGTGCGCAGATCGACGTTGCCGGCGGCCAACTGCATCTGCGCCGCGGTGTCGCGCTGCGAACGCACCGAGATGCTGCCGACATACTCGGCGGCGTCGAACATGTGACGCACCGTCCGCAGATTCAGGACGGCATTGGGATCCTCGAGGTCGCGGCGCAGGTTGGCGAGCACCGCCTGCGTCGTCGCCAGGTTCCCCGCGGACAGCACCACGAACACCCGCTCGCCCGGAAACTCGAAGACGTGCAGCTTGTTGTAGGTGCGCACATCGTCGACGCCCGCGCTGGTGCGCGTGTCGGCGGCGAAGACCAGCCCCTCGTTGACCTTGATCGCGACGCAATACGTCATACTTTCGTATGCCCTTGAAATATATGGCAAACATCCAGGATACGGAGGCACTCCATGCCGCGTCCGGAGGTGCCGGGCCGCGTAGTGTAGGACGCACCGAATCGCGGCGTCACGCCGCCGCCGCGACGCCGACGGCACTGCGATGCGACCCGGGCGGCCCCGCCGGTCCTTCTTGCTAGCAGAACTTGTGCCGAAAAAACGCCTGCAGTACAAGAGCCGCACCAGCCAGACGGGGGACACACACAGATGAGCGCGGCACAGATCGAATTTTTCTGGGACTCGGCCAGCCCATACACGTACCTGGCGGCAACCCAGATCGAGCAGCTCGCGGCCCGGCACGGCGCGACGGTGCGCTGGCGCCCGTTCCTCCTCGGCAAGGCCTTCGAGGCGACCGGAAACCGTGCGCCCGCCAGCATCCCGGTCAAGGGCAAATATCTGTTCGGCGACCTGCAGCTGTGGGCCCGGCACTACGGCGTTCCGCTCAGATTCCCGAGCGTCTTCCCGGTCGCCAGCCTCGGCTCGCTGCGCGTGGCCTGCGCACTGCCGGAGGCTGACGTCGCGCGCTGGGCACAGGCGGTGATGCACGCCTACTGGGCCGAGAACCAGGACATCGGCCAGCCGCAGGTGCTCGCCCAGGTCGCAACCGACCTCGGGCTCGACAGCGACGCCCTGCTCGCAAAAACGCAGACGCCTGCGGTCAAGGAGGCCCTGAAGGCCAACACCGACGAGGCGATCCGCCGCGGCGTGTTCGGCGCGCCGACCTTCTTCGTCGGCGAGCAGATGTTCTGGGGCAACGATCGCCTCGAACTGCTGGACGCCTACCTTGGCGGCCGGCTCGGCTGAGGCCGCAGCCGCTCAGGCGAATCGCCGCAGGTCCAGCGTCGCCGGGTAGTCCGGATTCAGCGGTTCGGGACGAACCTGCATCGGCCCCGGCGTGTGGCCGTGCGGTTCGAAACGGGCAAGCCGCCGTGCCTCGGCTTCGAGCGAGTTGACCGGGAAGGTGTCGTAGTTGCGTCCCGCCGGATGCGCCACATGGTAGGTGCAACCGGTCAGCGCGCGGCCGTTCCAGCGGTCATAGATGTCGAATACCAGCGGCGAATGCACCCCGATGGTCGGGTGCAGGCAGGCATACGGCTGCCAGGCACGGAAGCGCACGCCGGCCACGTATTCGCCCTGCGCCCCCGTCGCCCGCAGCGGCATCGGCCGCCCATTGCAGGTGAGCAGGTGGCGATCGGGAATCAGACCCCGGGCCTTGACCTGCAGGCGCTCCACCGAGGAGTCGACGAACCGCGTGGTGCCGCCACCGCCAGGCTCCTCGCCGAGAACCGGCCAGGGTTCCAGCGCATGGCGCAGCTCCATCTCGATGCCCTCGTAGCGCAGCACGCCGTGACACGGGAAGCGGAACTCGAAGTGTGGCGCAAACCACTCGGGTGAAAACGCAAAGCCGGCCTGATTGAGATCCGCGATCACGTCCAGCAGATCGAGCCAGTTGTCGTTCGGCAGCATCCAGCGATCGTGCAGCTGGGTGCCCCAGCGGATCAGCGGCCGCGCGTAGGGCTGGCGCCAGAACCACGCAATCAGCGCCCGTACCAACAGCTGCTGCACCAGGCTCATCCGCGCATGCGGTGGCATCTCGAAACCCCGCAGTTCGACCAGGCCAAGCCGGCCGGTCGGCGAGTCCGGCGAATACAGCTTGTCGATGCAGAACTCGGCGCGATGGGTATTGCCGGTCAGATCGGTCAGCAGATTGCGCAGGACGCGATCGACCAGCCACGGCTGCACGATCTCACCCTTGGACGGCAGGCGCGAGAGCGCAATCTCCAACTCGTAGAGCTGGCTGTCACGCGCCTCGTCGACCCGGGGATGCTGCGACGTCGGGCCGATGAACAGCCCGGAAAACAGATACGACAGGCTCGGATGGTTCTGCCAGTAGCGCAGCATGCTGGCGAGCACGTCGGGGCGCCGCAGAAACGGCGAGTCGGCCGGCTGCGCCCCGCCGATGACGACATGATTGCCCCCGCCGGTGCCGACGACCCGGCCGTCGATCAGGAATTTCTCCGTGGTCAGACTGCACTGGTGCGCGGTTTCGTAGAGCGACTCGATGTTGTCGGTCAGCTCGACCCAGCCGCGCGCGGGCTGCACGTTGACTTCGATCACGCCGGGATCGGGCGTGATCCGCAACACCTCCAGACGCGAATCCGATGGCGGCGCATACCCTTCGATGCGCACCGGCAGGCCGGTTTCGGCCGCGACGTCCTCGATCGCGGCGACCAGATCCAGGTAGTCCTCGGCGCTCGCGACGGGCGGCAGGAACACGTTGATCCAGCCCTCGCGGGGCTCCACCGCCAGCGCGGTCCGGACGTTGCTGCCGTTGAGGAAACTGCCGCGCGTCCGCGGCGCCGGCTGCTCGGATTCCGGAACCAGGGCCTGGCCGCGCGGCGCATCCGTTGCCCGACCGCGCAGTTGCAGATAAGGCTGGCGGCGGGGATCGGGCTTCGGCAGATGCGGCGGCAACGCCATCGGATCGAGCGGATAGTTCACCGGCACCGCGACCGGCGCCGCCCACGGCAGCGAATCCAGTGGCAGGCGCAACCCGATCGGCGAGTCGCCCGGAGTCAGAAACAGGCGTCCGCTGCGCAACGCCCAGCGCTCGCTCATCCAGCGGCCCTGCGCCTGCCAGCGCTGCACCGGCAGCACGTAGCCGCGGGGCTTGCCGAGGCCGTGCTCGAACACGCGCAGCAATCCGGCGCGCATCTCCGCATCCTTGAGCCGGGTGTCGGTCGGATCGAGGTTGACGGGCAGCTTGCGCTCCTGGACCAGGTGGTGGAGCACATCCTCGTACGCCTCGGAGACATTGCGCGGATCGACCTCGAGGCGGTCGGCCAGGCCCAGCATGAACCGGTTGGCCTGCAGCAGGTCGGCCGGCCGCTCGGGCGACGGCAGCCGCGGCGGCAGGCGCCACAACGGCTCGCCGTCGCGCCGCCAGTACAGGGAGTACACCCAGCGCGGCAGGGACTCGCCCGGATACCACTTGCCCTGCCCGTAGGTCAGCAGCCCCTCCGGCGCGTACTGCTCCCGCAGGCGCAGCGCCAGGTCCAGCGCGCGTTGCTGCTTGACCGGACCGACGGCAGCGGTATTCCATTCCGCGGACTGCATGTCGTCGGCCGCCACGAAGGTCGGCTCACCGCCCATGGTGAGGCGGACGTCGTCCGCCTGCAGGCGCGCATCGACGTCGTGCCCCAGGGCGTCGATCGCCTGCCACTGCGCGTCGGTATAGGGTTTGGTCACCCGCGGCGTCTCGACGATGCGCTGCACCGACATTTCGTGCGAGAACCCGACTTCGCAGGGATCGACACTGCCGCTGATCGGCGCCGCCGAGGACGGCTCCGGCGTGGCGCTGACCGGGATATGGCCTTCGTCGGCGAACAGACCCGACGTCGGGTCCAGTCCCAGCCAGCCGGCACCGGGGACATAGACCTCCGCCCAGGCATGCAGGTCGGTGAAGTCCTCGGGCGCGCCCGCCGGCCCTTCCAGCGGCTTGACGTCGGGTTTGAGCTGCACCAGATATCCGGACACGAATCGCGCCGCCAGACCGAGGTGCCGCAGAATCTGCACCAGCAGCCAGGCCGAGTCGCGACAGGACCCACTGCGCAGCGTCAGGGTCTCCTCCGGCGTCTGCACCCCCGGCTCGTGCCGGATCAGATAGCTGATGTCCTGTTGCAGACGTGCGTTGAGCCCGACCAGAAAATCGATCGTCCGCTCACCGGCAGGCTCGATCGTGGCCAGATAGGCCGTCAGCTCCTGCCCCGCCGCGTCGGCTTTCAGATACGGCGTCAGGTCCGCACGCAGGGCCGGATCGTAGTCGAAGGGCAGATGCTCGCAATCGGTCTCGATGAAGAAATCGAAAGGATTGATGACGGCCAGATCCGCCACCAGATCGACCGTGACCTTGAAGTCGGTCACCGTCTCCGGAAAAACGACCCGGGCCTGCCAGTTGCCGAAAGGATCCTGCTGCCAGTTGATGAAATGGGGATCGGGATCGACATGCAGGGCGTAGCTGAGCACCCGTGTCCGCGTGTGCGGCGCAGGCCGCAGCCGGATCAGCTGCGGCGACAGATTGACGCGCCGATCGTAGCGATAGTGGGTGACGTGGTGCAGCGCGACGTGTATCGACATGGAGGCCTACCCGACCTGGAATCAGCGAACCGCATGGTGCCCGGTTTTCTGGCAAAAGGCTTGCCATCCGCCAGGCGTCGCCCGGCAAAGCCCGCTAGACTCGCCGGCTGAGCCCGCCCCTGAACCGACATGCCCGCTTCAGCCCTCCCCGCGCACGGATCGGCGAGCCGATCCGAATTCGTCCGCATCCGCGGGCTGCGCTACCACGTGCGCCGCTGGGGCGCACCGGACCGCCCCATGGTCTTCCTCGGGCACGGCTGGCTCGATGTATCGGCGACGTTCCAGGATCTGGTCCAGCCGCTGCTGCCCCACTTTCAGGTGCTGGCGCCGGACTGGCGCGGCTTCGGCCACAGCCAGTGGCCGCAGGACGGCTACTGGTTCCAGGACTACGTTGCCGACCTCGACGCGCTGGTCGCGCACTATGCGGACGCAGCGCCGCTGCGCCTCGTCGGACACAGTATGGGCGCGCAGATCATGAGCCTCTATGCCGGCCTGCGCGCGGAGCGCGTCTCGCATCTGGTCTGCCTGGACGGCCTGTTTCTTCCCGACATGCCGGCGGAGCTGGCACCGCAACGATTCACCCGCTGGCTCGATCAGCAGTCCGGCCGCGGCCGCGGCAAGACCTACCCGTCGTACGAATTCCTGGCCTCCCGCATCCGCATCCAGCACCCGCAGCTGTCGGAGCAGCGCGCCCTGTTCATCGCGCGGTGCTGGAGCGAGGAAGACGGCTTCGGCCGCATCCGCCTGCTGGCCGACCCCAAGCACCGCCTCGACATGCCGACCCTGTACCGCGCCGCGGAGTCCAAGGCGATCTGGCGGCAGACCCGCGCCTCGACGCTGTTCATCGACGGCGGACGCTCGGCTTTCGCGCAGACCCTGCCCGATGCCGAGACGGCGGCCCGCCGGGCCTGCTTCCCGCGACGGCAGGCCCGGGTGATCGCGGATGCCGGCCACATGCTGCACTTCGACGCCCCGCAGGAGACCGGAAACGCCATCGTCGAATTCCTGCGTTCCGGCTGAGCAGTCACCCGATGTCCATACACCCTCCATCGACGCTGAACTTCCACGCCGCCACCCGCGCCTGGGAATCCCGCGCCGCCGGTGCCCCGACCCTGCGCGGGCGGCGCCTGGACCGCGACGCGCCCTGCCTGCACTTCGTCCACGGCAACGGCTTCTGCGGCGGCACCTACTGGCCGTTCCTGCGTGGCCTGTCGGGCGACTACGGGCTGTTCTGCCACGATCTCGAAGGCCATGGCAGTAGCGACGCGCCCGCCCGCTTCTCCGGCATCCGGCCCCTGGTTCACCGGATCGGATCGGTCATCGCCGAACAGGACCTGCCGCGTCCGGGACAGCCGCTGATCGGCGTCGGGCACAGCTTCGGCGGCGCGCTGACCGTCCGCGCCGCCGCGGCGCAGCCCGGTCTGTTCCGGGCTCTGGTCCTGCTCGACCCGATCCTGATCCCGCCGCTGCCGTGGGCGCTGCTCAAGATCGGCACTGCCGCCGGTCGCAATCCGATGTCCCATGCCGCACGGCGCCGGCGTACCCTGTGGCCATCCGCCGATGCGGTGTTCCATGCCTTGCACGATCGCGGCACCTACCGCGGCTGGACCGACGAAGCCCTGCGGTGTTTCGTCGACTACGCGACTCACGATACGCCGGACGGCCGCCGCCTGAGCTGCCCGCCCGAGCTCGAAGCCAGCATCTTCGAGCATCCGGTCTACCCCTGGCGCGCGCTGCGCAGGCTGCGTTGCCCGGTTCTATTTATATATGGCCGCGACAGCTACCCGTTCATGCCCGGCGCCGCCGCCCGCGCGGCCCGCATCCACCCGGGCATCGAGGTCCGCGACCTCGAAGGCGGCCACTGCTTCATGCTGGAACACCCCGTCGAAACGGCGCAGGCGGTGCGCCAATGGCTGCAGGGCCTGCAACTCTAGCCTCCTCCGCGGCAGGGCCTGCGACCATTCCGGCCGCGGCTGCATCTATTAGGTCATGAGCGCCACCTTCGACGCCGATCTCGATCCCCAGTCGCTGCAACTGGCCCGCGCCGGGCAGGCCCGCGGCCAGGAAGCGATTTACCGCGGCTTCGAACGCCCGGTCTACAACCTGGCGCGGCGCATGACCCACTGCCCGGATGCTGCCGCCGACGTAATGCAGAACACCTTCATGCGGGCGTTTCGCAGCATCCACCAGTATCGCGGCGATGCCCCGTTCGGCCACTGGCTGCGCCGCATCGCCGCCACCGAATCGCTGATACACCTGCGCGCGGGGCGCCGTCTTCTGGAGCTGTTCGTGCCCGAATCTGCCCATGCCGACGACGCTCCGGTCGAGGACATCTGCCAACTCGATCTGGAGAAGGCGCTGGGCCTGCTGCCACCCCTGCCCCGGGCGGTGCTGTGGCTGTACCACGTGGAGGGCTACACACACCCGGAAATCGCCGAGTTGTGTGGCCGTACCGTCAGTTTTTCCAAATCGCAGCTGTCGCGCGCGCACCAGAAGCTCCGCGCTGCGCTCGACGACGGCGCGTCGGATCCGCACCCGACGCGGATCAAGGAGGTTGTATGAACACCCTGGAACAGGCCCTGCGTGCACTCCCGGTGCACGAGCCTCCCGCCGGCGGCTGGGTCCGGCTGCAGGATGCGATGTCGGCACGACAGCGGCGACGGCGCCTGCGCGCCGGCGCCGGCATGGCGCTGGCGGCATCAATCGTCGTCACGGTGGTCCTGCGCGTCGGCGCCCCCGGCACCGGCCTGCAGCCGCCCGCGGCGACGCCGCAGGCCGCTCCGAGCGAGCTGGCCCGGCTGATGCTGGAGTCACAGCAGCTTGAGCGCGAATTGCGTCAGTTGCGCCCGCAGGTCCGCGTCTGGAACGCGGGCCTCGCCGCCGCGGCCCGCAGTACCGAGCAGAAACTGGCGCTGGTCGACCTGCAGCTGAATTACGCGTCTTCCGACGAGGCCGCCACGCGCCTGTGGCAGGACCGCGTCGCCCTGATGTCCCGCCTGGTGCAGACGCACGAACGCGCCACCCCCGAATCGACCGGGACCCCACACCCGACAGAGTTGAGCCTATGAAACCGTCCACCGCCCTGATTTCCGTCCTGCTGTGCCTCGGGCTGCTGCCGGCAACGCCGGGCATGGCGGCAGCCCCCGCGCCGCCGCCGCCCCCGCCGGCCGCCCCGGACGATGCTCGCCAGAGCGCCGATGCGACGCTGGCACGCGCCGCCGCGACCGCTGAAATGGACAAGGCCCGCGAACAGCTCGAACAGGCACGCGAGCAACTCGCGCGCGCCGCCGAGCAACTCGCGCGACTGAGCGAGGCACAGGCCATCGACAGTCCCGGCGCCTACGCATTCGAGTTTCTGGCCAATCCCGACCGGGCCATGCTCGGTGTCACGATCTCCGACTCGGGCAAGGATGGACACCAGGGCGACACCAAGCGGGGCGTCCTGATCAGCGGCGTCACCCCCGGCAGCGGCGCCGACAAGGCCGGCCTGGAATCCGGCGACCTCCTGCTCAGTGCCAACGGCGAGACGCTGGCGGCGACCACGGCGGATCCGAAAGGCCCGGTCCACAAACTGCGCGACATCATGGGCGCCCTGCGTCCGGGCGATCCGGTTGCCATCGAGTACGAACGCAAGGGCAAGCGCGCACACACGGAAGTGATCGCGTCACGACCGCATGAGGCCTTCGGGGCGATGAGCACCTTCCTCAAGTCGGGCGATCACGACATCGAACTGTTGCTGCCGCCGTCCGCGCCGCTGGCGCCCGCCCCCTGTGGCGCGCCCCTGCCCGGCGTCCAGCTCGTCGGCATGAACGATGATCTGGCCGATTATTTCGACACCGACGGCGGGGTCCTGGTCGTTGCCGCGCCTGCTGGCAAGGCGCTGCCGAAAGGCACCCTCGAACTCAAGGGCGGGGATGTGATCCGCGCAGTGAACGGGCGCAAGGTCGAGCATCCGATCGACGCCTGGGACGCGCTGTCCGGCGCCGACGGCACCACGCGCCTGCGGGTCACGGTGATCCGGCACGGCACTGAGCGCACGCTCGAAGGCACGGTGCCGCCGAGCCTCGCGCCCGACGTCGAACGCCGCATCATCATCGAGCACCGCCAGCCCTGAACGGCGCGCCATCCGGAAATCCGGATTACGCCGAATCGTCGCCGCGAACAGGCCGGCGGCACCGCGTATTTCGGACATTGCCCCGCTGCGATCGGGCAAATGGAATTGTCTTGGGGACGTGGTATCGTTGCGCGCTTTGACGGGTCGCCCAGTGCCGCCCGGACGGTTTTTCCAGCAACGATAACGACGACACCATGGAACGCGCGATGAAGCTTTTTCGCATTCTTGCGGTGGCCGCGTTGGCTGCGGCACAGCCCGCCCACGCGATCTTTTTCGACTTTGACGACGAGGGGAACATCACCGGCGTCCTCAATACGACGATCACCGCAGGCGCCGCCTGGCGCATGCAGGATCCGTCGTCGGACCTGATCGGTAAAGCCAATCTCGACCCCGAGGTCTGCGTCGGACAGTACCAGTCATGTCAGGGTCTGTTCCGCGATCAGGTCTATCCGTCCCGCCACCTCGTGGCATCACCGGGCGCGCTGACGATGCGCGCCGACGACGGCAACCTGAACTACGACAAGTACGACATCTTCCAGGGCGTCGCCAAGATCACGCAGGACCTGACGGTGACCTGGGGTGACTTCGGCCTGTTCGCACGCTGGCTGTATTTCTACGATTTCGTCAACAACGACTTCGAGGAATACCACCCGAACCTGATCACGCCGGACAACGTCAACGAAGTCGGCTACACCGACGACCCGGAATCCAATTACTACTGGAAGAACGGGGTCCGTGCCTACGGCCCGGGCGCCGAGGTCTACACCCGCCGCACCGACGGCGAGGCGCTGCGTCAGGTCGGCTCCGACCTGCAGTTGCTCGACGCGAACGTCTATGGCCGTCTGCCCTTCATCGGCGGTCGCGAGCTGACCTTCAAGATCGGCCGCCAGATCGTGAACTGGGGCGAGTCGACGCTGCTGGCCATCAACAGCCTCAACCAGGCCAATCCGGTCAACGCCAACAACCTGTACCGCCTCGGCTTCCAGGTCGAAGAGATCTTCACGCCGGTCGGCACCGTGTTCCTGTCGACCGAGCCGTTCTACGGCGCCACGATCGAGGCCTACTATCAGTACGAGTGGGCCCCGCTGGAATCGCCGACCCCCGGCAGCTACTTCAGCTTCGTCGACCTCGGCACCAACAATCTGGTCGACAACGTCAACCTGAGCTTCGGCGCCACCGCCGACGATCCGGAACGCGCCTTCGTCGGCGCCACGCCGGCCGAACAGATCGGCTATCTGGACAATCCGCTGACCCTGATCACGCCGACCTCGGGCACCGTCCGCCGCCTGCGCGACTGGGAGCCCAGTGATCAGGGCCAGTACGGTGTCGCGTTCAAGTATTACGCCGAGGACCTGAACTACGGGACCGAGTTCGGCCTGTACTTCATGAACTACCACTCGAAGCTGCCGTACGTCAGCTTCATGGCGGGCCAGGATTCATGCGCGCGTGCCGAAGGCAATCCGATGGGGATCGATGCCTACAACACGACCACGCTGTTGCAGACCTGCCCGAACCTGCCGGTCGTCGCCAATACCGACGCCCGCAACCAGCTCACCGCGGACGCCCTGCAGCTCGGCCTCAACCGGCCGGGCATCCTCGCCGACCTGGGCCTGAACCTCGCCGGACTGCTCAACCTGCTGACCGGCGACCCGACCCAGCCGTTCTCCAGCGTGGTCCAGCTCGACTCGCCGATGCTGGTATTCGAGTACCCGGAGAACATCAAGCTCTACGGCGTCAGCTTCAACACCACCGTCGGCGACTACTCGGTCCAGGGCGAGGTCGCCTATCGCCCGAGCCTGCCGCTGCAGGTGTCGATCGCCGATCTGTCGTTCGCGGCCCTGGGCCCGACGCTGTCGCGCTGCCACGATCCGGATCTGGGCTGCTTCGGCACCACGGCCGGCTCCGGCTTCACCGAGGACGGATCGCGCACCTTCTACGGCAGCAGTGACTTCGTCGACGCCAACGGCAACAACCCGTTCCCCGACACCATCAACCTGCTGGTCGGCCACGTGCCCGGATCGGCCCGCTCGTTCCCGAACTTCATCGTGCCGTATCGCGGCGGTGTCGTCGGCGAGAACCCGTCGACCGATCTGAGCCAGCCGCTGGATCGCAACAACCGCGGCTACATCCGCGGCTACGAAACCTTCGACGTCCTGCAGTACAACTTCGGCTTCACCCGCGTGCTGGGCGCCACGGACAACCCGATCGGCGCCGATCAGGTGCAGATCGTCGGTGAGATCGGGGCCACCCACGTGCCGGGCCTGCCGTCGCTGGACGTCCTGCAGATCGAGGCACCGGGGGTCTACACCTCCGCCACCGCCGGCGCCGACGGCACCGGCGCGGACGGTTCGCGCCAGGCCTGCTCCACCGTCACGACCTGCTCGATCGGACCGGACGGCCTGCGCTTCAATCCGACCCAGGCCGATCTCGACGCATTCGTCGACAAGTTCTCGTGGGGCTATCGCCTGATCACGATCATCAAATACGAAAGCGTCCTGCCCGGCATCAGCGTCCAGCCGTTCATCGTGTGGTCCCACGACGTCAGCGGCACCGCCCCCGGCCCGGCGGAGAACTTCGTCGAAGGCCGCAAGCAGGTGCTCGCCAATGTCGAGACCCGCTACAAGAGTGCGCTGTCGGTGACCCTCGGCTACGGCTGGTACTTCGGCGGCGGCAAGTACAATCTGTACAGCGATCGCGACTTCGCCCAAGCCTTCGTCAAATACCAGTTCTGAGCACCGCGCGGACCTGTGACCGAAGACTCGAAGGGCCCCTTGCGGGCCCTTTTTCAGTCAGAACATTCACCACAAGATGTGATCTGAATCCTACGCATCGTAGGTGATTTTCCCTGCATCCAGACCTAGCGTTCAATTCTACGCTTGCGCATTGCAACATCAGTGAATTGTTAATGCGCGGTAATGGGGCTGTCATTGAGGGCCCTTACAAGCTGTTCGAACCAATTGCGTGCTGTAACAGGGGAAAATTTATGCGCCGTATTTCCAGAGTCGCTGCTGCCGCAGCGCTGTTTGCCGTTCCTGTCGCCTACTCCGGTACCGTCACCGAGCTGCGCTCCGACAGCTACCTCGGCTTCATGGGAGCCTACACGTTTTCGGACGTGATCAACGACAGCCAGCGCGGCTTCGAGATCGATCACGCCGTCGGCGTCAACGCCCTGTTCGGTTCGATGGGCGAGAGCGGCTGGGGCTACGAAATCGGCTTCATGTACGACACCTTCGAAACCGGCCAGGCCGTCGCCACCGATTTCTACCGCTCCGCCGCAGGCCTGGACCTGACCTATTCCTTCGGAGACCGCAAGAGCTTCACGCCGTTCTTCCTGATCGGTGGCGGGGTGGCCTACAACGACGTGCTCCCGGACGAAGAGGACGGCATCTCCGGCCTCGCCAACGCCGGCCTCGGCTTCGTGACCGGCCCGGTGTTCAAACGCGGCCAGATCCGCCTGCGCGCCGAGGTCCGCTACATCTATGACTGGTTCCAGGACGGCTTCGAGGATATCCGTGCCGGCGCCGGCATCGAGATTCCGCTGTTCGAGGAAGTCACGGTCGAAGTGCCGGATCCGGAACCGGAGGTCAAGGTCGTCGAGGTCTCGACCGGACTGACCGACACCGACGGCGACGGTGTCGTCGACGCCAAGGATCAGTGCCCGGATACCGCGGCCGGCGAGCGCGTCGACGGCAACGGCTGCACCCTGCCGCAGATCATCGACCTCAAGGGCGTGACCTTCGAGTTCAACAAGGCCCGCCTGCGCCCGGATGCGCAGACGATCCTGGATTGGGCCGTGGACATCCTGAAGAAGTATCCGGACATGCAGGTCGAGGTCGCCGGTCATACCGACAGCATCGGCTCCGACGCCTACAACCAGACGCTTTCCGAGGCGCGCGCCGAAGCGGTGAAGACCTACTTCGTCGAGCACGGCGTGCCGGACGCGCAGATGACCGTTCACGGTTATGGCGAATCCGAGCCGCTCGACAGCAATGACACGGAAGAGGGCCGCGAGCGCAACCGTCGCGTTGAGCTCCGGATCCTGAACTAAGACGACGGATCGTCCTCATTCCACACCGATATAGGAACGCACCATGAAGACGTTTGATATCTTGAAAATCGCCGCGGTCGCGGCCGCGATGATCGCCGGTGCCGGCTCCATGGCCGGCTGCCGCGCCGACGCCAACGGCGTCACCGGCTCCGGCCCCAACGGCAACGGCACGGCGCCGACCGACAACACCGATCCGGACAACGGCGGCTTCCCCAACGACGGCAGCGCCGGTGGCAGCGTCACCGAGGGCGGCACCGAGATCGCCGGCGGCGATACCGGCATGGGCTTCGTCTGCACCCAGAGCGCCCAGTCGTTCTTCGGCGCGACCACCGAGGCCAGCCTCAACGGCCTGGTCGGTACGCTGACGCCGATCCTGAACCTTCTCGGCACCGACACCGTCACCCAGCTGCTCAACAGCGTCAATGACAAGGAACTGACCATCGACGGCCAGCTCCAGACCGGTTCGACCTTCGACCTGACCGCCGGCCTGATCGGCCCGCTGATCACCTCGATCGACCAGATCGTGACGCTGCCGACCCCGGTGCCGGCCGGCGACTTCGCGGTGTTCGCACTGAGCTTCCCCGGCGGCACGCTGGATCTGTCGCTGCTCAACACCATCACGGTGCGCACCTACATGAACGCAGTCGAGAATCAGGCTGACACCGTGTCGATCAGCCATTCCGCGCTCGATCTGCTCGGTCAGAGCCTGGCCGGCGGCGATCCGATCTACGTCGGCGTCAAGACCACGGTTCCGTATACCGCCGCTTCGGTCTCGCTCGAGCCGACCCTGCTGTCGGTCAACGTGGGCGATGCCATGCAGGTGCACGAGCTGTGCACCGACGGCCAGATCGTGCCGGTTCCGGCCCCCTGAGTTCGGCCCCTCCCCTAGGACCGAACGGCACCCCGCTCCGGCGGGGTGTTTTTTTGGGTGGGCGCAGTCCGGTGACGGATGGCGCGCACCGCTGATCCCTCGAATGTGACCGCTCGTCCCCGCTGAGCAATTCTCTGACGTGGCGCGCACCCTAGAGTCGCGCGCTATCACCGCCTCCCTTTTCGAAGATCCCGATCATCATGACGACAAAACCGATGCTGGCGCTGGCCGTCGCCGCCTCCACCTTCCTTGCCGCCTGCGGCGGCGGCTCCTCCGAACCGACCGCCGATCCGGTCGTGGTCGAACGCAGCGCGGGTCCGCTCGACGTCGTTCAGGACGGGGTGTCGGGATCGGTCCTCCAGCCGCTCGCCGATGCCGTCGCGGGCACGGCGCTCGAAGGCGTCGTGCGCTGTGCGGATTCCGCGGTCACCTATGACGTGCTCGACCTCGCCGATATCGTCCTGACCGCGCTGCAGGCCGGTGTGCAGTCGTCGAGCGGCGAAGCGCTGGCACCGGACAACGCGGCACTGACCCGTTCACTGGCACAGCTCGCCAACGACCTCACCGGCCTGCTGCAGGCCCTCGCCGGCGAAGGGGACGGCTGCAGCTACATCAATGCCAACGCCGATCCCGAGCTGGTTTCCGCCAACCTGCTGGCCGGAACGCCACTGGCCCCCCTGGGCGCCGCGCTGGGGCCCGTGCTTGAGCAGATCATCTATCTCACCGGCGGCAACGGCGACCGGTCGACCGATCTGCAACTGACAACCGTGGCCAACCTGGTGACCCAGCTGACCACCGCCCTGCAGCTCGGCCTGAGCCAGGTACCCGCCGGCGCCTATGACGCCCCCGTGGTCGGCGGCCTGCTGGCCACCCTGAACCAGGCGCTGAGCGACGTCTCCGCCCTCCTCGGAGCCGTCACCAACTACGACACCGCCGCAACCCGCCTGGAGCTGCAGAACACCCTGAACAACACGCTGGTCAACCTGCTGACGCAGGTACTGCCGCTGAGCTACGTCGAGGACCAGGCCGGACGGCCGGGCGCGCTGACCGATCGCATCGAAGCCGGCGTCGCGGAACTGAGCACGCTGGTCGGCACGGTCGGCGCCACCGCCCTCGACCCGGTCCTGAGCAACGTTCTCGCCGGCGCCCTGGACCCGCTGCTCGACCCGATCGAGAACGAGCTGCTCCCCGCACTGCTCGGCCCGATCAGCGCGCTGCTCTCCGAAGTCCTGGGCACCTATGGCGAGGGCCTCGGCAATGTGCCGACCGACGGCGTCGCCGCTCCGTTTGCCGATACGGCCCTGGCGCCGATCATCAGCCTGGTGGCCTCGCAGATTCGCGGCCTACTGACCGGCGATCTGATCGGGCCGCCGGAAAACGGCTGCCTGTTCGCCAACACCGCACTGCTGCGCATCGTCTGCGGACTCGGCGGCTGACCGCGTCGTCTTGCGCCTGTCTCTCGGCGCCGGCTCATGCCGGCGCTTTTTTGTTGCGTGCACCTCTTGTCAGCGGTGCACGGGCACATAAAATGGACGCCGTTCACTCCCGACCTGACCTGCGCCGATGGAGGCGCGATATGGGGCGACGAAACCAGCATTCACGCGAACAGCAACGCGAAATGACAATCGCGGCGGCAGAGCTGATTCTCGTCCGCGAGGGCTTCTCCGGGCTGTCGATGCGCAAGGTCGCCGACGCCATCGGATACACCGTCGGCCAGCTCTACCTGATCTTCCGCAACCAGGACGACCTGCTGGCAACGATCAACGAGCGCACCACCGATGCGATCTACGGGCATCTGCGCAACGCGGCGGACGCGGAGACCGCACCGCTGCCGCGCCTGCAGGCGCTGGGCTCCGCCTACATCGAGTTCGCCCAGAATCACCCGCACCGGTTCCGCATGCTGTTCGAACACCGTCTGCCGCCGGAGATGGAGCCCCGGCCGAGCAGCGAAACCCGCATCCGCAGGATGTTCGAACTGGTCGAGAGCGCGGCGGCGGATGTTGTCGTAGAGAGCGATCCGGCCCGTCTGCGCCAGATCGCGACGACGCTCTGGAGCGGCGTTCACGGCATTGCGGCGCTGGCCGTCAGCGGCAAGTTCAAATGGGCCGGAGAGGCCGACTTCCGGCGCTATTCCGACGACCTGATCGCAACGTATGTGTCCGGCCTGCAGGCGCGTCACGACTGATCCAACGGCGGGAGAGCACGCGTCGGCATGCCCTCCCGCCGCCGCACTCAGGTCTCGACGCCATACTCCTTGAGCAGCTTCTCGGTCCGGGCCTGGGCCAGCTTGTTGATCAGCTTGCCGGCCTCGAACTGGTCTCTCAGGGTCTTGGCCAGTGTGAACGTCGACCCGGTCAGAAACAGGGTGCCGAGCACCAGGTAGCCACGCATCCAGATGGGAACCTCCCCCATCATCACCACGCCGAACAGCATGCCTCCGAGCGCGCAGGCAAACGACGCCTTGACGAAAAATACCCACGACGGCGAATCAAACCGCGTACTTTCATATCCCGGTTCCATCTCGTTCTCCTGTACAAGCCATTGATCGGTCAGCTCCGGCACAGCCAGTGCACAAGCCGCAGGGCCGCCCTCGGCAGCGCGGCCACGTCGGCAACCGCCACGCAGATCAGCAACAACAGCACCGACGCCGCCAGCAACTTCAGCACCGACCGCAGGCGCGGCAGCGCGGGAGCTGCATCCGCATTAAACTGATCTTCGTTCATTTAAGTGCCGAAAGTATCGCGTCCGGACTCCGCGGTCTCGCCCCGGACCCGACGCTTCAGTTCGGCAAACGCCGCATCCACGTCCGCATTCAGCTCCGCCGCGCCGACGGCATCGGACAAGGCCGTCTGCTCGTCCAGCAACTGCGCCGCAGCCTCGGCTTCGCAGGCGACACCGCCGGCCTTGTGCAACAGACGCTCCAGCGTACCGGCACGCGCGGCCGAGCGCGTGTAGGCGTCGTCGAACACGCCGGTGACCTTCGCCGCGGTGTCGGCGGCATCGATCTGGGCTGCCTGCAATCTCGCCTCCGCCAGTTCCCGCTTGAGGCGTTCGAGCTGCGCCCGCGCCCTGTCGACGTTCGCGTCCACGGCGGCCTGTGAGCGCGCCTGCCCCGCACTGCGGCGGCGCCCATGGGCCGCCCGTTCCAGCGCGGCACGGGCCATCACCTCGTCCCCGGCACGCAGCAAGGACTCCGCCCGCAGCGCCCAGGTATCGGCCTCCTCCTCCGCCCGCTGCCGCTCGTGCTGAAGACGCTTCTGCGCCGCCAGCGCCAGTACCAGCGCGCGCTGGGCGCGCTGGATCTCGTCACCCAGATCGCGCAGCAGCTGCTGCGCCAGCGCCCTGGGCGGCTCGACGTCATCGAGCGCCTGGTGTGCCTGAGCCTGAATCATTTCCCGAATCCGGAACATCACACTTGCCATGACTGCCTCCTCATCGCGCAGCAATGAACGCTGCTCATTTGAGATTGTAATGAACATTGTTCATTGTCAAGCGCCCTAACCCGCTGTCACACAACATTCATCACGACGTCATATTCGGATCATCGCGCCTGGGCATCTTGTCAGCAGTGAAAACGGATCCTTCGACCATGGCCGCCAACTCCCGCCCCAGCAAACGGTCCGGCAAGAGCGCCGAACGGACCCACTTCCGGACGATCTGGATCTCCGACGTGCATCTCGGCACGACCGGTTGCAAGGCGGAGCATCTGGTCGACTTCCTCAAGCACCACACCTGCGACAAGCTTTACTTGGTCGGCGACATTGTCGACGGCTGGAAGCTGAAGTCCGGCTGGTACTGGCCCCAGGAACACACCAATGTGGTGCGCAAGATCCTGACCAAGGCCAAGCGCGAAACACAGGTCATCTACGTCACCGGCAATCACGACGAGTTCCTGCGCAAGTTCGTCGATTACCGTCTGGAGATCGGCAACATCCGCCTGGTCAACGAGGATGTGCACGAAACCGCGGACGGCCGCCGACTGCTGGTGATGCACGGCGATCTGTTCGACGTGATCACGCGCTACCACAAGTGGATCGCGATGGCCGGAGATGCGCTGTACGAAGGCACGATGCACTTCAACTACTGGTTCAACCGCGCCCGCTCCATTCTCGGCATGCGGTACTGGTCATTGTCGGCATTCGCCAAACAGCACGTGAAGACCGCCGTCAACATCGTGTCGACCTTCGAGGATTCCCTGGCGCGCGAGTGCCGGCGCCGCGAACTCGATGGCGTGGTCTGCGGCCACATCCATCACGCCGAAGCGCGGCAGATCGAAGACGTCACCTATTACAACTGCGGCGACTGGGTCGAATCCTGCACCGCGCTGGCCGAAGACATGAACGGCCGCATCCAGATCCTGCGCTGGGTTGAGCTCGACCACCTCAACCAGACCGGGCGCGACAAGGTCACACCGCTGCGCCGCGCCGACAAGGTCGCCTGACGCGACGTCAGTTCCAGGTCTGGGTGTCCGGATCGGCCACCCGCCACAGATACCAGCTCGCGACGGTCCGGTACGGAGCCCACACCCGGGTGATCTGCAGGGTACGCCGGTCCGACAGCCGGCGACCCTTGCCGTAGAGCTGGTTGACCCCGCGCCGCAGGCCGACATCGTCCATCGCAAACAGATCGAGACGATGCATCGCGAACATCAGGAACATCTCCGCGGTCCAGCGACCGATGCCGGGTTGGGCGTCGAGCAGTTCGATCGCGTCCTCGTCGTTCATCCGGCGCAGCTTGCGAAAATCGAGCGCACCGCTGTCGGCCGCCTCGGCGAGGTGACGCAACCACTTGACCTTGGACCAGGACAGCCCCGCTGCACGCAGCGCATCGGGTGACACCCCGAGCAGATGTCCGGGCTGCACATGTCGCTCGGCGCCGACCAGCGTCATCACCCGAGCCTGGATCGTATCCGCCGCTCGGCTCGACAGCTGCTGGCTGATGATGGATGCACAGAGCACGTGGAACGGATCACGCCGGCGCTTCGCCAGGCCGCAGGGCCCATAGCGCTCGATCAAGCCGGCCATGACCGGATCGGCGTTGCTCAGATGCAGTTCGGCGTCACGAAGCGTCTGATGGATGCGGGCCATGTGGACTGGGCGAAATGCGGACCGGCGCTACAATGCCACAAACCCGATCCGACACGGGGCACCTGTGCTCTTCACCTTCTTCTTCACGCTGCGCGCCGCCGGCCTCAAACCCAGCCTCAGCGAATTCCTGACGCTGCTGGAGGCGCTGTCCAAACACGTCGCGATCTTTTCGATCGACGACTTCTACCATCTGGCGCGGGCGACGCTGGTCAAGGACGAAACCCAGTTCGACCGTTTCGACCGCGCGTTCGCCGCCTATTTCAAGGGCGTCGAAGCGGTGACCGGCGAACTGTTTTCCGATCTTCCGGACGACTGGTTGCGCAAGATGGCCGAGCGCCACTTCAGCGAGGAGGAGAAGCGTCAGATCGAAGCCCTCGGCGGACTCGACAAGCTGATGGAAACCCTCAAGCAGCGCCTCGAAGAGCAGAAAAAGCGCCACGAAGGGGGCAACAAGTGGATCGGCACCGGGGGCACCTCGCCTTTCGGCAACGGGGGCTACAACCCGGAAGGCATCCGCATCGGCGGTTCCGGAGGCAACCGGCGCGCGGTCAAGGTCTGGGAGAAGCGCGAGTACCGCAATCTCGACGACACCCTCGAACTGGGCACGCGCAACATCAAGATCGCGCTGCGCCGCCTGCGCCGCTTCGCCCGCCAGGGGGCCCCGGAGATCCTCGACCTGGACGACACCATCACCTCGACCGCCCGCAATGCCGGTTATCTCGACATCAAGATGGTGCCGGAGCGGCACAACGCGGTGAAGGTCCTGCTGTTTCTCGACGTCGGCGGCTCGATGGATCCGCACATCCGCGTCTGCGAGGAGCTGTTTTCGGCCTGCAAGACCGAGTTCAAGCATCTCGAGTATTTCTACTTCCACAACTTTCTGTACGAATCCGTGTGGAAGGACAACGCGCGCAGGCATTCCGAGAAGATCCCGGTGTTCGACGTCCTGCACAAGTACACCCCGGACTACAAGGTCATCTTCGTCGGCGACGCGACGATGAGCCCGTACGAGATCGTGCATCCGGGAGGCAGCGTCGAGCACTGGAACGAGGAAGCCGGCGCCGTCTGGTTCAAGCGGGTGATGGATGTCTTCCCGCGCCTGGTCTGGCTCAATCCCGAATCCGAGCAACACTGGGGCCACACGCCGTCGATCCAGATCACCCAGGAGTTGCTCGGCGAGGAACGCATGTTTCCGATGAGCCTGACCGGACTCGAACAGGCGATGCGACGCCTGACGCGCTGAAGCCGGTTTCCGTTCGCTTGCCGCGTCCGGCATCACCGCGCCGACGCTGCGCGCATGCATCGCAACGGTGCACTAGAATGCCCGCTCCACCAATCCCGAGGGGAGAATAAAAAGTGACTGGAATGACTGCATTGCTCGGCTTTGCCGCATGGACCTTGGCGCTGATCGCACTGGTCGTCGGCTGGCGCGGGCTCGAGATCGTCCGCGGCAAGCCGGCCAACAGCTGGGGTCGCGGCAACGCCATCGAGTCGCCGTCGCTGGTCAAGCGCGCCGAACACGCCCATCTGAACGCGCTGGAGAACCTGCCGATCTTTGCGGTCATCGTGCTCGTGGCGCAGGTGATCGGAAAATCCGCCGTGGTCGATGCCGTTGCCGCATGGGTGCTGTACGCGCGAATCGCCCAGGGTGTCACGCATCTGATCGGCGTGACGCATATCCTCGTCCTGATCCGGGCGACTTTCTACGCCATCCAGTTCGGACTGTTCGCCTACCTGCTCTGGGGCCTGCTCGCCTGATGAAACCGTCCGTCAGACGCCTTCTTCGCCGCTGGTTGCTGGCGGGCTTTTTCGGTTTTGCGCTGTTCGTGCTGCTGTGCAACCGCTGGGTGATCAACAGCACTGACGCCTACGTGTTCCGCAACTGGTCGCTGCTGCCGTTCAACGACGTTGGCCTCGTGCTCGGCACCAGCAAGTATCTGGAAAGCGGAAAGCCCAGTCCTGCGTTCAACGGCCGGATCCGGTCGGCCGTTGAACTCTACTCGGCGGGCAAGGTTCGGCATCTGATCGTTTCCGGGGCCAACCCCGATTCGACCTACAACGAACCGCGTGCGATGTATCAGGCGCTGACCAAGGCGGGGATTCCGGAAAGCGCGATCACGATGGATTTCGCCGGTTTCCGCACCTTCGATTCGATTGTCAGGGCCCGCGAGATCTTCGGCCTGACGCGATTCACCGTGATCACCCAGAAGTACCACGCCTACCGGGCGGTTTTCATCGGCCGCAAGATGGGCATGCAGACGGTGGCGTTCGTGGCACCGGCGACGGCGGACGGCGATCAGGGCCGGCGCCATCCGGTACGCGAAGTGTTCGCGCGCGCCAAGGCGGTGATGGACATCTTCCTGCTGAGAACCGAACCGAAGTTCCTGGGCCAGCCGGAACCGATCCGGCTGGCGCCGGAAGCCGAACCCACCTGATATCTGCTCAGGCATGACGACAAAGGCCGGCTTGCGCCGGCCTTTGTCGTATGTGTCCCAAGCCGGGACCGGCAGGGCTGGTTCTAGAAGTTGTACTCGAACACCAGATCGGCGTAGTCGCGGTCACCCCACAGGTTCTGCTGCCCCGCGTCGAAATACATGTAGTACCCGGCCTTCACCGTCCAGGCCTGCAGGTAATTCACCGCGACGTGAGCGGAAACCTGCTTGCGATCCTTGACGAAATTGGTGATCGGCGTGGGAGTGATGCCCGCGACGTCGTGGTCGAAGCGCAGGCTCGGCTCGACCCGGAAGCGTTCGAACACGTTGTTGTAGGTCGCGCGCGCCGCCAGTTTGTAGCCCCATGAGAATGCGGTCGCATAGCCCTCGGTCTGCTGCGGCACCGCGATCCCGAACGCCGGCACCGTCGATGCCGAAACCAGGGCGGCGACATCGGCGTCGCCCGGCGCATAGGTGCCGGGTCCGTCGTACCGCATCACGCTCTGGGGCGGCAGATCGTGTACATACACCGCCGCGGCCTCGGCGACAAAGATCAGCTGATCCCAGCGCGTCGCGCGCAGCGGCCCGAAGATGCGCGTCACGCTGAAGTCGGCCTGGCTGACGTCGTGCCGCTGCCAGCCCCGGATGTACTTGCCACCGAGCGCCGAGCCGAACGGCAACGCCGGAGACGGCGTCACCTGACTGGGCAGGCCGACGCCGGCAAGCAGCACCTCGACGTCGTCGAACTGCAGGGGCTGGTCGACCTTGTAGCTGTACTCACCCTGCCACGACCAGTTGCCGACCACCGTGTTGAACGAGGTGCCGTAGAGCTGGATGTCTTCGGGATATTCCAGGAAATAGCGCCCCGTCGTCGACGGCGCGGCGTAGCTGGCCTTCGAATATCCGCTGACCACCGGCAGGCGGCTGTGGTAGTTCATCGCGTAGAACGACAGATCCATGTCGTTCAGAGACTCGATGAAGAAGTTCACCTTTAAACCGAACTGGCCGTCGTTGCCCGGATCGCGATCGGCGATGCGCGGGATCGTGGTGTTCGGGAAGTTCTCAGGCGGCAGTCCGAAGGTGATGTTGGCGCGCTGTCCCCCGGTACCGGCGAAATCGTTGGTCGACAGGTAGGTACCCGCGGCGTCGATCTCCGAGTGATCCCACTTGAGCTGATAGAACGCCTCGACATTGATCGCGTCGAACAGGTAGGTCGAGAACCACGCCATCGCCGTCGGCATGAAGATCTCGTCGAGTTCGGCACCGGGCACACGCGCCTGGTTGGCATCAAGCTCGATGATGCTGTTGATCCCGTGCAGAACGAACGTCGACTCACCCCAGTTGATGACCTGGCGCCCGATCTTGAACGACAGGTCGAACAGGCCGACATCGACGGACCCGTATACGTAGGCATCGAGCAGATCGGCATCATTGCCGACGTAGTTGCGGACATCCTCTGTGCGCTTGTCGTAAACGGAGATCGGCACTTCTGAAGGCCGCCCGGTCGGGGTCAGGCCGACACCGGGATCCGGCAGCCCGGGCGTCGGCGTGTAGTAGTTGTTGCGATCGAACGGCGTGAAGCTGTTGAGCTTCTGGTTGAACACGTAGCTGCCGCGGACGAACACGCCGAAATCGCCGCGGGTGACCGTCAGGTCCGACGTCAGCTTGGCCGCCGCAGAGACGATGTCGCCGGCGTCGAAGGCCAGATTGCCGTCGTCGCCATTGGTCGAGAACGCGTTGCCGCCGTTGCCGATACCGATCAGATCCGGGTCGCGCGACTCCGTCCGCATCGCCGCGCCGACGGTGAGGCGGTTGTCGTTGTGGAACGACCATTCGGCCGCACTCGCCGCGATCGGCAGCAGCACCGAGCCCGCGGCCGTCAGCGCCAGCACCACGGTTCCGCTCGTCTTCTTGTTCGTATGCTTGATCATGGTCGCGTCTCCTCAGCGCTGTGCGGCGGCCGAAGCCGGGCACGGATTGCCGACCTTCAGGACGGTGCCGTTGGTCGCCAGGAACGTGGCGGTCTGCCCCTGCATTTCGCAGGTCGCGTCGAGCGACGCCGCCGGGCTGAGAATCGACCCGTGATCCCCCTGGTTGAACCTGACCACGTTGTTGCGCGCGGCTTCACCGGTCAGCAGCTGCGCCGCAGCCGGCACATCCAGACCGTCCTGCGCGTCGGGACCCGGGACATAGCCGAGCCCCATGATCCGCGCCAGCGGATCGGTTCCCGCCAGATAGCCGGGAACGGTCAGGGTGTCGACGGTGTTGCACTCGCCCCCGGAGATCGCACAGTTGGGCACGACCGCATCGCCGCTGACCTCGATCATGTGGATCGGATGCAGGGCCGCAGCCGCAGTGGCGTAGTTGATCGGATCGGCGTCGTCGATGACCGTCTGCGCAAAACGGATGAAGGTCTCGAAGTTGTCGTTGCCCTCGACGATGCTGCCGTCGCTGGCGGCGAACAGGCCCGCCGCAATCCGCGGACCGAAAGTCGCCGAAGCGTCGAGCAGCTTGGCGATCCCGCCGCCGGGCATTGCCAGTGTGGCGGCGCCGATGCTGTCGTCGAAGCCGAGCATCGTCGCCCCGACGATGCCGCCGAGCGAATGCCCGACGAAACGCACCGTCGATCCGTCGAGGACCGCGCCCGTCGGCACGAAGCCCGCCGCGGTCGGCTGCAGGATCAGCGCGGTCGCCAGCGACTCCCGCAACGTGAACAGGTCGGCCGCCGCCTGACGCAGATTGTCCCGGCTCGTCAGCAGACTGCTGAGATTGATGAAGTGCGTTCCGGACGCATCGACGATGCCGTCGGCCGGCGGGGCGCCGGTCTGGTTGTCGACCAGATCCAGGTCGAAGGTCCGCTCGGTCGTTCCCGGGACCCGCAGGGCATTGTCGGGCTCGACCCCGTGCAGCGGCAGGTCGATCGCGATCGCCGCGAAACCCGCCGCGGCGAGAGCCGGCGCCAGCGCCAGCATCTGTGAACGATTGCCGGTGATGCCATGCTGGAAGATGACGACGGGCCAGCCCCCGGCAGGCATCGACTGCCCGCTGTTCTGGTTCGGAATCGTCATCAGCACCGGCACCGTCTGCGCGGCACGCGCCAGCGGCGCCGGGAAGCAGCCGGTGGTGCTGACACTGACGGCGCCAACCTGCGCCAGTGCGGCACAGGGCGTCCCCGTCGGCGTGTTGCCGTCGGTGACCACCGCAGGGTCGGCATGCCAGAACGTCGTCAACGGGTTGTCCGGCGCACCGTCGACGATGAAATCCGGGTCGTCGGCGCTGGCGCTGGCATCGGCAAGGTAGTACGGCAGGCTGATGCTGCCGACGTAGATGTCGGCAACCGGAGGCAGCGCGGGCACCGCGTCCTGCACCGTCAGCCCCGACGCGATCAGTTGCAGCGCCTGAGCCGACGCGTTTTCGCGCAGATACGCCAACGATATCCCCTGCGACTGGGTCGTGAACGGCCAGGCGATCACCAGACTCTCGGCACTCAGCCCCGCCGCGCCGAGCGCCGGCAGGATCTGCGCCTGATAGAGCTGGCGGATGCCCTCCAGCGTCGCCCGCTGGCTGGCGCTGAGCAGCGTCAGCACCGGCTCGCTGCCGGCGGCGAACTGGGCATCGACCGTCTGCGCCGACACCACGACGCGGAACAGATCCGCCGGTTCGGCCGGCAGACCATCGACGGACTGCAACTGGCGGGTCACCGCGACCAGGTAGGTCGTCGCCGGAGACAAGGGCTTGAGCGGCTCGATCAGCAATCGCGTGCGCAGCAGGTTCAGCGGCGCGCCGGTGGCCGGATCGACCGCCGGCGACGACAGCACCCGATAGTCCACCCCCGGCACCAGCGCCGAGAATGTCTTGGTGTTGATGATGACGATCGAACCCGGCGCGTTGGCCGTGTCGATGTCGACGCCACCGATGAAGTCGGTGAACAGCGAACCGACCGTCGAGAAGCCGTCCAGGTAGTTGGCGGCGGTGACGAACGGCGCATTGCTGCCGTTGGGAATGTTCAGCGTGGCGTCGGTCGTACCGGTGAACAGGCCGTCGTTCGGAAACGGAATCACCGCGCTGGCAGCAACCGGATCGAACAGCGAGAACGCCTTGTCAGGAGACTCCGCCAGCCCACCGTCGCCATTGTCCGCCTTGCCGCACGCGACCAACGCCGCGGCCAATAGCAGCGGCACCCACTTGGAATACGTCATCGAGGCTCTCCTTGTGCGCACTGTCGAGGGGCATTCCCCTCACCCGTCCGTATCCGGCCCGAGGCGGCCGGTCTATTGTGTAAGCGGGTTCAGTATCGCGCCCTAAAACGCGGAGGCCAATGGAGTTTCTGACGGAACAGCGCCGCTCAGCTACCGTTCGTCGGATTGCTGCAACGCACCATCAGGAGGCATCGAATCCGGGCTCGCCCCGTAACAGGTCAGTCACCGCCGAGCGCCAGCCATCGCCGGCGACCAGCAGCGACAAGGGCATGCGACGACGTGCGACGTCCTCGACCGTACTCGCCATCTCGGCGCGCACCGCGTGCACCGCCTCGGCCGCCACGAACGGCGCGTCCGGATGGATGCGGGCGGCCAGCTCGGGACGTTCGGCGATGAGCGCGAGCATCGCCTCGATTCCGGTGCCGTGGCGCTGACTCAGCCAGCGCGCGGCTTCCAGGTCGACTCCGGCCTGGGCCAGCTGCGCGATCGCCTGCGACTGCCAGGTTTCGAACATCTCCTGCGGCGCACCGGGGAGCGGATGCAGTTGCGTCACCGGCGCCGGCGCGCGACTGCCGAGCTGGGCATAGACCTTGTCGACGATGCTCTGGCTGTCGAAGCGGGCCGTGGTGTACTTGCCGCCGACGTGCATCAGCAGACCCGGGCGCGGATTCAGGACCTCGAAGTCCCGCGTCACCGCCGACAGGGATTCGGCGTCGACCGCCTGCAGCATGCGCACGCCGGCGAAGCGCCCGATCACATCGGCTTCGGTCCAGCCGATTCCAGGCATGCCGCGGCGCACGCCGTCGAGCAGGTAACGGGTTTCCTCGTCCGTCGGCTGGGCTTCCGAGGGATGCCGGACCTCTTCTTCGGTGGTGCCGACCAACGTGCGTCCGTACCACGGGATCACGAAGAACACGCGCCCGTCCTTCGCCGTCAGCAGGAAGGCGTCGTTGCAGCCGGGCACGGCCGGCAACACCAGATGGGTGCCCTTGATCAGCGTCACCTTCGGCGCCGCGGCACCGGGCAGGAACGGCGCCCACGGACCGGCGGCGTTGACCACGACCTTGGCGCGCAGATCGAAGGTTTCATCCCCGGCCAGATCCCGGACCTGGGCGCCACAGACACGCTCCTTGCCATCGTCGAGCAGCGACAGCGCCTCGACCCGGTTGGCGCAGACCGCGCCGAAGGCCTGCGCCGAAGCGGCGACGAGCAGATTGACGCGGGCGTCGTCCTCCTGGCAGTCACCGTAGCGGAACGCCCCGAGCAGACCCTCGGGGTCGACGAAGGGGTAGTCCGACAGCAGCTGCCGGCGTCCGAAATAGCGATGCCGCGAGACCGGCTGATGCCCGATCGCCATCAGGTCGTAGAGCGTCAGTCCCGCGGCGATCATCGGGCGCCCGACGCGCCCGCCCTTCCACATCGGCAGATAGAAATTGAGCGGGCGCACCAGATGCGGCGCGATCCGGAACAGCGTTCTGCGCTCGCGCAGCGCGTGGCGCACCAAGCCGAACTCGTACTGCTCGAGATAGCGCAGGCCGCCGTGGATCAGCTTGCTCGAGGCCGACGAGGTGCCGGCGCCCCAGTCGCTCTTCTCGACCAGGGCCACCGACAGCCCCCGACTGGCGGCGTCATAGGCGGCCCAGGCGCCATAGATCCCGCCGCCGATCACCAGCAGGTCGAAACTGCCATCGCGCAGGGCCCCGATATCACGCTGAAACGGAAAAGCCTTCTTCATCCATCGCTCCCTGTTGGACGCAGCCGCCGATCCGACCGCTACTTGTAGACCGTCTCGATGTCGAAGTGCCCCTTGGGCTGCCGGTGCAACTGGACGTAGGCCTCGGCGATATGCCGCGGATCGAACTTGGTGCCGCGCTGCACGAAGCCGTGCACGGTGACGGTCGCCACATGCACGCCGTGCGTCCCGAGATCCTGCGCCAGGGTATAGGTCAGTGAACGCAGCGCGGCCTTGTCCATCGACAAGGAGGCATAGTCCGCCGCCGGCTCGTAGGCGAACCCGCCGCCGGTGAACAGGATCGTGCCGCTGCCGCGCTGGATCATCGCCGGCGCCACGCTGCGCGCCGCGATCAGCGCACCGACGACATTGGTGCGGAAATCGTCGAGCACCTGTTCGCTCGAAACCACCATCGGCCGTCCGATCTCGAAGGTGGCGACGTTGTACACGAGCACCGCCGGATCGCCGAGGTCGGCCCGCGCCGCGTCGAGTCCCTTCATCAAGGAGGCTTCGTCGCTGGCGTCGGCCGCGTAGGCGCGCGCCGTGCGCCCGGTCTTCTTGTCGATGTCGGCGCACATCGACTGCAATCGCGCCGGTTGCCGCGCCAGCAGCGCGATATCGTAGCCCTCGGCGGCAAATGCCATCGCGACGGCCTTGCCGATGCCCGGGCCGGCCCCCACGATCACGCAGCTCTGGCGCTGCGTCTCTGATCCAGAGTCGGTCATACGTTTCCTGATTGTTGGACGGACGAGGATGCACCCTCGACACCATCATAGTCCGGCCCGCGCCACGGACCCAGCCTTGGGCGAAATTTCGGCCAGCCGGCACGCCTGGCGAGTCATGCCAAAAGGGTTCAAACTGGTCGCCGTCCACATTGCGATCAGCGCGCGGCGAATGCCGCCGGGAGCTGCCGGCCGTCGATCGCCGAACTTGAAGATGACGCAAGGCGCGAGCACAGAATGAACGACCATTCCAAGCTGCTGGACCAACTGCGAATCGATCGGACGATGGAAGCGGCCAGCCGTTCGACGATATGGCCGTGGCTGCTGATCTGCGGGCTGCTGGTCGCCGGCGCGATCGGCGCCTACATCCGGTGGTCCGGTGACACGCCGATCGCGGTGCGCAGCGCAACCGCACGCGCATTGAATCCGGAGACGACGGCCACGTCGGTGCTCGACGCCTCCGGCTACGTCGTCGCCCGGCGTCAGGCGACGGTCTCGTCGAAGGTCACCGGCAAGGTCACCGAGGTCCTCATCGAAGAAGGCCAGGCCGTCCGCCAGGGCGACGTGCTGGCCCGGATCGACGACTCCAACGCCCGTGCGCAGCTGGCGCTGGCGCAGTCACAGCTGCAGGCCGCCCGTACCCAGCTCACCGAGATCAACGTCCAGCTCGCCGAGGCCGAACGCCAACTGCGCCGGACGCGCGAGCTGTCGGAGCGGCAGCTCGTCAGCGATCAGGCGCTGGACAGCGCCCAGGCCAGCGTCGACGGGCTCAAGGCGCGCCTCGCCACGACGCGCAGCAATGTCGTCGTGGCGGAGCGCAGCGTCGCCGTCCAGCAGCAGCAGCTCGACGACACCGTCGTGCGCGCGCCCTTCGACGGCGTGATCACCATCAAGAACGCCCAGCCGGGCGAGATGATCTCGCCGCTGTCCGCGGGCGGAGCCGGAACCCGGACCGGCATCGGCACGCTTGTCGACATGCGATCGCTCGAGGTCGAAGTGGACGTCAACGAGAACTTCATCAACCGCGTCGAATCGGGGCAGAAGGTCACCGCCCGTCTCAACGCCTACCCCGACTGGCGGATTCCGGCCGGCGTGATCGCGGTGATCCCGACCGCCGACCGCAGCAAGGCCACGGTCAAGGTCCGGATCGGGCTCGACGTCGAGGATCCGCGCATCCTTCCCGAGATGGGCGTGCGCGTGTCGTTCATGGACGCCGCGGCGCAGAGCCCGGAACCGCAGACCGTCAGCGCCGGCGTCCTGATTCCCGCCGAAGCGGTGCACGACGGCGAGGTCTTTGTCATCGACGCCGGCCATGTCGAGCGCCGCGCCGTCGTCACCGGCGGCTCGGACGGCACCGACATGATCGTCATGTCGGGGCTGCGCCGCGGCGAACGCGTCGCGATCGGGGCGCTGTCCGAGCTGTCCGACGGCGCGAAGGTGCAGGTGACCGACTGATCCACGGCGGCTTGCCGCGCGACACTGCCGGCAGCGATGCCGACCACTACCAGCTGGGGGGAACACGTGAACGAGCCCATCGTCAGTCTGCGGGACGTCAGCAAGGCCTACACGCGAGGCAAGCAGAGCGTCCCGGTGCTGCAGGACCTGAGCCTGGACATCGCGCGCGGCGATTTCGTCGCCCTGATGGGCCCCAGCGGCTCCGGCAAGACCACGCTGCTGAACCTGATCGGCGGCCTCGACCAGCCCAGCTCCGGACAGGTGATCGTGGGCGGACAGCGGATCGAGCAGCTCGGCCGCGGCGAGCTGGCGAAATGGCGTGCCGCCAACGTCGGCTTCGTGTTCCAGTTCTACAACCTGCTGCCGATGCTCACCGCCGAACGCAACGTCGAGCTGCCGCTGCTGCTGACCCATCTGGGCAAGGCCGAACGCATGAAGCGCGTGGGCATCGCCCTGCAGGTCGTCGGTCTTGCCGACCGCGCCCGTCACAAACCCGGCGAGCTGTCGGGCGGGCAGGCCCAGCGTGTGGCGATCGCGCGCGCCATCGTCGCCGACCCGACTCTGCTGATCTGCGACGAGCCGACCGGCGACCTCGACCGCAGGACCGCCGACGAGGTTCTCGGCCTGTTGCAGACCCTCAATCGCGATCACGGCAAGACCATCGTCATGGTCACGCACGATCCCAAGGCCGCCGAGTACGCCACCCACCAGCATCATCTGGACAAGGGTGCCCTGGTCGATCCGGTCGACGGAGCCGTGGCGTGAAGCACCTGCCGCTGGTGTGGGCCGCGCTGTGGCGCAAGAAGACGCGCACCACCCTGACGCTGCTGTCGATCATCGTGGCATTTTTCCTGTTCGGACTGCTCCAGGGGGTCAACGCCGCCTTCAACCGGGGGGTCGAGCTGGCCAACGTCGACCGCCTCGTGGTGATCAACCGGATCGCCCTGACCGAACAGCTGCCCTACGCGTACATGGCCCAGATCGACGCCGTCGAGGGCGTCCGCGGCGCCGCCTTCGCGACCTGGTTCGGCGGCTACTACCAGGACCCGAAGAACTTCATCTTCGCGGCGCCGGTGGACATCGATCGCTATCTGGCCGTGGTGCCGGAGATCGTCGTCGACAGCGCGGAGGTCGACGCGATGAAACGCACGCGCACCGGAGCGCTGGTCGGCATCGAGGCCATGCAGAAGTACGGCTGGAAGGTCGGCGACCACATTCCGATCCATTCGACGATCTGGCCGCATGGCGACGTCAACAATCTCGACTGGGAATTCGACATCGTCGGCACCTACGACTTTCCGACCGACCGCAGCCAGACCCAGGGCATGTTGTTCAACCATGGCTACTTCGACGAGGCCCGCCTCTACGGCAAGGGCACGGTCGGCTGGTATCTGGTCAGGGTCCAGGACCCGACCCAGGCCGCCGCGGTCGCCAAGCGCATCGATGCTCTGTTCGCCAATTCCCCGAACGAGACCAAGACCCAGAGCGAGAAGGAATTCTCCCAGTCATTTCTCAAACAGTTCGGTGACATCAACTTCATCGCCAATGCCATCATCGGCGCGGTGTTCTTCACGTTGCTGTTCCTCACCGGCAACACGATGATGCAGTCGGTACGCGAACGCATCCCGGAGCTGGCGATCCTCAAGACCCTCGGATACAGCGACGGCGCGGTGCTGACACTGGTGCTCATCGAAGCCCTGCTGATGTGCGTGATCGCGGCCGGCGCCGGTCTGGCTCTGGCCTACCTGGCGTTTCCCGCGCTCAAGAACTACATCGGCGTGGCCACGCTGCCGTGGCCGGTGATCGGGACCGGACTGACCGTCGCGGCGCTGCTGGCGGCGCTGGTCGGGCTGCCGCCGGCGCTGCGCGCGCGCCGCCTCAACATCGTCGACGCGCTGACCGAGCGCTGAGGAGCCGGACATGCTCAAACAGATCCTCGCCGTCACCGCGATGAGCCTGCGCGGCCTGCCGTCGCGTATCGGAACGTCCTCGGTGATCGTGATCGGCATCGCCGGCGTCGTCGCCGTGCTGGTCTCGGTCCTGGCAATGGCGCTGGGATTTCGTCAGACCGTGGCCGGAAGCGGGCGCCCGGACCGGGCGATCGTGCTGCGCGGCGGCTCCAACGCCGAGCTGTCCAGCGCGCTGACCCGCGACAGCGTCCTGACGATCATGGACAGCGCCGGCGTCCGCCGCAACGCGGACGGCAAGCCGATCGCCTCCGCCGAGGCCGTCGTGATCGTCAACCTGCCGAAGATCAGCGACGGTTCGGACTCCAACGTCACCCTGCGCGGCGTCGGACGGCGCGCGTTCGAGGTCCGGCCCGAAATCCGCCTCGTCGAGGGCCGCATGTTCGAACCGGCGGTGCGCGAGGTGATCGTCGGACTCGCCGCGCAGCAGCAGTTCCAGGGGCTCCAGGTCGGCAGCACCATCGCCTTCCGCGACAGTGACTGGACCGTCGTCGGCGCCTACGAGAGCAACGGAGATTCGCACGAATCCGAAATGATGGCCGACAGCGAGACCGTGCTGTCGGCGTATCGACGCAACGGCTTCCAGTCGGTGACCGCGCTGCTCGATTCGGCCGACGCCTTCCCCGCGTTCAAGGACGCGCTGACGACCGACCCGACGCTGACCGTCGACGTCAAACGCGAACCGGAGTATTACGCCGAGCAGTCGCGGCAACTCACCACCGTGCTCAATTTCCTGGCCTACTTCGTCGGCGGCATCATGGCTGTCGGCGCGATGTTCGGCGCGCTCAACACCATGTATTCGGCGGTATCGAGCCGCTCGACCGAGATCGCGACGCTGCGCGCGATCGGCTTTTCGTCGGCGCCGGTCGTCGTTTCGGTGATGGTCGAGGCGCTGGTCCTGGCGCTGATCGGCGGTTGCGTCGGCGCCCTGATCGCCTGGCTGTTCTTCAACGGCAACGTCGTCAACACGCTCGGTCAGAACTTCAGCCAGATCGTGTTCCGCCTGACAGTGGATCCGGCACTGATCGGGCTCGGGATCGTCTGGGCGTTGCTGATCGGTCTGTGCGGCGGTCTGCTGCCCGCGCTGCGCGCCGCGCGCCTGCCGATCGTCGAGGCCCTGCGCGCCCGCTAGGGTCCGTCAACGCGGCCAGTCGCAGCGAACGGGACTCAACCCGGCAGACGCAGCCACAGCACTGCGGCAATGATGATGGTCCCGATCAGGATCGCCGCGGCGATCATCGCGGCGCCCCTATCGGATCCCCACGGCGCGCCCGGCATCAGCCGCGACGACTCGCGGCCCGCGACCGGGGCCACGTCGAGCGGCACCGTCTCCGGCTCGGCGGTGGTCGTGACTTCCCGCGTCCCCGTAACCGCCGGCTCGCCGGTATCGCGGCTGTCATCGAGGATGTCGAGCGCGTCGAACAGCGCGATCCGGAACTCGTAGGCGGACTGGAAGCGATCCTCGATGTGCAACGCCAACCCCGTGCGCAGCGCCTGTTCGAACTTGACGTCGCCCAGGCCCATCGGTCGCATCACCTCATCGTCGCCGACCCGGTCCAGCGCAGCGGGAGGGATCTTGCCGGTGACCATCCGGTACAGCGTCGCCGCAACCGCGTAGACGTCGGTCCACGGCCCCAGACGCCCCTCTTTCTGGTACTGCTCGAGCGGCGCGTAGCCCTCGGACAGCAGTACCAGCCCGCCGCCGTCGGCCGAACGCGTCGCATCCCGCGCGGCGCCGAAGTCGAGCAGGATCGCGCGGCCACCGCTGGCCAGATAGATGTTCTGCGGCTTGATGTCCCGGTGGATCACGCCGTGGTCGTGCACGAACTGCAGGCCTTCGAGAACCGGCCCCAGAAAACGGACCGCGACTTCGGCCGAAACGTGCCCTTCCCGCAGTGTGGCCATGTAATCGCCGAGGCTGATGCCCTCGTAGTAGTCCATCACCAGATACGCGGTGTTGTTGGCACGGAAAAACGCCCGCACACGCACGATGTTGGGATGGTCGAAGCGCGCGATGACGCGCGCCTCGGCGAGAAAGTCCTCAAGGCCCTCGCGGTAGGCCGTTTCGTGCTCGGGGCTGTCGACGACCACGTCCGTCGACGTCTCCGAGCGACCGGCCAGACGTCTCGGCAGGTACTCCTTGATCGCGACCCGCTGCTGCAGGTGCACATCCCAGGCGATGTAGGTGATGCCGAATCCACCGGGGCGGCCGAGCACGCTGCCGACCCGGTATTGTCCGCCGATGATCACACCGTGCGGCAGATACAACGCGGTGCGCGGCGCCGACTCGTCGTAGCCGCAATGGGGGCAGACCGCCAGGCTGTTCTTGTTTTCGAAGCACCCCGGACAGTGCTTTTGATAGATCATGCCGATCCGACCCTACCCGCTGAGCGGCGATTCCGCCGCGTCCATTGTATCGGCCATCGACGACCGTTCGGGCGCCCCCCATGTGCGTTGGCGCGGCAGCCCGGCTTGGCATGCTAAATTTGCGACCATAATTTGCGCATGGGTAATGACGGATCGGTCCACTTCCCGGCGACTCAGCAAAAGGATTCCTCCGCGATCGTGTCGATGAACAGTGACCCCGACATCAGGATCGGCGCGCTCGCGCTGGCGGAGTTCAGCGACCCGCGTCGTGCGCTGATCACGGACGCCGCGGTCAACCCGGACGAAATCCGGCGCCTGTCGCAAGCTGTCGAGGCGCATTCCGGAGAGGTGCTGGAACTCAGCCTGCGACGGATGCTGGCTTACTTCGGGAACAGCCAGGACGCGCTCAGGTTTGCGGAGGCGGTCCAGTCCGAGATGACGGCAATCCGCGCCAAGGACCCCGAACGTCATTCACTCAGCGCACGCGTGATGCTCGGCCACGGCCGCATGACGATCCGCGACGGTCGCCCCAGCGGCGACTGGACCTATCGCCTCAACGGCATGCTGTCGCGCGTCCCCGTGCACGGCATCGCCGCGCTCGAGGGTTTTGTCGAGACACTGCCGGAGGCCGATACCAAACCGTCGCCGACCGAGCTCGCACCCGGCGTGTACCTGATCCAGGAGATCGCCTCCGAAAACGTCGAGACCCAGCTCGCCTCGCCGCTCCAGAACGAATCCGGCGTATTCACCTCGATCACGCTGCGCCTGCACGGCCAGCCGCGCGTGCTGCGCAGCTCCGACTGTCCGGTGCTGATCGGCCGCGACTCGAAGTGCCTGGTCCAGCTCAAGTCGGAAACCGCCTCGCGCATCCACGGCCGCATCGAATACGGACAGGGGCGCTTTCACTACGTGGACGACAGCCGCAACGGCACCTTCGTGCTCACCGGCTCCGGCGAGGAGGTCAAACTCTGGCACGATCGCATCGCCCTGGTCGGCGACGGCGCGCTGAGCGCCGGCGCGCCGCTGGCGAAGCAGACCGGGGAGATCGTGCGTTTCAGCTGCCATTCCTCCCCCCTGTCGATGATGGGAGCCGCGCCGGAGGGTGACACCATCCGGCTCGGTCGGTGACATGCGCAGCCGGTTGGCGCCCGAGCAGATCCGTGCGCGCTTCGTCGAGTGCGCCACGGCCAAGTTCGCCGACAACGTTCCCGACTTCGTGCGCCTGCGCAAACTGGTGGACGACAACGGCGGCCGCTTTCTGAACGACCACGGCGCGATCCGGACCGCCGATCCGCATCTGCGCGACCTCTTCATCCGCGCCGCCCAGGTGCTCGGACTGCATCGGGAACGCGAGTACGCGTTTCCGGCCAAACGTCTGCTGTCCTGCGACCTGCAGGTGATCGGCGAGGACGCCGCGCAGTTCAAGATTTTCGTCTCGCAGGTCGACCTCGAGGCGTTCCCCTCCGACGTCTGGCGGCTGATCGAGGAGGACTGCGCGCAGCAGGCCGCCCACGTCGACCACGCTCCGTTCGTCGCGTTGATCGAGCGCTTCGAGGCACATGGCGCACTGGACGCCGCCGATGCCGATGCCTTCGTCGATCACTTCGTGCACCGCCTGATGCGGCGCAACGGGCCACCGATGTCCCGCAGCACCCTCGAAGCCGTCGCCGCGGTCTCGGGAGAGGCCGCCAGCGCACTGGCGCTGGGTCCGGACTTCAATCACGTCACCATCGACGTGCGTGCGGCGGGCTTCGACAGCATCGAGGCCATGGCCACGACCATGCAGTCGATCGGCATGCGCATGCTGCCGCAGATCCAGGGCGCGCCGGACAGCATGCTGCGCCAGACCGCAACGCTCGCGGCCAGCGTCGCCACGCCGGTGCTCGAAGCCGACGGGCGCACCGGCAGCGCCGGAACCGAGAAACAATTCGTCGAGATCATCGAACGCGGCCAGGCCACCGATGCCGACGGCCATCGGCTCTGGCGCCAGGACGGCCGCCCCCTGATCTACCGCAATTTCCTGTCCGCCAACGCCGCGCGCATCTTCGATGCCGCCGCGACCAGGACCGTGCGGTGACGAGTCCTTCCGAGTCGGAATCCCGGCAAACCGCCGAACTGCAGAAGCTGCTGAAGCGACCGCTCTGGTCACAGCGTTTTCCGCCTCACCTGGAGCGACGCTTCCGCCGCGACTCGGCGGAACGCTCGACCCGGCTCACCCGCGGCACGTTCACGCTGGCGCTGCTGGTCCTGGCGACATATCTGCTGATCGACGTGATGACGGTGCGGCGCCTCGCCGATCCGATCGTGGCGATTCTGCTGGGCGGCATCTGCGCCCCGCTCACGCTGATCGGCGCCGCGGGCAGCTACGTCCCGCACTGGCACCGGAGCCTGATGCGTCTGCTGCCGTTCATGATGCTGATCGTGGGAGTCGCGATCGCGGCGGCAGCGGGCCGCTGCCTGGAGCTGGGCCTGCCGCCACCCTACGAGCTGATCGTGCTGCAGCTGATCAACATCCAGTTGCTGAGCGGATTGCCGTTTCGCACGACCTTTCCCGTCGCGCTGGCGACTACCGCGGCGCTGGCACTGATCGAGGGCGCCGACCAGTCCGACCCCCAGCGCCTGGTGTGGAATCTCAGTTTCATCCTCTTCACGCTGGCCACCTGCAGCCTCGGCAGTTTTCTCGGTGAGCAGGTTTCACGGCGCAGCTGGCTGCAGGCACGCCTGCTGAACCGGCTCGCCCATCATGACGAGCTCACCGGCCTGTACAACCGCCACGCCCTGATCCTGCGCGCGGAACTGCTGCTCGAGGCGGCGGCACGCGATCACTGCCCGGTCTCGGTGATCCTGTGCGACACCGACTACTTCAAGCGACTGAACGACCGTCTCGGCCACCTCGCCGGCGACGAGGCCCTGCGCAGCGTCTCCGACGCACTGCAGCAGGCCACGCGGCGCGGCAGCGACCTGACGGCCCGCTGGGGCGGCGAGGAATTCCTGATGGTACTGTACGACTGCGACCGCGATGCCGCCGTGGTGCGGGCCGAGGCGGCGCGCAAGCAGATCGAATGCCTGCGCATTGCCAACCCGGATGCGGACGGCGGAATTCTGACGATGAGCTTCGGCTGCGCCACGCAACCGGTCGGGATCCGCATCGCGCTCAACACGCTGGTGGGCGCCGCCGACGCGGCGCTGTATCGGGCCAAGTCGTCCGGCCGCAACCGCACCTGCGTCCAACCCCCGCCCGAGTCTCCCGGCGACGATGCGCTCAATCGCCCGGCGGCGGCGCAACCGGCGGCCGCGGCGGCCAGAAGAAATCCTGCGGCCGACTGACGAAACGCTTCAACAACGCAACGAGCAGCGCACGGCGATTGGTCAGCGACACCCGCTGCGCACGCATCGCCACGTACAGCGCCAGACTGAAGCTCACCGCAAGATTCAGCAGGCCGATGACCGAGACGCCCAGCACCGCCGCGGGCAGCAGTTGCCAGAGCGGAACCTCCTGCAGCGCTGCCATCGCGTAGGTCGTATTGGCGGATGTGAAGGTGACGTGCAGCGTGTCCATCGGAATGCCGAACACGCGCCCCAGCGCCCCCACCGACCCCAGCATCACACCGAAGAACACGCTGCCCATCAGGCCGCCGAGGTTATTCTCGACATAGCTGGCAACGTGCTCGGCGACGCGGACCCCGAACAGGCGGCGCAGCCAGCGCAGCTGCCGCACCCGGCGCGGAATCCGGCCGTACGCCGCCTTGTTGTCGTAGTAGCCCGAGATCAGTCCGGTCGCGAACAGGCAGATGCCGGTGATCGCGGCCCAGATCCAGACGTGCGGACTCAGCGGATCGGTATCCGCCAGCAGATGGGTCGCCTTGTTCGATGACAGATACGGCTCGCCGTAACGCATCCAGTGCGTTTGCGCCACGAACAGCGCCAACGGCACGGCCACCACCAGATTGCCGACCAGGGCGATGAACTGACTGCGGAACGTACGCACCATCAGATCAGCCAGGCGGCTCATGCCGTGCTTGTCCTCGCCGGTCTCGATCGCCTGGGCGATCGCATTGGCCGTCATCGCCGGCTGTTTCGTGGCGAGCGAGAAATGAAACACGTACATCAGCACGAACGCGACGGCGTAAATGCCGCTGTACACCAGGGCCTCGACGAAAGGGGCCCGGGTCGGGTCATACACCGACAGCTTGACCAGCGACGCCAGCACCACGATCAGGCCGGCCCCCATCGCCGACCGGAACAGCCGGAAGAACTCCGCCCGGCTGCTGGTGATGTACTGCTCACCGGCCTTGCTGGCATTGGAGACGATGCGCGTCGACAGCAGATCCAGCGTCTGCGCCCACAATTCGCCGACACTGTTGCGGCGGTTCTCGGCCCGCACCACCTGCTTGAAGAAACGCACGCGCAGCTCGTTCAGATCGTGCGCCGCGCGCCGTTCGAGCAACAGCAGCAGCAGTTTCAGCCGCGCGATGTTCTGGGTCAGTCGCGCCAGCAGCACCGTGAGGCTGACGCTGGCGCCGGTCTGCGCGGCCTGCTTGCGGACCCTGCCGAGGATCTCGTCGCACTGTCCCAGCAGCACCAGCAGGTGCTTGTCGTCGACCTCCGGATCGCGCTTGTCGCTGATCGCCTGCCGGCGTTCGTCGATGAAATGGCGCATCTCGACGTTCTGCGTCAGGAACGGCGACTCATAGCGCTCGATCGCCGGATGGTTGCGCACCAGCTCCGGCTCCAGCCCCATCGCCGCGATCCGGTACGACGTCACCTGCAGCGCCTCGAGAATCTGGAACGGCATGCGGCGACCGTCGGTACCGCTGAGCACCGCGCCGAAATCCAGCGCATCGAGCAAGCCCACCCATTCGGCATCGCCGATCGCCTCGACCCAGACGTGATCGTCGCGCCGCTCGAACAGGATGTAGAGCACGTCGCTGAGCTGCTCGGTGTCGAGCTCGTCGGGCAGCACCTTGGCCCCGAGCCGGTGCCACAGACCGCTGAAGAACCCCTCGTTGGCAAGAATCCCGGAGTCGGTCAGCAACCGCAGCGGCTGCTTGGTCGCGGTCAGCCACAGCACGCTGTTGCGAACGCCGGCGCGCGCCGCCGCGTCCTCGCGCACGACTTCGGTCAGCAGCTTGAGGCGCTGTTGCGCCGGCTCGGCCCTCGATGCCCGGCGCGGCCGCAGCCAGCGCACCAGTGCCCGCAGCGCGGCCAGACGCTGTTCGTCGCCGGCGCCATGCAACTGCTCGAGCACGCCGTCGAGGCGCTGTCGGTCACGCTGTTGCTGCCGCTGGGCCGCGGCAGTCTGTTCGCCCGCCCGGCGGTTCATACGGACGCCAGCTGCCGTCGGAACGACGCAGAAACGGAAATGGAATAGGGCTTCACGAAGCGGGACACGGCGCGCCGGCGGCGCAGGTCCGCCTTTTTGTCATGCCCGGGCCGGCATCTGCAAGCCCCTTGCTCAAAAAGATGGGCCGCGACCGCACGACGGCGGCCGCGGCCGGGCGAAACCGCTTTACTTCTCGACGAACGCGCGCTCGATCACGTAGTCGCCGGGAGTGCCGATGTTCGGCGAGATCTCGAAACCGCGGGCATCCAGCAGCGCCGCGGTGTCGGCCAGCATGCTGGGACTGCCGCAGATCATCGCCCGGTCGCTGGCGGCGTCCAGGGACGGGATCCCGAGATCCTCGAACAGCTTGCCGGACTCGATCAGGTCGGTCAGCCGACCCCGGTTGCGGAACGGCTCGCGCGTCACCGTCGGGTAGTAGAGCAGCTTGTCGCCGACGATCTCGCCGAAAATCTCATCCTGGCGCAGGTCACGCGTCAGATAGTCCTGGTACGCCAGCTCGCTGACCTGGCGGACACCGTGGATCAGCACGATCTGCTCGAAGCGCTCGTACATCTCGGGGTCCTTGACCAGGCTCAGGAACGGCGCCAGCCCGGTGCCGGTGCTGAACAGAAACAGGCGGCGCCCCGGGCGCAGGTCGTGCAGCAGCAGGGTACCGGTCGGCTTGCTGCTGACGAAGATCTCCTGCCCTTCCTGCAGATGCTGCAGACGCGAGGTCAGCGGGCCGTCCGGCACCTTGATGCTGAAGAATTCCAGGTGGTCCTCGTGGTTGGCGCTGGCGATGCTGTAGGCGCGCAGCAGCGGCCGGTTCTCGACCTGCAGACCGATCATCACGAATTGACCATTCTCGAAGCGCAGCCCGGCCCCGCGCGTGGTCCGGAAGCTGAAGAGAGTGTCGTTCCAGTGACGGACGCTGAGAACGCGTTCGGTGGTCAGTGCGGCCATGCCGGGAGGTCCTTCGATCGTGGATGCGAATGGCCCCGCTGCGCGGGGGCAATGAATGGAGGGGCGGATCCGCCTACAAGTTCCGTCGCCGGAACCCGGTGATCCGATGCCGCCGCGATTTATAGCGGATCGGCGCCGGAATATTGATATACCGATTCAATCCGGCCGCGGCCTCACCCGATTGATGGAGGGTGCCGGAGCAACCGCCGCGACGCCCCGCCGCGGGCACCCGTCGCTAAGCGATTGGATTTGCTCGCGGATCGCTCCGGCGAACGCAGTTATGCACAGGTTTTGTGCTGTTCATGCACCGCTTTGAACACAACAGATAGCGGTTGACTCGCCCCGAAACCACAAGATATGGTTGCATCACTGCCACGCGTCGCCCTTTCGGGGTCACCCGTGGCTTCGTCAATTCTGCGTTCGCCAGCCGCAACGCGCCTCGTCCTATTTCTCGGCTTCTTTGGGGGGAACCTACGACCATGCAGACCCAGACCAGCGGTGCCACCACCGAATCCCAGCGCCCGCCTCAGGCGCCGGTCCACACGGCCGACCTGGCCGCGACGGCCCCCGGCGCCGTCCGCGTGATCCGCCGCAACGGCAAGGTCACCGCGTTCGACGCGTCGAAGATCCAGATCGCGGTCACCAAAGCCTTCCTCGCCGTCGAAGGCTCGGCCGCCGCGGCCTCGGCGTCGATGCGGCAGAAGGTCGACGGCCTCACCGATCAGGTCGTCCAGGCCCTCAACCGGCACATGTCCGGTGGCGGCACCCTGCACATCGAGGACATCCAGGATCAGGTCGAACTGGCACTGATGCGCAACGGCGAACACAAGGTCGCCCGCGCCTATGTGCTGTATCGCGAGGAACAGAACCGCAAGCGCGCCGCCGAAGCCGCGACCCAGAAGGCCGAGGCACAGAAGCCGGCGCTGTCGATCACCCGTGACGATGGCTCCACGGTCGCGCTGGACGAGGCGCGCATGCGCCGTCTGGTCGGCGAGGCCTGCACCGGGCTGGAAGGCGTCAACGTCGACGAGATCGTCACCGCGGCACTGCGCGACCTCTACGACGGCATGCCGGAAGCCGAGCTGTCGCAGGCGCTGACCCTGGCCGCCCGCGCCCGCATCGAGAAGGAGCCGAACTACACCTACGTGTCGGCGCGCCTGCTGCTCGACGCGATGCGCCACGAGGCGCTGAAGTTCCTGGGCATGCCCGAATCGCGTCCGACCCAGGAAGAGATGAAAGGCCTGTATCCGGCCTACTTCCGCGAATACATCAACAAGGCGGTCGAGCTCGAACTGCTCGACCCGAAGCTGGCGCTGTACGACCTCGACATGCTCGGCAACGCGATGCTGCCGGAACGCGACCAGCAGTTCGACTACCTCGGCCTGCAGACGCTGTACGACCGCTATTTCATCCACGCCAACAAGACGCGCTTCGAGCTGCCGCAGGCCTTCTTCATGCGCGTGGCGATGGGTCTGGCGATCAACGAGATCGAGCGCGAGACCAAGGCCATTGAGTTCTACAAGCTGCTGTCGAGCTTCGACTTCATGTCGAGCACGCCGACGCTGTTCAACTCGGGCACGCTGCGTCCGCAGCTGTCGAGCTGCTACCTGACCCAGGTGCCGGACGATCTGCACGGCATCTTCGGCGCGATCCACGACAACGCGATGCTGTCGAAATTCGCCGGCGGCCTCGGCAACGACTGGACGCCGGTGCGCGGCATGGGCGGCTGGATCAAGGGCACCAACGGCAAATCCAACGGCGTCGTGCCGTTCCTGAAGGTCGCCAACGACACCGCGGTCGCGGTCAACCAGGGCGGCAAGCGCAAGGGCGCGGTCTGCGCCTACCTCGAGACCTGGCACCGCGACATCGAGGAGTTCCTCGAACTGCGCAAGAACACCGGTGACGACCGCCGCCGCACGCACGACATGAACACCGCCAACTGGGTGCCGGACCTGTTCATGAAGCGTGTCATGGAAGAGGGCCAGTGGACCCTGTTCTCGCCGGAGGAGACGCCCGACCTGCACGACCTGATCGGCGACGCCTTCGAGAAGCGCTATGCCGAGTACGAGCGTCTCGCCGACGAGGGCCGCATCGGCAACTTCAAGCGCATCCCGGCGGTACAGCTGTGGCGCAAGATGCTGTCGATGCTGTTCGAGACCGGCCATCCGTGGATCACCTTCAAGGATCCGTGCAACCTGCGCTCGCCGCAGCAGCACGTCGGCGTCGTCCACAGCTCGAACCTGTGCACCGAGATCACCCTGAACACCAAGGCCAACCAGGAAATCGCGGTCTGCAACCTCGGCTCGGTCAACCTGCCGGCACACATCACCGACGACGGCCAGCTCGATCTGGCCAAGCTCGAGAAGACCATCAGCACCGCGATGCGGATGCTCGACAACGTCATCGAGTACAACTACTACTCGGTGCCGACGGCGCGCAATTCCAACATGCGGCATCGTCCGGTCGGGCTCGGCATGATGGGTTTCCAGGACGCGCTCTACAAGCTGCGTCTGCCGTACGAATCTGACGAGGCGATCCGCTTCGCCGACGAGACGATGGAGGCGATCAGCTACTACGCGATCAAGGGCTCCAGCGATCTGGCCGGCGAGCGCGGCAAATACTCCAGCTTCGACGGCTCGCTGTGGTCGCAGGGCATCCTGCCGATCGACTCGATCCGCCTCGTCGCCGAGGCGCGCGGGCCGCAGTACCTGCAGCAGGACACCGGCGCGTCCGGCCGCTTCGACTGGGACGCCCTGCGCGAGCAGGTCAAGACCGTCGGCATGCGCAACTCCAACTGCATGGCGATCGCACCGACCGCCACCATCGCCAACATCACCGGCGTGTCGCAGTCGATCGAGCCGACGTACCAGAACCTGTACGTGAAGTCGAACCTGTCGGGTGAGTTCACCGTCGTCAACGAATACCTCGTCAACGACCTGAAGAAGCTCGACCTGTGGGACGAGGTCATGGCGCACGATCTGAAGTACTTCGACGGCAGCGTGCAGCAGATCGACCGCGTTCCCGACGCGCTCAAGGCGATCTACAAGTGCGCGTTCGAGGTCGACCCGAAGCGTCTGGTCGACGCCGGCAGCCGTCGCCAGAAGTGGATCGATCAGGCCCAGTCGCTGAACCTGTACATGGCCCAGCCCAGCGGCAAGAAGCTCGACGAGCTCTACAAGCATGCCTGGAGCACCGGCCTGAAGACGACCTACTACCTGCGCACGATGGGCGCGACCCATGCGGAGAAGGCGACGATCAACGACAACCGTCTGAACAAGGTCGGCCAGTCCAGCACCAGCGGCGTGTCGGCGGCCCCTGCAGCCGCTCCGCAGCCGGCGGCGGCCTCCGACGTCGGCGGCGCCAAGGTGTGCTCCATTCTCGACCCCGACTGCGAGGCCTGCCAGTAAGGGCCGGGCACCGATCATCCCGGCCGCCACCGGCCGGGAGCCTGCTTCGGCGGCACCATCGACCCACCGGCCTTGCCCCAGGCCGAGGGAGCGAGCCGACGATCCGACGGACATCCGACTTCCCGGATGTCCGTTTTTTGTATCCGCCGCACACTCCGACCCGCCGGAACGCCGTTAGGTCAATTTTTTCCGACCGCTTGGGGGTTCTCGCTCTTGTGCCGCCGCGTGGCAAACGGCTTACTGGTTCGATCGCCGGATACCGACAGCCCGTATCCGGATCACGATTCCAGATGAGGATAGCCATGATGTCACGCACCTTCGTGGCGCTGCTGTCGGCAGCGCTGACTTCGGCAACGGCCGCCGCCGCGGTCTCGCCCGCCGCCGGAGCCGCCGCACAGTCCCACGCCGCCGCGTTGCCAAACTACGACGCGTTCTATGCCAAGAGCCGCGCGGCGGCCGCGACCGTCGAAGCCACGAGCCTGCGGGCCAAGCAGGTCGCCCGCCAGCGCGCAGCGGCCGGCTATGCCTCCCAGTTCGACCCCCTGCGTCAGCAGGCCACGTTCCTGTGGGCAACCGACACCGCGCCGGTCAGCGTCGGCCCGGTCAAGTCCGCCGCACTGCCCGAGGCCCTGGGCCGCCGTTATCTGGGCAAGTACGCGGGCACGCTCGGACTCGATCGCAACGCCATCACCTCGGCCAGGCTCATCGGCGCGCAGAAGATGCGCGGCGGCAGCACGATCTCGCGTTTCCAGCAGCGCGTCGGCGACATCGAGGTGTTCGGACGTCAGCTCAACGTTCTGACCGGCGCCGACCAGCGCCTGGTCGCGATCTCCGGCAGCTTCGATCGCGGCATCGTCAGCAAGGCCGGCTTCACCCGTGCGCCGGAGCAGGCGATCGCCGCCGCCGTCGGCGACCTCGGCGGCAGCATCGTGCCGGTCGCGATGAGCACCGAAAAATCCGCTGGCGGATACCTGAGCTACTCCAACTACGCGGCGAATCCGGACTACCTCCTGGAGCGCCCGGTCCGCGTCAAGCAGGTCTACTTCCCGCTGCCCGGCACCCTGGAACCGGCGTACTACGTCGAGGTGATCGGCCGTGCCGCCGGCTCGAAGCGGCAGGACGGATACAGCTACGTCGTCTCGGCGAGCACCGGCGAGATCCTGTTCCGCAACAACCTGATCGCCCATGAAGGCGGCGACACCGCATACACCTACCGCGTCTTCGCCGATCCCAGCGGCATCAAGCAGCCCTACGACTCGCCGCTGGGCAACAGCAGCGTGCCGTTCGCCGGCGCCACCCCGCAGGACGTGCCGGCGCGCCAGTCGGCCACCGCCAATCGCGTCACCCTGGTCAGCGGCCCGATCAGCACCGGCGACGCCTGGCTGCCCGACGGCGCGACGACCACCACCGGCAACCACGCCGACGCCTACCTCGATACCGGCCTGCAGCTCGATCCCGGCATCTACCTGAACAACCAGCCGTTCGACTGGCCCGGCGACGGCTACGTGCCGCTGACCGGCGACCTGCGCAGCGCCTCCACCGACACCGCGACCTTCGACTATCCGATCGCCGCCGACGACGACCCTGCGGCCAGCGACGCCAAGCAGGCCGCCATCGTCAACCTGTTCTACATGAACAACTGGCTGCACGACTGGTGGTACGACCACGGTTTCGACGAAGCCGCCGGCAACGCGCAGACCGACAACTACGGCCGCGGCGGCATCGACGGCGATCCGATCCAGGCCCAGGGCCAGGACGCCGGCGGCCGCAACAATGCCAACATGCTGACTCCTGGCGACGGCAGCTCGCCGCGCATGCAGATGTATCTGTTCGACGGTTCGATCTCGGGCGAGGTCTGCCAGCAGTCGCCGACCGACAACTGCCCGTCCACGGCGGCGGGCGACGGCTACCGCTTTTCCGGGGCCAGCTTCGGCCCGTCGGAATTCGACGTCACCGGCGAGCTGGTGCTGATCGACGACGGCTCCGAGCCGGTCACCAACGGCTGCAACGACAACCTGCTGATCCCGGATCCGATCGGGCTGGGCCTGGTCCCCGACACGCCGCTGCCAGACCCGACCCTGGCCGGCAGCATCGTGCTGATCGACCGCGGCAGCTGCTCATTCACCACCAAGGAACAGTACGCGATGCTGTCCGGCGCCGCGGCGATGATCGTCATCAACAACGGCGAAGGCGAACCCATCTCCATGGGCAACGCCGACATCCCGATCGACGTCGGCTTCACCACCGACGGCCTCTACATCACGCCGGCGGTGATGATCAGCAAGGCCAGCGGCGACGCCCTCAAGGCACAGCTCGCGGCCGGCGACAGCATCACCATGCGCGTGCTGCGCGAGCCGTCGATCGACTACGACGGCACCCTCGACAATCTGGTGATCGCGCACGAGTACTTCCACTACGTCAGCAACCGCCTGGTCTCGGACGGCAACGGCCTGAGCAACAACCAGGGCCGCAGCCTCGGCGAAGGCTGGGGCGACATCTCCTCGTGGATGCTCTCGGTGCGCGAGGACGACGTCAACGTGCCCGGCAACGGGGCCTGGCAGGGCGCCTACCCGTCCGGCTACTACGTGCTCGACAGCTTCTACTACGGCATCCGCCGCATGCCGTACTCGGCGGACTTCGGCAAGAACCTGCTGACCTTCAAGCACATCGAGGACGGTGTGGCGCTGGAAGGCGACGCACCGGTCGGCTTCGGCACCGATGGCGCGACCAATTCGGAAGTGCACAACGCCGGCGAGGTGTGGGCCAACACCATGTTCCACGCCTACACCATGCTGCTGACCGATCCGCGCCACAGCTTCTCCGAAGCGCAGAGCCGGATGAAGGACTACATCATCTGCGGCATGAAGATGACGCCGAGTTCGCCGACCTACACCGAGGCGCGCGACGGCGTGCTGGCCTGCGCCAAGGCCAATGACGTGGTCGACTTCAGTCGCATGGCGAAAGCCTTCGCGCTGCGCGGCATGGGCGTCGAGGCCGTCTCTCCGGCGCGCGACAGCACCGATCACGCCGGCGTGGTGGAAAGCTATGTGGCGGTCATCGCCCAGGCCCCGAGCCTGATCGCGGGCAGCGACGACGGTACCGGCGACTGCGACGCCGACGGCATCCTCGACGCGGGCGAATACCGGACGCTGAGCTTCGAGCTGCTCAACAACGGGGCCTATGCCGCCGGTGACACGGTGCGCTACACCCTGAGCAGCGACAGCGCCGCGCTGGGTTTCGTCGACGGCAACACGCTCAGCTTCACCGCCGGCGCGATCGGCGAGACCAGCACCGCGGACATCCTCGTCGAGCTGTCCGAGACGGCACCCTCGCCGCTGACGGTCACGCTGACGCTGACCGCCTCGCCGCTGGCGACGCCGGATCCGGTCGTGCAGTACCCGGACAGCGTCACCCTGACCCTGCTGGCCAACTACGACGCCGCTCAGACCGCCACCTCGGACGACTTCGAGATTCCGGCCCTGTCGGCCGGCGACTGGACGGTCAACAGCACCGGCACGACGACGGTCTGGAGCATCACCGACCAGAACGACATCACCGGCAGCGGTCTGGCCTGGTTCGCCCCGGATCTGGATACCCAGACCGAGATCCAGCTGGTCTCGCCGGCATTCGTGGTGCCGGCCGATACCGGCTTCACGCTCGGCTTCGACCACTACTACGAGTTCGAAGAGGTTGGACCGCTGCTGCCGACCGGCTATGACGGCGGCTACATCGACGTCAGCGTCGACGGCGGCGAATGGGTCGATGCCGAAACCTTCGGCGTCAACTTCGCCAACGGCTACGACGGCACCATTCAGGCCAACGGCCGCAGCGGTTACACCGGCTCCAGTGGCGGTGTCGTCACCGAGACGCTGGACTTCGGCACCCTTGTCGCCGGCCACAGCGTGCGGGTCCGCTTCAGCGTTGCGTCCGACGAGCTGACCGGCGCGTTCGGCTGGATCATCGACAACCTCACCACCACCGGCGCCGAACCGGCGTTCACCGCGGTCAGCGAGGAACTCGACGTCTGCGACGTGACTCCGCCCGACGACGGCGGCAGCAGCGGCGGTGGCAACACCGGCGGCGGCAGCACCGGTGGATCGAGCGGCGGCGGCGCTGTCGGCGGCGGCATGATCGCCCTGTTCGCGCTGCTCGCGGCGCTACGGCGGCGGCGCCCAACGCTGCACTGACCGCTCAGTCGCGACTCCGGGGCCCGTCGCATCGGCATCGATGCGACGGGCCTTTTTCATGGGTTTCGCACGGCCCGACCGCCGCCGGAGACAGTTCGATCGGAACGGGGGGCGAATTCAAGTATCACTCCGCACTACAATAGCGCCGCTGCCCGGACCGTCGGAGAGGGTGGATTCGCGCAGCCACGCTGTTTCGAGAACTAGAAAGGCAGCCAGATCGACATGGTCACGAAAACCAAGCGGACACAGACGAAGAACGGGACCGCCAAGCCGGCGCCCTACCGGATCAAGGACGTTTCCGAACTCACCGGCGTCTCGCGCGAAACGATCCGCTTCTACATCAACGAGGGCCTGCTGCCGCCGCCGGAGAAATCGGCGCGCAACATGGGCTGGTACACCGAACGGCATATCGAACTGCTGCACCTGATCCAGAAACTGCAGCGCGAACAGTTCCTGCCGCTCAAGGCGATCAAGTCGCTGGTCCACGGCTCGTCCGACTTCGAGTTCACCGCGCAGCAGGAAGGCGTACTGGCCCAGATCCGCCACCAGCTCTCGTTCGGCAGCCGCGGCCTGCTGCCGTCGGAGAAGCCCAGCGCCATCGCCCGCGACCTCGGCCTGACGCGCAAGGAGCTCAAGGAGTTCAGCGAGATCGGCCTGTCGCTGGAAAAGGACGCCACGGTCAGCGATATCGAGGTCGCCGAACTGTGGACCAAACTCAAGAAGAACGGCCTGAGCGAGGACCGGGGCTTCAGCCCGAAGGATCTCGGCTATCTGGTCGAGTTGGTCGATCTGGCCGTGCAGCAGGAGCTGCGCCTGTTCGAGAAGAAGATCCAGATGATGTCGCCGGACGAAGGTTCGCGCCTGTCCGAGATCGTGATCCCGACGCTGAGCCGGGTCTTCGCGATCCTGCATGAGCGGCGGCTGGGCATGTTCATCCAGCGCTATCTGGAACAGCGCGCGGAGACGCGCGCGCCGAAGCGATCCGCGACCGCGACGGCCCGCGGCAAGGCCGCGGGCCAGAAGGCAGCGGTCCGCAAGGCGACCGCGCGTCGCGCCAGGGCCTGACTCGCGGCGCCGGCCGCGATCCTGCCTGTCGGCGCATGCGCACGGACGTCATCGGATGGTCGATTCTGCTCGCCGCCGCTGCGGCTTTCGGCGCCTTCATCGTCGGCCAGCTGCACTGGGGCGAAGCCCTGCGCCCGGCCGCATATGCCTATCCGGCCACCGGGCCGGAATGCCCGGCAACGACCGCAGCTGCGCCACCGCCTGAAGACAGCGGTCTGCCCGGCTATACCGTCCGCACCCCGAGCAACTACGATCCGCGCCGCGCGCACCCGTTGCTGGTCGTGTTCAGCCCTGCCGGCAGCAACCGCGCACTGACCGAACGCTTCACCGGCCTGACCCACGATGCCACCGCACAGGGCCTGATCGTCGCCTACGTCGACAGCCTGCGCCTGAGCCGGGACGCGGTGGCCCGCTTCGCCCGGGTGGTCTCGGCGATCGAGCGGCAATGGTGCATCGATCCGCGACGCATCAGCTTCACCGGGCATTCGGATGGCGGCAGCGTCTCCGAGCTGATCGCTCTGCTCGACACCGGCATCGACGTCGCCCCCGCCGCCGTCGTCGCCAGCGCCGGCGGCCTGATCGATACCGACTTCGCCGAATTCGAATGCCGCCGCCCGATCGACGTCACGCTGTATCACGGCCGCGATGACCGCCATTTCCCCGGCTACGGCGCATCCGCCGCGCGCGGCTGGGCGCAATGCCTGGGCTGCGACGCCAGCCCGGACACCGACACCGAGGGCTGCGCGGTCTACCGGAACTGCCGGGGCGCGCTGAAGTACTGCGAGCAGCCCGGCGGACACTGGCGCTGGCCCGACATCAACACCGCAATCGTGGCCAAGGCCGCAGCGGCCGCGGCGGCCGTCGCGACCGACTGACGCCACCCCCGCATCCTGGCGGCTCCGGCCGGATCAGGCCGCCTCGTAGATGCTGACCACGCATGCGCCGCCGATGCCGAGATTGTGGCCGAGGCCGACGCGCGCCGCCGGCACCTGGCGCGCCTGCGCCTCGCCCCGCAGCTGTTCGACCAGCTCGGCGCACTGCGCCAGCCCGGTCGCCCCCGGCGGATGCCCCATCGACATCATGCCGCCGGACGGATTGACCACCCAGCGCCCGCCGTAGGTGTTGTCGCCGTCGACGACCATGCGTTCGCCCTCGCCCGGCGCCGCCAGCCCGAGGGCCTCGTAGGTGATCAGTTCGTTGCTGGCGAAGCCGTCGTGCAGCTCAATGACGTCGACATCCTCGGGGCCGAGGCCCGCCATCGCGTAGGCGGCGTCGGCGGCGCCCTGGCTCATGTCGTAGCCGACCGTGTAGATGATGTCCGCGGCATCGAGCGTCGCCGGCCGGTCCGACACCATCGCCTGCGCGCGGATGCGGACGCAGCGGCGCAGCCCGCGCCGGCGCCGGAATGCCTCCGAGCAGACCAGCACCGCCGCCGCGCCGCTGGCCGGCGGGCACGCCATCAGGCGGGTCAGCGGCGCCGACAGCGCCGGCGACGCCATCACCTCGTCGGCCGACAGCTCCCGCCGCAGCAGCGCATACGGATTGTGGCGTGCATGACGGCTGGCCTTGGCGCGCACCTGCGCGAAGCTGCTCGCCGCCGTTCCGTACCGGGCCATGTGCGCCGCGCCCGCCGCCGCGAAGTAGCGGATCGCCTGCGGCGCTTCGCTGTGTCCGATCAGGGCCTCGGCCGCCAGCTCGATCGGCTCGGTCGGCGCCGGGCGACTGACGTCGCGCGGAAACGGCAGTTCGGGGCGCAGCTGGTCGAAGCCGAGTGCCAGCGCGCAATCGGCCGCGCCGCTGGCCACCGCCTGCCGCGCCAGAACCAGCGCGCTGGCGCCGGTGGCGCAGCTGTTGTTGACGTTGAAGATCGGAATCCCCGCCATTCCCAGCCCGTAGAGGGTGCGCTGGCCGCAGGTCGAGTCCCCGTAGACATAGCCGACGAAGGCCTGATCGACATCCATGAAGTCGAGCCCGGCGTCGGCCAGCGCGGCGACCGCGGCGCGCGCGCCCAGATCGTGATACGGCGGACTGCCGCCCGGCTTCACGAACGGCACCCGGCCGACGCCGGCGATATGGATGGAGTCATTCACGGATCGGTTCTCTCGGTGGAGGGGCGGACAGCCCGGGCGCCGCACGAAGGCCTGATTGCTGCACCGCAATATGGCGCAGCTCTGGCCCGAATCATCAATTGTACGTAGTGCAACTACTCACTCTAGACAAGCCCAAAATCCTGTGCAAGACTTCGCCGCAATGGATCCGGAAAACCGGACCAGAGTGCCGGCAGCCGCGTTTCGGCCGGCTCACGAGACGTGCAAAAAAAGTCAGGAGAGCTTCGTGACCACTACAGTCGAAACCCCCCGTGCCACCCCGGACAAGCCCATCCGTGCGCCTTGGAAGGCGTTCTTCGGAATGCTGGCGTTCTCAGCGGTGGTCTTCACCGTTTACCGCATCTACCAGCACGAGACCGCGTTCACCTTCGGCCTCGATTACTTCAACCCCGAGTTCGCCACCTACTGGATGAGCGTCCTGTACGCGGAACTCGCCATCGAAGTGCTGCTCGGCGCCGCGATCGTCGGCTATCTGTGGACGACACGCGACCGCCACCTCGACAAGATCACGCCCGCCGAGGAACTGCGCCGCTACCTAGTGCTGATGAGCCAGCTGCTGCTGTTCGGCGCGATCGCCTACGTGGTGACGTCGATCTACACCGAATCCGACGCCGCCTGGCATCAGGTCACGGTGCGTGACACAGACTTCACGCCGACCCATATCGGCCTGTTCTACTTCGGCGTTCCGGTCTTCATCCTCAGCGTGCTGACCGCTTTCGTCTATGCCCGCACCCGCATCCCCGCCTTCGCCAGCAAGGTGTCGCTGCCGTTCGCGCTGCTCGTCGCCGGCCCGGTGATGATCATGCCGAACCTCGGCTTCAACGAGTGGGGCCACACCTTCTTCTACGCTGAAGAACTGTTCGCGGCGCCGATCCACTGGGGATTCGTGCTGCTGGGCTGGGCCACCTTCGCCGCCGGCGGGCTGCTGGTGCAGATCCTGAGCCGCATCGTGCAGCTGACCCAGGTCATCGGCTCGGCCAGCGCGCAGCAGACCGACATCCAGGTCGAAGCCGCCGCCAAGGCGGAGCTGAACGCGGCTGCGTGATTCCACACGCGCTGTAACCTCGCTTCACAAGGGGAGCCGGCTTCTTTGCGGCTCCCCCGTTTTATTCGGGAGGAGAAATGTCTCAAGAACTAGCCGCCTCGGCCGTGCACAGCACCGCCGAGCAGCATCGGGTGCACGTCCAGGTCGACCTGCTGGCGATTCCGCTGGTCGTCCTGCTCTTCGCTGCCGTCTTCAGCTTCCAGTTCGCCCTGCTGGTCGGCGACTGGGACTACTGGATCGACTGGCGTGACCGCCGTTGGTGGCCGCTGGTGACGCCGCTGGCCCTGACCATCCTGCCGGCCGTGTTCGGCTACTTCCTGTGGGAACGCCTGCGCCTCCCGCTCGGCGCGACGCTCACCATCATCGCGCTGACCGCGGCCGCGTGGATCAGCCGCTACCTGAACTTCCACCTGTTCGCGAACTTTCCGATGAACATGGTGTGGCCGTCGGCGTACATCGGCCTGGGCCTGGTCGTCGACTGCATCCTGCTGCTGACCGGCAGCTTCTTCTGGACCGGGCTGTTCGGCGGCTTCGCCTTCGGCGTGCTGCTCTACCCGATGAACTGGCCGCTGCTGGCGCCGTTCCAGGTCCCGGTGGAGATGCACGGCACGATGCTGACGGTGTCCGACCTGATGGGCTTCGAGTACGTCCGGACGGCCATCCCTGAATACGTGCGCATCATCGAGCAGTCGACCCTGCGCACCTTCGGCGAGGCCGTCACCCCGCTGACCGCGGTCTTCGCCGGCTTCCTGAACATCATGAACTTCTGGTTCTGGACCTGGATCGGCTACCTCGGCAGCAAGGCGCTGTGGCTGCGCAAGATCGTCTAAGGAGAACGAGAACAATGAAACGACTGATCTCCCTGACCTGCTCGGCGCTGGTCGCGATGCTGAGCCTGGTCGCCGCGATGGAGCCGGCCCAGGCCCACGGCGAACGCGCGCAGATGCCACAGCTGCGCATGCGCTCGGTGCACTGGTTCGACATCAACGTCTCGACCGTGAACATGCAGATCAACGATCTGATCAAGGTCACCGGCAGTTTCATGCCGTCGAACTACTGGCCCGAGCACGTCCAGTCCATCGAGAAGACCGCGTTCCTCAACATCGGCGTTCCGGGCCCGTCGTTCGTGCGCCTCGACTCGCGGGTCAACGGCGTGCCGATGATCCGGTCGACCGCGTTCAAGAAGGGCGAGCTGTACAACTTCGAGATCACCCTGAAGGCGCGCAAGACCGGCCGCTACCACGTCCACCCCGTCATCAACGTCGAAGGCACCGGCCCGATCATCGGACCGGGTCTGTGGGTCGAGGTCGGCGGCGACGAGGCCGCCTTCGAGAACAGCGCCACCACGCTGCTCGGCAAGACCATCAACCTCGAGTCCTATGGCCTCGCCAATGCGGCGTTCTGGTCCGGCCTGTGGTTCCTCATCGGCCTGGCGTGGTTCGCCTACTGGCTGCTCAAGTGCCCGATCGTCGTGCCGCGCTTCAAGCGCGTCACCGAGCTCGGCCCGGCCGAGGCCGACAAGATCATCACCCCGAACGATCGCCGTGCCGGTCTGGTGTTCCTGGTTCTGACCCTGTCGGTGGTCGCCGGCTCCTACATGTACACGCAGGAGAAGTGGCCGATCACCACGCCGCTGCAGACCGGCAAGATCGAGGTGCCGCCGATCGACGTCGACCTGCCGCTGCAGGTGCGCCTGCAGGACGCGCGCTATCGCATCCCGGGCCGCAGCTTCCGCATGGAACTGGAAGTCACCAACACCGGCGACAGCCCGGTCATGGTCGGCGAGTTCGCAGCCGGCAACCTGCGCTTCATCAACAGCGACGTGCTGCAGGTGACGCCGAAGGACGAGGACGATCTGGTGGCCACCGACGCACTGCGCGTCGAGGGCGGTCCGATCGCACCGGGCGAAACCCGCACCATCGTCGTCTATGCCGACGACGCCCTGTGGGAAACGCAGCGCATGACGACGATGATCGCGTCGCCCGACGCGCTGGTGGCGGGCATGCTGTTCTTCTTCGACGCCAACGGCGAACGCTTCCCGGTCGAAGTCGGCGGCATGATGATTCCGGAGTTCGTCTGATGTGGCGCAAGCTCGCGGCGGCCACGGCCCTGATCCTGGGCCTGGCCGCCGGCCCCGCCTTTTCCCATGGCGGGGTCTCGGTCGAGGACGACGTCTGCATCATGCGCATCGGACCGTATCGCGCGCATTTCACCGGCTACCAGCCCGAATACCGTGCGACGCAGGAGTTCTGCGAGGACATCCCGGTGGTCGCGCCGGCGATCATCGTGCTGGACTTCATCGACAACGCGCTGCGTGGCATGGACGTCGAGTTCAACCTGCTGCGGGATCGCGAGGGCCTCGGCGCCAACGCCCGCTACGAGGATCTCGGGTCGATGGAGCAGATCCGGCAGCACAGTCTGTTCAACGTGCCCGCCGCCAGTTATCCCCGCGGCACGATCACGCTCGAACCGAAGCTGGAGGAGTCCGGCTGGTACATCGGCGTGCTCAGCGCCACCGACCCGAAGACCGGCGGCACCCTGCACTCGGTGTTCCCGTTCCGCGTCGGCTTTCACAACTACTGGAAATACGCGATCGCGTTCGCCCTGATCGTCGCACTGTCGGTGACCGTCTACCGGGTCACCGGGCGCAAGCACAGGGCGGGCGCGACGCCCCCATCCCCCGCCTGAACGGGCGCCCGCTGATCGCGCCGGCACACGGGACCGGACCGGCCACTCCGATCAGCAGGCACCTCACCTTGTCCACCCCGATGCCCGCCCTCTCTCTCCTGCAGGACCGCATCCCCCCAAGCGGTCCCGCCGATCCGCAAGTCCCCCCGATTCAATTGCGGCGGCACGCACGGGCGGGCATCGGTGTGTGGTCAAATCGCGGCTTGTACCCGCGCGGACGTCTTCCCCTCTCCACCTGCATTCCCCGCGCGGCGCACTGAGGACAACGCATGCAGCGCGGAAAATGGTTCATCACGTTCCTGACCATCGCGGTCATCGCCGGCGCCGCGGGACTCGGCTGGCGCCAGCTCAACTCGCCCCCCACGTCTGGCGGTTCGATTGTCGACGCCGA